>VOFC01001673.1_pt1 | contig 639672 bp, 598 predicted proteins | sample 5384161 | NCBI WGS metagenome assembly VOFC01 (sample SAMN12384722, study PRJNA508395) | human gut metagenome | isolation source: healthy gut B | host: Homo sapiens | reverse complement strand
TAGGTGTTTTGATGGGGATGAGGCGCGGAAGGCGGCAGGTCAGGCCACTGGGCAGGAGGCTATCCCAAATTGGACGAGGAAGGCACGACGCTGAAAATGGGTACCTCCACCGGCCCACGATTATCCCAACGACACCACAAATCTACCTCTGCGTGTAGAGGTCCGCAGGCCGCTATGGCGGTCGTGGACTACGACGGCAACATCCTTGGCATCGGCGGCGGTATCAGCGAGAGAAATACGATCTGGGCTAACCCAGACATTGGATTTCTGATAAACCCATCGGTGCCCCTATGCGCTGGCGCTGGATTATAAACTCATCCTTCTTCGCAGATTTTACGGACTCCCCGTACTACTCGGCGAGACGGGGCTGCTGGAGGATCAGTATATCGGCGTCATGGTCGCAGCGATGTGGCGCGCCACGAGCGACGAACTGCGGCGAGCGCGGGCGGTCAGGGCAACCGATGCTTATGACGCGTGCGGTGGCTGTCTGGGTCAGCGACAACAGTCGGCGGACTGCACCAACAACATCCATGAAGCACGCTGGAATGCAGCTATATCAACGCCGAGAACGATGGACCTCGGACCGCTGGTCCTGGGCTCCCAGAGCAGCGGCTGACGGTGGTGCAGCTGGCCGTTGCGTACACGATGTTCAGCACCGGTACATTCACGACACCGCACTACTATACCGAGATCACCGGTGCCAAGGCAACATGATCTGGACAACATAAGTATATCAAGCGACTGAGCCATCAGCGCTGCAGACACGGCATCATGAACCACCGCATGATGTGGAATGTCCCTGCACAGCAGAAAGAGGGTACTGCCGCAAGGCTGACGAGATGGACTCTGTAGCCCAAGACCAATTTTGACGAGCAACTTCTGCAAGGACTACACCTTTGCCGGTCTGACGCCGTACTACGTGACCGCCATCTGGTGGGGCTGTGACCGCCCGACCGAGATGGACACGCTGGAGCAAGGCGGGCAAGAACGCCAGCCCCATCCAGTACGCCTGGAAGGCACTGATGGAGGACCTGCAGGCCGACCTGCCGGTCAAGGAGTTTGCCAAGGGCGAGAACGTCGTCGAGAAACTGCTGACACCTCCACCGGCGCGATCATCTCCGGCGGCGGCAGTGGGGCTATTGGTTAATGAGGACAACACTGCCCGACAACAGCTACACGATCTCCGAGACGACCCCCTACGCCGCCCTCTGGCCCAGGCCGCCGCGGACGCTGCCGCCGCCGCAGGGGACACCACCACTGAGCCGACGGAATAAAAAAAGCTGCCTCCCGTAGGGGCCGGGCATGCCCGCCCGCGCCTTCCGTAAGCATACGTCTGCTCCTTACGACAGGGCCGGATATGTCCGGCCCCTACCGCACAGAGGAAAAGCATACCATTCGAATCGTACCCGGTTTGATGGTGTGTTTTTGTATCAGCTACAGTTATTACTCGCACAAAGATGTCGACTTTTCCCATTGTGGGCTGTGCAATTTGACAAATTGCACAAAAACCGCCGCAAAGGCTTGCAACCGGGTCTTGCCGTGGTATGATGGGACACATCGAGAACAGTTGTACACAAGGGGGATACGATGGCCGAGAGGCGTTTTTTGCTGGTAGACGCGGATGTTCTGCCGGAAGTCTTTGTCAAGGTGCTGCAGGCCAAGGAGCTGCTGGCCTCGGGTGCGGTGAGCAATATCTCCGCCGCGGCCAAGCAGGCAGGGCATATCACGCAGTGCTTTCTATAAATATAAGGATACCGGTCTTTGATGCCGAGACCGGCCGCGAGACCATCACTGTGGTGGCCACACTGCTGGATAAGACGGGCGCCCTGCAGGGGCTGCTGTCCGGGCATTTCGGCGGCGGGCGCGTCCATCGTGACCATCACCCAGTCCCGCCCGGAGAACGGTGCGGCCCAGGTGGAAGTTACCGTGCGCACCGGCACCATGCAGATGACGGTGGATGAGATGCTGACCCGCCTGTCCCACCAGCCGTGCGTGGTGGAGATCCACAGAGGCGCGTGACCGAAGGGTAGGGGCGAGGCATGCCTCGCCCGCAGCCTTGCCGGAATAGCTCTATCGCGGGAAAACCGCGGGCCGGGCATGCCCGGCCCCTACAGTGCATACCGAGTGAGTGTAAGAATAGGGTTTTCCAATGGCTAAAATCGCAATCATGGGCTTCGGCACGGTCGGCTCCGGCGTGCTGGAGGTCTGCCGCCGCAATGCAGCCTCCATCGCCCGCCGCGCCGGTGAGCCCGCCGTCGAGGTCAAATATATCCTGGATGTGCGGGACTTTTCCGGTTCTCCGGATGCCGCGCTTTTACGAAATCCATCGACACGATCCTGAATGACCCCGAAATCAAGGTCGTCGTCGAGACCATTAACGGCACAAAATTTGCCTACCCTTATGTGCGGCGGTGTCTGGAAAGCGGCCGCAGCGTCTGCACTCCAACAAGGAGATGGTCGCTACCTACGGCGCCGACTGCTTGCCCTTGCCAAAGAGCACAGCGCGGCCTTCCCTGTTTGAGGCCAGCGTCGGCGGCGGCACGCCGATCATCGCCCATGCCCAGTGCCTGGCCGCCAACCATATCAGCAGCATCCGCGGCATCGTCAACGGCACGACGAACTTCATGCTGACGAAGATGAAGCGCGAGAACATGGGCTTTGACGAGGCCCTGAAAATTGCCCACAGCTCGGCTATGCCGACGAAGGATCCCGGCGACGATGTGGACGGCCGCGATGCCTGCCGCAAAATTGCGATTCTCGCCAGCCTGGCCTGCGGGCATCACGTCTACCCCGACAACATCCCGACCCGCGGCATCCGTGACATCACCGTTGCTGACATCAAGGCCGCTGAAAAGCTGGACAGCGCCATCAAGCTGATCGCCTGGTACGACGAGGGCGAGGATAGGAAACATGGCCGCAGGTCGTTGAGCCGATGCTCGTCTCCAACGCGAACCAGCTTGCGGGCGTCGATGACGTGTTCAACGCCGTTTTGATGAAGGGCGATATGCTCGGCGACGTCGTGTTCTACGGCAAGGGCGCGGGCAAGCTGCCCCACCGCCAGCGCCGTTGTGGCCGACGTCATTGACGCTTTGAAAGAGGGGCGTCAAAGGTACACGACTCGCTGTTCTGGAAGCCCGCCGAGGAAGCCGGAGGGCCTGCTTTGAGGACAGGAACACCTACCGCGTGGTATCTGCGCGTGACCGGTGTGGCGGCGGCGCTGCTGCCCAGCGTGGCCGGTGCGGGCCATGTGGTCTTTGAGGACAACGGCGAGGCTGCCTATCTGGTCGATGCCGCCACGTCTGCGGATATTGCCGCGGTCACGGAGAAAATCGAAGTGCTGGGCGGCAAGGTCGCACTGGCTATGAAAAAACTGGAAGAGTAAGAGGGAACAGGGAATATGGTAACAGTAACCGTCCCGGCCACCAGCGCCAACGTCGGCGCCGGGTTTGACTCGCTGGGTCTGGCCGTTTCGATGCACAACGTCTTTACGTTCGAGGAATCGGACCGCATTCAGATTTCGTCCGTCGATGGGACCCATGTCCCGGCGGGCAGCAACAACCTGGTCTACCGCTCGGCCCGGGTCGTCTATGACCAGCTGGGCATCCCGCTGAAGGGCTGCGCATCACCCAGCGCAACGACATCCCGATGGCGCGCGGCCTCGGGTCCAGCTCGGCCTGCATCGTGGCGGGCATCATGGGCGCGAACGCGCCCTGCTGGGCGACAAGCTGACCGAGCGCCAGATGCTGACGCTGGCGACGGCCATCGAGGGGACATCCCGACAACGTCGCCCCGCCATGCTGGGCGGCTTTGTGACCAGCGTCATCGACGAGGGCCAGGTCTACAGCGTCAAGAGACATCGACCCGCGAACTGGCCTTTGCGGCCTTTGTGCCGGATTTCCGCCTGCTGACCAGCAAGGCGCGTGCGGCGCTGCCTGCGATGGTCAGCCATAAGGACGCCGTCTACAACCTGTCCCGCGCGGCGCTGGCCACGGCGGCCTTCTGCGAGGGCAACTACGCTGCTGGGGGTGTGGCGACCAAGGACGTGCTGCACCAGAAGTACCGCCTGCCGCTGATCGAGGGGCGGCGACGATGTCTTTGAGCTGGCGCAGGACCTGGGTGCGCAGGCCGTTTACATCTCGGGCGCAGGGCCTACCATCATGGCCGTTGTCCACGGACGACACCGAGTTTTTCACCCGCGCCGAGGCGGCGCTGGCGGCGGATGGCCCGCTGCGCCATTTTACCGTGCATCGTCTGCTGGCCGACAACGTCGGCGCAGTGGTGAGCTGATACAGGAACAGGGGAGAGAGTACACCAATGGGCTTGATCGTACAAAATTCGGCGGCTCCTCGGTCAAAGACCGTGACCGCATCTTCAACGTGGCGCGCATCGTCATGAACACCCGCAACGCCGGCAACGATGTTGTTGTGGTCGTTTCGGCGCAGGGCGACACCACCGACGATCTGATCGCCAAGGCGGCGGAAATTACGTCGGACCCGTCCCATCGTGAGATGGATATGCTGCTGGCGGCTGGTGAGGAAATCTCCATCTCGCTGCTGACGATGGCTTTGCAGGAGCTGGGCGTTTCCGCTATCAGCCTGACGGGCTGGCAGGCGGGCTTCAACACAGACCGCGCCTACTCCAAGGCGCGCATCAAGCGCCTGGACACCGAGCGTGTCGAGAGTGAGCTGGCGCGCAACCGTGTGGTCGTCGGCGGGCTTCCAGGGCTTGAACCGCTCTGACGATATCACGACCCTGGCCGCGGCGGCAGCGATACCTCTGCCGTGGCACTGGCGGCTGCCCTGCATGCAGACCGCTGCCAGATCTTCACCGACGTCGAGGGCGTCTACACCGCAGACCCGCGCAAGATCCCCAAGGCAACCAAGCTCAAAAGAGATCACGTTTGACGAGATGCTCGAGCTGGCGTCCCTGGGCGCGCAGGTGTTGAACAACCGCAGCGTCGAGCTGGCCAAAAGTACAATGTCGAGCTGGAGGTTATTTCCAGCATCAATCGGTGCCCGGCACCGTCGTTAAGGAGGAATGCAAAGTGGAAGGTATGCTCATCAAGGGTGTTGCAAAGGACACCGATGTTGCCGTTTTGACCGTCAAGGACGTGCCGGATGTGCCCGGTATGTCGTTCAAGATCTTCAGCCTGCTGGCCCAGAAGAACATCAATGTGGATATTATTCTGCAGACCACCGGCCGTGACGGCAAGAAGGATATGAGCTTCACCGTGCCCCTCGGCGACGCCAGAGAGCGCCGTTGCCGCGCTGAAAAAACGCCACGAACCGCATCGGCGGAGGCGACATCACCGTTGACAAGACCTGCGCCAAGATCTCCATCGTGGGCGCCGGTATGCAGAGCCACTCCGGCGTTGCCTCCACCATGTTCGAGGCACTCTTCAACCAGAACATCAACATCAAGATGATCTCCACCAGTGAGATCAAGATCAGCGTCATCATCGACGAGGCCGACGCCGACAAGGCAGTTGCCGCCATCCACGACGCATTCATCAACTGATTGTAAGGTCTTATATAGAGGGGTCCCCCGTGCACGATGGGCACGGGGGACGTTGTTTAAACGGGCAGAACCCTTCCGGCCTTGCTGACGCGCGGCCACCTCCCTGATGGGGGCTTTCGCGCGGGCGCAGCCCGCGCAAAAAGGCGCCCCATCAGGGAGCTTCGGCCGAGTTTACGAGGCCTGAGGGTTCTGCCCGTTACCCTTTATTACAAAAAAGCTTCTCGCCAGCTGCAAACTTCGCCGTCAGCTTACCCTGCCAAGGTACGCATAGCGCCCAAAGCGCCTCGGCTGCGCTGAACGCCCGCATATTTTTAAGCGGGTCATCATCCAGCACCAGCGCGTCAAAGGCGTAACCGTCCTCAAACAGGCCGACCTTCTCGCCAAAATCGGCCCAGAAATCTCCGCCGCCGACAGTCGCCATATACAGCGCCTCCACCATCGTCAGCGGCTTTTCACTCTGGTCGATATACCGCCAGCGCAGCTTGCTGACCTGCACGGCCGCTGCCATCACGGCGAAGAGGTCCAGCGTGTGGCCGCCCGCCACGTCGCTGCCCAGGCCGATGCGCCAGCCGCCGTGCAGGTACTGCGGCGCGGGGCGATACCCGCAATCACGTTCTCGTTGCTGGTGGGGCAGTGGGCGATCATGACACGGTTGCGCTTCATCAGCGCGGCCTCGGCGTCGGGGGAGTAGATGCAGTGGGCCATCACGGTGGGGCACGTCGTTGCCGAACAGGCCAAACCGGCTGTAGCTTTCGCCGTAGAATTTTGTGCCGGGGCACAGCTCGGCGACCCACGCGATCTCACCCGGATTCTCGGACAGGTGACTTTGCGCAGGTACGTTGTATTCTCTTGCCAGTTCGCCGAGACCGCGCATATACTCGTCACCGTACTGGGGGTGAAGCGCGGGGTGAGCATCGGCGCACCGGGCCCGCGTGCAGGGTGTCTTCGGCGCGGCAGGTGTCCAGCCAGCGGCGCGTCTCGGCCAGACCCGCGGCGGCGGACGGCTCACGGTAGCTGTCAGGGCTGTTGCGGTCCATGCCCAGCTTGCCGACAAAGGCGGAAAGCCCCGCGCCGCGCAGCTGGTGCATCAGTTCCAGCGTGGCGCGTCGGTGTGCAGCGTCGCAAAGATGCACGCGCGGGTCGTGGCACTGTTTTCAAATCGCGCACAAAGATAAGAGTAGCCCAGCCTGGCGTACTCCGGGTCGGCGTAGTGGGCTTCCTCGGGGTAGGTGTACTGCTGCAGCCAGTCCAGAAGTTCCAGGTCCATGGCCGTGCCGCAATAGCTGTACTGCGGCGCGTGCAGGTGCAGGTCGACCAGGCCCGGCGTGATGATTTTACCCGTATAGTCGAGAACTTTCACCCCGGCAGGGGCAGTCTCGCTGAATCCGGCGCACAGGCCGTTCTCGCACAGCAGATAGCCCTCGCGCACGCGGAGTGCGTCTGGGGTGGGGGTGTCTATAAAGGTGCCTTTCAGGGCGAAAGTGTTCATGATAGTAACCTCACTATATAGAATTGTGTAAAGGCCGGGCATGCCCTTGTCAAAAGGGAGCTGTCCCTCCTTATGCAAGCGGACTGGGGTGCCCTGTCGGGCCTTCCGGAAAGGGCAATGGCCACCCCCAAGCTCCCGGAAGGTCCGGCCTCCGCGGGGCTCGGGGACCCGCCCCTTGACAAAGGGAGGCTTTCCAGACTCTATTATAAACAATCTACCCTATCTGTTGCAAGTTTTTTATTTACTTTACGTCGCTAAAGCGGTATAATACTAATATCTATTGATGTTTGAAAGGAATAACGATTTGGAACGTAAACAACTCGCGCCCGGCGTTTGCATTACAACGCTGGATGCTTCGAAATTTAACCGCTGCCGTATCACGCTGCATCTGCGTTTTCCGGCCCGGCGGGAGTCCGCCACCGATGCCGCCGTGCTGGCCCCTCGTGCTGGAGCGCGGCTATGCGGCCTGCCCCGATATGACCGCGCTGTCCCGCCGCCTGGCCGAGCTGTACGGCGCGGGACCTCGGCGTTGACCTGGCCAGCGCGGGCACGGACCGCGTGCTTCTCCGCCGATATCTGCGGCATCAAGGACGCCTACGCCCTGGCAGGGGAGAACCTGACCGACGCCTACGCGGATATCGTGTTCGGCACGATCTTTGACCCCTACCTTGTGGACGGCGCGTTCGACCCCGAGGCCGTGCGCATCGAGACCGAAACCCAGGCCCGCCGCTTGGAAGCTGAGTTCAACTCAAAGCGGCTCTACTGCGTGCGGCAGGCCCGCCGCAAATTCTACGGCGACACCCCCCGCGGGCATCGAGCTGGGCGGCTACCCCGGCGAGCTTGTCAATGTGACGCCGCAGAGCCTCAAGGCCGAGTATGACCGCATCCTCTCCACCGCGTACATCGACGTGATGGTGCAGGGCGTCGATGAGGCCCGCGTGGCCGATATGCTGCTGAAAACTTGATGGCATCCGCCGTGACCCGCACCCCTTCGCTGCGCCCGCGCCATGCCCCGCCACGCCGCTGCGCCACTTTAAGGAGGAGATCCCCGGCCTGACCCAGGCCAAGCTCTGTATGCTGTTCACCACGGGCGAAGCCAACCCCCAACCCGCCCAGCGTCAGCATCCTGCGCGTCGCCATGAGCGTGCTGGGCGGCTCTGCCACCAGCCGTTTGTTCCGCAACGTGCGCGAGAAGCAGTCCCTTTGCTACTACTGCGGTTCTGCCGCCCAGCGGGCCACCGGCGTGATGATGATCGACTCCGGCGTTGAGCCCGGCAAAGAGCAGCAGGCCGAGGCCGCCATCCTTGCCGAGTTCGAGGGGCTGAAAAATGGCCCCATCACCCAGGAAGAAATGGACGACTGCCGCCGTGGCCTTTGTCCAGCATGGACGCGCTGAGCGACAGCCTGGCTGCGCTGGAAAACTGGTACTACGGCCAGATCACCCGCGGCGAACCGCTCTACCCGCCAGAGTACGGCAAGGTTCTGACCGGCGCCGTCACTCTGGACGAGGTGCGCCAGACGCTGCAAAGTTACCACTACTCCGTCTGTTACGCCGTGACCGCAGAGCCGGGCACGCAGGGGAAAGGAGGCAGCGAGGATGTTGAATAACGATCACGAGAGCTTCGCCGCTGCCCAGGCGCGCGCCGCTGCCGCCGTCAGCTGTGAAAGCGTCGTGCTGCCCAGCGGCCTGACCGTGCTCTGCCGCACGATGCCGGGCTACAGCAGCGTCCACGCGATTTACGCCACGGGCTTTGGCCCCGTCCACCGCGCGTTCAGGACTGGACGGCAAACAGGTCACACTGCCCGCCGGTACGGCGCACTTCCTTGAGCACAAAATGTGCGAGACGCCCAAGGGCGACTCCTTTACCTTCTACGCCAAGACCGGCGCGTCGGCCAACGCCTTTACCAGCTATGACCGCACCTGCTATCTCTTCTCCGCCACGCAGAAGATCGATGAAAACCTTGACATTTTGCTGGGCATGGTCGGCAAGCCGTGGTTTACCAAGGCCACGATTGCCAAGGAGCAGGGCATCATCGGGCAGGAGATCAAAATGTACGACGACAGCCCCGACTGGCGGCTGCTGAATGCGCTGTTCCGCTGCCTCTACGCCGACCACCCGCTGCGCGACGACATCGCGGGCACAGTGGAGAGCATTGCCGAGTTGACGCCCCAGATGCTCTACAACTGCACCAAGGGTTCTACGCGCCGTCCAACATGGTGCTGAGCGTCGCGGGCAAAATTACGCTGGACCAGGCAGTTGAAGCCTGCAAGCGCAACGGCCTCTACCGTGCCCGCGCTGCCCATGAGGTAGAGTGGGACATTCCGGCGCAGACCGGCCCGCTGCCCCAAAGGAAAGCGTTCTTCACAATGCCGGTCACGAAGCCCTGCTTCGGCGTGGCCTACCGTGAGGAGCCGCTGGCCGAGGGTGACCTGAAGCGCGAGCTGCTGCTGGACATGCTGGGCGATCTGGTCGTCGGCGGCCTGACGAAGCTCTACCGCCGTCTGTACGATGAAGCGCTGGTCAACCCCGAGTTCTCCGGTGACTTTATCGCGGTGCGCGGTGCCTGTGCCGTGGCCTTTACCGGCGAGAGCGACACCCCGCGCCAGGTCGTGGACCTTTACAGGAGGAAATCGAGCGGATGCGCCGCGAGGGCGTGGACCCCGAGGTCTTTATGCTGGTGAAAAACCAGATGTACGGCGAGCTGTTGGGCGACGTGGAAGCCGTGGACGATGCCGCCGAGGAAGCGGCCGCTGCCTGCCTGAAGGGGCCGCACGCTGGCCGATGAGATCGCCGCGCTGGCCGAGCTGACCGTCGAGGATGCCAATGCCTTGATGCAGACAGCCCTGCGGGAAGAAAACCGTGCTTATGTGCAGATCGATCCGGCAGAAGCTAAAGAGGGGAAGGAAAAAATGATCTATCATGTGCAATTTCCCGGGTTGGGCCTTGACCTGACCGTGAACCGGGTGGCCCTGTCCATCGGCGGGTTCAATATCTATTGGTACGGCGTCATCATTGCCGCCGGTATGATGCTGGCAATGCTGTACGCCTTCCGCAATGCCGTGGACTACGGCATCGACTCGGACCGGCTGGTGGATGTTGTGGCCATCGGCGCCGTTATGTCCATTGTCTGCGCCCGCATCTACTACGTGGCTATGGCACCTTTTGAGTATCAAAGCATGTGGGAGATGGTGGATATCCGCAAGGGCGGCATCGCCATCTACGGCGCGGTCCTCGGCGCGTTTGTGTTCGGCGCCCTGGCCGCCAAATGGCGCAAAGTGCCGCTGCTGCCGCTGTTTGATCTGGTGTCGCTGGGCTTTCTGATTGGGCAGGGCATTGGCCGCTGGGGCAACTTTGTCAATCAGGAGGCCTTCGGCACGAACACGACGCTGCCCTGGGGTCATGTACAGCGAAGGTACCGAGGCGTATCTCAGATCCGTGCAGGTCACGCTGCAGGCAGGCATTACGGTGGATCCCACGGCACCGGTGCATCCCACATTTCCTGTATGAAAGCATCTGGTGTCTGGTTGGCTTCGCCGTGCTGGCTTCGCTTTACAAAAAACGGCGGTTCAACGGACAGATCTTCCTCGGTTATGTCATCTGGTACGGCCTTGGCCGCGCATGGATCGAGGGGCTGCGCACCGACTCGCTGCTCATCGGCAGCACGGGGCTGCGGGCCAGTCAGCTGGTGGCGATTGGGTCGGTCATCGTGGCCGCCGCGCTTATGGCCATCGGTCTGCGCAATGCCAAAAGGGCAAGCCGCCGTGGTGCCGCTGGCTGTGAGGGACCTGAAAAAGCAGGCCGAGGCAGGGGGACCGCTTCACGCCGGACACCCTGCCCGCCGGCGCCCCCACGCCGAGTTTGTCAAGGCCACCGATGCTATGAATGCGCGTCTGGATGCGCTGGATTTGAACGAGGTCGAGATCGAGGAGATTGAGGACCCGAAGGAGTAAAAAGAACCGTTTCGGATAATGGCAAGGCTCTCTCCCTCCGCCGCCTGCAGGCGGGGAGAGAACCTCACCAAAACCCGAAATCTGCCCTAACATAGAAAGAGGAGAACCTATATGCCAGCAACTGTCATTGACGGCAAGGCATTGGCCGCGGCCACCAAGGCCGAGGCCGCAGAAAAGGTCAAGGAACTGAAAGCCCAGGGTATCAACCCCTGTCTGGCGGTCATTCTGGTGGGGGAAAACCCCGCCAGCCAGGTCTACGTCCGCGGCAAGATCAACGACTGTGCGCAGTGCGGCATCGAGAGCCGCAGCATCAACCTGCCCGCCGACACCACGCAGGACGCCCTGCTGGCCGAGGTAAAAAAGCTGGCCGCCGACCCCGCCGTACACGGCATCCTTGTCCAGCTGCCGCTGCCGCGCAGATCGACGAGAAAGCCGTTATTGACGCCATCCCGCCCGGAAAGGACGTGGACGGCTTTTCGCCGGTCAACGTGGGCCGTATGCAGATCGGCGAGCCGTGCTACCTGCCCTGCACCCCGGCGGGCTGCATCCGCATGATCGAGTCCACCGGCATCGATATCGGCGGCAAAAACGCTGTGGTCATCGGCCGCTCCAACATCGTGGGCAAACCTGCGGCGCTGCTGCTGCTGGCGAAGAATGCCACGGTCACGATCTGCCATTCCAGGACGATGAACCTCAAAGAGGTCTGCGCCGCCGCCGATATTCTGGTGGCCGCCGTTGGCCGCGAGGGCTTTGTGACCGGCGATATGGTCAAGCCCGGCGCGGTGGTCATTGATGTGGGCATCAACCGCGGTGCGGACGGCAAAGCTGCATGGTGACGTGAACTTTGCCGAGGCCGCCGAAAAGGCCGCCTACATCACCCCGTCCCCGGCGGCGTCGGCCCGATGACCCGCGCCATGCTCATGCTGAACACAGTCGAGGCCGCAAAGCGGCAGGGCCGCTAATAAAGGCTTCCCCCCCCTTGGGGGAAAGCTGTCCGCGAAGCGGACTGATGAGGGGCAACCTTGCCATTGCAGCCCACTGATGGGATACAACCGCAGACTTGCCCCTCATCCGGCCCTGCGGGGCCACCTTCAGTCTACGCGCTAAGAGCCGCCTACGGCGGTTGCGCTCCGACACGCGCCAGCGGGCGCAGCCCCTTGGGGGAAGGCAAAAGAAATTCTAAAATTTTAACCTTCCCACGCCCGAAAACCCCCTTGACAAGCCCTGCTCCTATATGGTATGATACTAGAGCCGCATGGTATGGGCTCTATAAGTGTGTGCTTTTATCGGTGCAACGCCCTACAGACCAGCGAGACTTATTGAAAGAGGTTATCCACTATGTACGCAGTTATCAAAACCGGTGGCAAGCAGTACAGCGTTAAAAGGTCGGCGACGTTGTTTATGTCGAGAAGCTGAACGCTGAGGACAACAGCGAAGTCACCTTCGATCAGGTTCTCGCCGTTGGCGAGGAGGGCTCTGTCAAGGTCGGCGCTCCCGTTGTTGAGGCGCTTCCGTTGTTGCCAAGGTCGTCAAGACCGGCAAGGGCAAGAAGCTCAACATCCTGACCTATCGTCCCAAGAAGGGCAGCATGGTCCGCAAGGGGTCATCGTCAGCCTTACACCAAGGTGGAAATCACCGCGATCAACGGCTAAGGAGGTAAATCACAATGGCACATAAAAAGGCGTAGGTTCTACCAAAAACGGCCGCGACTCCGAGTCCAAGCGCCTCGGCGTCAAGCGCGGCGATGGTCAGTTCGTTCTGGCCGGCAACATCCTGGTCCGTCAGCGCGGCACCCACATCCATGCGGGTGAGGGCGTCGGCATCGGCAGCGATGACACCCTGTTCGCTCTGGTCGATGGCCGCGTTCACTTCGAGCGCATGGGCCGTGACCGCAAGCGCTGCACGGTCAAGCAGTAAAAGAACCGGTACGGGCGGGCCTTCGCGGCTCGCTCGTTTTTTGTAATTTTTTGTAAATGAGGTATTTTATGGCAACCAGTAATTTTATTGATACCGCCGCGATCTGGCTGCACGCCGGCAAGGGCGGCGACGGTGCGGTGACGTTCCACCGCGAAAAATTCGTGGCGGCGGGCGGTCCCGGACGGCGGCGACGGCGGCCGCGGCGGTGATATCATCTTTGTGGCGGACGACAATCTGTCCACGCTGATGGACTTCCGCTACAAGCGCAAATACACCGCGCCCGACGGCGAGAATGGCCGCGCTAAGCGCATGAGCGGTGCCGACGGCGACGACCTGGTCATCCGCGTGCCCCGCGGCACCGTGCTGAAGGAGGCCGAGACCGACCTTGTCGTGGCCGATCTGACGGGCAGTGAGCCTGTTGTTGTGGCCAGGGGCGGACGCGGCGGCTGGGGCAACAGCCATTTTGCGACCCCGACCCGCCAGATCCCCAAAGTTCGCCAAGCCCGGCCTGCCCGGCGAGGATATGCACCTCAAGCTGGAATTGAAGGTCATCGCGGACGTCGGCCTAGTCGGTTTCCCGAACGTCGGCAAATCGACGCTCATCAGCATTATTTCTGCCGCGCGCCCCAAGATCGCCAACTACCACTTCACGACGCTGACCCCCGTGCTGGGCGTCGTCCGCGTCGGCCCGGAGCAGAGCTTTGTCTGCGCCGACATCCCCGGTCTGATCGAGGGTGCTGCGGAGGGCGTCGGCCTCGGCCACGACTTCCTGCGCCATGTTGAGCGCTGCCGCCTGCTGCTGCACGTCGTTGACGTCTCCGGCTGCGAGGGCCGCGACCCCAAGGCGGACTTTGAGCAGATCAACCACGAGCTGGCCGGGTTCAGTGCCGAGCTGGCGGACCGCCCCCAGATCGTTCTGGGCAACAAGTGCGACATTGCAAGCCCCGAGCAGGTCGAGGAGTTCAAGCAGTACGTCGAGGCCAGGGTCTGACCTTCCTGCCCATCTCCGCCGCGACCCGTCAGGGGGTGGGACAACCTGCCCGCGCTGGTCTACAACCGCCTGAAGGATCTGCCCCCGGTCAAGGTCTACGAGGCCGAGTACAAGCGCCCCGACAAGAACGCCCAGCCGACCCGCCCGTTCACGGTGGAGCGCACCGGCGACCACGAGTTCACCGTCGATGCGCCGTGGCTGGAGCGCATTCTGGCCGGTACCAACGTCGAGGACTACGAGAGCCTGCAGTATTTCCAGACGCAGCTGGGTGATTCCGGCATTCTGGACGAGCTGGTCGCCCAGGGCGTTGAGGAAGAAGGACACCATCAAGATCGGTGAGTACGAGTTTGATTACCTGTACTAAGCAGTGAAAACTATGTTGTTTACACAAAATCGGAAGTTGACATTCACGAAATGTCGCCGCTGGCGCTGGCCTTTGTGGGCGACGCCGTGCTGGAGCTCTCGTCCGCGCCGCCTGGTGGGCACGACGCGGCTGCAACCCAATCGTCTGCGCCGTGGCGACGCATTACGTCAGCGCCCACGCGCAGGAATTTGGAGCTGGACATCATCGAGCCGATGCTGACCGACGCCGAGCCGCTGTACTGCGGCGCGGCAAAAACGCCAGCAAAGGCCACGGTGGCCAAGCACGCCACCGTGCAGGAGTACCGCGCCTCCACCGGCTTTGAATGTCTGCTGGGCTGGCTGTACCTGCAAGGCAGGAACGACCGCATTGAGGAATTGTTCAACGCGATGTGGGACGGGTATAAGCCAGAATAAAAAGAAAGCCTTCCCCGCGGGGCCGATATGGCGGATGAGGGGCCCCTCCGCAATTTGCCCGGTAACGGGTTGTAGTGGCAAGCGCCCCTCATCAGCCGCCTGCGGGCGGCAATTTCAGTCCCCGCGCACCAGAGCCGCCTACCGGTTGCGCTCCGAAGCCTGGGGGCGCGGTCCCCGCCCGCCCCACACTTGCTTTCTTGCTGTCGGTGGTGTTGGTGGTGCGGTTGGTGGTTTTTTTCTGCTGGGTACGGTTCGTGGTTTTCTGGGTCGTGTCCGTCGTGCGATTGGTCGTGCGGTTCGTCGAATTGTTAGTCTGATTCTTAGCCATAGGTGGTAAGCTCCTTTCGCAAGTAAAAACGATATACAGTCGTTTTTCGGACTGCAAGAAGGTAGTTTGCCCGCCCATGGCTTTATGCAGAGGGGCTGCTATGGAATTTCCACAGGATTTCTTACCGCGCGGGAGCGTGCGCTCTTGGGCGACGCGCTTTGACGAGCTGTACGCCTACGCCACGCCGCAGCCCGCCCGAGGTGTCACGGTCAACGCGCTGCGCTGCACGCCGGATTGGTTCGCGCAGCATGCGGACTTTGACGCAACAGCCGTCCAAATTTTGCCCCACTGCCTTTCACGACGGCGGCGGACTTCCGCCCGGGGCGGCACGCCTGGCACCACGCGGGCGTGCTCTATGCGCAGGAGCCGAGCCGCCTCGCCCCCCCGCTGCGCTGCTGGATGTGCAGCTCCGGTATGCGGGTGGCCGACCTCTGCGCCGCGCCGGGCGGCAAGACAAGCCAGCTGGCAGCGGCTTTGCAGGGGCAGGGCCTGCTGCTGGCCAATGAATTCGTCGCCGCCCGCGCTGAAATTCTGCGCCAGAATTTAGAGCGGATGGGCGTGGCGAACGCCATCATTACCAACGAGGACACGGCCCGCCTGGCCGCCGCCATGCCCGGCCGGTTTGACCGGGTGCTCGTCGATGCGCCCTGCTCGGGCGAGGGTATGTTCCGCAAGGAGGCCGTCGCCGCCGCCCAGCACAACAACGCCTTAGTGGCGCACTGTGCGGAGCTGGGGGCCGAAATTCTCGAAAACGCGGCGGCGCTGCTGGCTCCGGGCGGCGTGCTCGTCTACTCGACCTGCACATTTGCCCCGGCGGAGGACGAGGGCAGATCGCAGCCTTCCTCGCAAAGCACCCCGAGTTCACGCTCTGCGACCTGTCCGGCTGCGGCTTTGGCCGCCCGGGCGAGGCCAACCGCGCCCCTGACTATCCGGATGTCCGCGCCGGATACACCCGCCGCATCTGGCCCGCCGACGGCGGCGAGGGGCCACTTTATGGCGAAGCTGCAAAAAGGCAGCCGACGCCGACGCGCCCACCCAGCCGAAGGGCAAGCCGCCCAAGGCGCCAAAAGCCCCGGCGGAATGGCTCGATTTTGCCAAAACCTATTTCCGGCGCTGGCTTCCCGCCCGCTGGCCGGGGCGGGGGGTGGCTGCTGCTGCCCGCGCCGGGCAGCGAGACGCTGAACACCGCGAAGCTGCGCGTCGTGCGCGGCGGCGTTCTGGCGGGCAGCGTGCTGAAAAAGCGGTTTCAGCCGGCCCACGCGCTTTTATGGCCTACGGCGCACGGTGCACGAACCGGGAGGAGCTGACGCTCGCCGACCCGCGCACCGCCGCCTGGCTGCGGGCGAGGAGATCGACGCTGCCACTGCCCAAAAACGGCTGGTGCGCCGTGCTGGTGACGGCTTTCCGCTGGGCGGGGGCAAGGTCAGCGGCGGGCGCATTAAAAATCATTACCAAAGGGTCTGCGGAACCTGCAATAAAGCGCGCTGCCCCTCTTGAAAAAAGCACGACCTGTTGTGGTATACTATTTTACTGGTAATTATCGGCTGCAACGCCGTTGCCTGTGTGAATACAAATTAGGGGGGATTTTTCCATGTCCGGACATAGCAAATGGAATAACATCAAACGCAAAAAGGAAAAAGACCGACGGCGCCCGCGCCAAGGTTTTCACCAAGATCGGCCGCGAGATCGCCGTGGCCGTTAAGGGCGGCGGCAACCCTGCTTCCAACTCCAAGCTGGCGGCTCTGATTGCCAAGGCCAAGGCCAACAGCGTGCCCAACGACAACATCCAGCGTATCATCAAGCGCGCCGAGGGCGGCGATAAGACGGAGTATGAGGCAATCACCTACGAGGGCTACGGCCCCGGCGGCATTGCCGTTATGGTCGAGACCCTGACCGACAACCGCAACCGCACGGCGGCCAACATGCGCCACTACTTCGACAAGTTCGGCGGCAACCTGGGCCAGATGGGCTGCGTCGGCTTCATGTTCACCCAGAAGGGCGTCATCGTCGTCGATCTCGAGGACAAGGACCCCGATGAGCTGATGATGGATGCGCTGGACGCCGGTGCCGATGACTTCGATGCAGGCGAGGACGCCGCCGAGGTCACCACCAGCCCCGAGAACTTCACCGCCGTCTGCGACGCACTGGAGAAGAAGGGCTACAAGTTCATCTCCGCCGACGTGGCACAGGTGCCTTCCACCACCACCACGCTGACCGACCCCGACCAGCTGGTCCAGATGGGCAAGCTGCTGGACGCCCTGGACGACGATGACGATGTCCAGAACGCCTGGCACACCCTCGAGAACGAGGAAGACCTGGATCGCTAAACCACAAGAATGCAAAAGAGAGTGAAGGGCGACTTTTGCTCTCTTTTTTTTGTACAGCAGAACGGTAGGGGCCGGGCATGCCCGGCCCCGCAGCGTAGAAATGACCCGAAATTTTCGGGCTGCCGCATGTCCGGACATGTCCGGCCCCTACAAGCATGTTTTAATTGAAAAGGAGCGTTACTATGCCAAAACTCCTTTGCCCGCACTGCCTGCAGCCGCTGGATGGCGGCTACCGCGGCGAGTGCCCCCACTGCGGGCGCTCGCTGGAAAACCACAACCCGAGGGCGCGCTGCCTCCTGGGCACCCAGTTGGGCGGCAAGTATACCGTGGGCGCATACCTGAGCGCCGACGGCGATGGCCTTTCCTACCGCGGTGTGCTGAACGCAGAAAAGCGTTTGTTCTTATCAAGGAATATTTCCCGGTCACGCTCTGCAACGGCCGCAGCGCCGACGGTGCGCTGATGCCCAAAGAGGGGAAAAGAAGTGCTGTTCAAGACCAGCCGGATGGACTTTAAGGATCTGTACGACGATCTGCATAACCTGACCCCGGCCACCGGCCTGTCCACCATCCTGGACGTCATGGAGGAAAACAACACGGTCTACGCTGTGGAGGAGAGCGAGCCTGAGGCATGACCCTGTCGCATTACCTGCACCTGCGCAGCCGCACACGCTGACCCCGCCGAGGCCCGCACACTGCTGCAGCCCGTGATGGAGGGGGTGGCGCTGCTTCACAAGGCCGGGCTGATCCACCGCGGCATCTGCCCGGATAACATCCTGCTGCCTATTGACGGTGCCGCCCGGCTGACCGGGTATGGCACGCTGGCCCTGCGCACGGCAGGCAGCGAGCTGAAAAGCCAGCTTTACCCCGGCTACGCAGCGCCGGAACAGTACTCCGCCGCCGAGTTCAGCGGCCGCTATACAGACGTGTACGCCTTGGCGGCAGTCTGCTACAGGATGGTCACGGGGCAGACGCCGGTCCGCGCCCCAGCGCAAGGTGCGGGACAGTCTGAGTCGGCCCACAGCCTCGAGGCGGGTGTGCCTACATGGTTCTCGCAGGTGCTGGCCTGCGCGCTGCGGCTGGACCCGCCAAGCGGATGCAGACCGTGCCCGGCTGATGAGTGCCCTGACCGACCCGAATGTCGCAAACGCGATGTTTGAGCGGGTGACAACCAGATCAGCACCCGCAAAATTATGGGTGTGTCGCTGGTGGTTATCTTTGTATTGGTGGTACTGCTGCTCTGGAGCCTGCTGGGCGGCAGCAAGGCTGAGCAGCACCCCGTCCGCCAACGCCGCAACCCACAGCGGCCGGCAGCGGCAGGGGGCAGAAGCCGCCGACCGTGCCGAACCTTGTGGGGCTGCGCTATACGACCTTCGACATCAGGGCAACGATGCCTACAGCGGATTCCGCATCGTCATGGTCGAGCAGGGCTCCGACACCGGGGCGCAGGGGCGTGGTCATCAGCCAGGATCCGCCGGCGGGCAGGGAAAAGCTGATGGAGGACCAGATCATCCAGATCGTAGTCAGCAGCGGCCCGAATCCTTGTGGAGATGCCCGACATCATCGGTTTTACGCCAGGCAAACGCCAGCAAAAAGCTGGACGCACTCGGCATCAGTACAAGATGGTCATGGTCGATAATGACACTTTTGATGGCCGCGGGCTGTGTGGCCAAGCACCGACTACAAGGCGGGCACTAAGATCAATACCGAGAATGTGACTGTCATCGTCAGCATCGCCGGGGAGCGTGATGACACGCTGGTGGCGGCCCAGACGGGGAATGCGGGGGCAATTCGTTCCCCTGAACCGACCCGCAGCCGGAAGGCAAGTGACTGATAGCGGCAGGTTTTCCGGGATACCCCCTCCGGTCATCGCTTCGCTCGACCACCTCCCCTGCGTGAGGAGGCCTTTAAGCGGGCCAAAGGCCGCCCGTCAGTCTACCAAAAGGCCGCCTTCGGCGGTTGCGCTGCGAGGCCCTGCGGGCGCAGCCCTTTTTTTGGGAAGGCGAAACAAAAAAGAGCAGTCTCGCAAGAGACTGCTCTTTTTTCAGTGCATTTCAGGCAATGCCGACGCGGCGAAATTAGTCGCTGACGTAGGGCATCAGAGCCATATAGCGGGCACGCTTGATGGCAACCGTCAGCTCACGCTGATGGAAAGCGCAGGTACCGGTCACACGGCGGGGAATGATCTTAGCGCGCTCGCTCACGTACTTGCGCAGGCAGGGGCAGATCCTTGTAATCGATGTGCTCGACGCGGTCAACGCAGAAGGAGCAAACCTTCTTGCGGCCACGATGCATCGGACGAGAAGAACGATCCATAGCCATTGTGGAAACCTCCTTGTTAGAATGATACTTTCGATTGTTAGAACGGCAGGTCGCCCTCATCCTCGATCAGAGCAAAGTCTTCATTGCTGCCGGCAGAATAGCTCGGCGCAGGGGCGGCCTGTGCAGCAGGACGGGCGGCGGGGGCTGCCATGGGGGCGCCGTAACCGGCGTCACCCATCGGTGCGGCGTTTGCGGATTTGGGGCGGCAAAGTTGACGTTGTTGGCCACGATCTCAAACGCAGTGCGCTTGTTGCCGTTCTTGTCCTGATAGCTGCGGCTCTGCAGACGGCCGTCAATGGCGATCAGAGAACCCTTCTGGAAATACTTGCAGACAAACTCTGCCGTGCGGTCCCAGGCGACAACATCCAGCCAGTCTGCATGGCTCTGGCCGTTGGCGTCACGGCGTCCGCGATCACAGGCGATGCGGAACGACGCAACATTCTTGCCGGTCGTAGTCTGGCGAAGCTCCGGGTCCGCGGCAAGGCGGCCCATGATTGCAACAACATTCAGCATTGGTTTACTCCTTACTCCTCAACAGCAAGAGTCATGCTGCGAAGAACGCCCTCAGTGATCTTGAAAACGCGATCCAGCTCAGCCGGGAAATCGGGCTCGCTGGTGAAGCTGATCACCGTGTACACACCCCTCGGTCTCATCGTTGATGGGGTAAGCAAGACGCTTCTTGCCCCAATCATCAACAGAATCGATCGTACCATTCGCTGCGATCAGGTTCTTGAACTTGTTGATCAGAGCGTTGGAAGCCTCTTCGTCGAGGTTCGCGGTGGTAACCATCATGGTTTCGTACTTAGCCATATTCTGTGCACCTCCTTTTGGACATTAGGCCTTCTCTTTTAACGGAAAAAGACAAGGATAACCGTGTGATTTCACACAGCATCTAATTATAACAAGTATCCGCGTTTGTCAACGCAAAATTTGCCCTGCACAGCACAAAATTGCGGATTTTTTAAAAAAACTGGACGTTCCGTAAAAGTGTCCTATTGCTTTTTCCTGCCTGCTTTGCTATAATAGGCTTAATACTGTACAAGTCTTGCTTGCATAGCCGGACGCGGCGCTAGTAGGGGCGAGCATTGCTCGCCCGCTGCCCGCTGCCATGCAGGAAACGATGGGGGAACGCAGGGCAGCGATAAGGCTGCGCGGGCGACCAATGGTCGCCCCACATGTGTTCCGCTTTGAAAAAGAGAAATGGAGCATTCGTATGAGAATCGTGGTCGTCGGCCTCGGCAAAGTCGGCCGTGCCCTGACCGCCCAGCTTACGGCGGAAAATAACGACATCGTCGTCATCGACCAAAACCATGACCTGATCGAGGACATTGTCAATATCTATGACGTGCGCGGTCTGGTCGGCAACGGCGGCTGCTACGAGATCCAGAAGGAAGCCTTCGAGGATGGCGCCGACCTGCTTATCGCCACCACGTCCAGTGATGAGAGCAACATCCTGGCCTGCCTCCTCGCCAAAAAAGCTGGGCACGCAGCACACGATTGCACGGATCCGCAACCCGGAGTATGAGAAGCAGCTGCGCTTTTATGCGCGATGACCTGGTCTGTCGATGTTCGTCAACCCGGAAAAAAGCCACCGCGCGGGAGATCGCCCGCGTGCTGCGTTTCCCGTCTGCCATCAAGCGTGAGCAGTTCTGCCGCCAGCGGTTTGAGCTGATCGAGTACCGCCTGGCCGACGACAACCCGCTGGTGGGCTTGCAGCTGTCGGACCTGTACCGCAACATCCGGGTCAAAATTCTGATCTGCGCCGTCGCCCGCGGCAGCGAGACGATCATCCCCACGGGTATGTTTACGCTGCGGGCCGGGGACAAAGATCTACCTGACGGCCTCGGCCCGCGATCTGGAATCCTTCTTCCGCAAGCTGAACCTCTTCAAAGCAAAGGCCAACAACGTGATGATCGTCGGCGCAAGCCGGATGACCTACTACCTCGTCAAGGAGCTGCAGGACATCCAGAAGCGGGTGACCGTCATCGACAGCGATGCGGCCCGCTGCCAGGAGATGAGCGAAAATTCCCCGGTGTGCTGGTCATCCACGGCGACGGCGCCGACAGCGAGCTGCTGAGTGAGGAACGCATCAGCGACATGGACGCCTTTGTGCCCCTGACCGGCTTGGACGAGACGAATATCATCCTGGCCATGTACGCCTCCCAGATGAACTCCTGCAAGGTTGTGGCCAAGATCAACCGCAACTCCTTTGCCGAGCTGGCCGCTGCCAAGGGGATGGTGGACAGCGTCGTCTCCACGGCGTCGGTCACGTCGGAATCCATTGCCATGTACGTCCGCGCCATGCAGAACAGCTTTGAGTCGGAGAACATCAAGACGCTGCACCGTCTGGTGGGCAGGGCGCGTGGAGGCGCTGGAATTCAACGTTGCGCCGGGTTTGCCGTTCATCGGCGTACCGCTGAAAGATTTGATCCTGCGCAAGGGCTGCTGGTGGCGGGCATCGTGCGCCGCAACGGCCAGCCGGTCATTCCCTCCGGCAACGACGCCCTTCAGGAGGGCGACGACGTGGTCATCGTCACCACCGACACGACGCTGCACTCGCTGCGCGATATTGTGAAAGTGAGGACACAGCCATGAACTATAAAATGGTAGGGTTTGTGCTGGGGGCGCATCTTCTTAATTGAAGCGGTGCTCATGCTCTTTCCCATGGGGTGTGCCGCCATCTATGGCGAGTGGAGCGTTGTGCTTTCCTTCCTGTGGCCCACGCTGATCTTGCTGGCACTGGGCCTGGTGACGAGCCTGCGCACGCCCCAAAACACAAAGATTTACGCCCGTGACGGCCTCGCTATCGTGGCGTTGGTCTGGGTGCTGATGAGTGCCTTTGGCGCGCTGCCCTTTGTGATTTCCGGCGAAATACCGTCCTTTATGGACGCGCTCTTCGAGACAGTCTCCGGCTTCACGACGACCGGCTCTACGATTCTGACCGACGTCGAGGCCCTGAGCCATGGCACACTGTTCTGGCGCAGCTTTTCGCACTGGATCGGCGGTATGGGCATGCTGGTCTTTGCCATGGCCGTGCTGCCCATGACCGATGGCCGTGCCATGCACCTGATGCGCGCCGAGGTCCCCGGCCCCGACCTGCGGGAAAATTTCCAGTAAATTGAGCGACAGTGCGAAGATTCTGTATGCCATCTATCTGGTGCTGACCGTCATCGAGACGATTCTGCTCTGCGCGGGCGGTATGCCGCTGTTTGACTCACTCATCCACGCCTTCGGCACGGCGGGCACAGGCGGATTCAGCAACAAGGCACTGAGCGTGGGTGCCTACAACAGCCCCTATTTTGAGGTCGTCATCGGCGTGTTCATGCTGCTGTTCGGCATCAACTTCAACCTGTATTATTTCCTGCTGCTGCGCCATTTCCGTGAGGCTCTCGCCTCGAGGAGCTGCATGTCTACTTGGGCATCGTGGCATTCTCGACCCTGACCATCACGGCGAACATCGCGGGCTGTACGACTCTGTCGGCACGGCGCTGCGCACGGCGTTCTTCCAGGTGTCGTCCATCGTCACGACCACCGGCTACGCCACGGCGGACTTCAACCTCTGGCCGACCTACTCCCGCATCGTGATCGTGATTCTGACGTTTGTGGGTGCGTGCGCGGGTTCGACGGCGGGTGGCCTGAAAGTTTCGCGCGTTATCATCCTTTTCAAGGCTGCCAAGCAGGACCTGAACAAGATGCTGCACAGCCACGCCATCACCACCGTGCGCTTTGAGGGCAAGCCCCTGGACGAGAAAGACGCTGCGCGGTGTACACAACTATTTCAACATTTATATGCTGCTGCTGACGCTGTCGGTGCTGCTGCTCTCGCTGGACGGGTTCGATCTGGTGACGACGTTTACCTCGGTCGCGACCTGCCTGAACAACGTCGGCCCGGGTCTGGAAATGGTCGGCCCGATGGGCAGCTTTGCGGATTTCTCGGCTCCGGTCAAGCTGCTGCTGGCCTTTTGATATGCTGGCGGGCCGTCTGGAGCTCTACCGATGCTGGCCCTTTTGCCCCGCGCCTGTGGCGCAAGCGCATCAATGCGATGCATGAGGCGAGAGCGAAATAAGTAGGGCGGGTTTATCTTTTCTTTACAAAGAAATTCCAAAGAACTCAAACAAATAAAATCAAAATGAACCGGGCAGCTGCCACTCATTTCAGGGCAGCTTTCCCGGTTTTGGCCAATCTGGACGAATAGAGGATCGTTTCGGGGATAGGGGCGGGTCGGGCTCCAATAATACAAATTGCCCAGACTTCTTCCGGGGCGTTGTCGGCCTGCGGTGTTTTCCTGCGCGTGCATAGCTCGGTGGCAAAATGGGGTTACCCCTGCAAAATTTGAATGTGTCCGATGTAGCTGGTTCCGTCGATCTCATATTTGACCGTGATGATGTACCATTTTGTAATCGGTGTTGTTCCCATTGACAGATAATGAATTCTCAGGAGTTGTGCGCATTTTCATCCCATTGCTTTCATGTCGGTAATGCGGTAGGCGTCCGGCAAAATTCTACACCATCAGCAAAAACTATTTCAAATGTATTTTTGTCCATCCCAGCACAATAAGGATTTGTAACATTTCCAATGCCGATCCCGCAGACGGCAATTTTACGCCGCCAAAATCCTTAATATAGCGCCTTCTTGAACATATCGCAAAACTGCAAACAATTTTTTCTTTAGCTTTCATGCGGATATAGGGCCTTCCACAATCCTCCAATGTTTTTTCTCTATTTACCTTCATTATTTACACCGCTGCTTAAAATGTCTCTTTAACCGCCGCGCCCATACCCTGTACCAAACCAAAACAGAGGAGGGGCTTGCCATGCGGCGGGATGCAGACAGAGAGGAACGAAACGCAAGATTGCTGGCGGGCGTGGTGCTGGCGGCTATGTTGGTGCTGCTGTCCGGCATCATCCATCTGCTGTAATTCATCCACCGGAATACGCCGAGACCGACACCCCCAACGACTGCTTTGCGGTGTCGGCGGCGACGACAGGAGACGGCGCTGCCCAAAATCGTCTGCCTGACATTCGACGATGGGCCGAGCAAAAACACGACGCCAATTCTGGAAATTTTGGATAGGGAGCAGGTCCCAGCCACCTTTTTTGTCTGCGCCCAGGACGCCAACGAAAAATATCTGCCCCTTGTGGCGGACATTGCGGCGGCGGGACACCAGATCGCCCTGCACAGCGCCACGCATCAATACTCCAAAATCTACGCGAGTACCGACGCATTTTGGCAGGATATGAAAGCCCTGCGCCAGGCGCTGGAACCCTATGTGGATGTGGAAAGCATTGACTGGCTGCGCTTTCCCCGGCGGCAGCACCAACACGGTCAGCCACCGCTACGGCGGCCGCGGCATCATGAAGGCCCTGAAGGCCCAGGCCGAGGACAAGGGCTACCACTGGATCGACTGGAACGTCTGCGCCGAGACGCCACCGCCAGCCACCCGGATGCCGCGCAGATTTTGCGCAACATTCGCCGCGATGCCGATGGTCAGGACACCTGTGTCGTCCTGGCTGCATGATACAAAAATGCAACAGGTCAGACCGTCAAGGCCCTGCCCGATATGATCGCCTATTTCCGGGAGCAGGGCTACACCTTTTGTACGGTTGCACAGATGGATGCCTTGCAATGTGAAACAAAATAGGGTATAATGTACAAGAATCGAAAAGCGGTGGGAGGCGGAACGATGCGCAAAACGGAAAGCCAGAAGATAGCCCTCTGCGGTATGCTGGGGGCGCTTTCGGTGGTGCTTTTGCTGCTGGGCAGTGCACTGCAGATCGGCACCTATGCCGCGCCGATGCTCGCGGCTTTTCTGCTTATTCCGGTGCTCGAGGAATACGGCACGCGCTACGCGCTGACCCTCTACGTCTGCGTGGCAATTCTGGCCGTGCTCTTTTGTGCCGGAGACCGAACTGGCGCTGTTTTTTACGTGCTGGTCATGGGGTATTACCCCGTGCTGCGCGTCAAGCTGAACGGACGTAAAAAGCACGCTCCTGCGCTGGGTGCTGAAGTTCGCGGTGTTCAACGCGGGCACGGTGCTGGTGTATCTTTTGCTGTTTGCATTGCTCGGTCCCGCTGTTCTGGACGAGCTGCTGGCCGACGGCCTCAGGATGCTGGCGGCGCTTTTGGCCGCGGGCAACCTGTCCTTCTGGCTGTGCGACCGCGCACTGGCGGCACTGACGCGGTATTACCATCGTCATACTCAAGCCAAAACTGAAAAAGAAGTTCTAATTCGGGGAGGAAAACAACATGTGGTACGGTGAGGCAGTAGTTTATCAGATCTACCCGCTGGGGCTTTGCGGCGCACCGCTGCAAAACGACGGTGACCAGGCGCAGGCGGGCGAGCACCGCATTCTGCGGGTGCTGGACTGGGTGGAGCATCAAGCGCCTGGGCGCGACCTGCGTGCTGTTCAACCCGCTGTTTGAGAGCGATGCCCACGGCTACGACACCCGCGACTACAACAAGGTCGACTGCCGCCTGGGCACGAACGACGACCTCAAGCAGGTCTGCGCGGCGCTGCATGCGGCGGGCATAAAAATTCTGTTCGACGGTGTTTTCAACCATGTGGGGCGCGGCTTCTGGGCGTTCCAGGATGTGCAGGAAAAGCGGTGGGACAGCCCCTATAAAGACTGGTTTCACATCAGTTTTGATGGCAACACCAATTACAACGACGGTTTCTGGTACGAGGCCTGGGAGGGCTGCAACGAACTGGTCAAGCTGAACTTGCAGAACCCAGATGTCAAAAACTACCTGTTTGACGTCGTGCGCGGCTGGGTGCGGGACTACGATATCGACGGCCTGCGTTTGGATGTTGCCTACTGCCTCGACCAAATACATGGGGCACGTTGGTGGCGTACTTAGTATCGGCAACGGTGCCGCGCTTGGTCAGGTCAACGCCAAACGCTTCGGCCACATAGGGCTGGCAGCCGGTAAAACCGGCGGCAATCAGCACCAGGTCGCACTCGATGGCAAATTCTTCGCCGGTGGGCACCATGGCGCGGCGGCCGGTGGCTTCATCCACCACTTTGCTTTCCAGCTTGGCAATCAGCGCACCGCAAACCTGACCGGCTTCGTCCTTATAGAACTCTTTGACCGTGGTCTGGTAAATGCGCGGGTCGCTGCCAAACACGGCAATGGCTTCCTGCTGGCCGTAATCGGTTTTCAGCACCTTGGGCCATTCGGGCCAGGCGTTGGCGGCGGTGCGTTCTGTGGGCGGGCAGGGCATCATTTCCAGCTGGGTCACGCTTGCGCAGCCCTGGCGGATGGCGGTGCCGACACAGTCGTTGCCGGTATCGCCGCCGCCGATGACCAACACCTTTTTGTCCTTGGCACTCACGGCCTTGCCATCGGAAAAGCCGGAATCCAGCAGGCTGCGGGTCACGCTGGTCAGGTAATCCACGGCAAAGTAGATCCCCTGTGCATCGCGCCCCGGGGCGTTGATGTCACGCGCCTGCTTGGCGCCGCAGGCCAGCACAACGGCATCGTGTGCATCCAGCACATCCTGGGCAGGGGTGCTGCCGCCAACATCGGCGCAGGTTACAAAGTCAATGCCCTCGGCCTTCATAATGTTCACGCGGCGGTCAATGACCTGCTTTTCCAGCTTCATGTTGGGGATGCCGTACATCAGCAGGCCGCCCACGCGGTCCTCACGCTCGTACACGGTCACTTTGTGACCGCGCTTGTTCAGGTAATCGGCAACCGCAAGGCCGGCAGGGCCGGCGCCTACCACGGCAACGGTTTTGCCGGTGCGGGTCGGGGGCGGGCAGGCGGTCAGCAGGCCGGATTCATAGCCATATTCTACAATGGCGTGCTCGTTCTCCTTCACGGTAACAGGGCTGCCGGTGGTGTAGCCGCAGGTGCAGGCAGCTTCGCACAGAGCGGGCATACCCGGCTGGTAAACTCCGGGAAGCGGTTGGTGGCGCGCAGGCGATGTACAGCCAGATCCCACTTGCCCTGGTAGACCAGGTCGTTCCATTCGGGGATCAGGTTGTTCAGCGGGCAGCCGCTTGCCATGCCGCCAATCATCATGCCAGCCTGGCAGAACGGTACGCCGCAATCCATGCAGCGGGCACCCTGCGCCTGCTGTTCATCCTGCGGCAGCGGGATGTGAAATTCGTTAAAGTTCTGAATACGTTCTTCGGGCGGCAGCTCCGTGCTGGTCTGCCGGGCAATTTCCATAAATCCTGTCGGTTTTCCCATCGTTTGCGCCTCCCTTATTTGTTAGCAGCGTTCTTCATTGCATAGAACGCTTCGATCTGTGCCTGCTCGCTGTCCTCGCCCTTTTCTTCCATCTGGGCAATCAGGCGCAGCATCTTGTCATAGTCATGGGGCAGGACCTTCTTGAACTTGGGCAGATACTCGCCAAAGTTGTCCAGGATTTCCTTGCCGCGGGGGGAGCCGGTAGCTTCCACATGCTCGCGGATCAAATCCTTCAGCAGCGAAACATCATACTTGTGCTCCACCGGCTCCAGGCTGACCATGTCTTTGTTGACGCGGGTGTAGAAATCCCAGTCCTCATCCAGCACATAGGCGATGCCGCCGCTCATGCCGGCTGCAAAGTTTTTGCCGGTCTTGCCCAGCACCACCACGGTGCCGCCGGTCATATATTCGCAGCCGTGGTCGCCAACGCCTTCCACAACAGCGGTAGCGCCGGAGTTGCGCACGCAGAAACGCTCGCCAGCTACGCCGTTGATGAACGCTTTACCAGCGGTTGCACCGTACAGGGCAACGTTGCCAATGACAATGTTCTCGCTGCGGTCATAGGTGACATCCTTGGGCGGGTAAACGATCAGCTTGCCGCCGGAAAGGCCCTTGCCCATATAGTCGTTGGAATCGCCAACCAGTTCCAAGGTCAGGCCAGCGGGGATAAAGGCACCAAAGCTCTGGCCGCCGTACCCGTTGCAGATCACATGGAAGGTATCTTCCGGCAGGGTGTTGCCAAACTTGCGGGTGATCTCGCTGCCAAAAATCGTGCCGAACGCGCGGTCAGTGTTGCCAACTTCCAGTTCAACGGTCATCGGCTTGGGCTCTGCCATGTCAAAGCTCTTCTTGAACTTCTTCATCAGCACGCGCATATCCGGCGTTTTTTCTAGGCCGAAGTTGTAAACATCCTTGGCGTTGAAGTGTACGCTGCTGTTTTCCACCAGCGGGTTTTTCAACAGGGCAGTCAGGTCCATCTCGCTTGCGCGGGAACCAGCCGGGGCATCCTTGACTTTCAGCAGGTCGGTGCGGCCAACCAGTTCATCCACGGTATGCACGCCCAGGCGGGCCATGTATTCGCGCAGATCCTCGGCCATAAAACGCATAAAGTTGATGATGTATTCCGGCTTGCCCTTAAAGCGCTTGCGCAGCTCGGGGTTCTGGGTGCAGATGCCCATGGGGCAGGTATCCAGGTTGCACACGCGCATCATCACGCAGCCCATGGCAACCAGCGGGCCGGTGCCAAAGCCGAACTCTTCAGCGCCCAGCATGGCGGCAATGGCCACATCGCGGCCGCTCATCAGCTTGCTGTCGGCTTCAATGCGCACGCGGGAGCGCAGGCCGTTCATGATCAGGCTCTGGTGTGCTTCGGCAAGGCCCAGCTCCCACGGCAGGCCGCATTGTGGATGGAGTTGCGCGGTGCAGCGCCGGTACCGCCGTCAAAACCGGAAATCAAAATCACTTCGGCGCCGGCCTTGGCAACGCCGGCGGCAATGGTGCCAACACCGGCTTCGCTGACCAGCTTGACGTTGATGGCAGCCTTGCGGTTGGAGCACTTCAAATCGTAGATCAGCTGGGCCAGGTCCTCGATCGAGTAGATATCATGGTGCGGCGGAGGAGAGATCAGGCCCACGCCGGTGGTGGAGTGGCGGGTCTTGGCGACCCAGGGGTAAACCTTGCCGCCGGGCAGCTGGCCGCCCTCGCCGGGCTTTGCGCCCTGTGCCATCTTGATCTGAATCTCACTGGCGGAAACCAGATACTTGCTGGTCACGCCAAAACGGGAGGATGCCACCTGCTTGATGGCGCTGTTGCGCTCGGTGCCAAAACGGTCTTCGGCTTCGCCGCCTTCGCCGGTGTTGCTCTTGCCGCCGATGCGGTTCATGGCAACGGCCATGCACTCGTGGGCTTCCTCAGAAAGGGCGCCATAGCTCATGGCAGCGGTCTTGAAGCGGTGTACGATGGAATCCACGCTTTCCACTTCGTCCAGCGGGATACCGGCGTCAGGATAATTGAAGTCCAGCAGGCTGCGCAGGTGCATGGCATCGCCGCCCTCGGCGTTCACGGCATCGGTATAAGCCTTGAACTTGTTGTAATCGCCGGTCCAGCAGGCCTGCTGCAGCAGGTGGATGGTCAGCGGGTTGTACAGATGATCTTCGGCCAGCTTGCCGCTGCGGAGCTTGTGCTCACCCAGGCTGGTCAGCTCCATGCTGATATCCAGGCCCAGAGGGTCGAATGCCTGTTTGTGGCGGGCTTCCAGGTCGTTCTGGATGTCGCGGATGGTAATGCCGCCCACACGGCTGACGGTGTTGGTAAAGTACTTATCCACTACCTCGTTGCTCAGACCCAGCGCTTCAAAAATCTGGCTGCCCTGGTAGGACTGGATGGTGGAAATGCCCATCTTGGAGGCAATCTTGACGATGCCGGCCAGAACGGCTTTATTGTAGTCGTTCACGGCGGCATAGTAATCTTTGTCCAGCAGACCCTCATTGATCAGCTCGCCGATGGTCTCCTGTGCCAGATAGGGGTTGATGGCGCAGGCACCGTAGCCCAGCAGGGTGGCAAAATCATGAACCTTGCGGGGCTCACCGCTTTCCAGGATCAGGGCCATGGCGGTGCGCTTGCGGGTACGAACCAGATACTTGGAAACTGCGCCCACAGCCAGCAGGCTGGGGATGGCGACATGGTACTCATCAATTTCGCGGTCAGACAAAATCAGGATGTTGGCGCCATCGCGGTAGGCACGGTCCACATCGACAAACAGGCGGTCAATGGCTTTTTCCAGGTCGGTGTTCTTGTAGTAGCAGATGGAGATGGTTTCCACCTTAAAGCCGGGAACCTTCATGGCCTTGATCTTCATCAGGTCGGTTTCGGTCAAAATGGGGTTGGTGATTTTCAGCACCTTGCAGTTCTCGGCGTCCTCTTCCAACAGGTTGCCCTGTGCGCCAACGTATACGGTGGTGGAGGTCACGATCTTCTCGCGCAGGGCGTCGATGGGCGGGTTGGTGACCTGGGCAAACATCTGCTTGAAATACTCAAACAGCGGGGGATGGGTGTGGCTCAAAACGGCCAGCGGGGTATCGCTGCCCATGGCACCGGCAGGCTCTGCGCCGTTCTTTGCCATCGGCAGGATCATGGTGGAAACATCCTCGTACTGGTAGCCGAATGCTTTCTGCAGCCGCACCAGCTCGTCATGCTCATGGCTGGGCACACGCTCGTTGGGAATCTTCAAATCGGCCAGGTTGACCAGGTTGCGGTCCAGCCATTCGCCGTAAGGCTCGCGGCTGGCGTAATCGGCTTTCAGGCTTTCGTCGTCCACCAGTTCGCCCCTGACGGTATCCACCAACAGCATTTTGCCGGGGCGCAGGCGGTCCTTGCGCACGATTTCTTCGGCGGGAATATCCAGCACGCCGACCTCACTGGAAAGGATCAGGCGGCCGTCTTTGGTGATATAGTAGCGGCTGGGGCGCAGACCGTTGCGGTCCAGCACAGCGCCCATCACATCGCCGTCACTGAACAGAATGGAAGCGGGGCCGTCCCACGGTTCCAGCATGGTGGCGTAATACTGATAGAACGCACGCTTTTTGGGGTCCATACTATGGTTGTTTTCCCACGGTTCGGGGATAGTGACCATAACAGCCAGCGGCAGCTCCATGCCGTTCATAACCATAAACTCCAGCGTGTTATCCAGCATGGCGGAGTCGGAACCACCCTGGTTCACAATGGGCAGAACCTTGGTCATATCCTCTTTCAGGTAGTTGGAACCAATGGTTTCCTCGCGGGCCAGCATGGTATCCACGTTGCCGCGGATGGTGTTGATCTCGCCGTTATGCAGGATAAAGCGGTTGGGGTGGGCGCGGTTCCAGCTGGGTGCCGTGTTGGTAGAAAAACGGCTGTGCACCATGCCGATGGCAGATTCATAATCTTCGCTCTGCAAATCGGGATAGAACAGGCGCAGTTCTTTAACCAGGAACATGCCCTTGTACACAATGGTGCGGCTGGAAAGACTGCACACATAAGTATCCTGGCTGGACTGTTCAAACACGCGGCGGGCAACATAAAGCTTGCGGTCAAAGTCAATGCCGGGCTTTACGCGGGCCGGGCGTTCCACAAAGGCCTGCCAGATGCTGGGCATGCAGGAACGTGCCTTGTGGCCCAAAATTTCCGGGCAGGTGGGCACTTCGCGCCAGCCAAGGAAGTTGAGCCCCTCTTTTTTGCAGATGATCTCAAACAGCTTTTTGTCCTGGTTGCGGTTCAACTCTTCCTGTGGGAAAAAGAACATGCCAATGCCGTAGTCACGCTCGTTGCCCAGCGTAATGCCGGCTTCTTCGGCAGCTTTTTTGAAGAACTTGTGGCCGATCTGCAGCAGGATACCGACACCATCGCCGGTTTTGCCTTCGGCATCCTTACCGGCACGGTGTTCCAGGTGTTCCACGATCTGCAAAGCATCGTCGATCGTTTTGTGGGTTTTGCGGCCCTTGATATCCACAACTGCACCAATGCCGCAGTTGTCATGTTCAAACCGCGGATCATACAGCCCGGCGGGGGCCTTGCGCTCTGTAAAGTTTTCCATCCGTTTTTTGCTCCTTCCCGTAATTTCCTGCGGGGCCGGGCGGGAACGCACATTTCCCACCCTGGCATAGATACGAAAAAAGACGTTCCCCAACGGGTACACTAACCCGTTTGTGGGAACGTCTTTGTTCTTGTACGTACTATACCACACCAGTAGGGGAATGGCAATCATCAAACAAAAGATTTTTATGAAATTAACGCAAAAACCTTATTTGCTTTGCTTTGCAAGGACTAAACTTAATAAAATTAAGCTGCGGCAATAACTGCCGGGCAAAACGGTGTGTTATTTGCCGTTTGCAGCCTGCTGCTCTTTCAAAACGGCCAGGATCTCGGTCAGCAGCTCCTCCTGCGTCGGGGCCTTAGGGGCTTCCGGCTCGGCGGGCTTTTCTTTTTCATGCTTGCCCAGGTCCATGAGCTTGTTCATGGCTTTCAGCATACAGAACAGAACGAATGCCAGAATGATAAAGTTAATGACGGCAGAGATGAATGCACCGATGCCCAGGTTGATGTCAAACGGCAGGTGCAGCACAACATCACTGAAATCTGTCTGGAACAAAATGCCAATGATGGGGTTGATGATGTTGTCCGTCAAAGAAGTGACCAGCGTGGAGAATGCGCCGCCGATGAGAACACCGATGGCCATGTCCATCATGTTGCCTTTCAGGGCAAAAGCTTTGAACTCTTCCAGGAACTTTTTCATAATGTGTTTCCTCCTGTATGGATAAATTTTTCAGGGCCATGCCCCACACAGGCTGCAAACGGGGCATGGGGCCCGGATTCCAAAATAAAAAAGTTACTTCAGCAGCTTGGCTACAGCGTCTGCTGCGCCGTCCAGATAATCCCCGGCAAAGGTTTCAATCATGCCGGCGTCCGCCTCTTTGGCAAATTCGGGGTTCAGCGGCATTTTGGCCAGCACGGGCAGGTGGTACTTCTTGCCGGTCTCGTCCACATGGCTGTCGCCAAACACGTTGATATGCTTGCCGCAGTCCGGGCAGAGCACATAGCTCATGTTTTCCACAATGCCAAGGATGGGAACCTTCATCATTTCGGCCATCTGCACAGCCTTGCCAACGATCATGCCGACCAGCTCCTGCGGACTGGATACAATAATGATGCCGTCTACCGGCAGGGTCTGGAACACGGTCAGCGGCACATCACCGGTTCCCGGAGGCATATCGACAAACAAAAAGTCAACGTCGTCCCAGATCACTTCCTGCCAGAACTGCTTGACCGCACCGGCAATCACGGGGCCGCGCCACACAACGGGGGCTTCCTCATCTTCCAGCAGCAGATTGATGGACATGATCTTGATGCCGGTGTGGCTTTCCACCGGGTTGATGCCGTCCTCGGTGCCCATGGCCGGGCCATGAACACCGAACAATTTGGGGATGGAAGGGCCGGTAATGTCAGCATCCAGCACGCCGACCTTGTAGCCTTTGCGGCGCATGGAAACAGCCATCATGGCGCTGGTCATGCTTTTGCCAACGCCGCCCTTGCCGGAAACAACGCCGATCACTTTTTTGATGTGGCTTTTTGCGTGCGGCGGTTCATGCTGCGGCGCACGGCTGGAACAGTCAGCGTGGCAGTTGCTGCAATCGTGGGTACATGCTTCACTCATGTGGGTATAGCTCCTTTTATCTGTGCCGGGCGGGGCGCTGCAACTGCCCCGCTTCGGCACCGTTCTCCGTTTTGCGGCATGGGCCGCACTTTATTAGTGTACCGCGTCAGAGCACAAAATGCAAGTACTATCAAAACGAATAGCACGCCAAACCAGCAAAAATGTCCGAATTGTATGGGTGATACTTCTTCATAGAACCCTGCCATAAACCGCAGCAATGCAGAATATACTGGCTTTATACGGGCAAAGGGGGCGGCAAAAACGGCACTGCGGGGGAAAAACCTATCTGAAAAATGCAGCACTGCTGACAGTGGCGGGCTTTGCGCTGCGGGCGCTGGGCATGGTGTTCCGGGTGTTTGTGGCTGCGCGCCTGGGGCCGGAGGGGATGGGCCTGTACCAGCTGATCTTATCCGTCTATATGGTGTTTGTTTCGCTGGCTTCGGCGGGCATCAATGTGGCGTCCACACGGCTGGGTGCGCAGTGCCTGACCCGTGGGCGCGGCATGGCCCCGACGCTGCGCAGCCTTGCGGCAACGGCGGCCGTATTGGGCACCGCCGCCATGCTGGCGCAGCTGGCGCTGGCGGACCCTTTAGCCCGCTTTGCCCTGCATGATTCCCGCGCGGAGCTGGGGCTGTGTACGCTGGCCCCCAGCCTGCCGTTTATTGCGGCGGCCGGGGCGCTGCGGGGGTGCTTTTTGGCGCGGCGAAGGGTGGAACCGAATATCATTGCCCAACTGGTGGAGCAGACCGTGCGGATGGCCGTGGCCGCATTGGCGCTGGTAAAGCTGGCCCACTGGGGCGCGGCTTACGCTTGCTGTGCGGTGCTCATCGGCAATACTGTCAGCGAGGCGGTCTCTTGCGGCATTATGGCGCTGTTTGCCCGGCAGGAACCGAGCTTCCGCCCATGCGCCGATGACCCGCCCCGCGGCTATACCAGCCGGGAGCTGTGGGAAATTGTGCTGCCCGTGACCGGCAGCCGGTTGGTGGCCAGCGTTTTGCAGGCAGGGGAAAGCGTGCTGATCCCCGCCTGTCTTGCCGCTTACCTTGGCACCCGCGCCGAAGCCGTGGCGCAGTATGGTTCCTTAAAAGGCATGGCACTGCCGCTTATCTTTTTTCCGTTCTCGGTGCTGGCGGCACTTTCCGGCCTGCTGATGCCGGAGATCACCCGTGCCCACACCGCCCGGGATACCGCTGCCCTGCGCCGCCTTGTGCGGCTTGCCATGGGGTTGACGGGTGGGGTCTCGCTGTTGGTGGGGGCCGCACTGGTGCTGTTTGGCAAGGATGCCGCCATTTTGCTCTATCACGATGCCCAGGCGGGCCGCTATGTGCAGGTACTGGGCTTTGTGGCGCCCTTTATGTACCTGGAATGCATGGTGGATGCGATCTTAAAAGGCATGGGGGAGCAGCTGGCGACCTTCCGCTATTCGGTGCTGGATTCCATTTTGCGCATTGCAGGCATTTTGTGGCTGATGCCGCAATACGGTATGCCGGGCTTTCTGGCGGTCATGACAGCCTCTAACCTGCTGACCTGCGGGCTGAATACGGGGAGAATGGTGAGGCAATTAAGGAGGGAGAAAGTCGGAACTGAGAGGGAAATTAGGAATTAGAAATGAGGAATTAGAAATTGGGCGGAGAGGAGACGGGAAAAAATAAATAATAATAATGAATAATGGTGGCGGATCGCGGTGTGCCGCTCAGAAAATATTGGGTTTGTTATGTGTTGGAAACAGGCGGCAGATAATAGAACGCTCAAAACCGTTCCCTATAAAATCACAAAAATCACCCCGCCGCGGGAAACTTCTGCCCCAACGGCGGGGTGGCTCTGCATTATATATTTTATAACGGAACAAAGCGGCATAGCGTCCGCTTTTCCATCACAGCGTCTGCCCGCTGACCAGCCCGTTCCACAGGCGGTAATAAATGCCTTTCTTTGCCAGCAATTCCTCGTGGCGGCCCTCTTCCTCAATGCCGGATTTGCCCAGCACCAGAATGCGGTCAGCGTTTTTGATGGTGGTCAGGCGGTGGGCAATCGTCAGCGTGGTGCGGCCCTTGGCCAGCTTATCCAGGCTTTGCCCAACCAGAATCTCACTCTCGTTGTCCAGTGCGCTTGTGGCTTCGTCCAGCAGCAGGATGGGCGGGTTCTTCAAAAATACCCGCGCAATGCTGATGCGCTGTTTCTGCCCGCCGGAAAGCTTGACCCCGCGTTCGCCTACATAGGTATCATACCCGTCTTTCAGCTCCCGCACAAAGCCATCAGCACCGGCCAGCCTGGCGGCGGCAATGATCTCCTCCCGCGTGGCACCCGGCTTGCCGTAAGCGATGTTTTCGGCCACCGTGCCGCTGAACAGGTAAACATCCTGCTGCACCACGCCAACGGCATTGCGCAGGCTGCTCAGGGTAACATGGCGGATGTCCTGCCCGTCAATCAAAATCTCGCCGCCGGTCACATCATAAAAGCGAGGAATCAGGTTGCACAGGGTGGTTTTGCCGCCGCCGGAAGGCCCAACCAGCGCCAGATTCTCGCCGGGGCGGATGTTCAGGTTTACATGACGCAGCACCTTGTTGTGGTCGTCCGGGTATTCAAAGCTCACATCGCGGAACTCAATGCCGCCTTTTTTCACCTGCAGCGGTTTGGCGTCGGGGGCGTCAGTGATCTCAACGGGGGTATCGATAATGTCAAAAAAGCGCTCAATGCCGGTCACGCCGCGCTGGAACTGCTCGGCAAACTCCACAATGCGGCGGATGGTGGCAATCAGAGTGGAAACATACAGCACATAGGCAACCAGATCGCCAGCGCTGATGGTGCCATATACCAGCGAAAGGCCGCCTGCCACAATGACCACCAGATACATCAACCCGTCAAACAGCCGGGTGGAGGTGTTGAACGCGGCCATGGCATGGTAGGTTTTCTTCTTGATGGTCTGGAACGCGGTGTTGCCCTGCTCGAACTTTTTGTTCTCTTCCTCTTCCGCGGCGAACGCCTTCACAACCCGCTGACCCAGCAGGCTGTCCTCAATCGAAGCGTTCAGCTCGCCGATCTGGAACCGCTGGCGGCGGAACGCGGCGCGAAGCTTCAGGTTCAGCTTGATGGATACAACCGCCATCAAGGGCACGCAGGCAAACACCACCAAAGTCAGCGGTACGCTGGCCCCGCACAGGATGATGAACGAAGCCGCAATTTTGATGCCCGCAATAAAAAATTCTTCCGGGCAGTGGTGGGCGAATTCGGTCACATCAAACAGGTCGTTGGTAATGCGGCCCATGATCTGCCCGACTTTGGTATTGGAATAATAGGTGTGGCTCAACCGCTGCAGGTGGGCAAAGGCATCCCGCCGCATATCGGTCTCAATGTAAACGCCCATGATATGGCCGGTGCCGGACATAAAATACTGTGCGGCACCATCAATCAGCCGCAAAATGAGATACAGCAGGGCGAGCTTTAACACCGCATCAACCGTCAGCACAATGCCGGGATCGGTGGCGGCGTTGGTTAGGTAGCTCATAATTTTAGGCAGCACGATATCACACAAAGTGGTCAGTGCGGCACAGAACAAATCAAAAATCAAAATGCGTTTGTATCGCATCAGGTAAGGGGCAAACCGGCGGATCAGCGCCGGGGTGCCAATGTGCTGCTGGCTGGGGTCATTCATAGATTAAGTTCCTCTTCTTTTCAAAAAATCAAAAATAAATGCAATCAAAATGCAATCAAAAAATCAGGGTTATTCCTGCGGAACTTCCGGTTCCTGTGCAGGAACCTCGGTGGGGGCTTCACTGGCAGGCTCGGTTTCCTGCGGCGGCTCCGGGTCAGGGGCCGGTTCTGCGGTAATTACCGGCTCCGGTGCACCCGTAGGTTCGGGCTCCGGCGTAATGACAGGTTCCTGCGTAGGCTCCGGGGTAGTTATCGGCTCTGGTGTGACAACAGGTTCCGGCGTCTGGGTAACTGCCGGTGTCGGTGAAGGGGGTGACGTGGGCGAAGCTGTCGGCGTTGCGGTGGGCAGCGGTTCAATGGGCGCTGTTTTGATGTAGCCGCAGCGCTGGCAGGTGTAGGTCATCACCCCGGCCACACCGGGTTGGGGCTGCAAGGTGATAACGCCCTTGTCATAGTCATGCCCCAGGGCGGGCAGTTCTTTTTCTTTTACCTCGCCGCAGATGGTGCACTTGACTTTTACGGTGCCGTATTCCAAACAGGTGGGCTCAATGCGGGTATCCTTTACTTCCACAAATTCATGTTCGTGTTCGTCCGGCTCAAAGTGTGCTGTCACAATCACGCCGTTGGCGTCCGCATTGCTGGGCACGGTAAAGCTCAGGGAAGAACTGCTGGAGGCCGCCCCCAGCGACGCCGTCCACCCGGCAAACTTCCAGCCTGCATCGGGTACGGCTTTCACGGTGGAGCAGGTGCCGCCCTTTTTCACTTTCTGGCTGGTGGAACCGCTGATGCTGCCGCCGGATGTGGCCACAAATTCCACCGGCACTTTAGCGCCGCGCACGGCGATCGGATCCGAGGAGATTAACCCCAGCGGTACGCCGTCCGGCTCCGGGATGGCGGCTGTGCTTTCGGGGCGGCGGTCCTGCGTGACGTAAGCGTGGGTGCGCACATAAGTAAAATAGGCAGTGACAGCCTCTTTGGAAAGATGCACCCCGTCCGAAAGGGTATAGTCCTTTTTAGCCCAGCCGGTGGCGTCATCCCGCAGCACTTCGGCGGTGTTCAAAAATTTGTAGCCGTCCTCCTCGCACATCGTCACAAGGGCGGCGTTGTACGCATCTACCTGGGTCATGGTCAGGTTGGTGTTGTCCCGCTGCTGGTCCAGCGGGGGAATGGCGCTGACGATAATATCCGCATAGGGCCACGCTTTGGTGATGGCGGCCAGCCCCTCCCGGTACTGCGCGATGAACTTGGTGGCATCCGTGGAGCTGCCCCCAAGGTTATTGGAGCCGAAACCAATGATAATGCGTTTAGGCTGCAACTTGGCAACGGCATCCGGAATGGTGTACAGGGTGCTGTCCCCCTTGAACTTTTCGCATTTCAGGGTGGTGATGGAACCGGCCCCCATGCTGACCACGCCAATGTTGTTTTTCAGCGTGGAAAACGCCGTTCCGGTGTCATCGGCGTACATGGTGTAGCGCACGGTGTTGGAATCCCCAATGAACAGGGTGTCGTCCACATAACTGCGCCCGGCATCTGCTGTCTGCGGCAGAATAGTGGGCACGGTGGTATCTGTTGGGGCGTGGGTGGCGGTGGCCTGAACAACGGCGGCAGTTGGGGCAACCGTGGCGGATGTTTCCGGCGTGGCGGTATGATCGGGCAGAACATCCTGCGGCTTGCTGCAGGCACAGCGCAGCACACAGCGCCGCCACAGCCAAAATTTTACCCCAATTCGGGCATTTCATGCGCTCATCTCCTTTTTAAGGCAATACCGCATAATTCTAAGTGCCGATACGGCGAGCGAGGTGCGGCAGCTGCTAAGCCAAAAGCGCAGATAATACTGGATGTCTTATCGAGCATTTTGGCAACGCAGATGCCGTGCCGCAGCCGCCGGAGCGGTGCTTAAGCCGTCAGGCGGGAATTGTGCGGTGTTGCCTTAATATTCTTTTATGATACACCGAACCAAGCACCACTGTAAAGCGCTGAGTTGTAAAAAATGCGGCTAAAAAATGTGGCTATAGCATCGGCGGCATACAATAACTGGTTGTTATATAAGAAAAAAGGTAGTAAAGAGTAAGGGGATATGATATAATATTATAAAATGATGATGAAAAGAGAGGACCTTTTATGGCCTCCAATCCCGAATTTGTTCAGTATATTGCGGACCAGCTTGCCCCGGCCGGGCAGGTGACCTACCACAAAATGTTTGGCGATTATGGCGTGTATCTGGACGGCAAAATGTTTGCCCTGGTGTGTGATGACCAGCTGTTCATCAAAATTACCAAAGAGGGGGCAGCCCTTGCTCCGCAGCTGCCCAAAGCCCCGCCGTATGATGGTGCAAAAGATTATTTTCTGTACGAGGATGTGGATGACCGGGAACACATGATTGCATTTGTGCAGGCCACCTGCCGCGAACTGCCCATGCCAAAGCCCAAAAAGAAGAAAGGAGCGACCTGACCGATGCCGTTCGACTATAAAAAGGAGTATAAGGAATTTTATCTCCCGCCCCAAAAGCCGCAGCTGCTGGAAGTGCCGCCCATGAACTATGTGGCGGTGCGCGGCCATGGTGACCCCAACGCGCAGGATGGAGAATATCAGGCGGCCATTGGTATGCTGTATGCGGTTGCCTTTACCATAAAAATGAGCTACAAAGGTACCCACCAGATCCCTGGCTATTTTGAATATGTGGTGCCGCCGCTGGAGGGCCTTTGGTGGCAGGAGGGGCAAAGCCGGGTCGATTACGCCCATAAGGAAACATTCTCTTGGATCGCCATGATTCGCCTGCCGGAGTTTGTAACCAAACAGGAGTTCGATTGGGCCGTGGCCGAAGCTGCCGCCAAGAAAAAGCTGGATCTCAGCAAAGTGGAGTACTTTACTTATGATGAGGGCCTGTGCGTGCAGTGCATGCACCTTGGCAACTATGATACCGAGCCCGCAACGCTCAACGCAATGGAGCAGTTTGCGGCGGAGCGGCACTATAAAATTGACTGCACCTCCGCTCGCCTGCACCACGAAATTTACCTCAGCGATCCCCGCCGCACTGCCCCGGAAAAATGCAAGACCGTTATCCGGGAACCAGTCTGCAAGGTGGAGTAAAGATCACCGGAAAGAAAACAAAATCAAAATAAAGACTGCCGTACCACCTGATCAATACAGGGGGAGGGCAGTCTTTTGCAGTTACCGTGAAAAAACCGGCACTCCGGCTTGTTTGATTCTTGCGAAAGTCCTTTGCTTTCGGTCAAAAAAAGAAGGGACTAAGCCAGAATGCCTTGGTTTTCAAGGGCAATACCGCATAATTCTAAGTGCCGATACGGCGAGCGAGGTGCGGCAGATGCCAAGCCAAAAGTGCAGATAATACTGGATGCTGCAAAGGTGAGCGCCGCCAGTGGCGGAAACAGCGAACCGAAGCAGGGGCAGCGGTCGCAGAGTGCGAGGGGCTTTTGCCCCCGAAGCACGATGCGGGTACCGCAACCCGACATTATCGAGCATTTTGGCAACGCAGATGCCGTGCCGCAGCTGCCGGAGCGGTGCTTAAGCCGCAAGGCGGGAATTGTGCGGTGTTGCCCAAGGTCTTTCTGATTTAGTCCTGTGATCTCACAATGATTTTTCACAATAATTGTTCCTATATTCCGCTTCGATCTCGGTCAGCATACGCTGGAAGCCGGGACGGTCGCAGTTCGTGCCGGAGCAGCCATCATCCACAAAGAATACCGGGTTCGGGAAGTGGTTCTTCTTGGCGTATTCCAGAAGGATAGCCTTCTGGGGAAGGGATTTGTCAAGGATAAATTCCCCTAAGCAACACTGGCTCTCGACATGAAGACTGGCGAGGTCGTGGCAAGCATGCCGGTGCTGGATGATCTTCCCGAGGGCTATCAGGTGGCCGTCGAAAACGCCGCGATCGTCTACGATGACGGCGAGGGCACGGTCAGCACGATCGTCTGCAACTGGTTTGGTGCCGGTAATGCGGGGCTAGCCGACCCCAACAGCGACTCGTCCATTCAGAGTTACGCCAACATTTACGACCAGAACTGGCTCATGAAGGGCAACGTCATGATTGCTCCGGACGTAGAGCGCGTGGACACCATGAAGACCGATAACGGCTATGAAATTCGGTATGTATGCCGGCAACAGCGGCAATGCGCTCTACTGCCCAACGGGCTATCTGGAGCTGCTGCGCTTGCAGGATCGCTTTGTGTATCTGCCGGAGATGCCGTATCGTGAGGCGGATCTGGATACCAGCGCGCTGGCACTGGCTCGGTACGATGCCCGCACCAGCGGCGATGCGCCCAACGGCCAGCTGGAAGTGTTCCTTGACGAGCATTTCGACAACGCCCGCATGGAGCATATTTACCCCAACGCCAAAAAAGTGACCAAGGCAGAATAAATCCCATATTTTCCCTTGTGCTTTTGCTGGAAAACAGGTATAATATTCTCTGGATAAAAGGGAGTAAGGGGCGTACTTTAGTTGAAAAACAGGTGCGCTGTGCTGCAGCGACACCCCCGGCAGAAATGCCCGATGCAGTACCGGATGCTTGAGACTTTTATCACATTTTCCCGTTTTGGGCTGGATGTGATAAAGGTCTTTTTTGTGCCTCTGCCGCTATTATTAAAAAAGGAGAGATTTTATGCTGATCCCTGTTCTGTTATTTATCGTGGGTCTGCTGTGCCTGATCAAGGGCGGCGACTGGTTTGTGGACGGTGCCACCGGCATCGCCCGCCGCTTCCATGTGCCGGAGCTGCTCATCGGTGCCACGGTGGTGTCCATCGGTACCACCCTGCCGGAGGTCATGGTGTCCACCACCTCAGCCCTCACCGGTCACGGCGAGATCGCCTACGGCAACGCCATCGGCTCGGTCATCTGCAACGCTGCACTGATCGCCGCCATCACCATTGCGGTGCGCCCGGGCAAGGTTGACCCCAAGAGCCTGCGCACCCCGGTAGCCTTCTTCTTTGTGGCTGCCGCTTTCTATGCCGGTGTGGCCTACACCACCGGCTCCTTCACTCGCCCGGTGGGCCTGATCCTGCTGGCCGTGTTCGTGGCTTACATCGTGTGCAACGTGCTGGCTATGAAAAAATACCCCCGCCCCGGAAGAGGAAGAGCAGGCTGAGGAAGGCTCTCCTTTGCCAAGGAGTTGGGGCTGCTGGCCATCGGCGCAGTGCTCATTGCTGTGGGCGCTGACCTGCTGGTGGACAACGGCACCCTCATCGCACAGGCACTGGGCGTGCCGGAGTCGGTCATTGCGCTGACCTTTGTGGCACTGGGCACCTCGCTGCCGGAGCTGGTCACCGCCATCACCTCGCTGGCCAAGGGTCACGGCGCGCTGTCGCTGGGCAACGTCATCGGTGCAAACGTGTTCAATCTGGTGCTGGTCAGCGGCGTGTCTGTCACGCTGGCACCCTTCAGCATCCCGCAGAACTCCACCATCGCAGGCATGAACGCCTCACTGGTGATGGATATCCCGGTCATGTTTGCCGTGATGCTGCTGCTCACCCTGCCCGCTCTGATCAAGGGCAAGCTGAGCCGCCCGCAGGGCATTGCACTGCTGTGCATCTATGCCGCCTTCTGCGCCGTGCAGTTCAGCATCTGATCTGTTGTAAACGTAAAATATTTAAGGCAATACCGCATAATTCTAAGTGCCGATACGGCGAGCGAGGTGCGGCAGATGTTAAGCCAAAAGCGCAGATAATACTGGATGTCTTATCGAGCATTTTGGCAACGCAGATGCCGTGCCGCAGCCGCCGGAGCGGTGCTTAAGCCGTAAGGCGGGAATTGTGCGGTGTTGCCTTAAGGCTGCTGCACAGGGTTTTGTGCAGCAGCCTTTTTATGTGGGATGATTTTGAATGCGCTCCGCGACATCTTCCCCCGGAGCGGGTGGAAGTCTTTCCTCAAAGGGAGAGCCAAGAGCACTGCCGAAAGTCTCCTCATGATGCCTAATACTTTAGCAATGGGCTTTAAACCTTGGCTACCCCTTCGGGGAGCTGGTGCTGCCCCTCATCCGGCGCTACGCGCCACCTTCCCCCGGTGGGTGAAGGCTTAAGCGGGGCGGTACAGTTCCCGGCTAACCCGTAAAGTTTCCGGGCGTGTCCGCTCTCCCATTGGGGGAGCTGGCGCGGGAGCGCCTGAGAGGGTGAGGCAAAACCCTGACGACTTTGCCTGAGAGGGTAAAAAAAGTGGGTCAGAAGCGCCCACAGGCGTTTCTGACCCACAAATAGAACGATATTTTTGTTTTACAGCTGGCAGGCGGTATCGTAGCCGGTGCGGATGGCGTTGGAGATATCCGCAGCCTTGCCGGCGGCATCGCCAATGGAATACACCGGGATGCTGGCAGCTTCCAGCGAAGCAGCGTCAAATTCGTTGGAGCGTGCGCCCATAGCCAGCACGATATAATCGCAGGGGATGGTCACCTCTGCGCCGTCCTTGTTCTCGCAGACGACGGCGTCCATGCGGAACTCCTTGACCTTGTGGCTGGGGTACTGCTCCACGCCGTAGGTCTTATAGTTTTCCAGTAGGGTGGGCAGAATGGTGGTGCTCTCGCCTGCGGCGATCTTGTCCATCATCTCGATAACGGACACCTTGCAGCCGCGGGCAGCCAGATACTCTGCAGTCTCGCAGCCCACCATGCCGCCGCCGATGACGGCAACCGTGCCGTACACCTGCTGCTCACCGGCCAGAACCTTCCATGCATCGGCCACGTTCACGCTGTCGCTGCCGGGGATGCGGGGTGCGGCGCTGTGTGCGCCCACAGCGTTGATGACAGCCTCGAAACCGGCATCCTTCAGCTGCTCGGCGGTGCGGGTCTGTCCCATGCACAGGTGCACACCGGCGTTGCAGACCGCGTGGATCAGGTCCTGTGCGGCGCGGCGCATCTCCTCCTTGCGGGGAGGTACGCAGGCAATGTTCAGCTGGCCGCCCAGAGTGGTGGCCTTTTCAAACAGGGTCACGTCATGGCCGCGCAGCGCTGCCACACGGGCGGCTTCCAGACCGGCAGGGCCGCCGCCGAGGACGGCGATCTTCTTTTTCTGCGCTGCGGGCTGGATGCTGCGGGTGTTCTCGTAGCCGTTCTCCGCGTTCAGCACGCAGGAGAGGAACTGGCGGTTCTGGATGGCATCGGTGCAGCCCTTGTTGCAGCTGATGCAGCGGCGGATATCGCAGGCCTTCCCGGCAGCGATCTTGGTGCCCCAGTCGGGGTCTGCCAGCAGCGGGCGACCCACGGCAACCATGTCGGCCATGCCGCTCTCGATGACACGCTCAGCCATTTCGGCATCCACGATACGACCCACGGCGCTGACCGGCACATTGACGGCCTTTTTGATGTCCCCGGCGATTTTGACGAAGAAGCCGTAGGGCTGTACGCCCATGGGAGGAATGGTGTCGGCCATGTTGCCGGTGTGGTTGGCCTGCGCAACGTGGAGCATATCCACGCCGTCCTCTACCAGCCACTGGGCAAACTGCACGGCGTCGGCTTCGTCAATGCCGCCCTTGCCGCGCTGCGGGGTGACGATGGACAGCTTGTAGTCGATGACCATATCCGGCACAGCCTTGCGGATGGCGCGGGTCAGCATGCGGGCAAAGCGGACGCGGTTCTCCAGACTGCCGCCGAACTTATCGGTGCGGTGGTTCATGCGGGTGGAGCACAGGCAGCCGTTCAGGCGGTCGCCGTGGATCTGGATGACGTCCACACCGGCCTTCTGTGCACGCACTGCGCAGGCGCACATCTTATCGATGATGGCCATCAACATCTCCTCGCTGACCTCATCGGTGAAGAACATCATGTCGTGATGCAGGCGCTGACGCATCTCATCAAACTTTTTCTGCATAAACAGACTGTTGATGGCGTCTACGTCGTACTCCGGGTGGAAGAGCTGGACGCCCAGCTTGGTGCCGTAGGCGTGTACGCTGTCGGCCAGTGCCTTGAAGGCAGGGATCTGGCTGTCGTCAAACAGCTTGGGGGTGGGAGAAAAGCTGTTGATGGGTGCCACATCGCCCATAACGATGTAGCCCACGCCGCCCTTTGCCAGACGGGTGTAGAAGCCCATGTCCTGCTCGCTGATCATGCCGTTTTTCTCGTAGCCGGTGGTCAGCGGGGGAACATGATGCGGTTTTTAAAGGTCTGTCCGCCCACCTCGATGGGCTGCAGAATCACGTTTTGCATACGAAAGCCTCCTTGCAGATACGCTTTGCTTTACAGATTTGCTTTGATGAATGCTGCGGTCTTTTCCTCCACGGCGGCACGGGCTGCCAGCGTGGCAAAGTTGTGGCCGCCGCCTGCAATGGTGTCCACATCGGGTGCGGTGTACACCTGTGCGTAACGGCTGCAGGTGCCCTCGTCCACCAGACGGTCATCGTCGGCGCGCAGCAGCAGCACCGGGCCGTTGTAGCCCTTGGCCTCGGTAAAGGGGTCGGGGTGCTTGGCCATCTCGTAGTTAAAGGCCATCTTGTAGCACAGACCCTCCATGTCGGTGTAGTCCTTGCCGGTCTGCACAACGCCGTCGGCGCGCTGTGCGCAGCCAAACCACATCCCGGCGCCCGGGCACAGCAAAATCAAGCCGTGGGGCTGGATGACCGGTGCGCAGGAGGCGGCAATGTAGCCGCCCATGCTCTGGCCGGAGAGGAACAGCTTTTCGCTGTCCACATAGGGCTGCTCAGCGGCCCATGCAAAGATATCCTGTGCATCGGTGTGCAGGCCGTCAAAGCTCATATCCTCGAACTCGCCGTCGCTCTCGCCGTTGCCGTAGAAATCGAACCGGGCGCTGCCGATGCCCTGCGCTGCCAGAGCGCGGGACAGATGGGTGTACATGGACTTGTAGCCGCTGCAGCTGCCGGCAAAGCCGTGCAGATGCACCACAAAGGGGTACCTTGCCCTCGGTGTCGGGCAGGGTCACGATGCCACGCAGGGTGTGGCCATTGCGGTTTTTAAACTGAACCTGTAAGATCTTCATGGTTTACTTGCTCTCCTTTGCGGCGCGGCGAGCCTTCAGCTCGGTCAGCATCTCAGCAGTCTTCTGCTTGGTCAGGGGTAGACGAAGAACAGGATGGCAACTGCAATGCCGTAGCCCAGAAAGTAGACGCCGGTGTAGCTCTTCCAGATGGCGTTCACAACGCCTGCGGTCTGCACAGCGCCAGCGGTAACGTTGTAGCCGATGGCACCCAGCACAAAGCTGGACAGGCTGCCGGAAATGGCGCTTGCAAGCTTGCGGAAGAAGGAGTAGGTGGAGTAGACGATGCCCTCGTTGCGCTCGCCGGTCTGCAGCTCGTGGTAGTCGATGGCGTCGTTGACCATAGCCCAGATCAGCACCTGCATACCGGAAGCGCCCAGATAGCAGATACCGTTGATGACGATGAAGGCCACGGGGTTGTGGACGGGGAAGAAGAACAGGATGCCGAACACGATGGCGGCAAAGCCGGCGCCCATGCAGCACCACTCCTTCTTGCCGAACTTGTTGGCAAGAGGCTGGGTGATGGCAAAGGACAGCACAGCGTACAGCACGCTCAGCATGCCGGAGACAGCCTGAATTTTAACGTTGCCGAAGAAGTCCTTATACAGGTAGGTGTTCAGACCGTTGACCACGGAAGCACCGATCATGCCGGTCAGGCTGAAGAACATAACGCCCAGCAGAGCCTTATTGTGAGAGATCTCCTTGAGCACGTGCAGGTAGTTCTTCGCCCTGCGGACGCTCAGGCACTTCCACGCGCTCCTTGCACCACACGCAGGTGATCTGCAGGCACAGCAGGCCCAGCATAGCGCAGATGCAGGCCAGCATCAGGAAGCGGCCAGCCACGGGCTGGTTGTCCACATACAGGAACAGGGGGCCGATCATGACCATGACGGTCATGAAGATGGTGCCGCCAAGGCTGCGGTAGCGGGACAGTGCGGTGCGCTGGCTGACATCATCGGTCATCACGCTGGACAGAGTACCGAAGGGCACGTTGACGCAGGTGTACAGCGCCTCGTACAGAACGTAGGTGACGAACATGTAGGCCAGACGCAGGCCGTAGTTGATATTGCCTACATTGACAAAGCCAAGTATGCACAGCACTGCCATGGGGAAGGAGAAGGCGCGAATCCACGGGATGAACTTGCCGCCCTTGGTGGCCTTGCGGGAGTCCACCAAGGCACCGATGATGGGGTCATTCACGGCGTCCCAGATCTTGGTGATCAGCAGCAGGATACCCACGTGGAAGGGGTTGACCTGCAGGATCAGGGTGTAGAAGATCGACAGATACATGGCGCGGTACTGCTCGGTGAAGCAGCAGCCCAGATCGCCCAGCGTATAGCCGATCTTGTCCTTCATGGAGAAGGGTCGGATGGTCTTTTTCTTTGGTCCATTGTGTTTTATCCTCCTTAAAAACAGTGAAACCACGAGACTTTTCGCACAAGTCTCTTTTCTACGTTTACATTATACGTTGATTTTTCATCAATACATATCCAAAAAATGATTGAAAACTATCGCAAATTGATGTATTATGCAATTATAACAGTTGTATTTTTCTGTTGCGTACAACAATTTGTTACATATGACAGTTTTATGGAGAACTTTTTGGTGAATTATACAGCCAAGTGTTATCTTTTTGAGCAGAGCGCCGTCCGGGAATTTTATTCCGGCGCGTATTATGATTTGTTTCTGGTCATGCGGGGCAGCGGTGTGTTCCGGTGCAGCGAGGTGGTGCTGCCCGCACAGCAGCAGAATCTCATCATCTTCAAGCCCGATCAGGGCGGCAGACTGGAATACGCCGGTGCTTACGGCCCGCTGGAACTTATTCGGGTACAGCTGTCCCCCCAGACGCTGGCGCAGCTTTCGGACGCAGATACCGACCTTGAAAAAAGCTTCAACGTGGTGCCCTCCCGGCAGGTGGCTGTGCGCCCGGACAGCCAGATCTATATGCTGCTGAAAAACCTTGCCCGGAAGCTGCTGATGCTCCCGCAGGAGCGCACCCAGTTCGGTGCAGCGGTGTTCGAGCACGGTATTTTGCAAATGTTTGTGGTGCTGGCGCTGCGTGCCTGCATCCACGCGGAGTTCCACACCGCATCGGTCAGCCGCCACTACCTGATGCTGGACGAGGTGTTTTTGTTTATTCAGGCGCACCTTACCGAGGAACTGACGCTGGAGCGGCTGGAAAAGGAGTTTTTCGTCTCCCGGGAACATATTGCCCGGGAATTCAAACGCCAGACCGGGCAGACGGTGCACCGCTATATCGTAAAGGCGCGGTTAGACCGCTGCTGCACCCTCATCGAGCAGGGGCTGCCCATCACCGAGGTGTACAAGACCAGCGGCTTTGGCGGTTACAACCACTTTTTCCGCGCCTTTAAAAAGGAGTACGGCATGACCCCCAAGGAGTACTTCCACACCACCCGGCAGGACGCCCGGGGATGAATCCGGCAAAAGCAGCGCCGTCTGCGCCTGTGAAAAAAGCCGCCCGGGAGGATCTGCGGATCTTCCCGGGCGGCTTGCTTATCCTATTTTTTTCTTTTACTTGCGGTGGGTGAGGCAGTTCAGCGCCATCACAACCAGCACGAGAAAGCCGATGACCAGCAGGATACCGGTCATGCCGATGGGCATACGGTGAAAGAAGTCCGGCCCCGGTATAGCTGCTTTTATAAGATCCGGCATCCGGGTGACTGCGATGGGCAGTCCGGCTATGGCGTTTCTAAGCTGGATTCCATTGTAGAAGAAGTTGTCCGGCAGATCTTCGCACAGTTCCGCGAGGTTTCCCGGAAAAAGCTGCTGGAATCGGTCAAGACCAACGATGCCGCCCGCATCCAGAAGAAGGTCAAGAAAATCCAGAAAGACTTGGAAAGCAAGCAGAAAGAACTGGACGACCTGAAAGCCGAAACCATTCTGGTCATTCGGGGCGTAAGTGCCTTGGACAAAGAACTGCTCGGCACACTGGTGGCCGAAGCAAAAGATGCACTGGAAACTCTGGAAAAGCAGCTCGTGCAGGCACAGGATGAATACGAAGAAGCCACCAAAACAGCAAAGCGCAGTAACTACATCTGCAATGAACTTCTTACATGGGCGGATGTGTACGACACCGCCAACCACGATGAACGCCGCGCCATTTTGCAGCAGTTCATTAAGGAGATTCGCGTCCGAAAAGACTATGAGATCTCGATTACGCTGAACGCCAGCTTCAACCAAGTGGAGCAGCTCAAGGCTGTACCAACCTACGATGGTGCGGAAATTTTTGAAGGAATTTCCGAGAAGGGGGCATAAAAGCGATGCACTTGCCCGCAGAACTCTGCAAAATGCAAAGAAATAAGCGTGAAACCGATAGATTTTCAAAAAGTACAGTGATGACCCCACCCGGTTCGCATCCGACTTCAGGGTTCGGAGCCCGGCACAGTCTGCCAAAGTTTTTTAGGCATAAAAAACGCCGCATCGTACAAAACGATGCGGCAAATTGGTGGACTCGAAGGGGATCGAACCCTCGACCTCTCGGATGCGAACCGAACGCTCTCCCAGCTGAGCTACGAGCCCATGTTGTTGACTTAATTACTATACCGCAGCAGGGAAAAATTGTCAAGCTGGTTTTGAAAAAAGTACGCAGATGTTGTTCAGCCTGAAAAAGCGGCAGGAGAACGCCGGGAAAACGTGATCCCGGAAGTAGGCAAAGGCCTTTATCATGCTTACCCGGTCAAGAATATTGTGCCGGATGCAAAGCAGAGGTATGAAAACATGCTGCGGCATTTGCGGACATAAAACAATTTAGGGCAACACCGCACAATTCCCGCCTTACGGCTTAAGCACCGCTCCGGCGGCTGCGGCACGGCATCTGCGTTGCCAAAATGCTCGATAATGTCGGGTTGCGGTACCCGCATCGTGCTTCGGGGGCAAAAGCCCCTCGCACTCTGCGACCGCTGCCCCTGCTTCGGTTCGCTGTTTCCGCCACTGGCGGCGCTCACCTTTGCAGCATCCAGTATTATCTGCGCTTTTGGCTTAGCAGCTGCCGCACCTCGCTCGCCGTATCGGCACTTAGAATTGTGCGGTATTGCCTTAGAAAACAGAATACCCACGATCCCCAACGTCGCCGGCCATCTGTGCGGCGCTCTTTTTACAACAAGAGCACAACAATAAAACAACGGCAATTCATGGCTTGCGGTCTGCAAAAAGCGACATATATCGACAGACGAATAATATTTGCTTATAATAATAACGTGTATATGATAAAATAAAATATATAGTTCTAAAATTGCACTAACCGTACAAAACCGTATACCACAAAAGCCTTGACTTTTTGCTGTGCGGCTGTATATAGTAACCTTAATACAATATTAACCATGCGGCCCATGCGGCGGGCAAGGCTTGCAGCCTGGACCTGCCAAAAGCAGAGGGGTAACAGCCTGGGTAGCAGGCGCAATACAATGAGAGAGCAATTATAAAAGGTTACACATGGTAACAGTCTGCTTATGCTGCGGCGTGGTGGATTAGCGTACCGGCAGGGAAAAGGAGGCCCTAAAACCGTGGAGGATCATTGTGGAAAAGCAGGCAGAAGCAAGGTAAACAGACTGCTGGCAAAGCAAACCCGATTGTTCAGTTACATTGAAGGATTACAGGCGGAAACGCGTGTGTATTATACCCTGTGGCAATGTGGCTCGGAGCTGCGTATTTTGGTGAGCGGGGAGGCGGGCCCCGCTGTGCGTTGTACCTTCCCCGCAGATATGGAGTGCCGCGCCCGGAACCTGTTGCAATACTTATACGAAAACGCCGTAATGCCCAGCCAGGCCGCAGATGTGCTGGCTGATTGCTGCACAGTGGGGCAGGTTGAAGTGCTGAACGCAGGCTGCTGAGTACCTGAACCAAATGCGCAGCAAAAAGCTGCGAAAGAATGTTAAAATGCAGGGGGACCGTATGTGATGCCTTGCCCCGGTAGGAGAAACAAGAATGACGGAAGAAAAGCTGGTCGAACGTGTGACCGCACTGTTTGCAGACAGTGATGCAGCCCAGCGCAAGATGATCCGCCTGTATGCAGAAACCAATGATGCCATTGAGGCAAGCGCAATCATTGATTCCGGCGCAGAAGTATTGCATATGCTGCAAGGCGGCCTGCGGCCGGAAGTTCTGGTGCTGGATTCGGTTTTGAGTGATACCACAATTTTTCCACTGCTGCGCAGCATACGCCAACAGCAGATTGAGTACGAACCGCATATTATTGTAACCCTGATGCCCAGTGCAGCGCCCCAAATTGAAAAAATATTGACATTGGGGGCCGAGTGTACTATATTCAAACCATATAGTTTGCCCGAATTATTTGATACGGTGTATCAAACAGCAGCAAGCGGCCCGCGGCTGAACCGTTACCTGGTGCATGAGAGCGTTACGGCTCAGCTGCGCACCCTTGGCTGCTACAAAAACCTGGCCTATGGTATCAATTACCTGCAGGAAGCCGTGTATATTGCGGTCTGCAATCGCCAGGCGTGTTCCCTGGGGGAGTTGTGCACCAAAGCAGGGGAGCCGTTTGGCGTAAATGGCCCGGCGGTGCGCTCGGCTCTGGAACGCCTGAATGCGCGGCTGTACAAAAGCAATACGCCGGCTTACCAGATGCTGTGCGAGCGCAACGGCAAGAGCCCGCAGGATCGCCTGACGGTAAGTGAACTGCTGGAAGCGGTGATCGCACGCACGCACCATGACCTGCGCTGCTGACAGCAGCAGATAAACGGGCATATCCAGCGCTATAAAAGGAGAAGCTTCCTATGCCGGAACATACACTGCCCGATGCCCTGCACCCGCAGCAGGAAGATGCAGCGGATGAACTGCAGCTGCGCGGGGGGCTGAAAGGCCGCTTTTTTGCGGATTTCTGCCTGCTGCAAAGCACTGTGGATGCCTTGCAGAATTATCTTGTGCACGCTGCCACCCCTGATGTACAGGATATGGCAGCACCGCTGCTGGAAGAGATGAAACAGCGCATTTTCCGCCTGGAACGTTTGGCGGATAATGCGGCGGATCTTGTGGCGCAAAGCCAGCCGCCCCGGCAGCTGAATTGGACTGTGCAGGAAATGACGGTGTACCTGGCTCAGCTGTGTGATGCCGCCAACCATGAGCTGGAAGAATGCGCCGTTACCGGCCGGGTGCACTTGCAGCCCATGCCGCAGAACCAGCCGGTTTGGGTGCAGATTGATTTGGCCATCGTCCAAACGATGTTTGCCAACCTGTTTTCCAATTCTCTGCGGGCAAACCCGGCGGCAAAAATTACGATAAGCTGCACCGGACGCACGCTGAAATACCATGACGGCAGGATCTGGCCGGAGGCCGCCTGCGCCCAGTTGGCTGGTGTTCAGACACCGGAAGCCCTTGCCAACGGGTGCACCGGTTTGCTGTTGGTATACCGCTGCGCCCAAAATTTGGGCTGGCGGCTGGAAACCGCAGCAAACCAGGAAACCGTGCTGCGCATGACGTTGCCGCCGGAACCGCTGGCAGCGTTCGGTACCCATAATGTGCTGCGCACACCTCGTCCCGAAAGCGGCGCAGCCCGCCTGCGGGAAGAATTCCGTGCGACCTTGCCGCCCAAAAAGATTTGATGCGGCTGCCAAAGCTGATAAAAGACACCATCCTGCAGTCGAAAAGCAAAGCCGGAAATCATAAGGCAATACCGCACAATTCTAAGTGCCGTAGCCGCCGGAGCGGTGCTTAAGCCGTCAGGCGGGAATTGTGCGGTGTTGCCATAAGCAATAAATATAATTTGTACAGCGGCGCACCCGGTGCGCCGCTGTTTTTCTGTGCGGCAAGCGGAAAACAAAATGTAATTATGTCAATTTTTCTTTTTTCAAACAACGGCTTTACTTTGAGCGCAAACTATTGTAAAATACAAGGGAAAAGATAATATGGGTGCAGTTTGGGAAAACCCGGCAGCGGCGGCTGTGCCCGGAAAATACAGGTGGTGTTTGAATATGGCAGTTCAATATAAACGTATTCTTTTGAAAGTCTCCGGCGAAGCACTTTCCGGCGAAAAAGGCACCGGTTTTGATGAAGCTACCATTGCTTCTATCTGCGCGGGCATCAAGGCAGCGTATGACCTTGGCGCACAGATCGGCATCGTGGTTGGCGGCGGCAATTTCTGGCGCGGCCGTTCCTCCGGCAAAATGGATCGCATGGATGCAGACAAGATCGGTATGCTGGCAACCGTGATGAACGCCATTGCCGTCAAGGATGCTCTGCGCCAGCAGGGTGTGCCCGCTGTTGTTATGACCAGCTCCGCCATGCCGCAGGTGGCCGATACCTTCCGCAGCGATAAGGCAATCGCTGAACTGGAAGCGGGCAAGATCGTCGTGTTCGGCGGCGGCACCGGCAACCCCATCTTCTCTACTGATACCGCATCCGCCCTGCGCGCCTTGGAAATCGGCGCAGACGCCATGTTCAAGGCAACTATGGTGGACGGCGTGTATGATAAGGATCCCCACAAGTACCCCGATGCCGTCAAGTACGATACCCTGACCTTTACCCGTGTGTTGGACGAGCGCCTGGCTGTTATGGACTCCACTGCCGCAACCCTCTGCCGTGACAACGGTCTGCCCATTGTGGTGTTTGACCTGAACGAGCCCGCCAACATTGCCCGTGCCCTGCAGGGCGAAAACGTGGGCACCATTGTGCGCGAGTAACCGCAAAGTATTTTAACCCCTAATTTATATATCGAAAAAGGAGAAAACCCTCATGAGCAGCACGACCAAAATTTACGAAGAAAAAATGAACAACTGCGTTGCCCATCTCGACCGCGAGCTGACCTCCATCCGTGCAGGCCGCGCAAACCCCGGCATCCTGGATAAAGTAATGGTGGATTATTACGGCAGCCCGACGCCGGTTCAGCAGGTTGCATCCGTGGCTGTTTCCGAAGCCCGCATCCTGACCATCACCCCTTGGGATGGTACCCTGATCAAGGCAATCTCCAAGGCAATCCAGACCAGCGATATCGGCATCAACCCCATTGATGACGGCCACACCATCCGCCTGGTGTTCCCGGCCCCCACTGAGGAACGTCGCAAGCAGCTGACCAAGGATGTGCAGAAGCAGGGCGAAGAAGCCAAGATCGCTGTGCGCAATGTCCGCCGCGATGCCATGGATAAGTTCAAAGCCCAGAAAAAGGCTGGCGAGCTGACCGAGGACGACCAGAAGAATCTGGAAGAAGAGGTCCAGAAGCTGACCGATAAGTTCGTTAAGGAAATTGACGCAACCTGCGCCCGTAAAAATCAGGAGATCATGGAGGTCTGATTGCGGCAGACGGGCGTAAGCCTGCCTGGGCGCAGTCCCTCTTTACGGTGTATCTGAAGACAAAGAAAAGGACGGATGTTTCGCAAATACAAGCAGGATTTAAGGCTTTTTAACGCAAAATTCCGCTGTGCTTGTAGAAATAGACTGAATTTTCGAATTTTCTCAGATACACCCCAGCTGTGTGCCGCGCCTGAACGCCATGCGCGGCACGCAGTTTATTCCGGCAGAAGTGCAAGAAACGCCGTTCCACCGCATACCATGGCAGGGGATAGGCTTAAGGCAACACCGCACAATTCCCGCCTTGCGGCTTAAGCACCGCTCCGGCAGCTGCGGCACGGCATCTGCGTTACCAAAATGCTCGATAATGTCGGGTTGCGGTACTCGCATCGTGCTTCGGGGGCAAAAGCCCCTCGCACTCTGCGACCGCTGCCCCTGCTTCGGTTCGCTGTTTCCGCCACTGGCGGCGCTCACCTTTGCAGCATCCAGTATTATCTGCGCTTTTGGCTTAGCATCTGCCGCACCTCGCTCGCCGTATCGGCACTTAGAATTATGCGGTATTGCCTTAACACACCGCAGCTGCTGTTGAAAGGAAACCATCTTTTATGAAAACTCGCATCATTACCGCCGTAGTCGGGCTGGCTGTTCTTGCCGTGGTTCTGGCTTTCTTTGACACAATCCTGTTTGACCTGGTGCTGGCGGCTATCTGCCTGCTTGCCATTCATGAAGTGTTTACCGCAATGGGCTTTGGCAAAAAGCAGTGGTACCTGTATGCGGCAGCGGTGCCGTTTACCATGCTGCTCATGCTCAGCTCCAGCGGCGCGGCGCGCGCAGCGCTGCTGGCTGTGGGCTTTTTGACGGTGCTGTTTTATAATGTGGTGCTCATCACCCATGATAAAACGCTGGATTTTGGCAAGCTGAGCGGCTTTATCTACTTCAGCGGTGTGATTCTGTTCTGCTTTTACTCTCTCATCCACCTCAAGCGCTGCCTGCCGATGGATATGTACGGCTATGATGCCATCTATTTCATCCTGCTGATCCTGTGCTTTGCCTGGGGCGGCGATACCTGCGCCTACTTTGCGGGCCGCGCGTTCGGCAAGCACAAGCTGGCTCCGGTGGTAAGCCCCAACAAAACGGTGGAAGGCGCCATCGGCGGTGTGATCGGCAGCGTGGTCATCGGGCTGCTGGCAACCATTATTTACAGCGCGCTTTCCGGCCGGTTCGCCAGCCTGACGGTGGCTGTCACCGCGCGGCACTATATCATCATTGCCGCCATGGGCGCCGTGGCGTCGGTGCTGGGCATTTTGGGCGATCTCTTCGCCTCTGCCGTCAAGCGTCAGGTGGGTATCAAAGATTACGGCACCATTTTCCCCGGCCACGGCGGTATTTTGGACCGGTTTGACAGCGTGATGTTTATCGCGCCGCTGGTGTCCATCGTGGTGCGTTACTTCTTTTATGTGTTCCAGTAAAGCGTAAACAGGGGGGCCGCCGTATCAACAGGCCGGGTCCCGAAACCCAGAACAACAACCGGCACTGCACTTTTGGGCAGTGCCTTTCCATAAGGGGATGTCAACATGCCAAAAACCATTACTCTGCTTGGCTCTACCGGTTCCATCGGTACCCAGAGCCTTGATGTTGCCCGGATGCACGGCTACCGCATCTTTGGCCTTGCAGCGAACTCCCGCGTGGAGATCCTGCAAAAGCAGATCGAAGAGTTCCACCCGGAATATGTGGCCGTGGTGGACCCTGCCGCCTGTGAGAAACTGGATGCTGCCCTTGCCGGTACCGCCAATGCACCCAAACTGCTGAAAGGCCCGGAGGGGTTGCGCACTCTGGCTGCCATGGATGGCCCCGATGTTGTATTGAACGCGGTAGTCGGTATTGCCGGTTTGCCGGCCTCTCTGGCTGCAATCGAAAGCGGACATGATCTGGCCCTCGCCAACAAGGAAAGCCTTGTGACCGGCGGCCACCTGGTAACGGACGCGGTAAAGAAATACGGCGTCAAGCTGCTGCCGGTGGACAGCGAGCATTCCGCCATCTTCCAGTGCCTGCAGGATCAGCATTCTGCCAAACGGCTGGAAAAGATTCTGCTCACCGCGTCAGGCGGACCTTTCTTTGGTATGACGACCGAGCAGTTGCGCGGCAAAACCAAGTCTGATGCCCTCAAGCACCCCAACTGGAATATGGGCGCTAAGATCACGATCGATTCCGCCACCCTGATGAACAAAGGTCTGGAGCTGATTGAGGCTGTCTGGCTGTTTGGCTTGCCGGAGAATAAGATTCAGATTGTTGTCCAGCGCGAAAGCATTGTGCACTCTGCTGTGCAGTTTGCCGACCATTCTGTTATCGCTCAGCTTGGCGTGCCGGATATGCGCATTCCGATCCAGTATGCCCTGACCTGGCCGGACCGTCTGCCCAGCCCGGTGCCGGAGCTGGATTTTGCTGCCCTCAAGCATCTGAGCTTTGATGTGGCGGATGATGAAACGTTCCGCTGCCTGGCAGCCGCCAAAAAGGCGATCCGCAAGGGCGGCCTTGGCCCCTGCGCCGCAAACGGTGCCAACGAGGAAGCTGTGCGCCTGTTCCTGCAGGATAAGATCGGCTTTTTGGATATTGGCCGCCTGGTGGAAGGCATGGTGGACAGCGACAGCTTTGGCGGGGATTATACCCTGCAGGATGTGTATGACTGCGACCGCATGGCGCGCGATTATGTAAAAGCCCATGTGTAACCCTTCTGTGCCGGGCATTTGGCGGCCCGGCTGTCAAAGTTCCCTGTAAGCGAGGTGCTTATGAATTTTCTGCTGACCGCGATTGTGGCAGTTTTGGTATTTGGCACGGTGGTGCTGGTGCATGAGGCCGGGCATTTTTTTGCCGCCCGGCACTGCGGCATCCATGTGGAGGAATTTTCCATCGGGTTCGGCCCGGCGCTGTGGAGCACCGTCAGGGGCGGCACCCGTTATTCCGTGCGTCTGCTGCCGCTGGGCGGTTACAATAACCTTGCCGGTGAAACCCCGGAAGAATCTGAGGACCCGGACGAGCAGGAGCGGGCAGAACCTGCGAAAAAGCAGGATGCTGCCGCTGCTTCTGTGCATACCTATGATCCGCATGCTCCCTTGTTCCCCCTGACGGTGGATGGCAAAAGCTTTGTGGAAGCAAGCCCCTGGCAGCGCTTTTTTGTGATTGCCGCCGGTGCCCTGATGAATTTTGTGCTGGGCTTTATCCTGTTGCTGGTACTTGTGGCCAGCGGCAGCGCTGTGACCAGCAAGATCATTTATGACTTCCAGGGTGAAAACCCCAAAAGCCAGGCATCTGGCCTGCAGGTGAACGATGAGATCATGTCGGTCAACAGGCATTTCTGCTTTACGGCTGAAGATGTCATGTACGAACTGCAGCGTACCGAAAATGATACCGCAACCATCACGGTTCTGCGGGACGGCAAGCTGGTCACACTGCCCCAGGTGCAGTTTGATTCCACTACCAATGCGGACGGCACAACCTCCATGGTACTGGATTTTCGGGTGTATGGCATTGAAAAAACGCCGCGCAGCGTGGTGCATGGGGCGGCACGGTATTTCTGCTATTATGCGCGGGTCATCCTGCGCGGATTTCTGGACCTTTTCACCGGGCGTGTGGGCGTCAATGAGCTTTCCGGTCCGGTCGGTGTAGTCAATGCGGTCAGCGAAGCCGTCAAATATGGCTGGCGGGATGTGCTCAGCCTGGCCGCTGTCATCACGGTAAATCTTGGCGTGTTTAACCTGCTGCCCATCCCCGGGCTGGACGGCTGCAAGCTGCTGTTCCTTGCCGCAGAAGGCATTACCCGGAGGGAACTGCCGCTGCGCTTCCAGACAGCCATCAACGCGGCAGGCATGATCCTGCTTTTAATGCTGATGGTGCTGACCACGATGCAGGATGTGGCAAAATATATTCTTTGATTTGAAACGAAAGCCGCAGCAACCCAGATAAAAGGGGAACAGTAGGCTTTGCGAAGTAACATACAGGAGGCGTTTTTCCATGCGTCAGCTAAAACGGACGGTCAAAATCGGCAACATTACCATTGGCGGCACCAACCCCATTGCAGTGCAGACCATGCTCAATGTGCCCGTTAAGGATATTGCGGGCAACGTGGAGCAGGCAAAACGCGTGGCAAAAGCGGGCTGCCAGATCGTGCGCGTCACGGTGCCCACCCCGGCAGATGCCGCGGTGGTATCGGCCATTAAGGAGGCGGTGGATATCCCCGTTGTGGCCGATATCCACTTTGACTATCGTGCCGCCCTTGCCGCCATCGATGCCGGTGCCGATAAGATTCGCATCAACCCCGGCAACATCGGTGATGATGACCGTGTAAAAGCGGTCGCGGATGCCTGCAATGCCAAAAACATCCCCATCCGCATTGGCGTGAACGGCGGCAGCCTGGAAAAGCATATCCTGGCCCGTTACGGTGCCCCTGTGCCGGAAGCCATGGTGGAAAGTGCCATGTACCATGTGCGCCTGCTGGAAAAGCATGACTTTAATAATATCGTCATCTCCATAAAATCCTCCAACGTGCCGCGCATGATGGCCGCTTACCGGCTGCTGGCCTCCCAGACAGATTACCCCCTGCATGTGGGTGTGACCGAAGCCGGCGGCAACCGCATGGGCTTGATCAAATCCGGCATGGGGATTGGCGGCCTGTTGCTGGAAGGCATTGGCGATACGCTGCGCGTTTCCCTGACCGGCGACCCGGAGGATGAAGTGTACGCCGGTTACGATATCCTGCGTGCGGTTGGCTACGCCGTGGCCGGGCCGGAGATCATCAGCTGCCCCACCTGCGGCCGCACCCAGTACCCCATGATCGAAATTGCCAACGAGGTGGAGCGCCGCCTGAAAGAAGAGGGCTTCAAAAAGCCGGTAAAAATCGCCATTATGGGCTGTATTGTCAATGGCCCCGGCGAAGCCAGCGATGCGGACATCGGCATTGCAGGCGGCAAGGACTGTGCTGTGCTGTTTGAGCATGGCGAGAAGATCCGCACCCTGAAAGGCGATATCGTCAGCCAGTTCGTTGAGGAAATCCATAAACTGTAATGATCCGGAACACCCCCAAAAACGCAGAACCGACCGCTAATGCCAAGCTCCCGCCGTTTGTGCGGGGGCTGCTTTGCATTGGCACGGTGCTGCTGGTGTGCTTTGTGGTCAGTATTGTGCTGGAAGTCTGGTACTGCAAAAGTGCTCCCAACGCCGCAATCAAGCTGGCCGCCTGCCTGGTGCTGGATGCCTTTGCCTTTTTGCTGCCCGGCGTGGTGGCCACCATCACCGCGATGCATGTCATCCGCAAAGATAAAAACAAGTTCCGAAAACAAGTCCGAAAACCGATGCCAAAGCGATGAAAATGTTGCGTGAAAGCGGCACGGCACCGCATGGGAAAACTGCGCTGTTTACCCCATAGTGACCATAGGGGCGCACGTTATGCGCCCGTCACCTTGCGGAGCCTGCTGTGGAGGAATCTGCGGCAAAGCCCACCATTGCGGGACGATGCAAGCATCGTCCCCTACAAATCATGTGCAACGTTCGCAGCACACGGCAAGGCAGAATTCCTCTGCGGTGGCGTTCACCCCTATCCTCTACAAGGGAAAATACGCTTTTCAACACGCTGAGAAAAAGTCTGATTTATATTTCCCGGTAAATAGAGCATTGCACTTCTATGTGATGCTAACAAAGCCTGCGAAAACAGGGGAGCTTAACGCCAGCTGCCGGGCTGCCTTTGAATCCAACATAATATTGTTATAATATTACTGTAATTTATCATATTAAGGCAATACCGCATAATTCTAAGTGCCGATACGGCGAGCGAGGTGCGACAACTGCTAAGCCAAAAGCGCAGATAATACTGGATGCTGCAAAGGTGAGCGCCGCCAGTGGCGGAAACAGCGAACCGAAGCAGGGGCAGCGGTCGCAGAGTGCAAGGGGCTTTTGCCCCCGAAGCACGATGCGGGTACCGCAACCCGACATTATCGAGCATTTTGGCAACGCAGATGCCGTGCCGCAGCCGCCGGAGCGGTGCTTGAGCCGTTAGGCGGGAATTGTGCGGTGATGCCTTAAAGTTTTTTGCCAGGCCTTTTTTCAAAAAAGGCCGTCCGTAACTCTCAAGAGGTGCTATGTTAAAACCACTTGTTACCCAGGTTTGGCCGCAGTTCACGGCCGATGAACAGTTTACCGCCAGCTTCAGCAATGTGTTTGTGGAGCGGGTAGAACTGTTCCGTTCCGCACGCAAAGTTATCATCTGCCTGCGCAGCACAGAGCCGCTGGACTCTGCCCTGTGCGGGCGTCTTTTGGCGTCATTGGAGCAGATTTTTGCCGGTTATGAGTTGACCATGCGCAACTACTTCAACTATAACGCCATCACGCCGGAAGCCGTCAAGGCTATGATCGAAGAGCTCAAACAGCAGGGGATGCCGGTCAACGGCTTTCTGGATAAAACCCAGCCGGTTGCTTTTGCTCAGGACGGTCTTGTGGTGCGGGTCAACGCGGGTCTGCCGATTCTGGAAAGCGTGGAGCTGCCCAAGCATCTGGCAGAACTCATCCAGGAGCGCACCGGTGCTTTGCCCATTGTGCGCATGGAGCTGGTCGGCAAACAGATGGATGCGGACGAACTTGACCGCCGCGTGGCAGAAAAGGTGCCCGCCGTGCAGTTCAAGGCCAAAGAAGAAGTGGCACCCTTTACCATTGAGGGGCTGGAGCTCACCTCCAAGCCGGCTAAGGTGTTCTATGGCAAGTCTTTCAAGCCTGCTGACCTGCGCCCGCTGAACGATCTGGGCGATGGCGGTAAGGTGACCGTGTGGGGCGACGTATTCTTTACCGAGGTAAAGGGCAACCGCCGCAAAATCTACTTTACCTCCATCACCGACTATAACGGTTCCATCAACCTCAAAGTCCTCGGCGATGAAAATGAGGATATGTCTAAGTGGGAGGGCCTCAAATCCGGCACAACCCTCATCGTGCGCGGCAACTATACCTACGATAAGTACGAGCACGACTATGTCCTGCTGCCCTATGATGTATTGCAGGTGGAGCGTATGCCCCGCCATGATGATGCCCCCGAGGGGCAAAAGCGCGTGGAACTGCATCTGCATACCAAGTCCAGCAGCATGGACGGCTTCTGCGATTCCGGCAAGATCGTGCGCCTGGCCCACCGCATGGGCCACCGCGCCATTGCCATTACCGACCACGGCGTGTGCCAGGGCTACCCGGAAGCCATGCTTGCCACTGACGAGATCCACCAGGACGACCCCAACTTCAAGCTGATCTATGGGTGTGAAGCCTACTTTGTGGACGATATGATCCCCGCTGTGTATGGCACCAAAACCATGCCCATCACCGGCTCCTTTGTGGTGTTTGATACCGAGACCACCGGCCTGGACTCCAACGTGGAAGCTTTGACCGAGATCGGCGCCGTGTACGTGGAAAACGGCAAGATCAACCCGGATAAGAGTTTCTGTACCTTCGTCAACCCCGGCAAACCCATCCCGCAAAAGGTGGTGGAGCTGACCGGCATCAACGACAGCATGGTGGCCGATGCCCCCACACCGGCCGAGGCCATCCGCCAATTCAAGGAATTCTGCGGCGATAACATCCTGGTTGCCCACAACGCCAACAGCTTTGATATGCTGTTCATCCGTAAAGCAGGGGATAAGGCGGGGGTGGATTTTTCCAACACCTATATTGACACCCTGCCCATGGCGCAGGCGTTGTTCCCCGGCCTGCATAACTATAAACTGGATACCATCAACAAACATCTGGAAATCCAGCCCTTTAACCACCACCGCGCCGTGGATGACGCCATGGCGCTGGCCCGCATCTTTGAGGTTATGCTCTCCGATTTGAAGGAGAAGGACATGACCACCGTGGAGGCTATCAACACCGGCCTTGGCGGCAACAAAGAGGTGCTGAAAAAGAAGTATTACCACCTGATCATTCTGGTGCAGAACCAGACAGGACTCAAAAACCTGTACCGCATTGTCAGTGCGGCGCACACCAAGTATTTCTTCAAAAAGCCGCGCGTGCCCCGCAGCCTGCTGAATCAATACCGCGAGGGCCTGCTGCTTTCACCTGCGTGCGAAGCAGGCGAGCTGTACCGCGCCGTAGTGGCAGGCAAGGCCCATGATGAACTGCTGCGTATTGCCCGGTATTATGACTATCTGGAAGTGCAGCCTCTTGGCAACAACGAGTTCATGGTCCGCAATGGGCAGGTGGATTCCATCGAAGCCATCAAGAACTTCAACCGCACCATCATCCAGCTGGGCGAAGAACTGCATATCCCCGTGGTTGCCACCGGTGACGTTCACTTCCAGGAGCCGGAGGACCGCATTTACCGCGCGGTCCTGCAGGCAGGAAACGGCTTTAAGGATGCTGACAACCAGGCCCCGCTGTTCTACCGCACCACGCCGGATATGCTGGAGCAGTTCAGCTATCTCCCGCAGGAAAAAGCCTTTGAAATCTGCGTGACCAACCCCAACAAGATTGCCGCTACCATTGATAACAATCTGCGCGCCATCCCCAAGGGAACCTACCCGCCTTCCATTGAGGGTGCTGAGGATCAGCTGCGCTCCGGCACCTGGCAGCACGCCCGCCGTGATTACGGCAACCCCCTGCCGGATGTGCTGCAAAAGCGCCTGAAAAAAGAGCTGGATTCCATCTGCGGCCATGGTTACGCTGTTTTGTATGTCATTGCGGTCAAGCTGGTGGCGTTTTCCAACGCAGGCGGCTACCAGGTGGGCAGCCGTGGCTCTGTCGGCTCCAGCGCTGTGGCGCACTTTTCCGGCATTTCGGAGGTCAACTCCATGCCGCCGCACTACCTGTGCACCAAGTGCAAGCACAGCGAGTGGATTGATGATGGCGTGACGATGGACGGCTTTGACCTGCCGGATAAAAAATGCCCTGTCTGCGGCGAACCCATGATCATGGACGGCCACGATATCCCGTTTGAAACCTTCTTGGGCTTTTACGGCGATAAGGAGCCGGATATTGACCTGAACTTCTCCGGCATGTACCAGTCCAACGTTCACCGCTATACGGAGGAGCTGTTCGGCAAGGAGAATGTGTTCAAGGCGGGCACTGTATCCGGCCTGCAGGATAAAACGGCTTACGGTTATGTGAAAAAATATCTGGAAGAGCGTGGCAAAACCGTGAACCGTGCTGAGGAAAACCGCCTGTGCCTGGGCTGCACCGGTGTCAAGCGCACCACGGGCCAGCACCCCGGCGGCATGGTTGTTGTGCCTTCCACCTTTGATATTTATGATTTCTGTGCCATTCAGCACCCGGCGGACGATGTGAAGGGCGGCCTGCTGACCACCCACTTTGAATTTAAGTACCTGCATGATACGCTGCTCAAGCTGGACGAGCTGGGTCATGATGTTCCGACTTTCTATAAGTTCTTTGAAGAGTATTCCGGCATCCCCATTGACAGCGTGCCGATGAACGATCCCAAGGTCTACAGCCTGCTGACCTCCACCGAAGCACTGGGCGTTACCCCGGAGCAAATCGGCAGCCAGACCGGAACCTTCGGCATCCCGGAAATGGGCACCAACTTTGTGCGCGGCATGCTGCTGGATGCAAAGCCGAAAAACTTCTCGGAGCTGATCCAAATCTCCGGCCTGTCCCACGGCACGGATGTGTGGACCGGCAACGCGGACGAACTGATCCGCTCCGGTACCTGCACCATTGCCGAGGTGATCGGCTGCCGTGACAGCATCATGCTCTACCTGCTGCGCAAGGGGCTGGAACCCAAAATGTCATTTGACATTATGGAGGCCGTGCGTAAAGGCAAGGTGGCCAAGGGCGGCTTTAAGCCCGGCTGGGAAGAAGCCATGAAGGAGCATGATGTGCCGGATTGGTACATCGAATCCTGCCGCAAGATCAAGTATATGTTCCCCAAGGCTCACGCTGTTGCCTACCTGATGGCGGCCATCCGCCTGATGTGGTTCAAGGTGTACCACCCGGCTATCTTCTATGCTGTGTACTTTACCGTTCGCGGCGCGGATATCGACTATGAAGCAGCTGTTGGCGGTGTGCGCGTGGCCAAGGAGCACCTGCGGGATAACGAAAAGATCCCCAAGGATGAGCGTACCGCTAAGGACGATGATGCCCTTGTCAGCCTGCAGCTGGTCAATGAAATGCTGCAGCGCGGCTGTCAGTTCCTGCCCATTGAGCTGGGCAAGAGCTATGCCAGCAAGTATGTGGTGGAGGACGGCAAAGTGCGCCTGCCCTTTACCGCCATCCGCGGCCTGGGCGAAGCTGCCGCTGTGGCGTTGGAACAGGCTACCATCCATGGGCAGGAATATATCTCGGTGGAAGAACTGCAGCAAGCCTCCGGCGTGGCGCAGTCGGTATTCGACAAATTGCACGAAGTCGGCGCTTTGGAAAATCTGCCGGAAACCAGCCAGGTTGACCTGTTCAGCTTAATGTAATGGCAATCCCCCGAAATCCCGCCTGCCGCAGCGCAGGCAGATCAGCATACGAATATACGATGATGTACCGGACCTGCAGTAGCGCTGCGGGAACGGTACTTTTTGTTTTGCGGGATTCGCTTTGATTCGTTGATTGAACTTACAGGCAGGCAGGGGAAAACACCCCCCCAAAAATGCCCGCGCCCCATTCCGGCAAAATTTTCCGGGGCTCTTTGCCTTACATCCTGCTTGTGTTTGCGAAATATCCGTCATTTTCTTTGTTTTCAGATACACCTTAAATACTTCCGCCTTTATGCCACACCCCCTGCCTAACTTTATGAGGACTCCAAACCCGGTGAGAGTTCTCGACACCAGAAAATTTTCTGAGCAAAATTTCTGGGGACAGGCATCTTGTACTTTGCCGTGCGTTGCGGTATACTTAAGTGTCAGATTCTAATTTTTTGTGCTCTCCCAGGCGTTAGCTGGGACAAACTGCACCCGTCAGGAGCAATATCTTGGAAAAACTAACCTATACCCATAACGCGGATGCCGCCGCCGTCATCGCCCAGACTTATGATACCCCGCCCCTTGCCTATGTGCGCAGCTATGGCTGCCAGCAGAACGTGAACGATGGTGAGAAGATACGCGGCGTGCTGATGGACATCGGCTTCGGCGTCTGTGATTCCGTCGAGCAGGCAGATTTGATCCTGTTCAATACCTGCGCTGTGCGCGAACATGCGGAACAGCGCGTGTTCGGCAATGTCGGCGCGCTGAAAAAGCTGAAGGAAAAGAACCCCCGCCTGATCATCGGGATATGCGGCTGCATGGCGCAGCAAAAGCATATTGTGGATAAGCTGCGCGCCAGCTACCCTTATGTGGATCTGGTGTTCGGCGTGGACGGCATTGACCGCCTGCCCGCCATGCTGGTGGAGCGCCTGCACCGCGGCAAGCGCTACCTGGAAACCCCGGTCGAGCGCAACGCCGTGGTGGAGGAGCTGCCCATCCGGCGTGATTCCGGCTTCCGCGCCTGGCTGCCCATCATGTATGGGTGCGATAATTTCTGCACCTACTGCATTGTGCCCTATGTGCGCGGGCGCGAGCGCAGCCGCACCCCGGCGGATGTTCTGGCAGAGTTCAAAACGCTGGTAGAGCAGGGCTATAAAGAAATCACCCTGCTGGGCCAGAACGTAAACAGCTATGGCAAAGGTCTGGAAGAAAAGACGGATTTTGCCGATCTGCTCAACCTGCTGTGCACCGTTCCGGGCGATTACCAGATCCGCTTTATGACCAGCCACCCCAAGGATGCCAGCCGTAAGCTGATCGATACCATTGCCGCGCAGGATCACCTGTGCAAGCATATCCATCTGCCGGTGCAGTCCGGCAGTGACCGTATCCTGAAAGAAATGAACCGCCACTATACGGTTGCCCAGTATATGGACCTGGTCAATTATGCTAAGGAGAAAATCCCCGGTGTAACCTTCTCCAGTGATATCATTGTCGGCTTCCCCGGCGAGACGGAAGAGGATTTCCAGGCAACGCTTGATTTGATCCAGCGGGTCAAATACATGCAGCTGTTTACCTTTATCTATTCCAAGCGCACGGGTACCATCGCTGCCAAGCTGCCGGACCCGGCCACCCATGCCGAAAAGGCAGCCCGCATGGACCGCCTGCTGAAACTGCAGGATTCCATTGCTTTCCCGATGATCGCCGCTATGGCGGGGCAGACCGTGAAAGTATTGGTGGAAGCTGCTGGCCGCACCCCCGGCACCCTGAACGGGCGGCTGGATAACAACCTGGTCGTCGAGTTCCCCGCCGAGGAAACCCTGATCGGCCAGTACGCCAATGTGCGCCTGACCGGTTCCCGCGCCGCACTGCTGGTGGGGGAACTGGCAGAATAAAGCCGGTTCCAATAAAATATCGTAGCTAACATTTGCTGAATACAGCGTAATAATAAGGAGTAACCAAAATGGATTGCATTGATCTTTTCAAAAAAGCCGCCGCCGCCATGCAGACTGACCCCCGTTACCTGGAACTGGATGCAGCCCGCCGCGAAAACGATAACGACCAGGAGCTGCAGGGCCTGATCGGCGAGTTCAACCTCAAGCGCCTGGACCTGAACAACGAAAGCGCCAAGCCGGAACCGGATACCGCCCATGTGGCCGAACTGAACCAGCAGGTGAACGACCTGTACACCCAGATCATGTCCAGTGAGGGCATGGTGCGCTACAACACCGCCAAAAAAGAGTGCGAAGCTATGGTCAGCCATATTGATGCCATCATCAACACGGCCATGAACGGCGGCGACCCCATGACCGTTCAGGCCCCCACCGGCGGCTGCACCGGCAGCTGCTCCACCTGTGGCGGCTGCCACTAAGGCGGCACAGCAGCCAATTTGTTCATGAACAGAATCAGGAGTGTGAAGAATGGCAGCAAACATTGTGCCCCAAAAAGTTGAGGATGTTGATACACAGTCGCTTTCGCCCATGATGCAGCAATATCTGGAAATCAAGCGCCAGCACCCCAACGAGATTCTGTTTTACCGCGTGGGTGACTTTTACGAGATGTTCTTTGACGATGCCCTGACGGCATCGCGGGAGCTGGAACTGACCCTGACCGGCAAAGCCTGCGGCTTGCCGGACCGTGCGCCGATGTGCGGCGTGCCGTTCCATTCGTATGAAATTTACGCCGCCCGCCTGATTGCCAAGGGCTACAAAGTCGCTATCTGTGAACAGATGGAAGACCCGGCGCTGGCCAAAGGGCTGGTCAAGCGGGATATCATCCGCGTAATTACGCCGGGTACTGTGATCGAAAGCAGCATGCTGGCGGACGATAAAAACAACTATATCTGCAGCATTTATACCCGCAAGGTGCGCAGCCGCTGGAAAGCCGGCATCTGCTTTGCGGATATTTCCACCGGTGAGGCCTATGCCACCGAGCTGACCGCGGAAAAAATGGGCCCGGCCATCATCACCGAGCTCTGCCGCTATATGCCCAGCGAAATTCTGATCAACCCGGCACTGCTGGACTTAAAAGAAGTAACCAACTATGTCCGCCAGCATACCCATGCGCTGGTGGAACTGCGCGAGGATGCCTGCTACCAGCAGCGGGTGATGGAGGACGCCATGACCGCTCAGTTTGGGGCAGATTGGCGCAATACCTGCGGTTTTGCGCAGGACGGTCTGGTGCCCTATGCCTTTGGGGCACTGCTTGGCTACCTGCATGAGACCCAGAAGCACGGCATCGACCGCATCAAGTCAGTGCAGAACTATGCCGATGCCCAGTACATGCGGCTTTCCCCAGTCACACGCGCTAACCTGGAATTGACCGAAACCATGCGCGGCCGCGAAAAGCGTGGTACGCTGCTGTGGGTGCTGGATAAAACCGAAACCTCGATGGGCAAACGCCAGCTGCGCGCCTGGATCGAGCAGCCGCTGGTGGACAGCAGTGTCATCAACCAGCGGCTGGATGCTGTGGAAGCACTGTACAATGCCAACGTGACCCGTGCAGACTTAAAAGAAGCGCTCTCCCATGTTTATGACATTGAACGCCTGACCACCCGCATTCTGTATGGCTCCGCCACCCCCAAGGAGGTCAAAGCCCTGGGGGATACCTGTGTTTATCTGCCGCAGGTACGCCAGCTGGCCCGGCAGTGTACCACCCCACTGCTGCAGGAGCTTTCGGGCGCTGTGGACCCGCTGGAAGATTTGCTGGACCTCATCAACCGTGCCCTGGTGGAAGATCCCCCGGCAAACCTTAAGGACGGTGGTGCTATCCGCGCAGGGTTCAACGCCGAAGTGGACGAGCTGCGGGATATCATGCACGGCGGCAAGGGCTTCCTTTCCCAGTTGGAAGCCAAGTTGAAAGAGGAGACCGGCATCCCCAAGCTGAAAATAGGTTTCAATAAAGTGTTCGGCTACTATATTGAGGTCAGCCGCAGCTATGCGGCCAGCGTACCGGATACCTTTATCCGCAAGCAGACCCTGACAACAGGGGAGCGCTACATTACCCCGGAACTGAAAGAGCTGGAAAACAATCCTTGGCGCAAACGAGCGCCTGTTGGTATTGGAACACCAGCTGTTTGCCGACCTGCTGGAAGCCATCTCCGCCCAGTTGCTGCGCATCCAGCGCACGGCCTTTGCGGTGGCCCAGCTGGATGTTCTGGCTTCCTTTGCGGAAGCGGCGGTGCAGAACAACTATGTAAAACCCACGGTGGATGACAGCGATGTGCTTTCTATTACCGAGGGCCGCCACCCGGTGATTGAGCAGATGCTGAAAGGCAGTCTGTTTGTGCCAAACGATACCACGCTGGACGAAACCGAAAACCGCATGCTCATCATCACCGGTCCCAACATGGCGGGAAAATCTACTTACATGCGCCAGAATGCGCTGATTGCCCTGATGGCGCAGATCGGCAGCTTTGTTCCGGCATCCAGCTGCCATGTCGGCGTGGTGGATGCTATCTTTACCCGTGTGGGCGCATCGGATGACCTTGCCGCCGGTCAGTCCACCTTTATGGTGGAAATGACCGAAGTGGCCGAAATTCTGCAGCGGGCAACCAAAAGCAGCCTGGTCATTCTGGATGAGATCGGCCGCGGCACATCCACCTTTGACGGCATGAGCATTGCCCGCGCCGTGGTGGAGTATATCTGCGATAACATCGGCTGCAAAACCTTGTTCGCTACCCATTACCATGAGCTGACCAGCATGGACCAGGATGTGGACGGCATTAAAAACTATAACATCGCCGTCAAAAAGCGCGGGGAGGATATCACCTTCCTGCGGCGCATTGTGCAGGGCCCGGCGGATGACAGTTATGGCATTGAAGTCGCCAAACTGGCCGGCCTGCCGGAGGCTGTGATCAAGCGTGCACACGCCGTGCTGCGCCAGCTGGAAGCCACAGCTCCCGGCGCCAACAAGGCCATGCAGCTGGATTTTGAAACAGTGGAAGCCTATAACAACCCCGCCGTTCCCAGCGAGGTTGTGGACAAGCTGAACAGCCTGGATATTGAGACCCTGACCCCCATCGAAGCGCTGAACTTCTTGTATGAACTGAAACAGGCGCTGAAGTAAATACATTGTTCAAACGCTAAGGCAATACCGCATAATTCTAAGTGCCGATACGGCGAGCGAGGTGCGGCAGCTGCTAAGCCAAAAGCGCAGATAATACTGGATGCTGCAAAGGTGAGCGCCGCCAGTGGCGGAAACAGCGAACCGAAGCAGGGGCAGCGGTCGCAGAGTGCGAGGGGCTTTTGCCCCCGAAGCACGATGCGGGTACCGCAACCCGACATTATCGAGCATTTTGGCAACGCAGATGCCGTGCCGCAGCCGCCGGAGCGGTGCTTGAGCTGTTAGGCGGGAATTGTGCGGTATTGCCCTAAACTTTAAGCAGAAAAACACCCCCTGACCTAGAAAGAGGTACCCCATGGCAGAAATTCGCGTACTGGATAAGCATACCGCTGAACTGATCGCCGCAGGCGAGGTGGTGGAGCGGCCTGCTTCGGTTGCAAAGGAACTGCTGGAAAACGCCATCGACGCCGGTGCAACGCAGATCACGCTCTCCATCGTGCGCGGCGGCATTCAACAGCTGCAAATTGCGGATAACGGCAGCGGCATTGAGGCAGAGTATATCGATAAAGCCTTTGTGCGCCACGCAACCAGCAAAATTGCCAGTGCCGAGGATCTGGGCCACATCCACACCCTTGGCTTCCGCGGCGAAGCGCTTGCTTCCATCGCCAGCGTGGCCAGGGTAGAGGTGCTGACCCGCACCGAAGCGGACGAATACGCCTGCTGCTATCGCATTGAGGGCGGCGAGCCCCAGGGCATGGAGCCCGGCGCCCGCCCGCGCGGCACCACCGTAACGGTGAACGATCTGTTCTATAATACGCCCGCCCGCATGAAGTTCCTGAAAAAGGACGTCAGTGAGGGAACTTTTGTGGCGGATATCGTTCTGCATGAAGCGTTGTCCCACCCGGAAATTGCATTCCGCTTTCTGCGGGACGGCAAGCAGCAGTTCATGACCCCCGGTGACGGCCAGCTGCGCAGCGCTGCCTATGCGGTGCTGGGGCGGGAGTTTGCCCGCGACCTGCTGCCGCTGGATGGCGATGGCGGCGTTTATAAAGTGACCGGCCTTGTCACCCCGCCGCGCGCCTGCCGGGCGTCTCGCAGTGCGCAGCATTTTTACGTCAATGGCCGCTATGTCAAAAACCGCACCATGATGGCTGCGCTGGAAAACGCTTACAAGGGTACCCTGATGCAGGGCAAATACCCCGGCGCCATCCTGCGCGTTGATATGCCGGCGGACCTGGTGGACGTCAACGTACACCCCGCCAAAACCGAGATCCGTTTTGCGCGGGAAAGCGATGTGTTCGATGCGGTCTACCGCACGGTGCGCGCGGCCTTGGCTGCCCCCGGCAGCGGAGAGTGCCGCTTTGATTTGGGCCATGTGGCAAAAGAAAATCCCCAGCCTGCCCCGCAGCAGACAACGCTGCCCGGCAGTGCTCCGGCACAGTCCAACCCCCAGCGGCCTGCGGTTGCACCGGCCCAGCCGCCGCAGCCGCAAAAGCATTTCAACACCCTTTCCGCGGCAGAGTACCGCGCATTGAATAAGCTCACGGCCCCGGTGCCTGCCCGCACGCTGCCCGGTACCAGCGGAGTGATGGAGCTGAACTCGGTGCGGGCACCATTTAATGCACCCAGCACCCCGCAGTTTGCCGCCCCCGCGCCGCACACGGCACAGGAGGACCTTCTGGACATTCTGCCCGACCTGCCGGAACAGCAGCCCAAGTCAGAACCCGCTGTAACCACAGCCCTCGCGCAGCAGCCTGCCCCGGCCCAGCTGGAAAATATTGAATCACCGGAACTGCCGGAAGAGGAAAAATCTGCCACCGGCCTGAGCGCACTGCCCATCACTCACAATGCCCCAACTACCCAGGCGGACATCCCGCCGGAGCAGACGACCTTTGCCCCGGCACCCGCCAGCCTGCCGCTGCGCGTGGTGGGGGAGGTATTCAAAACCTACATCATCACCGAGCGCAACAATGAGCTTTGTCTGATTGATAAGCACGCCGCACATGAGCGCATTCTGTTTGAGCAGCTCGCCAAGGATTACGGCAGCGTGCCGTCTCAGATGCTGCTTGTCCCCGTGCAGGTCAACCTTTCCGCCGAGGAAAAGCAGCCCTGCTGGCCCACCAGGAACTTTTGCAGAACAGCGGTGTGGAAGTGGATGATTACGGCGGCTTTACCGTTGTGGTGCGTGCCGTTCCCGCGGATGTGCCGGTGGACGATGTGGGGGATATGGTGCTGGAACTGGCCAACCATTTGCTGAACGGCGGCCGCGATGCCCTGCGGGAGAAAACCGAGTGGGTACTGCATTCCATTGCCTGCCGCGCCGCCATTAAAGCGGGGGACAGGACCACCACCGATGAAATGCTGGCCCTGGCCCAGAAAATTATGGACGGCAGTGTGCCGCCGTTTTGTCCCCATGGCCGCCCCTGCGTGCTGAAGCTGACCCGGAAGGAGCTGGAAAAACAGTTTGGACGCCTTGTATAATGCCGCCAAGCCCCGCGTGGTTGCCATTGGCGGACCGACGGCAACTGGTAAAACCGCACTCTCGGTCGCCTTGGCCAAACGCTTTGGCGGCGAGATCATCAGTGCGGATTCCATGCAGATCTATCAGGGGCTGGATGTTGGCACTGCCAAAGTGACCCCGGAAGAAATGCAGGGGGTGCCGCACCATCTTGTCGGATTCCTTGCGCCGGAACAGGCGTTCAGCGTGGCGGATTTTACCACCCTTGCGGGGAAAACCATCACCCAGCTGACGGCACAGGGCAAGCTGCCGCTGGTTGTGGGCGGCACAGGGCTGTACATTACCAGCCTGCTCAACGGCATTGGCTTTACGCCGGAAAAAGTGGATCCTGCCATCCGGCAGGAGCTGCAAGCCCGCCTGCAGGCGGAAGGCTCCCAGGCGCTCTATGCAGAACTTGCCGCGGTGGACCCGGGCTATGCCGCCAAGGTGCATCCCAACAACACCCCTCGGGTCATCCGTGCTTTGGAACTGTACCGTGCCACCGGCCGCAAGATGAGCGCTGAGCGCGAGGCCGCCCGTCCGGCGGAAAAACCTTACCGTTCACTCTGTCTCTGCCTGACCTGCCGCGACCGCACCCTTCTTTACCAGCGGATTGATACCCGCTGTGACCGTATGATGCAAAGAGGCATTCTGGAAGAGGCCAAACTGGTGTATGACCACCGCGATACCTACCGCACCGCGGCGCAGGCCATCGGCTACAAAGAGTTCTTCCCATATTTTGAGGGAACAGCAGACCTGGAAAGCTGCCTTGCGCACCTCAAACAGGCTTCCCGCAATTATGCCAAGCGTCAGCTGACCTGGTTCCGCCGCCAGACGGACGCTGTGTGGCTTTACCTGGAAGACGGAAACCTGGAACAGCAGGCGGCAGAACAGACCGAAGCGTTCCTGGCGGAAAACAACGCTTGAAATGCAGTAACAATATCGCTATATATAAAAGATAAAACCAAGGGGGGATACCCAATGCATGAACAGAATGAAAGCCAGCCCAAATCATTCATAAAAATTCTTTTTGCCCTGTTTACGGCGCTGCTGGTTGTGGTACTTGGGTATCTCTGTATCCAGATTTACACGATCTTCCACCGAACTTACAAAACCGAAACCGCCATTGCCTACACCATGTCGGATAACATCACGCTGAAAGGCGTGGCAGTGTTCCAGGCAGTGGATGTGCCTGGCAGCGGCAACCTGGGATATGTGGTGCAGGATGGTGAGCGCGTCAGCGCGGGCACCATTCTGGCGGAACAGTATACGGATGATTCCCAGGGAGCAATGCGGGAACGGCTGGACCGGTTGGATCGTGCGATTTTGCTGCTGACAAAGTCGGAAAATTCCTCCGGCAGCGATCTTTCGGTTCTGACCACCCAGACGCGCACGGCGCTGTATAACCTGCTGGACCAGATCGACACAGCATCTTACGGCGCAATTCAGGATGCTGCGGAAGATTTTTTGCTGGCGCAAAATAAACTGCAGATCAGCACCGGCCAGGCGGCGGGCTTTGGCGAGGTGCTGGCCAGCCTGCAGGCCGAGCGGGACGGCATTGCTGCCCAGCTGAACGGCCTGCAGACGATCGAAGCGGATACTAACGGGTATTTTGTCTCATCCGAAAGCGCCGCCCCGGTGGTGCGGGATCCCACGGAGCTGGATGCCATGAGCCCGGCTGATCTGCAAAAGATGATCAACGCAGGGGAGACTCCGTCCAATGCCGACCTTGCCGGGCATATTGTAACCGGGTTTTCCTGGCGGTTTTATGCCGTGTGTTCGGCAGACCTTGCCGGGCGGTTGAACGGCCTGTCCCGCGTGAGCATCAGCGTTCCGGGCAAACAGGAAGAGCCTTTGGCTGCCACCGTGGTGGATGTGACCACCGACGAAGAAACCGGCCTTGCCAAAGTGGCGCTGGAATGCCGCAGCATCAATGCTCAGGTGCTCTGCCTGAATTATGAGGAAGCCGAAATCAGCCTGCACACCTACCAGGGCATCCGCATTGACCGCAGGGCCCTGCATATCGTGAACGGCCAGCGCGGCGTATATGTCAAATACGGCGATTTGCAGCGCTTCCGCCGCATTACCATTTTATATGAGGACGATACCTACATCCTTGTACCGGAAGGCGGCAAAGTGGGGGAGGATAACGAGCTGCGCCTGTACGATGAGGTGATCGTGGAAGGCAGTAACCTGCAGGACGGTAAGCTGCTGTAAGGACAGAAAACGGGCGTTTTGCCCCACATTCTGTTATATTTGTATTGACAACGAAGCAAAAATGGAAGATAATAAATACTGTATAGTTGTGACAAAAGCCGATCGGGGCTTTTTTTGTGCAATTTATACAACTAAGCAAACGTAAGGAGTAACTGTCATGTCCATGATAGACGGTTTGAGAAACGTCTTCGGAATCAACCAGGATCCCGAAGCAGATTCCTATGTGGATGATAACGAAGAGGATGATATCTTCCCTGGCGGTGGTCAGGGCGGTTCGCCAGCCCCGGAAGAAGCCTACCCCACGCAGGAAACTGCTAAGCAGCACAGCAACAAGGTGGTCAACATCAACGCTACCACCCAGCTGCAGGTTGTACTGGTCAAGCCGGAACGTTTTGACGATGCTGCTGCCATTGCAGACCAGCTGAACGCAAAGCGCACCGTTGTGCTGAACCTTGAATCCACCAACAAAGAAGTCTCCCGCCGTTTGATCGACTTTTTGTCCGGCGTGGCTTACGCCAATAACGGCCAGATCAAGCGTGTAGCAACCAGTACATTCATCATTACCCCGTATAACGTTGATATTATGGGCGACCTGCTGGACGAGCTGGAGAACAATGGCGTCTTCTTCTGATACAAGGACCCGCGGCTTTGTGCCGCCGCAGAACGAGGATGAACACTTTTTGATGCGCCGGGTGGAAGAACTCTGCCGTACCGCCATGCAGCGTGGCATCCCGCGGGCAACGGGCTTCCTTTCGGATCGCGAACAGGCCCTTGCGCAGGCCGCGCTCAACCGTGAGGGCTGCGATTTTGCCCGCTTTCAGGGCGGCTGGCCGGATGCGGAACGCAAAGTGCTCTGCATTGAACCACCGGATTCCTGGCCGGAAGAGCCAGTTGCGGTGCTGCATTTCACAGCACCGCAGCAGGGCGGCAGCGCCGTGCCGGGCCACCGTGACTATCTGGGGGCAATCCTGGGTCTTGGCCTGGATCGTGCCTGTTTGGGGGATATCCTGCCGGATCCGGCCGATGCCCGCAGTGTGTATGCCTTTGTGCTGGAAGATAAGGCGGATTTTATTGCTTCCAACCTGACGGAAGCTGGCCGCAGCCCGGTGCATGTCGAGAGCTGCGATGCCGTGCCGGAAGAAGTCCTGCGCGGGCCGGAACGCCAGACGCAGGATGCAACGGTGCCATCTTTGCGGGCAGATACCGTATTGGCAGCCATGATGCGCACCTCCCGCTCCATTGCGGCGCAGGCAATCCAAAACGGCAGGGTGGAAGTGAACCACGTTCCGCTGCGCACCGCCCATGAGGATGTGTTTGAAGGCGATATCTTCACCGTGCGGGGCGTTGGGCGCTACCGTCTGGTGGCAATCGGCGGCAAAAGCCGCAAGGACCGCATCTTTATCACGTTTTATCAGTATTGAACATAAAACCTGAATGTGAAACCCATGGGCCGGGGCAGCCCGGCAGCCGTGCCGAACGGTAAAATTTCGGATACCATTCCGGGTGTGTGCCACCCGAAACAGGAGGAATTTGGATGATTGCTTCGGATGATGTGCGCCGCGTGACCTTTGACCGTGCCATGCGCGGTTATCGTTGTGAGGACGTAGACGATTACCTCAGACAGGTTGCGGACAGCATCGACAGCCTGGCCGCAGAAAATGATGACCTGCAGAAAAAGCTTGTCATACTGGCCCAGCGCATTGACCAGTACCGTGCCGACGAAGATACCCTGAGCACAACCATGATCAATGCCCAGCGCCTTGGCGAGAACGTCATCAAGGAAGCCAAGCAGAAAGCTGCCGAGATCATCCGTGCCGCTAACATTAAGGCGGAGGATCGTGAACAGCGCGCCCGCGATGAGGTGGAGCTGGCCCAGCAGGAGCTTGTGACAATAAAGCAGGAAGCGGATGCATTCAAAAAGCGCCTGATGGACCTGTACCGCCAGCACATCGAAATGATTGCCAAAATTCCGGAGTATCACACCAACCGTGCAGAACAGCAGGCCGCGCAGCCGCAGCCGGAACCGCAGGAAGCCCCGCAGCAGCCTGCACCCCAGCCGGTAGAACAGCCTGCCCCGGCTCCGCAACCGGAACCGGAACCCAACCAGCCAATCCCGGAGGATGTCCCGGCTCCGCAGCCCGCAGCCCCGGAGGAAAGCTACCCGGCATATGAGGAACCGGAATATTACGAGGCTGAGCCGGAAAAACCCGCCCAGCCCGAAGAGCCGGAACCGGCTCCGGCACCTGCCCCTGTCCAGTCGCTGGACGAGGAAAAGATCGATACGGTAGAATTTGCCTTTGCCCCCAAAACAAAGCCAATCCTGCCGGACGATGATATGCCATCCGTTGCCGGGCTTTACGGCGGGGATATGCCGGAAAAGCCCGCCAAGAAATCCGGCTCCCGCAGCCGCGGCGCTTCGGCCCGCAGCACGGGCAAAAATGCCCGCAAAACCAAGAGCCCTGCCAAAGCGGAGCTTGACGCATTTGATGACATTGATTATGATGTTTGAGGTGCCGCTTTTGTGCGTGCGCGTACCCCAAGCATTTTAAGACCTGCCTGAACAGTGCAGAACTGCCGGGGCAACCTGGTATACTGCGCTTTGGACAAGCCGCCATATCAGCTATATTAAGGAAATAGAGGAGAGTTGGAAACTTTGCCGCAGAATTACAATGATACCATCCATAAGATGGCTACCCCCTTTGAAATGCGTGCCGGGCTGCCGAAAAAGGAACCCAAAATGCTGGAGGATTGGGAGAAAAACCACGTCTACGAAAAAATGATCGAACATAACGCGGATCTGCCGCGCTTTGTTCTGCATGATGGCCCTCCGTATGCCAACGGTAATATCCATATGGGTACTGCCCTGAACAAGATCATCAAGGATATCATCATCCGTGAAAAGAACATGTCGGGCTACTGTGCTCCCTATGTTCCCGGCTATGATACCCATGGTCTGCCCATTGAGCTGAAGGCTCTGTCCTCTCTGGGCGATAAAAAGGCCGGCATTTCCAAGCTGGAACTGCGCAAGATCTGCAAAGAGTTTGCTACCGAGCATATTGATGTGATGAACAGCCAGTTCGCCCGCCTGGGCGTTCAGGGCGATTTCGCCAACCCCTACCTGACCCTGCGCCCCGAATTTGAGGCACGCCAGGTGGAGATCTTTGGCGAGATGGCCAAGAAAGGCTATATCTACAAGGGCATGAAAGCCGTTTACTGGTGCCCGGAGGATCGTACTGCTCTGGCAGAAGCCGAAATCGAGTATGCCGAGGACGAGTGCGATTCTATCTATGTCCGCTTTAAGCTCACCGATGACCCCAACGGTGTTCTGGCCAAGTACGGTATCCCTCTGGACAAGGCATGGATCGTGATCTGGACCACCACCACCTGGACCCTGCCCGCCAACGTGGCAACCTGCCTGAACCCCAGCCTGGAGTATGCCTTCGTCAAAATCGGCGATGAATATCACCTGATGGCTGCCGGTCTGGTGGAATCCACCATGAAAGCCTGCCATATCGAGGATTACGAGGTTCTGGAGCCCCGCGTTCTCGGCTCTGAATTTGAGCTGATGCAGTATCAGCATCCCTTCCTGGACCGCAAGGGCCTGGTTATCCTGGGTGACCACGTTACCCTGGAAGGCGGCACCGGCTGCGTTCATACCGCACCTGGCCACGGTGTTGAGGACTTTGAAGTCTGCGTCAACCACTACCCGCAGGTTCCCGTTATTGTCCCCGTGGACGATGGCGGTTACCTGACCGAAGAAGCAGGCAAAGAGTTTGCAGGCCTTAAGGTCTGGGCTGCCAACAAAGTTATTCTGGAGCACATCAAGCAGTCCGGCCACCTGATGGGTGTGCAGCACATCACCCACCAGTACCCGCATTGCTGGCGCTGCCACCATCCCATCATCTTCCGTGCAACCGAACAGTGGTTCTGCTCCATTGATAAGTTCCGCGAGGAAGCCTATAAGGCCATTGACGAAGTCAAGTGGCAGCCGGCCTGGGGTCATGACCGTATGCACGGCATGGTGCGTGACCGCAGCGACTGGTGCATCAGCCGTCAGCGCGTGTGGGGTGTGCCCATCCCGGTGTTCTACTGCAAGAACTGCGGCAAGTACCACATCACCGATGCTTCCATCAAGGCTGTCTCCGAACTGTTCCGCAAGGAGGGCTCCGATGCCTGGTATAAGTACGATGCCAACGAGATCATACCCAAGACTGAGGTCTGCGAATGCGGCGCTTCTGACTGGGAAAAGGATCCCGATATCATGGATGTCTGGTTCGACTCTGGCTCTACCTGGAGCGCAGTCTGCCGCGAACGTCCCGAACTGAACTGGCCCGCTGACCTGTATATGGAAGGCGCCGACCAGTTCCGCGGCTGGTTCCAATCCAGCCTGCTGACCAGCGTTGCCACCCAGGGCGTTGCCCCGTACCGCGAGGTTCTGTGCCATGGCTGGGTCGTCGATGAGCAGGGCAAGCAGATGCACAAATCTGCCGGCAACGGTGTGGAGCCGTCCGAAATCATCCGCGATTACGGCGCTGACATCGTTCGTCTGTGGGTTGCTTCCAGCGATTACACCGTTGATGTGCGCGCAGGCAAGAATATCTTCAAGCAGCTGTCCGAAGCATACCGCAAGATGCGCAACACCGCCCGTTTTATGCTGGGCAACATTGGCGATTTCAACCCTGCCACGGATATGGTTGCCGAGGATCAGCTGTTCGAAATCGACCGCTGGGCACTCAAGAGCTGCAACAGCCTGACCGCCAATGTGCGTGCCGCTTACGATAATTACGATTTCTCCCGCGCTTACCACGCAATCTACAACTTCTGCGTCATTGATATGTCCAACTTCTATATGGACGTCATCAAGGACCGCCTGTACTGCGCGGACGAGCACGCACGCCGCTGCGCCCAGACTGCGCTGTACCGCATTCTGGTTGACTTCACCAAGCTGGTTGCCCCCATCCTGTGCTTCACCGCCCAGGAAATCTGGAGCTACATCCCGAAGCTGGAAGGCATGCAGGAGTATGTCTGCTGGGAGCGTATGCCGGAAGCCAAGAGCGATGAGGATGCCGCTTTTGACGCCAAGTGGGCCAAGATCATTGCTGTGCGTGACGATGTAAAGAAGGTTCTGGAGCAGGCTCGTGCCGATAAGACCATCGGTTCCTCTCTGGAAGCTGCCGTTACCCTGTACTGCAGCGATGAAATGTATGACTTCCTGAACGCCATCCCGATGGATGAGCTGGCCGATCTGATGATCGTTTCCCATGTGGATCTGGTCAAGGGCGAAGGCGGCGTGAAGGGTCTGACCGAGGGCCTGGGCATGAGCGTTGCCCATGCTGCTGGCAACAAGTGCCTGCGCTGCTGGAAGTTCGACACAGCTGTTGGCGAAGACGGCCTGTGCCCGCGCTGTGCGAAAGTTCTTGGTTAATTTCAATAAAGGGCTATGCCGCATGATGTTAAGCGCTGTTCCAGTGCTTAAGCCTGTAAAACAGGAACTGTGCGGTATTGCCATAGTATGATTTACAGCGGTGCTTTTGCGCTTTTATCAAGCCTTTGCACCGCTGTTTTTGTCAGGGCATTTTGCAGCGCTGCATTGGCCCGGACGACGGAGGCATTTATGCTGGTTGGCATTTTATCCATTCTTGCTGCGGCAGGCCTGATGCTGGTTGACCAGCTGATCAAACTTTGGGCCACCGTGGAACTGCTGCCGGTTGGCAGCAAACCCTTTATCCCGCATGTGCTGGAATTTTATTACCTGCTCAATGATGGTATGTCGTTTTCCATGCTCAGCGGCAAGCGCACGCTGCTGGTGATCATTACCGGCGTGATGCTGGCTGTGCTGGCCGGTATGCTGCTTTTGCGCAAAATGCCGCGTTTGGAGCGTGCTGCTTGGATTTTGGTCGTGGGCGGCGGTGTTGGCAACCTGATCGACCGTATCCGCACCGGCGTGGTGGTGGATTACCTGAACTGCCTGTTCATCAATTTCCCGGTGTTCAATTTTGCGGATGTCTGCATCTGTGTCGGCGTGGGCCTGCTGGTCCTCAGCCTGCTGCTGGACATGCGCCGCGAACAAAAAGCAAAACAGCAAAAGGGGAGTGCACCCACAGATGGAACAGCGTGAACTGACCCTTGCGCCGGAAAGCGTTGGCCTGCGGCTGGACCGCTGGCTGGCGGAACAGTGCCCGGATCTTTCCCGCAGCCAGCTGCAAAACCTGATCGAAGCGGGCAGTGTGACCTGCAACGGCAGCCCCTTGAACAAAAAGGATAAGCTGAAAGCCGGGCAGACGATTCTGCTCACCCTGCCGGACCCGCAGCCCATCGAAGCCCAGCCCCAGAACATTCCGCTGGACATTGTGTATGAGGATGACAGCCTGCTGGTGGTCAACAAGCCCAAAGGCATGGTGGTGCACCCTGCGCCCGGCAACCCGGACGGCACCATGGTCAATGCACTGCTGTGGCACTGTGCGGGGCGGCTGTCCGGCATCGGCGGGGCCATCCGCCCCGGCATTGTGCATCGCATTGATAAGGATACCAGCGGCCTTTTGGTCGTTGCAAAAACGGACGCCGCCCACCAGGCACTGACCGAACAGATGAGCGTGCATTCTATCCATCGGGTGTACCACGCTGTGGTGTATGGCAACCTGAAAGAGGATACCGGCTTTGTGGAAGCCCCCATCGGCCGCGACCCTAAGGATCGCAAAAAGATGGCCGTGACCCAGCAGAACTCCAAATATGCCTACACCGGCTGGCAGGTGCTGGAACGGTTCGGCAACTTTACTTACATTACATGCAAGCTTAAAACAGGCCGCACCCATCAAATTCGGGTGCATATGGCATCCATTGGCCACCCGCTGGTTGGGGATGCCGTGTATGGGCCAAAAAATTGTATCCGCAGCCTGAACGGTCAGTGCCTGCACGCCAAGGAGCTTGGCTTTGTGCACCCCGCCACCGGGGAATGGATGCAGTTTGACAGCTCACTGCCTGACTGGTTTCAGGACTACTTAAGCCGTCTGAGAAAGGAAAGCCGCCATGGAGCGTTTGAGTGATTATCTGGTTTTTTGTGATATGGATAACACCCTGCTGACTGCAAAGGAGGGCATTCCCGCCTGCAACCGCAGCGTCATCCGGTTGTTTACCGCCATGGGTGGGCGCTTTACCGTCGCATCCGGCCGTCCGCCGGAGTCGATCCGCGCGGCGCTGGGCGATATCGAGCTTTCGCTGCCGGCAATCTCCTGCAATGGTTCGCTGCTGTATGATTTCCAGACCAACCGTGTGCTGCGTCGCTCCTGCCTGAATCAGGAACAGGCCGCTGCCGCCATTGCCGATATGCTGCAAAAATTCCCGAAGATTGGTGTAGAGGTCATGGCCGGTGCGGGGGAGATGTATGTTGTTCACGCCAGCAGCTATACCCACGCCCACCAGGTGGATGAACACATGGAAAGCGTGGCCTGCCCGCTGGAAAATGTGCCGGATGGCTGGCTGAAGGTGGTGTTTGCCGGGGACCCGGGAAACGATCCGCAAAGCGGGACAGTACGCCAAAACGCGGTACTTTGGCCGGGATAATTACTTTTTGCCTACCAACCAGATCTACTTGGAAATTATGCCTTCCGGCATCAGCAAAGCAGCCGGAATGGAAGAGCTTTGCCATATCCTGAACGAGAACATCAAAAAAAACCATCGTGATCGGTGACTATTATAATGATCTCGAAATCATGAAAAAAGCGGGCTATTCCGTGGCTGTGGCCAATGCGCCGTCCGAAGTAAAAGCAGCGGCCAACGAAGTGACCAACTGCGACTGCACCGGCGGCGCGGTGGGCGAGTTCCTTTACAAGCTGATCAGCAAGGTGGAGGGCGTATGAAACACAGGGAAAGTGAGCAGACACAGCTGAGAGTCAGCCATTTACTGAACCGTGACAGTGTGATGCTGCATGCCGAGATGCCCAGTGTGCAGACGGCGCTGGAAACCTTGGTGGAACTTCAGGAGAGCAACGGCGTGATCACCAACGGTACCGCCTACTATAAAGCCGTGTGTGAGCGTGAACGCGCGGGCGGCACCACCGCCATTGGGGAAGGGCTTGCCATCCCGCATGCCTGCAATGCGGGCGTTGCTTCGCTTGGGCTGGCCGCGCTGACCCTTACCCGCGGGCTGGACTGGGGCGCAGCGGACGGCAAGCTGGTGGATATGATCTTTATGGTTGCGGTTCCGCCGGACCGCCAGAGCGACCACCTGTTGATTTTGGCTCGCCTTGTCAACCTCCTCAGCGATCACCGCCTGACGGAAAAACTGCGTATGGCGGATACGCGAGAGGCGTTTATCCGCATCCTGAACCAGACCGAAGCGGCAATCTTTGCATAAATGAGGCCAAAACGGCAAGGAACACAAAAGCAATCCAGCACCCGATTGCTGAAACAGAGAAAAATATCATTTTATAAGTCTTATTGATACTGCACACCCTGTGCGAATGCCCCAAAGGCAGAACGCAGGGGGTGCTTTTTTGTTAAAATTGTGCAAAATGTGGAAATTTAGTGCTCTAAAGCGCCGTGATTTGGCGGATTGTATCTTGCAGGGGAATACGATTGATGCTATACTTTAAATCACTAAATCGCTTTTCGGAGAGGACACCCACCCAAGGCTATGCAGCATAGTGGATGCCGGTGAGCGATGCATAGATTTGGGAGGAAGATACCATGAAAAAAGCACTTTCTATTTTGACAGCCGGCTGCCTGGCTGTTTCCCTTGCTGCCTGTGGCAGCACTGCAGCAAGCTCTGCTGCATCGGCCGCGGACAGCACCGCTTCTTCTGCCGCAGAATCCACCGCCGCTTCCGATACCGCCGCTGCTGACGGCCAGACCTACAAGGTCGGCATCTGCCAGCTGGTGCAGCACGTTGCTTTGGACGCTGCAACCCAGGGGTTTAAGGATGCCCTGACCGAGCAGCTCGGCGATGCCGTTACCTTTGAGGAAAAGAACGCCCAGGGCGATTCCAACACCTGCAGCACCATCATCAATGGCTTTGTTTCTGATAATGTTGACCTGATCCTGGCCAACGCAACCCCCGCCCTGCAGGCTGCACAGGCCGGCACCAACACCATCCCGGTTCTGGGCACCTCTGTTACCGAGTACGGCGTGGCACTGGGTATTGATGACTTCGATGGCCTTGTCGGCACCAATATTTCCGGCACCAGCGACCTGGCTCCTCTGGATGAGCAAGCAGGAATCATCAAGGAACTGTTCCCCGATGCAAAGACCGTTGGTCTGCTGTATTGCAGCGCCGAACCAAACAGCCAGTATCAGGTTGATACCGTAAAGGCCAGCTTGGAAGAACTGGGCTACACCTGCGAGTATTACGCATTCTCTGACTCCAACGATCTGGCCACCGTCTGCCAGAGCGCTGCCGATGCCAGCGATGTGATCTATGTTCCCACCGATAACACCGTTGCCAACAACACTGAGATCGTCAATAACATCTGCCAGCCCGCCGGTGTGCCTGTTGTTGCAGGCGAGGAAGGCATCATGGGCGGCTGTGGCGTTGCTACCCTGTCCATCAGCTACTATGACCTGGGCGTTGCTACCGGTAAGATGGCCGCCAAGATCCTGACCGGCGAAAGCAAGGTTGAGGAGATGCCCATTGAGTACGCTCCGGAGTTCACTAAGGAATACAACCCGACCATTGCCGAAGCTCTGGGCATCACCATCCCAGATGATTATGTGGCATACGAGGGCTAAACAGCCAGAACGGCCTGCTTTGATTTGATGCAGGTAACTTTAATACAAAAATCGCGGAAAAGGCTTTTCTTTCCCGCGATTTTTTGATATACTTAAAAAGAATATATCTTTTTTGAGGAGTTGACGATCTCTTGAACATTGCAACATTGTTCAATGCCATGCCGGGCGCATTGGCGCAGGGCCTGATTTGGGCCATTATGGCGATTGGCGTTTACCTTACCTTCCGCATCCTGGATGTTGCCGACCTGACGGTAGACGGCACCTTGGGCCTTGGCGGTGCGGTCTGCATCATGTGTATGACTTCCGGCATGAACGTCTGGCTGTCCTTGCTGCTGGCGTTTGGTGCTGGCCTGCTGGCTGGCCTGGTGACCGGCCTGTTCCACACGTTTATGGGCATTCCGGCCATCCTTGCCGGTATCTTGACCCAGTTGTCCCTATATTCGGTCAACCTGAAAATCATGGGAAAAGCCAATCAGGCTATCAACGTGGACAAATATGACCTGCTGGTATCCCTGCGTTATATCAAAGGCGTTCCGTTTTACCGCAATACCATCCTGATCGTGGCCGTTCTTATGGTGGTTGTTATCGCTATTTTGTACTGGTTCTTCGGCACCGAGCTTGGCTGCTCCATCCGCGCTACCGGCTGCAACGCCAACATGGCGCGGGCGCAGGGCATCAACACTAATTTCAACATTGTGCTGGGCCTGATGCTCTCCAATGGTCTGGTGGCATTTTCCGGTGCGCTGCTCAGCCAGTACCAGGGCTTTGCTGATGTCCAGATGGGCCGCGGTGCTATCGTGATCGGCCTGGCTGCCGTTGTTATCGGTGAAGCCGTGTTCAGCAAGATTTTTCGCAACTTTGCGCTCAAGCTGCTCAGCGTTGGCATCGGCAGCGTCATCTACTACATTGTTATGCAGATCTGCATCTGGTTCAAGATCGATACCGACCTGCTCAAAATGCTCAGCGCCATCGTGGTCGCCATCTTCCTTGCGGTTCCATACTGGAAAGCAAAATACTTCACCCGCGTTGCGGTAAAGAAAGGCGGCAGCAGCAATGCTTGAGATCAAAAACGTTTACAAGACTTTTAACCCCGGTACGGTCAACCAGAAGGTTGCCCTGAATGATTTGAACCTGACACTGGAAGACGGCGATTTCGTCACCGTAATCGGCGGCAACGGTGCGGGCAAGTCCACCATGCTGAATGCTGTTGCCGGTGTGTGGCCGGTGGATATGGGCAAGATCATTATTGATGGTAAGGATATCACCCGCCTGCCGGAGCACAAGCGCGCCGCTTACATTGGCCGTGTGTTCCAGGACCCCATGATGGGCACCGCCGCCACGATGCAGATTGATGAAAACCTGGCCCTGGCCGCTCGCCGCGGTGCGGGCCGCACCCTGCGCATTGGTATTACCAAAAAGGAAAATGCCGAGTACCACGAGCTGCTTAAAACCCTGGGCCTGGGCTTGGAGGACCGCATGACCAGCAAGGTCGGTCTGCTCTCCGGCGGCCAGCGCCAGGCGCTGACGCTGCTGATGGCAGCCCTGAAAAAGCCCAAGCTGCTGCTGCTGGACGAGCACACCGCCGCCCTGGACCCCAAGACCGCCGCCAAGGTGCTGGAAATTTCCAACAAGATCGTGCAGGAAAACCACCTGACCACCCTGATGATCACCCATAATATGCGCGATGCCATCCGCTATGGCAACCGCCTGATCATGATGAACGAAGGCCATGTGATTTATGATGTGCGCGGCGAAGAAAAGACAAAGTTGGAAGTATCGGATCTGCTGCAGCGCTTTGAGCAGGCTGGCGGCGAAGCCAATGACCGCATGATCCTTTCCTGATAAGATTGCGTACAGGATCGGATTTGGATAAGTTTTATACCATTTAACTGCCGCTGTGGGCCGGATTTTACCGGTTTACAGCGGCTTTTTTGTCTTTTGGAGCAGGAAAGAAGGGGCAAATTATCAAATTTCCGTGAAGTCATTTTCAAACCTTGACAGTTATGATATAATACAACTGTATATTATGACGGAATTGACAGACGGCAGAGTATTGGATCGTCTGTTTGCGGTTCCGTATACACCAAAAGAGAACAGAAAGAACCCAGGAAAATTCATTGTTTTCTCTGCATGGTATGCGGCCAAGGCTCTTGAAATGGATGTAAAGTGAGTATGCTTTACATCGGGAGAGCAGCCATAAACAACGCGGCCGCAAGCGCCATGGGAAGTTATCAGGACTGTATAAAGGGAGCACCGCCTTTCCGCAGGAGGTATTTTGGATGCAGCGTTACGACGCCGTTTTATTTGATGTTGATGGAACATTGATCCATTCCCGGCCGGGCATTTTTAACTGCTTTGCCTATGCGTTCCGCAAAATGGGCCTTGACCCGGATGCGATAGATTGTTCCCGCTACCTTGGCCCTCCGCTGCGCTGGAGCTTTGCCCAGCACTTTGCAACGGATGCCGAGGTGGAGCAGGCCGTGGAGTATTACCGCGTGCATTACGAGGAAGTTGGCAGCCACCAGTGCAGCCTGTTCCCCGGGGTGCGTCAGATGATGGATACCCTGAAAGATGCCGGGCTGTACATGGCAACGGCAACCTGCAAACCGGTCGAAGTTGTAACACCCATCCTGAAAGAGCAGGGGCTGTTTGACTATTTTGACCGCATTGGCGGGGCCAGCATGGACGAAAGTGTGGACAACAAGACGGATGTGATCCGCCTTGTGCTGCAGGACCCACGCCTGGCGGGCAAACGCATCCTGATGGTGGGGGACCGCCAGGATGATATGCAGGGCGCAGTCAACAACCAGCTGCCCGCTGCTGCCGTGCTGTACGGCTATGGCAGCAGGGAAGAAATGGAACCCTGGAATCCGGTGCTGCTGGCGCAAAATTGTGAAGAACTGACCCAGTATATTCTGGGCTGAACCCCGCGCGGTGCAAAGCGCTGCCGGGCACAGCCCGCCGCCGGAACCAACCCGGCCCGCGGGCGCATCCTACATAAGGAACAAAGGGAGAAACGAACATTATGAGCCGCAAAACATCCGGCAGCCGGGCATCCTTCAGCCCAACCCAGCGCAAGGCATGTGCTGTTCTGGCAGTATGTGTGCTGGCTGTCATCCTTACATTTATTGCATCCTGGGTTTTGCCGGGCAAGCTGTCACTGGGCGGCAGCGGCCGCTATGACCCGCAGGCCTATCCGCTGGATACTTCGCTGGGGTCCGTGCTGGCCAAAACCTCTGATGCAGGCACCGATTATGTCTCCTCCACGCTGTTTGTGGGGGATCAGTTTGCCAAGTCCCTGTATGACGATAAAGTCATCACGCTGGATCAGTTTGCAGGCAAGGACGGCCTGACCGTCAGCTCATTGCTGAACGATGCCTGCGTTTACTTTGCGGGGGATTCCAGCGCCTATACCGTCCCGCAGGCGGTATCCAAAATGAAACCCCGCCGCGTGGTCATGCTGCTGGGCAGCAACGATCTGGACGGCAGCCTTTCCTATGATAATTTTGCCCGTAACTATAAGCAGGCTGTCATCGCAATTACCGGTGCGTACCAGTACTGCGATGTCATTGTCTGTGCCATTCCGCCTGTGGCAAAAAATGCATCTGATGCCGCCAAAACGCAGCTGATGATCGACCAGTTCAACCAGGAATTGGCCAAGATGTGCAATGATGAAGGCTATAAATACCTGAACTTGGCCGAAGCACTGAAAGACAGCAACAGCGGCTATGCCGAAGCAGCCTATTTGAACAACAAACAGAATGGCTTCAGCACATCCGGCGCGAATGTGGTGCTGAACTACCTGCGCAATCATGCTTACGATACTGCGGATACCCGCCCCAACACGGATGATATTCCGCAGCGTACTGAGCAGGCTGGCGGCAGCGCAGCCGCCACGGAGCCCACGCCTTCGGCGACCCCTACAACGTTCAAATTGCAATACTTGGTGGAAGAAGGCAAGGGCACCCTGCAGGGCAATGACCAGAGCGGCGTAACTTCCATCGAAATGGACGCAGCCGAAAAGCAGACCGTGACCATTACCGCTGTGGCGGCGGACGGCTATACGTTCTATAAGTGGAGCGATGGCCTGACCACCGCTACCCGTGTGGACAGCGCGACCAAGGATATTTCCGTGACGGCAATGTTCAACGATGCCCGTGTGCAGATCAACCTGGATCAGGGCGAAAGCACCATCAAGCAGGGTGAATCCCTGACCATCAACGCCAGTGTCACCTTGGGCGGTAAGAGCTATGATAATAGCGGTGTGCAGTGGTCGGTCAACGATGACCTGATGCAGAATGGCGCCAGTTATACCTTTACGCCGAATGCCACCGGAGATTACCGCATCAAGGCCGGGCTGGAAGTCAACGGTACCTATACTTCGCAGGAACTGATGGTGCATGTGCAGGCACCGGCTACCACCGTCAACATCACCGGTGTCAGCTCCATGCCGGCAGGCAGTACCACAACGCTGCAGGCCAACGTAAGCAATCCTTCGGGGGATACCACCTGGACCTGCGCCCAGAAGCCGCAGTGGAGTGCAACCGGCGATAACGTGCAGTTCAGCGCGGATACCGTTGGCAGCTATACCGTGCGTGCTGCCAACAATGGTCAGTATGCAGAGCTTGTCATCAACGTAACGGAACCCCTTTCGGACCCCACGGTAACCCCGGAACCAAGTGATTCGGGCGATCAGTTCCCGTTCTTCCCCTTTGGCGACGGAGACTGATTGCAGTCACACAGCGCCTGCCCCCGGCATAGCATAAGCCGGGAGGTGATCACATGTTTATCTTTGACTGCGAGGCTGGCTATCAGCCGGATAACGGCCAGAACGATGTGACCGACGGCAGTGTGGAAAACTATGATTTTGACTGGGGCCAGCCCCTTGACGCAGAACCCCTTGACGATGCCCTGACGGACGATGAACGGACGGAAGCACAGCACACGGAGTAATTGTTTTGGCGGCAGGGCAGCACCTCGGCAGATATCCGGCAAGAATAGACCGGAAAAAAGGAATAAATCTATGGCAAATTATACTTGTCTTTTTACTGGATGTGGATAACACCCTGCTGGATTTTAACGCAGCGGAGCGTGCTGCGGTCGGCATTACGTTAGAGCATTACGGCATGCCCAACGGCCCCGAAGCATTGGAAACCTACCACCAGATCAACCGACAGCTGTGGGACAGCCTTGCCAAAGGCGAGCTGAACCGCAGCAAGCTGTTTGCGGTGCGGTTTGGCCGCGTGATGCAGGCTCTTGGCACACCGGAAGCCGGCAACGCCCGTGAGATGAACGACTTTTATGAGAACGAGCTGGCCAACCATGCGGATCTGATGCCCGGTGCGCTGACCGCTCTGGAAGAACTGGGCGAAGTTGCTACCCTGGCAATCGTTTCCAACGGTGCTACCCAGGTACAGGAATCCCGCATTGCGGCATCCGGCATTGGCCGCTTTATGGATGGTGTGTATATCTCGGAAAAAGTGGGTGCGGCAAAGCCTTCGCCCAAGCTGCTGGACTATGCCATCCGGGACCTGGGGTTGACCAACCGCAGCCGTGTGCTGATGGTGGGGGACGACCTGCTGGCCGATATCAAGGGCGGTATCAACGCGGGGATCGATACCTGCTGGGTCAACTTTGCCAACGAGGAAAATAAAACCGGCATCCAGCCCAAATATACGGTGCACAGCTATGAAGAGCTGTACCGCGTTGTAATGGAGCCGGAAGAACTGGAAAATGTCGGCGTGCGCAACCGTCGGCATATGAACGAGGGCTGAAACAGACCAACGGAATGTGCCGCTGCCGGGGTAAAGAACTGAGCAGCGGCACATTTTCGGGTCTGATGCGCCCTTTGGTGGAAGAGTAAAACAAACTGGCTGCTGCTTTAATGTGAATCTGAAAACAAAGAGCATGACGGATATTTCGCAAATACAAGCAGGATTTAAGGCTTTTTAATGCAAAATCCTGCTGTGTTTGTAGAAATAGGGCAATACCGCATAATTCTAAGTGCCGATACGGCGAGCGAGGTGCGGCAGATGCTAAGCCAAAAGCGCAGATAATACTGGATGTCTTATCGAGCATTTTGGCAACGCAGATGCCGTGCCGCAGCCGCCGGAGCGGTGCTTAAGCCGTAAGGCGGGAATTGTGCGGTGTTGCCATAGACTACATTTTCGACTTTTCTGATACACCCTAGTGGCCAGGGATACGATAAGGTGTGAAATTATGCTGATCGAACTGCAGGACCTTGGCAAAAGCTTTGGCGAGCACGAGGTCTTAAAACATGTAACAGCCAGTGTGGAACGCGGCGACCGCATTGGTATTATTGGTGCAAACGGCACCGGCAAAACCACGCTCCTGCGTGTGCTGTGCGGCGAAAGCCTGCCCGATGCCGGTGACGCTGCCTTTGCGGCGGGGGCAACCTGCGGCTACCTGGAACAGACGGGTCATCTTGACCCGGAGAAAGACGTTTACGAAACCATGCGCCTTGCGTTCCAGCCTGCGCTTGACGCCATGGCGGAGCTGGAGACCCTGCAAAAGCAGCTGGCAGCTGACCACCACAACACGGCTATTACGGATAAGATCACAGCCTGTAACGCAGTGATCGATGCCATGGATGCCTATAATATGGATACCCAGATCAAAAAGGTGCTCAACGGCATGGGCTTCCCGGCAGATACCTGGAAGAAAAAGGCCGGGGTGCTTTCCGGCGGCGAGCAGACCCGCCTGCGCTTGGCCCGCTTGCTGTTGGAACGCCCGGACATTCTGATTCTGGACGAACCCACCAACCATTTGGATCTGGAAACGATGGACTGGCTGGAAACCTATCTGAAAGCCTACCGCGGCGCAGTGCTGGTGGTCAGCCATGACCGCTACTTCCTGGATTCTGTCTGCACCCGTATCTGGGAGCTGCGCGGCAAAAGCATCAAGACCTACCGCGGCAACTACTCAGCCTACCTGCCCCAGCGCGAAGCCGCTGACGAGCGCCTGCAAAAGCAGCATGATGCCGATGTGGAAAAGGCGGCCAAGCTGCAGGATTATATTGACCGCAACCTGGTGCGCGCTTCCACCACCAAAATGGCCCAGAGCCGCCGCAAACAGCTGGAAAAGCTGGAAATCACCGAAGCACCCCAGGCGGAAGCCCACCAGCTGAATTTCCGCTTTGAGTATGATATTGAGCCGTATGATGAGTTGGTCATCATGAAAGGCTTAACTATCCGCATTGGGGAACGCACCCTGTTGGAAGCACTGGATTATGTCGTCCACCGTGGGGACAAGCTGATTATTGCGGGCCCCAACGGCACCGGTAAATCCACCCTGCTGCAGGTATTGGACGGTAAGCGCCGCCCCTCCGGCGGTATGGTCCGGCTGGGCACCGGTGCCAAGCCCGGTATCTTTGTGCAGCAGCAGACCCGCCGCGCAGGCCGCGTGATCGATGCCATCTGGAACCAGTACCCCCGCTTTACCGAGCTGGAAGTGCGCAGCCACCTGGCCAGGTTCGGCTACCGCGGCGAGGAAGTGTTCAAGGACTGCGCCACCCTTTCCGGCGGTGAGATGGCCCGCCTGCGCTTTGCGGAGCTGGCCCTGGAACGCCCGAACCTGATGTTTTTGGACGAACCCACCAACCACCTGGATATCTTCATGCGCGAAACGCTGACCGATGCGCTGTCTGCCTACACGGGCACCCTGCTGCTGGTCACCCATGACCGCTACCTGATGCAGACCCTTGGCTGCCCGATCCTGTACCTGGAAGATGGCAAGGCGACTTTCTACCAGAACTTCCAGAAGCTGCATGACCGCGATACTTCCAAACAGCCGGAACCTGCCAAGCAGGAGGATAAGCCCCAAAAGGCAGGCTATGGCAAGGAGCAGCGCCGCCGCCGTGCCGAGGTGCGCACCCGCCTGAAAGCGCTGGAAACCGAGATCGAAGAGCTTGGCGCCCATATTGTTGAGCTGGAAAACGAGATCAACGACCCGGAGGTTCTGCGCGACCACCTGCTTTTGCGGGATAAGTGCGATGAACTGGATGATTCCCGCTTCCACCAGCAGGAACTGTATGACGAGTGGGAAAAGCTGGCAGAGGAACAGGACCGCATGGATGCAGAAAGTGATTCCTGAAAAACGCGTTGAACGCTGCATCTGGCATACCGGCCCGGAGGCCCTTTTTGCGGCAGATCCGGCTGCAAAAAATGAGAAACATTAAAAACAGTAATGAAACTGTAACTTGCTTTCCTGATAAAAAGCGGTATACTATTTTTGATATTGGGCTTGTGCGGCTGGGCAGGTGCGCTGCATCATCCACCGCCAGCTATTTTGCATGTGTGCCGGTGCTTTGCCGGCTGGAGTAAAGCACGCTGCGCTTTTTTGCTAACCATGCGCAGCAGTAAGAAACAGGCAGGGAATACACTTTGCAGACAACGATCATCATAGCAACACATAAACCGTACTGGATACCGGAAGACCCCATGTACCTGCCGGTACAGATGGGTCATGCCATCCACCCCGGCATTGGCTACATCGGGGACGATACCGGTGAAAATATTTCAGAGCGCAACGGCAATTTCTGCGAGCTGACGGGCCTGTACTGGGCGGCCAAAAACCTGGATTCCGATTATATCGGTATCGTGCATTACCGCCGTTACTTTGCCAGCCGCCTGCACCGTTTTGAGCGCAAAAAGCGTCGGGTCATCGGCCACGAGGAACTCAACGCTATTTTGGCCACCACCAATGTTGTGCTGCCTAAAGAGCGCCACTATTTTATTGAAACCAATTATACCCAGTATATCCACGCCCACCATGAACAGGACCTGCGGGTGACCCGCGCCATCATCGAGCGCAAATGCCCGGAGTATCTGCCGGCGTATGACACCTACATGTCCAAAACGCACGGCCATCACTTCAATATGTTCGTGATGAAAAAGGAACTGCTGCAGCACTACTGCACCTGGCTGTTCGATATTTTGTTTGAGCTGGAAAAAGAGCTGGATATTAGCAGCTATTCCACCAATGATAAGCGGGTGTTCGGCTTTGTGAGCGAGCGCCTGCTGGATGCCTGGCTGATCACCAACAACATCGCCTATGAAGAGCTTGACGTTGTATATATGGAAAGCCAGCATTGGCTGCGCAAGGGGATGGCCTTTTTGAACCGCAAGTTCTTCCCCCACAAGGAGGCTCACAAATGAAACGCACGGCAGCGGTTATTGTAACGTATAACCGCAAGGCAATGCTGCAGCGCTGCCTGCGGGCTTTGTGTACCCAAACGGCCGGTGTGCCGGAACTGTGGGTGATCGATAATGCCAGCACGGACGGCACGGCCGAACTGGTGGCGCAGCTGAACCTGCCAACCATGCACTATTATAATACCGGCAAAAACCTGGGTGGTGCGGGCGGCTTTGCCTGCGGCATCCAGCAGGCAGCGTGTTCCGGGGCAGAGTATCTGTGGATTATGGATGATGACTGCCTGCCGGAACCGGATGCCCTGCAGCAGCTGCTGCTGGCGGATGCCGAACTGGACGGGCAGTACGGCTGGCTTTCCTCCCGCGCACTGGCGCCGGACGGTAAAGACCAGCCCATGAACCTGCAGCGCAGCACGCCGTACAAAGATTTGGCAAGCTTTGCCGGGCCGCGGCAGCCCGCGGTTATGGCCAGCTTTGTTTCGCTGTTTTTGCGCAGCAGCACAGTGCAGCGCTTTGGCCTGCCCATTGCAGAATTTTTTATCTGGTCGGACGATTGGGAGTATACCCGCCGTATCTCCCGTAGCATGCCGTGCTATGTAATTCCCGCCAGCCGGGTGGTGCATGCAATGCAGAACGCCACGGTTGTCAACATTGCCACCGATACCCCGGACCGCTGGCCCCGCTACCGCTACTTTTACCGCAATGATGTGGTGCTTTACCGGCGGGAGGGGCTGCGTGGCTGGCTGTGGCTGATTGCCAAAGATGCCTGGCACAGCATTCAGGTGCTGCGCCACGGCCCGCAAAAATGTGAGCGGCTGGGCATTATCTGGCGCGGTTTTTTTGCTGGAGTCAACTTTCATCCAACCGTACAAGGCTTACCCACACAGGAGCAATGAACAATACACCACACACAAACTGCCTGACCCTGCGCCTGCTGCATGCGGCAAAGGGGTACAAAGCGGTTGCTTTTGATATTTTCGATACCTTGCTCAAGCGGGATTGCGCCCGCCCGGCGGATCTGTTCGCCCTGATGGAAGTTACCCATCAGGCGGCTCTCGGCTTTGCCGGGGCGCGCGCTGCCGCAGAGGCAGAAACCCGCCAGACCCTTGGCCGCGAGGTGACGCTGGCCGAAATTTATGCACATCCTGCCTTGCGGGGTACTGACCCCGCTGCAGAGTGCGCAGCGGAACTGGCTATGATTGCCCCCAACCGACCGGTAGCCCAAGCCGCTGCGGCCTGCCATGCCCGCGGGCAAAAGGTATATGCGGTTTCGGATATGTATCTGCCTAAAGAGCAGATCGAAGCCATGCTGCAAAAATGCGGGCTGGATTTTCTGGATGGAGTGTTCGTTTCCTGCGAGTACAGAGTGCAAAAGCGCAGCGGTAAGCTGTTCAAGCTTTTTTTGCAGCAAACTGCCTTGCGCCCGGCGGAAGTCTTGTTTGTGGGGGATAGCCCCCGCGCGGATTTTGCCGGGGCAGCGCTGGCGGGTATCCGCTGCTTTTTGCTGCCGCAGCCAACCCCGCTGCCATACACCAAAACCCCGGCGGATGCCGTAGGTGGTGTCGCAATTGCCACCTTGCAAAACTGCTGCCAGAATCTAAATCCCCGTGCTGCGCTGGGGGCAGAGCTGCTTGGCCCGCTGACGGTTGGCTTTGCCACCTGGCTGCATGGGCAGCGCGCGGCTATACCAGGGGCAAAGCTTGTATTCCTGGCGCGGGATATGTACCTGGTGCGCCAGGTGTACCAGCTGCTGTACCCAGAAGAAGAAACCTTTTACCTGAAAGTATCCCGCCAAAGCCTTTTGCCAGCCCTGCTGCAATGCCCAATGAATGAGCAGGCATTGGCACTTTTGGCGGATACCCTGCCGCGCCAGCAGCTGACCCGGCGGCAGATCGCCGCCTATCTTGGCTTTGATTCCCCGAAGGGACACACCACCAAAACCTATGACCTGCGCACCCGCCCCTTGCCGTGCCGCACCAAAGAGATGCTGCTGGCCCTTGCGGCCCACAGCAAGCTGCCGGAAGGGGAGCCGCTGCGCAGGCGGGCAGAGCAGGCAAGAGCATATCTGGAACAGGCGGGCTTGACGGATAGCCCGGTGCTGCTGGTGGATATCGGCAGCGGCGGAACCACCCAGCGTGTGCTGGAAGAGCTGCTGCACACCCAGCTGTACGGCTGTTACCTTGCCTGTGATGCGCGCCTGCACCAGAACCTGCCGCCGGAGCGCGCCAAAACATTTTTGTTTGACGGCTGCCCGGCCCCCCTGTGGTACTGGGTGGGCCAGCCCATGCTGGAAGTTCTGCTCTCCGAGCCATGCGGCTCCACGGTGGGATACCGCGCACAGGCCGGGCAGATGGTGCCGGAAATCGGGAAGGCGGGTGCAGATAACAGGGCAATCACCGCGCCGCTCTGGCAGGGCATGAGGGCTTTTGTTCAGCGCTGGCAGGCTGGCCCGCTGCGGGAAGTGCAAATTCCGCCGCAAACCTGCATCGCAGCGTTTTTGCAGATGGTGCAGGCCCCCCGCATGCAGGAGGTGCGCACCCTGGGTGAGATCACCGTGGAGGACGGCGGCAGCTGGAAGCTGGCTGCCCCAGCCAGCTGGGGCGCCTATCTGCGCGCCCCGGCACAGCTGAAACGGGACCTTGCCCAGGCACGCTGGAAACCTGCGTTTTTGCAGCGCCTGTTTGGCGTGCCGCTGCCATACGGCAAGGTGTACGCTGCACTGAAACATAAAAAGTAAGCATTAAAATGGATATAGAATATAAGGCAATACCGCATAATTCTAAGTGCCGATACGGCGAGCGAGGTGCGGCAGCTGCTAAGCCAAAAGCGCAGATAATACTGGATGTCTTATCGAGCATTTTGGCAACGCAGATGCCGTGCCGCAGCTGCCGGAGCGGTGCTTAAGCCGCAAGGCGGGAATTGTGCGGTGTTGCCTAAGCATTAAAATGGATATAGAATATAAACCAAAAGGCAGGTGAACCGTATGGAGCAGGCCCCATTGATCAGTATTATCATGCCTGTCTATAATGCCGGGGTGCTGCTGCATACCGCGGTGGAAAGCGTGCTGCGCCAGAGCTTTGCGGATTTTGAGCTGCTGCTGGTGGACGATGGCTCCACCGATGGCAGTGCTGCGCTGGCCCATGAACTGGCCAAAAAAGATGGCCGCATCCGGGTGCTGGAACAGCCCAATGCGGGCATCTGCGCTGCGCGCAACCTTGGCTTGCAGCATTGCCGCGGCCAGTGGTTCACCTTTTGTGATGATGATGATACCATGCTGCCCCATGCATTGGAAACCCTGCTGGTCCTTGCCAAATCAACCGGGGCGGATGTGGTGCGCGGTGGCTACCGCCTGCTGCGGGCCAATGCTGCAGGAACGGCTGTGGAGCTGCCCCACCCGCCGGGGCAGGCAATAATCATTCACAAGCCGGCGGGGCAGGGCTACCTGCAATTTTTGCAGCAAAGCGGGCCGCAGTTTGTCTGGAACGCTATGTACTGTACAAATCGGCTGGGCCATCTGCGCTTTGATGAAACCTGCCGCAAAGGGCTGGAAGATTTTGCGTTCAACGCGGCAGTGTTCCAGCAGGCAGATTCAGCCGCATATACGCCGCAGATCGTATATGAACACCTGGAGCGGCAGGGCAGTACCTCCGCCTGTGGGAACCCGGCAGCAGTGCAGGTACGGCTGCAATACCTGCCCCGGTGGGTGCAGGCGGAATATACCGCAGCCCGCGCCTGGTGCCCCCCGCAGCAGCTGCCAAAGGTGTGGAGCGCCCGCCAGGCAGAGTTTGTCACCTTTGTCATGCATCAGCTGCGGGATGGCCGCTTGCCGCCCAAAGCCAAAGCGGCTGCCTGGCGCAGCCTGCAGCAGGCGCTGGCAGCCTGCCCCCACAGCAGGCTTGACTTTTGGTATGCACTGCGGCACAATAAAAAACAGGGTGCCGCACTGTTTTTGTTCCGTACCCACCTGCAGGGGCTGTATGCCTGCCTGCCAAACCGGGAGGAGAAACTGCTACAATGAAAACCATCCTTGTTACCGGCGCAGCCGGTTATATCGGCCGCCATGTTGTAAAAAAAGCACTGGATATGGGCTACCGCGTCATTGCATCGGACTTTGCCTTTAAGGGCGTGGACGAGCGCGCAGAATTCTGCGATGTGCCTATTTTCAGCGGGGACAAAAATATTTATGCGGCGTTGGGCAAGCCTGATGTCTGCATCCATATGGCCTGGCGGGATGGGTTCCGCCACAATGCGCCCAGCCACATGAAGGATCTTTCCTCCCATGTTACCTTCCTGAACAATATGGCAGCGGGCGGCCTTTCGGATTTGACCGTGATGGGCACCATGCATGAAGTCGGCTATTGGGAGGGCGCTATTGAGGATGATACCCCCTGCAACCCCCTGAGCCAATACGGCATTGCCAAAAATGCCCTGCGCCAAAGCATGATGCTTTCTTTGCAGGGCAGCAGCTGCAACCTGCACTGGCTGCGCGCCTATTATATTACGGGCGACGAAGCCCATGGCAGTTCCATCTTTGCCAAAATCGCACAGGCAGAGCTGGACGGCAAAACAACGTTCCCGTTTACCAGCGGGCAGAATAAGTACGATTTTATTGATCTGGATGAACTGGCAACCATGATTGTGGCGGCCAGCGTGCAGAACAAGGTCAACGGCATCATCAACGTCTGCACCGGCCAGCCGCGGACCCTGGCTGACCGTGTGGAGCAGTTCCTGCGGGATAAAAACTATAAGATCAAACTGGATTACGGCGTTTTCCCGGATCGCCCGTATGACAGCCCCGGCGTTTGGGGCGACCCCACCAAGATTAACGCAATATTAAAAGATGCAGGTTTGGCATAACGATAACCGGAAAGGGTGACAGAATGAAACGACTGGGTATTTTTTTCTTTTACGAAAAAAACGGTGATGTGGATGATTTTATCACCTATTACCTGCGCGATCTTGCCCGTAACCTGACCGAGCTGATCGTTGTGTGCAACGGCAAGCTGAGCAAGCAGGGCCGCGCGGCATTTGAAGAATTTACCGATCAAATTATTGTGCGCGAAAACAAGGGCCTGGATGTGTGGGCCTATAAAACCGCGCTGGATCATTACGGCTGGCAGCGTTTGAGCGAATTTGACGAAGTGGTCATGACGAACTCTACCCTGATGGGTCCTGTGCGCCCCTTGAAAGAAATGTTTGACGCCATGGCCGAGCGCACCAACCTTGATTTTTGGGGCCTGACGATCCACCATGGGGCGGAGGGCAACCCCTTTAAGGGCAAACATCTTTATAATTACCTGCCGGTGCACATTCAGTCCCACTTTATTGTCTACCGCAAAAAGTTCATCCAGAGCAAAGAGCTGCAAAATTACTGGGATACCATGCCCATGATCGAAAGCTATACCGACTCTGTGCAGCGGTACGAATCGGTGTTTACCAAACAGTTTGCCGATAAAGGCTACCAGTGGGATGTCTATGTCAACACGGACGATCTGAAAGAGTTTACGGATTATCCGCTGCTTGTCTGCCCCACGCGGTTGCTGCGGGATAAAAAGTGCCCGCTGTTCAAGCGCCGCAGCTTTATGCATGATTTTGAGGCATACCTGAATGATACCGCCGGGGAGCCGGTGCGGGAACTGTACGCCTACCTGCGGGACCATACGGATTACCCGCTGGAGCTGATCTGGAAAAACATGATCCGCACCATGCACCCTTATGATTTTACCCGCAACCTGGGTCTGACCCGCCTGATTCCGGAAAGGGTACAGGATGAGGCCAGCGCCGCTGCCGTGCGCAAAAACCGCCGCATTGCGCTGTGCATGCACCTGTATTTTATGGATATGCTGCCCCAAAGCTGCGCCTTTGCCGCCAACATGCCGCCGGAGACTGACGTTTTTATTTCCACCAACACGCCGGAGAAAAAGCAGCAGATCGAAGAAGCGTTCCGCACTCTGCCGTTGCATGCCGTTACCGTAAAGGTGGTCGAAAACCGCGGCCGCGATGTGGCAGCGTTCCTGTGTGACCTTGCCCCGCAAATCCGGGAGTATGATTACGCCTGCTTTATGCACGATAAAAAGGCCATCCAGACCAAACCCGGAAGCGTTGGCGCCAGCTTTGGCTATGTCTGTAACGAGAATATCTGCAAAAACGCAGACTATGTGCTGAATGTGCTGACAGAATTTGAAAAAGACCCTTATCTGGGCCTGCTCTGCCCGCCGTTCCCCACGCATGGCGTGTATTTCATGAACATGTGCTCCAACGGCTGGGGCCCCAACTTTGATAATACCAAGGCCCTGATGAAAAAGCTGGGCATTGACCGCCCTATTTCCGGCGAAAAAATGCCCATTGCCCCCTTTGGCAGCGTATTCTGGTTCCGCGTAAAAGCATTGGCTCCGCTGTTTGACCACGGCTGGAAGCACGAGGATTTCCCGCCGGAGCCGCTGCCGCAGGATGGTACCATCAGCCATGCCATTGAGCGTATCTATCCCTTTGTGGCGCAGGGGGCAGGGTATTACCCCGCCCAGGCCATGAGCGCTGATTATGCCGTTGCCCGCTGCGATTCCATGCAGGCATACGCGAGTGGTCTGATCCGCCCGCTTGCCCGCGTGTTTGACTGCACCACCTTTGGCAGTGCCGCTGCCAGCGCCGGTGCTTTTGCCGCGCGCAAGCACTGGTTCGGTTTTGGAAACTATGGCCCGTATGAGAATTCCAAGCGCCGCCGCGCCCGCAACTGGCTGCGTAAGCGGATGCCGAAATCCGCTTACGAAAACATGATGCGCGTTAAGCGCACGGTGTTGGGCCCCCATGACGTGAACTATGAGGATTAAGCCAACCGCTATGAAAAAACGGCTGATTATCTATTTCAATTATCACCCCAACGGGCAGGCTGATGCAGCCTGCCGCTTTGCTGTACAGCAAATGGCCGCAGTGGGGCAGGTGTTCTTTGTCAATAACGGCCCCTTGCAGCCGGAATCCCGCCAGTGGGCGCAAGGCTGCTGCCACACTGTGCTGGAGCGTGAAAACACAGGCTTTGATGTGGGAGGCCTACCGGGACGCTGTTTTGCAGATCGGCCTGGATATGCTGCTGCAATACGATGAAGTGGTGCTGATGAACTATACCCTTGCCGGGCCGGTTGGGGATGTAGCTGCCATGTTTGCTGCGATGGATGGGCGCCCGGAGCTGGATTTCTGGGGCCTGACCCGCCACTATGCTATGCGCAGCCACCGCTTTGGCGGGGCAAAAGCCATGGTGCCGGAGCATATTCAATCCCACTTTGTTGTGGTGCGTTCCCGCATGATGGCAGACTTTTTTGCTTACTGGCAGGCGGCCGCCCTGCCCGCCAGCTATGAAGATTCCGTCCGCCTGCACGAAACGCAGTTTACCGCCCACTTTGCTGCCCTTGGTTACCGGTGGGATACCTTTGTGGATACAAAAGACCTGGCAAGCCTTTTCGTCAACCCCATTATGGCCTGCCCCAAGCTGCTGCTGGCGGACCGCGGGTGCCCGTTTTTCAAGCGCCGCAGCTTTTTTACCCCCTATGCGGATGAATTGCGCCGCACAGACGGCCAGGCCGCCGCAGAACTGTATGACTATCTGAAATCCGAGACTGATTACCCGGTGGATGACCTGCTGCGCGCACTTCTGCCGGTGCAGCCGCTGGCTGCCATGGCGCAAAACCTGCACTGGCATTATATCCTGCCGCAAACGGCGGGGGAGTGTGCGCCCATTTTGCTGGATGTCAACACTTTGGCAAAAGGCTGCGCCCTGCAGCCGGACGCCGTCTACTGCCTGCCGCTGCCGCGTGCTGCCAGGGTGGAGGGCTATTATTATGCCCGGTCTATGCCAACCAGCCTGCAGCTGGCCCAGGCGGCAGAACTGTTTGATGCCCACCCGCTGGTAGGTGTGCTTGGCCCGGCTCTGCCGCTGTATGCGGGCTGCGCCGCCGAAAAAGCCCGGCGCTGGCAGCAGCAGAAACCTGCCGTACAGGCAAAACTGTCTGCGCTGGATTGCCCGCTCCCTCTGGATGAAACCCCGCCGCCGCTGCCCAATGGCGGCTGTCTGTTGGTGCGGGGGGCGGCATTCCCGCAGGGGCTGCCGCCGCTGCAAATGGAGTCGGATTTCTGGCTGGTGCCGCTGCTGGCTCAGTATAATGGCTATGCCAGCGCTACATTTGAAACTGCCGCCCAGTGTGCGGCCCGCGCCGATGTGCTGGATGCCGCCCTTGCTGCCCAGCGCGGCGTTGGCCCAGTGTTCCGCCTGATGGGCCGCACCGTCAAAAATGCCCTGCGCAAACGAAAGGAGAGTGCCCGGTGAAAAAACAGCGCCTGTTTTATCTGGATCTCATCCGCGCCGTGGCGCTGGTGTGCATTCTGGTCATTCATTTCAATGCTGCCGTTACCGGGTATTTTACACTGCCGTCCAAACTGTTCGGCAGTGTGCTGCCCTTTAACATCTATTTGGGGGACTTTGGCTCCTCGCTGTTCTTTATGGTTTCCGGCGCGGCGCTGCAGTATACCAGCCCCGGCCAGGGAAGAGAGCCGCTCAATCTGGCGCGCTTTTACCAAAAGCGCGCCAAGGCGGTGTACCCCATGTTCTGGCTGGCGTGGTGTATATTTTTTCCCATCCGTTTTGTCACAAAGCCGGGGTATTATGCCGCGGCCAAAACACCCAGCCTGCTGCTGACGGTCCTGGGGCTGGATAATTTTGCCCAGGCCGCGGGCTTGGTCACGATGGATTTTGCCTGCGTGGGCGAGTGGTTCCTGGGCAGTATCCTGTTTTTGTATCTGCTGTTCCCACTGCTGCGCTGGGGGCTGCGCAAACAGCCGCTGCTGACTTGGGCTGTAGTGCTGGCGGCCAGCCTGCCGGTGCATTACATGGGGTGGGATGCCCGCCTGGTAGCAATCCATATCCCGGAATTCCTGCTCGGCATGGCGTTTGTACACTGGAAGCGCCTGGCGCGCCTTGGCGTGCTGGCCGGGTGTGCGGTGCTGCTGTTTACCCCCGCTGCGGCGGATGGCAAGGTGGCCTGTGCGCTGTTCAGTGCCGCGGCGTTCATTCTGCTGGCCGCACTGGGGGGCTGCATCCACTGGGTGCCGCTGCAAAATGCGTGTGCGCTCCTCAGCAAGTATTCTTATGCGGTCTTTCTGACCCACCATGTCATCATTCTGCGCCTGGTGGATAACTTTGACCTGGCCGCCATGACCCGGCGGGATACCGCGCTCTTGTTTGGCGTTTACCTTTTGGCCGTTGCCGCGGCGTCGGCAGCGCTCTTCCGGCTGGATGCCTGGGTGCGCAGCAGTGCGGTAAAGCTGGCTGCTAAACCGGAATAACGTGCCCCATAATTTGCATGAAGATGAAAATGCCTGCTTTGCTGCGGGCATTTTTTTCTGTGGTGAATTATGATCGAAATATCGCAGCGCCGCGGACACCTGTGCGGCAGAACCGGCAGGGAAAGCCCTGCTGTTTCACCCCCGGAACAAGGAAAGAATCAAAATTATTTCGGCTATGACTGTACAAAAAAAATCCTGTACGTTATAATACTAACAAAACCATTTGATCGCAAACCTAAAACGATATACCATAACTAAAATTGGAAAGGGGCGCATTTTCCGTGGAGCAGTTTTTCGTCAGCCTTGACAAGCTTGCGCGCGAATCCCATCTGACCGTTGCCTACACCCCCAAGGATCTTGACCAGTTCAAGGTCTATACCGCCGAGGTATACCGCCCCGGCATCATGCTGGCCGGTTACTATCAGTACTTTGACCGCACCCGGATCCAGATCATCGGCCTGACGGAGCTTTCCTACCTGAATGAGCTGGACCCGGAGATCCGCCGTACCCATCTCGAAAAGCTTTTCTCTTTCCAGCCGCCGGCAGTCATCCTGACCCGCGGATTTGAGCCGTTGCCGGAAATGATGGAGTTTGCCCAAAAGTACGGCGTGCCACTGCTGCAGTCGGCTGAAATGACCTCCCCGCTGATGAGCTCCCTGATCCAGGCACTGAGCACCGAGCTCGCCCCCCGCATCACTCGTCACGGCGTGTTGGTGGAAGTATACGGCGAAGGCATCCTGATCCTTGGCGACAGCGGCGTTGGCAAAAGCGAGACGGCCATTGAGCTGGTCAAGCGCGGCCACCGCCTGATTGCGGACGATGCTGTGGAGCTGCGCAAGGTTTCCAGCAGCAAGATCATGGGCATGGCACCGGAGAACATCCGCCACTTTATTGAGCTGCGCGGCATCGGCATCATCAACGTGGCGCGCCTGTTTGGTATCGGCGCGGTCAAAAACAGCGTTGAGGTGGAAATGGTCATTGAGCTGGAAGCCTGGGATCGCACCAAGAATTATGACCGCACCGGCCTGGAAAGCAATACCTATGATATCCTTGGCGTTAAGGTGCCCAGTATGCTGATCCCCGTTATGCCCGGCCGTAACCTGGCCGTTATCCTGGAAACTGCAGCCATCAACAACCGCCAGAAAGAGATGGGCTATAACGCGGCGCAGGAACTGCTCAACCGCCTTGGCTTGCAGAACGATGTAAGCGGGTTCTGAGCCTGGCTGTAAATTATCATTTTATCACTAGAAACGGAAGTACCATCTATATGCAGATCATTGCGGATCTTCACACCCATACTTTAAGCGCTACCCATGCATTTAATACCTTAGATGAAATGGCCGCCAAAGCCGCTGCCCTCGGCTATGCGGCGCTGGCCATTACCGACCACGGCCCGGCTATGCCGGATGCTCCGCACATGTGGCATTTTGCCAACCAGACGGCTCTGCCGCTGGTACTGCACGGCGTTGCGATGATGTACGGTGCGGAGGCCAATGTGATGGACACAAACGGCGGGCTGGATTTTGCCCAAAGCCGTTTGCGGGCGCTGGATTGGGTTGTGGCATCCATCCACAGCCCCTGCATCCCCGGTCTGCTGACCGAAAAAGAAGCCACCCGCCTGTGGCTGGCTGTGGCCGAAAACCCTTATGTGGATTGCATTGGCCATTCCGAGCAGCAGAATTACCGCTATGACTATGACCTTGTAACCAAAGCGTTCGCCAAAAACCATAAGGTTGTGGAGCTCAACGGCAATTCCGTCAATGTGCGGCGGGATGGTATCCCCAACATGAAGCTGCTGCTGGCCGCCTGCCTGAAAAACGGCTGCCATATTGCGCTGGATACCGACGCCCACAGCACCACCCAGCTGCAAGGCAACATGCCCCCGCTGCTGGCGATGCTGGAAGAAATGCAGTTCCCGCAGGAACTTGTGGTAAACGCCACGCGGCAGAACCTTGTAAATGAGCTAAAACTGCACGGCCGCATCTGTGCAGAATATATAGAAGGAGAAATCTTATGAAATACACCATTGGTATCGATCTTGGCGGCACTACCATGACGGCAGGCCTTGTTGACGAAGCTTACAACATTGTGGGCAAAATTACCCGCCCGACCCGCCTGCCGCGTCCGGCGCAGGACCTGGAGCAGGCACTGGCAGATTTGTGCCGTGCTGTTGCCAAAGACTGCAAGATTGATTTTGCAGATGTCAGCTATGTGGGCATCGGTACCCCGGGCAGTGTGAATTTTACCACCGGCTTTGTGGGCTATAACACCAACTTCGGCTACTATGACTGGAACCTGGGGCCTGACCTGGAAGCTCTGCTCGGCTGCAAGGTCTATGTGGAAAACGATGCCAACGCAGCAGCATTTGGCGAATACATCGCAGGCGGCGCAAAGGGCTTCAAGGATGCCGTTGTTATCACGCTGGGTACCGGCATTGGCAGCGGCATTATCCTGGGCGGCAAGATTCTGCGCGGATTCAACTTTGCTGCTGGCGAGATGGGCCATACCGTGATTGTAAAGGGTGGACGCAAGTGCAACTGCGGCCGTTACGGCTGCTGGGAACGCTATGCTTCCTCCCGCGCTCTGTCGGAGGATGCCCGCGAAGCGATGACCCGGCACCCCGAGAGCATGATGTGGAAACTGGCGGGGGATATTGACCATGTGAACGCCAAGATTCCCTTTGACGCGATGGAAGCCGGCGATGCAACCGCCAAGGCTGTTGTGGATAATTGGATCGAATATGTTGCCTGCGGCATTTCCAACGTGGTAAATACCTTTGAGCCGGAAGCCATCTGCATTGGCGGCGGTGTTTCCAATCAGGGAGAAACCCTGCTGGCACCCATCCGCAAGTATGTGGAGAAAGAAACCAAAAATATTACCACCGGCAAAATGCCCGCTATTCGTGCCTGTGTGCTGACCAACGATGCCGGCGTGATCGGCGCGGCAGCCCTGGCAAATTCTATCTGAGCCGTTTGTGAGGTTTGCTTATGAACGAGCAATTTCTTGCAGCTTTGCAGGCAGAAAACCTGCCTGTCAGCCTTGATGAATCCCTGGGGCGGCATACAACGTTCCGCATTGGCGGCAATGCAGACTTTTTTTGTGTGCCCGCCACGGTAACGCAGCTGACCCGTATTCTGGAACTGTGCCGCCAATATCAAGTCCGCACCTATCTGCTGGGCAACGGTTCCAACACGCTGTTTTCGGATGCAGGGTTCGGCGGGGCGGTTATCTGCCTGACGGGGTTAAACTCCCGCTTTTCCATGCAGGCCCAGCCAGATGGCAGCACCAAGGTGCTGGCCCCGGCTGGCATGATGCTTTCCGCTCTTTGCAACACCGCCCAGAAGGAAAGCCTGGCCGGGCTGGAATTTGCCTTCGGCATTCCCGGCACGGTGGGCGGGGCTGTCTATATGAACGCGGGCGCTTACGGCGGAGAAATAAAGGACGTGCTGACAGCCGTTACGTTCTTGGACGAAAACCTGCATCTGCAAACCCTGCCTGTGCAGGAACTGCAGCTGGGTTATCGCACCAGCATTTTTGAGCGGTGCTCCTGGTGCATCCTGGAAGCGGAATTTACCCTGCACCCCGGTGATGCACAGGAGATCCATACCGCCATGCAGGAATATATGCGCCGCCGCAAAGAAAAGCAGCCGCTGGAATACCCGTCCGCCGGCAGTACCTTCAAGCGCCCTGTGGGCCAGTTTGCCGGCAAGCTAATCGAGGACTGCGGCCTGCGCGGTTTCCGCGTGGGCGGGGCAGCCATCAGTGAAAAGCACTGCGGCTTTGTGGTCAACCTGGGTAATGCCACCTGCGCGGATGTTGTCAGCCTGACGGAGCAGGTGCGGCAGATCGTGCTGGAAAAAACCGGCTGCACCCTGGAACGCGAGATCCGCGTGGTGGAATAACCATGCCGCATCTTGATGCCTGCCAGGCAAGGAACGGTATTCCGCCCCGCTGAATGAGAGAGGAACAACAGGATGAACTTTTTGATCGTAACCGGCCTTTCCGGCGCAGGCAAGTCCATGGCGGTCAACGCGCTGGAAGATATCGGATTTTTCTGCATTGATAATATCCCGGCGGGCCTTTTGCCCCGTATCCTGGACTTTGCCCAGCAGGGCGAAAACCAGCTCAGCCGCGTTGCGGTCGTGATGGACATCCGCGGCCTGCATTCTGTTCAGGAAACCAATGAGGCACTGGAAGCGCTGGACGAAAAGAAAATGCCTTATGACATCCTGTTCCTGGATGCCAGCGATGCCGCCATCCGCCGCCGCTATAAAGAGACCCGCCGTGTGCATCCCATGACCATCAGCGAGGGGATCCCGGTCAGTGAGGCAATCACCAAAGAACGGCAGATATTGCAGCCCCTGCGGGAACGTGCAAAATATGTGATCGATACCTCTTTGCTTTCTACCGCACAAAACCGGGAACGTGTTTCCAGCCTGTTTTTGCAAAAAGGTCAGTGTGCCATGTCTATCAACGTGGTTTCCTTTGGTTTCAAATACGGTCTTCCGCAGGAAGCGGACATCGTGTTTGATGTGCGCTGCCTGCCCAACCCGTTCTATGTGCCAGAGCTGAAAGAAAAGACTGGTCTGGACCAGGAAGTGGTGGATTATGTGATGAAGTTCCCTGAATCGCAGGAGCTGCTGCGCCGGATAGAGAGCTTTCTGGAATATGCGCTGCCGCTGTATGTTAAGGAGGGCAAAAGCCAGCTGATGATCGCCATTGGCTGCACCGGCGGCAAGCACCGTTCTATCACTTTTGCCCGCAAGATCGGGGAGTACTGCACAAAGCTTGGTTACCAGCCCAGCGTGCAGCACCGCGATGCCCGCCGCACGGCCTGATACATCCCAAATCTCCCGATAAAGAGAGTGTGAACACCAAACGTGAGTTTTTCCCAAGACGTTAAAAACAAGATACTGCACCGCAAAATCGTGCGTAGCTGCTGTGTTACCGCAGCGGCTTACGCGGTTGCCTGCTTTGGCAAGTATTTTGATGACCGCGGCGTGGTTTTGCAGACCGAAAACGAGGGCATTGCCCAGCTGGCACAAAAGCTGTATGCCCGCTGCGGCATTAGCGGTACCGTAATTTCCAAGGAGCGCGGCACCGGCCTGATTTATGAGTTCAGCGTAAAAGACCCCGAACAGGTACAAAAAATGCTGAACCTGTTTGGACATACTGGCCGCGAAACCACCCTGCGCATCCGGCCGGACTGCTTCAAATGCCAGAAATGCGGGTCATTTTTCATTTCCACTGCGTTTTTATGCTGCGGTACGGCAACCGACCCGGAAAAGGAATATAACATTGAGTTTCTTTCGCCCCGGCACTCGCTTTCGCAGCAGCTGGAGGGTATTCTGGCCCAGTATGAGTTCAATCCCCACCGCGCCGTGCGCAAGGGGGCCAACACGGTGTATGTCAAATCCAGCGACCATCTGGAAGATCTGCTGACCTTTATGGGCGCGGGCAACGCCGCCATGCGCATCATGGAACAACGCATGTATAACGATATGCGCAATAAAACCAACCGCCTTTCCAACTGCGAAACCGCCAACATGGGCAAAACCGTACAGGCAGCCGTGCAGGTGCGCCTTGCGATTGAGACGCTGGAAGAGGCCGGCGCGCTGGAAACCCTGCCCAAACCATTGCAGCAGGCAGCCCGCCTGCGGATGCAGTACCCCGAAATGCCGCTTGCCAAACTGGCCGAAAAGTTTGACCCGCCTGTCAGCAAAGCAGGGCTTTCCCACCGGTTCAAGCGGATCCAGGAAGCTGCCGCTCGCCTGAACGCCGCTGCATCAGCACAGCCGGAAGAGCAGGAAAATCTTAAAGAGCCGGAACCAGCAGGACAGGACATCGCACCATCTCCGCAATAAACCACGCAAAGCCGCTGCGTAACTGCTGCGGCTTTTCCGCATTTTACCACAGCAGCAAAGGGATACATTATGCCAGAAACCACGCCACACCAACCGCAAAGACAGTTCACCCACCTGCACCTGCATACTGAGTACAGCCTGCTGGATGGCGCCTGCCGCCGTATTGACCGCCTGTTTGACTATATCAAACAGCTGGGCCAGACCGCCGTTGCCATTACTGACCACGGCGTTATGTACGGCTGCGTTGCCTTTATGATGCAGCCAAAGCCGCAGGCATCAAGCCGATCATTGGCTGTGAGGTGTATGTTGCCACCCGCACCCGCTTTGATAAGGTCAACCGCATTGACGGCAACAACCACCTGATCCTGCTCTGCAAAAATGAAACCGGGTATAAAAACCTGATCAAAATGGTATCCGCCGGTTTCTTGGAGGGCTTTTATTCCAAGCCGCGCATTGACCATGACTTGCTGGAGCAGTACCACGAAGGCTTGATCTGCCTTTCCGCCTGCCTTGCCGGTGAGGTCCCTCAGGCGATTCTGGCAGGGGACTATGAGCGCGCCAAGCAGATTGCTCTTTACTATAACGATCTGTTCGGCCAGGGCAACTATTATATTGAGCTGCAGGACCACGGCCTGGAAGAAGACACTACCGTTCTGCCGCAGCTTATCCGCCTTTCGCGGGAGACAGGCATCCCCATGGTTGCCACCAACGACTCCCACTACATCACCCGCGAGGACGCCAAGATGCAGAGCATTCTGCTGTGCATCCAGACCGGCAAAACCGTCAACGATGTGGACCGCATGGAGTTTCAGACCGAGGAATTCTATGTAAAAGCACCGATGAAATGTATGACCTGTTCTCTATGGTGCCGGAAGCCTGCGAGAACACCAACAAAATTGCAGAACAGTGCAACTTTGACTTTGTGTTTGGCGATACCAAGCTCCCGTATTTCAAAGCTCCGGACGGCATGGAAAACCAGGAATACTTTGAAAAGCTCTGTTATGAGGGCTTGGAACGCCGCTACCCCGGCAAGGTAACGGATGCCTTGCGTGAACGCCTGGAATACGAGATTGGCGTGGTTAAAAAGATGGGGTACACCAACTATTACCTCATCGTGTATGACTTTATCAATTACGCCAAAAGCCGCGATATCCCGGTCGGCCCCGGCCGCGGCTCCGGTGCGGGCAGCCTGGCGGCCTATTGTGTCGGTATTACGGACATTGACCCCATCCGCTACAGTTTGATTTTTGAACGCTTCCTGAACCCGGAACGTGTCTCTATGCCGGACTTTGACGTTGACTTTTGTTACGAGCGCCGCCAGGAAGTGATTGATTACGTCAACCGCAAGTACGGCCGTGACCATGTGGCACAGATCGTGACCTTTGGAACTATGGCCGCCCGTGCCGCCGTGCGCGATGTCGGCCGCGTGATGGGTATGCCGTACCAGGACGTGGATAAGGTGGCCAAGCTGATTCCTACTGAACTGAAAATGACGCTGAACCATGCGCTGGAGGTTTCGCCGGACCTGAAAGCAATGTATGACGCTGAACCCCAGGTGCATGAGCTGATCGATACCTCGCTGAAAGTGGAGGGCATGCCGCGTCACGCTTCCACTCATGCGGCGGGCGTTGTGATTACCCGCGAACCGGCTACCGAGTATGTGCCGCTTTCCACCAACGATGGTCTGCCGGTTACCCAGTTCAACATGGTGGAAATTGAGCGCCTTGGCCTGCTCAAGATGGACTTCCTTGGCCTGCGCACCCCTGACCGTTATCCATGATACCGAAGCCGCCGTGCGCCTGCATGAACCGGATTTCCGCATTGCCAATCTGGATTATGACGATGCCGCTACTTATGCTATGCTGGAACGGGGCGAAACAGAGGGCATCTTCCAGCTTGAATCTACTGGTATGACCCAGGTGCTGGTCAGTATGCACCCCCGCAGCCTTGAAGACGTCATCGCCCTCATCTCGCTGTACCGCCCCGGCCCCATGGATTCTATCCCGACCTATCTGCGCAACCGCAGGGAGCCGGATAAAGTTACCTATAAAACACCCCAGCTGGCCCATATCCTGGATGTTACCAACGGCTGTATCGTTTATCAGGAACAGGTCATGCAGATCTGCCGCGAGCTGGCAGGCTTCAGCTTTGGCCAGGCTGATAACGTGCGCCGTGCCATGAGCAAAAAGAAGCATAAAGTCATGGAAGCCGAGCGAGAGCACTTTGTGCATGGCTGTACTGAGCCGGGCAAAGAGTGCGCCGGGTGTGTGAAGAACGGAATCCCGGAAGCCGTGGCCAATGAGATCTATGACGATATGGTCAGTTTTGCTTCTTATGCGTTCAACAAATCTCATGCGGCCTGCTATGCCTATGTGGCATTCCAGACAGCCTATCTCAAGTGCCATTACCCGCGCGAGTTCATGGCTGCGCTGTTGACCAGCGTACTGGACAGCACCGCCAAGGTGATTGAATATTCGTCCGAATGCCAGCGCCTTGGCATCAAGGTTTTGCCGCCGGATATCAATGTATCCCGCGGCGGCTTTACGGTGGACGGGCAGAGCATCCGCTTTGGCCTGAACGCTGTCAAAAGCGTTGGCCGCGATTTGATTGAAGCGGTCATCAAAGAGCGCGAAAGCCGCCCATTCCGCAGCCTGTACGATTTCTGCAAGCGGATGCGCAGCAACATGCTTAACCGCCGTGCGCTGGAAAACCTGATCAAAGCCGGTGCCTTTGATACCCTGGAACCCAGCCGCCACGGCATGATGGAAAGCGTGGAAACGGTACTGCGCATTGTTGAAAACGATGCCCGCCAGAATCTGGATGGCCAGCTGGATTTGTTCAGCGCCATGGCCGGTGCCGAGGAAGCCCCCAGAACGATGATTATCAGGTGCCCAACCTGCGTGAGTATGATTCCGGCGAGCTGCTGAAAATGGAAAAAAAGAGGTCTCGGGCCTGTACCTGTCCGGCCACCCGTTGGATGCTTACCGGGAAAAGATCGAAAAAATCTCCACCTGTACCATCGCTCAGCTGCAGGGAGAGAATGCCAGGGATTTTGATAACCAGACGGTTACCCTGGTATGTACCGTGGTCAAAAACAAGATCATGACCACAAAGTCCAATACGTTGATGGCCTTTACTACCATTGAAGATTTGACCGGCACAATGGAGCTGTTGGTGTTCCCCCGCGTGCTGACCAGCTGCCGTGCGTATTTGCAGGAGAACGCCGTTGTTGTCACCACTGGCCGCGCTTCCGTTAAAGAGGATGAAGGCACCCGCCTGATCGTGGAAAGCGTACTGCCGGTCGATGGTTATGATCCATCCCAAAGCTTTGGCCAGAACCGTTCCCAGCGCATCAGCGCGGCAGCGGGGGATACGGCTGCCCAAAGCATATGGCTGCTGGTGCCCTCGCGGGAATGCGCCCAGATGCACAAGGTGGAAAACCTGCTGCAAAATATTTTTGACGGCCCCACCCCCGTATATTTCAAATTTGAAGATTCAGGCCAGCGGGTGCGTGCGCCGCAAAATATGTGGGCCATGGATCACCCGCTGCTGCGCCAGGAGCTGGAACGCATCTTGGGTGCTGACCATGTAAAGTTCACAACGGCACAAGCGGCAAAATAAATCCATGTACTTTGCGCGTTTTATCCATAAAATTGGGCCGCTGGTATGGTATAATAGCAGGCAGGGGAGTATGTTAAAAAATAGGCAGGTTGCCCGGTGGTACGCCGGAAAATGCCTGCCGAGGAAAACCAGTTCTGCGTTTTCTTCATTGGGCCGCTCTGCGCGGCTCAACTATAACAGGAGGACATTTTTATGGTTAAGGAAATCAAAACCATCGGTGTACTGACCAGCGGCGGCGACGCCCCCGGCATGAATGCAGCGGTACGCGCCATTGTCCGCGCAGGCATCTCCAAGGGCTACCGCATGATGGGCATTCAGCGCGGTTATAACGGCCTGATTAACGGCGAATGCTACGAAATGAACGTCCGCAGCGTGTCGGAGATCATCCACCGCGGCGGTACGATTCTGTATACTGCCCGCTGCCTGGAGTTCAAAACCAAGGAAGGCCAGGCCAAAGGCCTTGCACGCTGTAAGGAACTTGGCATTGATGCCCTCGTGGTCATCGGCGGCGACGGTTCTTTCATGGGCGCCCGCGCATTGGCGAACCAGGGCATTCCCTGCGTTGGCATTCCCGGCACCATTGATAACGATATTGCCTGCAGCGAGTATACCATTGGCTATGATACAGCCATGAATACCGCGGTAGAAGCCATTGATAAATTGCGTGATACCACCCAGAGCCATGACCGCTGCAGTGTTGTTGAGGTTATGGGCCACCATGCAGGCTATATTGCGCTGAACGTCGGCATTGCTACCGGTGCTTTGGCTGTGCTGCTGCCGGAGCGTCCGTTCGACTTTGAGCGTGACATTCTCCAGCGTATGCGCCAGACCCAGGTTACCGGCAAAAAGCACTTCATCATCATTGTGTCGGAAGGCGTTACCGATGCCCAGACCTGGCCAACCAGATCCAGGCTGCAACAGGTGTTGATTCGCGTGCAACTGTTCTGGGCCACATCCAGCGCGGCGGTTCACCTACCGTGCGTGACCGTGTGAATGCCTCCCTGATGGGTTACCATGCAGTGGACCTGCTGGATAAGGGCATTTATAACCGCGTGGTTGCCCTGTCCGGCGGTAAGATCGTGGACTATGATGTCAACGTGGCGTTGTCGATGCACAAATACCTTGACCCGATGGAGATCGAAGTGGCACAGGCAATTTCCATCTGATGCGGTAAGTCCGTGCGGCCCTGTATATGGGCCGCATTTTTTTTGTAAAAGTGCATATTTTGCGCCGTGCAGGCAAGAATTTTCGCATAATGAAAAAAAGTTCTTGCATTTTGCTGCACCTTGTGCTACTATACTATAGCAATACACACGCATTGCGTTGTTTTTTTGTGCCTTTTTTGCCGTAACACGTAAAAAGGTTAGAAAACAAGTACGCGATGCGGAGGGTAAAAAACTAAATTTTGGAGGAAATTAACTATGGCAGTCGTATCTATGAAGCAGCTCCTCGAAGCCGGCGTCCACTTTGGTCATCAGACCCGCCGCTGGAACCCGAAGATGGCGCAGTACATCTTCACCGAGCGCAACGGCATCTACATCATCGACCTGCAGAAGACCGTAAAGAAACTCGATGAGGCTTACAACTTTGTCCGCGATGTTGCTGCTGACGGCGGCGAGATCCTGTTTGTTGGCACCAAGAAGCAGGCTCAGGAGTCCATCCGTGACGAGGCTACCCGCTGCGGCATGCACTATGTCAACGCTCGTTGGCTGGGTGGCATGATGACCAACTTCCGCACCATCCGTAAGCGCATCGACCGTATGGAGCAGCTGAAGACCATGCAGGAAGACGGCACTTTCGACCTGCTGCCGAAGAAGGAAGTTGTTAAGCTGGAGCTGGAGATGGCTAAGCTGGACAAGTACCTGGGCGGCGTTAAGAACATGAAGACCCTGCCGAAGGCTATGTTCATTGTTGACCCGCACAAGGAGCGCATCGCTGTTTCCGAAGCTCGCAAGCTGAACATCCCCATTGTTGCTATCGTTGATACCAACTGCGATCCCGATGAGATCGATTACGTCATCCCCGGCAACGACGACGCTATCCGCGCTGTCAAGCTGATCTCCGGCGCTATGGCTGATGCTGTGCTGGAAGGCAAGCAGGGTAAGCAGGATGCTCCCGCTGCCGAAGAGGCCGCCAAGGCTGAATAAGCCCGATCCCGCCCGAAACTGTTTGTACACCTAAATTCAGAAAGGACGAATGAACATGGCTGTTTCTGCAAAGGACGTTATGGAACTGCGCCGCCAGACTGACTGCGGCATGATGGAATGCAAGAAGGCTCTTGTTAAGGCTGATGGCGACATCAATAAGGCTATCGAGATTCTGCGTGAAGAGGGTCTGGCTACTGCCGCTAAGAAGGCTGGCCGTATCGCTGCTGAAGGCATGGTTTACGCTGTTGCCACCGCTAACGGTGCTGTTGTTGTTGAAGTCAACGCTGAGACCGACTTTGTTGCCAAGAACGATAAGTTCGTTGAGTTCACCAAAGATCTGGCCAATGTTGTTGCTGAGCAGAAGCCCGCTGATGTTGAGGCTCTGATGGGCTGCAAGATGGGCGAAGGCACTGTTGACGAAGCTCTGAAGGCTCTGATTCTGGTCATCAAGGAGAACATCAAGGTTCGCCGTTTTGCTTCCTATGAGGGCCATTGCGCCGCTTACGTTCACGGCGGCGGCACCCACGGCGTTATCGTTAAGTTCGATACCACCGATGAAGTTGCTGCTAAGCCGGAGTTCGTTGAGTTTGGCAAGGATATTGCAATGCAGATCGCTGCTGCGAACCCGAGCTACCTGAACCGTGAGGCTGTGCCTGCTGAGGCTATCGAGAACGAGAAGAAGATTATCATCGCTCAGATGGCTAACGATCCGAAGGCCGCCAACAAGCCCGACGCTATCAAAGAGAAGATGGCTACCGGCCGTCTGGGCAAGTTCTACAAGGAGAACTGCCTGGTCGATCAGGCTTTCATCAAGGATGGCAACATGGACGTGAACGCCTATGTGAACGCTACCGCTAAGAAGCTGGGCGGCGATATCAAGATTGTCGAGTACACCCACTTCATCAAGGGCGAAGGCCTGGAAAAGCGCGTTGACGACTTCGCTGCTGAAGTTGCCGCCGCTGTTAAGGGCTAATTAGCTGATTGCTTTCTGAAAGAGCACTTTGAGAGTTTACCTCTTAGGGTGCTCTTTTTTGTGTTTGCTTTTGAGTGGTAAAATTTGGAACGCTATCCCCAGAAAAGCCACCTGCCTTTGTTCAACTAATCCGATTTTTGTGTCTCTTTCACGCATGTGATTATCCTCAATTTCTGCCAGTATCCTATCCGAAACTCTACCATGACCAATGGCATCGTCCTTGATCCGTTCCTTGGCAGCGGCTCTACGCTGCCTGCCGGCAGCTCTGAACGCCTTTGGCACCTGTTCCAGTTCGGCCACCATCCCCCTCAGCAAGCAGTGCATGGAGGACGAGATGGGCGTATCCGATAAAGTCACCAGTATCGCTATCCCTCTGGGCGCAACGGTCAACATGGATGCTGTTTCCATCGTGTTGTCGTTCATGATCGTGTTTTTCGCCAACGCCTGCGGCGTTGAGGTCAGTACCTCCATGATGATTGTGATCCTGCTGGCAAATGTGATCTTGTCCGTGGGCACCCCCGGCATCCCCGGTGGTGCAATCGCTTCGTTCGCCGCGCTGGCTACCATGGCGGGTCTCCCGGCTGGCGTGATGGGCGTTTATATCAGCATCAATACCCTATGCGATATGGGCGCTACCTGCGTGAACGTTATTGGCGATATGGCAGGCTGCGTGGTGCTGAAAGAGAAAATTAAGCTGGATGACTGACACAGTTCCCACAAAACAAAATAACAAGTTACATTTGGGCGGGCAGCGACGAAAAACAACTGCCCGCCTTTTTGCTGCCTGCTTTGCTTTCAGCGGAAAAAGATGCTAAAATAAAGCAGTTGAAAAATCACACCGGAAGGGGAGCGCACAAAAACGCAAGATGGACGATAAAACAAAGAATACCTCAAAGCTCGGCGTGGCATATTATCATCTGCCGGGGCTGTTTGAATTTTATGGGCTGTACCGCATGTTCCTGCCGCTGTTCTATCATCACAGAGAATATTTTTACAATTGGTGCGCCATCGGCTCCATTTATGGGGCCCTGGGCGACTGCATCTGGGGTGGCGGCCGCACAAGTTTTGGCGTGCAGGACCCCGAAGATGTTATGGATCTGATGCGCGAATATGGGATATCCGCCCGGCTGACATTCAGTAACTCGCTGCTGCGTGAAGAACACCTGGCGGACATAAAGTGCAACGCCCTGTGTAAGCTGTTTGAAAATAGCGGCGGCGCACAAAACGGCGTTATTGTCCATTCGGACTTGCTGCTCAGATATCTGGAAAGCCGTTATCCGGGGCTTTACTTTGTTTCATCTACAACCAAGGTGCTCACGGAATTCCCGCAGTTACAGGCGGAATTAAATCGGGATGACTTCCGCTATGTTGTGCCGGATTTCCGGTTAAATAAAGAATTTGAACAGCTGAACAACCTGCCCCAGCCCCAAAAAGATAAAGTGGAATTCCTTTGCAATGAATGCTGCTGGTTTGGCTGCAAGGACAGAAAGCGCTGCTATGAAAATGTAAGCCGTAAAAACCTTGGCGAAACCTGCCCCGACCACCGCTGCGCAGCCCCTGGCGCACAGGAAGGGTATCGCTTTTCAAAAGCAATGGACAACCCCGGTTTTATTGGCATCCAGGATATTCAAAATATCTATCTGCCCATGGGCTTTTCCAACTTCAAAATTGAGGGCCGCGGGCTTGGCAGTGCCTTAATTTTGGAGTTTCTGCTTTACTATATGACAAAGCCAGAATACCAGCTGCGCGTCCGCGAAGAAATTTATCTCAATAATATGCTAGACCTGTTCTGAATTTAAGAATTAAATGTCAGTTTAGCACAGAAAAATTCTGGAATCCGCTTGCTCTCATGCTACATGAGGGACGTATACGCAAAGTATCCCTTAAAAATAAAAATGCAAATCGAACGTGAGGCATGATGATCGAATGAATGATTTTGTTTATAACAGCGGCGTACGGATTATTATGCGATTGCGGAAAACTTGAACCGAACAGAATCCGAAAACCTGAACGGAAACCACATTTTTGCAGGCGGGCTGGCACGATTTGTGATATAATAGACAGCATACAAATCGAAGAGAGGGGAATGTTTTGATGGAACTGCAAAAAGGCCGCCCGATGGATACTACGGGCAGATTGGCCAAAGAAACCCGTACCTATGATTTACTGGATAGTCTTGGGATCGAATATAACCGCATTGACCATGCCCCGGCCATGACGATGGAAGTCTGTCAGGAAATTGACAAAACGCTGCAGGCGGTCATCTGCAAAAATCTTTTTCTTTGTAACCGTCAGGAAACCGCCTTTTACCTGCTGATGATCCCGGATACCAAGGTGTTCCATACCAAGGATCTGTCCGCTCAGATCCACTCCGCGCGCCTGTCCTTTGCCAAACCGGAATATATGGAAAAGTTCCTTGATATCACTCCTGGCTCGGTCAGTGTGCTGGGCCTGATGAACGATACCGAAAACCATGTGCAGCTTTTGATCGATGAAGATGTGCTGAACAGTGAATATGTGGGCTGCCACCCCTGCATCAATACTTCCAGCCTGCGCCTGCGCACAAAAGACCTGGTGGAAACCATTCTGCCCGCCATCCACCATGAATTTGTCCGGGTTAAACTGTAATTCCGTGGGGGTAAAGCAGAATGATTTTGATTATGGCAAAATGATGTGATGGCTTCGCCGATTTCTTACACATAAACCACTTTACAATCCAGAGTTATACCATATAGTGGTGCAACCGGCCAGGGAAACTTTGCTTTTTTGAGTGATTCAAAAAGTGAAGTGTCCCTGGCATTCTTTTTGTCTTTTTCCATGCCTGCAGCAGGCAAAACTTACCGTAATACCGCGGTTGGTATCAGGGGACACACGGCTAAATGCCATATGCAGCACGCTGCCCCGCGCCGGAATGCGGCGTAACGTTAGCAGCCAGCGGCATGGATGCGGCGCGCACTTTAACCTTGCTACTGACCACACCTCGCTTTATGAGCGTTACGGCTGGCAGTTTTACTGCATGGTGCAGGGCGATGGCGAGGAAGGGCCTTCGCGGCTGTATATCCATACGATGTAAAGCGTGTTATTGTTCGCTGTGCCCCGCAAGATGTCTGTAAGGTGCGATGCCCTCATTGCGCCGAGGAAGAACCCGAACGATTTATCATCCTCCCCAATAAAAGCATAAACAAAAAGCGGCGTGAACCCAATCACGCCGCTTTTTTAATCGTTAATGCAGATGATAAATATCGGATCGTCCCAATTATACGAAACCAAGCAATCTCTCTTAATACTCCGTCTCGCGGAACTTCAGGCTGCCGTTATCGCCCATTTCGTCCACAATGGCCAGGCTGGCCAGTTTGTAACCCTCGCGGCGCAGCTCGTCGCCGCCCGGCTGGAAGCCTTTTTCAATGCAGATGCCGATACCCGCCACACTGGCTCCGGCCTGCTGGCAGACATCCAACAGACCGCGCATGGCCTTGCCGTTTGCCAAAAAATCATCCAGAATCAGCACACGGTCATTGGGGCCAAGGAACTTCTGGGCCAGGGTGATATTGTAATCTTTGCCGTAAGTATAAGAATGTACCGTGGAAGTGTACACATCGCCATCAATGTTTTTGCTTTTGGCCTTTTTGGCAAACACCACAGGCACATCAAAGTGGCGAGCCGTCATGCAGGCAATGGCAATGCCGGATGCCTCAATAGTCAGGATCTTGTTTACTACGTCATCCTTAAAAATGCGGTAAAACTCCTCGCCGATTTTATCCAGCAGGTCAACATCCAGCTGGTGGTTCAAAAAGCAGTCAACTTTCAGCACATTGCCCGGGCGGACCTGCCCATCGCGCAGAATGCGGTCTTCCAAAAGCTTCATCTTAAGATACCCCTTTCATATTTACCAACTATTATGCCTAATTCCGCCGCGTTTTTCAACCCTTAAAACCAGGTTTTTCATTTTTTTATTACAAACTTTGTCAATATGGTAGGTTGATAATATTTTGTAACCAAACTTTGTGCAAAACCGCCACAAAGGCTTTGGATTCCATCTGTAATTTATGCCGATATTCCGTATTGAAGATTTGCCAACTTAGCGGTATACTTTAGTTTAAATTACAGTTATGGGCTGTGCAACCCGTTCCGGCAGGCGTTTGCCTGCCGGAGACTGTAAATCATTAGGAGGGAATAACAATGAACAAAAAGGTCATCAGTGCAATGCTGGCTGCTTCCATGGCTGTCAGCCTGGCCGCCTGCGGTTCCACCGCTACTTCCGAAGCTACTTCCGCTGTCTCTTCCGAGACTTCCAGCACCGTCGCTTCCGGCGAGTCCGCTGCTTCCGGCTCCTACACCGGCACCCCCATCAAGGTTGGCGGCATTGGCCCCATCACCGGCGCTGCTGCAACTTACGGCAATGCTGTTAAGAACGCCGAAGAACTGGCTGTCAAAGAGATCAACGCCGCAAACGGCAGCGATGTTTTTGACTGGAAGTTCGAGGACGATGAGCACGATGCTGAAAAGAGCGTCAACGCTTACAACTCCCTGAAAGACTGGGGCATGCAGGTTCTGGCTGGCCCCGTTACCACTACACCGACCCTGGCAGTTGCTGCTGAGAGCGTCAACGATAACATGTTCGTTATGACCCCTTCTGCCTCTGCACAGACCGTTATCGAAACCGGCGACAATGTCTACCAGATCTGCTTCACCGACCCCAACCAGGGTGTTGCATCCGCTGACTACATTGCTGAGAACGCTCTGGCTACCAAAATCGGCGTCATCTATGACTCTTCTGACGCTTACTCTTCCGGCATTTACGCCAAGTTCAAGACCGAAGCTGAGACCAAGAGCCTTGAGATCGTCACTGCTGAAGCTTTCACCAGCGACAACAAGAGCGACCTGTCCACCCAGGTTGCCAAGTGCCAGGAAGCTGGCGCTGAGCTGGTGTTCCTGCCCATCTACTACACCGAGGCTTCTCAGATCCTGACCACCGCCAACAAGACTGGCTATGAGCCCATCTTCTTCGGCTGCGATGGCATGGATGGCATCCTGGATGTTGAGGGCTTTGATACCTCCCTGGCTGAGGGCCTGATGCTGCTGACTCCGTTCGCTGCTGACGCTCAGGATGAAAAGACCCAGGCATTTGTTTCCGCTTACGTTGCCGCTTACGGCGAAACCCCGAACCAGTTCGCTGCTGACGCATACGACGTTATCTACAGCATGTACCAGGCAGTTCTGGAAACCGGCGTCACCGGCGATATGGATGCCAGCGAGATCTGCGAGCAGCTGAAGACCGGTTACACCAGCATGACCTTTGACGGCTTGACTGGTACCGGCATGACCTGGGATGCTTCCGGCGCTGTTTCCAAGGATCCTAAGGCTGTTGTGATCAAGGATGGCGCTTACGCCGCTATGTAATCTCTGCACAAAAGCAGGGGACCGCGTGCTGAAAAGCATGCAAAATTGAGTTTTGGCCAATGGGGGCTGCTGATTTACCATGTCAGCAGCCCCCATTTTGTTACGCGCAGAGAAAAAAGTGACAGAAAGTGCCTGTTTTAGCCAAAAATACGTATCTTTTGCGCTTTAAGGCATTGTACTGTGCGGACAGATGTGTTAATATTATATACATATTTTGTTTTTCCGCTGTGCAATAATCAGGTGGTGTGCGCTGCCTTGGTGTGGAAGAACAAGGGAAAAAATAGAGTGAGGTGTTCTGCACAATGCAATTTCTATCCTATCTGATCAATGGCATCAGCTTGGGCAGTGTGTACGCGCTGATCGCATTGGGGTATACCATGGTTTATGGTATTGCCAAAATGCTGAACTTCGCCCATGGCGATGTCATCATGATTGGCAGCTATGTGATCTTTTTCGCATTCGGCTCGTTCGGGCTTAACCCCATTGTGTCGGTGCTGTTGTCCATGGTGGTGTGCACCATTCTGGGCGTTACCATGGAGCGTGTGGCCTACCGCCCCCTGCGCGAAGCCCCGTCCCTGGCTGTTCTGATCACAGCCATCGGCGTTTCCTACCTGCTGCAGCAGGTGGCCCAGCTGCTGTGGACTTCCAACCCCAAGAACTTCAAGTCCGTTGTCAGCCTGCAGCCCATTAAATTGTTTGACGGCCAGCTGACCATCTCAGCCGAAACGCTGGTCACCATCCTGGCCTGCATCCTCATCATGGTTGTGCTCACCCTGTTCATCAACCACACTTCCGCCGGTCACGCTATGCTGGCTGTGTCCGAGGACCGCGGTGCTGCCCAGCTGATGGGCATTAACGTCAATGCCACGATTTCTCTGACTTTCGCCATTGGTTCTGCGCTGGCCGCAGTTGCCGGTGCCCTGATGTGTTCCTCTTACCCGACTTTGATGCCCACCACCGGCGCAATGCCCGGCATCAAGGCGTTCGTGGCAGCGGTTTTTGGCGGCATCGGTTCTATCCCCGGGGCTTTCCTGGGCGGTATCCTGCTGGGGATCATCGAAAACCTCAGCAAGGCTTACATCTCCACCCAGCTGTCCGATGCCATTGTGTTTGTTGTTCTGATCGTTGTGCTGATCGTCAAGCCTACCGGCCTGCTCGGCAAAAAGGTCAACGTGAAAGTGTAAGGTGAGGATCATGGCATTAACAAAATGGAACCAAGTGAAAAAAAGCACCAAAAGTAATTTTATCACCTTTAGCATCGTCATTGGGTTTTACATTGTCGTTCAGCTGCTGGCAGCCGCCGGTGTGCTGACCAACTCTTTCTCCGGCCAGCTGGTGCCCATCTGCGCTTATGTGGTCATGGCTGTTTCGCTGAACCTCGTTGTCGGCTTTTTGGGTGAGCTGAGCCTCGGGCATGCCGGTTTTATGAGCGTTGGCGCGTTTTCCGGCACGCTGGTCTGGGTCAGCCTGTATGATGTGGCCCCGCACTGGCTGGCGCTGATCCTGGCCTTTGTTGTGGGCGGCGCTATGGCCGGTATCTTCGGCGTCATCGTTGGTGTTCCCGTTCTGCGCCTGTCCGGCGACTATCTGGCCATCGTTACCCTGGCATTTGGCGAGATCATCAAAAATATTATGAACGCCGTTTACCTGGGCGTGGACGACAGCGGCCTGCATTTCTCCCTTAAAGATGCCGCTTCGATGAACATGGCCGAGGATGGCAAGATCCTGATCAACGGCGCCATGGGCATTACCGGCATCAAAAAGACTTCCACCTTTACCATGGGCATTATTCTGGTGCTCATCACGCTGGTGGTTGTGCTCAACCTGATCCGCTCCCGCGCTGGCCGCGCTATCTCCGCTATCCGCGATAATGAGATTGCTGCCAAGAGCATCGGCATCAATATCACCCGCTATAAGCTGATGGCTTTTGTACTGTCCTCCGTGTTTGCCGGCATGGCAGGCGTGCTGTACAGCTTGAACTATTCTTCTTTGGTTGCCAAAAAGTTTGATTACAACACCTCCATCAACATTCTGGTCTTCGTGGTTCTGGGCGGCATCGGCAGCATCCGCGGCTCCGTGATTGCAGCGGCCATCCTGACCGTTCTGCCCGAAATGCTGCGCGGCCTGAACGATTACCGCATGCTGATCTATGCTATCGTTCTGATTGTCATGATGATCTTTACCCGCAGCCCCAAGCTGGTGGCATGGCGCAAAGAAGTGGCTGAAAAAATCACCGAGAAATTCCCGATTTTGAAGCTGAACAAATTCCTAAAGAATAAAAGCAAAAAGGAGGCGGCATAAATGGCACTGCTGGAAGTCAGTAACCTTGGCATTGCGTTCGGCGGCCTGCAAGCCGTTTCGCAGCTGGACCTTAAAATCGAAAAAGGCCATCTGTATGGCCTGATCGGCCCCAACGGCGCGGGCAAAACCACCGTGTTCAATATGCTGACCGGTGTGTATAAGCCCACCGAGGGCAACATTGTGCTGGATGGCAACGATATTACCGGTGCCACCCCGGAAGCCATCAGCAAGGCGGGCATTGCCCGCACGTTCCAGAACATCCGCCTGTTTAATGATATGACAGTTCTGGATAACGTCAAGGTCGGCCTGCACAACCAGGTTGTTTACGGCATGTGGACCGGTATCCTGCGCTTGCCGTCTTTCCGTGAGAAAGAGCACGAGATGGACCGCCGTGCTATGAAGCTGCTGAAAATTTTTGACCTGGATGCGGAGGCTGACTATAAAGCCAGCCAACTGCCCTACGGCAAACAGCGCAAGCTGGAAATTGCCCGCGCCCTGGCTACCAACCCGAAACTGCTGCTGCTGGATGAGCCCGCAGCCGGTATGAACCCCAACGAAACCGAAGAACTGATGAACACCATCCACAGCGTGCGTGACCAGTTCGGCGTTGCCATCCTGCTCATAGAGCATGATATGAACTTCGTTATGGGTATCTGCGAGGAGATCACCGTGCTGGACTATGGCCGTGTGATTGCCCACGGCGACGGCAAAACCATCCGCAATAACCCCAAGGTCATTGCGGCCTATCTGGGAGGTGATGACTAATGGGTGAGCTGCTTTCGGTTAAAAATATCAATGTTTATTACGGTTCCATCCACGCCATCAAGGATGTTTCGTTCCATGTGGACGAAGGAGAAATCGTTACTCTGATCGGTGCAAACGGTGCTGGCAAAACCACCACCATGCACGCCATCTCCGGCCTGCTCAAGCTGGCCAGCGGCGAGATCACCTATGACGGTAACCTGATCAGCAAGATGGAAGCCCACAAAATCGTCCGCCTTGGTCTGGCCCAGGTGCCGGAGGGCCGCCGTGTATTCAGCGGCCTGACTGTGCAGCAGAACCTTTCCATGGGTGCTTATACCCGCCACGATGGTAAGGATGCCATCCAGAGCGATTACGACATGGTGTTTGACCTGCTGCCCCGCCTGAAAGAGCGCCGCAACCAGCCCGCCGGAACTCTTTCCGGCGGCGAACAGCAGATGCTGGCCGTGGGCCGCGCCCTAATGTGCAAGCCTAAGATGCTGCTGCTGGATGAACCCTCCATGGGTCTTTCTCCGCTGCTGGTCAAGGAAATCTTTAAGATCATCCGCGATATCAACCGCCAGGGTGTTACTGTGCTGCTGGTGGAACAGAACGCAAAGATGGCACTGGATATTGCCAACCGCGCCTATGTGCTGGAAACCGGCACCATCAAGATGGAGGGCGAAGCCACCGAGCTTGCCAATAACATTGAGGTGCGCAAGGCTTACCTTGGCTGCGAATAACCATAGCATAAGATACGCCCCTGCAATGAACAGAAACTGACAAAACAGCCCCGGCTTTTACCTGATTGCATTCAGGAAAAAGCCGGGGCTGTTTTTTGTTTATCTGATGGTATGCAATGATGATAAGATGGTAACTTGGCTATCCGTACTGCCATTATCATATACGGCAGGGGAGTGCCGATATAATTTTACCGTACTCCCTCCGGCGGGCGCTGTTCATCGCTCAGTGGCTGGGTCAACAGATTCAGCACTTTGTTGTAAATTTCGCTCCCGCAGGCTACAAAATGGTCGCGCACCTGTTCAGCGGTCATGGCGTCCGGCATCGTCACCTGCAGGGTGAATGCGCCGTGCTGCTGGTTTTTATCCTGAATGGTGCAGGTTACGCGGTAACGGTCACCGTCTTTTTCAATGTCGGCATGGTTCTGGGCCGCCTTGTGTACCCAGCTCTGGATGCGGATAACTGCCAGAATCGCACTTTCCCGCACGCTGCGGGGCAAATCTTCCGAGAGAGTCTGAGCCACTGTGGTACCTTTTTCGGTAATGGTGTAGCCGTTGGCTCCCTCAATGGCTAGCCCCTGGGCCACAAGGTCGTTCAGCGCGCCAACAAATTCAAAATAATTGACCAGCTCTTCCTGCAAAAGCGCAGCCTCCATGGCTTCACGGGTCACAGGCCCCACGCTTTTAATCAGGTAGCACAGCAAAATACGAATCTCGGTATCATTGGTCAAGCCGCCCATCTTTACACCGGCGGTAAATGCTTCTGCCATGGTCTCACTTCCTGAACAGGGGGCACAGGCAGCACCGTGCCCTCAAACTTTTCTTTGTAATTATTATACAGGAGTTTCAAAAAACTTACAAGCGCAAAATTCTTGCCCGTTTAAGCCGGCTTCAAAACACCGTTTCGATCTGCTTGCGGCTTTGCGGGGTGGAGTAGATCCACCGGTCCAGCCGCCCACGGGTCACAAAATAGTGTGGCTCAAACCGCATTTTCTGGTTCAGGTTCTTGTTCACCACCACCAGCTTGATCTTCATTTTATCCGGCAGAATGCTTTTAATATACACGCTCACCGTCTGGCCGGGGTGCAGTGCCGTATCCGGCTCCGCCAGCCCGGCCAGGTTGGGGGCAATCTCAATGAACACACCGTAATCTTCCACACTGCGCACAATACCCACCACGGTCTCCCCGGCGGCAAAGCAGGCGGCGTTCTCACTCCAGGTTCCAAGCAGCTCCCGCAGGGTCAGCACAATGCGGTCCTGCTCATCCCGGTTCTTGATGGCGCACAGCAGCTGCTGGCCCACCGTTACACGGTCAGCCGGGGAAGCAATCCGCGAAACTGAAAGGCAGTCGATTGGCAGCAGTGCTGAAATGCCGCACCCGACATCGCAGAACGCGCCAAAGTTTTCAATATGTGTTACCGTGCAGGGAATCACGCTGCCGTTTTCCAGCTGGTCCAGGTACTGCTCCCGGCAGGCCCGCTGCGCCGCCGCGCGGGAAAGCAGATAAACGGCCTCGCCGCTTTCATCCTGCGTCGTACCCTGGACCACAAAACAGGTCGGCCGCCCCACGCGGGTCAGCACAGCGATCTCTTTGACTGTCTCACCGGGGGCAGTGTCCAGACATTCTTCAAACGGCATATACGCATGGTGCCCGCACAGCTCAAAGCGCAGGCGGCGGTTGGTATCAAAGGCAAGGGCTGTGCTTTGCAGCACCTCCCCGGTGGCAATGCAATGATCCAGCTCTTCCCGCCGCAGGTGGGAAGCGTTGCGGCAAAGTCCTTCAGCACGGTATTCAAGCATTTGTTTTCCTCTTTTCTTATATATAAAATAAAAGAACAACGATCATAGCTGCCGCTACCGCCAAAAGTTCACAAAAGATTCTCCTGGCGGGGGCAGCTTTTCCCGGCAGGGCTATTTTCAAAACTGCCGGGATGGTATATAATAATATCTGTATCGCATTGTTCACAGGCACAGCCTGTAGCCCTGCGGACCAGATCAAAGGCAACACCGCACAATTCCCGCCTAGCGGCTTAAGCACCGCTTCGGCGGCTGCGGCACGGCATCTGCGTTGCCAAAATGCTCGATAAGACATCCAGTATTATCTGCGCTTTTGGCTTAGCAGCTGCCGCACCTCGCTCGCCGTATCGGCACTTAGAATTATGCGGTATTGCCCAAAGAAAGGCGGTGGAAGAATGGACGTTCAGGTTGGTGATGTGATCATAACCAAAAAGCTGCACCCCTGTGGGGCCAACCGGTTTGACGTACTGCGCGTGGGCATGGATTTTAAGATCCGCTGCCAAAAATGCGGCCATGAGATTATGCTGCCGCGCGTAAAGATTGAAAAGAACATCAAAAAAATCCTGCGCAGCGGGGAAGAGTAGCGGCAAAAGCTCTTTAACCATCCGGCACAATTTTGTGCCCCTAATGTAAGGAGATTTGCCCCTATGTTTGACGATTTAAGTCAGGTAAAGCGCCGCTATGAGGAGCTTGCCTACCGCATGACCACCCCCGAAGCAATGAATGACCCCGCGGCCTATGCAGCCATGATGCGGGAGTATAAGGAACTGACCCCCCTGGTGGAGGCATACCGCAGCTATACCGCCCTGCAAAAAGAAGTGGACGAAGAAAAAGCGCTACTGGATGCCCCCACGGAGGATGCTGCCTTTAACGATATGGTACAGCAGGAATTACGCGAAAACTGGCAAAAACTGGAAGACTTGGAACAAAAAATCCGCCTGCTGCTTTTGCCAAAAGATGCCAACGATGAAAAAAGCATCATCATGGAAATCCGTGCGGGTGCCGGCGGCGAGGAAGCCGCCCTGTTTGCCCACAGCCTGCACCGTATGTACACCATGTACGCCGCACGCCAGAACTGGGCCTGCTCCGTCATCAGCCTGAACGAGACCGAGCTGGGCGGTGTAAAGGAGATCACGTTCTCGATCGAAGGGCCCGGCGTTTACAGCCGCTTAAAGTTTGAAAGCGGCGTTCACCGCGTGCAGCGCGTGCCGGAAACCGAGACCCAGGGCCGCATCCACACTTCCACCGCCACCGTTGCCGTCATGCCGGAAGCCGAGGAAGTGGAGCTGGAACTGAACCCCAAGGACCTGCGCATTGATACCTTCCGCTCCTCCGGCGCAGGCGGCCAGCACATCAACAAAACGTCGTCCGCCATCCGGGTGACCCACCTGCCCACCGGTATGGTGGTGGAGTGCCAGGACCAGCGCAGCCAGCGCGAAAACAAAGAGCAGGCATTGAAAGTTCTGCGCAGCCGCCTGCTGCAGCAAAAGCAGGAAGCATACGACCAGGAATATAACGCCAAGCGCCAAAGCCAGGTGGGCAGCGGCGACCGCAGCGAGAAGATCCGCACCTACAACTTCCCGCAGGACCGCGTGACCGACCACCGCATCGGCTTGACACTGCGCAATTTACAGGATATACTGGACGGCAACCTTGACCGGGTGATTGAGCCGTTGATTCTGGCCGATCAGGAAGAAAAGCTCAAAAATAACCCCATCCAGTAACCCTACATCGTAAAAGAAGGAATCAAGATCTATGAATACTCAGGTTTTGCCTGTTAATGAGGAAAGCATTGCCCTTGCCGCCAAACTGCTGCAGCAGGGGGAACTGGTAGCTCTGCCGACCGAAACGGTGTACGGCATTGCCGCCGATGCCCGCAACGGTGAGGCTGTCAAAAAAATTTTTGAAGCCAAAGGCCGCCCGCAGGATAACCCGCTGATCGTGCATATCTGCGGCATGGAAATGCTGCACGGCATTGTGTCTGAAGTGCCGGAACGCGCCAAAAAGCTGGCCGCCGCATTCTGGCCCGGCCCGCTCACCATGGTCATGCCCCGCGGACCGGAAGTGTCCGAAGTGACCTGTGCCGGGCTGGATACGGTCGGCGTGCGCATGCCGTCCCATCCGGTGGTGCAGGCGGTCATCAAAGCCAGCGGCGTGGCGTTTGCCGCCCCGTCTGCTAACCTTTCCGGCAAGCCCAGCCCCACCAACGCACAGGATACCTTTGTGGATATGGATGGCCGCCTGCCGCTGATTCTGGATGGCGGCGAAAGTGCTGTCGGCGTGGAATCCACCGTCGTGGCCGTAACAGGGGAACACCCGATGATCCTGCGCCCCGGCTATGTGACAAAAGAACAGATGGAAGCCGTTCTGGGCGAGGAAGTTCTTGTCAACCACGCCATTCTGGAAAAGCTGAAAGACGGCGAAGTTGCGCGTTCCCCCGGAATGAAGTATAAGCATTACGCCCCCAAGGCGGATGTGACCATCCTGAAAGGCAGCTTTGATGCCTACCGCGATTATATTGCCGCCCACGCTGGGGACGGCGTCTGGGCGCTCTGCTTTGACGGCGAGGAAGCCCAGCTCCCCGTTCCGGCCATCTCTTACGGCAAAGAGGGGGACGGCATCAGCGAAGCGCACAACCTGTTCACCGTGCTGCGGGAACTGGACCGCAAGGGTGCCAAAACCGTTTATGCCCGCTGCCCGCTCAGCGATGGCGTTTCCATGGCCGTGTATAACCGCCTGATCCGTGCCGCAGCGTTCCGCGTGGTGGAGGTCTGATATGCAAATCATTGGCATTACCGGGCGTTCCGGCTGCGGCAAATCCACCCTGACGGACAGCATCCGTGCCGCGGGGTTCCGCTGTGTGGATGCCGACCAGGTGGCGCGGGAAGTTCTGCTGCCGGGTTCGCCCTGCATTGTGCAGCTCCAGCAGGAATTCGGTGCCGATATTGTGGATGAAGCCGGTCAGGCGCGCCGCCGCCTGCTGGCGGACCGCGCCTTTGCCACACCGCAGGGCACCGCTCGGCTGACCGCCATCACCCAGCCGGAAATCTACCATCGGTTGGATCTTGCCATGGCGGAAGCCCGGCAGGCGGGGGAAAAGCTCTTCTTTGTGGACGGCGCGGTGATCGTGGGTACCCCGTTCCAAAAGCGGTGCAGCCATCTCGTTTTGGTTGCCGCGCCGTATGAAACCAGCGTGCAGCGCATCTGTGCGCGGGATGGCATTGCGCCGGAAATGGCGCGCCGCCGCCTGGACGCTCAGCTGCCCGAAAATGTCTTGCGTGCCGCCGCAGACTTTGTGATTGAAAACGATGGAACTTTGCAACAGATGCAGCAGCGCTGCAATGCGCTGTTGACTGCCCTGCGGAAGGAGGCTTATGGCGAAACGTCAGACGAAAAATAAGCGCAAACGCTCTGTGCTGGCACCATCTCCGCCGCAAATGGTTATTTTGCGGGTGTGTATGGTGCTGCTGGCCCTGCTGCTGGCGGCTATCACCCTGTTGAACCGCGGCAGCGATACCGTAATGAACACCGCATACCCCCGCAAATATGACGAGTATGTAACCTATTACGCGGGCAAATATCAAATTGACCCTTACATCCTGTATTCCATTATCCGCACCGAAAGCAATTTTAACCCGCAGGCTGAATCCAACGTTGGCGCACGCGGGCTGATGCAGATCACCGAGATAACATTCGACTGGATCAAAACCAAGATTGCGCCGGATGAACCCCTTACATTCGATGATCTCTATGACCCGGAGGTAAACATCCGCTTTGGCAGCTATTTTATCAGCTACTGCCTGCAGCGGTATGACGATGACCTGGCCACCGCCGCAGCCGCCTACCACAGCGGGCTTGGCACCGTGGATACCCTGCTGGCGGACAGCCAGTATTCGCAGGATGGCAAGGTACTGGATGCTTTCCCGTACCCGCAAATGCGCCGCTATGTGCAAAAAGTAACGGACGCATACGCGCAGTACAGTGAAATATACGGCACGGCGGACAGCTCCGGCTGATACCCCTGCCCGAATTTGTAAGAAGAAAGGATACCATCATGAAAACAACACAGGAACTGAAAGAACTGTTGTATAAAAACAAAACAGTCGCTGACCAGCAGCCTGATGCCATTGCAGAAGCCAATGCTTTCTGCGAAGGTTACAAGGCTTTCCTGAACGCTGCCAAAACCGAGCGCGAAGCCGCCGCTTATAGCGAGCAGCTGCTCAAGCAGGCTGGCTACAAGCCCTTTGTGCCCGGCATGACACTGAACGCAGGGGATAAAGTCTACCTGATCAATCGCAGCAAGTGCGTGCTGGCAGCTACCATCGGCGAGCGCAGCATGGCCGAGGGCTTCCACCTGAACATTGCCCATATTGATTCCCCGCGCCTGGACCTGCGCCCGGTGCCGCTGTTTGAAAAGGATGGCCTGGCTTACTTCCGCACCCACTATTACGGCGGTATCCGCAAGTATCAGTGGCCTACCATCCCGCTGGCGCTGCATGGTGTTGTCTGCCGTGAGGACGGCACCACCGTAACCATTACCATCGGTGAAAACGACGAGGATCCCGTCTTTACCATCACTGACCTGCTGCCCCATCTGGGCCGTGAACAGAACCAGAAAAAGCTGCCCGATGCCATCACCGCCGAAAACCTGAATGTCGTGCTTGGCTCCCTGCCCATTGCGGACGCTGATGCCGAAAACCGCATCAAGCTGAGCATTCTCGGTCTGTTGAACGAGATGTACGGCATTACCGAGCGTGATTTTGTCACCGCTGAAATTGAGATTGTGCCCGCATTCAAGGCCCGCGATGTTGGCCTGGACCGCTCCATGATCGGCGCTTACGGCCATGATGACCGCGTGGACGCTTACCCGGCCCTGATGGCTGAAATTGAGGTACAGCACCCGGCCCACACCACTGTCTGCATCCTGACCGATAAAGAGGAGGTCGGCTCTGACGGCGTGACCGGCATGAATAGCATGTATGCCTACCACTTCCTGCAGCAGCTCTGTGCCGCCACCGGTGTGGATTCCATTGCTGCGTTCCAGGCATCCAAGTGCCTGTCTGCCGATGTTACCGCTGCTTATGATCCCAGCTTCTCCGAAGCATTCGAGCCGGATAACGGCACCTATGCGGGCCGCGGCGTTGCAATTTACAAATACACCGGTGCAGGCGGAAAGAGCTCTACCAGCGATGCCAACGCCGAACTGGTCAGCTACCTGACCCGCCTGATGAACAAGAACGGCGTGGTTTGGCAGATCGGCGAAATGGGCCGCCTGGACCTTGGCGGCGGCGGCACTATCGCCAAATATGTGGCCAACCGCGATATTGATACCATTGATATCGGTGTGCCCGTTCTGGCCATGCACTCTCCGTTCGAGGTCGTTTCCAAGGCCGATGTTTACATGGCTTACCGCACCTTCCGGGCTTTCTGTACGGATGCTGAGTAACACTTAAGGCAATACCGCATAATTCTAAGTGCCGATACGGCGAGCGAGGTGCGGCAGATGCTAAGCCAAAAGCGCAGATAATACTGGATGCTGCAAAGGTGAGCGCCGCCAGTGGCGGAAACAGCGAACCGAAGCAGGGGCAGCGGTCGCAGAGTGCGAGGGGCTTTTGTCCCCGAAGCACGATGCGGGTACCGCAACCCGACATTATCGAGCATTTTGGCAACGCAGATGCCGTGCCGCAGCCGCCGGAGCGATGCTTAAGCCGTCAGGCGGGAATTGTGCGGTGTTGCCTTAAAGCAAATTTATCCATATCATTCCGGCGCTGTGCCCTCAAATTGGGTGCAGCGCCTTTTTGTGTTTTATACCGTACTTTTTTGAACAAAGTGGGGCATATCGTCAAGCATCGGGGCCGGAATAGCCTATTATAATTGAACAAAAGTCTTTTTTTGCCTATGTACAAAATGCCGAACAATGCGATACAATGTCACCATAGCAAGAAAAGCCGTGCAGCCCCGTTCAAGCGGGACCGCACAGCGAACCTGGAACCGAAAAACGGCTGGTTCCCAGGGGCTTATCCAAAAGGCCCTGCCGCTGCCGGGTACGCTTTGCTTGCAGAGCAATGGCTAGCGTACCGTTTTGAAAAGGAGAGAGTTTTGTTATGCCGATGAATAAAGTTGTTCACGCCGCACAGCGCGCTGCTTTCAGCGCTGCCATTGATGTCGCCATCAGCGCCGTGCGCGGTAAGGGAACCGAAAAGCTGTCCGAGAATGCTGTCAAGCTGGTCAACCTGGCCGAGCCCCTGCTGAAAGACCGTTACCCGGCCTCCGCCTTTGATGCAGCCCGCAAGTTTGTCAGCGACCCCAACGGCAAGTGGATGCAGTACGCATACCGCGCCATCAACGAGATCGACCCCCATGTGCTGAAGATGAACGCCCTGAACCTGGTGTATGAGGGCATGTTTTCCGGTTACAACTATGTTTGTGAGCTGCGCAAAAAGTATGATTGCAACATGCCGTGGATCCTGCTGTTTGACCCCACCTCCGCCTGCAACCTGCATTGCAAGGGCTGCTGGGCTGCCGAGTACGGCAACCGCCTGAACCTGACCTACGAGGAAATGGACAAGCTGGTTACCGAGGGTGAAGAGCTGGGCATCCACTGGTATATGTGCACCGGCGGCGAGCCGATGTGCCGCAAGAACGATCTGCTCAAGCTGGCTGCCAAGCACCAGAGCTCCGTGTTCCACCTGTTCACCAATGGTACTCTGATCGACGATGCTTTCTGCGAGGAAGTCAAGAAAGTCGGCAACATGGCTTTCTTCCTGTCCGTTGAGGGCCTGGATGATGCCACCGACAGCCGCCGCGGCGAAGGCGTGTTCCAGCGCGTTATGAACGCTATGGACATCATGAAAAAGCACGGCCTGCTGTTTGGTACCTCCATCTGCTACACTTCCGCCAACTACAAGGCTGTTACCAGCGATGAATTCATGGATATGCTCATCAGCCACGGCGTGCGCTTCAACTGGTACTTCCACTATATGCCCATCGGCGATGGTGCTAACGTTGACTTGATGCTGAATCCCGAACAGCGTGAGTACATGATCCAGCGTGTACGCGAGATCCGCGGCTTTACCGGCGGCAAGCAGATTTTCTGCATTGACTTCCAGAACGACGGCGAGTACATTGACGGCTGTATCGCCGGCGGCCGCCAGTATGCTCACATCAACCCCAACGGCGATGTGGAGCCCTGCGTATTCATCCATTACTCCGGCGCCAACATCCATGACAAGAGCCTGCTGGAATGCCTGCAGCAGCCCTTGTTCAAGGAATATCACAAGGGCCAGCCCTTCAACGGCAACCATCTGCGTCCCTGCCCGATGCTGGAGAACCCCCAGATTCTGGGCGATATGGTTCGCCGCAGCGGTGCCCACAGCACCGATATGCAGCAGCCGGAATCCCCGGAGGATGTTTTCCGCCGCTGCCGTCCCTACGCAACCAGCTGGATGCCCACCGCTGACCGCCTGTGGGCCGAAAAGCACCCCGGTTACGTTGACCCCGAAAATCCGGAAAGCGCTAACAGCTGTGCCTCCTGCGCCAGCTGCGCCGCATGCTCCGCTCATCAGGAATAATTAAATTACTGATTTCATCCGCCCATGGCAAACAGCCACGGGCGGATTTTTTGTGCCTGTTCAGCTTTCGCAGGTTTCCCGCATTTTCTCTTTGCCATTGGCATACACTGAACAAGCGGCCCCCAAAGCCGCCAAAACTGCCGCACGGCCACGAAAGGGGAGATGCCTGCTATCAAAACGGTCATTTATCTGGATGTCCTTTTGCTGGTCAACTTTCTGGTGGCTTACTTTTTGCTGCAGGCCGCCGGGCTGCTCAGCAGTCAGCACGCCGCGTTTTCCCGCATGGTGTGCGCCAGCGGCATTGCCTCGCTCAGTGCGCTGATCTTGTTCGCGCCGGAACTTTCATATCCTGCCCAAATTCTGTACAAGATACTGACTGCCTGCGCCGTGGTGGGCGTTGCCTTTGGGCTGCAGGGGCTGCGGCGCTTTGTCACCGCCGTGTGCTGGTATGCCGCGCTCAACATTCTGCTGGCCGGGCTTTGCATTGCCGTTATCCTACGCACAGGCACACCGCTGCTACAAGCGGCAAATCTTACGGTATACCTGCGCATTTCGCCGGTCGTGTTGCTGCTGCTTTCCGCAGCCAGCTGCGGCGCGGTGTGGCTGGTATTGCACTTTTCGGGCAGCACGCCGCAGACCACCCGGACGATTGGGATCGAGTTTGAACTGTGCGGTGCCCCCGTGCGGCTGCGCGCCACACTGGATACTGGGTGCCACCTGAAAGACCCCGTCACCTGCCTGCCGGTGCTGCTCATCAGCTGGCCGGCGGCAAAAGGCCGACTGCCGGGGGGAGTCAACGCCTTTTTGGGGCAGTGGTTCCAGGGCCTGCACCCCAGTACGCCGCCGGTCGGTGCCAGTCTGCGGGTGATACCCTGCAATACCGCTGCGCAGCACGCGCTGCTGCCGGGGTTTGCGGTGGCGGATATCAGCACCATCACCGAAGCGGGGATGCAAAGCCTTGGCCGCACCGCCGTTGCTTTTTGCCCGCAGCCGTTCCAGTCCGGCGAATATGAAGCTTTATATGGCTCAGATTTTTTGTAACCATGCGGCAGGCTTGTATCAATTACTGCCGGCAATCCGCTTATCGCGAAGCACATGATAAATCACACATTATATTCGCTAAATATTTATTTAGTGAAATAATGAGCGAAAACGCATAGCTATCGTTTCCGCTGCACGTTATATCTCTGCGTAAGCACAAACCACCCGCCAATGCCTTTATCATAGTTTACCACCCACATCTCAAAGGAGGGAAATATTTATGCAGCTGCTGCACACGCTTTGCCGCCGTATCGGAAATTTTGTGCTACTGTTTGGTGCCATGCCGGATCTGCACTACATTAACGGCCCGGATACGCTGCCCCCGCCGCTGACCCCGCAGGAAGAACAGCAGGCGCTGTGCGGTCTTGCTGCGGGCGAAGGGGCGGCGCGGGATGTCTTGATCACACATAACCTGCGCTTGGTCGTTTACATTGCCAAAAAATTTGAATCCTCCACCGCTGGGGTGGAGGATATGATCTCGATTGGTACGATCGGCTTAATTAAAGCGGTAAATACCTTTGAACCGGGAAAAAATATCAAACTTGCTACCTATGCCAGCCGCTGCATTGAAAATGAAATTTTGATGTACCTGCGCAAAAGCTCCAACCGCAGGCAGGATGCCAGCATTGATGAGCCCCTGAACACTGATTCCGACGGCAACGAGCTGCTGCTGATGGATGTGCTGACCAGCGATCAGGCCCAGGTTGGGGAAGAGCTGGAGCGCAATGCCGAGCGCAGCGCCCTGCTTGCCGCCGTTCAGGCATTGAACCCGAGGGAGCGGCAAATCATGGAGCTGCGCTTCGGTTTACGTGATGGGGTAGAGCACACCCAAAAGGAAGTTGCGGATTCCATCGGGATATCTCAAAGTTATATTTCCCGGTTGGAAAAGCGCATCATCAAGCGTTTGCGTCAACAAATCGAGTCTTTGGTCTGATCCGGCATGCCTTAGCTATTCCTGAGTGACCCGCTGCCCAGATACTGTGCTGGCAGTTGTCTGGGTCACAAAATCCTGGATCACCCCGCCCAACAAGTTCATTTGCGGTTCTTCACACAACAAAAGGTAATCAAATTCGTTCCGCGTCCAACTCGCCATGGCGTTCCGACCGGGGTTCTGGCTCAGCGTGACTTCTGTGCCGTCAATCAGCACAGTGGCCACGTTTTCGTATTGATAAGCCAGATAGGTATCCGGCACATCCAGCTGCCCGGTTTGAGCAACCCGCAGCCGAACGTCCCCGGCGGGAATCACATTGTATTCAATCTCCGCCGTTTTGCGGTTGATGAGCCAGAATCGCCCCGGAATCAGGATATCAGTGGAAGGGTACATCGTTACAGCAAACCCTGCACTTTCGGTAAAATCCGGCGCCGAATATTCCTCCTGGTAACTGCGCTGCCCGGTGGGCGTGCCGGGCTGCTGGATGCTCTCTTTCTGCCACATCATCGCGGCGGCAATCAGCGCCGCAATGCCCACAACTGCCAAAAACAAAATCAGCCAAAATGCTTGCTCCATCATTACCATCCCCTTTGCTCCATGGTATGTGCTGCGGCTGGGGATGGTGCACATGAGATGGTTCTACCGGCAGGAGATTTGTTCCTTGATGTGGTTCAGCGCGCATTTTTCCAACCGGCTGACCTGCGCCTGGCTGATGCCGATGGCCTGCGCCACCTGCATCTGTGTCTGGCCGGATAAATACCGCAGGGCGATGATGCGCCGCTCCCGCGGGGTAAGGGCCTGCACGGTATCCTTGAACATGATATCGCTGATCCAGCTTTCCTCACAGCTTGCTTCCTGTACGCGGTCCATAATGGCTAGGGTATCATCACCATCGGTATAGGCCGGTTCATACAAACTGGCTGGTTCCACAATGGATTCCAGCGCCATGGCAACCTGCTCCGGGGCGCTGCCGACGCGGGCGGCAATTTCACTCACGCGGGGCTCACGCCCGGTTTCTTTTTGCAGGGCTTCCCGTGCCTGCATGGCGTGATAGGCCAGGTCCCGCACCGACCGGCTGACCCGTATGGGGGTATTATCCCGCAAAAAGCGCCGGATCTCACCCAGAATCATCGGCACCCCATAGGTGGAAAACCGCACCTTCAAACCGGGGTCAAAATTGTCGATTGCCTTAATCAGCCCAATGCACCCAACCTGGAACAGGTCGTCCAGGTTTTCGCCTCGGCCCGCAAATTTCTGCACCACGCTCAACACAAGGCGCAGATTGCCCTGTATCATCTGGGCACGGGCTTCGCTGTTTCCGGCTTTGGCAGCAAGCAGCAGATGGGTTTTCTGTTCCTCGTTCAGCACCGGCAGCAGGGCCGTGTTCACACCGCATATTTCCACTTTGCTGGTATTCATTCTGCATCCTCCCGTTCTTTTGCATTCAGCAACAGCAGTTGGTTCCGCCCTTAGGGGGATCTGAAAAGTCGAAAATATCGTCTATTTCTACAAGCATAGCCGGATTTTGTGTTAAAGAGCCGTGGAATCCACAAAGGATTCCTGCGGTTCTTTGCCTTAAGGCAACACCGCACAATTCCCGCCTTACGGCTTAAGCACCGCTCCGGCGGCTGCGGCACGGCATCTGCGTTGCCAAAATACTCGATAATGTCGGGTTGCGGTACCCGCATCGTGCTTCGGGGGCAAAAGCCCCTCGCACTCTGCGACCGCTGCCCCTGCTTCGGTTCGCTGCATCCGCCACTGGCGGCGCTCACCTTTGCAGCATCCAGTATTATCTGCGCTTTTGGCCTAGCAGCTGCCGCACCTCGCTCGCCGTATCGGCACTTAGAATTATGCGGTATTGCCTTAAATCCTGCTTGTGTTTGCGAAATATCCGTCATTTTTTTGTTTTCAGATACACCTTAGTATGGGCACCTGACGGCTGAAAAAGACAGGATGGGAAATAATTGAAATCCCTCCTTTCATAAAATAGCAAAGGCAAAAAACAGGCCCCTGTTGGACTATATTTTTGTGCATGCTAGTAAATTTAATACGAACCGCCCTGGCAAGATTGCACCCGCGCGCAGGTTATGTTATACTAATACTTATGTTGGAAAAATTATGTTCCGGCGTGCGGTACCGCACCGTGTTGTGCCATGCGCCCAAACAGCAGGAAAAAGGGATACCGATGAAAATAGGATTTGATAACAATAAGTACCTGGCCATGCAGTCTGCCCATATCCGGGAGCGCATCAGCCAGTTTGATAACAAGCTCTACCTGGAATTTGGCGGCAAGCTGTTTGATGACTATCATGCTTCCCGCGTGCTGCCGGGCTTCCAGCCGGATTCCAAACTTCAAATGCTGCTGCAGCTGAAAGACCAGGCCGAAATCGTGGTTGTGATCAGCGCCGAGGACATCATCAGCAACAAAATGCGCGGCGATTACGGCATCACCTATGACCAGGACGTTCTGCGCCTGATTGACGCGTTCCAGGGTATGGGTCTGTTTGTTGGCAGCGTGTGCATTACCATGTATACCGCTGCGCCGGAAGTGGAAGCTTTTGAGCGCCGCCTGAATGAGCTGAACATCCGTACCTTCCGCCATTACAAAATTGCTGGCTACCCCAACGATGTGACTCGCATTGTGAGCGATGACGGTTACGGCAAAAATGATTACATCGAAACCGAGCGCCCACTGGTCGTTATCACGGCTCCCGGCCCCGGCAGCGGCAAAATGGCCGTCTGCCTGTCCCAGCTGTACCATGAATACAAGCGCGGCATCAAGGCTGGCTACGCCAAATTTGAAACATTCCCCATCTGGAACATTCCCCTCAAGCACCCAGTCAACCTTGCTTACGAAGCTGCTACCGCCGACCTGAACGATGTCAACATGATTGACCCGTTCCATCTGGAAGCATACGGCAAAACGGCGGTCAACTATAACCGCGATATCGAAATTTTCCCCGTTGTCAATGCCATGTTTGAGCTGATTGCGGGCAAAAGCCCTTACCATTCGCCCACCGACATGGGCGTTAATATGGCAGGCAACTGCATCATTGACGATGAAGTCTGCCAGGAGGCTTCCCGCAAGGAAATTATCCGCCGCTACTTCAAGTGCCTGTGCGACCAGAAAACCGGCGGTATCGTCAAGGATGACCGCTACAAGCTGGAACTGCTGCTGAACCAGGCGGGCGTCAGCGTCGGCATGCGCGCCGTGGAACAGCAGGCCCACGCCTGTTCCGATAAAACCGGCGGCCGCCCTGCTGCGGCAATCGAACTGCCGGATGGCACTATTGTAACCGGCAAAACCGGCCCGCTGCTGGGCGCTGCCGCCTCTGCGTTGCTCAATGCACTCAAGCGCCTTGCCGGGATTGATCAGGAGCTGAATCTGGTTTCTGCCCATGCGATCGAGCCAATCCAGACCCTAAAAACCCAGTATCTCGGCAGCCGCAACCCCCGCCTGCACACGGATGAAATTCTCATCGCGCTTTCCAGCTCGGTTACTGAAAATGCCGCAGCAGCTGCCGCCATGCACCAGCTGCCCATGCTCAAAGGCTGCGATGTCCATTCCACTGTCATCCTGTCCAGCGTGGACGCCGATACCCTAAAAAAGCTTGGCATGAACCTGACCTGTGACCCTGTTTACGAAGAAACCGGCCGCAAGTACCATAAGATATAACCCCGATCATAATTCAAAAGGCCGAACGGTTCTCCTGCCGTTCGGCCTTTTGCGTTATCTGAGGTGTATCTGAAAACAAAGAAATAGACGATATTTTTGACTTTTCAGATACACCCTAGTATGGTTTTGTCAGCCTCGATTTTCCGTTGGTGCTTCCGGTGCCGCCTGCCGCTTGTTGTCGGCCTCCATCTTGACCCCGCACAGCCCCAGCGCACGCTGGAAAGACTTTGGTCCCTTATACAAAATACCCGTGATCCCTAGGTTATAGGCTGCCTGGGCGTTCACCTTGGTATCATCCACAAAAATGGTTTCGTCATAGGCAAGGCCGTATTTTTGCATCATCAGGCCAAAAATTTTCGGGTCGGGTTTGCTCAGGTGTACTTCGCACGAGGCAATGCCGCCGTCAAACAGCGGGAAAAAGTCCCGCTGGCGGATTTCGTCAATCACGTCCTGCGAAATGTTGGAAAGGTAATACAGCCGGTAGCCCGCCAGCTTCAGCTTGCACATCGTTTTTACCGTGCGCTTGTTGGTGTGCAGGATGCTCTGCCATTCATCAATGACAGCCTGCACCTCAAAGGTACGGCCGCGCTCAGCAGCGTTTTCCAGCATCAGGCGGTTAGCAGTGCCGCGGCTGATGACCCCGCGGTCCAGCTCTTCCCATTCTTTGCTGCCAAAGGTCAAATCAAACACTTCATCTTCGGCGCTCTTGTTCAAAAAATGATCCATCAAAAAATCCCGCGGCTTAAAATCCACCACAACGCCGCCCAGATCAAAAATGATGTTTTTATACATAAACGGTTTATCCCTCCGGTTTTGGCTTACATCATACCTGCATAGCAGTCTGTATTATCCCTTATTATACACATAATTGCCCCAAAGCACAAATAAATTATTTACAGCATAATCTGTAATAGGTGCAAAATGGGAAAAGGGGTGGTGGCATGACACTGCGTGACTTGAGCGAGAAAGATGTGATTCAGCTGAAAACAGGGGAGAACCTTGGCCGCATTGATGACCTTGCCTTTGAGGATGGCCAGATCACCCAGGTGGTCCTGCACGGCCGCGCCCGAATGTTCGGCTTGCTGGGGCGGGACGATGATTTGTTCATTCCCTGGGCCGCTGTCAAAACCATAGGGACAGATGTTATCATGGTGGATGCCGAAGTGCCGCCCCCGCACGCAAATCACATCAGAAAAGGCTGGATGTAAAATCACTGAAAAATCTTCTTGACAGGGGTGAACATTTTGTGAGACTGTGCTATAATATTTTGAAAGAGTAACTTCCAGATACTGCCACCCAAGGAAAGGGGAGCCCGCCATGCAGATGAACGAAAAGCAAACCCTGCTGGCCGGTGCTGCCGCCCTTGCGCTGATCGTATTTGGTGCGCTATTCTGGATCGCTCCTGTCTGGCAGTTTGGTTATGCCCCGGCTGCCTATCAGCCGCCTGTTTTGCTGGCACAGGCCGAACCTGCACCGGAACCCACGCGGGAAGAACAGGGACAAGTCAACATCAATACCGCTTCGGCCGAAGAGCTGATGCGGCTGCCCGGCATTGGGCAGGCAAAAGCGGAAGCCATTCTGGCGGACCGCGCGGCAAACGGCCCCTATGCAGCGCCGGAAGACCTGACCCGCGTGAAAGGAATATCCCAGCGCATGGTGCAGCAGTGGGGAAGTGATATTACCGTTGGCGGCTGACCCCGCTGCCCGATGGCGGAGCTAGGGCAATACCGCATAATTCTAAGTGCCGATACGGCGAGCGAGGTGCGGCAGATGCTAAGCCAAAAGCGCAGATAATACTGGATGCTGCAAAGGTGAGCGCCGCCAGTGGCGGAAACAGCGAACCGAAGCAGGGGCAGCGGTCGCAGAGTGCGAGGGGCTTTTGCCCCCGAAGCACGATGCGGGTACCGCAACCCGACATTATCGAGCATTTTGGCTTGGCAGATGCCGTGCCGCAGCTGCCGGAGCGGTGCTTAAGCCGCAAGGTGGGAATTGTGCGGTGTTGCCCTAGAAAATAAAAACTGATTTTAGCCTCGCTCAACACCCCTGAACATCCGTAAGGAGGAACCTGTTTTGGAAAACCCGTCGGAGAGCATTTTTATCAACCGGGAACTCAGCTGGCTGGATTTTGACAGCCGCGTGCTGGCCCTTGCCAAAGAAAAAAGCGTTCCCCTGGCAGAGCGCATCAAATTTGCCGCCATTTTCGGCAGCAATATGGATGAGTTTTTTATGGTGCGTGTTGGCTCGCTGTATGACCAGACGTTGCTGAAAAACAATAAGCTGGATATCGTCACCCATATGACGCCATCGGAACAGATCGCCGCCATCACCCCGCGCGTAGCGGAGCTGCAGGCAAAGTGTGATAAATACTATCAGCACTTACTTTCCGCCTTGAAGGAGAACAAGTACATCAAGGTCGATTTTGACCACCTGGACAAGCAGCAGGAGCACTACTGGAAAGCATATTTCACCTCTGAAATCCTGCCCATCCTGAGCCCGCAGGTGGTGGACCAACGCCACCCGTTCCCGTTCCTGCGCAATAAAGAAATTTATTATGCCGCCCAGCTCAACAGCAAGAGTGACGGTGTATATTACGGCATTATCCCCCTCAGCGGCCAGTTTGAGCAGCTGCTGTTTATCAAAAATCCAGACGGCACCACAAGCTTTGCCTTTGCGGATGAGCTGATCGCCCATTACGCCGCCAGCATCTTTAATAAAAGCACGCTGCAGAACGCCTGTCTGTTCCGCGTGACCCGCAATGCGGATATCACGGTGGACGAGGGCATGATGGATCATGATATCGACTTCCGCGATGTGATGAGCGAGCTGCTGAAAAAGCGCCGCAAGCTGGCCGCTGTGCGCCTGCAATTCTGGCCCAGCGCTCCGCAGGAGATCGTCAAGTTCCTGCGGGACAAGCTGGTGGTCCCGGCGGACCGCTGCTATACCCAAACTTCTCCGCTGGACCCCGGACTTTTGTTCCGCCTGGCCAGCCGCGTTTCGGCAGACAGCAACCCCGCTTTTTCCTATCCGCCAGCCCGCCCGATTCAGGCCCCCGCGGATTATGATCTGTATGCCGAAGCCCACAAACATGATGTTCTGCTCTCTTACCCGTACCAGAGCATCCGCCCGTTCATCCGCATGCTGATGAAAGCAGGTTCCGACCCGGATGTTGTCAGCATCAAAATGACCCTGTACCGCATGGCAAGCGATTCCCAGATCGTGCAGGCGCTGATCAATGCAGCGGAAAACGGCAAGGAAGTTACCGCCATGGTGGAGCTGCGCGCCCGCTTTGACGAGCAGAACAACATCGACTGGTCCAAACAGCTGGAAGAAGCTGGCTGCACGGTGTTCTATGGCTTTGATGATTACAAAGTTCATTCCAAGCTGACCCTGATCACCAGCAAGGTGAACGGCAAATACCACTACCTGACCCAGATTGGCACAGGTAACTATAACGAAAAAACCAGCGAGCTGTACACTGACCTTTCCTTCATCACCACCCGGCAGGAAATCGGCGAGGAAGCCAGCGCAGTGTTCAACAATATGGCTTTGCAGCGCCTGACCAGTGAGGCCGATACCATGCTGGTGGCACCGCTGCGCTTCAAGAGCGTTCTGCTGGAACAGATGGACCGCCAGATTGACCGCGCCCGCCGCGGGCTTCCGGCATCCATGATTTTGAAAAACAACTCCATCAATGACCCGCAGATCATCAACAAGATCAGCGAGGCCAGTTGCGCCGGTGTGCGGGTGGATATGATCGTGCGCGGCATCTGCTGCATCAAAGCAGGGGTGCCTGGAAAGACCGAGAACGTCCACATCCGCAGCATCGTTGGCCGCTATCTGGAACATTCCCGCATTTATTGCTTCGGTGAAGGCGAAGACATGACCATCTATATCGCCTCCGGCGACTTCCTGACCCGCAACACCGAGCGTCGTGTCGAAGTCGGCGTGCGGGTGGATGATCGTGAGATTGCCAAAAAGCTGCGCGGCATCCTCGACCTACAGCTGCGGGATACCGTCAATGCACGGGAAATGCAGCCTGATGGCATATATACCCGCGTAAAGCCTAAGCAGGGCGAGCCGCCGGTGGACAGCCAGATGGCAATGTATGGCTACTTCCAGCACGGCTTTGAAACCGCACACCCCGCCGCACCCACCAGAAAGGCTGCCGCCAAACCGGTTCAAAAGCCCAAGCGCCCCACGCCCCATTCCCACAAACCGGAAAATAAGCGCTTCCGCGGTTTTCTTGACAGCCTGTTTGGCCACAAAAAGTAACCCCCGCAAAGGCTGTTCTGCACCATTCCCGCCTGACGGCAGGGATGCCGCATCAGCCCCGGAATGATATGGAACCGCCAAAAGTAAAACGGTTAAGGAGAACATAAACGTATGAAAACCTGTGTTGTAACAGCAACCTATGGCTGCGCTCCCAACAAAGTATGGCTGTACATGACCAACCCCACCCTGAACAGCTGGAACCCGACTGTTGCTTCGGCGGAGGTTGACCTGGAAGGCATGCACATTGTTGAGAAAAACAAGGACGGCACTACCACGGATATCCACTTTGACAAGCTGGATAAGCCCCGCCGTATCAGCTGCACTTTTACCCGCGGCAAGATCCGCGGCGCTTTTACCGCCATCCTGCTGGGCAGCGCCGATTCCACCAGCCTGGAATGCACGCTGGATGTGGAAGGTCTTGGTCTGTTCGCCAAGCCGCAGAAAAAGCTGGAAGCGTATCTGGAAACCTTGCGCAAAGTACTGGGTGACTAAACCAGAATCAGATTCACAATATCTTTGGTAAATTGATAAAACAGATAAAGCGGGGCACTGCATTGTGGTGCTCCGTTTTTCTATACCGGAAGCTGCTTTTTCGGGAAGTCTGGCCGCAGAACTTTGCACGGTACTTGTGATGCAGCGCCCCGCTTTCTTGCATACCCACCCGCCCCCGCTGCATATATACAAAATATACCGCAATGCAAAGAAAGGGGACTGCCTATGTGGGAGAATGCCGCCAAACATACTGATACACCACCCGCGCCACCCGCTGCGGCGGAGCCCGGCGAATATGATACGCTGCTGTGGGCACAGATCATCCTGTGCGTGCTGATTGCCGCTGGGGTATTCGCTGCCCGCGCGCTGGAACTGCCGCTGTACAGCACGCTGCGCACCGATTACCGCTATGCGCTGGCCCAGCCCGGCCCCGATTTCTGGAACACGGATGGCTCCCGCAATGTCGTGCGCTTTACACAGGAAACTTTTGCCGAGTTGCGCGGGGTGCTGCGGCAAGTCGCCGCCCAAACGCCGGAAACCGCCGCCCGCACCGGCACTGCCCACGGCCAGCCGCTGGCCAGCGCCGAAGCGTATCTGCCGGGGGTTATGCTCCAATATCCTCTGCCGGGCAAACCTGCTGTTGAAACCTCCGCTTACGGAACCCGCATTGATCCCGTGCAGGGCAAAACACAGGAGTTCCATACCGGTGCGGATCTTTCCGCTGTGCAGGGAACACCGGTTTATGCTGCCGCAAGCGGGGTGGTGCGCATAGCCCGGAATCATGCGAGCTATGGCAATTATGTCCGTCTGCTGCACCCCGGCGGGGATGAAACGATCTATGCCCATCTGCAATACCTGTTTGTCCGCCAGGGTCAGCAGATTCAGGCGGGGCAGTGCCTGGGCACCGTGGGGCAGACCGGCAACGCCACCGGCCCGCACCTGCACTTTGAGCTTTTGCACGCCGGTGTGCGGTATGACCCAACCCGGGCCCTTGCCAAAGCGGGTCTCCAGGCGGAACCATGAAGCAGCCGCACCACATTTTAGCCGTCCGTATCGCGCACCCGGTCTGGACACTCTTTCTCCTCGCTTTGGCGCTGGCCGTTGACCACACCGGCATTGTCCGCCTAGGGCTTCTGTGCTCCTGCCTGCATGAATGCGGCCACCTGCTGGTGTGGGTACTGCTGACCCGTTTGCCCCCAATGCTTATTATCTGTCCAACCGGTTTCTGTCTTTCCCTGCGTGGGGTGGTGCTGACGCCAAAGCAGTTTATCATTCTTGCCGCTGCGGGGCCAGCGGTCAATCTGGTGCTGGCGGCAGGGGGCATTGCCTGGTTGCAGGGCCATCCCGCCAGTTACCGCCTGTGTTATTTCATCGCGGCCAATCTGCTTCTGGGGGCATTCAACCTGCTGCCGATCCATGGGCTGGATGGCTGGCAGATCAACTCCAACCTGGGTATCCTGTTTCATTCCAAGATCCAAACCCAGAAGCATTCCTGCGTGAATTGAGGTTGCATTTTGCGCTGTTTTGGGCTATCATATAAAATAGAAAAGTTGTGTAAAGCAATAAATGAACAATAACTGCCTGCGGTCAACACCTGTGCTGCAGGGTATGGAAGGGTGGCAACATGGCCGAATTTTCCCCTAAGTTGAAAGAAGCGCTCAGTCTGGTTCAAAAGCCGGGCCGTTATACTGGCGGTGAACCGGGCTGCACCTATAAAGATAAAGCAAACGTTGATGTGCGCATGGCGTTCTGCTTCCCTGATACCTATGAGATCGGCATGTCCTTTTTGGGCGAAAAATCCTGTACGAGCTGCTCAACCGCCACGAAAACTGGTGGTGCGAGCGAGCCTTTATGCCCTGGGTGGACATGAAAGAGCAGATGGAGCGCCTGCATATTCCGCTCTACTGCCTGGAAAGCAAGGACCCGCTGACGGATTTCGATATCGTTGGCTTCTCCTTGGAATACGAGCTTTGCTATACCAATATCCTTGCCATGCTGGATCTGGCAGGCATTCCGCTGCGCGCTGCGGATCGTGACGAGCGCTGGCCGCTGATCATTTCCGGCGGCCCCTGCGTCTGCAACGCCGAACCGATGGCGGATTTCTTTGATATCATGCAGCTGGGCGAAGGCGAACAGATGCTGCAGGACATCTGCGCCACCGTGGAAGCAGGTAAAAAGGCTGGCTGGAACAAGGACCAGCTGCTGTTTGAACTTTCAAAAATTCCCGGCGTGTATGTGCCGTCCTTCTATGATGTAACCTACCTGCCGGATGGCCGGGTGGAAAGCATCAAGCCTAACCGCCCCGGTGTGCCGGAACGTGTGACCAAGGCCATTGTGAAGGACATGGACAGCTTTGTTCCGCCGGAAAATTTTGTTGTGCCCATGGTGGGTGCTGTGCAGGACCGTGCCTGTGTGGAAGTTCTGCGCGGCTGTGTGCGCGGTTGCCGGTTCTGCCAGGCAGGCCAGCTGTACCGCCCGTTCCGCGAGCGCTCGCCCAAGCTCATCAGCGAAAGCGCCCGTGTGCTGTGCCGCAACACCGGGTACGATGAACTGAGCCTTTCCAGCCTGTCCACCTCCGACCATTCCCGTCTGGAGGATATCCTGGACGAGCTGAATTCCTGGGCGGAGACCGACCATGTCAGCCTGTCGCTGCCGTCTCTGCGTGTGGACAACTTCTCGCAGTCTCTGGTGGAAAAAACCACTAAGGTGCGCAAAAGCGGCTTGACCTTTGCGGCGGAGGCCGGCACCCAGCGCCTGCGCGATGTCATCAACAAAAACGTTACCTGGGATCAGATCGAGCGCGGCTGCCGCATTGCCTTCGCGGAAGGCTACACCTCCGTCAAGCTCTACTTTATGATGGGCCTGCCCACCGAAACACTGGAAGACATCAAAGGCATTGCCGATACCGCCCAGCAGGTAGTGGACCTGTATTACAGCATGGAGCACCCCAAAGGCAAGGGCGTGCAGGTTACCATCAGCGTGGCCTGCTTTGTGCCCAAGCCCGATACGCCGTTCCAGTTCTGCGCCCAGGACCGCCGCGAAACCCTGCGCGAAAAGCAGAAGTACCTGCTCAGCTGTGTGCATTCGCGCAAAATCAAGGTCAACTATCACGACAGCGCCACCAGCGTGCTGGAGGGTGTGTTTGCCAAGGGTGACCGCCGCATGGGCCGCGTGATCGAAACGGCCTATCACAACGGCGCATTCTTTGATACCTGGGAGGAGTTCTTCAGCTATGACCGCTGGTTGGAAGCATTTGCTGCCTGCGGCCTGGACCCCGATTTTTATAACTACCGCGCCTTGGACTTGGATGAAGTAACCCCGTGGTCGCACCTGGATGTGGGTGTGACCCATGCCCACCTGGTGCGGGAATACCAAAAGGCCCTGCAGGCGCAGACCACACAGCCCTGCAACCGCCAGTGCTCGGCCTGCGGTGCCAATAAACTGCTGGGAGGACCCTGCTTTGATTACAGTAAGAATTCGCTTTGAAAAAACGGGCGAAGCTGCCTATATCTCGCTGCTGGACCTGCAGCGCGTGTTCCATCGCATCTTAAAGCGCAGCGGTCTGCCGGTGTATTACACCCAGGGCTTTAACCCGCATATCTATCTTTCCTTTGCGTGCCCGCTGTCTTTGGGGCAGGAAAGCCTGTGTGAGTGCTGCGAGGTAAAAACCGAAGCTGAGGACCCCCAGCTGGATACCTGGTGCGATGTTTTGCAGCCCTACATGCCGCGCGGTATCAAGGTGCTCAGCGCCCAGCAGGCGCAGAATAAGGTAGCGGAGATCGACCATGCTTCTTATCTTGTCACTCTGCCCGCCAGCGCCGCCGCTGCGCTGGATGCTTACAACGCAGCCGAAAACGCCATGGTGGTCAAAAAGACCAAGCGCGGCCAGAAAGAGCTGGACCTGAAAGCCATTATCCCGCATGTTGAATATGAACAGGCAGGGGAGCAGCTGCAGTTTAACCTGGTGCTGCCCTGCGGCTCCGGCGAAGCACCGAACTATAACCCCGCTTTGCTGCTGGGCTATTTGCAGCAGCAGTACAACATCCCGCCCTGGCTGTGCAGCGTGCTGCGCACGAAGCTTTACACAAAAAACAACGAAGAATTTTGTTAATTTGCCGAAAAGCCCTTGCAAAATCTGCCAGGGTATGTTATTATACTTAAGCGTTAGTGCCGCCGAGCCATCGGCGGGGTAATGACACATCATTATACAGGCGGTCCTCTGCCGCTGTAAGCGGGTATGAACGTCGCAAAACAATGGAGGAATTCATCAATGAACGCAATGCAGAAAATGACCGAGGGCATGATCAAAGAGAACCAGCCCAAGTTTGAAGTCGGCGATACCGTCCGCGTGTCCGTCCGTATCAAGGAAGGCGACAAGGAGCGTATCCAGGCTTTCGAAGGTACCGTTATTGCTAAGAAGCATGGCGGCGTCGCGGAGACCTTCACCGTCCGCCGCACCTCTTATGGTGTTGGTGTTGAGCGTGTGTTCCCGGTCAACAGCCCGTTCGTCGAGAACGTTGAGGTTGTTCGCCGCGGTAAGGTTCGCCGTGCAAAGCTGTTCTATCTGCGCAGCCGCACCGGCAAGGCCGCCAAGGTCAAGGCTCGCGTCTGATTATCGGCCAATATGCAGCAAAAGGGGAGGACGGTTGGCGTTCTTCCCTTTTTGTTTTATCAATTTCTATGCCAGGCAAGGGGGGCTTGATTGGCTATGGCAAGTGCCGCTGTAACAGAGCGCTGCAAAAAGAACAAAAACCTGCTGGAATGGCTGGATTCCATCATTCTGGCGGTTGCTGTGCTTTCTCTTGTGTTCACCTTTGCCGCACGGGCCATCCGTGTGGACGGGCATTCCATGGACCCCACCCTGCATGATCAGCAGCTGCTGATCATCAACAGTCTGCCGTACCAGCCCAGCCATGGGGATATCGTCGTGATCGACGCCTACACCCCGCACGGCCAAACGCTTATCAAACGCGTCATCGGCGTGGCAGGTGATACGATCGACATTGATTTTACCACCGGCACCGTGTACCGCAACGGCGAAGCATTGGACGAACCCTATACCGCGGAACCGACCTACACCCGCCTGGATATGACGTTCCCCGTCACCGTGCCGGAAGGCACCATCTTTGTGATGGGGGATAACCGCAACAATTCTTTGGACAGCCGCCGTTCCGATATCGGCTTTGTGGATATCCGGGATGTGATGGGCAAAACCATTCAAAAATATTGACAGGAGAAGCAGATGAGCGAAGATATCATCAACCGCCGCGCGATCCAATGGTTCCCCGGCCATATGGCCAAAACCCTGCGCCTGATGGAAACCGAGATCCGCAACGTGGATTGTGTTTTACAAATTCTGGATGCGCGCATCCCGCTTTCCAGCCTGAACCCGGAAATTGAACGCATCACCTCCGGCAAGCCGCACCTGTATATTATGAATAAAGCCGACCTGGCGGACCCGGATATCACTGCCCAGTGGTTGGCTTACTTCAAAAGCGCCGGGGCTGGCTGCCTGCCCATGAACTCCAAACAAAGCGGCAAGGCAGGTGCAGTCAAAGGCCCCATTGAAAAAGAACTTTCCGCCCTGATGGAGCGCCGCCGCAAAAAGGCATGATCGGTGCCCGCATCCGTGTGATGGTGGTGGGCATTCCCAATGTGGGCAAATCCACCTTCATCAATTCCTTTGCCGGTGCTGCCCGCGCCAAAGCGGCCAACAAACCCGGCGTTACCCGCGGCAAACAGTGGATCACCGTGGATGATTACGACCTGATGGACATGCCCGGCGTGCTTTGGAAAAAGTTTGACAGTCTGGAAACCGCCACCAATCTGGCGTTCATCGGTTCCATCAAAGATGATATCCTGGATATCGAGGAGCTTGCCTGTGGTTTGCTGTCCGGCGTGCGGGCCATCTATCCGCAGCGCCTGATGGAGCGCTACAAGCTGGATGAGCAGGCTTTGGCTCTGCCGCCATATGACCTTTTGCAGGCCATCGGTGCCAAGCGCGGTATGCTGATTTCCGGCGGCGAGGTTGACACCGAGCGTGCCGCCAAAATGCTGGTCGGGGAATTCCGCGCCAGCAAGTGGGGCCGTATCTCGCTGGAACGCCCGCCGCAGCGCGCAGAAGTGACAGACTGGGAGGGCGATGATGCCGATGAGGACGAGCAGTAACCCCGCGTTGTATACGTTTGACGCAGCAAAGCGCGCCGAGCATGGCAACATCTGCGGCGTGGACGAAGCTGGACGCGGCCCCCTGTGCGGGCCGGTCTGCGTAGCCGCCGTCATTCTGAACCCGGATGACCCCATTGAAGGAGTCAACGACTCCAAAAAGCTCAGCGAGAAGCGCCGCGAAGCCTTGTTTGACGAGATCATTGCCCGCGCTCTGTGCTACCAGATCGTTTTTATCTCCCCGCAGGAAATTGACGAGCGCAACATCCTGTGGGCTACCATGGACGGCATGGAGCAGGCGGTGGCCGGTTTGGCCGTTACGCCGGACTATGTTCTGGTGGATGGCAACCGCTGCCCACCCAATCTGGCCCAGCCTGCCGAGGCTGTCGTCAAGGGTGATGCCAACAGCGCCAGTATTGCGGCGGCTTCCATTCTGGCCAAAGTCAGCCGTGACCGGTACATGCTGGAGCTGGATAAACAGTACCCGCAATACCAGCTGGCCAAACATAAAGGTTATCCCACCAAGCTCCATTATGAGCTGATTGAACAATATGGCATTCAGGATTTTTACCGCCGCAGCTTCTTGAAAAAGCAGGGCTACTGGCCATGAACCGCGCTGACTTGGGTCACATGGGAGAGGCTGTTGCCGCCAAATATTATATCCGGCAGGGCTACCTGCTGCTGAACCATAACTACCGCACCCGCATGGGGGAGCTGGACTTGATCTTATATAAAGCAGACACCATTGTGTTTGCCGAGGTCAAGACCCGCACCAGCGCCCAGCGCGCCGCCCCGGCCGAAGCGGTGGACTATTATAAACAGCAACGTCTGATTGCCGCGGCAGGCCAGTATCTTCAGCAAAGCCCGTATGCTGATGCCAACATCCGTTTTGATGTGGTGGAAGTTCTGCCTGCCGGTTCCGGCTGGCAGGTCCACTGCATCCGGGATGCTTTTGCCAGCGAATGATGCGGGGCCTATTTTGAGCTGTTTTGGATACAGCAAAACAGGATGTGCAACCTATTTTTGCTGTGCCAGAAAAAACAGGCCTTTCTGTGCGGAAAGGTTTGATAGAGATGAAAGATATATAGGGGGTTTGATTATGCAGTTCCAAAGCACACGCGATCCCAACACCATCGTTTCTTCGTCGGAGGCCATTCTCCGCGGTTTGGCACCGGACGGCGGCCTGTTCGTTCCCACCGCGTTCCCCAAGGCAGAGCTGGAAGATTGGAAATTCCTCAGCTACCCGGAGCTTGCCCAGAAAGTTCTGGCTGGCTTTTTGACAGATTATGACTCGGCTTTCCTGGGTGAAGCTGCCGCTGCAACTTATGGAGATGCCTTTGCCGGTAAGGCAGGTTATGTCCAGAAGGTTCACGATGGCCTGTACTCGCTGGAATTGTGGCACGGCCCGACCTGCGCCTTCAAGGACTATGCGCTCCAGCTGATGCCCAAACTGCTGGTTCAGGCCAAAAAAAACCTGGGCCGCACCGAAACGACCCGCATTCTGGTGGCAACCTCCGGCGATACCGGCAAGGCTGCACTGGCTGGTTATGCAGGCCTGCCGGGCATTGAGATCGAAGTGTTCTATCCCGATGCCGGTACCAGCGAAATCCAACGCCTGCAGATGGCCACCCAGGCAGGAGATAACGTATCCGTCTATGCCGTGAACGGCAACTTTGACGATGCCCAGACCGGCGTGAAACGCGTGTTTGGCGATGCTTCGGTTGCTGAAGAACTGGAAAAGCGCAATATCTGCCTGTCCAGCGCAAACTCCATCAACTGGGGTCGCCTGGTGCCGCAGATCGTGTACTACTTCTATGCCTACTTCCGCCTGGTGGAGCAGGGCAATGTTGCCTGGGGACAGCCGGTGGACTTCTGCGTGCCGACCGGAAACTTTGGCGATATCCTGGCCGGTTATTATGCCAAGCAGATGGGCCTGCCTGTGGGCAAGCTGGTTTGCGCTTCCAACAAGAATAACGTCCTGACCGACTTCATCAAGACCGGTACCTATGATGCCCGCCGCACCTTCTACAAGACGACTTCGCCGTCCATGGATATCCTGATTTCCAGCAACCTGGAGCGTCTTCTGTACCATGTCAGCGGCAGCAGCGCCAAAGTGGCAGGCTGGATGGCTGACCTGGCAAAGACCGGTATGTACACCGTCGATGCCGAGACCCTGGCCCGCATTCAGGCATCTTTTGCCTGCGGCTGTGCTGATGATACAGCTGGCGCCGCAGAGATCAATGCCCGCTTTGAGCAGGACAATTATCTCTGCGATACCCACACCGCCGTTGCGTTCTGCGTAGCTGAGACGGTGCGCAGCGCGGCGCCTATGGTGGTGCTTTCCACCGCCAGCCCGTACAAGTTCCCGCGCGATGTGCTGGCCGCGCTGGGTGAAACTGCCCCGGAAAGCGACTTTGCCGCCATGGCTGCTCTGAATGTCAAAACCGGCTGCCCGGTTCCGGCTTCCCTCAGCGTGCTGAACACCCTGCCGGTGCGGTTCAATACCGTCATTGAGCCTGCCGCCATCCGGGATGCCGCGCTGAAATAAGCGGCATTAGGGGCGTGCATTACACGCATTAAGTAAGCACTGCCAGGCCCGCAAATGCAGCCCGGCAGCCGCCGGTAAACTGTGGTTATACTTCGCTGAAGGTTTCGCACATTGTTTCTGTGCCGTTGTTGGCGCGGTGGTTCACGTGAATCTCATGCGCTGTGCAGCAGCAGGAGCCGTTGTTGTACACACAGTTTTCTACATCACAGCAAATTCCGTTGATTACGTTTTCTTCCATCATGGTGCTTCTCCTTTCTTGGTAAGGCACAAAAGCGTTTGCTTTTGTGTGCTCTATCAGTATGGGCAGAATACACCAGAATATACTGCCGGGGGGGTGCATATGGCAATTTTTGTGGTTGGTGATCTTCACCTTTCTCTCGGCGGGGATAAGCCGATGGATGTTTTTGAAGGCTGGGAAGGCTATCTGCCCAAGTTGGAAGCAAACTGGCGCACGCTGATCTCCCCGCAGGATACAGTCATTCTGGCGGGGGATACCAGCTGGGCCATGAAGCTGGAGGACACCAAAACCGACTTTGCGTTTATCCAAAACCTGCCGGGTCAAAAATGGCTGCTGAAGGGCAACCATGATTATTGGTGGACGACCGCCCGCAAGATGGAGCGCTACCTGACAGAAAACGGCTTTGATACCATGCACATCCTGCATAACAATGCCTGCATGGTGGGGGATTATGCCTTGTGCGGCACCCGCGGCTGGCCGTTTGACGATACCAACGCCCAAGATGCCAAGATCATGGCGCGCGAAGCCGGCCGCCTGCGCATGTCGCTGCAGGCAGGGGAGGAGCGCACTGAAAATTGCATTTCTGCATTACCCGCCAGTTTATCCCGGCGGGTGCGCACAGCCGTTGGTGGATATCCTGCATGAGTTTGGCGTGCAGCAATGTTATTACGGCCACCTGCACGGAAAGTCCATCCGCGGGGCTATCCAGCGCGAAGTGGATGGTATCCGCTACAAGCTGGTTTCGGCGGACGGTTTGCATTTTTGCCCTTATAAAATCTGTGATTAAAGCATTTGTTTGCAGCTTTTTTCAATTTTTTTGCCTGTAAGGGGAATTTTATTTCAAAATGGGCTGGTATTCTTTGCCGGTACATGATATAATACATTGTATTTCTATGTTTGGAGGATTTTCAAATGAATCTGATTTCCTGTGAAAAGCTCGAAAAGAGCATGGTAGAATTGCAGTTCTCTATCGACGCTGAGACCTTCAAGGCCGCTGTGAACAATGCGTTCAAGCGCGAAGGCAAAAAATATGCCATTCCCGGCTTCCGCAAGGGCAAGGCTCCCCGTCATATGATCGAGAAGATGTACGGTTCTGACATTTTCCATTATGACGCTGTCAATGATCTGTTCCCGGAGGCTTATGAGGCCGCTGTGAAGGAAGCAAAGATCGATGTTGTCGGCCGCCCCGATCCCGAGGTCGTTTCCATGTCTGAGGCTGATGGCGTTGTGCTGAAGGTCAAGGTTGCTGTCAAGCCCGAAGTTGAACTAGGCGAGTATGCCGGTTTAACTGTGACCAAAGAAGCCAAGAATGTCAACGAGGCAGATGTTGACGCCGAAGTGAAGCGCATGCAGGACCGCAACGGCCGTCTGCTGACCCGTGAGGGCGCTGCTGAGAACGGTGATACCGTTGATATCGACTTTGAGGGCTTTGTTGATGGCAAGGCTTTTGAGGGCGGCAAGGCAGAGCATTACTCTCTGGTTCTGGGCTCCGGCTCCTTCATCCCCGGTTTCGAGGATCAGGTTGTTGGCCATTCCGCTGGCGAAGAGTTCGACGTCAACGTCAAGTTCCCCGAGGAATACGGCGCTGCCGAGCTGGCTGGCAAGGATGCAACCTTCAAGATCAAGCTGCATGAAGTCAAGTACAAGGAGCTGCCCGCTCTGGATGACGACTTTGCAAAGGACGTCAGCGAGTACGACACCCTGGACGAGCTGAAGGATTCCATCCGCAACAACATCAAGACCAACCTGGACAAGCAGGCTGAGCAGAAGGTCGAGAACGATCTGATGGATCAGGTTATCGCCAACATGAAGGCTGATATTCCTGACGCCATGGTTGACAGCCGCATCGACGAGCTGGTTCAGGACTTCGAGTACCGCATTTCTCAGCAGGGTCTGAAGCTGGCTGACTACCTGAAGTATATGGGCATGAACATCGAGCAGTTCCGTGCACAGTTCAAGGAGCAGGCTGACAAGCAGGTCAAGATGCGCCTGGCAATGGAAGCTATCGTTGCCAAGGAAGGCATCACCGCTTCTGACGAGGAGTTCGAGGAAGAAGTTAAGCGCATTGCTGACGCTTACAAGATGGAAGCCGACAAGGTTAAGAGCATTGTGGACGCCGCTGCTGTTAAGGCTGACCTGGCAATCAATAAGGCAATCGACTTTGTTAAGGAAAAGGCTAACGTTGTGACCGCTGAGCCCAAAGAAGAGGAAAAGCAGGACTAATCCATAGCCCTGGTTTTGCCCGATAGCAAGATTGTATAAAAGCCGATACAGCGTGCTTTGCCGTTGTATCGGCTCTTATCGAATCATGGAGATTTGTTCTCCGCTCTCCGGGCTGTAACAGCCCGGAACCATTACCATTGTTTTAAGGAGGGAACCGAATGAGCCTGGTACCTTATGTTGTTGAGCAGACTGCGCGCGGTGAGCGCAGCTATGATATTTTCTCCCGCCTGTTGAACGACCGTATTATCGTTCTGAGCGAGGATGTCAACCCCAATTCCGCGAGCGTGATCATTGCACAGCTGTTGTATCTGGAAGGGCAGGACCCCGAAAAAGATATCAGCTTCTACATCAACAGCCCTGGCGGTTCCATTACCGACGGTATGGCCATCCACGATACCATGAAGTATATCAAGTGCGATGTTTCCACCATCTGCGTGGGCATGGCTGCTTCCATGGGTGCATTTTTGCTGGCCAGCGGCACCAAGGGTAAGCGTTTCGCCCTGCCGAATTCTGAGATCCTGATCCATCAGCCGCTGATTTCCGGCGGCCAGGGCGGTGGCCTTTCCGGCCAGGCAAGCGACATCCAGATCCATGCCAACCACCTTGTGCAGATCAAGAAAAAGATGAACCGCATGCTCAGCGAGTATACCGGCCAGCCTCTTGAGGTTGTGGAGAAAGATACTGACCGCGATAACTACCTGACCGCAGAGGAAGCCAAGGCCTATGGCCTGATCGATGAGATCATTGTAAAACACTAAAACCGGGGGAATTAGGAAATGGCAAATTCGATTTCCGGCAAGGACGGAAAACGTGAAATGATTTGCAGCTTTTGCGGCCGTTCCCAAAGCCAGGTGGATCAGCTTATCATCGGTCCCGGCGTAAACATCTGCAAAGATTGCATTGATATGTGCTACAGTGCCCTGTATAAGGATGGCAACGTACCCGAACCGCCGCGCGCAACGCCGGAACGCCGTGCTGCGGCTTCTCGCGGGCATTCCGGCGTTGACCCTTTGGCGGATGTCAACATTATGACGCCTGCTGAGATCAAAGCTGGCCTTGACCAGTATGTCATTGGTCAGGATGATGCCAAGCGCGTGCTGGCAGTTTCTGTCTACAATCATTATAAGCGCATTCTTTCCGGGCAGGAAAGCCATGTAGAGCTGCAAAAGTCCAACGTACTGATGCTTGGCCCGTCCGGTACCGGCAAAACCCTGCTGGCCCAGACGCTTGCCAAAATGCTGAACGTTCCGTTTGCGATTGCGGACGCCACCACCCTGACCGAAGCCGGTTACGTTGGCGAGGACGTTGAGAACATTCTGCTCAAGCTGATTCAGGCTGCGGACTTTGATATTCCCAAAGCCGAAGTTGGTATTATCTATGTGGACGAGATTGATAAGATCACCCGCAAGAGCGAGAACCCATCCATCACCCGCGATGTTGGCGGAGAGGGCGTGCAGCAGGCATTGCTGAAAATTCTGGAAGGCACTGTCAGCAATGTGCCGCCTAACGGCGGCCGCAAACATCCGCAGCAGGAATTCATCCAGATCAACACCAAGAACATCCTGTTCATCTGCGGTGGTGCCTTTGACGGCCTGGAAAAGCTGATCCAGACCCGTACCGACAAGAGCACCCTCGGCTTTGGTAGCCAGCTGCGCACCAACCTGGACAGCGAGGAAACCCGTCAAAAGCTGCTGCGCAAAGTGGAACCGGACGATCTGGTCAAGTTTGGCCTGATTCCGGAGCTGATCGGTCGTCTGCCGGTTGTGACGGTGCTGGACCCGCTGGACGAGGAATCTTTGATCCGTGTTCTGACCGAGCCGAAAAACAGCATTGTGCGCCAGTACAAAGAGTTGCTGGCTATGGACAGCGCTGAACTGTCCTTTACGGATGCTGCCCTGCGTGCTATCGCCCAAAAGACCATTGCACGCAAGAGCGGCGCCCGCGGCCTGCGGAGCGTGGTGGAGGATATCCTGATCCCCATCATGTACGAAATTCCGTCTGACCCCACTATTACCCGTGTTACCATTGATGCGGACACAGTGAATGGCGGCCAGCCGCACCTGGAATATGGTGCCGTGCGCAAGCGCTATAAAAATAAGGCAATCATCAAGCAGTAAATAGCCCAATCAAAGCAGCAGCCCCTGCCGCTGTAGAATGTAATTGTTCTACGGCGGCAGGGGTTTTATTGTTTTGTATGTTGATCAATGTGTAAGCTGATGCCGGTCATTCCGGGGTTGCGGCTCTGCAGCCTTCCTTTATAACGAGCGGTGTCAAGGTCGCATAAATAGGGTGTTTTCAAAAAAACATGCTGCGTTTCCTCATTTGGCGCACCCTCCGTCCGCTGACAGCCGCTATCAATGGCATCCGGCAGGGGAGCACTCTCTTATACCATTTCAATCCGCACAATGTTACTACGCACAAGAATTAGAAGAAGCTAACAGAAGCAGTTTTGTTATAAGACATAAAGCCGGAATTGTCAAAACCTACACGGTGCACCTGTTATTGCTTTATCTTATTCAGGCACTTTAAGGCACTAAACAACACCTTTAGGCTAAGGCAATACCGCACAATTCCCGCCTTGCGGCTTAAGCACCGCTCCGGCAGCTGCGGCCCGGCATCTGCGTTGCCAAAATGCTCGATAATGTCGGGTTGCGGTACCCGCATCGTGCTTCGGGGGCAAAAGCCCCTCGCACTCTGCGACCGCTGCCCCTGCTTCGGTTCGCTGTTTCCGCCACTGGCGGCGCTCACCTTTGCAGCATCCAGTATTATCTGCGCTTTTGGCTTGGCATCTGCCGCACCTCGCTCGCCGTATCGGCACTTAGAATTATGCGGTATTGCCCTAAAGGGCTGAGCCGTACTATTCCACGCTGCTTTCCCAATAAAAATTCCCCCGATGCAAAAGGGTTATCTTCTGCATCGGGGGAATGCGATTTATGGTTTGATTTTACTCAATCACAAGCAGCAGGCTCATTTTGAACTTGCCTTGCGGGGTAACGCTGTGCAGGCCGTTTTTGTCAAAGCGGAAACTTTCGCCTGCGTTCAGCTCGTAATCCTGACCCTCATAGTCAATGATTGCTTTGCCTTCCAGTGCGGTCAGGATGGCGTTGCCGGGGGCGCGGTGTGGGGGCAGGCTGGTGCCCGTATCGAATGCCATCAGCACAAACTTCATGTTGTCTGCGTGGACAAGGTCAACATTGGCAATGCTGCCCTCTTCGTAAGAAATCAGGTCTTTCAGGGCTGTGGGCTGGCCAGCTTTGATGATGTTGTTCAGGATAGTATTCTCCTTTTTCAAAATAATTTCAGTATAGATCATACCGATATCCGTGCTGGTTCCACACAGTGTTTTGGGCGGAACAGCCAGAAAATCATCCCACGCAAAGGGAACTGCCCGGCCATCTTCGCCTAAGATAAAGCGGCCGTTGCCCATAGCACCCACATACAGGGTCGTACAGTCATAGCTTTCCGGCGTAATGGTAGTACCCGCCCCAAGGGAAAACCAGGTGACCGGCACCTCTTTGCCAAGGTTTGCCGGACGGGAGACTGTCATACAATCACGGATGGGGCGCATTTGCGCAATGGTAAAAGGTTGGTGTTCCATGCGGTATACCTCACAGTGAGATTCGTAGGCTAAAGCATCGGCATTTCTATTGGCCGCCTGTTCAAAATGGATTCCTGCAGGTTCCCGCAAAATCACATTTCCCCGGCACAAGCTGGATGCCCTGCAAAATGCAGGCGGGCTGCGGCGTTTTTACTTCAGCGTTGTGGGGCGGTCCAGATAAATCACTTTGTTGTCAGAAATAAAAGTCTGGAAGTTATACAGGATCAAGATTTGGTCATAGCCCTCTTTTTCAATCGTGGAATCTAACCCATAGGCCAGCCCGCGGAAATCCACCACGCCAATTTTCGCATAATTTGCCGTCAGGTAGGGGATAAAGCTGTTGGCATAGCTGTCCTTTACCACCAGGATGCTGCCCGTCCCGTTGCCCTCAATCACCGAATAACCGTTGTTGCCATCCAAAAAAGCTCCATACTTGTCACGAGTATCCAGCTTGGCAAGGTTCATCAGGCCCTCGGTTTTCACCGGTTCATAATCTGCTTCGCCGTTTACTTTATAAACCGTCATCTGGTTGGGCAGATCATAATAGCTGAAACTGTCCGCCTGTGCATTCCAGCGCCGCGTAGCAGAATAATGCGTGCCGTAAAAATCAGGGACGGTAATTTTGGTATAGACATTGCAGTCAAACGGCGTCAGATTTTTCAGCGTGCAGAACTGCTGGTAAGCGCGGTAAGCACCATCCGGTGTCCAGTGGTGGTCGGTCTTAAAGTACAGATACTGGTCCTTATTGGCGCGGTAATCGTCGCGCATATCGATCACATCCGCCCCGCTGGCCTGCACTTGGGCAAAAATGTCATCCAGCATGGCATCTTCGTCCACCATGGGGGCATTGGCCGGCAGCATTTCCGGGTAGATATCGCTGGCCGAAGGTGCCAGCAAAAAAGTGACCCGGCCGGGGTAGCGCTGGGCAAAGTTTGTGACGGCACTGATATTTTTCCCCAGCTGCTTCTCAGTATCCGTACTGACGGTAAACAGCTTGGTGAACATCCAGCCATCTTTGCCGTTTAGGATGCCGCTTTCCTCCGTTTTGCCAAACGCGAGGGCATTGACGGCGCTTTCCAGGTTGATCCACCCATCGCGCAGGGCAACCTGGTCCTGCAGATAGGTGGAAAAATCATCCTGCCATTTGCCGTTCAGCAAAGTTTTTACGCTGAACACTGGCATTTGCGCCAGTTTGCGGTTTTCCAGCTCCGAGTTCTCGCGCTTGGGCCAGAACAGGTTGACCAGTGCAAACCCGCACAGCAAGGCGGCAAAAACAATCAGGGAAGCTGGCGGCAGATGACGGTCGGATCTGCGGTAAACATATTTTTCCATAAAGCCATCCCTCCCCTTAAAAGTTTGCATACAGTGCGGTGGAACCCGTTGCTGCTACCACATACGCCGTGCACAGAACAAAGCAGACGCCGCAAAGCGCTGCCCGTAGCGGGGCTTTGCCTTTGCACCACTGCCAGAACCGCCCCGGCAGTTGGGTGGAGCAAACGCAGCACACAACCAGCAGCACCGCATAATTGCGCAGGAAATACAGCGCCGAAACGCCGCCCTGCGGGATGAACAACCGGCTGAGCAGCAGCCCCAGCGGTGCACCGGGGGCGTTGCAGGTGAACAGCCCCCAGCCCAGTACCACCAGGAACAATGTGTAAATGTGCGGCCAGACCTTGCCTTTTTTCAGGTACTTCATCAAAAAGTTCTTTTCGATGACAAGCAGCACGAAGTAGTAAAGGCCCCAGCAGATAAAGTTCCAGTTCGCACCATGCCAGATGCCGGTCAGCGCCCAGACGGCCAGCATGTTCAGCATCTGGCGCCCGGCACTGCAGCGGTTGCCGCCCAGCGGGATATAAATGTAATCCCGGAACCAGCCGGAAAGGCTGATGTGCCACCGCCGCCAGAATTCGGTAATACTGCCTGAAATGTACGGCAGGTTAAAGTTCGCCGGGCATTCAAAGCCCATCATCAGGCTCAGGCCGTTGCTCATCTCCGAGTAACCCGCAAAGTCAAAGTACAGCTGCAAAGAGTACGCAATAATGCCCAGCCATGCCAGCGGCAGGGAAGCGTTCGCCAGCCCAATGCCGCCCGTTCCGATGATATCCTGCCAGAGCGCCGCAATGGAATCCGCCAAAATCACCTTTTTGGCAAGGCCGAACACAAACATTTCAGCACCATCCTGCGCTTTTTGCAGGGTGCAGCGTCCCTGTGTCTGGTGTAGGACATCCGCCATATCCCGGTATTTCACGATCGGGCCAACGATCAGCTGTGGGTACATCAGAACATATACCGCAAAGACCACCGGGCTGCGTTCCGCTTTTACCTTGCCGGTATACACATCCGCAGTATAACTGATGAGCTTAAACGTATAATAGCTGATGCCCAGTGGCAAAACATCCAAAAAACTCAGCTTGGCAAACCCGGTGGAAGCGATAACGTTGAGCGTGTCCAGCAAAAAGTTCGTGTATTTGCAGTAGACCAGCGCCGCTGCCGTCAGCACAATGGCAGCAATCAGCACGATTTTTCGCTTGCCCCCGGCGGGCAGGCTGGCAAGCAGAAGCCCCGCCGCATAGTTGATGGCAACCATGCCCACGGCCAGCGGCAGCCATGTAATACCGCCCCAGCAGAAAAACAGCAGGCTTTCCACCAGCAGCACCGCATTTTTGACCCTGCCCGGCACAAGGTAATACAGCCCCAGCGCCAGCGGCATAAAACAGAATAAAAAGACAACGCTGTTAAAATTCACAGCGGTTCCTCCTCTCTTGGTTCAGGGAGTGTGGGGAACAGCCCACCAAAAAACAAGGCCGCAGCCTGTTGGGGCGCGGCCTGTTTGGTATCGGTTTGTGCTATCAGGCAAGTGCCCCGTCAATGGCGGTGTCGATTGCGGAATAATCCGGGCCATTCACACCGGCAATGACCATGACCACAACATTGCCTTTTACCACAATGCGTGCATCCTGTGCCTTGGCAACTTTATCAGCAAAGTCAGCATACAGCGTGCTGCTCATTGATTCCTTATAGGCTTCCAGTTCAGCTTTCACGGCGTCAGCGGTGCCATCTTTGACTTGGGCGGCGAATACCAGAGCACAGTCTGCCTGGTCGTTGGTCACATCGCCCTGGAAAGCAACAATGTTATCCGGGGTCAGGTTCATCTCGTTCTCCATGGAGAAGTCATCGATGGCACGGGCATTGGGCACTTCGTTCACAGCCTCAATGGCGGTCACGATGGCACCCAAATCCACGCTGGCAGTGGCTTCCTCGGTGGAGGAAGCATCGGTGCTGGCTGCCTCAGAAGCCGTGCTGCTGGCAGCTTCCGAAGAAGCACTGGCAGAGGAAGAAGCGCCGCTGCCGCAGCCAGCCAGCAGGGTAGCAAACAAAACGGCTGCCGCCAAGGCAGAAATCAATTTTTTCATAATATAGTTCTCCTTTGTTGGTTCGGGGTTCAAATTTATCTCTTTGGCCCTCTGGGAATTTAGATCACCTACTATAGTACACCAGAATAATGTACTTATATAGGATACACGATTTACACCTGTTTTTCAAGTCCCGCAGGGTAAATCTCACACACTTTCACATCCACAATTTTGCGCAAAAATACCGGCGCTTGACAAACTCCGCCCGCCACCTTACACTTTGAAATACAGAATCCATGTAACTTATAAGGCAACACCGCACAATTCCCGCCTTGCGGCTTAAGCACCGCTCCGGCAGCTGCGGCACGGCATCTGCGTTGCCAAAATGCTCGATAATGTCGGGTTGCGGTACCCGCATCGTGCTTCGGGGGCAAAAGCCCCTCGCACTCTGCGACCGCTGCCCCTGCTTCGGTTCGCTGTATCCGCCACTGGCGGCGCTCACCTTTGCAGCATCCAGTATTATCTGCGCTTTTGGCTTGGCATCTGCCGCACCTCGCTCGCCGTATCGGCACTTAGAATTATGCGGTATTGCCATAAAATAATGGAGGAATCCCCCTTGCAGAACTACAAAGCCAGACAAACCGCCCTGCTTGGCATGCTGTTTGCCCTTTCCATGGCGCTTTCTTTTTTGGAATCCATGCTTACCCCGTTTTTTGGCCTGATGCCCGCCATGAAGCTGGGGCTTTCCAATATTGTTGTCATGTACGCCGTTTTATTTTTGAACCGCCGTTCGGCGCTTTATCTTGTGCTGCTCAAGGCGTTGTTTGCGTTGCTTACCCGCGGCGTTACAGCCGGGTTTCTTTCGCTGTGCGGGGGCGCGCTTTCCCTGGCTGTGTTCTGCCTGCTTCTGGCATTGCCATTCACCATCACAGGCTACATTTTTTCGGTCAGCGGGGCACTGGCGCACAACTGCGGCCAGCTGCTGGGGGCTGCAGCGCTGCTTTCAGACAAAATGGCAATCACCTATGCGCCGATGCTGCTGATAGCGGGTCTTATCGTTGGTTCCTGCACCTATATGGTATCGCGCCTGATCTTTCCCGCTGTCAAGAGAATTATTCCGCCGAAGAGCAAAGCGGAAAGCAAAATTACATTTTAAGATAGTGTCTTAAAAATTTTTAAAAAAGTGTTGACATTTCACACTTCTGCGGCTATAATATAACCATAGCACAGGGAACGAGTTCAAAAAAGCGAACGCCTTGTGCGGCTCATAAAACTAAAAACCAAGAACAAACCATTATTTTGATTCGGAGGTATTTCTTATGAAAAAGTATGTTTGCACTGTCTGCGGCTACATTGCTGAGGGCTCCATCCCCGATTTCTGCCCCGTCTGCAAGGCTCCCGCTTCCAAGTTCATCGAAAAGACCGATAATTCCTATGTGACCGAGCATGTTGTCGGTATCGCCAAGGATGCTCCCGAGGAGATCATCCAGGGCCTGCGCGAGAACTTCAACGGCGAGTGCAGCGAAGTTGGCATGTACCTGGCCATGAGCCGCGTTGCCGACCGTGAAGGCTACCCGGAAATCGCCGAAGCTTGGAAGCGTTACGCTTTTGAGGAAGCTGAGCATGCTGCTAAGTTCGCCGAGCTGCTGGGCGAAGTCCTGACCGACAGTACCAAAAAGAACCTGCAGATGCGTGTCGATGCCGAGTCTGGTGCCTGCGCAGGCAAGATGGAGCTGGCCAAGAAGGCAAAGGCTCTGAATCTGGATGCCATCCATGACACCGTGCATGAAATGGCAAAGGACGAAGCCCGCCATGGCCGCGGCATGCAGGGTCTGCTGGACCGTTACTTCAAATAATTGAATTCCTAAACCGCAAGGGGGGTCGGGTAACACCGGCCCCTTTTTGCTGTCATTTTTTCTGTGGCAATACCGCATAATTCTAAGTGCCGATACGGCGAGCGAGGTGCGGCAGCTGCTAAGCCAAAAGCGCAGATAATACTGGATGCTGCAAAGGTGAGCGCCGCCAGTGGCGGAAACAGCGAACCGAAGCAGGGGCAGCGGTCGCAGAGTGCGAGGGGCTTTTGTCCCCCGAAGCACGATGCGGGTACCGCAACCCGACATTATCGAGCATTTTGGCAACGCAGATGCCGTGCCGCAGCTGCCGGAGCGGTGCTTAAGCCGCAAGGCGGGAATTGTGCGGTGTTGCCCTGTATTTATTCTCCGCGGCAGGCAAAAAAGTTGTCCTGATTATCACAGGCAGCATAAAACGTTTCGCTCAACTGGCCGATGCCCGCGCGGGAAAGCTGGGTGTTCAACCAGGTGCGGTCCTTTCCGCTGGTGTGCAAGTTTTCTTCAATCAGCTTGCCATCCAACACCAGGTCATACCACTTGCTGGCCGGATCTGTCTGGATGGCAAGGTCCTGCGGGGTGACCGGGCGGTTGAAACTTTTGGGTAAAAAGCTGATCTGGCCGCTGGTTTCCAGCATGGCACACTGCACTTCATTCAAATCAAAATATCCGGCTACTCTGGCTTGTGCTAAAAATTCATTCAGGTCTATTTTGGCGCGGTCCAGCTCCGCTTTATAAATCGTTCCGTTCTCCATCAGTGGAATGGCCTGTCCGCTCAACCAAAGGCGGACGTTCCGGTTTTTGCAGGTGCCGTAATGCACCGCAAAAGCTGCGATACCATACACGATCATGGCGGTAAGCGGGCGGTACCATTGTTCCAGGTTGGTGGCCATCTCTGCCGCAATGGAACCAATGGTAATGCTGTTGACATAATCAAACAAGTTCATCTGGGCAATCTGCCGTTTGCCGCCCAGCCGCGTTAAAATAAACAGTACCGCCAGCGAAACCACACTGGCAACAAACACATTGATAATTTCCTGCACTGCCTGCATCTTTCCCATCTGCTCCCTTATCATTTGCCATGCAACCCGCATGGTAACCTTATTGTGGCCCCACCAGCGGTGCATTATACGCACAATGTACCAACGGGGCTTGCACAGGAAGGGGAAAATGTTATAATAAAGTTGTTCTTGTATACTTCGACTTCCGGCGGCTTTGGGCCCGCTGCGCCGGAGCTAGGCAGGGATTGGCAGCAACTGCCAGCTTGATAAAGAATTGATATCAGGATGTGAAATCATGCAGATTTACCTTTTGCGGCATGGGCAGACAGAATATAACGCCCAACACCGGTACCAGGGTCAACAGGATATCCCGCTTTCCGCCGCGGGCCGCGCCCAGCTGCGCCCGGCCGGGTTTATGCCGGATGTTGCCTATGTCAGCCCGCTCATCCGCGCACGGCAGACGGCGGAAATCTTTTTCCCCGGCTGCCCGCAGATCATTGTACAGGACTTGCGGGAAATGTGCTTTGGCAGTTTTGAGGGGCGGCATTATATCCACATTGAGCACGACCCCGACTACCTTGCCTGGCTGGAAGCCAACAAGACTGCTGCCCGCCCGGATGGGGAGCGCATTCAGGATTTTTGTAACCGCAGCTGTGCCGCCTTTGCCAAACTGGTGGAAGAAAGCCTTGCGCAGCACAAACAGCAGCTGGTGATTGTAGCGCACGGCGGCATCCAGATGGCGGTTATGTCCCGTTACGGTCTGCCGCGGCGGGATTATCACGACTGGTGCGGTCCCAACGCGGGCGGCTACCGCCTGGATGCCGCCAACTGGCAAACAGACCACACCTTGCAGCTGTTGGAAACCGTGCAGTATACCAAAGCCACACAAAGCGAGGCGGCCTTATGAGCAATGGTTTGATTCATTTATACCACGGTGACGGCAAGGGCAAAACCACAGCTGCCATGGGCCTGGCTGTGCGGGCGCTGGGCTGCGGGCGGCGCGTGGTGATCGTGCAATTTTTGAAAGGCGGTGCAACCGGGGAACTGGAACCGCTGCAAACCCTTGGCGCTACCTTCTACCGCGGCAAAGCCGGGCAGAAGTTTGTATTCCAGATGAATGAGGAAGAAAAGGCCGCCACCCGTGCCCTGCAAACTGAAAACCTGCGCCGGGCGCTTGCCGAACCGGCGGACCTTTTGATTCTGGACGAAGCCTGCGCCGCCTGGAATCTGAACATGGTGGACCGAGAGTTGCTGCAAAACGCCGTACTGCACAAGCCTGCCGAGCAGGAACTGGCAATGACCGGCCGCGACCCGGCCCCCTGGATGCTGGATGCCGCAGATTACATTACTGAAATGTGCTGCCGCCGCCACCCATACGAAAAGGGCATTCCGGCAAGAAAAGGCGTTGAATTTTAAGTTTGCCGCAGCGCAGTTCCATACAGGGAAGCGCACCAGGCAATAAGAAATTAAAAGTATTTAGGACAACCAGAAAAAGAGAAAAACAGCCTGCCCAAACAGCAGGCGGGGAGGGGTATCATCATGGCTACACATAGCCGCCAAATGTCCGATGCATTCCGTACGACAGTATTTCTAACCCTGTCCGGCGGATTTCAGGACGCTTACACCTACATGGGCCGCGGCAAGGTTTTTGCCAACGCTCAAACCGGCAATATCGTGCTGATGGCCACCAATTTTTGCGAGGGTGATTTTGCCAAAGCGCTGCGGTATCTTTTGCCGCTGCTGGCCTTTGCCGCCGGTGTCTATTTTGCCGAGGGCATCCGCAACCGCTACCACCTGATGGAGAGATTCCACTGGCGCCAGCTGATTTTGCTGATTGAGATTGCACTGTTGTTTGTTGTTGGCTTTATCCCCAACAATCTGGACTGGCTGGCCAATATGCTGGTCAGCTTTGTCTGCGCCATGCAGGTACAATCTTTCCGCAAGGTGCACGGCAATGCATATGCCAGCACCATGTGCATTGGCAACATGCGCAGCGGTATGCAGTACCTGTACACCGGCCTGCACACAAAAGACCGCGCTGTATTGCGCCGCGCCATGCAGTATTTTGCTGTAATTGCACTGTTTGCTGTGGGGGCCGCTGCCGGCAGTCTGCTGACCATCCATTTTGGCAACCGTGTGATCTGGTTCTGCTGTGCTTCGTTGCTGGTCAGCCTTAGCTTCATGTTTATCCGTGAAGACATTGAAGAGAACCCTGAACTGCAGCGGGAAGCCGCCGCTTTGCACCAGGATGTAAAAGCCATGGAGCACACCATCGGCAAAACCTTGCAGGAGCAGCAGGAAGAACTGCACCCCTTAAATCACAAGTGATATGGACAATATATAAAATTTGAACAAAGCTTTCGCAATCTCGCTTGTCGTTTTCCGGCACAAATGCTACAATACAGTCAAATATTAAATATGTGCGCGAAAGCGAGGGATTTCCGTGAAAATCATCACCGTTACACTTGCTCCTAACCAGGCTGTTCTGACCTGCTATCTGCAGGACCAAAGCCCCAAAATGCCAAATGCCGCCATCCGCCCGGCTATGCTGGTCGTGCCCGGCGGCGGCTACCAGTATTGCTCTGACCGTGAGGGCGAACCGGTTGCCCTGGCTTATATGGCACAGGGGTTCAATGCGTTTGTTCTGCGCTATACGGCAGATGCAACCACCCCGATTGACAAAGCATTACAGGATGGTGCCGCCGCAATGGATTACCTGCGCGCCAACGCCGCGGAGCTGGAAATTGACCCGCAGCAGATCGCCGCCGTTGGCTTTTCTGCCGGTGGGCATTTGGTTGCTTCGCTGGGCACACTGCTGCCCAAGGCACAGCGCCCCAACGCCCTTGTGTTGGGCTATGCCGCAACGCTGGGTGCAATGTGGACCGTCGCTGGCCGCCAGGAGCCCGACCTGCACGCACTGGTTGATGATGACACCCCGCCCACATTCCTGTTTGCTACCCAGGGGGACGCGCTGGTTCCTGTTAAGAACAGCCTTGTTTTTGCAGATGCTTTGGCTGACCACAGCATCCCGTTTGCGCTGCACCTCTTCCCGACCGGGGCACACGGCATTTCCCTTGCCACTGCCTGTACCTCCGGGCCGGAAGCTTCCCGTGTCAACCCGGCAACCGCCCAATGGCTGCCGATGAGCGTTGACTTTTTGCAAAAGCTGTGGGGCTGCCTGGGCGTTACCGCACCGGATACCGAGCTTGCCGCCCAGCTTGCCGCCGGGCCGCTCAGCCTGAATATGCCGGTGCGCAGGTTGATGAAGAACCCGCAGGCCAGCGCTCTGCTGCAGGCTGTGCTGGGGGATATGTGGCAGTCCATTGTGTCTAACCCGCTTTCCCAGGGAATCAGCCTGCGCGAAATTTCCGGCTTCCTGCAGGCAGCATTGCCGGAAAGCGCATTGAATCAGCTGGATGCCCAGCTAGCCAAAATCCCGGTTGAATAACCCAAGGAGCTTATCATGCTGCTTATTGAATATCCCAAATGCTCTACCTGCCAAAAGGCCAAATGCTGGCTGGATGAAAACGGCGTTGCTTACACCGACCGCCATATTCTGGAGCAGCCCCCACCTATGAAGAGCTGAAAGAATGGCACGCTCGCAGCGGGCTGCCCCTGCGCCGCTTTTTTAATACAAGCGGCCTGAAATATAAATCGCTTGCCCTGAAAGACAAACTGCCCACCATGACCGAGGATGAGCAGCTGCACCTGCTTGCCACAGATGGCATGCTTGTCAAGCGGCCTTTGGTGGTCGGGGATGATTTTGTCCTTGTCGGATTCAAGCCTGACGAGTGGGCCAGCACCCTGAAATAATCCACCTTCTAAATAGCAAAGCAAAAACAGCACCGCAGTTTGTTGCACACACAGTCAAGTAAGACGATGTGCACGGCAAAGATTGCGGTGCTGTTTTGTTTTTATTCTTCCCAAAACCGCCAGAGTTCCCGTTCCAGCTCTTCTGTATCATAAATCATTTTCAGGTGGCTCCAATGCGGAGGCATCAGGCGGCGGTAGTCCGGCATGGCAAAGCGGCTATCGATCAGCAGCACCACGCCTTTGTCCCGCGGGGTGCGGATCACACGCCCGGCGGCTTGCAGCACCTTGTTCATGCCGGGGTAACGGTAGGCGTAGTCAAAGCCGGAACCGCGTGTCTGCTCAAAATAGTCCCGCAGCTGCTCCTGCCGGGGTCCAACCTGCGGCAACCCTGGGCCCACGATGCCTACACCAATCAGCCGGTCGCCGGTCAGATCAACGCCCTCCCCAAATACGCCGCCCATCACGGCAAAGCCAAGCAGGGGTTGGCTGGGGCCCGGCACAAACTGGGCCAAAAAGGCCGCTTTCTGCTGTTCATCCATCGCGTTTTCCTGCTTGATGCAGTTGATTTCCGGGCAGTGTTCCTTGAACTGTGCATAAGCCTGCTCCATATACGCATAACTGGGGAAAAACGCCAGATAATTCCCGCAGCGCGCCCGCACCATCGTCGCCAGGCTTTCCTCCACAATGGCAAGGCTTGCATCCCTGTCCTTATACCGGGTGCTGACATTGCCGATGCAGAACAGTCCCTGATTGCCCGCGGGGAAGGGGCTGCGCAGGGCAACGGCCCGTGCTTCCGGCACGCCGCACAGGTCCTTATAATAACTGGCCGGGGCCAGCGTTGCACTGAACAGCACCGCGGCGCGCCCCAGGGCAAAACTATCCGCCAAAAAGGCGCTGGGGTCAAGGCAGAGCTGCGCTGCACGCACCTCGCTGCCGGATGCCGTGATTTGCAGCACAAAATGATCGTCAAAGGTATCCGCTACGCGCAGCCAGGCCCGCACATCAAAATACAACTGCAGCAGTGCCGTGTGGGTTTCATCCGGTTCTCGGTGGTCGTCCAGCCATGCTTCCAACGGTTCACACAGGCGGTTCAGCAGGTGATCAAACTCCTCGCTGCGCTCTTTTAGAAAGAATGTTTTGCCAAACCGTCCATCTCTGGCGGCAGTTTCTTCCTCGGCACGGTGGCGCCATTCAATAAATACATCATTTACTTTGGTCAGAGCGTTTTTCAGGCTGCTTTTGCCTTTGCCCAACAGCTTCTTCGCTTCATAAAAGCTGGTTTTGGTCAGGGCAGCACTGTGCATTTCCCGCGCACGCCCCGGCAGGTTGTGCGCTTCGTCCACCAGGAAGATATAATCCCCGGCAGATTCAAAAAATCGCGCCAGATGTACAACCGGATCAAACAGATAATTGTAATCCCCAATAATCACATCGCTCCACAGGCTGCTGTCCAGCCCCAGCTCAAAGGGGCATACCGTGTGGCGTTCTGCATATTCCTGCAAGGTTTCCGCCGTCAGGCAGGGGACATCCAGCACATCCCAGAGAGCGCCTTTGATGCGGGCATAATACCCGTTGGCATAGGGGCAGGCTTCCGGGGTACACTCCCGCGTCTCACACAGGCAGATCTTGTCTTTCGCTGTCAGCGTTACACTGCGTAGGTGCAGTTCCGGCTCGGTATCGCGCAGGATAGCCAGTGCGTTTTCCGCTGCCGTACGGGTTGTGCCGCGGGCCGTTAAATAAAAAATCGGTCCCACACTCTCATTGCCCATAGATTTCAGGGCAGGGAACAGCACGCTCATGGATTTACCAATCCCGGTTGGTGCCTGGCACAAAAGCCGGCCGCCGTCCCGGCACACTTTGTATACCTCGCCCGCCATCGCGCGCTGCCCGGGGCGATACGCAGGGAAAGGGAACTGCATGGCCTGCAAATCCGAGTTCCGGGCCTTTTTCCACTCAACCGCCCGCCGCGCCCAGGGGGCATATTCCGCCAGCAGGGCTTCCACTTCCTCCTGCAGCTGCTGCGCGGTGTAATGCCGCTCAAACCGCAGAATCAGCTCTTCATCTACCTGGAAATAGGTCAGCTGAACCCGCATCTCTTCCAACTCATGCTGTGCCGCATAAATTGCTGCATACACAATAGCCTGTGCCCAGTGCTCCGGTGCAAAATCCGGGGTAATATCTGCCGCCGGGCATGCGGTGGTCTTGATCTCATCCACCACGGTAACACCGTCCGCTGCGGTAAAAATGCCATCGGCGCGGCCTTCCAGCGTAAATTCAATTTCTTCATACGCAAAAATACCGCGAAGAAATACCTCCGCGGCGTAATCGGCATGTTCTTTTACAGCGGCGCGCTGCAATTTGCGGTGGATGCGTGCGCCCTCATTGGCGCGGTCAAAGCCGGTAAAGCGGTTGTCAATGCTGCCAGCCCGGCGCAAGAATTCCACCAGCTGGCGCACCGGCAGCGTGATTTGTATTGGGGATACAGGTTCCTGCAAGGGCTCGTCCTCCTGTCAGGGGCAGTCAGCTGCGGTTATAGGTATGGTCACACACCTGCTCAATTTTCTCGCGCAGGGCTACAAAATCTTCAAACGCGGATATTTTGCTTTTTGGGTTGCGCAGCAGCGCTGCCGGGTGCAGAGTTGCCATAAACAATGTGCCCTGCTTATCAAAAAACTTACCGTGGTCCCGCGTGACGGAAAAGTCTTTTCCAATCATCTGCTGGGCGGCAATGCGGCCCAAGCACACCACAATTTTTGGGCGTAGCAGTCGGAACTGCATGCGCAGCCACGGGAGGCAGGCGGCGGATTCTTCCGGGGCAGGGTCGCGGTTTTCTGGCGGGCGGCACTTAACAATATTGGCAATATAAATATTTTTGCTGCGGTCAAGGTCAATCGCTTCCAGGTAATGGTCCAGCAGCTGGCCGCTGCGGCCCACAAACGGCAGGCCTTGTGCGTCCTCGTTGGCGCCGGGGCCTTCGCCCACAAAAAGAACCTCGGCATCCGGCACACCCTGCCCAAACACCACATGGGTGCGGGTCTCACACAATCCGCAGCGCTGGCACGCCAGGCATTGCTGTTTCAGCTCATCAAAATTCATGAATATCCCTCGTATTGCCCCCTTGCACAGGGGACTATAATATAATAAAAGACAACCGCTGCCCAAACAGTGGTAAAAAGGAGCTATCATTTATGCATCCAGACGCCTTGGCCGCCCGGCTGGCCTGTATCCTGCTGGGTTATCTGTTCGGCAGTTTTCTTACGGCAGAAGTTGTCGCCCGCGTTGTTTCCGGCAAAAGCGCGCGGCAGCTTGGCACCGGCAACCCCGGCATGGCTAATATCATGGCCCAACTGGGCAAGGGGGCCGGGCTGCTAACCCTGGCAGGTGATACGTTAAAAACGGTTGCTGCCTGCGGTGCGGCGTATTATGCTACGGCACCACTGATCGGGCAGGCGTCGATTTTATATGCCGGGCTTGGCGCAGTGCTGGGCCATAACTATCCCGCATGGGCAAGGTTCCGCGGCGGCAAGGGGGTTGCGGTAACCTGCGTTTGGCTCGTTTTGTATCTTCCGTTTTGGGGCACGCTTTGCTGCATCGCTGGCGGGGCACTGGTCCTGTGGCTCGGCTACCTGCCGTTGGGGGCTGTGGTGATCCCAGCGCTGGCCATCCTACCCGCGTGGCTTTCTTATGGCCCAGAAAGCGGCATTCTAACTTTGGCCCTGGCCATCATTATGTTCAGCCGCCACTACCACGGCCTGCTGCGGATTCGGCAGGGGACAGAGCCCCGATTTTTCCAACGCCGCAATCCAAAATGAACAACTTTATCATAGCATATTTTCACCAGCCTGAAAAGCTGTAAACACATGAAAAAACGATATGATCTTAGAACCATCCAGTCATGCCGTTGCCGTCCGATTTTGAGGTGAAATCTCACAATCTAAACTATTTATACCGTAATTTCCCATAAAAACAGCAGAACAACAGAAACCCCAACAATCCCAAGGTAATAAGTTTGTGTAACTTGGTGCCTTGCGTTATCGACATATCAGAATTACAATATAATTATTACGGAATTGTAAAATGGAGGCAAACTGAAAATGAAGTATTACTTGGCTTACGGTCCCAACCTCAACCTGGTGCAGATGCGCCAGCGTTGCCCCAATGCCCGTGTGGTCGGGTATACATATTTATTCGGTGCGCGCCTGGTCTTCCGTGGTTCCAAGAACGGCTGCTTTTTGACCACGGATTTTCAGCAGCCCTGGTGCCCGTCTATGGTGGGCTGCGGGGTTTATGAGATTTCTGATAAAGACGAGCAGGCTCTGGATGTCTATGCGGGGGTTCCTTATTTCTACCAGAAGCAGACAATGCAGGTACAGTGTGTCTGGGACGTCACTACGCGACGGGAAGTTCTGCATAATATTGAAGCAATCCTTTACACCCTGCCCGCCAGCCACCCCTTGGGTGTTCCTTCCCGCCGCTATCTGCAGGAGTGCAAGAGCGGGTATGATGACTTTCATTTCAGCTTCCTTCCGCTGCGCCAAGCTCTGATTGACAGCAGCCCGGAGCCGCACACGAAGTAAAGGAAACACTTTTGTGTGAAAGAAAAGGCAAAAGCAAAAGATAGGAAAGCGGGAAGCGACGTTCTACCGTTTTGTTTCTTGCTTTGCGAAACAAATTTGAAAAAATTAAAAAAAAATATGAAAATATCTGTTGACAAAAGTGGTACTGCTGGTTATAATAATACTCGTCGCCGGTGAGGCGGCCAAACAAAATAAGCGGATGTGGCGGAACTGGCAGACGCGCTAGATTCAGGTTCTAGTTCCCTTAAAAGAGTGTGGGTTCAAATCCCTTCATCCGCACCAAAGAAAAGCACCTAGAAACGTAAGTTTTTGGTGCTTTCTTCTTTTTGCTGTATCGCAGCGTTTACCGCACCCCCGTACAGGTACGCGCCTTTCGCGTCCAGATACTCAATTAGGCATTCTTCTACGCTGCCGCCGTGCTTCCAGGCGGCAAAGCCGGTGCCGGGTCTTCCTGCTGTTCGCCCATGGTTGTACTGCCGCTGTCCTCCACATCAAGGGGCAGATCAAGGCTTGTGCAGTGGTTCAGCGGGTCGGCGCTGGCCTTGTGCTGCCTGCCGTCCTCGCCGGTCACGTTGCGTTCATGGCCGTTGGTCAAGGCGCGCTGTATCTGCCGCCGCTGGGTCTGTATCAACCAGTTTGCAAACGTCCCGGCGGCTGGGTCGTATGCCTATATCCGGCGCACCAGCGACCGGCTGTGTAAGGAACACGATTTATCCGTGGTAACGTCACAACTGTATAGGTGCCGTAAGGTAGAAAGGCCACGGACATGAAGTACGATGAAAGAGCCTGCCATTTTAACATGGACACTGGGTGCGTGAAATTGCTGCTCCGGGATGGGAGAAAAGTCTTCAGTGACTGCACCGTGGTCGAGGATGAACTGGATGTGACCATGGCACAGCGGTCAGAGTTGGGCTACCTTATCTACAATGACCCACTGGGCTATGCAGATTTGATTCTGAATGGTAATCCAGAGGAATACTTGAAAAATGTGGCCGGGAGCCATGGGTTAGAAGATTGATCTTCCCATAGAACTGCCATTAACAAAAAACACCGCCCATCTGCGTAACGGAACTCAGGTGGGCGGTGTTTTGCTCTATTGTCTCAGGGACGGTGTCGGAATTTACAGCTTATGCCAGGCTTTCAATGACTTTGGCACATTTTTCAATTCCAATTACCCCGCTGTCCAGCGCGACATGATAGTTGGCGGCATCGCCCCACTTCATATCGGTATAAAAGCGGTAATAAGCAGCGCGGCGTTTGTCCTTCTCCTTCAGCCGGGCTTCGGGAGATTTCTCCCGTTCCCCATAGACCCGCACGATGCGGTCTGCCCGGAACTTCATGTCCGCGTGGACAAAGACCTTCAGGCAGTCGGTGCGGTCCTGCAGGATAAAATCGGCGCAGCGTCCTACGATGACGCAGGGCTCTTTTTCTGCCAGCTCCCGGATGATCCGGTATTGCAGCTTCCAGAGCAGGTCCTCGTTAGTGGGACCGAAGCTGCGGTCGGTGAAGGCAGAGGCGAGGAAGCCGCCGGGAGTGTACTCTCCGGCCTCCTTGACGTAGTTTTCGTCAAAGCCGCTTTCGGCAGCCAGTTTCTGGATCAGTTCGGCGTCGTAGCACCGGATGCCCAGATGCTCTGCCACCAGTTTGCCGATGGTCCTGCCGCCGCTGCCAAACTCGCGGCTGATGGTGATGATGCGTTTTTCCATTAGACTTCTCCTTTCGTGCTCAGTTCACGGTAGGCCTTGCAGATCAGATAGCCTGCAATCAGGAAGGTGAGGATATCCGACATGGGCATGGAGTACAGCACGCCGTCCAGCCCGAAAAACCGGGGCAGCAGCAGGGCAAAGCCCACGCCGAACACCACCTCACGCACCATGGACAGGGCGGTGGATTCCGCCGCCTTGCCCATGGCCTGCCAAAAGATGAAGCATGCCTTGTTGACACAGGCCAGAATGATCATGCACAGGTAGATACGGAAGGACTTCACGGCAAAATCGGTGTAGTAAACGCTCTCGTTGGCGGCACCGAACAGGGCAATCAGCTGCCGGGGAAGCAGCTCCACCAGCACCAGTGCAACGGCACCCACGGTGGCTTCTGCCAGCAGCAGTTTCGTGAACAGCTCCTTCACACGGGTGGGCTTTTTGGCGCCCATGTTGAAGCCCACCACGGGGATGCAGCCAGCCGCCATGCCCACCACGATGGAGATGACAATCTGGAAGAACTTCATCACGATGCCCACCACCGCCATAGGGATCTGGGCGTACTGCTCCTGCCCGAACACGGCATCCAGTGCGCCGTATTTGCGGATCATGTTGTTGATGGCTGCCATAGCCGCCACAAGACTGATCTGAGACAGAAAGCTGGTCATGCCAAGGGTCAGGGTACGGCCGCAGATGGAGCCCTTCAGCCGGTAGTCACCCTTTTCAGGGCGAATGATCTTCATGTGCAGCAGATACCACACTGCCAGCGCTGCCGTGACCAGCTGACCGATGACGGTAGCCACCGCTGCGCCCATCATGCCCCAGCGGAAGCCGAAAATGAAGATGGGGTCCAGAATGATGTTCAGCGCCGCACCCGCAAGGGTGGACACCATGGCAAACCGAGGATTGCCGTCGGCACGGATGATGGGATTCATGGCCTGCCCAAACATATAAAACGGCACACCCAGCGTGATATAAAAGAAATACTCTTGGGAGTGGTGGTAGGTCTCGGCGTTCACCGTTCCGCCGAACATGGCAAGAATGGTGTCCGCAAAAATCAGATAGAGCGCGGCCAGCACAATGCTGCTGACCAGACACATCACCACCGCATTGCCGACGCTCCGCTTTGCCTTGGGAACCTCGTTCTGCCCAAGGCTGATGCTAACGAAGGCGCAGCAGCCGTCACCGATCATCACGGCAATGGCCAGCGCTACTACCGTCAGGGGGAACACGACGGTGTTGGCGGCGTTGCCGTAGGAGCCCAGATAGCTGGCGTTTGCAATAAAGATCTGATCCACGATGTTATACAGTGCGCCGACCAGCAGCGAAATAATGCACGGGATCGCATACTTTTGCATCAGCTTGCCGATGCGTTCCGTGCCGAGAAATTGATTGGAACTTTCCATGGGATTCACCTTACCTTTCCATTTTGAGGACAAAAAAACAACGGGCAGCCCTCATGCAACCGGTTTTACGCATGAGTGCTACTCGTTGTACGAAATTATTATAGCCTGCCTGTCTGGAATTTGCAAAGGCAGTTTTGCACAAGAATTATGCTGAACATTCTGCGCAGATTGCACGAGGCAAACTTTGTGAAAGATGTCCTTGGAAGCCCGCCGCCCAGTCGTGGCACAATAAGGTGGAGCACAAAAGTACGCTGGAAAGACTGTTTTGTACAGGCTGTTCCATCTGGATGAAAGAGGAGTAATATGGCACAGTATCAAGCAGGAATGCTCGTGGTCTATGGGAAACTTGGGGTTCATGAAATCGAAACCGTTGGTCTGCAGAGCTTTTGCGGAAAACCGGCGAAAATCACGATACCCTTCGCCCTTATTTTACGGATTCCCACGACTACGGCTATATCCCCACGGCAAAAGAAGGTGCTCTGCGCCCGGTGCCCCGGCACAGCAGGCGGAAGCCGATTTGGCACGCATCAAAGAGGTGCGATCATGTCGAAAAAGCAATGGAATTTCAAAGAGAAGCAATGAGTCCGGATGGCTGTTCTCTGGGCGGTGCGTGTCTGACACGCCTTCTTGCCTTGGGGAAAATCCCGGTCGAGCCACTTAATGCCCGATTGGATAAAGATAGCCGTTCTAATTGGTCAAAATATCGGATTTGTTCGATTGCGCTTTTATTATACACATTTTAAGCTTTGCTGTTGGCAGAGCTTTTTTGCTTCCATCATAGGGGGAACCTGCAATTTTGAAAAACATTGTCTGTTTTTTGCTTATTTGACTACAAAATTTATATAAAAACATGCAAAATTTATGTTGAAATTGTTGCAGAAAGAGTTTATACTAGAACCATCGCGGATACAAAGCGAAAGAATGGGAACAGTAAATCATATGAAGGATCTTTATGACGCCGCACGGCACCTTGTCTGGCTGACACAGTTTGGTTTATCGGTTGTGCTTCCGCCGGTGCTGTTTCTTTTGGGGGCTGTCTGGCTACGCAAACAATTCGGCCTTGGCGGCTGGGTCATCTTGGTTGGGTTCGCGCTCGGCATGGTGGCTGCCATCGGCAGCCTGCGCAGTTCATTAAAGACAATTGAGCGGCAGGGCAGGGCCCCGAAAAAAAAGCAGGAGCCGCCGCCTATCTCGTTCAATCAACACTAATTGTTATGGAAGGAGCCTGTATCCATGCAAAAGCATCAGGACATTCTGCAGCAGGTTGGGCGCATGGCTTTGGCAACCGCCGGTTGTTCCGCCATTATGCTGGCCATCTATGCAGTGGTTGGGCGGTTTACCACAGCGGTATTGCTGGGTGGCCTGCTGGGCACTGTGATTGCTGTAGGCAACTTTCTGGCATTAAGCATTACCGTTTCTAACGCGTTGGACCGTGCCGCGGCAGGGGATAATTCCGTAAAAGCGTGCATGAGCATTCAAAGTTCCAGCGTTGTGCGCACGGCAATTCTGGCAGTCATTTATGTTCTGCTGTTCCATGCCAAAGTTTGTGATCCGCTGGCAGCATTGTTGCCGCTGCTGTTTGCACAGGCTGCCATTAAGCTGATTGAATTCTTCCGCAAAGATTCCAAAGGCGGTGATGCAGTGCCATGAACGGGCCTAAGATTTATTTCACGATCCCTTTGTTTGGTGGAATTCCCATCACGCAGACAACGGTTTCTTCGTTTGCGGTTATGTTGCTGCTTTGTATTGCCGGTATTGTGCTGGGCAGCAACCTGCAAAAGCGTCCCAGCCGCCGCCAGGTACTGGTAGAAAAAGGTGTTACCATGCTGTACGGCATGGTAGAAGACACCATGGGCAAGCATAATTCCTATTGGACACCTTATATCGGGGCATTGTTCCTGTCTTCCATTTTCGGTTCCTACATCGGAATGACCGGTATTTTCCGCTCTTCCACAGCGGATCTTTCCACCACCGTTACCTGGGCCTTAATGACAAGCGTGATCTGCTGGGCTTGCTCCATTAAAGCAAACGGTGTGCTCGGTTGGCTGAAAGGCTTTACTGAACCGGTTGTCGTTATGACGCCGATGAACCTTGTTTCCGAAATCGCGCAGCCCATCTCAATGGCATTCCGTCACTTTGGCAACATTGCGGGCGGCAACGTTCTGACCAGCCTGGTTTATTCCGCTCTGGCAACGGCTTCCGCCGCTCTTTTGGGCCTGATTGGCAAAAGCATTGCGGTCGGAATCTTGATTCTTTTGGGTGGTGTGGCGCTGCTGGTTTTGGGTGTGCGCAAGAAAAAGTTGGCTTACAAAATTTTTGGTGCGGTGTTTGCCGCAACCGGAATTTTGTCCCTGCTGGGCTTGGCAGGGGTGCCGTATCTGGAAGTCGGCATTCCCGGCATCATGAGCCTTTATTTCGATGTATTTTCTGGTGGGGTGCAGGCCCTGGTGTTTAGCCTGTTGACGATGGTTTATGTCAGCAATGCCTGCCCGCCGCCTGAAGAAGGTTAACGTAAAATTTTATTTATTTAGGAGGATACCTCGTATGGAAACAGCAATCGTAAAAGCCGCCTGTGCAATCGGTGCAGGTATCGCAATTGGGTTTGGCGCTATCGGCCCTGCAGTTGGCGAAGGTAATGCCGTTGGCAAAGCGCTGGAAGGCATGGCCCGCCAGCCGGAAATGGCAAACCTGCTGCGCACCAACATGATCCTTGGCTGCGCCATTACCGAATCCACCGGCATTTATTCGCTGGTTATCGCCCTGTTGTTACTGTTCGTCTTCTGATGGATACGATAGCCGAAAAGGAAAGGAGGAATGGCTCGTGACGGGCTTTGAAAGCTTTGTTGGCATCGACCCGTGGACAGCGCTGTTCACTTTCTGCAATATGATGATCACCTTTGCGGTGCTCAAAAAGTTCCTGTTCAAACCGGTCAAAAAGATGATCGACGACCGCCAGGCGGAAATTGATACCATGTACGCCGATGCGGATGCAGCCAAACAGAAGGCTGCCGAGTTGGAACAGGAATACCAGCAGCACCTGCAAAGCATCCGGGATGAACGCGATACGCTTTTGCGTGAGGCAACCGCCCGCGCCCAGAAGCGCGAAGAAGAAATTGTTGGCGAGGCCCGTGCCGAAGCAGCCGCCCTGCGCGCCGCTGCTGAAGCTGATATTGCACAGGAACGCAAGAAAGCAGTCAACGACCTAAAAAATGAAATTGGCGGCATTGCTGTTGATATTGCAGGCAAGGTAGTTGAGCGCGAAATCAACGAGACGGACCACAAGGCCCTGATCGATGAATTTATCCGGAATGTGGGGGATGCCTCATGACCGAAACCGGAAAGCGTTATGGCACAAGTTTGTATGAACTGGCTGCGGAAGAGGGCCTGACCGAACGGATTCTGGCGGAGCTGGATGTTGCTGTCAACGCAATGCAGGAGCCCGGCTATCTGCGCTTGTTGATGACGCCCAGTATCCCCAAAAAAGAGCGCTGTGCGTTGCTGGATCAGGCGTTTGCGCAGGCGCATCCGTATCTTGTCAACTTCTTAAAGATTTTGTGCGAAGCAGGCATTCTGCCAGAACTGCCTGCCTGCGCAAGAGCTTACCGTGACCGATACAACCAGGACCATAACATTTTGGAAGTTACGGCAGTATCTGCTGTTGCACTGGACGAAAGTGCCCGCAGCAGACTGCAGGAAAAATTGCAGCGTGTAACCGGCAAAACCATTACCCTGACGGAAAAAGTGGACCCCAGTGTTCTGGGCGGTCTGCGGCTGGATCTTGGCGGAACCCGCCTGGACGGCACTGTGCAGGGCCGGCTGGAACGTCTGCGCAATGAAATCAGCGGTGTGGTGATTTGATTTGCACCTGCCGCCGGATTCCACCTTCATTTTATAGATTGTGTGGTGAACCAAACAGTGCAACTGGAACCTGAACAGATTTCCCGCATTATTCGTTCCCAGATCAAATACTACCAGAATGCCATTGAGCAGACGGAGACCGGTACTGTTACGATGGTAGGCGATGGCATTGCCCGCGCCGCCGGCCTTGATAACTGTATGGCCGGTGAGCTGGTGCAGTTTGATAGCGGAACCTATGGTATGGCGCAGAATCTGGAAGAAAACAGCGTATCAATCGTTTTGCTTGGCGATGACAGCGGCATCAAAGAAGGCGGTACCATCCGCCGCACCGGCAAAGTTGTGTCGGTTCCGGTCGGTGATGCTCTGATTGGCCGCGTTGTCAACGCCCTGGGCCAGCCTATTGATGACAAAGGCCCGATTGATGCTGCCGACTATCGCGCCATTGAATCCCCGGCACCCGGCATCCTGGACCGTCAGCCCGTCAAGCAGCCTTTGCAGACCGGCATCAAGGCCATTGACTCAATGATTCCCATTGGCCGCGGCCAGCGTGAGCTGATTATCGGTGACCGCCAGACCGGTAAGACCGTGATTGCTACGGATACGATCATCAACCAAAAAGGCAAAGATGTCCTTTGCATCTATGTTGCTATTGGCCAAAAGCGTTCTACTGTGGCCTCTCTGGTTGAAAACCTCGAGAAAAACGGAGCCATGGCTTACACCACTGTAGTGTGCGCCACAGCTTCGGAGCTTTCGCCCCTGCAGTATATTGCGCCTTATGCCGGCTGCGCCATGGGCGAATACTTTATGTATCAGGGTAAGCATGTGCTTATTATCTATGATGACCTTTCCAAACATGCGGTTGCCTACCGTGCTCTGTCGCTGCTGATTCGTCGCCCGCCGGGACGCGAAGCATACCCCGGCGATGTTTTCTACCTGCACAGCCGTTTGTTGGAACGTGCCGCCAAATTGAGCGATGCAAAGGGCGGCGGCTCACTGACAGCTCTGCCCATTATTGAAACGCAGGCTGGTGACGTTTCCGCTTATATTCCAACCAACGTCATCTCCATTACCGACGGCCAGATCTTCCTGGAAACCGAGCTGTTCCATTCCGGCATCCGCCCGGCTGTCAACCCCGGCATTTCTGTTTCCCGTGTCGGCGGCAATGCGCAGATCAAGGCGATGAAAAAGGTTGCCGGTACCTTAAAACTGGTTTACTCCCAGTACCGCGAGCTGCAGGGCTTTGCCCAGTTTGGCTCCGACCTGGATGCCGACACCAAATCTCGTCTGGCACAGGGCGAGCGCATTGTGGAAATCCTGAAGCAGGACCGCAACAGCCCAATCCCGGTAGAAAAGCAGGTTGCCATTTTGTATGCAACAGTCCACGGCTACCTGAAAGACATTGCCGTAAAGGATATCGCCGCGTATGAAAGCGCGCTGTATCAGTACCTTGATGAAAATGTAACCGCTGGCGGTGTGATGGAAGTCATCCGCACCACAGGCGATATGAAGCAGGATACCGAACAGCAGATGAAAGATGTGCTCGCCGCATTCACGGCAAACTTTATCAAAAATGCCGGATAATCACAAAATACGCCAAAGGGGGTGCTGCCGGTGGCTGGTTCCATGAAAGAAATCAAACTGCGCATCAAAAGCGTGGAAAGCACCATGCAGATTACCAAAGCCATGGAGCTGGTAGCGTCCAGCAAGCTGCGGCGCGCCAAGGAACGGGTGGAAAACAGCCGTCCCTATTTCGAAACGCTTTATGCCACGCTGTTTGATATTGCGGCTGCGGATTCTGAGTTCAGTAGCCCATATCTGGCCAAATGCGAGAAAAAGTGCTGCCTGTACATTGTAATTGCAGGTGATCGCGGCCTTGCGGGCGGCTATAACAGCAACATCTTAAAAGCCGTGGAAGCGGATGCTGAAGGGCGGGAATATTGTGTGCTGCCCATCGGCAAAAAGGCAGTGGAATACTTTGAGCGCCACAAGATCCGGATTCTGACGGATTCTTTTGCCATCGCAGGGGATATTTCGGTCAGCGACTGCTTTGAAATTTCCCGCCTTGTGTGCCAGAAGTTTCTGGAAGGCGCTTTTGATGAAATTCGCATTGCCTTTACCCAGTTTATTTCCATGCTAACCCAAACTGCAATCATTCTGCCGGTTCTCCCGTTTGATGCCGAACCGCCGGAGCCGGGCCACGAGCATCAAAGTCTGATGCTCTATGAGCCAGACAGCGCCGCCGTGTTTGATGCCATTATCCCGGAATACTTGGCCGGGGTTGTGTATGGCGCTTTGTGTGAAAGTGTTGCCAGTGAACAGGGTGCACGCCGCACCGCCATGGACTCTGCCACCAAGAACGCTGGCGAAATGATCGAGCATTTGAACCTTTATTATAACCGCGCCCGTCAGGCAGCAATCACGCAGGAAATCACCGAAATAGTGGCCGGTGCAGATGCTGAAAGCTAGGGCGCACCAGAAAAGCCGAAATTTTATCCGATTTCTTTGCCTTCAGGTATGCCTTTGGGCAATATCTGATGCAACAGTGCTGAGAGTTTTTTCAGACACACCCGGAAACAAGCCCGACAGCACGCTAAAAATTCACTCAAAGGAGTGTGTGCAATGCCAGAAAAACACATCGGTAAGGTCGTGCAGGTCATGGGACCTGTTTTGGATATCCGCTTTGCCGACGGCGAGCTGCCGGAACTGCTGAATGCGATTGAACTGCAGAACAACGGCAAACCGCTGATTGTAGAAGTTGCCCAGCATATTGGCGATAACGTGGTGCGCTGCATTGCTATGGCCGCCACCGATGGCCTTGTGCGCGGTGCCGAAGCCGTGGATACCGGCGGGCCGATCAAGGTTCCCGTTGGCGATGCGTGCCTTGGCCGTGTGTTCAACCTGCTGGGTGAACCGGTTGATGAACAGCCTGCCCCCACCGGGGTAGAGCATTGGCCCATCCACCGCCCGGCCCCTGCTTTCGATGAACAGGAATCTTCGACTGAACTGCTGGAAACCGGCATCAAGGTCGTTGACCTGATCTGCCCCTATGCAAAGGGCGGCAAAATCGGTCTGTTCGGTGGTGCCGGTGTCGGCAAAACCGTGCTGATTCAGGAACTGATTTATAACATCGCTACCGCCCATAACGGCTATTCTGTTTTTACCGGCGTTGGCGAACGCACCCGTGAGGGCAACGATCTTTACGGCGAAATGGCCGAAAGCGGCGTTTTGAGCAAGACTGCGCTGGTCTATGGCCAGATGAATGAACCGCCGGGAGCCCGTATGCGCGTGGCGCTGTCCGGTTTGACCATGGCGGAGTACTTCCGCGATGTCAAGCATCAGGATGTTCTGCTGTTCATTGATAACATCTTCCGCTTTACCCAGGCCGGCTCCGAAGTTTCGGCACTGCTGGGTCGTATGCCCTCTGCCGTTGGCTATCAGCCCACGCTGGCAACGGAAATGGGTGCACTGCAGGAACGTATTACTTCCACCCGCAAGGGTTCTATCACTTCTGTTCAGGCTGTTTATGTACCTGCGGACGACTTGACCGACCCAGCCCCCGCCACGACCTTCACCCATCTGGATGCTACCACGGTTCTGAGCCGTGATATTGCTTCTCAGGGCATTTATCCGGCTGTCGACCCGCTGGATTCTACTTCCCGCATTCTGGCCCCGGAAGTTGTCGGGCAGGAGCATTACCAGATTGCCCGCGCCGTGCAGCAGGTTTTACAGCGCTATAAGGAACTGCAGGATATCATTGCCATCATGGGCATGGATGAACTTTCGGAGGACGATAAGATCACCGTCAACCGCGCCCGTAAGGTACAGCGTTTCCTTTCACAGTCGTTCCATGTTGCGGAGCAGTTTACCGGTATGCCCGGCCAGTATGTGCCGTTGAAAGAAACCCTGCGCGGCTTCAAGATGATTTTGAACGGCGAATGTGATTCCATCCCCGAAAGCTGCTTCCTGTTTGCCGGTACGATTGATGACGTTCTGGCTAAGGCCAAGCAGCAGTAAGGAGGCAGGACCATGTCCAGTTTCCCACTTAAAATCATGACGCCGGACGGCACTGCTTTTGATGGGCAGGTACAGTCGGTGTCCTGCCGGACCATCACCGGGCAGGTTCAGTTGATGGCCCGTCACATCGATTATTGCACTGCCCTTGGCATGGGGGAGGCCCACATCACATTGGAGGATGGCACCCAGCGCAGCGCTGCCTGTATGGGCGGTATGTTGAGCATGTTTGGCGGCGAATGCCGCCTGCTGGCCACCACCTTTGAATGGGCCGATTCCATTGACAAAGAGCGTGCTGAGCGCAGCAAAGCCCGCGCCGAGGAATTGCTGGCCCAGAAAAACCTGGATGCCCGTGAGCTGGAACTTGCCCAGGCCCGCTTGAAACGTGCTTTGGTGCGCAGCAATGTTGCTGCGCGTGCTCAGTTTTGATTGATCTGCTCCCGGCCGAATAAATCACAAATAAAAAGTTCCTGAAATCGCAGCAGGTTGCTGTATGGTTTCAGGAACTTTTTATTGTAAGCTTTAGCATTTACAGCAATGAGCGAAGCGAACTGTGATTAAAAGTCGGATTTGCTGTAGCATGCAGTAAATGTAGTTTTGCCCACTTGTGGGCAGCGGTACGAGTGATGCAAGTGAAGGATTTTTCGGTGCATCTTGAGATGCGTTCCGGTATAAAGCCCTTCTAGGGCTTACTCAAGCCTCCGGCTTAGCCGGGAATTATGACTTTTGGGATAGTCCCAAACCCTTTTGAACTTAATCGTTCCCTTTACCCGACATGCGGAAATACAGCCCAATAGCCAACAGCAGAGACAAGACATCCGCCACAGGCTGTGCCCAGATCAGTCCTGTTTCGTGAAAGATCGCCCCAAGGATGAACATAGACGGAATGTAGATCAGCCCCTGACGGGAGATATTGACAATCAGGGATTCCGTCGCCGCGCCGCGGGCTTGCAGCGCATTGGTCAGCACATACCCTTGAAGATTTGTACGGTCTGATTGTTAGTAAATCAGACGAAGAAATCCGTCTGAAAGTCGATACTTCCAAAGGCAAAGACCGCTCACGAACTCCGGAAAATGCTGTATACCTGGAAAGAGCAGGCTGACAAGCTATCTTCCGAGGAAATCAGTAAAGACAAATACGATGAGTGGCGTTACCATTACCCGGAGTTTGATACCACGCAAATCTGGGCGAAAGTACCATCGCAGGCATTTAGCGACGCGCTGGTCTAATGTTCCAAGACCAGCTCAAGCCAGATAAATAAAGACGACAAAAAGCCCTTAGCTATGAGTTTTTACCCACAGCTAAGGGCTTTCTAAATAAATAATATGGATTTATTTGTTGCACAACCACCTGTCAATCATTCTCTAACCCTAAAACCACTGGATTACAAGAATAATGGCTCTCATGCAACTGTTATCAATTTGTTATCAAAAGACTTCTTGAAGTGCCGCAAACCCGCATAAACACTGGATTTTTAAAGCATTTCAAATTATTCGAACTCGATCGTTGCTGGCGGCTTGGTGGTATAGTCGAACAGAACACGGTTGATATGCTTTACTTCGTTTACGATGCGGTTTGCTGCGGTGGTAATGGTTTCGGTGGGCAGCAGGGTAACTTCCGCGGTCATAAAGTCGGTCGTGGTCACAGCGCGCAGGGCGATGGCGTAATCATAGGTGCGCTCATCGCCCATAACGCCAACGCTGCGCATATTGGTCAACGCGGCAAAATACTGGCTGGGGCGCTGAGCGGCGGGCAGCTTATCCACTTCCTCGCGCCAGATTGCATCAGCATCCTGTACAATGGCAACCTTTTCCTGGGTGATATCGCCGATAATGCGGATGGCAAGGCCGGGGCCGGGGAACGGCTGGCGGGCGACCAGATATTCAGGCAAGCCCAGTTCACGGCCAGCCTGGCGGACTTCATCCTTGAACAGGTCGCGCAGCGGCTCCACAATTTCCTTAAAGTCTACATAATCCGGCAAGCCGCCAACATTGTGGTGGCTCTTGATGGTAGCAGATTCACCGCCCAGGCCGCTTTCCACAACGTCCGGGTAGATGGTGCCCTGTGCCAAAAAGTCTACAGCACCGATCTTCTTGGCCTCGTCCTCAAACACACGGATGAACTCTTCGCCAATGATTTTACGCTTGCGCTCCGGCTCGGTAACACCGGCCAGCTTGCTGTAAAAACGTTCGCGGGCGTCCACGCAGACAAAGTTGATGTCGAACTGGCCGCCCTCGCCGAACACTTCGCAAACCTGCTCACGTTCGTTCTTGCGCAGCAGGCCGTGGTCAACAAACACGCAGGTTAACTGCTTACCAATGGCCTTTGCCAGCATGGCAGCACATACGCTGGAATCCACACCACCGGAAAGAGCGCACAGCACCTTGCCATTGCCGATCTTCTCGCGCAGGGCGTTCACGCTATGCTCCACAAAGGAGTCCATCTTCCAGGTACCGGCACAGCCGCAAACTTTGTAAACAAAGTTATGCAGAATCTTAGTACCGTTTTCGGTATGCAGCACTTCCGGGTGGAACTGCACACAGTACAGGCCGCGGGCGGCATCCTGTGCTGCGGCAACCGGGCAGTTGGGGGTGTGGGCAATAATATCAAAGCCGGGGGCAGCCTGCTCGATATAGTCATTATGGCTCATCCAGCAAACATTCTGGTTCGGCAGGCCGTCAAACAGCGGGCTGGTGGTATCCAGATCCACAACCGTCTTGCCATATTCGCGTTCCGGAGCCTTGCAAACCTTACCGCCCAGCATATGCATCATCAGCTGGCTGCCATAGCAGATGCCCAGTACCGGAACACCCCAAGTATATATTTCGGGATCGATGGTAGGGGAATCCGGCAGGTAAGCGCTGTTGGGACCACCGGTAAAGATAATGCCCTTCGGATTTTTGGCCTTGATTTTGGCCAGGTCAGTACGGTAAGAATAAATTTCGCAATAAACGTTGCATTCACGGACACGGCGGGCGATCAGCTGGTTATACTGGCCACCAAAGTCCAACACAATGACAGTTTCCTGCTGCATGTGGTAGCTCCTTCCTAAACATCTAAATTTGCATATATAACAGCATATACAGATATTATACCATAGCTCCCGGCAAATAGGTAGGGGGCTTGAGAAAAAAGTCGAGATTCTTCGATTCTGATTTGTCGCACAGCCGGAATCTGTTCGCTTATTCTGCATAGAATCAGATTGTCGGTCGGCGCCCCAAAGCCATAAAAAATGCCGCACATCGGGCAAGGAACCGGGGCCGGTTCCTCCTTCCAATGTACAGCATGGTATTTTTGCTATTGTTTTATCTTTTCCGTTATTCGCCACTGCGCCAGGTCCACAAAAGATATTTTACATTTGTTTTCAGGTAGCGGTGGAACAGGCGCTTCGGGTCCTGCATCAATCGGTAAAGCCATTCCAGGTTGTGCTTCTGCATCCACATGGGCGCACGCTTAATGTTGCCCGCCTCATAGTCAAACGCCGCACCAACGCCGATCATCAAGGCTTGTACGCGATCCTCATGGGCGGCCATCCAGCGTTCCTGTTTGGGGGCACCAAGGCCAACCCACACAAAGTCCGGCTTTGTTGCGTTGATTTCCGCTACCGCCTGAGCGTCCTCCTGCGGGGTCATCTCGCGGAACGGTGGCGACATCATACCGGAAATCACAACACCAGGGTAGCGCTCTTCCACCTTTTTGCGCAGCAACTGCAACGTTTCCGGGGTAGAGCCATAAAAATAGTGCCGCCAGCCTTTTTCTGCGCTGACCGCCAAAACCTGCTTCATCAAATCCGGCCCCGTAACGCGCTGCGCAGCAGCATACCCCTGCCTGCGGCTGAACTGCGAAAGGGGACCGCCGTCCGGCAGCGCCATGACCGCATGGTTCTGAATATAGCGGTACTCGGCATCCTCGTGCGCCGTTACGGTGGTATGTACATTGGCCACGCAGATATATTTCCCACGCCATTGTTCCAGCTGGCTTTCCAGCAGCGTCATGGTTTTGTCCATGTCCGTTACCACAATGTTCACACCCATAATATCGCAGGTTTCCTGCATTTTCAGGTCGATCACATACAACCCGTTTACGGTATTATCCATTGTGCGGGAAGAGAGAAAGTCCGAATAGACCGGAATTACACTGACCTTAATGCCATAATTTTCTGCAATCGCGGTGATCTGCAGCAACTCGCTGCGGTTCTGGGTTTCCTCCGCAATCACAATATTAGTAATCCGGGTACTTTCCAGAATCTTATGCAGATCGGCTACTGTGCCAAGGTAATTCGGCAGTTCCACTACCGGGTTCTGCGCTGCATAGCCGGCATACTCTGCCGATACATCCTTGCCCTTTACAACATCATTATAATAGCGTAATGCCAGGTTTCCATTGCCGACCAGCAAAACGCGGGCTATAATATGGCGCCGCTTTGCATACCAAAGGCTGATCCGGTGCAGCAATAACCGCTTGACCGTAATGACCACGCTGGACAGCAGGTAATAGTAAACAAGCAGCAGGCGGGAAAACTGCGAAAGTTGGAATACATACAAAATGGTTGCTGCCAGCGCAAAGCCGCCCAGGTTTCCCAAAAGGGCTTTTGCCAGTTCTCTCACTAAGCCGCGCCGCTTAAAAGTGCGGTATTCACCCTGTGCAATATAAATCAGAATGATTGCCGCTGCGTATACAAGTGCCAGCGGGCGGAAGCGGGCAACATCGACCCACCAGAACGCTTCACCCCAGGGGCTGTGCATACGTAGCAGGCTGGAAACCTCATACGCTCCCAGCAGCAGGAAAAAGTCCAGAAAAGCATCCAGAATATGCAGTATTTTTGATGTAGAATGGTTCATGATACAATTAAAAGCCGCAAAAGCACGAAGAAAGACCGTTCCCTTTGCGGCATGTGAAACGGGCTTTCTGCCACGCATGATGGCCCCGGAATATAGTAGGGCAGCAAACCGTAACTTGCAAGCCTATTATACCCAGCGTCCAAAGCGGAATTTTGGCTCAATTGGTTCTTTGATGGAAATTTCTTTGTTCAGGTAGACATCAATGGCATTTTTCTGTAAAAGTTTTGCCGTTGAACTGCTTATCTGTGCCATCCCGTCTTTCAAGTTTGGCGGGCGGGTTGTAACAGAATGGCAGTCAGAACACATCAGATGAACTAAGTTCCAATCCAGCAGTTTGTGCAGCCATTTGGCCGTATGTCCACCGCGCACCAAACCCGAAGCATTGATCTGCGCCAATGCGCCGGAGCTGACCCAGCGGTACAGCAGGGTAGGATCCTCGGTAACATAGGGGTAGCGCTCCACATGGGCCAAAATGGGAGTATACCCACGGTTTTGCACCGCAAACAGGGTATCCTCAATTCCACCGGGATGGATGCTGGTCGGGAATTCAATCAAGATATACCGCGACCCTGCAAATGCTAATTTGGAAAGATCCAGGCTGGCCAAAGCTGTGGTAAAATAGACCTCTGCACCCAGTTTAACGGCAAGAGGAAGTTTGCGTTCTGCCAGCTGCGCCACAACGCTGCGATAAGCCATTTTGCGCTGCTGCACAAAAGCATCCAGCGTAATGCGCTCATAATGGAAGTGCGGTGTGAACACAATGCCAACAACCCCGTCTTCCATTTCTTTCTGGATCAAGGACATGGAAACATCCAGGTTTTTGGCACCGTCATCAATGCCAGGCAAAATATGACAATGGAGATCAACCAGTTGCGAACTCATTATGCCTTACTCCGGCTCTTCTTTCCAGCTGCGTCGTCATTGCTGTACCCGTAAGAATAAGAATAGTAGTAGCCATCTTTCTTACCGGCTTTTTAACATTGTATCCGTTCATTACTACGCCAAGGATGCGGGCATTCACAGCTTCCAGGTTTTTCTTGCTCAGCTGGGCACCTTCAATGGTGGTAACACCCGGGCGTACAACCAGCAATGCCCCATCCGCATACTTGCACAATACTGCAGCATCGGTAACAACAGAAACCGGCGGCGTATCCACAATAATATAATCGTATACCTGCTTCAGGGCCTCAAAGGTATTTTCCATCGCCTTCGTTGCCAACAATTCCGATGGATTCGGCGGCAATGTTCCTACCGGCAGCACAACAATACCCAAATCCTTGTAATTCACCAGTGCATTTGCAAGCTGTGTACGGTTCTTGCCTGTAAGGGTATTTGTAAGTCCCATATGATCGCGCGGAATATGCAGGTAGCGGGAAATTACGGATTTACGCATGTCACAGTCAACCAGCACCACACGTTTACCGCTGTCCGCTAAAGTAATTGCAAGATTTATTGAAACATTACTTTTTCCCTCATTGGGAACAGAGGAGGTAACCAGAATGGTTTTGCAGTCATCCGTTGCCGACAAAAATTCCAAGTTGGTACGTAAAGATTTGTAGGCTTCTGTAAACTGGAACGGTGCATCTGAGCCAACCATAAACAGCTTATGATGTTCACGCTTTTTACTCATTCCTTTTTACCTCCCTGATCATACAGCGGGATCACGCCCAGAACAGTCATATCCAGATACTTGGTAACATCTTCCTCCGTGTTGATCTTATTGTCCAGCAAAACCTGTAGCACAATAATACCCAGCGCCAATGCAAGGCCAACCATTGCACCAAGTGCAGTGTTCTTTTTTATGTTGGGGGAAATCGGATTGAGGTTCAGAGACGCTTTCGAAATCACCTTGACCGAACCCGCTTCCACTGCTTCTTTGATGATGTCGGGAGACACGGCCAGAATTTCATCACAAACAGTCTGTGCCCATTCGGGACTGGTACTGTTGACTGTAATTTTCATAACCTGGGTATCATCCACAGCCTGCACACTTACACGGCTGTTTAACTCCGAGTAAGTCATCCCAAGCTCCAGATTTTCAATAACCTGCTGCAATACCGTATCACTTTTAATAATGATGCTGTAGGTGGCAACCAGCTTTGTTGCGGAGTTGATCTGGTCGCTGGTAACATTAGAAGTAACATCCTGACGGGTGTTTACGATCATCATGGCAGAAGAGCTATACTGCGGCGTCATCAAGAACTTAGATGCCGCAAATCCAATTATAGCTGCTACCACGGTCGCCAAAATCACTTCGAGAAGATGCTGACGTATCGCATATAAAATTTCCACAAGATCAATTACTTCATTTTCTTCATTGTTCACAAAAGGCACCTCTCTAAATCTATTAGTTTTTTGCTCTTCGGGTTCGGGCTTTTTGCCGCCCGCATCTTTACTTTTTCGCTAAAATCAAGAGACATTCCCAAATTACTACTGAACCACAATGCTACTCTCATCGCAATCGTCTTGTATTTATTCTTTTTTGTGTGAAGTATTTTACCTTTACTCCCGTTTAGCTACAAAAAACTATTGTAAGTTTACCACATATTTGTGCTTGTTTCAAGCATCGCTCGAAATGTCTCGATTTTTGGCAAAATGTACAATTTTTTTGTTTTTCTTCCTTTAATCAAAAAGTAAATACTCTTGAGTGCAAAATATTTCCTTTGATTTTCTGCTCATTCTGTTATCCAGCATCATCGCATATTCTCCAGCTATCGTACCAGAATCTACCGATACTTCCTAGGGCAACACCGCACAATTCCCGCCTTGCGGCTAAGCACCGCTCCGGCAGCTGCGGCACGGCATCTGCGTTGCCAAAATGCTCGATAAGACATCCAGTATTATCTGCGCTTTTGGCTTGGCATCTGCCGCACCTCGCTCGCCGTATCGGCACTTAGAATTATGCGGTATTGCCCTAGTCTGTTTGTGGCTTCGTCTGTTTCACAAAATCCAGCGCACAAATACCAGGTTCAACGATCCTATCAAAAAAATTGCCAAAGAGATACAAATAGGCTATAATATAAAATAAAAAATTGTGCATTGAACGGTTTTTACCCCATTTGCACCCGGAAGGAGGTGGCAAGCACGGATACTTTACAGACAAATAGTACGACACAAACTGCTGAGATGCTCAAATTAGAGGGCGTTGTTGAGCATGTGATATACGAAAACCCGGATACCGGTTATGCCGTGTTTGAAGTGGATGCCGGTGGCACCGATATTGTGGTGGCAGGCAACGTGGGCAGCGTGGATAACGGTATGTCCATTACGGCGTATGGCTATATGGTCAACCACCCCAGCTATGGCGAACAGTTCCGTGCCGAAACCTGTGAGGCCAGCCTGCCGCAGGATACCGCGGCTTTGCTGAGCTACCTTTCCAGTGGGGTATTGCCCTATATCGGGCCTTCCACAGCAAAAAAGATTGTGGCAAAATTTGGGGCGCATACATTGAACGTCATCTCCGAAACGCCGGACAAACTCTGTGAGCTAAAAGGTATCACCCCGCAAAAGGCCGCCGCCATCTCCAACGAGTTCCGACGTATGTACGGTGTGCGGGAAGTGGTTGCCTGGATGGCCAAGTTTGGGCTTTCCGCCCAGATGGCTGTTACAGCCTACCGCGCGTTTGGCCCCGCCACGGTAGAAGCACTGAAAAAGAACCCCTACATGCTGTGCGGGGAGCCGCTGAACCTGAAATTCAGCCAGGTCGATGGTATCGCCGCCCAGCTGCAGGTAGGACAGGGCAGCGACCTGCGCATTGCCGCCGGGCTTTTGTACGCTTTGCGCCACAACGCCAACAACGGCCACACCTGCCTGCCCGCAGATAAGCTGATCGAAAGCACTGCGCGCTTTATTCGGGTGGAGCCGGATGCCGTAAAGGCCGGGCTGCAAAGCCTGTTGGAGCATGACGAAATGCGCGCCTGCACCTTTGACGGAACGAAATATATTTACCTGCCAGATCTGCTCAGCGCAGAGCAGGATATTGCTGCGCGGCTGGGGGAGCTTGCCACATTCCCGACAGAAAGCCCCAAAACGCTGGAAAGCGATATCCGCGTTTTGGAATTGACCCAAGGTTTTGAATATGCCCCTTTGCAGCGGGAAGCAATCCGCTTAGCACTCTCTTCCCGCGTAATGGTTTTGACCGGCGGTCCCGGTACCGGCAAAACCACAACGGTCAAAGCGATTCTGAATTTGTATGAAGGTATTTATGACCGGGTTGCCCTGTGTGCCCCCACCGGCCGCGCCGCCAAGCGGCTGACCGAGCTGACCGGCCACAGCGCTTCCACCATCCACCGATTGCTGGAAGTGGACTATTCTACCGGCAGCGTGCGTTTTATTCATAATGAAAAGAATCTTCTCCCGTTTGACGTTATCATTCTGGATGAGATGAGTATGGTAGATGCCAAGCTGTTCCAGGCGTTGTTGGCCGCCGCGCGTTACCACTGCCGCATTATTATGGTAGGTGATGCCGACCAGCTGCCCAGCGTTGGCCCCGGCAGTGTGCTGGGGGAGATCTTGCAGGCAGACGTTCTGCCCACCGTACGGCTGAATGAGATCTTCCGCCAGGCGCAGAAAAGCATGATTGTACAGAACGCCCACCGCATTGTGGAAGGGCAGATGCCCATAAAAGGCGGGCGGGATGATGACTTTTTCATGATCGAATCCACCGGTCTTGCCTGCCAGAGGCTGATCTGCGACCTGGTCAGTACCCGGCTGCCCAAAAGTTATGGCTATGACCCCGTGCGGGACATCCAGGTGCTTTGCCCCACCAAGGTTGGCCCCACCGGGAGCGTAGAACTGAACCGCCGCCTGCAGGCCATTTTGAACCCGCCTGCACCGGATAAGCCGCAGATCATTTGGGAGCAAAGCGGCCGTGTGCTGCGCTGTGGCGACAAGGTAATGCAGATCAAAAACGATTATGACATTCCCTATGAGCGGGACGGTGCCGAAGCCGGTGTGGGTGCCTATAACGGGGATATGGGTATTATTACTGCCGTTGACCCCGAAAGCCGTGCTGTGACGGTACAGATGGATGACCGAAAGTATATTTACGGTGCTGACCAGCTTGCCGAGCTGGAACCCGCTTACGCTGTAACAGTGCACAAAAGCCAGGGTTCTGAATTTCCGGCCGTCATTATGCCTGTGGCAGATGTACCCGCGCGCCTTTGTTACCGCAACTTGTTGTACACCGGGGTTACCCGCGCACGCCGCCTGTGCATTCTGGCGGGAACCCGGCGCACCGAGCAGGCCATGGTGGATAATGTGCGCCAGAACATGCGTTACAGCGGGCTGCGCTACCTGCTGCGCGAGGCAGTCACTCCGGCTGAAAAACGCAGATGAAACAGAGAAAACGCATATCTCTGGATTGGCTGGACCGTGGGCGAACGGCTCTGGAACCGCTGCTGGCCCTTGCCTATCCGCGGCACTGCCCGCTGTGCGGCACGGTACTTGAGCAAAGCGCCTGGAAAGCCGCCGTGTGCCGTTCCTGTACACCGGAAGCCGAGCGTCTGCGGCATCTTCCACCGCGTCTGCCTGTAACGGAGCACGCCTTTTACGCTGTCAACACCTGCGCAGCTGCCTTTTACTATGCAGACAGTGTGCGCCATGCAATCCTGCTTTGCAAGGAGAACGGCAACCCCTGGTATGCGCGAGAACTGGCGGATTTGATGGCTGTGCTGATTTTTGGCGCACAGCCCGCACGTGCCCCAGGGTACCGCCCGGTATACGAGAATCTATCCGGCATTTCGCTGTACAGCGCCATTGTTCCGGTGCCGCCGCGCGTAAAGAAGAACCGCGCGGAAAATATGCCCCTTTTGCTGGCGCAGCGCCTTGGGCGCATCCTGCACATTCCGGTCATCCAGCCGCTGTGCCTAACCCGGCAGGTTTTACCGCAAAAATCGCTGGACCAGCAAAAGCGCTTTGCCAATGTCAAGGATGCTTACGCCTGCCGTACTGGGGTTGATCTTTCCGGAATGCGGCTGCTGTTGCTGGATGATGTGATCACCACTGGTGCCACCATCTCTGCCTGCGCCAAAGCGCTATTGGAGGGTGGCGCTGTGAGTGTGGACGGCGTGTGTGTTGCAGCGACGGAACTGATGCCCAAAAGCCACGGTGCCGCCGGAACACCAAAAGAAAGCAAATAACTTTTATCTGCCGGATGGTTGATGGCAATTCACAATAGATAACAAAGTGCTGCTTCTGGCAGCAAGGAGTACCAGATAAACATGAAGCAATATGATATCGGCCTTGATCTTGGCACAACTTCCATTATCATTGCCACACAGGAACAGGGAGTTGTGTTCCATCAGCCCAGCATTGGTGCTGTTGATACCCGCAGCAGCACCATTCTGGCAGTGGGGGACAAAGCCCTGCGCATGGTGGGGCGTGTGCCTTCTTATATTGATATCATCCGCCCTTTGCGGGACGGTATTATTCAGGACCACCGCATGACAAACGAACTAATCGTGCGGTTTATCAATGAGGTATGCCGTTCGCGCATCATCAAGCCGCGCGTATCGGTCTGCGTTCCGGCAGCCATTACCGGCATTGAAGCTGACGCCGTGGTAGAAGCCGTCATGGCAGCCGGGGCACGGCAGGTTTTCCTTGTGGATGAGCCTGTCGCCGCCGCCCTTGGCGCAGGGCTGGATATCCGCAAACCCATGGGCTGCATGGTAATTGATATCGGCGGCGGCTCCACGGATATCGCCGTGATCAGCATGGGTGGGCGGGTGCGCGCCGCCAGCCTGCCGGTCGCCGGCAACGCTTTTGACCAGTGCATTGCCCAGTATGTTCAGGAAAAATTCAACATTGCCATCGGCCCTCTAACCGCCGAAGCGCTGAAAAAGCAGGTTGCCTGCTGCACCAAAAGCGAGTTTGAGGGCGTAATGGAGATCCGTGGTCATTCCTGGGAGACCAACCTGCCCGCCCGCCGCCTTGTCTATACGCGGGACCTATACCTGCCCGTGCAGGAACTGGCCGCCCGCATTGCCGCCACTGCCCGCAATGTATTGGAAAGCACCCCGCCGGAACTGGCCGCTGATGTTGCCAAGAACGGCATTCTGCTGACTGGCGGCGGCTCCATGCTGCGTGGCCTGGCTGGTTATATTGCCGGGGAGCTGCATGTGGATGTTGCCATCGCACCAGACCCCATCAACTGTGTGGCACGCGGAACCGCAGCCAGCTTAACGCTGGGCCAATACCTGACAGCCGGTTTCCGCGATGCCACCCCCAGAGCGTGGCATAACCGACTGCAATCCCCAGAAGGTTTTTCCGATTAAAGCGCAGCTTTTGTGCAGGTTGTAAAAAGTATGATTTTCTGCGGATACCTCCGCCAGCCTACTTTTCTATCCGGCAAAAGTGTGCTATACTATACAGCGTTTGCCAAAATTCCCAGCCCTGCATGGTTCCGGGCTGGTTCTGCCATATAATATAAGGACAGGTTCATTATGCCCGATACCATTACCACTGAATTTCTGGCCCTGCGGGACCGCTATATTGCTTCCTGCTTTACTAAGCTGAACCCGGTGCAGCAGCAGGCTGTGTTTACCACCGAAGGCCCGCTGCTGATCCTGGCAGGTGCAGGCTCCGGCAAAACCACCGTTCTGGTCAACCGCATTGCCAATATCATCCGTTTTGGCCGCGCCTATGGCTCCAAAGAGGTCAGCCGCCCGGTTGCGCAGAGTGATCTGGAGCAGCTGCGCACCGCCATCATGTGCGACCAGCCGGTTCCGCAGTCCCTGATGCCGCTGATGAGCGTTGCCCCGGCCCGCCCGTGGAATGTGCTGGCCATTACCTTTACCAATAAAGCCGCCGGAGAGCTGAAAGAACGCCTGAAAGCCATGCTGGGCGATACCATGGGCGGGGATGTATTTGCCTCCACTTTCCACTCTGCCTGTGTACGGATCCTGCGCCGCGATGCCGAACGCATTGGCTTCCCCAAAAGCTTTACGATTTACGATTCCGACGACCAGCAGCGTGTCATCAAGCAGATCTACAAAGAACTGATGATTGATGACAAGTTCCTGCCGGTCAAATCAGCCATCTCCCAGATCAGCGGTTACAAAGATAAACTTCTTTCCGCCAAAGATGTCGCCGCCGAAGCGCCGCGCGATACCAAGGCTGCTTTGATTTCCAAAATCTATACCGCCTATTCCAACCGGCTGCGCACGGCTGGTGCCATGGACTTTGACGATCTGATTTTCCATACCGTGCAGATGCTGAAAACCGATGCCGAAGCGCGGGAATACTACCAGCAGAAGTTCCGCTATGTTGTGGTGGACGAATACCAGGATACCAGCGTGGCCCAGTTCCACCTGGTGCGCCTGCTGGCCGGTGGTTCCAACAATGTATGCGTTGTTGGCGATGACGATCAGAGCATTTATAAGTTCCGCGGTGCTACCATTGAAAATATCCTGAACTTTGAAAAAGTTTTTGCCGGGGCCAAAACCATCCGCCTGGAGCAGAACTACCGTTCCACCTCCAACATTCTGAATGCGGCCAATAGCGTTATCAAGAACAACAACGGCCGCAAGGGCAAGACCCTGTGGACCCAGAACGGCGATGGTGACAAAGTTCACCATTATACGGCGGCTTCGGAACAGGATGAGGCCAGCCATGTGGCCGAGGTTATTGGCCAAAACCTGAAAAATGGTGCTTCCTTAAAAGACCATGCCGTTTTGTACCGCATGAATGCGCAGTCCAACCCCATCGAAACTTATTTTGCCCGTGCCGGTATCCCGTACCGCATTGTGGGTGGCCAACGCTTCTTTGACCGCAAGGAAGTCAAGGATATCAACTCTTACATGGCCGTTGTGGTCAACCCGCGGGACGACGTGCGCCTGCGCCGCATCATCAATGAACCTGCACGAAAAATTGGTGCCACCACCATTGATAAGATCGGGGAACTGGCCGCCGCCAACGGCGTGCCGATGATGGAGATCATCCGGGAGGCTTCTTCTTATCCCGCACTGGGCCGTGCCGCCAGCGCGCTGAACGCGTTTTACTCCATGTACCGTGAACTGTGTGATCTTTCCGTCACCCTTCCGTTGGATGAATTTGCCGGTGAAGTGATCCGCAAGACCGGATACGAAGCCATGCTGAAAGCGCAGAAAGAAGAGGGCGAGACCCGGCTGGAAAACTTGGGCCAGTTGATTTCTTCCGTAAAGACTTATGCGGAACAGAACGGGGAAGACGCAACCCTTTCCGGTTTCCTGGAAGAAGTCGCCCTGATTGCAGACCTTGATTTCTATGATGAAGATGCTGATTCCGTTACCCTGATGACGATGCACAGCGCCAAGGGCCTTGAATTCCCGTATGTGTTTATCATTGGTATGGAGGATGGCGTTTTCCCCGGTGACCTTGCTCGCTACAGCGAGGAAGAAATGGAAGAGGAGCGCCGCCTGTGCTATGTCGGTATTACCCGCGCCAAGAAAGAGCTGTATCTTTCTTCCTCCCGCAGCCGTATGATTTTTGGCCAGACGCGCCGCAACCCGCCTTCCTGCTTTTTGGATGAGATTGACCCCAATGTGATGGACGAAACCGAAAGCCCAGAGCTTGCTTACAGCGGCGGTTTTGGCGCCGGGTACGGCAGCTACAGCACCAATGTTCCCGGCGGGCGCAGCGGATACTCCGGGGCTTCCCGCGGGTATCTGAACAGTGAATACAACCGCGGCGGCTTTGGCAGCAAGTATGCCGGCGGCTTCCAAAGTGGGTTTGCTTCCGGCGGGCACGAAAGCCCGAACTACCCCGGCGGCCGCCACACGGTCCAAAGCAGTAGCTTTGGCGCCGGGTATGGCAGTAGCCGCGTCAACCATCATTCCGGTGCTCCGGTTGCTCCGGCGGGCGGTGGCGTTACCACTGCGCCCGCCGCACCCGCACGCAAAAAGGCCGCCAACTTTGCAGCCGGGGACCTTGTGGACCACAAGGTGTTTGGCCGCGGCAAGGTGCTGAAAGTAACGCCGGTTGCGGGGGACTGTATTGTAGAAATCCAGTTTGACCGCGTTGGCATCAAAAAAACAATGGCCAATTACGCCCCGCTGACCAAGCTGACCAGCGAAGAATAAACCACTGATAAAAAAGGAAAAGAGGGAACGGGTCCATGCTTGTAACATTGATCGCCCACACCAATGACCCCGAAAAGACCATTGCCGCAGCCGCCAAGCTGTGCTATTCTGATGCACATATCGAAACCCTGCTGGATGGCCTAACACCGGAAAAGACCGCAGCCTTTTTGCAAAAGCTGAATGACTTCGGCCACGCCAGCCCCATTGAACATGCCAGCTTTACCTTTGGCATTGAGGGCGTTTCCCGCACCTTTCTGGCACAGGTCACCCGCCACCGCATTGCAAGTTTCAGTGTGCAGAGCCAGCGCTATGTGCGGCTGGAAGATTTCCGTTACGTGATTCCCCCGGAAATTGAGGCTGACCCTGCGGCCAAAGCGGCTTTTATTGATGCAATGAACGCCGATGCCAAACACTACCTGGAGCTGGTCAAAGCACTGGAAGAAAAGCATACCCACACCTTGATGGAGCAGGGCATGCCGGAAAAGACCGCCCGCGCCAAAGCCAGCAAAATGGCAAACGAGGATGCCCGCTTTGTATTGCCCAACGCCTGCGAGACAAAAATGGTAATGACCATGAACTGCCGCAGCCTGAACAACTTTTTCAACCTGCGCTGCTGCAACCGTGCCCAGTGGGAGATCCGCGCCGTTGCTGATGAAATGCTGCGCCTTGTATACCCGCTTGCGCCGCATGTTTTTGCTGCAGCTGGTCCCCGCTGCCTGGCGGGTCCCTGCCCGGAGGGCGGTATGTGCTGCGGCAAGCAGAACGCCGTGCGTGATAAATATGCAACACTGAAACAGGAGGCTGAAAACCATGGGTAAACTGATTATTTTTGAAGGCCTGGATGGTTCCGGCAAGGGCACACAGGCAGAACTTGCCTGCCAGAATTTGCATAGCAAAGGGTATGACCCGCTGAAAATCAGCTTCCCAGATTATGACAGTCCGTCCTCCGCACTGGTCAAGATGTATCTTTCCGGCGAGTTCGGCCAGCGCCCGGATGACGTGAACGCTTATGCAGCTTCAACGTTTTATGCTGTTGACCGCTTTGCCAGCTACAAAACCAGGTGGGGCAATGTCTACCGCCAGAATGGGCTAATCATCTCTGACCGTTACACCACCTCCAACGCTGTTCACCAATGTTCCAAACTGCCGCCGATGCACTGGGATGGTTTTCTGGAGTGGCTGTTTGAGTTCGAGTACAAAAAGCTCGGCCTGCCTGCGCCGGATGCGGTTGTATACCTTGCGGTTGATCCCGATGTCAGCCAGCGCCTGATTGCGCAGCGCTACCACGGCGATGAAAGCAAAAAAGATATTCAGGAACGCGATACCGAATACCTGGCCCGTTCCCGCGCCGCCGCTGAATACTGCGCACGCAAGCTGGGCTGGCACCGCATTGAGTGTACCACAACGGTAGACGGCCAGAAAACCATCCGCACGCCGGAGGATATTCAGTCCGAAGTGATGGCATACCTGGAGCGGATTTTGAGCTAAAACCGTTGGCAGCAAAAGCCACATGTTGAATACGGCAAGGAGGGGATAGAACATGCTTTGCAAAGCAACGGAAGCTGATTTGGAGCAGATGGTTGCGTTCCGCCGCAAAACGTATGGCGGAACCCGCCAGGATGCTTTGGACTGGCTTTGCGGAATTGTGGGGTTGGATAATATCCTGATCCTTGCCCGGGACCCGGCCCCCGGTGCAAAGCCCATCCCGGCTGCCATGATTGGTGCGGTTCCAGTGGAATGCGGGCACCACCACGGCGTATGGCTCTGCTGCATGGCAACGGACCCGTCCCTGCAGGGGCGCGGGCTGATGCCCAAACTGCTGGCAACCTGCCTGCGCGCCTTTTCCGCCAAAGGGTGTGATTTCGCTGTGGCAGCACCGCAAAGCACGCGGGCCGCAAAAGCGTTTTCCCAGCTGAATTTTCAGGGGCGCTTCCCGCTGCGCATCATCCGCAAGCCCATTGAACACAATTTGTGGGCACGAGCAGAGTTTGATAACCTGACAGTCCGCAAATTGATCGACACCCGCATGCGCTACCAGCCCGCCTGCATCGCCCTGCCGGAAAGCAGCATGAACACCATGATCACCCGGCTCTACCGCCGCGGTATGACCATTGTTTCCAACCAGCGCGGTTACGGCCTCTATTGCCAGGAAAAGGACGAGCTGCTTTTTATGGAGCTGCAGGCCGATAACGACCATTCGGCTGATATTCTGCTGCAGGCCGCGCGGGAACATACCGGTCTGACCAAAGCACGGCTGCTGCTGGCGGAAAATCAGTTTTTGTACCTGGGCGAGGGTAAGCGCTGTGGTTACGGCATGATTTGTTACCTTGGGCAGCCGTTCCCCGTTACGGACGTTTATTTCCGCCTGTTGCTGTAAGACCGTGCATATGTGAAACAGGGCAGTTCTGCTGCCTGGTAAAGGAGATTTGGAATGAAAATCAATCGTGGTGATTCCCAGGACAAGGGCTCGCAGTCGCGCCAGGCTTATCATGCTGCGCCAGCCCCCGCACCAAAGCGCCCGGTACAGCCTGATCCTGACCCGCAGGACCTGTACGAAGACGCCGAAGGTCCAGACGAGTACGCAGAGGATGACGATGATGAACCCGTCCGCCGCCGTTTTCCCATTGGGCTTGTGGTTCTTGTTGTCATTTTGGCTATCGTCGGCATCGGCGGCTGGAAAGTGTTCCAGTTCTACGGCGAAGTTGCCGGTAACGGCGAACTCGGCCCGGAGCAGACCGTTACCATTGAACAGGGTTCCACTGTTGCAGACATCACAAACGTTTTGAAAGAGGATGGCGTCATCCAGTATGACTGGCTGTTCAAGCTGTATGCCAAATACAGCGGCCGCGCTTCCGGTTTGCAGTATGGCGATTTTACCCTGCGCTCCGGCATGGATTATAACACGATCCTGAAAACCCTCAGCGTGCAGCAGGTCAAGCGCAAGACCATTACCATCACATTCCCCGAAGGCTACACAGCCGTTGCTATTGCCCAGAAGATGGAAGAAAATGGCTTGTGCTCGGTGGATGATTTCCTTGCCTGCGCCAACGGCGAGGATGGTTCCGATTTCAGCCAGTATGATTTCTGGAATGCCATTCCGGATACCGAAGGCCGCCTGATGAAGTGCGAGGGCTACCTGTTCCCGGACACTTACGAGTTCTTCACCGATGACTCGGTCTATAATTACGTCAACACCTTCTATAAGGAATTCGACGCCAAAACTTCCGACCTGTGGGATACCATCAACGAAAAGGGCACCACAATGAATGATGTTGTCATTCTGGCCAGCTTTATTCAGGAAGAAGCCGGTATGCCCGCAGAAGATGCCAAGGTTTCCGCCTGCTTCCACAATCGTTTGGAATCCGATGACCCGCAGTGGGCAGAGCATAAGCTGGAATCCAATGCTAGCAGCTATATCATGAACGATAGCGACAATAACTACCTGTGGAATTCGCCCACCGCCGCTTATTACGGCTGGCCGGAACAGGGTGCTATTCCGGATGATGTGCTTGCTCATTACGACACCTACCGCATCAGCGGCCTGCCCGCCGGTGCCATCACCAATCCCGGTATTGATGCCATTGCCGCCGCGCTGAATCCCGACCAGGAATATCTGGACGAAGGCTATTATTTCTTTGTTACTGGCAACCCGAACGGCGACCACCCTGGCGAATATTTCTATGCCAAAACGGCAGACGAACACCATCAGAACTGCATCATCGCCGGTTGGGGCTGATAAAAGCTGAACTTCACTGAACAAAGGAGCCGTTATCTTATGTTGTCCTGTCCAGGAACTGCTGTCGCCTGCCGGCAGCCTTGAAGCCCTGAAATATGCCGTCATGTATGGTGCCGATGCCGTATACTGCGCACTGCCGCGCTTTGGTATGCGCGCCGCACCGGTCAACCTGACCATTGGCGAGCTTCATGATGGCTGCATTTTTGCCCATGCTCGCGGCAAAAAAGTATACCTGACCCTGAACAACCTGCCCACCAACGATGAGCTTTCCGAGCTGCCGCAGTATATCAAGGACGCGGCCGAAGCCGGGGTGGACGCCTTTATCATTGCGGACCTTGGCGTACTAAGCCTTGCCAAACAGTATGCTCCGGATGTGGATGTGCATTTTTCCACCCAGGCAGGCATCACCAATTATGCTGCTGCAACCATGGCCTACAACCTGGGCGCCAAGCGTGTGGTGCTGGCGCGCGAGCTGACCCTGACCGATATTGCCCAGATCCGCGATAACACCCCGCCGGAGCTGGAACTGGAAGCCTTTGTGCACGGCGCCATGTGCATGAGCGTTTCTGGTCGGTGCCTGCTTTCCAGCTATATGACCGGGCGCAGCGGCAACCGCGGCGAATGTGCCCAGCCCTGCCGCTGGAAATACTATCTTGTAGAAGAAAACCGCCCCGGCCAGTATATGCCCATTGGCGAAAATGAGGACGGCAGCTACATCCTGAACGCCAACGACCTATGCACCGCACCGTTTTTGGACCTGATCTGCAAGGCTGGTGTGGATTCTCTGAAAATTGAGGGGCGCGCCAAAACGTTCTATTACGTTGCGTCCGTTACCGCCGCTTACCGCAAAGCGCTGGACCAGTACCTGGCAAACCCCGCCAGTGATATGTTTGATTTACCGGATTCCGTGCTGGATGAGCTGAACCGTACCAGCCACCGCCATTATTCACCCGGTTTCTATTTTGGCAAAGAGAAAGCCCTGCAGACGCCCAGCCATACTTATGTGCGAGATTGGGATTTCATCGGCACTGTGGATTCGTGGGAAGACGGCGTTGCCCATTGCACCCAGCGCAGCAAGTTCTGCCTGGGAGATTCGCTGGAAGTTTTGCAGCCAGATGGTTCGGTCGTGCCCGTAGCCCCTGAATGGATCAAAAACGCGGAAGGGGAAGCGGTGGATGCCACCCCGCACCCGATGATGCAGTATACCATTCCCTGTGCCACGCCCTTGATGCCGTACAGCCTGCTGCGGATGCAGAAAAGGCAGTAAATTTTCATTTATCTATTTGCAACAACCAAAAGCTCCACCTGCCAGATGCAGAATGTTCTGCCCGGCAGGCGGGGCTTTTTTATTTTTATTCTTTACTTTTAGGGCAATACCGCATAATTCTAAGTGCCGATACGGCGAGCGAGGTGCGGCAGATGCTAAGCCAAAAGCGCAGATAATACTGGATGCTGCAAAGGTGAGCGCCGCCAGTGGCGGAAACAGCGAACCGAAGCACGATGCGGGTACCGCAACCCGACATTATCGAGCATTTTGGCAACGCAGATGCCGTGCCGCAGCCGCCGGAGCGGTGCTTAAGCCGTAAGGCGGGAATTGTGCGGTGTTGCCTTAGCATTTTCGCCGGGCACTGCGACAGTATTACAACAATCTTCGCCTTGTCATCGAAAAAACACAGACTTAATTTTTTCCCATTACTATAAGTCAAGCAAAAGCAGCGAAACCGCCTTTGCCAGCAGGGAATGGCAAAGTAGAATTTTCACAAAAAACTGTCCACTTCAAACCATGGAATGCCGGATATTATGCCGCTATACTAATAGCATAAGGCAGTTCGCCTGATTCGCATTTTACCAAAAGGAGAGAAAGATGCAAACCTGTTATCTTGCTGTAGATATCGGAGCATCCAGCGGCCGGCACATTATTGGCACCGTGGAACATGGTGTTATGGCCCTGCATGAAGTCTACCGCTTTGAAAACCGCCTGATTGAAAAGAACGGTCACCTTTGCTGGGATATGGAAGGCCTGGCTCAGAATGTGATCGAGGGGCTGAAAGCCGCCCACGATGCAGGCTATACGCCCACAACGGTCGGTATTGATACCTGGGCTGTTGACTTTCTGCTTCTGGATGCCGATGGTACCCCTATCGGGGACCCCGTTGCTTACCGCGATGGCCGCACCGCCGCCATGCGGGAGGAACTGGAACCCATTCTGCCGTTTACAAAACTTTACGCCCGTACCGGCATCCAGTACCAGTCGTTCAACACGGTTTACCAACTGTGTGCCTTAAAGAAAGAGCACCCGGAACAGCTTGCCGCTGCCGAGCATTTTTTGATGGTGCCGGATTACCTGAATTACCGCCTGACCGGCGTGATGGCCAACGAGTACACCAATGCTTCCACCACTGCCCTGGTGGGCGCTATAAGCAAGGATTGGGACGATGAAATCATCAACCGGCTTGGTCTGCCGCGCAAAATCTTTGGCAGAATCAGCACCCCCGGCACCAAACTGGGAAATTTGAGCTCCGCCGTCAAGGATTATGTCGGCTTTGACTGCACCGTCGTACTGCCCGCTACACATGATACCGGCTCCGCCTTTTTGGCTGTTCCCGCAAGGGATGATAAGGCCGTTTATCTTTCCAGCGGCACATGGAGCCTGCTGGGTGTGGAAAACAAAGACCCCATCACGACCCCTGCCAGCATGCAGGCCAATTTTACCAACGAGGGCGGCTATGAATACCGCTACCGTTACCTTAAGAACATTATGGGCCTGTGGATGATCCAGTCTGTGCGGCGTGAACTTGGCGAGCAGACCGGAACCCGCCCGTCTTTCCCGGAATTGATTGCCGCCGCGCAGGAAGCCAGCAGCTTTGCCGGGATCGTATCCACTGGCGACGACCGCTTCCTAGCGCCGAAATCTATGATCAAAGAAGTCAAGGCTGCCTGCAAAGACGGCGGCAAACCGGTTCCCGCCACCACCGGCGAAGTGATGCAGACCATTTACAACTCGCTTTCGCATGATTATCAGACCGCTATTCAAGAGCTGCAAAGCCTGACCGGCAAAGAATATACCAGCATCAATATTGTGGGCGGCGGTAGCCAGGATATGTACCTGAACCAGATGACCGCAAATGCCACCCAGCTGCCCGTGTTTGCAGGCCCTACCGAGGGTACCGCCCTTGGCAACCTGATGGTGCAGATGATCCGTGCAGGGGAATTCAAAGACCTTGCGGATGCACGCACCTCCATCAAAAAGTCGTTCACTATTTTGGAGTGTAATCCGCAATAAATTTTATTACAGGGGGTAATATCCATGTTAGTTGAAACCAAAGCCCGTGTTGGCGTGTTTGCCATTGCTCTGGGTGCCTATCTGCCGCAGTTCCCAACCCTGGTTCCTGAATTTGAGGGTCAGTATGCCGCTTTCAAAAAGACCATTCCCGATACCGTTGAGGTCATTGACGGCGGCATTGTTACCACCAAAGAGCAGTCTATGGCAGCGGGCGATAAGTTCCGTGCCGCAGACGTTGACCTGGTTATTCTGCAGCTGCTGACCTATGCAACCTCTTACAACATGCTGCCCGCCGTGCGCGATCTGGATGTACCCGTTGTACTGGTCAATGTGCAGAAGAAGAAAGCCCCGGATTATGCCAACACTGATACACCAACCTGGCTAGGTGAACTGTACGCCTGTGGTGCCGTTGGTGAAATGGTTGCCGACCTGGAACGCGCCGGTAAGCGCCATGCCGTTATCACCGGCGTGGTCGAGGGCGGTGACCCCGGTGTGCAGGCTGAAATTGAAGATTGGTGCCGTGCTGCACAGGTGCGCCGCCGCTTCCGCGATACCAACCTTGCCCAGATTGGCCGCCCGTACCCCGGCATGATGGACCTGTACATTGACGAAACCAACCTATACAACCGCATGTGGCTTTACACCAAGCAGTTTGACTGGGAAAAAATGTGGGCCATTGCCGATAACATCACCGATGAAGAAGCGATTCGTGCCAAGGCACAGGATATTCTGGATACCTTTGATATTGAGGGCGGCGGCACGATCGAAAAGGTCTGGGATATGGCCCGTTATGTTGTTGCCTTTGAGCAGTGGGTCAAGGACGAAAAGATTGCGTTTGTGGCTTCCCACTACGATGGTTTTGCCAAGGGTGTGGCCGGCAAACTGGACTCTATGCTGATTCCAGCATTCTCGATGCTCATCAAGCAGGGCACTGCCTGCGCGGTTGAGGGCGATATCAAGGTTTCGATGGCAATGTCCATCCTGAAAACCATTGCGGGCTGCGGCCAGCTGAGCGAGATGTACTCCATCGACTTCAACGAGGATATCTGTATCATCGGCCATTCCGGCTCCGGTGATGCCGATATCTCCAAGGCAAAAAAGCCGACCATGAAGATCGTGCCCGTGTTCCACGGCAAGACTGGTGGCGGCTATCTGACCCAATTCTATCCACCGGTTGGCGATGTGACCTATCTGGCCATCACGCAGGATAAGGACGGCCACTTCAAGTTTGTGGTTGCCGAGGGCGTTAATGAACCCGGCCCCATCTTTACCTTTGGCGATACCAACATGCGTACCCGCTTCAGCTGCGGTGCGCGTGAGTTCTGCAACCGCTGGAGCGAAGCCGGCCCCACCCACCACATGGCAGCAGCCACTGGCCGCCACATTGATACCATCCTGAAAGTGGCAAAGATCTTTAATGTCCCTGTTGATATCATCACGCGGTAAGCCGCAGGCAACAGTTACGATAAAAGGCAATGGAGTAAAGGAGCAGTATTATGAGCACGATTTATGATGTAGCAAACGTAAAAGGTTTTATCCGTATGTGCAACGACGGCTGGCTGCAGGGCTGGCATGAGCGCAACGGCGGCAACCTGACCTACCGCATGACCGAGGAAGATGTTGCCGCATGCCGTCCTTTCTTTGACGAAACCCCGCGCGAGTGGGTCAACATGGGCGTTCAGGCTGATAACCTGGCCGGGGAATATTTCATCACCACCGGTTCCGGCAAGTTCTTCCGCAATGTGGAGCCGGACCCTATCCACAGCATCGGCATTGTTGAGATCAATGATAAGGGCGACAGCTGGCGCATTGTCTGGGGCCTGGCCGATGGCGCAAAGCCGACTTCCGAGTTTCCCAGCCACTTTATGAACCACAGCGTGCGCAAGGCCGCCACCAACGGTGCCAACCGCGTGATCTACCACTGCCATGCTACCAACGTAATTGCCCTGACCTACATTCTGCCGCTGACTGACCGTGATTTTACCCGTGCTTTGTGGCAGAGCGCTACTGAATGCCCGGTCGTTTTCCCGGAGGGTGTCGGCGTCTGCCCCTGGATGGTGCCCGGCGGTGCTGACATTGCCATGGCTACCAGTGAGCTGATGAAAAAATACCAGGCTGCCATTTGGGCACAGCACGGTTTGTTTGCTTCCGGCCCCGATTTTGATATTACTTTCGGCCTGGCCCACACGATTGAAAAGAGTGCTGAGATCTATGTCAAAGTTCTCTCCATGGGCGGCGGCCTGATCCGCCAGACCATCACCGATGATGACCTGCGTGCCATTGCCCATGATTTTGGCGTTCAGCTGAACGAGGAATTCCTCGACTGATTTATTCTGACATTCTCTATATTTCCCTACATATGCCTTCCGGTATTGCAGCCCTCCTGTGTGCCGGAAGGCTTTTTTGTATTGCACTTGCTTTTTGCCCAAACCTGCGCTATGCTGAAAGAAAAGCAGGGGAGGCGTTATGCACCATGTTCTTTAACCACCGCAAAACCTGCGCCGCGTTGCAGCCGCCGCCGGGCCTTGGCCCGGCGGATATTGCAACGCAAAGCAGCATTTGTACAGGTGAAACCATCATCGGCTTCCGCCAGCCCGGCACGGACCGGCTTTTGCAGGCTGTTGTTGTGCACAGCCCACAGGATGTTGCCGATTTTTACCGTTCTTATGGGTTTTCTGCTCCGGAAGGAGAGAATTCCATCCCGCGCACCGTTTGATATAGTTTTGTCAATCTCGCCTGATATTTTTGCGTCAAACGCATGAATTTTTGCGTTTTTAGCCAGTTCAGACTTTTTTTGCGCAAAAAACATATGTTTTGTCCTTGCACCATTTGCAAATAATTCAAATCGTGCTATAATTGTATCTGTACTAGCGTGTGCGGGATCCACGGATACCCGGCACCAGATTGATACGGAGGTATTATCATGGACGTTTTTGAAAATTTTGAAAATCAGTTGAAAGCAAATCCTAAAACCATCGTATTTACTGAGGGCACTGATGCCCGTATCCTGTCCGCAGCATCCAAGCTGCTGGCTGGCAAGATTTTGAACGTTTTGCTGCTGGGCAACCCGGAAGCAGTCAAAAAGGCTGCTGCTGAGGGCGGCTTTGACATTACCGGCGCAGAGATCTGCGACCCGACCTCTTACCCTGAATTTGACGCAATGGTTGCCAAAATGGTTGAACTGCGCAAGGGTAAGATGACCGAGGAGCAGTGCCGCGCTGCACTGTCCAAGTCCAACTACTTCGGCACCATGCTGGTCAAGATGGGTAAGGCTGACTGCCTGCTGGGCGGCGCTACCTATTCTACCGCTGATACCGTTCGCCCGGCTCTGCAGCTGATCAAGTGCAAGCCCGGCATCAAGTCCGTCAGCTCCTGCTTCATTATGGTCCGCGGCGACGAGAAGCTGGCGATGGGCGACTGCGCCATCAATATCGATCCTTCTGAGGATGAGATCGTCGAGAGCACCGTTGAGACTGCTCATACCGCTGAGATTTTCAGTATCGACCCGAAGGTTGCTCTGCTGAGCTACTCCACCAAGGGTTCCGGCAAGGGCGAGACCGTTGATAAGATGCGCAACGCCACCCTGCGCGTTCAGGAAGCACATCCCGAACTGAAGGTTGACGGTGAACTGCAGTTTGACGCCGCCGTTGCACCGGAAGTTGGCAAGCTGAAGGCTCCCAACTCCACCGTTGCTGGCGAAGCTAACGTCTTTATCTTCCCGAACATCAACGCCGGCAACATCGGCTATAAGATCGCACAGCGTCTGGGTGGCTTTGCTGCATACGGCCCCATCCTGCAGGGTCTGAATGCTCCCATCAACGACCTGTCCCGTGGCTGCGATGCTGAGGAAGTCTACAAGATGAGCCTCATCACTGCTGCTCTGATCTGAGATTGCCGCGTAAAACTTAAACGTACATAAAAACCGCCACGAACCTGTTAGATTGGTTCGTGGCGGTTTTGTTATATTGTTTGGTTCAAATTGCTAAGGCAATACCGCACAATTCCCGCCTTGCGGCTTAAGCACCGCTCCGGCAGCTGCGGCACGGCATCTGCGTTGCCAAAATGCTCGATAAGACATCCAGTATTATCTGCGCTTTTGGCTTGGCATCTGCCGCACCTCGCTCGCCGTATCGGCACTTAGAATTATGCGGTATTGCCCTAACTTGGGCACTTGATGAGCTGTTTCTGCCAAATCAGGATTTGCCTTTCTGCGGCGGCATTTTTTCCAGGTAAACGCTGGTGGAAGGGAAGGCGAAGTCGCATCCATCCCGCTTCATCAGGTCCATGATGGCCAGATTTATGCGGCTTTTCAGTTGTAAATAGCCCGTATAATCCACCGCCGTCACATAGCAACGTACCAGAATATCCATGCTGGAAGCGCTAAATTCATTCAGAGTAACAGTCATTGCGTCCGAGCTGATCTGTGCATCCGCACTGAGCAGTTCTTTCAAATCTGCACACAGCGTTTCAACTTTTTCGCGCGGGATATCATAGGTGACACCGATCGTAAACTGCCACAGTCGGTTGGTCCGGTCAGTAACATTCTGGATGTATTCGCCACACACCTTGGAGTTTTCTACCGTAATCACTGCATGGTCCGGCGTGCGGATACGGGTGGAGCGGAACGAGATATCTTCCACCGTGCCCTCATAGCTGCCCAGAATCACATAGTCACCAATGCCAAAGGGATGTTCCAGCACCAGCGCTACCCCTGCAATCAGGTTTGACATGGTGGACTGCGCCGCCAGGGTAATACCGATACCGGCAACGCCAGCACCTGTCAGCAGGCCGGTAACGGGAATGCCCAATGCATCCAACACCGCAATGCCCGCCACAACGCCTACAACAGCTCGGAAGATATTTTCAAAAAAGCGCCCCATTGTGCGGTTGGTAGCAATATCCAGTTTGTTTTCTGCGCTGCGCAGCAAAAGGCGGCACACGGGGGCAGCCATCCATGCGCCCCAGGCAATCAGGCAGATTGCTGTTACCTGCATGATGCGCGCCAATACGCTGCGGTATGTGGGGGTGTTCAGTTCCAGCGGCAAAACCCACAGTGCAGCATAAATAAACACGGCGCGCAGCAAGATCGTTGTTGGGTGCAGGTAGCTATCCAGAATGATGCTGATCCACTGCTGCTGATGTGGACGGAATTTTTCAATCAGTTTGCCCGCAATTCTGCGGTAAAACAGTGGGGCAAACAGCGCCAGCAGCACAAAAAGTGCCATCGGGGCCACCGCCGTGACAATGCTCAACAGCGAAATCTCTCCTATTTCCATTGCAACCTCCATTTTCTAAGGCAATACCGCATAATTCTAAGTGCCGATACGGCGAGCGAGGTGCGGCAGATGCCAAGCCAAAAGCGCAGATAATACTGGATGCTGCAAAGGTGAGCGCCGCCAGTGGCGGAAACAGCGAACCGAAGCAGGGGCAGCGGTCGCAGAAGGGGCTTTTGCCCCCGAAGCACGATGCGAGTACCGCAACCAGACATTATCGAGCATTTTGGCAACGCAGATGCCGTGCCGCAGCTGCCGGAGCGGTGCTTAAGCCGCAAGGCGGGAATTGTGCGGTGTTGCCCTAAACCTCCTGAGTGTACCAAGCAGCAGGGAAACACCACCCAGTCTCCAAATTTATTTTTGTCAATTATAGCACACCCTCTTGCAATTTGTAAAACCTGTGCTATACTCAAAGCTAGAAAGTCTGTTTCAGGGCGGGGTGCAATTCCCCACCGGCGGTAAATGGCATTGCCACAAGCCCGCGACCGGCTGTTGATGCAGCCGCTGATCCGGTGTGATTCCGGGGCCGACGGTATAGTCCGGATGAAAGAAACGGAAAGCTGTTCTATTTGCTTTTCTGCGCCCTGTTGTAAGTATAGCTTGCAACAGGGCGTTTTTATTTGCAATTATCAGCCTCCCGAAGCTGTTACTGGCTTTCCAAATCATTTTATTTGGGGCCGCGCCCCCAGGGAGGTATTTTTTATGAAAACCAAATTCAACACCCGCGTATTAACCGGAACCGCCATGCTTGCTGCCGTTGCCACAGTATTGATGTATATGGAGTTTCCCATTCCCATCATGCCCGCCTTTATCAAGCTGGATGTTTCGGAACTGCCAGCCCTGATTGCCAGCTTTGCTTACGGCCCGGTTGCCGGTATTGTGGTGTGCCTGATCAAAAACCTGATCAAACTGCCCAGCACCAGCACCGCTGCGGTGGGGGAGCTGTTTAATTTTGTGATGGGCGCTCTGTTTGTCGGCATGGCCGGTATGGTATACCGCTTTAAGAAAACCCGCAGCGGCGCTATCCTGGGCGCAGTGCTCGGCGCTTTGGTTATGGCAATCGTCAGCGTTCCGTACAACTACTTCATCGTCTATCCGGCCTATGTGGTCATGTATCATCTGCCGCTGGATGCCATCATCGGCATGTACCAGGCCATTAACCCGAATGTCAATGGCCTTTTGAACTGCCTGCTGGTGTTCAACCTGCCGTTCACTTTCTTCAAAGGGATGCTGGACGCCGTAATCTGCTTTGCAATTTACAAGCCGCTTTCGCCCATTCTGCATGGCCGCAACAGCGGTGGCAAAAGCGTAACCGCTTAATTGCTGCTGATTGGGCAGCCATCATTGGTCATTTTTACCCGTTTTGACAAAAGTTCAATCCATTTTGTGCAAAGCTGACAATTTGCCCAACGCCACATCGTTGACTTTGCCGGTTGCCTATGGTAACATAAGCACGTTACATCAGAATAGCAACTTATCAAGAGTGGCAGAGGGAACAGGCCCTATGAAGCCCGGCAACCTGCGCGCAAGCGTAAGGTGCCAATTCCTGCGGGGAACCGAAAGATAAGCGTTCACGTGCGCTTTGGGTCCACACCCGGCGCGCGTTTTTTTGTTCTCGGCAAGTTGCCTTTCTGACCCTATATTTTTTAAGGAGGCAGCTTTTTATGTCCAAAGTTCTGTTCACATCCGAATCCGTTACCGAAGGCCATCCCGACAAAATCTGCGACCAGATTTCTGATGCCATTCTGGATGCCATCCTGGAAAAGGACCCTGGTGCCCGCGTTGCCTGCGAGACCACCTGCTCCACTGGTCTTGTCCATATCATGGGCGAAATCACGACCGACTGCTATGTTGATATTCCCGGTGTTGCACGCCAGGTCATCCGCGAGATTGGTTATAACCGCGCCAAGTACGGTTTTGACTGCGATACCTGCGGCGTGATCACCAACATTGACGGCCAGAGCCCCGACATTGCCCTTGGCACCAACGATGATGTTGCCGGTGCTGGCGACCAAGGTATGATGTTCGGTTATGCCTGCAACGAAACCCCCGAGCTGATGCCTCTGCCCATCAGCCTGGCCCACAAGCTGGCCAAGCGCCTGACCGAAGTGCGTAAGAATGGCATGATGGATTATCTGCGCCCTGATGGCAAGAGCCAGGTTACCGTAGAATACGATAACGGCAAACCCGTGCGCGTGGATGCTGTTGTTATTTCCAGCCAGCACAGCCCTTCCGTCAGTCAGGAACAGCTGCATGCCGATGTGATGGAGCATGTCATCAAAGCCATCATCCCCGCCAAACTGCTGGATGAGAACACCAAGTATTACATCAACCCCACCGGTCGTTTTGTTGTCGGCGGCCCGCAGGGTGATACCGGCCTGACCGGCCGCAAGATCATCGTTGATACTTACGGCGGTTATGCTCGCCACGGCGGCGGCGCTTTCTCTGGCAAGGACCCCAGCAAGGTTGACCGCTCGGCCGCATATGCTGCCCGCTGGGTTGCCAAGAACGTTGTCGCTGCCGGCCTGGCCGATAAGTGCGAAGTTGAGCTGGCTTACGCTATCGGCGTTGCCGAGCCCGTTTCCATCATGGTTGATACCTTTGGTACCAGCACCATCGAGCACGACAAACTGGAAGCCGCTGTGCGTAAAGTATTTGATCTGACCCCGGCAGCCATCATCCGTGACTTGGATCTCCGCCGGCCCATCTACCGCCAGCTGGCTGCTTACGGCCACATGGGCCGCGAGGAGTTGGGCGTGAAGTGGGAGAACACCGACCGCGTGGAAGCACTGAAAGCCGCTGTTGCTGAGCTGTAAATCGTATTTATCCTGATTTTTTCAGATTCATTCAAGCCTGTACTGCCATCAAAGCTGTACAGGCCTTTTTATTTTACCTTGATTGATTCTATCAAAGGGGTTACAAAAATGAAAAAACTGCCGCTTTTCCTGCGCATTGCCTTGCAAACAGCGGCCAACAATAGTAAAATAAATAGTAAATATGTATTGGCGTTTGCTGCCTTTGGGGCGCTCCTGATTGCAGGTTACGGCAAGCGCTGCCTTGTAATGCTTTGATAACGAGGTGTAGGAATATGGTACTTAGTATGACCGGTTATGGCCGCGCGGAGCAGGTTTTGAACGGGCGCGATATCGTTGTGGAACTGCGCAGTGTCAACTCCCGCTTTTTTGAATATTCGTCCCGTGTGCCCCGAACCTGCTCATTTTTGGAAGATAAGCTCAAAAAGCTGGTGGCTGCCAAGGTTAGCCGCGGCAAGGTTGAGCTGAACCTGAGCATTCAGAATGTTGCAGCGGCAGATACCGTTGTTCAGGTCAACTGGCAGTTAGCCAAAAGCTACCAGACCGCCATGCAGGCAATGTCGGAAAAGCTGGACCTGAAAAACGATGTTACCGTCAGCACCATCTGCCGTTTCCCAGATGTGTTGACCCAGACCGCTGCGCCCGCAGACCCGGATACCCTGTGGGCTGATGTGGAGCAGGTTGCCCAGCAGGCGGTTACCGCGTTTGTTTCCATGCGTGCGGTGGAAGGCGAAAAGCTGCGCACCGATGTGCTGAACCGCTTGGCAGCGGTTGAAACGCTGGTTGCCCAAATCGAGCAGAACAGCGCCGGGCGCGTGCAGGCATATACCGAACGGCTGTACACCCGCCTGAAAGAGCTGCTGGAAGACCGCAACATTGATGATGCCCGCATCGTGACAGAAGCTGCTATATTTGCCGATAAAACTGCAATCGACGAAGAGACTGTCCGTCTGCATAGCCATGTGGCCCAGTACCGCTCTATTCTGGAGCTGGACGAGCCGGTTGGCCGCAAGCTGGACTTTTTGACGCAGGAACTGAACCGCGAATCCAACACCATCGGTTCCAAGTGCCAGGATATCAACATCACCCGCCTTGTGGTTGAGCTGAAATCTGAGATTGAAAAAATTCGCGAGCAGATTCAAAACATTGAGTGAGGCCCGGCCATGAAGCTTATCAACATCGGCTTTGGCAACATGGTCAACGCGGACCGTGTGATCGCCGTTGTCAGCCCGGATTCTGCACCCATCAAGCGTATTGTGCAGGATGCGCGCGACAAAGGTGCGGCCATTGATGCAACCTATGGCCGCCGCACCCGCGCGGTGATTATTACGGATTCTGACCATGTGGTGCTTTCGGCTTTCGAGCCGGAGGAAGTTTTAGGACGTTTTGAAAAAGAACAGGATAAACCAACCGTGTAACCGCCTGTATAATATATGTTAGGGGGATTTTGCATGAAAGGCGAAAAATATTTGTTTGTTGTCTCCGGGCCTTCCGGCACCGGAAAGGATACCGTTGTGGCAAAGCTGCTGGGCAGCCACCCAGAAATCGAAAAGACCGTTTCCGCCACCACCCGCACCATGCGTGAAGGGGAAGTGAACGGTAAAAACTACCATTTTTTGACCAAAGAGCAGTTTGAAACCGCTCTGGCAGAAGGCAATATTGTTGAGCACACCTGCTATTGTGAAAACTATTACGGCACCCTGCGTTCCGAAGTTGAGCGCCATATGGAGCAGCAGATTCCGGTTATTCTGGTGATCGAAGTGGAGGGTGCCGGCAACATCAAGCGGATGTACCCCGGTTCCACCACCATTTTTGTCATGCCGCCGGATATGAAAGAGCTGGAACGCCGCCTGCGTTACCGTGGGACCGAAGCGGAGGAAGTCATTCAGAAGCGCCTGCGCCGTGCCGAAACTGAGATTGCCCGTTCGGCTGATTATGACGAGCATGTGGTCAACGATGTTGTCGACACCTGCGCCGAAGAGATTTATTCCATCATCCAAAAGCGCATTGCCGAGCCCGATGCCGAATAATCCGCTGCCCCAAACGCCAAAACAGGAGGTGCGTGTTTGCCCTGCATTGCAAAAGTGGCGGTAAACGACGCCACCATCCATTTTGACAAGCTGTATTCCTATCTGGTTCCGCCAGATTTTTCGGAATCCCTCTGGCCCGGCAGCATTGTGTTGGTGCCGTTTGGGCGTGGCAATCACCCACGGATGGCTGTTGTTCTGGAAGTAGGAACGGAAGAAGCCCCCGATCCACGTTTAAAAAGCCTGCTGGCCGCCGCGCCGGAAAAAGCCTGCTTGACCCCGGACCTGTTGGAGCTCGTGCATTTTTTGAAAGATCGTTATTTCTGCACCTGGTACGAGGCAGTCAAGGCGGTCATTCCGTATGGCGCGCAGTACCAGCCCGGCATGGAAAACGGAAAGCCCGTATTAAAAAGCCGCCTAACCCGCACGCTGGAAACCGTTTACATCCTGGTTGGTGGGTTGCCGGAGAAACCAAAACCCGGCGCACGCCAGATTCAGGCCGTGGAAGCGCTGCGCGCAGGGCCTTGCACCAAATCCGCTTTGGAAGCGCAGGGGATATCTTCCTCCACTTTAAACGGGTTATGCCAGAAAGGCATTCTGAAAGCCGAACAACGGGATAAATCGCTGGATTTATTTGCTGATATCCCCTTTGACCCACAGCCGCTGGAACTATCGCCGGAGCAGCAAACTGCTTACGACCAGCTGGAACAGGATTTGCTGAGCGGACAGACCCGTGCGGCATTGCTGCACGGCGTTACCGGCAGCGGCAAAACCGCCGTATTCTTAAAGCTGATTGAAAAGACATTGGCGCAGGGCAGGCGGGCTCTGGTACTTGTGCCGGAAATCAGCCTGACCCCGCAGATGACACGCCGCCTGAAATCCATGTTCGGCAGCCGCCTTGCGGTGCAGCACTCCGCGTTGAATAACACCGAGCGCCTGCTGCAATGGCGGATGATCCAAAATGGCGATGCTGATATCGTGATCGGCACCCGCAGCGCTATCTTTTCACCGCTGCAAAACATTGGGCTGATCATCTTAGATGAGGAACAGGAACACACCTACCAAAGCGAATCCGCCCCACGCTATTCCGCCCATGACGTTGCCAAAAAGCGCGCCATGATGGAGCATTCACTGCTGCTGTTCTCCTCCGCCACGCCGCGCACCGAAACCTATCACGCCGCCATAAGCAGCCGGATGCGGCTTGTTACGCTGACCCACCGTTATGGCGGTCGCCCGCTGCCAACGGTTGATTTTATTGATATGCGCGCCGAACTTGCCGCTGGGAACCCGCGGGAAGTCAGCCAGCGGATGGTACAGGAACTCGCTGCCAATCTGCAGCGCGGGGAACAGAGCATTTTGCTGCTGAACCGCCGCGGCTACCAGACCATTGGCATGTGCGGCACCTGCGGCCATGTGCTGAAGTGCCCCAACTGTTCCGTGCCGCTGGTTTATCATAAAGCGCAGCACGCGCTGCTTTGCCATTACTGTGGGCACCGGGTCAGCCCTGTACCAGGGCTTTGCCCGGAATGCGGCGGCAAAATCGTGTACAGCGGTTTTGGTACCCAGAAAGTGGAGGAGGAGCTGGCCGAACTTTTGCCCGGTGCGCGGATCCTGCGCATGGATCAGGATTCGACCATGCAAAAAAACGCCCACGAAAAAATGTTGGCCCGTTTTGCCAAGCAGGAGTATGATATTCTGCTTGGCACCCAGATGGTTGCCAAGGGCTTGGATTTCGGCAATGTCACCCTGGTTGGTGTGCTGGGCATCGACTCCCTGCTTTTTGGGCAGGGGTTCCGCTCCTATGAGAATGTGTTCAGTCTAATCACTCAGGTCGTTGGCCGCGGCGGCCGGGCGGAACTGCCGGGTCGGGCGTTGATTCAAACCGCCGTGCCGGATCACCCTGTGCTCCAGTTGGCCGCAGCGCAGGATTACCCCGCGTTTTACCAGCAGGAGATCATGTTCCGCAAGTTCTCGCTCTATCCGCCGTTTTGCTCATTCTGCGTGGTCAGTTTTTCCGGTGCGCAGGAGATGGAAGTATTTCAGGCTGCGCGGCGTTTTGCCGCCATTTTGGGGCAGCAGTTCGCTGCACACCCCGGCCAGCCGCTGCGTGTGCTTGGCCCCACCCCCATGAACATTGCCATGATCAGCGGGAAATACCGCTATAAACTAACATTGAAATGCCGCAACGATGCGGGGTTCCGTACCCTGATGCACGCCGCATTGGATGCTTACGCCGCCGAAAAGCTGCCCGCAAAAGCCGGGATCGCTTTGGACTTTAATTCCGACGGCGATTGAATTTTAAGGAGGATTTTTATTATGGCTCTTCGTACAATCGTAAAAGATGGTGACCCCATCCTGAAAAAGGTCTGCCGCCCCGTTACCAAATTTGATGACCGCCTTGCCACCCTGCTGGATGATATGCAGGATACCCTGGTGGATGCTGACGGTCTTGGCCTTGCCGGCCCCCAGGTTGGCATGATGCGCCGCATTTTCATCTGCCTGGATGACCGCAACCGCCCGGAAGATGCCCCCGCCGATTACAAAGATACTTTTATTGAGTTCATCAACCCCGAAATTGAATACCTGAGCGACGAAACCGATGAACTGTATGAAGGCTGCCTGTCTTTTCCCGGCCACAACGGCGCCATTACCCGCTCCAAAAAGGTCAAGGTCAAGGCACAGGACCGCAACGGCAACTGGTTTGAACTGGAAGCCGAAAACATGCTGGCCCGCTGCATCCAGCACGAGAACGACCACCTAAACGGCGTTACCATCATGGACCGTGCCACCCATTTTTATGAGGATGACTACCCGGAAGATGCGGAGGATTGATCCCGCTTTGTACATCAATTTTCCCATACGCTTACGATAAGAAAAGGAATAACTTCTATGCGTATCCTCTTTATGGGCACCCCTGATATTGCTGCCGAAAGTCTGAACGCTCTGATTGCCGCCGGGCACGATATCTGCGCTGTGTTTACCCGCGCAGATAAGCCAGTTGGCCGCAAACAGATTTTAACCGCCCCACCGGTCAAGCAGACGGCTGAGGCCAACGGCATCCCTGTTTATCAGCCGCGCACCCTGCGCGATGGCAGCTCGGATGAGCTGATCAAAAGCCTGGCACCCGATATTATTGTCGTGGTAGCTTATGGCTGCATTATTCCGCCGCAGCTTTTGCATGTGGCCAAATATGGCTGCATCAACCTGCATGTTTCGCTGTTACCCAAGTACCGTGGTTCCGCTCCTATCCAATGGGCTGTGCTGAACGGCGATGCCGAAACCGGCGTGACCATTATGCAGTTGGACGAAGGGTTGGATACCGGCGATATTTTGTATGTGCAGCCGGTTGCGATTGACCCGGACATGACCAGCGGCGAGCTGTTTGACCGCGTAAGCGCGATTGGTGCCAAAACGCTGGTTGAGGTCCTGCCCAAAATCGAAGCAGGGAAGCTGACCCCCAAAAAGCAAGAAGACTCTCTCGCCACCAAGGCGCCGTCCCTGACCAAAGAGATGGCACAGTTCGATTTTACCCAGCCTGCTGCCCACATCCACAACTGGGTGCGCGGTATGAACCCATGGCCAATGGCGTTCTTTATGCACGATGGCAAAAAGATCAAAGTCACCGCCAGCAAGCTTTCTGAAAATCCCGCCAACGCTGCGCCGGGTTCTGTATTGGCGGTTAAGCCGTTGACCATTGCCTGCCAGGATGGCGCAATCGTGTTGGATTCCGTCACGCCGGAAGGCGGCAAGTCGATGGCGGGTACCGCATGGGCTGCCGGCCGCCGCCTGAAAGCGGGGGACAGCCTGTGACCGCGCGTTACCTGGCCGTCAAGGCCCTTATGCGGCAGGAGCAAAACGGCTATGCAAACCTTGTGCTGGATTCTGAGCTGAAAGCCTGCAAGCCGCCGCTTTCCCCGCGGGATGCAGCTTTTGCTTCCGGTATTTTTTATACCGTGCTGGAGCGCCGCAGCCTGCTGGACTGGATGCTGGCACAGTTTTCCAAGCGCCCGCTGGAAAAGCTGGATGCCCCTGTGCGGGCCATTCTGCGCGCCGGGCTGGCACAGGCCAAGTTTATGGATGTTCCGCTGCCCTGCGGCTGTCAATGAATCGGTCAAGCTAGCCAAAGCATTTGGCAAAACCAGTGCTGCGGGTATGGTCAACGCCATGCTGCGCCGCACGGCCGCATTGGACCCCAAGCCGGAACATTGGCCGGATCTGGAAGAACGGCTGCGCACCTATTACTGTCTCTCTCAGCCGATTGCCGCGTTGTTTGCAGCACAGTATCCGCAGGATGCCGAGGCAATGGCTGCTGCGTTTTATCAGCGCCACCCCACCGCCATCCGGGTCAACCCGCTGCGCACGACCGATGAAGCCCTGACGCAGACATTGCAACAGGAAGGTCACACCGTAACGGCTGGCCCATGGCCGCACTGTCTGCTGGTTATGTTCAACGGTAATCCCGCTGCATCCAAAGCATTCCACGCCGGGCAATTCCATGTGCAGGGGTTAGCCAGCCAGTTTGCTGCCTTGTGCTGCGATGCCCGCCCCGGTATGCGGGTGCTGGACCTGTGCGCCGCCCCTGGGGGCAAAAGCCTGACGATTGCCGAGCAGATGCAGAACCGCGGTGAGCTGTTCAGCGGTGAAGCCATGACAGGCCGCGTCAAACTGCTGAAGCAGGCCTTTGACCGCTGCGGCATTGAGCGCGCCAAGCCTTACCATGGGGATGCCACTATCCTGAACCCCGCCTTTGGCCTTGGCAGCTTTGACCGCGTGTTATGCGATGTGCCCTGTTCCGGCCTTGGTGTCATCGGCAAAAAGCCGGACATCCGGGAAAAAACACTGGATGGGATTGAAAATTTACTATTAACACAGCAAAAAATCCTGCAAAACGGCGCAAAATATCTTGCCCCGAACGGCCGTTTGGTGTATTCTACCTGTACGGTGAATCATCACGAAAATGAAGCCCAAGTACGCCAGTTCCTGCAAGATAATCAAGATTTTTCCGTTATAGCGCCACAAATCATACTGTCCGGTATGCGGGTGGGGGAGTACGGCACACTGTTTCTGCCGCACGAAACATCCACAGACGGTTTTTTTGCCGCTATTTTGGAGCGCCAAAAGAACTGCTGACGCAAAATACACAAATCGTCTATTCAAAAATTAGAGAAAAGGTATATAATAATTGGAGGGAAAGCACCGCATGCAGCAAGCACATATGCAGCCACAGAACGAACCCCAGGCAGAAACCAAAAAAAAATGTCTGACGGACCTGACGCTGCCCGAGCTGACGGATTACATTAAATCCATCGGCCAGCCAGCTTTCCGCGCCAAGCAGATTTTTAAGTGGATCCACCAAAAGCAGGCTACGGATTTTTCTGCCATGACAGATCAGCCCAAAGCCCTGCTTGCCCAATTTGCACAAAACTGCACCCTGGCTGTGCCCACCATCCGCCGCCGCCAGCAGTCCAAAGACGGTACGGTCAAATATCTGCTTCAGCTTGCGGACGGCAACTGCATTGAAACGGTTTTGATGCGCTACCATTACGGCAACACTGTATGTGTATCCACACAGGTGGGCTGCGCTATGGGGTGCCGCTTTTGCGCCTCCACCCAGGCGGGCCGCGTGCGGGACTTGACCTCCGGCGAGATTGCTGCGGAAATTTATACCGCGCAAAAGGATACCGGGGAGCGCGTTTCCCATATCGTCCTGATGGGCATTGGTGAGCCGCTGCACAATTTTGATAACGTGATGGACTTTCTGGACATTATCTCCTGCCCGGAAGGCGTCAATATCGGGATGCGCAACATCAGCCTTTCCACCTGCGGCCTTGTGCCGGGAATTGATAAGCTGGCAGAGCGCAAATTGCAGCTGACCCTTTCGGTATCCCTGCACGCGCCGGACAATGTGACCCGCAGCTCCATGATGCCGGTTAACGATGCATTCCCGCTGGAAAAGCTGATCCCGGCCTGCCGCCGCTACCAGAAAACGACCGGGCGGCGCATCAGCTTTGAATATTCCATGGTCAATGGTGTCAATGATTCGCCCCAAATGGCAAAAAAACTGGCCGATCTGATCCGTGGCATGGGGGCCCATGTCAACCTGATTCCCATTAACCCGGTCGATGGCAGCCCTTACTCGGCAACGGATGAAGCCAATGTGCGCCGGTTCCAGAAAATGCTGGAAGATTTGGGTGTAAATGCCACCATCCGCCGTCGCCTTGGTACCGATATCAGCGCTGCCTGCGGCCAGCTCCGGCGCGAAGATGCCAAACAGGCCGAACAAGCAACACGGCAAACGCCGAGCGAAAGGACCAACGCACAATGAAAATTGCAGCCCTAACAGATATTGGCAGCTGCCGCCAGGAAAACCAGGATAATTATTGTGCCCGTCAGTTGGTCGATGGTACTGGCTGGGGCCTTGTCTGTGACGGCATGGGCGGAGCCAACGGCGGGCGGGTCGCTTCCACCCTTGCCACCCAAACCATGCTGCGCTATTTTGACCATTCCCTGCGCACGATTGAAAACGGCGAAGAAAAAGCCTTTATGATGCGCGCATTTGATAATGCCAACCGCGCCGTATATGAAAAAGCGACCTCTGATCCCGAAGTGCTCGGTATGGGCACCACGGGGGTATGTGCTTTACAGCGCGGCAACCTGGCGCATATTGTACACGCAGGGGATTCCCGCGCGTACCTGTGGCATGGCGGAGCAATCCGCCAGCTGACGCGGGATCATTCCATGGTGCAGCAGCTGGTGGACAGCGGGCAGATCACCCGCGAACAGGCCGCCCTGCATCCGCAGAAAAATCTGATTACACGTGCCCTTGGCGTTTCGGCCAATATTGTGCCGGAATATAACCGCTGCGAGGTGGTTCCCGGTGACCTTTTGCTGCTTTGTACCGATGGATTAACCAACATGGTACCCGATGCAGAGCTTGCGCTGCTTTTGCAGGAGTCCGCCTTTTTTGACGCGCCGGGGGTACTGGTTGACCGTGCCCTGAAAGGCGGCGGGCAGGATAACATCACCGTCCTTTTGCTGGGCGTTGAAACTACGGAGGAAACAAATGGATAATCTGATCGGCAAAAAGCTGGATGGCCGCTATCTGATTGAAAGTCTGATCGGTGTTGGCGGCATGGCCAATGTTTATAAAGGCCGCGATGTCCGCACCGGCAACCAGATCGCCGTCAAGGTGCTGAAAGAAGAGTTTCTTGATAACGAAGAGCTGGTTCGCCGCTTCAAGAACGAATCCAAAGCTATCTCGATTTTGAACCATCCCAACATTGTCAAGGTGTATGATGTCTCTGTAACAGATCAATTGCAGTACATCGTGATGGAATATATTGACGGCATTACGCTGAAAGAATACCTGAAGCAACGCAACGGTGCCCTAACCTGGAAAGAGGTTGTCCACTTTGCCACACAGGTGCTCAGCGCGTTGGATCATGCACACTCCAAGGGCATTGTTCACCGCGATGTGAAGCCGCAGAATATTATGCTGCAGGCGGATGGCTCCATCAAAATGATGGACTTTGGCATTGCACGCTTTTCCCGTGCACAGAGCCAGACTGTCAGCGACAAGGCCATCGGCTCGGTTCATTACATCAGCCCGGAACAGGCCAAAGGCGACCATACCGATGCCCGCACTGATATTTATTCTGTTGGCGTTATGATGTACGAGATGCTGTCCGGCAAGCTGCCGTTTGATGGTACTGGGGCAGTTTCCATCGCCATCATGCAGATCAGTGAAAAGCCGAAGCCGCTGGCTGAGGTTGCCCCCCATATCCCGGTTGGGCTGCGCCAAATCACCGAGAAGGCCATGGAAAAGGATCCCGCCGACCGTTACCAATCCGCGCAGGAAATGCTGGATGCCATTGCTGCGTTCCGCCGCGACCCCAGCATCAGCTTTGAATACGAATATAACACGCAGGACAACCCGGATAAAACCATTAACCGTGTTGTCAGCGGCAGCACAGCCAAAACAGCGGGCAAAGCCGCTGTCAGCACCAGCCAGGCACGCCGTGCCGGCACCATGAACAGTGGGAAAGGCAAAAACGTGAAAAAGCAGAAAGCCAAGGCAGCCAAGGGGTTCAGCATGCTGCCCATCTTCTTTGGTATGGCGGTCGCCTTTGTGATCGGTGCTGCCATTCTGGTCTATCTTATTTTCACCAACTCCACAAACTCTTTCTTCTCCAAGCATGCTGACGTACAGCTTATCAATTTTGTCGGCATGACGGAGGATGAGTTCCGTGCATCGGATTATAATTCCAGCCTGCTCGCCAAGTGGGTGTACGAATACAACGATGCACCGGAAGGAACGATTTTTCAGCAAAACCCTAAGCAGGGCCGCACTGTAAAGGCAGGCCAGAAAGTGACCCTGAAGGTAAGCCTTGGCACCCAGTGGGTCACTGTGCCGGATGTAAAAACATATGTAAGCGATGATGCCAAAAAGACCTTACAGGATAGCGGCCTTCAGGTTGTAAGCAAATATGTGGAGGACGAGAGCGTTGCCGCAGGCACCGTTGTGTATACCGAACCCGCCGGCGGCGAAACGGTGGAGGGCGGCAGCACCGTAAACATGTATATTGCGCGCTCCAAGCGAGACAACATGGTTTCCGTTACCTCCGTGACAGGTTTGCAGGTCAGCGAAGGCACCGCCGACCTGCAGCGCCAGAACCTGGTGGTCAGCGTTGTGGAACAGCCCAGCAGCGAGGCCGAGGGCACTATTCTGAACCAGGAACCCGCTGCAGGCACCCAGGTACGCATCCGCAGCACGGTGCGCCTGTATGTGGCTACCGCAATGCCGGAAGTTGTGCAAGACCCCAGCACCTCGGATTCTCCGTCCTCTGGTGATGGTGCACGTTGGTCTCAGGAAATTACTGACGCTAACGGTAATACATGGTGGGTCGATGTAGAACAGCGCGATGGCCATGTTTACCGCGTGGATACTGGTGAAATGCTGTGGTAATGACAAATTATATCACAAAGGGCATTGGCGGTTTTTACTATGTTAAAACCGAAACCGGCATTGTGGAGTGCCGCGCCCGCGGCATTTTCCGCAAACGCGGTATTACGCCGGTAGCGGGAGATCAGGTTGTATTAAGCGCCGACCGCACCACGATTGACGAAATTCTGCCGCGCAAAAATGTTTTTATCCGCCCTCCGGTTGCTAACCTTGATGTGCTGTTTATTGTGGCAAGCACCACCCAGCCGGTGCCCAGCACATTGATTCTGGATGAACTGACTGCTGCCGCCGTTTATAAAGACGTGCAGCCGGTTATTGTCATCACAAAAGCCGACCTTGCCGCTGCGGATGCCTTGGAGAAAGCTTATGCGAACAGCACGATTCCTTTGATCCGGCTGGATTACGATACCGGCGAAGGTCTGGATCAAATTCGTGTGCGCATTGCAGGGAACTTGTGTGCATTCTGCGGCAACTCCGGTGTGGGCAAGTCTACACTGTTGAACGCGCTGGCTCCCCAGCTGGAACGCCAGACCGGCGGTATCAGCCAAAAATTGGGCCGTGGCCGTCATACTACCCGTGAAGTGGAGATTTTTGAGGTATGTGGTGGTTTGCTTGCCGATACCCCCGGTTTTGCCAGCCTGGATGCCAACAAGATTTGCCGCATTCCGCCGGAAGAGCTGCAGCATGCTTTCCCGGAATTTGAGCCGTATTTTGGGCAATGCCGTTTTACCGGCTGCTCCCACCGCAGCGAAAAAGGCTGTGCGGTGCGCGCGGCTTTGGAAGAGGGCAAGCTTTCGGATACACGCTATCAGAGCTACCTGACCATGTACGAGGAAGCCAGCCAGTTAAAGGAGTGGGAACGCTGATGCAGGATCTTACCAAACGTGCCGTTATTCTTTCGGCCATGCCGGTTACGCCCGCTTTGTCCGCGTACCTGCAGCCGGGGGATACCGTTGTTGCCTGTGATGCCGGGTACCGCAATGCGGCTGTGCTGGGCATTCAGCCGGATCTGATCGTGGGGGATTTTGATTCTGCCCCCAAGCCGGAAACCACCGGTGATATGATCATTCTGCCCCATGTAAAGGACGATACTGATACCCACTATGCTGCAAAGTGGCTGTGTGAACGGGGGTACCGTCATATCGTCATGCTGGGTGCCCTTGGCGGCAAGCGGATGGAACACACGTTTTCCAACGTATCCACCGCGTTGTACTTGGCAAGCAACGGCGTTGATGTCACCCTTGCAGACGAGCACAGCGAGCTGCATATTTTGTGTCCAGGCAAGCCGCTAACATTGCAAAAAAAAGACTGGATGTATCTTTCCGTGTTCCCGCTGGATGGGTCGCTGGGCGGTGTATCGATTCACGGCGTGTTTTATCCATTGAAAGATGCAACGCTGACACCGGATTACCCCCTTGGCATCAGCAATGAATTTACCGCACCTGAAGCTGAACTTTGCTGCCAAAGCGGCCATGGTCTTGTGATTTTGACCCGCGCTGACGGGTAACATTGCCTGCACCTGCTGCATAGTATGGCTTACAAACCTGGAAGGGGGAATATGCCATGCAGATTGTTGTGGTAAAATGTCCGCATGCCCTGCGCTGGCTGCTGCGCGCTGTATTTAAGGTTTAATTTTTCCATTGTAGCCCTGCCGGGCCGTATGTTTGTACGGTTCCGACAGGGCTATTTTTTTACCCCCGCGCATATAGTACACAAGAGGCAATCAAAAACTTTCCCCGTATCGGGGCAAGGAAAGGGGTATACCGCCATGCAAAGCAAAGCCGCCAACCAACCGCTTACCATTGAAACCGGCCAGGCCCTTGCCAATACTGGCCGCTGGGAAACCCGGCAGGAGCTGCCTGTTGAAACCGAGATTCTGATTCCGGATTACCTGCCCGCAGTGTTCAAAATTGTAAAGTGCCTGTTGGAACCCGTTATCATGCAAAACAGCGTGGCTGACCGCCGCTGGCAGTGCAGCGGCTACCTACGCTGCACTGTGTACTATCAGTCCGATGAAGCCGGAACTCGCCTGTACCGCACTGAGCAGAAATACGCTTTTGAAAAAACCATTGACCTGCCGGAAGGCAATTATCTGCCCGGCGCCGCCCGCCTGTGGGGCGAACTTGAATACTGCAACTGCCGCTCTGTCAGCGAGCACCGCATTGACATCCGCGGCGCTTATACTTTAAATGCTGCTATTGGCATGGTTGAGCCGGTAGAGTTTATCACCAACCTGACCGGCTGCGGCGTTGAGCAGTGGAGCCAACAGCTTAACGGCATCATCTGCGCTGCGTGCGAGGAACGCACCTTTACTGCAGAAACGCCGTTTCCGTTGCCCGGTGAAGGTGAAACAGTCCTGGACATTACGGGCAGTTTTTTGCCCGGCACATCCAGCGTTCATACCGGCCAGCTGGATGCAGCCGGAACCCTTGCCATGCAGCTCTGCTCCCGCGCTGCCGGTACAGAACAGCTTACAATTCAAACCAAAGATGTTCCCGTCACCCAGACGCTTGACCTGCCCAACGCCACAGAAGGCGACAGTGCGGTACTTTGGGGCGAAGTATTGGCCTGCACCCTGACTGCGACAAAGCAGGAAGAAGAGCCGCTTTTGAGCATCACATGGAAGCTGCATGCTGAATTCTGGCGCCCGACAGTGTACATGGCGGTTTCGGATGCTTATTCCACGACCTGTAACATGACGCTTGAAAAGCGGACTTTCAACCAGTTCATGCCTCTTGCCAGTGTAGATACCACTATCCCGGTTATGATCGAAGATGACCTGCCGGATGCCAATGTTTCCATTCTGGGCTGTTTTGTCACGATTGGAGCCCCACAGCTGACCGCCGCAGAAAAGGGTGATGTCATCCAAGTTGCCGGGCGCGGTACCGCGCACCTGATTTGTGCGGATGACCGCGGCGAACTGACCTGCTATGATAAAATCTTCCCCTGGGCCCTGGCGGAGACCTTCCACGGTTCTATCGGGCAAAGCATCCCGCACTTGCACGCAGCGGTACGGCATATTGCCAGCAGCCGCGCCGGAAGCAAAGCGCGGGTCGAGCTGGAACTGCAGGTAAGCGGCATTCTGCTGCAGGGGATTCCGCACGAGATCGTTTTCTCCGCCACGCCGGGAGAAGAATACCCTGACAGTAAGGATGGGCCTGCGCTCTACTTGTACTATGCCCAAAAAGGGGAGGCCATTTTTGATATTGCCCGCCGTTACCATGCCCGCGCCAGCGACCTCGCCACGGCTAACCACCTGACCATCCCGGAAGGGCAGAGCGCCCAGGAGCTTACTGCTGACGCAACCTGCCTGCTGATACCGGCAGCTTTGTGAAAGGGGATGCTGCAATGACACAGGATCAAATTTATCAGAACATTGCACAGCGTACTGGCGGCGATATTTATATCGGCGTGGTCGGCCCCGTGCGCAGCGGCAAAAGCAGTTTCATCAAGCGCTTTGCGGAGCTGATGCTGCTGCCCCGCATCAAAAACGAAGCGCAGCGCGCCCGCGCCAAGGACGAACTGCCCCAATCCGCCGCCGGGCGGACGATCATGACAACCGAACCAAAGTTTATCCCGGAAAAAGCGGTCAGCATTGACCTGAAAGCCGGCGGAAGCTTCCGCGCACGGCTAATCGACTGCGTGGGATATATGGTGGATGGTGCCCTTGGGCACGAAGAAAACAACGCCCCGCGGTTGGTCAAAAGCCCTTGGTTTGACCAAGCGGTTCCCTTTGACCAGGCAGCTGAAACCGGCACCCGCCGGGTCATCCGCGAGCACGCCACCATCGGTCTTGTTGTAACAACGGACGGCAGTGTGGCGGAACTCCCACGTGAAAAGTATCTGCCCGCGGAACGCCGCATCATTGCCGAACTGGATGAAATCGGCAAGCCGTATCTGATTTTGCTGAACTGCACAGAACCGGACAGCGAACCTGCCCATGCGCTTGCTGCCCAGATGGAAGAAGTCTATCATCACCCGGTTTGCCCCATCAATGCCGTCAACCTGACAGCGGAACAGCTAAACAATATCCTGCAAAAGCTGCTTTATGAGTTCCCACTGCGGGAAATTGCCGTTTCGATGCCGTCCTGGGTTACCATGCTGGAACCGGGGCACTGGCTGCAAAGTTCTGTCTACCAGGCCCTGCTGGAACTGGCCGGCAGCGTGCACAAAATGGGGGATATGACCCGCGGCAAGCCCCAGCTGAACTGTGCCAACACAACCGGCGTTACCCTGACCGGCATGGACCTTGCCTGCGGCCAGGTGCAGCTGCGGGTTGGTATTGAGCCTGATATCTTTTTCAAGATTTTGGGCGAGGAAACCGACCTTCCCATCACAGATGAAGCCAGCCTTTTGCCCTGTATGCTGGAGCTGGCTAAAGCCAAAGCGGCGTATGACAAAATCAAAAGCGCCTTGGAGCAGGTTCAGGCCACTGGGTACGGCATTGTTATGCCCGGTATTGAGGAACTGCACCTGGAAGAGCCCGAAATCGTCCGCCAGGGCGGGCAGTATGGGGTACGGCTTTCCGCCAGTGCCCCCAGCCTGCACCTGATGCGCGCGACCATCCACACCGAGCTTTCGCCAACCGTTGGCAGCGAGGAGCAGGGAGAAACACTGATCCAGGGGCTTTTGAAAGACTTTGAGAGCGACCCCAGCAAGTTGTGGAGCACCAATATTTTTGGCAAAAGTCTGAACGAACTGGTGAATGAGGGTTTACAGGCCAAACTTATGCATATGCCCGCCGAAGCCCGCACCCGCCTGCAGCAGACACTGGAACGCATTATCAATGATGGCTGCGATGGGCTGATCTGCATTTTGCTGTAAGGAGGTGCCGCATTGTTCAGGCAAAAAAGGCTGGCCAGAGCTGCACAAATTCGGTGTGAGAACACCCGCCGGGCGTTCCACCTCTCTTTGCAGCAACTACGCCAGAACGAAGCCGCCTTCCAACAGGCGCAGGAAGACTTTGCCATCGAACGCACCATTTATGAGCACGCCGCCTTAATGTGCCACTGCCGGGCAATCTTGCGAGAACTGAGGGGGAGTGGCACATGCCTGCATCTATAATCGCTGTGGGTATTTTCTGTCTGCTGGTCACTGCCCGCGCGGCTGCCTGCCGCCGCTGGCCGCTGCTTGGCATTTTTGGTGGGGCAGCATGCGGTCTGGCCGGGCTGGGGGCAGTGGCACTGCTTGGCCCTTTAACGGGCGTCGCTCTGCCGCTGAACGCCCTGACTGCGGGAACCGCCATTATCTTAGGGCTGCCGGGTGTAATTCTATTGATGGTGCTAAACCTGTTATAGTATTACTTTTTAAGGCAATACCGCATAATTCCAAGTGCCGATACGGCGAGCGAGGTGCGGCAGCTGCTAAGCCAAAAGCGCAGATAATACTTTGTGTATTATCGAGCATTTTTGCAACGCAGATGCCATGCCGCAGCCGCCGGAGCGGTGCTTAAGCCGTAAGGCGGGAATTATGCGGTGTTGCCTTAAGCTCAGAACACGAAAAAGCCCCGCGCACAGTATTTTTACTGCGTGCGGGGCTGATTTGTTATAAAAAACGACTGGACCGTAAGCCGGGTTCTGTATTAAACGACGATCTATCTTGGTTTTACGTTGCCGCAAAACTCCGCGGCCCCAAAGGGCCGTCACGCCAACTCCGGGACGTGCGAGGCTTCCACATATGTCCCATACGGTTGTTGCTTCTGACAGGGTTTACATAGCCGCAAAGTCGCCAGTGCGCTGGTGAGCTCTTACCTCGCCTTTCCATCCTTACCGCCTGTTGGGGGCGGCGGTCTATTTCTGTTGCACTATCCCTAGGGTCACCCCCGGCTGCCGTTAGCAGTTGCCATGCCTCTGTGAAGCCCGGACTTTCCTCAGGGCGGTCAAGCCGCCCCGCCGTCGTATGTTCCACTCGTTTGTGTATTATCATACCATATTTTTGCATCATTTGCAACTGCTGTTTTTTTGTGTTATAATATATTGCGTACGAGCCGCTCCGGCGGTTCCGAACGGAGGTCAAACTGATGCAGATGCTGCATTTCCGCGTGCCCACATCCTGCAATGGCATGCGCCTGAATATTTTTCTGCGCACCATGGGTGTCAGCTCCGCCTGCATCAAGGCGGTCAAATATCAGGGCACCGGCTTCTGTGTGCGGCTGGGGGATGAGGTCATCCCCGTCCATACAGATTACCGCGTTGCAACAGCGCAGATTGTTTCGTTCGCTCTGCCTCCTGAGCCTCCCACTGATGTTCAGCCGGAACCGTTGCCTATTGATGTTATCTATGAGGATGAGTTTGCGGCTGTATTGAACAAACCTGCCGGCATTGCGGTACACCCCACATTAAACCATACCAGCGGGACCCTTGCGAACGGCTGGCTGTACCGCCTGAAATGCCGCGGCGAGGATGGCGTATTCCGCCCGGTCAACCGCATTGATAAAAACACCAGCGGCCTTGTGCTGTGTGCGCAGAATGCCTTTGCCGCGCCGGAACTCGCCAAGACTGCACAAAAGTGTTATCTTGCCCTGGTGGAAGGCCCGCTGCCCGTTGGGTCGGGCCGCATTGACGTCCCGATTGCGCGCCGCGGCGATTCCATCATTGGCCGCTGTGTAAGGGAAGACGGCAAGCCCAGCGTGACGGAATACACCGTGCTGGCCGCCAGCGCTTCCCATGCATTGGTTTCCTGTTTTCCGGTAACGGGCCGTACCCATCAGATCCGCGTTCACTTTTCCTGGCTCGGCCACCCGCTGGCGGGGGATAGTTTGTACGGCGGCCATACGGATATCATTGCGCGTCACGCCCTGCATTGCGCAGTGTTGCGGTTCAACCGCCCCGCGGACCATGAGCCCCGCCGGGTGCAGAGCCCTTTGCCGGAGGATTTTCTGGCCGCCTGCTGCGCAGCCTATCTACCAGACAAAGAAGAGATTCAAACAATGTTACAATCCGTGCTGCCCTGCGCTGAGTAGCACAAAATGCCTACATTGCGCCCTATAACCCCATGCACGCGCCTTTGCGCGCGGAAAGGAGCCCCTTTTGAGCACAAATCCTACCCATTTGGAACAACAGAATCAAACTGAACAACAAAATAAAGCACCTGTATCTTCTATCCGTACTCACAGCGGTTTTACCCTCTGGTTGGACGGCCTGCGCTGCAAGCTGACCGTACACGCCTGGCGGCGCAGAACAAAAAAAGCCCGCCGCCATCACAGCTTCCGTCAGGTACTGGCGCGTGTTCCGCACGCGAACCTGATTGGCGATGCCTTGTACATGATCGGCTTTTGGGTCGAGTATGCCGTGGTTTGCGCTGTGCGCGGTACTTACAAAGTTGCTTCTACCATTGGCATGAACGCAGCCCGTTTGCTTGTCACAATCATCCGCCCGTTTGCTCTCGGCATCATTACCCTGTGCGAGGATATCGTTGAGCCGTTCCAGGTGGTTGGCTCCGGCATACGCCATTTCCGCGCAATTTCGGATGAACTTTCTGACGAAAGCGCCCATACCATCCGCAAGGAAAAACTCCGTTATTTCGCCCATGCCGCACGGCAATTTTTGCCGCTGCTGCTGAACGCGCTTTCTTACATTATGCCGGTTGCTGCGGCGGCAGGCTTTTTGTATGTGGTGCAGAGCGGGCTGAACCAGAACTTTGTTCTGAATGTTCAGGTTAATGGAACGTCTGTCGGCACGGTAGCCAGCGAACAGGTATTTGAAAGCGCCCGTGAAGATGTGCGTTCCCGTATCACCAATGCGGAAGCTGTTATGGCTTCCACCGGCGCACAGGTTTCGGATGACAGCTGGGATGTTACCCCTACCTACACGCTGGAATCCGGCAGCAGCACCATGACGGAAACCGAAGCTGCGGACGCCATTCTGTGCGCTTCCAGTGACCAGATCGGCGAAGCAACCGCTGTCTATGTGGATGATTCCCTGCGTTTTGTCACCACGGAAGGCGACCATCTGCGCACCTATCTGGAAAGTATTAAAGCGCCTTACGTCAACGCAATGGACCAGAACAAGCGCGTCAGCTTTGTACATGACATCAAGCTGGTTGACGGCATTTATCTGCTTTCTTCCATTTTGGATTACAACAATGTGATCAGTACCCTGAACCAGGGCGGCGGCCCCACCTATTACACCGCAGCAGCGGGGGATACTGTTCAGACAGTTGTGGATAACACCGGTGTATCCTGGGATACGCTGGCCGCATTAAACCCCGATCTGACCGGGACCGATGAAGTTCTGGATGAGGGAACCGCTGTTATGACTGGTGTTTCGCACCCGGATATGCTGCAGATCAAAGAGGTCGTGCGCAGCACCTATACCGAGCCGATCCCGTTTGACACCCAGACAAGTGAATCGGACGAATATGATTTCGGCAAGACGGTTGTTGTGCAGGAAGGTGCCGACGGCACCGAGGAGATTACCCGCGAAACCACCTATATTGACGGCGTTGAAAGCTCCAGCGAAGTTGTCAATTATAAAGTTTTGCAGAACCCTACCACACAGCTGATTGTTAAAGGTACTAAGCTTGCCAGCGGCATGGTTGCCCGCATTGGCAGCGGCACATTTGTATGGCCTGTTCCGAACTATACCTATGTCAGCCGCTGGATGAGCTCTTACCATAAGGGTGCCGATATCTGTGCCGCTTACGGTACCCCCATCATTGCATCGGATTCCGGTAAGGTCGTTACTGCCGGTTGGCATTACAGCTATGGCAATTATGTTATTATCGACCACGGCAACGGCTACCGCACGCTGTATGCGCATATGTCGCAGCTGAAATGCACAGCAGGCCAGGCCGTGAACCAGGGCGATGTCATCGGCCTGGTTGGCTCCACGGGTGACTCTACCGGCAACCACTGCCACTTTGAGATGTATTATAATGGTGCTCGTTTCAGCGCCCAGACCTACTTTGGCGGCATGCGTGCTTCCCGCTAAGCGGCGGGAATGATGCAAGTCATCCCTGTTATACCGGTATTTTCCTGTAGATTTGGCGCAAAAAGATTTCATTCAGGTTACAATTTATCTATTTTTTTACAAATAATAGGGTCAGCGCTTTTCAAAGTACACCGGATGGTGTATAATATGATATAGGTGTGCGGTGGCTCCTGATTACTGTGGGCTGTTTCGCACGTTTTACCCTAAAAGGAGAGTAGCTGCTTGGAAAAGTTTGTGATTCATGGGGGCAAGCCCCTGAACGGCGATGTCGTTATCGGCGGCGCCAAGAATGCCGCTGTGGCAATTTTGCCGGCCACCATTCTCGCGGCAGATAAATGTACCATCGAAAACCTTCCCTGTATCAGCGATGTTATGGCCTCCCTCCAGATCCTGAGCGAGCTGGGAGCCAGCATCCGCATGATTAGCAAAAGCACATATGAAATTGATACGACCCATTTGAACTGCACCGAGGTATCGAACGAGCTTTCCCGCCAGATGCGTGCCAGTTATTATTTTTTGGGCGCGCTGCTGGGCCGCTTTGGTGCCGGTCAGGTTGCCATGCCCGGTGGCTGCAATCTGGGACCGCGCCCGATTGACCAGCACCTGAAAGCCTTTACCGCTATGGGTGCCGATGATTCCGTTGAATACGGCATGATCCGTGTTCGTGCAGAGCACCTGACTGGGAACCATATCTTTTTTGATACGGTTTCCGTTGGCGCCACCATGAACGCCATGCTGGCCGCTGTGAAAGCGGAGGGCCTGACCATTCTGGAAAACGTTGCCCGTGAGCCGCATGTTGTAGACCTTGCCAACTGCCTGAACATGATGGGTGCTGATGTGCACGGTGCCGGTACGGATGTTATCAAGATTCGTGGCGTCAAGCAGCTGCATGGTTGCTCTTATTCCATCATTCCGGACCAGATTGAAGCGGGGAGCTATATGGTTGGCGCAGCTATTACCGGCGGCGATGTTACCCTGCACAATGTGATTCCTAAACATATGGAGCCCATTACCGCAAAGCTCCGCGCCGCTGGTTGCGAAGTGACCGAATACGATGATGCCATGCGCATTGTGCGCCACGGTGCCATCCATCCGGTTAAAATCAAGACCATGCCGCACCCCGGATTTCCGACGGATATGCAGCCATTGATGACAGTGCTACTGACGCTGGCCGATGGCACTTCCATTGTAACGGAAGGCATCTGGGAAAACCGCTTCCGCTATGTGGACGAGCTGATCCGTATGGGTGCTAACATCCAGGTCGATGGCCAGGTCGCCGTTATTGAGGGTGTGAAAAAGCTGTATCCCGCCCCGCTGCGTGCGCTGGATCTGCGTGCCGGCGCGGCAATGGTCATGGCTGCCCTTGCCGCGGATGGTGTCAGCGAAATTGACGAGACCGCACACATTGAGCGTGGTTACGAAAACATTGTAGAAAAGCTGCAGGCACTTGGCGCGGATATCCGCCGTGTCGAAGCCCCTGTACGCATGACTCGCGCAATGTAACACTGGCTTTTACGGGCCGCAGCAATGCGGCCTGTTTTTTATGGCCGTTGGCAAAAGCGTTTCATCAAAGGCTGTATTTTGCATTGATGCGCCCGTGCAGCCGCAATTCAAAAGGATATCATTCTTTATGGCATTATTTACCACACTGTATTCCGGTTCCTCCGGCAACTGCGCCCTGATTTTGCACGAGGGAAAGTACCTTCTGATCGATATGGGCAAAAGCTGCCGTACAACCTTGAATGCGCTCCGCAGCCTGGGGCTTGCTGTATCCGACTGTGAGGGCATTCTCATTACGCACGAACACTCAGACCATGTCAGCGGGTTGGATACTTTTTTCAGGCATTATTCGGTGCCAGTCTATGGCTGTGCTGACACATTGGATACGCTTTATTCCCGCGGAACCATTCCGCCCGCACTGGACGCGATTGCCATGGATGGCCGCACTGAGGATATTGGCACATTCCGTGTTTCCAGCTTTCCCACCAGCCACGATGTACCGTGCTGTGGCTACCGCGTCACAACGCCGGACGGCCACATTATGGCGCTTGCCACGGACCTTGGTGTATTAACTCCTGTCGTGCAGGAAAACCTTGCCGGTTGCAGCCTGGTTGCGCTGGAAGCCAACTACGACTCGTTCAGCCTGCACGGTGGGCCGTATCCTTATTATTTGAAAGTGCGCATTGCCAGCGACCGCGGCCACCTGGACAACAAGGCCTGTGCGGCCGAACTCCTGGACCTGATTCAGGACGGCTGCAAAAAGTTTGCGCTGTGCCATCTCAGCCAAACTAACAATTCGCCAGAGCTGGCACTAACCACAGTATACAATGTCTTGCTTGCCGCTGGCATCCAGCCAGGGCGGGATGTGCTGATTCAGGCACAGTCCCGCAATGAAGTAAGCCCCTACATAGAGTTCTGAGGTCCCCCATGCAGAATATTGATTTGATTTGTGTTGGAAAGCTGAACGCGCCCTATTTTGCGGCAGGCGTTGCCGAATATCAAAAGCGTCTTGGCGCTTTCTGCAATTTCCGTATTATTGAGCTGCCAGAAGCTGCAATTGCAGATAAAAACGCCAGTAACGCCCAAATCAGCAAAGCTCTGGACAAAGAGGCAACCGCCATTCTTTCCAGCCTGCGCAAAGGGGAATATCTCGCCGCACTTTGCGTGGAAGGTAAACAATTTTCCAGTGAAGAGCTGGCAAAACTGATTGCAGACCGCGCCAATAGCGGGGCGGGGGATATTGCATTTGTAATTGGCTCATCCCACGGGCTGGCGGATTCTGTAAAAAAAGCCGCCAACGCAAAGCTGTCCATGGGACGCATCACGATGCCGCACCAACTGGCCCGCCTTGTACTGACGGAACAGATCTACCGCGCCTGCACCATCAACAATGGCATGAAATATCACAAATAATATAAAACAGCAAAGCCAGACGGACAACGCCAATGTTCTGTCTGGCCTTGCTGTTTTTATGCCTTATGGCAACACCGCATAATTCCCGCCTTACGGCTTAAGCACCGCTCCGGCGGCTGCGGCACGGCATCTGCGTTGCCAAAATGTTCGATAATACACAAAGTATTATCTGCGCTTTTGGCTTAGCAGCTGCCGCACCTCACTCGCCGTATCGGCACTTAGAATTATGCGGTATTGCCTTATATTTTTTTATGCGAAAATGGACGGTCAGCTCTCTTAAATTATCAAACAGCCAAAACCTGATCTACCGGGCTTGCTGCTTTCCTTAACACTCCTTTTTGTGGATAGAAACAAGTCGTCCACAGGGCAGTGCTTTAACAACTGCATGTAAAAACAAAAACGTTCCCCGGAACCATTCTGCCCTAACAGCAAACCAGTTCCGGGGAACGTTATATTATATTTTGTTTTGGCTTACCGGGTCAGCCTATCGGCTCGACTTCCGCTACGCCGCAAAATTAGTACTTCAGCTTATCCAGGGTATCCTTGTACGGGGTATCGGCAGCGGTCTTCATCGTTGCCTGTGCCTTGTACTTGTTCAGCATCATTGCGCTGCGGGCAGGATCAGCCAAAGTGCCGGCACCGGCAATGCAGCCGCCGGGGCAGGCCATACCTTCCAGCAGATAGCCGTTGTACTTGCCGGCAGCAGCCAGCTGCATCATCTTCTTGCATTCTGCCAGGCCCTGTGCGGAAACGACCTTCACTTCGCGGGTCGGGTCTTCCTTCTTGATGACATTGACGACCGCCTGTGCAACACCGCCGCTGACGGCAAAGCCGCGGCCGTCGGCACTGGCATTGTTGAAGTTATCATTCGGGTCATCCGGCAGGTCATCAAAGTTGATCTGCTTGGCTTCAAACATGCCCATCAGTTCTTCAAATGTCAGGACAAAGTCAACCTCGCTGCGCACACTGTGGCGGCTGGCTTCCAGCTTCTTTGCGGCGCAGGGGCCGACAAAGCAGATACGGGCTGCGGGGTGATCCTGCTTCAGCAGGCGGGCAGTCAGCACCATGGGGGTCATGGCCATGCTGATGCAGTCAGCAAACTTGGGGAAGTTCTTCTTGGCCATAACGCTCCATGCCGGGCAGCAGGAGGTTCCCATGAACGGGTGCTTGGAGGGAACTTCCTCCAGGAAGTCATGCGCTTCATCAATGGTGCACAGGTCAGCACCGATGGCAACTTCTGCAGTGTTGGCAAAGCCCAGGCGCTTCATGGCCTCGCGCAGTTTGGCGGGGGTCATGTTGGGGAACTGGTTGACAAAGGCAGGTGCCACGATGGCGATGACTTCATCTCCGCGCTTGATGGACTGGATCAGCTGGAAGATCTGGCCCTTATCCACGATAGCGCCGAACGGGCAGTTGACCAGGCACATACCGCAGGATACGCACTTGTTGTAATCAATATCTGCGCGGCCATGCTCGTCAGAACGAATAGCACCAACGCCGCAAGCCTTGGCGCAGGGGCGCTCCACCTTGACGATGGCGTTGTACGGGCAGGTGGTTACGCAGCGGCCGCACTTGATGCAGAGATCCTGATCAATGTGACTGCGACCATTGCGGAAGCTGATTGCCTTTTTGGGGCAGACCTCCTGGCAGGGGTGAGCCAGGCAGCCCTGGCACATGCTGGTAACCTTTATGATCTTTTCCGGGCACTTGTTACAGGCAAACTTGATAACGTTGATCAGCGGCGGCTCATAGTACTTGTCAGCAATTACGCTGTGCTCCAGGTCTTCGGTAGCAGAAACGCTCTCGGTAACCGGGCGCAGAGAAAGGCCCATAGCCAGACGGATGCGTTCAGAAACAATCGCTCTCTCCAGGAAGATGCTGCTGCGCAGCGAAGAGTCCTCGCCGGGCATGATCTTAAAGGGCAGGTCCCGGATTTCCTTCGCGTAATCTGCCATTTCATTGCTCTCATAGGACATGCGGGCAACTTCGGTAAATACCTTGCGCCGAATGTCGGTTACAGGGGTATAAATGCCTCTCATTGTGCTTATGCTCCTTACACAAAACTTCTAATTGGCCGTATGTGCAAAGCCGCGGTTCGGCCCCGCACACGCACATTCGCTGGATGTGCGCCGCAATGGAAATTGCTGTTCCCATGCACACACCGCACATTCCCGCCTTGCGGCAAAGCACCGCTCCGGATGTGCGCCAAAATGCTCGATAAGACAATGGAAATTGCTGTTCTCCATGCTCTAAGTTAAAATAATAACGATACGGCTCCTGTTAAGATTTTACCAAGAAACCGCCTTTATTACAAGAGGAAAACCCGGAAATTCAAGAAAAAACCGCGCAAATTTTATGTTTTCCCGCCTTGTCCATCACTGTGCCTGGGCGCGGCAGCGCTTGCCGTCCCATTCACCCAGTGTTACGGTCACGATTTCACCGCTTTTGTGCTCCGGCGCATTGACCACAACTGGCAGATATTGTTTGGTGTATCCGGTGAACAAGGTGGAGGACAGTGGGGTTTCCAGCAGCACCTGTGCCGTGCGCCCCTGTGCTGCATGGGCCAGTTCTGCGCGTACCTTCTCCACAGCGGCGGTCATGCGACGGCTGCGGGATTCCTTTTCATGCTCCGGAACCTGATTCGGAAAATCGAACGCGGGCGTTCCTTCGCGGCGAGAATAGGGGAAAACATGTACTTTCAAAAAGCGCTGTCCTGCCACAAATGCCATGCTGTCCTCAAAATCCTGCTCCGTCTCACCGGGAAAGCCCACAATCACATCGGTCGTAATGCTCACGTTTTCCTCGCCAAAAGCTTCTCGCAGCTTTGCGGCAACGGCGGCATACTGTTCCGTGGTATAAGGGCGGCGCATGGCGCGCAGAGTCTTGCTGCTGCCGCTTTGCAGGCTCAGATGGAACTGCGGGCAAAGCTTCGGCACAGCAGCCAGGCGGCGGATATCGTCATCCGTCAGCATATCCGGGTCAAGGCTGCCCAAGCGGATGCGCTCAATGCCCGCCACAGCCGCCGCATGTTCCACCAGCTCCGCCAGGCCCGTTCCGGTATCTTTGCCATAGCTGGGCAGGCTGATTGCCGTCAGCACAACTTCACAGTAACCGGATGCCGCCAGGCGGCGCAGTTCTTCCAGAATGCTTATTTCGCTGCGGCTGCGCACCGGGCCGCGGGCGCGGGGAATCACGCAATAAGCGCAGCGGCGGTTGCAGCCATCTTCTACCTTCACAAATGCGCGGGTGTGATCTGCAAAGCGGTCCATCGGCAGTTCTTCAAAGCTTTCGCCCTTCTGGTGCGGGCGAATGTCCACCACCTTGGTTTCCTCGCCGTTCAACACTTTTTGCACATCCTGCAAAATGGCGTGGCGGTTGCCGGAACCCGTTACCACATCGGCTTCTTCAATTTTAGCGGCTTCTTCCGGGAACGCCTGCGGGTAACAGCCCGTCAGAACTGTCACCGCGCCGGGGTTTTCGCGTTTGGCGCGGCGCAGCCATTTGCGGCTTTTCTGGTCGCCAAAGTTCGTCACGGTGCAGCTGTTGACCACATAAACATCCGCACCGTCTTTTTCTTCCACTACGGTAAACCCATTTTGCTCAAACAGCTGGGCTAACGCACCCGTTTCGTTCTGGTTGACTTTACAGCCGAGGGTATAAAAACAAACTCTCATCGTATTCCGTCCTTCTATTGGTTAACGCTCTATTAGTATTATAATAGAATCTGCCCATTCTGACAAGGCTCCACCGCCCACACAGAAAAAGATGAGTGGTAATACCATGCGGCTGCAATAAACATCCCTTATACCGCATACAATATCACCAAAGCAAAAAACATTCTTGCCGGGCAGCGCCCGGCCAAAGACGATGGCAGGGGAGGCTTTGGTCATGAAAAAGCGGGTTGCAGCCCTGATTTTGGGATTATTTTTTATCTTGAATGCGCTGCCCTGTGCAGCGCTGGATATTAACCCGGCCACCGATCGGGATTTTGATGTTCCCTGCCAGGCGGCTATCCTGATTGATGAAGATTCCGGCACAGTCTTATATGAAAAGAACGCCGACGAGTCCCGCCCTATCGCCTCCATCACCAAGATTATGACGCTGCTGTTGACCTTTGAAGCACTGGAAGCAGGGAAGGTCAGCCTGAGTGATACCGTCCCCGTATCCGAACACGCCTATCATATGGGTGGAAGCCAGATTTGGCTGGAACCCGGCGAACAGCTGACATTAGATGAAATGTTGAAAGCCATCTGTATTTCCTCCGCCAATGATGCCGCAGTAGCCGTTGCCGAATTTATTGGTGGCAGCGAACCGGTATTTGTGGAGCGCATGAACGCCCGCGCCAAAGAGCTGGGTATGCAGAGCACCACGTTCCGCAACGCCTGCGGGCTGGATGAAGACGGCCACCTTTCCACCGCGCGCGATGTCGCCATCATGAGCCGGGAAATGCTGCTGAACCACCCGGAAATTGAAAATTACTGCACTGTATGGATGGATACCCTGCGCGGCGGTGCAACCCAACTGGTGAACACCAACAAACTGCTGAAAAGTTATAATGGCATCACCGGGCTGAAAACAGGAACAACCGGCAAGGCCGGTGTGTGCATCTCCGCCAGTGCATCGCGGGATGATTTGCGGCTGATTGCTGTTGTGCTGGGTTCTTCCAGCGGCAAGGAGCGCTTTGCCGCTGCCACCAGCCTGCTGGATTATGGCTTCGCTATGTTTGAAAGTGCGCTGGTTCCCATCCCGGCAGACGCCCCCAAAACACTGCCCGTGCAGAAGGGTGAAGAGCCCGCGCTGGAACTATGTTACACCGCGCCGGAGCGCTGCCTGGCCGTAAAAGGGCAGGGCAGCGCCCTGCAAGCTGAAGTTGAACTTCCGCAAACGCTGGAGGCTCCCATCCGGGAAGGTTCGGTTATCGGCAGCCTAAACATCAAAAACAGCCAGGGCATTTTGCAAAGCTGTCCAATTATTGCGGCAAAACCCGTTGACGCGCGCAGTTTTAGCGGTTGTTTCCGGCGTGTTGTCAATGCTTTATGGCTTACAGCGTAAGGTTTTGTGCAAAACGGATGAAAAACGCCAGGTTTTGGCTTGACAATCAAGTGCAAAAACTGTATCATGAAGTTACTAAATTATGGATGAGGAGGATTTAAGCGATGAGTGTCAAATACAATGGCAAACATCTTGCAAAGTTTATCCGTCCCGAAGAATATGATACGATCTTCCCGCAGGTCGAGCTTGCCCACCAGCAGTTGGAATCCCGTTCCGGTGCTGGCAATGATTTTTTGGGCTGGCTGGACCTGCCTGTTAATTATGACAAGGAAGAGTTCGCCCGTATCAAGGAAGCAGCCAAAAAGATCCGTGAAGATTCCGATGTGCTGCTGGTCGCCGGTATCGGCGGCTCTTACCTGGGCGCACGCGCTGTTGTCGAAGCAGTCAAGGGTCTGTATCACAACGATACCGAGGACGGCCTGAAGATTTATTTCTGCGGTAACACAATTTCTCCCACTTACCTGAACGACATCATTAAGGTGACCAAGGGTAAGCGTTTCTCCATCAATGTTATTTCTAAATCCGGTACCACCACCGAAACCGCTCTGGCGTTCCGCGTTCTGCGCAAGTTGCTGGAAGATTCCGTTGGCCCGGAAGAGGCGAACAAGCGCATTTATGCCACCACTGACCGTGCCAAAGGCACCCTGAAGCAGCTGGCTGATGCACAGGGCTGGCCGACCTTTGTTGTTCCTGATGATGTTGGCGGCCGTTACTCTGTTCTGACTGCCGTTGGTCTGCTGCCCATCGCCTGTGCCGGTATCGACATTGATGCCCTGATGAAAGGTGCTGCTGATGCCCGCGAAGCTTACAGCGTTTGCAGCAAGGATAACGATGCTTATCGTTATGCGATGACCCGCAACATCCTGTACCGCAAGGGCAAGGTTGTGGAAACCCTGGCCGCTTTTGAGCCCGACTTTACCATGATGAACGAATGGTACAAGCAGCTGTTTGGCGAAAGCGAAGGCAAAGACCAGAAAGGTCTGATGCCGACTTCCTGCATCTTCTCGACTGACCTGCACTCCATGGGCCAGTTCCTGCAGGATGGTAGCCGCACGATGTTCGAGACTTATGTCGATATCAAGAATACCCGTGAGGATTTTTACATTGAACCGCTGGAAGGCAACTTTGATGGTCTGAATTTCCTAGCTGACCAGAACATGAGCGTTGTAAACCGCAAGGCCATGGAAGGCACCATTCTGGCCCATAATGATGGCGGCGTGCCGATCGGCGTGATTGAAGTAGATTCTCTGGATGCTTATAATGTTGGCTACCTGATTTACTTCTTCTGGAAAGCATGCGCTGTTTCCGGTTATCTGCTGAGCGTCAATCCGTTTGACCAGCCCGGCGTGGAAAGCTACAAAAAGAACATGTTTGCCCTGCTTGGCAAACCTGGTTATGAGGATCGCAAAGCGGAGCTGGAGGCAAAGCTTGGCTAATGCCTGTTTCCGCTTCAATATAAAGGAGGTCACTTCTTATGATTAAACTGATCGTTGGCGCCAAAGGCTCCGGCAAAACCAAGACCATGATCGATATGATCAACAACGCAACCAAGACCACTTCCGGCAACATCGTTGTTATTGAGAAGTCCATGAAGCTTACCACCGAGATTAACCACGCAGCCCGCCTGCTGGACGCCGATGAATACGACATCAACGGCGCTGATATGCTGTACGGTTTTGTTGCTGGTGTTCTGGCTGGTAACTATGATATCACCGAACTGTTCATTGACGGCATCCTGAAAATCGTTGACCACAACATGGATGCAGCCGCCAAGGTCCTGGCTGAGATTGATAAGATTGCAGGCAATAGTGTTGAGGTTGTTGTGACCGTATCCGCTGATCAGGCTTCTCTGCCGGAAGGCATCAAGAAGTACCTGTAAAAGCATTGTCCTTTAAGTAACTGGGGGCAGGCGCTGCAAGAGCCTGCCCCTTTGGTATGCCGTGCAAAAGCAGTGGCTTTTGCCGCAATACAGCTGCCCATCCGATTGAAAAGAGTGGGAAAATCAAATTCTTTTACTTTTTTCTGTTTTTTTGTTGACAAGATGGGTCGACTTGTGTATACTAGATAAGCAACCTTTTGAGGTGTAACTATGCGCTTTGATATTCGGAACTATTTCAAAACGGGCAAAACGCCCTATACAGCGCAATTTTCTGAAGATTTCTCCGCAGAAAATTTTGATGGAAGTGTGATCCGTGAACCGGTCACAGGTTCTTTTCAGGCTGTGCCCACTGCTGATGGTGTGGTCATGCAGCTGACGATTGCCGCTGAAACCGATGCCGAATGTGCACGTTGCCTTACACCCATTCACCAGAGTTATAATTTTAGTGTGGATTATTTTGTCAAAGAGCGTGAGCTTGATGACCCGGACTTTGAGTTACCGCTGGATGAAAAAGGCTGCTTGGATATACGGGAGCTCGTGTACCAGGAATTGATTTTCAAAATTCCGCGGGTACTTTTATGTAGCCCCGATTGTCAAGGCCTATGCCCCATCTGTGGCAAAAGGAAGGCGGCAGGATGTAACTGCCAACCGGCAGACGAAGCTGCCCCTGCAGATGCCCGGCTTAGCATATTAAAACAACTGCTTAGTTGAATTTCACCAAGGAGGTGCTTAAAAATGGCAGTACCCAAGAGAAAACAATCCAAAGCCCGTCGCGATAAACGCCGTTCTAACGTTTGGAAGCTGGAGGCTCCTACGCTGGTGAAATGTCCTCAGTGTGGCGAACTCAAGGTGCCCCATCAGGTTTGTGGCAAGTGTGGCTACTACAAGGGCGTCGAAGTTGTCAAGGTTAGCAAAGAGGCTTAATTGCTTCTTAAAGGGAGGGGCTGTGCCTCTCCCTTTTTCTTGTTTATCCCCATTTTTTATTCTGCCGGAAAGGAGCTGCCACCATGCCGCTACATCTTGTCAGTGTTGATGAACATTCCCCCGCACAGCGTTTGGGCTTGGAACCTGGCTGTACGCTGTTAGCCATTGATGGTAACCCCCTGAACGATGCATTGGACTATCAGTTCTATACCTCTGCGCCGCATTTCACTCTGACGATCTGCCAGAATGGTGCACAGCAGCAAATTCCTGTTGAAAAAGGGGAATATGAGCCTTTCGGCTGCAATTTCAAAACATACCTTGGTGATGAAAAGCACAGTTGTGCTAACCATTGCATGTTCTGTTTTATTGACCAGCTGCCCCCTGGTATGCGGGAACCGCTTTACTTTAAGGATGACGATGAACGTCTTTCCTTTTTGTATGGCAATTATATCACGATGACCAACCTGACGGACCGTGAGGTTGAGCGCATTATCAAGCTGCATATCAGCCCTATTTTCATCTCGGTGCACACCACCAACCCCCAGCTGCGGGTACGCATGATGGCAAACAAGCGCGCAGCCGAAACCCTGCGCTATCTGGACGTGTTTGCCAAAGGCGGCATTGATATGAACTGCCAGCTGGTGTTATGCCGCGGCATCAATGATGGAGACGAGCTACGCCGCACGCTGGACGACCTGTTGCGGCTACGGCCGCAGGTGGAAAGTATTGCTGCCGTGCCCGCCGGTGTAACAGCCTACCGTAAGGGGCTGTTTAAGCTGACGCCTTACGACCAGCAGTCCGCCGCCGAAACGCTGGACATCATGGAGGAATATTGTGCCCGTTGCCGGAAACAGTACGGCCGCAGTGTTGTTTACCCCAGTGATGAATGGTATCTGCTGGCGGGGAGGGAAGTTCCCCCTGCTGAATTCTATGACAACTATGACCAGCTGGAAGACGGCGTTGGCATGTGGCGGATGTATCATGATTCCTTCTGGGATGAACTGCAGTTCCCACGCAGCAATGTGGAACCGCGCAGCATTGATGTTGTGACCGGAACCCTTGCCGCGCCGCTTATCCGCGAAATGGCAGAAGCCACCCATGCCAAATACCCGCAGATCTCCGTTACCGTACACGCCATCCAGAACGATTATTTTGGCGGCACTGTCAGCGTTGCGGGCCTTGTGACGGGAACGGATATCATCAAGCAATGCAAGGGCAATTTGAGCAGCAATATTCTTTGTGTTCCCGAAGTGATGCTCCGGGACGAAAAAGACCGCTTTTTTGGATGATCTCACCGCCAAGCAGCTGGGGGAGGCCCTTGGCTGTGAGATTGAGGTTATCCCAACCGATGGTGCCGGTGGGTGCAAAGCTTACCTTGGGGAACTGAAGCCAAAACCCAAACGCAAAAAGCTGCATTTTTCTTTTGGTGGGCGGTAATCCCGCCCGTATTTGCGGTGTAAACCGCATAAACTTTATTATGTAAGGAGGCATTTGACTATGGCAAAACCGATCGTAGCCATCGTTGGCCGCCCCAATGTGGGCAAGTCAACGCTTTTTAACAAGCTGACCGGCCAGCGCCTTGCCATTGTGGAAGATACGCCCGGCGTTACCCGCGACCGTATTTTCTGTGATTGCGAATGGTGCGGCCATAAGTTCCTGCTGGTTGATACCGGCGGCATTGAGCCCAACATTGACGACGGCCTGCTGGCCCATATGCGGGAACAGGCCCAGATCGCCATTGATTCCGCGGATTGTATTATCATGGTGGGCGAAATTGGCGCTGGCGTTACCGCCCAGGACCAGGATATTGCCGGTATGCTGATGCGCAGCGGCAAGCCTGTGGTTCTGGCAGTCAACAAGTGTGATAAAGTCGGCGAACCGCCGATGGAGCTGTATGACTTTTACAGTCTTGGCATTGGCGATATCGTGCCGATTTCCAGCGTTCATGGTCATGGTACCGGCGACCTGCTAGATACCGTGTGTGAGAACCTGCACTTTGATGACAACGATGAGGAAGAAGAGGACCGCATTCCTGTTGCCGTCATTGGCCGCCCCAACGTGGGCAAATCCAGCCTGATCAACCATATTTTGGGCGAAAACCGCCTGATTGTTGCCAATGAGGCCGGTACGACCCGTGATGCCATTGATACCATGGTGGAAAACCAGTACGGCAAGTTTATCTTTACCGACACCGCCGGCCTGCGCAAGCGCGGCAAGGTGGAAGAGGGCGTGGAGCGCTACAGCGTTCTGCGCAGCCTGGCCGCCGTGGAGCGCAGCCGCGTGTGCGTTATCATGATTGATGCAACCGTCGGCTTTACGGAGCAGGATTCCAAGGTTGCCGGTTATGCCCATGACCAGGGCAAGGCCTGCATTATTGCTGTAAACAAGTGGGATGCCGTTGAAAAAGACAGCTACACCATGGACAAGATGCGCAAGCAGCTGGAAGAGGATTTCAGCTTTATGTCTTATGCGCCCATCCTGTTCATCAGCGCAAAAACCGGCCAGCGGCTGGACAAACTGTTTGAAACCATCCAGTATGTGGACGTGCAGAACGGCACCCGCATCCCGACCGGCGCATTGAACGAGATGCTGGCGCGCTCTACCGCGCGTGTGCAGCCGCCCTCTGATAAGGGCAAGCGCCTCAAGATTTTCTATATCACCCAAAGCTCCACCCGCCCGCCAACATTTGTTGCGTTCGTCAACCAGAAAGCGTTGTTCCATTTTTCTTACCAGCGCTATATCGAAAACCAGATTCGGGAAAACTTTGGCCTGACCGGTACACCGATGCGCCTGCTGATTCGTGAGCACGGCGATGGTTCGGCACGCTGAGGACCACGAGGGGGAGAACAGATGGTTCATTTGATGGAAGCCTGCCTGCTTACAGCATTGCAGGCCTATCTGTTGGGAAGCCTGCTGTTTGGCGTTTTGGTTTCCAAACTTTTTTACCACGATGATGTCCGCCTGCATGGCAGCGGCAACGCCGGCATGACCAACGTGCTGCGCACCTATGGCAAGCTGCCCGCAGTGATCACCACCATCGGCGATGTGGGCAAAAGTGTGGTTGCCGTCAAGCTGGGGCAGTTTATCTTTGATTCGTTGCTGTCCGGCACCGGGGCTGATTTCCAGCCGCTTTTGCAGCCGATCTGCGGCGCTTACCTTGCCGCCATCTTCTGCATGCTGGGCCACAGCAAGCCTGTCTTTTTTGGCCTGCGCGGCGGCAAAGGCGTGCTGGTTGGTGCCGGTGCCGCGTTAGCCACCGAACCGATTGCCTGCCTGGTGCTTTTGGTAATCTTTCTGGTTGAAGTTGCTATCACCCACATTGTCAGCCTGGGCAGCATTATTATTGCTGCACTGTATCCTGTGCTCACGCTCTGCTACTGGCTCTGGAAGGGCACCGATGCTGCATCCCTTGTGTTCATCACGGTATGTTGCGTGTTAATGGGCGCTTATGTCATCTGGCTGCACCGTTCCAACATCCAGCGCCTGAAGAACGGCACAGAATATCGCTTTGGCGAGAAAAAGAAAGAAAACCAGTAATTTTGCTGCATTTTCTCTTTTTTTCCATTGCCTCAGCCTTGCCAAAACACACAAAATTGATGTTTTCAAACCCAAGGCCTTACCCAGGCCTTGGGTTTTGTGCTATAATAGTATTGTAAGACGTTAAAAAGTGTGAATGGGAGGTTTGTTTTATGTTTTGTGTTGGTGATATTGTCGTTTACGGCGCACAGGGTTTATGCAAAGTGGATGGCATCGGCCCACTGCCCATGAAATTTGCGGACAAAAGCAAACGCTATTACACGCTGCACACCTGCAAACAGCCAAGCATGACAATTTATGCCCCCGTTGACAACCAGACCGTTGTGATGCGTCAGCCGCTGAACAGGGCGCAGGCGGAGACTTTGATTTCGGAAATGCCCCAATATGCAGTTGTCCCCATCATGGATGCCAAAGAGCGGGAAAGCCGCTGCCGCGAGGCCCTGCAAACCTGTGACTGCCGCGAGATTGCTAAGATGATAAAAGGTCTGCATGACCGCCACGAAATCCGTGTACAGCACAAAAAGCATGATACTGCCGCTGATGAACGCTATTTCCGCCAGGCGCAGGAACGGCTGTACAGTGAGCTTGCTTATGCCCTTGGCATAGAGGAAGATGCCGTTCCCGATTATATTGCCCAGCGCATCGCCCTTGCTTAACGTCTGGCAATCATATCGGGCCGGAAACATCAACGCTTATGGCAATACCGCATAATTCTAAGTGCCGATACGGCGAGCGAGGTGCGGCAGCTGCTAAGCCAAAAGCGCAGATAATACTTTGTGTATTATCGAGCATTTTGGCAACGCAGATGCCGTGCCGCAGCCGCCGGAGCGGTGCTTAAGCCGTAAGGCGGGAATTATGCGGTGTTGCCTTATCATCTTTTCCTTGCCCATAGCCTTTTTCTGCGTTACAATATAAATAAGATTCTGCCACTTTGAAAGGGGCTTATACCTATGGCTATGAAAGAAATTAAAATTACCGATTTCGAGGGGTTGCAGATCGGCAATGCTGAAAACACGGAAGCCGCCACCGGCTGCACGGTACTGCTGTTTGGCAAAGATGGCGCGCCCGCCGGGCTGGATGTGCGCGGCGGGGGACCAGCCTCCCGCGAAAGTGAGCTGCTGAAACCCATGGCAGCCGCACAGATCATCCATGCCATTCTGCTCAGCGGCGGAAGTGCTTTCGGTCTGGATGCTGCCGGGGGTGTACAGAAGTATCTGGAAGAACGCGGCATTGGTTTTGATGTCGGCGTTACCAAGGTGCCGCTTGTCTGCCAGTCCGACCTGTTTGATTTGACGGTCGGCCGCATGGATGTGCGCCCTGATGCCGCCATGGGTTACGCCGCCTGCCTGGGTGCTGAGCACAACAATTACCGCGATGGCAACTATGGTGCAGGAACAGGTGCTTCCGTTGGCAAAATGACCGGTATGGGCACCTGCATGAAATCCGGCATCGGTTCCTATGCCGTGCAGCTGGGCGATTTGAAAGTCGGTGCCATTGTTGCCGTTAACTCGCTGGGGGATATTTATAACTGGCGTGATGGGCACAAAGTCGCCGGTATGCTAACCCCTGACTGCAAGCATTTTGTGGACAGCGAGGATGTTGTTTTCGCAAATTATGAGGTAGTAGAAAACAAGTTTGTCGGCAACACCACCATCGGCGTTGTGCTCACCAATGCAGCGTTCCAGAAAACCCAGCTCTGCAAACTGGCTGGTATGGCGCACGATGGTTACGCCCGTTCCATCCGCCCGGTACACACCTCGGCAGACGGTGACAGCATTTATGCCGTATCTCTTGGCAAGCTTGCCGCGGACCAGGATGTTGTCGGCGCATTGGGAGCTCGCGTTATGAGCGAAGCGATCCTGCGTGCCGTACAAAGTGCTGATGCCGCTTATGGCCTGCCCTGCGCGAAAGATTTCCAATAAAGGTCCTCATTCAGCCGCTATTCCGCCGGGATAGCGGTTTTTGCTTTGCCAGCCGCTTTTAACCTCGCGCAGCGATTGTTGATTTTGCGGGCATTATGGTGTAGAATAATTTATAATGGTGTTTTATGTTTATTTTAAAAGCTGATTTCAATTTACCATATCATCCTGTTTCATCGCCGCTGTTTTACTGGCATAGGAGGCCCCATTGGCAAATCTTCAAAAACAAATTGATGCGCTTACAGCATATTTCCAGGCAGATTGCGTCCGTCCTGGTGTGTTGCCCATTGCGCTTACGATAGAGCATTTCATTACCCGTTTGGACGGAACCCCCGTTGACTATGCCCAGCTGGCACAGGTCATTTACTCCATGCAGGGGCATGATGAGCCCCTGCGGGAGGATAACGTGTATCTCGGGTTCCGCTGCCCAAGTTATACCATTACCATCCAGGCCGGCTGCCAGGTTACCATTTCTTTGGCACCATATCCCACTGTGTTGCAGGCTATGGCAGTGTACGAGGGCTGCTTTACCCGCCTGTGCAACGCCCTTGCGGCCAATAACATGTATGCCCGCACCGTAGGGGTTCATCCATCCCGCCGGGCGGAGCTTCTGCCGTTGGTACCGCAGAGCGGCTATATGATCATGGACCGCTATTTCCGCAATACCGGCAATCAGGGTGGAGTCATGCTGCGGGCCACCGCTTCCACCCGCGTTACTATCCGCTACACCAGCGAAGCTGACTTTGTCCGTAAGTTCCGTGTGGCCTGCCTGATCACCCCGCTGCTGGCGTTGCTGACGGACAATGTCCCACTGTACCAGGGGGAATCCAACCATAACTACAGCATTCATACCCACATCTGGAACAATGTGGACCCCGACCGCTGCGGCATTTACCCCAACGTGATGGATTCCAATTTTGGCTTTGAAAGTTACGCCGCCCATATTTTACAGCAGCCGCTTGTCGTGGCACGGCATGGGGCGCGCATTGTCGGCGTTGGGCGCAAATCCGCCTTTGAAGTATATCCTTCCTTTTTGGGACATGGCGATATTGAGCAGATCCTTTCGATGTTCTATTACGATGTCTGCCTGAACCATAACGGCATTGAACTTCGCACTGCAGACAGCCTTGCGCCGCGTTATGCAGCATCTTATGCACAACTGATCAAGACTCTGTTCTCCAGCCATGCCGCGCAGGAGGGCATTCTGCGCCGGTATGCCGGGGCAAATTCCGCCCAGATCGAAGCCGCTAAGGTTGGTATCTGCTGCAACGGCTACCAGGCCCAGGTATATGGCCGCGCCGCCGCTGGCGAAGTCAGCTGGCTGCTGGCCCAGGCCAAAAGCCATGCCGCCGCCCCGGATGACCGCCGCCTTCTGGAGCCGTTGGCAGAGTTGGCCGCAAAAAAAGCGCACCCCGCGCGAGATTTCCGGCTGCGTTTAAGCCGTACTTTTCCATCGGTTCCGCCATGTATCAAGCCATCGTTTTTGCGGTATACTAACGCAAAGCAGCAAAAGCGGGGTGTCAGCCATGCGGGAAACATCGTACCATGTAGTAATTACAGAAATGACCGTGCGTGCCCTTTGGGAAACGCAGAATGTTCTGGACTGCATCCCGGATGCTCTGTGGGACATCCGGTTTGGCGGGGCGCCCGTTTGGCAGCATATTTACCATATGCTGCATGAGCTGGATCAGTGGTTCATTAACCCCGATGACCCTGATTTTGTGGAACCGCCCGTGCACCACCCACATTTGCAGAATCTATCCATTTACCCCGCAGCCCACCTGGACCGCCGCCAGATTGATGACTACTTTTATACCATTAAGGCCAAGCTTTCATTGTATCTGACTTCCTTGCATGACGAGGATCTTTTGCAGCGGCCGGAAAACTGTACCTGGACCCGCTTCACCTTGATTTTGGCACAGTTCCGGCATTGGCACCTGCATTTGGGGATGCTGATGGGTTTTGTACAGGCGGACACCGGTTTGTGCCCCCGCACGTTACCACCGAGCACTGATATTCCAACCGGGCCGTATGATCCATATGAATAGCGCCGTTATTCTTTGGGCAGCACCGCATAATTCCCGCCTTACGGCTTAAGCACCGCTCCGGCGGCTGCGGCACGGCATCTGCGTTGCCAAAATGCTCGATAATGTCGGGTTGCGGTACCCGCATCGTGCTTCGGGGGCAAAAGCCCCTCGCACTCTGCGACCGCTGCCCCTGCTTCGGTTCGCTGTTTCCGCCACTGGCGGCGCTCACCTTTGCAGCATCCAGTATTATCTGCGCTTTTGGCCTAGCAGCTGCCGCACCTCGCTCGCCGTATCGGCACTTAGAATTATGCGGTATTGCCTTTGATTTTCTTTCATAACACATAACAGGTAAATCCTATGAAACGTTTCTGGGCTTTTATTGTCGCATGCCTTTTTCTGCTATTGACCGCATGCGGCGGCAGCACATCAACGACCGAACCTGTTTGGCAGGCTGAACTGCCAAATACTGGCATCACGGTACAGGTATCCGGCTGCACACTGGAAGAGAAAACTGTCTCTTACTGGGCCAATCCCGGCGCAGCAGGGGAACCGCAGTCTATCATGGAGTTATACGCTGCCGACAGTGCTCCGCTGCTTGAAATTGCCGCACCAAAGGCGCAGGTCGATATCCAGTTCGTACAGCCGGTGGCAGGCGGCATGGCCGCTTATGATCTGGCGCTGCCGGTCGAGCAGGTCGATATGGTATTCCTGACCCAACCGGAAGATAACAGCACGCGTGTCCGCTTTGATACCATTTATAATTTTATCGTCACGGTTACCAGCGGCGACCAGATTGACCAGTTCTTGATTATCTGTGCCCGGAACGGATATGGTTCGGTCGAATAATTTGCCATTCCATTCAAAAAAGCACATTCCAACAGGGTTTTGCTACCGGCATTTGGCCAGTGACATATCCTGTCAGGATGTGCTTTTTGTTTCTTTATTCTTTTGGCCTTTTACGCTGTTTCGCTATCGGAGCCTTACTTCTCCTGGTAGCGCATATGGTCGGCATCCAGCTTTTGCAGAACTTCGCTCATAGCCTTGCATTCCAGTCGTGCTGCTACCGGGTCCATCATCAGGTAGTTGCCACATTCAACGGCGGAAGCACCCGGAATATCACCATCATACTCTGCCATCCAGGCAAAGCTTTCCTGGGTCAGCGCCAGCGCTTCGGCGTCCGTCAGGCCGCGGGTCAACAGATAGAAACCGGTCAGGCAGCCCATCGGCCCAACATAAATCACATGCTCGCTCCATTTACTGTTGCGGGCATAGGTGGCAAACAGATGCTCAATCGTATGGGCGCAGGCAGGGGACAGATAACTGCCCTTGTTCGGCGTTTTCATGCGGATATCCCAGGTCAGCACATCTCCATCCTTGCGGGAAAGGTACATGCCCGGAACCAAGGTATTATGGTCAACACAAAAGCTTGCAATGCGTTCCATGTTTTTTCTCCTTATTCAGACATTGCCTGTACAACACCGCGGGCACAGTCCATCGAAATTTTCATGCCATCCTTCAGGGTACGGGTTGCGTGGGTTGCACCAATGATAACCGGCTTACCCAATGTCAGACCAACAATGGCGGAATGGCTATTTGCACCGGCTTCCTCGGCAATAATACCGGCAGCCTGGCGCATATACGGCAGTGTATCGTTGGTGGTGAACGGGACCACCAAAATCTGACCTGCCTTGAACTTCTTGGCGGCTTCCTCGGCATTGCGGCAAACGCAAACTTCGCCCTTGGCATTCAGGCCCGGATTGATGCCGATGCCGGTCAGCAGGGTATCCCCAACCAAGTGTACCTTAATCATATTCGTGGTTCCGGAAACGCCAACGGGAACACCGGCCGTAACCACAACACGGTCGCCGGAATGAATCAAGCCAGCATCCTCCGCCGCCTTGACGGACATGCTGATGAGCTCATCGGTCGAATGGGCATAATCCATCAGCAGGGGAGTCACGCCGCGGTAAACGTTCATCTGGCGGCATGTCGTTTCATCCAGTACGCAGGCAATAATGGGGGCATCCGGACGGAAACGGCTCAGCAGACGGGCAGTTTCACCGCTCTTGGATGCCGTAATGATGGCAGAAGCACCGATATCCGAAGCCGTGGTGCAGGCCGCATGGCTGACAGCGGCGCTGATGGTCAGGCGGGTAGAATCCATGCCGACATGGTGGCACAGGGATTCATAGTTGGTATCGCTCTCGGTGGTTTCGGCAATCATTGCCATGGCTTTCAGGGCCTCTACCGGATACTTGCCTGCGGCAGTTTCGCCGGACAGCATAACGGCACCGGTGCCGTCATAAATGGCGTTGGCAACGTCGGTAATTTCTGCACGGGTGGGGCGGGGGTTCACCATCATGGAATCCAGCATCTGGGTTGCCGTGATGCAGATTTTGCCCATCTGCATGGCATGGTCAATCAGGTGCTTCTGGATGGACGGGATTTCGGCATAGTCAATTTCAACGCCCATATCGCCGCGGGCAACCATAATGCCATCGGCAACGCTCAGGATCTCATCAATATTATCAATGCCTTCCTGGTTCTCAATTTTGGCAATGATGCGGATATTGGCATTATGCTCATCCAGAAGGTGGCGGATATCCATAATATCCTGTGCGCTGCGGGTAAAACTGGCGGAGATCAGGTCATACCCCTGTTCAATACCAAACAGGATATCATCGCGGTCACGCTGGCTCATATACGGCATGGACAGGTGCACACCGGGAACGTTGACACCCTTCTTAGTCTTGATCACACCATCATTTTCCACGGTGCAGACGATATCCGTATCGGTAATGCTTTCGATGCGCAGGGAAATCAGGCCATCATCCAGCATAATGCGGCCACCAACACTGACATCATGCGGCAGGTCCTTGTAAGTGATGGAGCTGATTTCCTTCGTGCCCTTAACATTGCGGGAGGTCAGGATGAATTTCTGCCCAGCGGTCAGCTGCTCCTTGCCGTTCTCGAATTCGCCCAGGCGGATCTCCGGGCCTTTGGTATCCAGCATTGCCGGAATGGAAACGTCAAGCTCTTTGCTCAGTGCGCGCAGCTGATCCAAACGGCCTTTGTGTTCCGCGTAATCGCCATGCGAAAAATTGAAGCGTGCAACATTCATCCCGTTTTCCAGCAGCTGGCGCAGAATGCCGGGCTGGTCGGTAGACGGCCCCAAAGTACATACAATTTTAGTTTTGCGCATAAATACCCCTCCTGAAAATATGCTATTGTACAGGATTTTTATCTGCCAGAGTTTTAAGCCCAGTATTCCAGCAGGTACTTTCCATACAACATCTTAACACAAACATTATAATACAAAGGTCAAGCCAGTACAAGCCGCGCATTCCTTTGCGCAAACATTTTTTGTGCAGATTTTACAACGTACGTCTTGCGGTTTTGTCATCCTGTATTTCTCTTCAATTTACACTGCAAAGCACAATAAAAGGTTTTGTTTTACTTTTGGGTGGGAATAGGGTATAATAAAATCAATACAAAAAATCAGCCATTTGAGTTTCTTATCCCTGCGAACGGCGTAAAGGATCATGCTTTTTTACACAAATCCGTGTTTTCGTTTTGTTTTCCCGCGGAACATGGTACAATACAAGGAGCTTGAACATTATGGCAAAACGTATTTTTTTAATCGTTCTTGACAGCTTTGGCATTGGTGCCGAGCCTGATGCCCCTGCTTTTGGCGATGCCGGTACCAACACTTTGGGCGCTATTGCCGGACACCCCAATTTCAAGTGGGACCAACTGGCCCGCCTTGGCATGTTTAATCTGGACGGTGTAACCTGTGGCACAAAGCTGGATGCCCCTGTCGGCTGCTATGCCCGCCTGCGGGAAGCCAGCGCCGGGAAAGATACCACCATCGGTCACTGGGAGATTGCCGGTCTGCTCAGCCCGGAGCCACTGCCAACTTTCCCGAATGGATTCCCGAAAGAAGTTCTGGATGAGTTTACCGCCCGCACCGGGTATCAGGTACTGTGCAACAAGCCTTACTCCGGCACCGAAGTCATCAAAGACTATGGTGAGGAGCATATGAAAACCGGCGCATTGATCGTATACACCTCCGCAGACAGCGTGTTCCAGATTGCCGCCAACGAGGCGATCGTCCCGGTAGAAAAGCTGTATGAAATCTGTGCCGAAGCCCGCCGCATGCTGGTTGGCAAATACGGCGTTGGCCGCGTGATTGCCCGTCCCTTTGTCGGGGATTGTGCCGCCAACTTCACCCGCACCCCGCGCCGCCATGATTTCAGCCTGGTGCCGCCCGCAGATACCATGCTGGATGTTTTGCAGCAGGCTGGTAAATCCACCATCGGCGTTGGCAAGATCCACGATATTTTCGCTGGCAAGGGTGTGAGCGAAACCATCCGCACCTCCGGCAATACGGAGGGCCTGAAAGTGACCATGGAATTGGCTGACCGTGATTTTGACGGCCTTGCTTTTGTGAATCTGGTTGATTTCGACATGCTGTACGGTCACCGCCGGGATGTGGCCGGTTATGCCGCAGCAGCAGCCGAATTCAATGATTGGCTGCCCACATTTATGGACAAGATGCGCCCCGATGACATTCTGATGGTAACGGCCGACCATGGATGTGATCCTTCTTACACCAAAACAACCGACCACACCCGCGAATATGTTCCGTTCCTGATTTACGGCAAGAACCTGCGCCACGGTGTTGACCTTGGCACCCGGTACTGCTTTGGCACCATTGCCAACACCGTATGCGATGCCCTGGATGTAAAAGCCTGCCTGGCCGGGTGCAGCGTATGGAATGAAATCAAGGCATGATGTCGAAACACGCTACCACCACAAAAGGAATGAGCCATTTCATGTTATTTCTGCTCCGCCTGCTGGCCTTGGCGCTGTTTATTTATTCCGTTTCTCTGGTTTTCACTTCCAACTTTAACATGGGCAACCTGTTGGTGTGGCTGCTTACCGCAGCAGTAGATGTCTATGCCATCTGGCAGCAGCCCATCCATCATTGGCTGCACGGTACCATACCCGGCAAAATTGTGTTCGTCTTTTTGCTTGTGTTTGGCATTTTGTATGCTGCGCTGCTCGGCTTTGTAGCGTTCAGCGGCTATGCCAACCCCGCCACCGGACAAGAAAAAGTTGTGATCGTCCTAGGTGCTGGTCTGCGCAAGGACCGCCCCAGCCTATTGCTGCGTTACCGGCTCGACAAAGCCTATGAATACACCGTTGCCCATCCAGATGCCTTGGTCATCACCACCGGCGGACAAGGCAGGGATGAATGGGTGCCGGAAGGCCAGGCTATGCGGAATTATCTGATTGAAAAAGGACTGGATTCCCAGCGCATTCTCGCGGAATGCAAATCCACTTCCACCGAGGAAAATTTTCTCTTTGCCAAAGAGATTCTTGTCCAGCAGGGCATCAGTGCTCAGGAGCCGGTCGTCTATGTAACCAACGCATTCCACTGCTACCGCGGCGGGGTATACGCGGCTATGGCTGGTTTTACCACAGCCCACGCACTGCCCGCCGGGATTCCTTTACGCAGTGTGCTCACCTGTTACCTGCGGGAAGCTGCTGCCGTTATCTATTACTGGCTTTTCAAATCCTCACGCACAGGGTTTATGCAACCGCTTGTGGGGTTGTTAAGCCTAAATAAAAAGTTCTTTTACAAATGATGTAAAGCAGTTTGCTGCTATTCCAGCGCTGCCGAAAAATACAATGTGCGGCTTTGCCGTACAAGACGGGAGAGTATCATGCAGATCCGTTATTACAAAGAATACAGCCGCTACCTGAACCGCGATATGGAATTCAAGGTATACGGCCACGCCGGGCGGCCCATTTTGATTTTTCCCTGCCAGAGCGGCCGCTTTTTTGACTGGGAAGACCGCAACATGTGCAACCTTGCAGCGCCCTGGATTGATGCCGGAAAGCTGCAGATCATCGCGGCAGACAGCATTGACCGCGAAAGCTGGGACAATGACGGCCCCGCGCGCCCCCGCATTGAAATGCAGGAGCGCTGGTATAATTATGTCTGCGAGGAATTGACCCCCCGTGCGCTGGAAATCAATCGGGAGCAGGGGCCGGACCACATGGGCAAAGTTCTTGTGGGTGGTGCCAGCATGGGTGCCGGGCATGCCGTCAACCTATTTTTGCGCCGTCCCGACCTGTATAACGGCACCATTGCCTTGAGCGGCCTATACCAGGCGGATATGTTCTTTAAGGGCTATATGGATGACCTTGTTTACCGCAACAGTCCCTGTGATTACATGCGCAATTTCCCAGATAACCACCCATACAAAGAACTGTATGCCAAAGCGGACAAGTTCATTATGTGCTGCGGCCAGGGCCAGTGGGAAGAAGAACTACTGCGTTCCACCTTGCAGCTGCGGGATATTCTGGAAAGCAAGGATATCCATCCCATTGTTGACATCTGGGGCCAGGATGTTTCCCACGACTGGTATTGGTGGGAAAAACAGTGGGTTTATTTCTTGGAAATGACTCTTGGTAAAGCCTGAAGCACATCGTTGTATCTCCGCATGCGAATCGTTTCAAGCAAAACTCAATATAAGTCATTTTCAACCTAAGGCAACACCGCACAATTCCCGCCTTACGGCTTAAGCACCGCTTCGGCGGCTGCGGCACGGCATCTGCGTTGCCAAAATGCTCGATAAGACATCCAGTATTATCTGCGCTTTTGGCTTAGCAGCTGCCGCACCTCGCTCGCCGTATCGGCACTTAGAATTATGCGGTATTGCCCTAAATAAAACAGCACCCCGGCGGATATCCCAACAAAAAGGGATAAAACCGCCGGGGTGCTGTTCTAATTTTATATGAGACTTTTGCCCTGTATACGCGCTTACAGCTCAAACGCCTTATTCAACGCATTCAGTGCCACATCTTCATCTTCCTGATGGATCAACAGGGAAATGTCAAGGTCACTGGTGGTGATCAGAACAACTTCTGCGTTCACTTTTGCCAGCGCGGCCAAAGCGCGTGCTGCAACGCCGCAACTGGTAACCATATCCTCACCAAACAGGTTGATCTTGGTATAGCCACCGGAAATCAGCGGGGGATTGGCCTTGGCAGCCGCCGGGATGGCCTGCATGACTGCGGCAAAATTGCTGTAGCTGGTGGTAAAACTGAAATCCACCGCCGTACCGCGCGGGGCACTCTGGCAGATCATATCCACCACAATGCCTGCCTTGGCAAACACCTCCAAATGCTCTGCCAGGCTCTGTGCGCTGTATTGGGCAGCGGGGAAAGTGGTAAGCATAATATTCTGCTCGCTGCTGATTTTGCTGACACCGTACATAAAAATACCCCTTTCGTTTTGTTTTAGGCAATACCGCATAATTCTAAGTGCCGATACGGCGAGCGAGGTGCGGCAGATGCTAAGCCAAAAGCGCAGATAATACTGGATGCTGCAAAGGTGAGCGCCGCCAGTGGCGGAAACAGCGAACCGAAGCAGGGGCAGCGGTCGCAGAGTGCGAGGGGCTTTTGCCCCCGAAGCACGATGCGGGTACCGCAACCCGACATTATCGAGCATTTTGGCAACGCAGATGCCGTGCCGCAGCCGCCGAAGCGGTGCTTAAGCCGTAAGGCGGGAATTGTGCGGTGTTGCCTTTATTCTAACGATAAAAACTCAGAATCGATTGAACCATTCAAAACCTGTTCAATGGAAGCCCTGCTCAATGCAAAGTTGCCATGTGCAGCGCCCAGTTCATCCGTATAGTCTTTATACAGGTAAACCCGAATGTTTGCATAATGCGGCTCATACTGGGTGATCACCGGGTGCAGTACCGGGTTTTGAATTTCCACGGTAACGGTACCATCTGCTGCGGTTGTTTTCTGGAACGTCACATCCAGAATGGCACCGATCATATTGTCCGGCATATCCTGCGCATTGATAAAGTTCCCCAGCGAATAGGCAACAAACGACTTATTCTCATTCGTTCCTGTCAGCCACTGCGCCGTCTGCGTCACATGCGGGTGGGTGCCAATGATTAGGTCTGCACCCTGGTCAGCCAGCCATTGGGCTGTTTCGCGCTGTGCATCCGTAACTGTATGGCTGCCTTCAACACCCCAGTGGCAGCTGACGACCAGAACATCACAGTTGGGGCGCATATCCGTGATCTGCTTTTCAATCACATCCCTCTGGTCCAGATAAACCACGCCGTATTCACTGCCGGACGGCGTTGGCAGGCCGTTGGTCATCTCCGTATAAGAAAGATAGCCGATGGTAACGCCGTTTACTGTCTGGTACACATAGTCATCATAGGTTTCCAGATTATAAAACCCCATGGACACCACATCATCCGGCATAGCCGCCCAGTGTGCCATCGAAGAGGCAATGCCGCCAGCGCCTTTATCATAGCTGTGGTTGTTGGAAAGGCTGAACACCCGGAAGCCAACATTATACAGCGCATTGGTAATATCCCCAGGCGTAGAGAACATCGGGTAACCGGAAGGTTCATAATCATCATTGACCAGCGTTTCCTGGTTGAGCCAGTTCACATCAAACCCGGCGTAAAAATCCCGCAGATTTTCATAGGCAGGGATAAAGTCATAGTGACCATCACTGCCGCGCGCCCTGGCCTGGTTGTAAATGCCCTCGTGGATCAGGTTATCCCCGGTTGCAGAAAAGTGTACTGTCTGTACGACCGGTTCCGGTTCAGGTGTTGGCGCGGGCGTCTGTGTCGGTTCTGTCTGTGCCTGGACTTCTTCGGTGCTTTGTGCTGTGCTTACCGTGGCTTTTGCACTGCTTTGACCGTTCCGCATGGATTCTACCAGCAGGGAACCAACCAACACACCGCACACGCCAATTGCAATTACTGCGCACGCTGCAGCTTCATGGGACCTTAAAGACATTGCATTTTACCCTTGAGCATATCCGTCATGGTGTAGTAACCCGGCTCACACCCATCCAGGAAAAGTGCTGCCTGTACAGCGCCATCGGCAAACACACCGCGGCTCTGGGCCACATGGCTGATGGTCACAACCTCTTCCGGGCCGCAGAACAGCACATCATGGTCGCCCACAATGCCGCCGCCGCGCACGGAGCTGATGCCCAATTCCTGCGCGCCGCGCTTCTGGCGCACAGCGTGGCGGTCATAGACATACTCATATTTGCCGCCAGCTTCCTCGTTGATGGCATTTGCGATCATCAAAGCGGTTCCGCCGGGGGCATCCAGCTTGTTGTGATGGTGCTTCTCCACAATTTCGATATCAAACTCGCCATCAAACAGCTTGGTAGCACGGCGGGCCAGCTCGATCAACACATTGATGCCAACCGACATATTGGCGCTGCGGAACACCGGCACCTTCTCGCTGGCCTGTTCCACCACAGCCTCGTCCTCTTTGCTCAAACCGGTCGAGCAAAGCACGCAAGGCATACCATGTGCCGCGCAAAACTGTGCCGCGTGCACCGTACCGGCAGGGGAAGTAAAATCAATTACGATTCCCTTTGCCTCCGGCAAATCTTCCAGCGAAGCGTAAACCGGGATATCCCCGATCTGACCGGCTTTCTGGTCCACACCGGCAACAATGCGGCAATCGCTGCGGGCAGAGATCTTTTCCACAAGAGTATGGCCCATACGGCCGTTAATGCCCTGAATAATCAAATCCGTCATCTTAATTTGGTTCCTTCCTTTTCCAAAGCACAGGCCCGCGGCGCCGCAACAAATCCGCGGTACTGCGGGCCTGGTCGTGATTATTTTATTTCAGAACGCCGTAAGCCTTCATCTCATTTTCCAGGGACTGCTGCACGGCAGCCGAAGGCTCCACCAGAGGCAGGCGCAATGGACCCGCATTCCAGCCCAGGCGGTTCATTGCCCATTTGACCGGGATGGGGTTTACATCAGCAAACAGGGCATGGCACAGCGGCAGCGCTTTCAGCTGCAGTTCCAGGCTCTTTGCCGTGTCACCGGAAAACCATGCGGCACAGATATCGTGTGCCTGCTGCGGCGCAACATTGGAAAGCACACTGATGACGCCCTTACCGCCCAAGGACAAGATCGGCACAATCTGGTCATCGTTGCCAGAATAAATGTTCAGTTCCTCGCCACACAGGGCTGCAACATCCGCAACCTGGGAGATATTGCCGCTGGCTTCCTTTACAGCGTTTACATTGGGCAGCTTGGCAAGCTCCGCCAGTGTGGCGGGCTGCAGATTCACACCGGTACGGGACGGAACATTGTAAATGATGCAGGGCAGGGTAACGGCATTTGCAATGGCCGTATAGTGGGCAATCAGGCCCGCCTGGCTGGTTTTGTTGTAATAAGGAGTAACCAGCAGCAGGGCATCTGCACCGGCTTCCTCGGCCTCTTTGGAGATCTCAATGGCAAAGGCCGTATCGTTGGAGCCCGTGCCCGCAATAACAGGAACGCGCTTTGCGGTATGCTTCACAGCAAAACGGATGCACTCCACATGCTCTTCGTGGCTGAGCGCTGCGGATTCACCCGTGGTGCCGCAGATCACAATGGCATCCGTGCCGTGTGCAATCTGATCATCAATAATGCGGCCCAGTTCCTCAAAGTTGACGGTTCCGTCTGCGTGCATGGGGGTAACGATGGCAACAGCAGCACCGGTAAATACAGGTTGTTTCATAGGGAATGTTTCTCCTTCAATCTAGGGGATAATCAGTCAAAATAGCCCTTAACGGCCAACAGTTCTGCCAGCAGAACTGCACCGCCTGCTGCGCCGCGCAGCGTGTTGTGGGACAGGCAGACAAACTTGTAATCGTACTGGGTATCCTCACGCAGGCGACCAATGCTGACAGCCATGCCGTTTTCAATCATGCGGTCCAGCTTGGGCTGCGGGGCGGTCATCTTCTTCAAAGTAATGCAGGAACTGTTTCGGGGCGCTGGGCAGGTCCAGATCCTGCGCCGGGCCATGAAATTCTTTCCAGGTTTTCAGGATTTCTTCTTTGGTGGGCTTTTTATCAAAGCTTACGAACACCGCGCCCATGTGGCCATCGGATACCGGTACGCGCAGGCACTGGGCCGTAATGGAAGGTGCAGTTGCGGGCACAATCTTATCGCCATCAATGTGGCCCCACAGCTTCAGCGGCTCCTGCTCACTCTTTTCTTCTTCACCACCGATGTAGGGAATCACGTTATCCAGGATATCGGGGAAAGTCTCAAACGTTTTGCCAGCGCCGGAGATTGCCTGATAGGTGCAGACCAGGCACTTGGTTACGCCGTAATCCTTCATCAGCGGGTGCAGGGCAGGCACATAGCTCTGCAGGCTGCAGTTGGACTTGACGGCAATAAAGCCGCGCTTGGTGCCCAGGCGCTTGCGCTGTGCGGGGATGATTTCCAGGTGGTCTGCATTGATTTCAGGCACTACCATCGGAACATCCGGTGTCATGCGGTGTGCGCTGTTGTTGGAAACCACCGGGCATTCTGCCTTGGCGTAAGCTTCTTCCAGCGCTTTGATTTCGTCCTTTTTCATGTTGACTGCACAGAACACAAAATCCACCTGTGCAGCAACTTCTTCCACCTTGGAAGCATCCAGAACCACCATCTTTTTGACTGCTTCCGGCATCGGTGTTTTCATCAGCCAGCGGCTGCCGACAGCATCCTCATAGGTCTTGCCTGCGGAGCGTGCCGATGCAGCCAGAGCCGTAAGCTTAAACCAGGGATGATTTTCCAGCAGGGTAATAAAACGCTGGCCCACCATGCCGGTTGCACCAACAACGCCAACTTTGTACTGTTTCATCTTAAACTGCCGTCCTTTCCTCCAGAACCCCAACGCACATTTGGGGATTCTGCTTCTGTTCCCAGCCCCATACCATTACCTATATGCAGCTGCCGCCGCAGGTTTGCAGGGGGTAAACACAAACCTGCCGCCACATTCAAGCCATTTTGCTGCCAAACACGAGATAATAAAAAAACCGGCTTGAAAACCGGCACAAAATGCAATATAATGATACATTGCATGAGCACAGCGCAACACGTTAATCCTAACGTGACAGTCCCGCCCCTGTTCGGCTGCGGGCCCAGGAACGATGCGTGCCGTGCACCGCCTTCGGCGGACGTCCCTTTCCATTCCCCACAAGCCTTTGGCTGGCATAAAAGGGAATATACTGATGAAATCCGCGCCTCTGTGCCGCATGGCAGCTGCTGTAAGATACAATCGCCGCCTGCATGCCTCAATAATAGCATTGCGCGGCCAACTTGTCAACGCAAAAAGGAAGCAAAACAATGTTAAAGAAAGATTTTTGGTATGACCTGCCCAAAGAACTGATTGCCCAGGAGCCCGCTGACCCGCGTGACAGCGCCCGCCTGATGGTGCTTGACCGCAAGAATGATACGATTGAACACCGCATCTTCCATGACCTGCCGGAATACCTAACGCCGGAGATGTGCTGGTCGTCAACAATTCTAAGGTTCTGCCTGCCCGCTTGATGGGTGTTAAAGTGCCCACCGGCGCCGTGTGCGAGGTTCTGCTGCTCCGCCAGGCCCACGGTGACACCTGGGAATGCCTGGCCCGCCCCGGCCGCCGGATGCAGGCTGGCACCAAGCTGAGCTTTGGCGACGGCTCCCTGACGGCCACAATAGACGAGACCCTGCCGGATGGCAACAAATATGTAACCTTCCAATACGATACCCAGACTTTGTACGAAAAGCTGGATGAGTTCGGCAAAATGCCGCTGCCGCCGTACATCACCCGCCAGCTAGAGGATCAGAGCCAGTACCAGACCGTATACGCCAAAGAGCTTGGCAGCGCGGCTGCCCCCACAGCCGGGCTGCATTTTACCCCGGAACTGCTGGATACCATCCGTGCCAAGGGGGTCAACATTGTGGAAGTGACCCTGCACGTTGGCCTTGGCACCTTCCGCCCTGTCAGCGAGGATAATATTCAGGAGCACCAGATGCACACCGAATGGTACTGCGTGGATGATACTGCAGCCGAGGCCATCAACGCAGCACGCGCCAGCGGCCATCGCGTAATTGCTGTCGGTACCACCAGCTGCCGCACGCTGGAAGCCGTCTGGGCCAAGTACGGCAAGATTGTCCCTTGCAGCGGTACTACCGATATTTTCCTGTACCCCGGTGTAGAGCTGCACGCTATTGACGGCCTGGTGACAAACTTCCACCTGCCGGAAAGCACTCTGATTATGCTGATCTCTGCGTTTTACGGGTATGAGAAAACCATGGCTGCATATAAGGTTGCCGTACAGGAAAAATATCGCTTTTTCTCCTTTGGCGATGCCATGTTCATCCAATAAGCCTGCCTCGCAGAACAGTTGACTTATCCTACTGCTTCCAGTATAATAAAATCACAAAGCGGCGCAGGAAAACACTCTGGCGCCGCATGTTTTTGAACAAAATGAAACAGCAAAACAGGGGAGACCATCATTTATGCCATACCGTCTGATTAAAAAAGAGGGTGCAGCCCGCCGCGGCGAGTTCCAGACTGTGCACGGCACGGTTCAGACACCTGCTTTCCAAAACGTTGCCACTGCTGCCGCGATCAAAGGCGGGCTTTCGGCACATGATTTGAAAGAAATCCGCGCACAGGTCATGCTGTGCAACACCTATCATCTCCACCTGCGTCCCGGTGATCAGGTCGTTGCCGATATGGGCGGCCTGCACAAGTTTACCCGCTGGGACGGCCCGATCCTGACCGACAGCGGCGGATTTCAGGTGTTCAGCCTTGCCAAGCTGCGCCACATTACCGAGGAAGGCGTAACGTTCAACTCTCATCTGGACGGCCACCGCATTTTTATGGGGCCGGAACAGAGCATGCAGATTCAGGCAAACCTTGGCTCCACCATTGCCATGGCCTTTGATGAATGCGTGGAAAACCCCGCTGAATATGATTACGCCAAAAACAGCTGCGCACGTACCGCACGCTGGCTGCTGCGCTGCAAGGCGGAAATGGCCCGCCTGAAGCACGAGGGCAAGGCCGTGAACCCGGACCAGCTGCTGTTTGGCATCAATCAGGGCTGCACCTACAAAGACCTGCGCGTTGAGCACATGAAGCAGATTGCTGAATATGATCTGGACGGTTATGCAATCGGCGGCCTTGCTGTCGGCGAACCTGCCGAAGTGATGTATGATGTGATCAGCGCGGTAGAACCTTACGCCCCGGCGGATAAGATCCGCTACCTGATGGGCGTTGGCACCCCCGGCAACATCATTGAGGGCGTGTACCGCGGCGTGGATTTGTTTGACTGCGTTATGCCCAGCCGCAACGCCCGCCATGGCCACCTGTTCACATGGAACGGCATCATCAACATTAAAAACCTGAAATATGAGCGCGACGAACCGCCCATTGACCCGCAGTGCGATTGCCCGGTCTGCCGCAATTACAGCCGCGCTTACATCCGCCACCTGCAAAAGGCAGATGAAATGCTGGGTATGCGTTTGGCTGTTATGCACAACCTGTATTTCTACAATCATTTGATGGAGCGGATTCGTGAAGCGTTGGATAACGGCACATTCCAGCAGTTCCATGATAAGTATGTGCATCTTCTGGATTCCAGAATTTAAGCGGATTCCGTGTTTCCTTGCTTTACCCCCTTGCGGTTTATGGCGAAAGCCTGTATAATAATAGAATACTGTAAAATCAAAATCTAAGGAGTTCCACATTATGATCGAATTTTTGACCGCTGATACTTCCAGCACTGCCAGCCTGCTTGTCACTTTCCTGCCGATGGTTCTGATCCTTGTGTTCATGTACATCATCCTGTACCTGCCCCAGAAAAAGCAGGACAAGAAAGATGCTGCCATGCGCGCTTCCATCGAAGTAGGCGATACCGTTATTACCATTGGTGGTGTTGTTGGCCGCGTTGCTGCTATCAATGATAAGGATGATACCTTTGTTCTGGAAACCACCAGCGACCGTGTGAAGATTCGCTTCCGCCGTTCCGCTATTTCCTCCGTTGAGAAGCTGGACATGGGCAACACTGCAAAAGATACCGCCAAGAAAGATGCTCCTGCCAAGAAGAACTGATTGGTTCTGACTGTATTACCTGAATAACAAACGCCCCTTTTGCATAGTTTGTACCATGCAAAGGGGGCGTTTTCTTTATGTTTGCTGCTAATTCAAGGGCTTCATCTGCCAAACTTCGATCAAGTCATATCTGCAAAGTCCGCAGTAAATCCAGCGGCCATTTATCTTGGCTGCTGATCAAAAGTTTCGGCTGCGGCGTGGGTACCGCCATCCTGCTTTTCGCTTTGGCCGCACAGATTTTTGCCCATACTGCACTCTCGCTGGAACTTGTCAAACCGGCAACCTGTGCCAGCGTGGCGGTGGGGGCTGTTCTTTCCGGTCTCGTTCTTGCGAACGGTATTGCTCAAAAACGGCTCTTATGCGGTGTTTCCGTGGGCGTCTTTTATGCGCTGTGTTTGAGCCTCACTACCGCTTTGAGCGGCAAACCGCTTGTATTTGACCTCGCCTTACTTGCAGCGCTGCTGTTCGGCGGCACCGCAGGCGGCGTGCTGAGTGCATTGGGCGCAGTAGGGAACACTGCGCCCGAACGCTGATGCGCGCCCCGCGACCAGCACCGGCCCCTTACACGCCCAAAAGGGCTCTTAACAGCGGTTCATCCGCCGGTGCGGCTGCTGCCCTGGGCATACAAAAACTTGCGGGCAAAAACGATCTATTCGCTTTCTCTTCTGCGTTTCTGACCGGGTATCTCGCCGGCATTCCGCTCGGCCGGTTTGAGCTCCACGGTGCTTTCACTTCGCTTACAGAGCATGTCATGGCCGCACAAAGTTATACGACATTCTGGTCTGTCTGGTGCAGTTGGTTTGCCGCGGCATTTTTGCAGGCATCGCTGATTTATCTCTGCGGTTTTCATTTGTGGGGCAGCATTTTTATGGGGGCTTATTTTGCGTTCAAGGGCACTGTATTAGGTGTGTGCGCTTCCGCCATTTATGCGTCCGGCGGGGCACGTGCGCTTGTTGTTTATTGGCTCCTGAACTGCCTGCCGGAGCTTGTGCTGTCGGCATTCATGCTTTGGCTTGCGCATAGTTCGTGCAGGGTAAGTCAAAGCCTGTCCAGCATTGTTTTTTCTGGCTGCCGTTGTGCGCTCAACGGCGCAATCCGGCGCTTATCTGTACATTATCTGCTTTGCCTGCTAGGGTGTGCTGTCAGCAGCTTTATGTTTTCTGGTTCAGCTGTCCTCTTCGCCAGTGTCCTGCTTTGAATCCGTCATCGCTTTGGACTGCGGTGCAATATAGCCAGTATCTGCAAGGGGAGAGGCTTCCACCGCCTGTTTCAACTGCTGCTGGTTGATATGGGTATAAATCTGCGTCGTGGATACATTCTCGTGCCCCAGGATTTCCTTGATGGCCAGCATATCCACACCGCCCTGATACATGAGTGTAGCGGCGGTATGGCGCAGTTTATGCGGCGAATAACCCATATTGTCCAAGCCCGCTGATTTCAGGCAGTTGGCAACAATCTGCTCCACACGGCGCGCTGTTAAGCGTCTGCCAGTCTTTTTGGATACAAAAAGTGCTTCTTTGTCCCGCAGGTTGTTTAGCGCAGCCCGCGCGGGCAGGTAATGCTCCAACGCAGCCTGGCACGCGGTGTTCAGGTACACCAGGCGTTCTTTGTTTCCTTTGCCGGTAATTTTAATGGTATCGTCCTTAAAATCGCCAAGATTGATTGTGATCAGTTCCGCCAAGCGCATACCGCAATTCAGGAAAAAGACAATAATACAGTAGTCCCGTTCATAAAAGTCACTTTGTATATTTTTTAACAGCCGTATGCTTTCACTGGCACTCAGATATTTGGGCAGGGATTTCTTTGGGCTGCCAAGGTTGATATTATCCGTTGGATTTTCGCTCAGTTCATTGATCTGGTGGCAAAGGTATCCAAAAAAGCCGCGCAGGGCGCTCAGCTTGCGGGCACGGGCCTTGGCACCGTTATCATTACTGCGGGCGTAATCCAGGTAATTGATAATATCCCGTTTGGTAATGGTGCTGATCTGGCGTTTGGTAATATGGGTCAAGTCAATTTCTTCCAGCGGTGTATCTGGCTGCGCAAGGTTCCAAACCATCATCATATAGCGGAAGAAACCGCGCAGGTCCAGATAGTAACCGTTAATGGTGCGCGGCGAACGCAGCTTGACAACATCCAGATAATGCAGATAATCCATAACAAGATCCGGAATATCCGTATACGGCGCATGCCGGTTTGGGTGCGCCACATCAATGTATGTACTCATTATTGTGAGTAAAGCCCTCCTCTATATTTCGCTAAACTCGTCTTTAGCGAAATTGCATGTCATGCAAAAACACACGAAATCCTGCACCCGCTTGTAGATAGATTCAAGATTTCGTGTGTTCTCTGCATGCCAGTAGCTCCTGGTTTTATTCTTCTTTCCGTTCGCTCTTTTATTTGCCTATTTTTATTTTATTTACTTATTTATTGCGATGTTCATCCAATAGGTCTATCGCAGCCATCACCATGGCATATCATTCGATACCAAATTCAGCCTTTTATCAATCTTCGTCATCACCCAGATTATCTACACGGCCCTGGCCCTTAATATAAAACGGCTCGCTGCCGCGCATGCCTTGCTGGCCCAGCGGCGAAGTAGAAATCGTGATGTTCAGGTTCATCTTTTTCTCATTGCTTACCAGGAACGGGCGCGCTGCATCGCCTGCGGCTTTGAACAGTGCATCGTCCTTGGGTGCATCCAGAACCAAAAGATAACTCTTGGTTGCTCCGTTGATCACCATGATCTGCAGGTATGCGGCTCCCACCATCGGGTACTTTTCCAACTCGGCACACAGCGGGTTGACCAATTCATCCGGGTATACCGAAGGCTCCACGATCGTCACCTTATCGCCGGGCTTGATCTGTGCATTGTGCTGGGCTGCCTGCTGCGCGGCGGTCTGCTTGATTTTTTCCAGCATCGCATTGCGCTGTTTCAGCAAAGATGCAACCATATCCGAGTTAAAGCGCAGGTTATCCGTGAACGGGTTCAGCACAAAACCTGCCACATGGTCGTTACCGTTCAGCATCCGGGCGTAATCATCAAAGCGCAGCAGCATAACCTGACCAGCGGGCTTATTCTGCCACTTATCCAGTTCTTCTGCATCGGTGAATGCGGTAAAGAAAGACTTTCCATCACCAGATTTCAGCAGCGCAAAGGTCACCTTGGTGTCTTTTGGCAGCTGGATTCGTCCATTTTCGTCCGGTTTAGGAGCGTTTTCGCCAATTTCAATCTTAGCCGGTGCAAGGAATACACCGCGCATCATCAGGTTGATAACCGCATTAAAGTTCTGCGGATTGTTTTCCTCACGCAGGGCCGTAGCAGCCTTTTTCAGCGCTGCATTATCAATTTTCGGCGGTTTGGGTGCTGCCGGGGCTGCATTCTGTGCCGGGGTCGTATTCTTTTCCTGTTCGCTCATGATATACTCCTCTTGGTTTGGGTCGCTGCCCATACCTTATTATTTATTGATTTTGATTGCATTGATGGCTTCCCGCAGGTATGCAACGCCCACCAGGCGCAGCCCCGGGAATTGCGCAGCATCCAGCATGTTCAGGTTATGTTTGGGCACAATGGCGGTATCAAAGCCCACGCGCTGGGCCTCCCGCAGGCGGGTTTCCAGGTGCGGCACGCTACGCACTTCCCCGCCCAGACCCACTTCACCAATGGCCAGTGCTTTTTCAGGTACAGGCAGATCCAGCAGACTGGACGCCATTGCCAGGCAGACCGGCAAATCGCAGGCAGTCTCGTCCAGTTTCAGACCGCCAATGATGTTGATATACACATCCTGGTTGCCAAACACATAGCCCGCGCGCTTTTCCAGCACGGCCAGCAGCAGATACATACGGTTATAGTCAAACCCGCTTGCCGTGCGTCGTGGGCTTGGAAACGCCGTTTTCGTTACAAGTGCCTGAATCTCGCTCAGTACTGGCCGCGTACCTTCCATCACGCAGGCAACGCAGGTACCGGAAATGCCAATCGGCCGCCCTTCCAGCATGACCTGCGAGGGGTTTTCGATTTGTTCCAATCCCTTGCCGGTCATATCAAACATGCCGATCTCATTGGTGGAGCCGTAACGGTTCTTCACGGCGCGCAGCACGCGGTACGGCAGGGTCTTGTCGCCCTCAAAGTACAGCACAGTATCCACAATGTGCTCCATGACTTTGGGACCCGCAATGGCACCGTCTTTGTTGACATGGCCGACAATAAAGGTCGGTATCTCATTCGTTTTTGCCACATTCAAGAAGCGTGCCGAGCTTTCCTTGACCTGGCTGACCGTGCCGGAGGACGACGCTACATCCGTGCAGCGCATCGTCTGGATGGAGTCGATCACTACAAGATCCGGCTTCATCTGTTCAATCAGCCCGCAGATTTCATCCACATCGCTTTCCGCCACAATGGAGATATTATCCTGCGGCACATCCAGCCGAACGGCACGCAGCTTGATTTGCCGTACGGATTCTTCGCCCGTCACATACAGAACCGAGCGCGTCCGGCTTACTTCGCCGCACAGCTGCAGCAGAATGGTAGATTTGCCGATGCCCGGTTCGCCGCCAATCAAAATCACACTGCCCAGCACAATGCCACCGCCCAACACGCGGTCCAGCTCTGCAATGCCAGTTACAATGCGGCTTTTTTCTTCGGTCGTGCTTACGTTTTTCAGTTTCAACGGTTTCAGGCTGGTCTGACCCGTCACACGTACCGGCGCGGCAGCGCGGCCGGAAGAAGACTTTGCCGGTTCTGCCACCACATCTTCGGTCATCGTGTTCCATGCACCGCAGGACGGGCAGCGGCCCAGCCAGCGGGGACTGGTCTCGCCGCACTGGTTGCACACATAAATTGTTTTCAGCTTATCTTTTGGCATGGTTGCTCCCCCGGCCGCATTTTTCGTACCCTTTTATTATATCCTAAATCTCGTGTGGGGGCAAGGTATGCGCCCAAAATAAAGCGGCAGGCTGCCGCCCGGTGTGCCGGGGATGCAGCAGCCTGCGCGCTCATTTTATAAATTCAGACAATCAAAGCATTACCTTGTGGTAGGTCTTTTTCCCCTTTTTGATCACAACACCATTCTGGAGTTGCTCAACCGTCAGACCAAAGGTCGGGTCGGTCACTTTCTCGCCGTCCACCAGAACGCCGCCCTGCTGTACCAGCTGGCGGGCTTCACGGTTGGAACCGCACAGCTTGGCGCCAACCATGGCAGCCAGCAGGCCAACCTTACCGTCCTTGACCAATGCGGCATCCAGCTGGGTGGTAGGCATGTTCTCGTGGTCGGCTACGCCGCTGAACAGCTGGCGGGCTGCACTCTGGGCCTTTTCAGCTTCCTCGGCACCGTGCACCATGCTGGTCAGCTCGTAAGCCAGGATTTCCTTGGCCTTGTTCAGCTGCTCGCCTTCCCAGTGGTCCATCTCATCGATCTGCTCCAGCGGCAGGAAGGTCAGCATGCGGATGCACTTGAGTACATCCGCATCGCCGACATTGCGCCAGTACTGGTAGAACTCGAACGGGCTGGTCTTGTTGGGATCAAGCCAAACGGCGTTGCCGGCGGTCTTACCCATCTTTTTGCCCTGGCTGTCGGTCAGCAGCGTGATCGTCATGGCGTAAGCATCCTTGCCCAGCTTGCGGCGGATCAGCTCGGTGCCGCCCAGCATGTTGCTCCACTGGTCGTCGCCGCCAAACTCCATGTTGCAGCCGTAATTTTGGAACAGGTGGTAGAAGTCGTAGCTCTGCATGATCATGTAGTTGAATTCCAGGAAAGACAGGCCCTTCTCCATGCGCTGCTTGTAGCATTCGGCGCGCAGCATGTTGTTCACGCTGAAGCAGGGGCCAACTTCACGCAGCAGCTCAATGTAGTTCAGGTTCAGCAGCCAGTCAGCGTTGTTCAGCATCATGGCCTTGCCTTCGCCAAACTCAATAAAGCGCTCCATCTGGCGCTTAAAGCACTCGGCGTTATGGTCAATGTCCTCTTTGGTCAGCATTTTGCGCATGTCGGTACGGCCAGAAGGGTCACCGATCATGGTGGTGCCGCCGCCAATCAGGGCAATGGGTTTGTTGCCTGCCATCTGCAGGCGCTTCATCAGGGTCAGGGCCATAAAGTGGCCGGCGGTCAGGCTGTCGGCTGTGCAGTCAAAGCCGATGTAGAAAGTAGCCTTGCCGTTGTTGATTACTTCCTTGATTTCTTCCTCGTCCGTTACCTGGGCAATCAGGCCGCGGGCTTTCAGTTCGTCATAAATGGTCATGGGGTTGCATCCTCCTTGGTTTGTGCGGCAAGGGCAAAAAATAAAACGCCCCTGCCAAATGTTGAATTTGGCAGAGGGCGATCAAATACGCGGTACCACCTCTGTTTGCCCGTGTCTCACGGCGGCGGGCCTTCGCGGGTGCGGTAGCCAAAGTGTACAACTGCGACACCCAAACGCTGTAACGTGCGCACACGGCCCAGCCTAACAGCCTTTAATCAAAGGCGTTCAGCCTGCTGCTCAGGGATGTATTCACCGCTTTGCCTGCCAGCCCCTTACACCAACCGGGGCCTCTCTTTCGCATACAGCAAAACGGTTACTCGTTCCCGTCCTTGCATTTAACTGTTTACTAAATTAGCATATGTTGCCGCTTTTGTCAAGCGTTTGGCGGCAGCTTATTTTTCGATCTGTTTTTCATAGAACGTGATGGACAGCGAAACGCTGATATCATTATTGACCGAAAGATTCTCGTTGGCCGAAACCTCGATCTGTTCAATCGCGCAGCGAAAGCGGCAAAGGAGGCAACATCCTCAATCATGCCGTCCTGCGGCAGACCTGCACCTTCCAGTTTGATGATGCGCTGGGTTTCGCCGCGCACTAAGCCCGCATAGTTGACCACGCGGGCCGTACCCTGAATGCGGCTGACCAGCATCATGATAAAACTGACCGCAAAAAATCGAGCAGATTCATCTTCAAGGATGCTGACAAAGCTCTTTATCTGGTAAAAGAAAACAGCAGACGCGGATGTGCAATCTATTAACGTCTCCTTTTCATTATCATTTGCTCCCAGCTGGTACAAGTTGGGAGCTTTTTTCTTTGTTTAAACATAAAAATTCATATCAGATGTATCTTTATACTGTATTTTAACGTACACTCATAATATTTCTTCATGAATCTTGTCGAAACATATTGATTTTGAGTATATTTTGGGTTAACATTGTAAATAGCTTTTGTTGTATTTGCCAGGCCCCATACATTTCAGAAAGGTCGATGCCGCATGTATCATCCGGCTATGGAACCCCGCCCCGTCAGCTGCTCATCTTTTGTACCTTTACTGCGCAGGATGAGCTATCTCATCCTCAAACGCGGGTTTGATCTTGTATTTTCTTTGGTTCTGCTTGTTACCTGCGCGCTGCTCATGGCTGTGATTGCGCTTGTTGTTTGGCTGGATTCCCCCGGCAAGATCATTTACACACAAATACGGCTTGGATACGGCGGGAAGCCTTTTACTATCTACAAATTCCGTTCTATGCAGCAAAGCACTGCCCCGGATGATGCGAAGTGGACCAGTGAAAACGACACACGCATTACCCGCGTTGGCCATATCCTGCGCCTGACCCACCTGGACGAACTGCCGCAGCTGCTCAACATCTTTATGGGCGAAATGAGCTTTGTTGGCCCGCGCCCCGAACGCCCCACTGTTTATGACGACCTTGACGGCAAAGTCGAGAACTTTCGCAGCCGTATGCAGGTTATGCCGGGCCTGACTGGTTACGCGCAGGTCAATGGCGGCTATGATTTGAACCCTGCAGAAAAGCTCAAATATGATTTGATCTATATCAATCACTGCTCTGTACTGTTTGACCTTTGGTGCCTGCTAAAAACAATACCTGTTGTTTTTTACAATGAAAGGCGCAAGGTAATATATTTTTGCCGGAAAGCAAAACGCCCCATAAGCATTTTGTTATGCACGCTTACAGGGCATGAGACTTTCATATCGTCACTTATTTTTATGGGGAATCAACTATCGCACAAAATCCAAGGGGCTATATGAAGAAAAACTCCCGCGAGCGACCTGCCTGCGGGAGTTTTGGAGGTGACGGGCAGATTTGAACTGCCGAATGAGGGTTTTGCAGACCCTTGCCTTACCACTTGGCCACGTCACCATAATAAGCAAAAAGCCGGCGTAAACCGGTTCCTTGCTGTTTGTCTGGAGCGGCCGACGAGGCTCGAACTCGCTACCTCCACCTTGGCAAGGTGGCGCTCTACCAGATGAGCTACGGCCGCATACTGCAGCTTCTTTATCCTGAAACTGCAAAACAGGTGGTGCCTCCGATCGGAATCGAACCAATGACACGGGGATTTTCAGTCCCCTGCTCTACCGACTGAGCTACAGAGGCATAATGGCGACCCGGATCAGGCTCGAACTGACGACCTCTAGCGTGACAGGCTAGCGTTCTAACCAACTGAACTACCGGGCCACATGGTGGAAGTTAACGGGCTCGAACCGCTGACCCTCTGCTTGTAAGGCAGATGCTCTCCCAGCTGAGCTAAACTTCCACATGGAGCGGCCGACGAGGCTCGAACTCGCTACCTCCACCTTGGCAAGGTGGCGCTCTACCAGATGAGCTACGGCCGCACATGTTTCAATCGCTTCAAGCGACGTTTGTTATTATAACCGACCTTTCCCAAAAAGTCAAGGGGTTTCTTGCATTTTGTTCCACATTTTTTCAAATCTTTTTTTCCTTCCCGATATCCAACTCGCGGGCTCTTCCAGTTACGTTTTTCCCCCTCGTTTTGTCGCCTGGGCCTCGCAGCGGATTTCTACATTTGCATCGCTATTCTTATTATGTTGCATCCCATGCTCTTTTCCTGCATCCCCGGAAGCAAATAAACCATTGCTTTCTCTATTCCCTTTTTAGATTTTTTCTCCTTTTCAAAAAACAGCTCGACAAGCGGCTTTGTTTTGATTATAGTATAGCTAACGAACGTTAGTTAGCGAGGTTGGTATGAAGCAGGAAGATACCAAACAGCGTATCCTGGAAAAATCACTGGAGCTTTTTGCCTCAAAGGGGTATGATGCCGTCAGCGTGGGGGAAATTGCAAAGGCCGTTGGCGTCAAGGCACCCTCGCTCTACAACCACTTTGCCAGCAAACAGGCCATTTTTGATGCCATTGTGGAGAGCACTGCTGCCCATTACGAAAAAGACACGGGTGAAATTTCCATCCATGTGCAGGATGTCAAACAGGACTTTGCACTGTTCGCCCATATTTCAGAGGATGCGTTGGTTGAAAAGGTTCGTCAGATTTTCTTTTACTCCCTGCACGATCATACCGTCAGCCAATTTCGCCAGATGATGACGCTAGAGCAGTTTCGTTCCCCAGAGCTGGCTGAACTGTATTCCCGGCGATATGTGGACCGAATGATCGACTATCATGCGGATATCTTCCGCACCCTTATTTCACTGGGTATTCTGCGGGCAGAAGATCCCGACACGTTGGCGCTTCAATACGTCTCCCCGGTCATTACCCTTCTCAGCGTTTGTGACCGCCAGCCGGAACGTGAGGCCGAATGCCTGGAAAAGCTGGACGCCCATGTAAGGCTGTTTTTCCGTACCTTTAATATAAAGCGAAGTGAACCATGAATTCAAACAAAGAACATTGGATTTTGTGCCCCGCCTGCGGCTCCAAAACGCGGGCACGGCTGCTGCCGGATACTGTGTCTGTTGGATCCTTCAATTCGGTCTTGAAGAATTCTGGATACATCTTAATGTCCTCATCGAGCGAAGCCCATACCAAATGTTCTTTGCTGTTATCCTCCATAAAGCTTTCACTGATCGGCGCAAAAGCATCAGGCACTTTCATATAGAAGAAAAGCGAAATCTCATAAATCAGCTTGTTCCGATTGGAAGGCATGTCGCCATAGAAATAGTTTTCATGCACAAAGCCAAGGCGGTCAATTTCCATCTGAACGCCTGTTTCCTCCAACACCTCACGGACGACAGCCTCTTCTGCTGTTTCACCGAATTTTACCCTGCCGCCAACGGAGTAGAGATAGTCTCTGTCATTGCCAACCATCAAAATCTTTCCATCCTTCATGATGATTGCGCCGACACGGATATTCAAAATTCCATCGTCACAGGCTACGCACATATCTTTGTTCATTGTTTTTCCACCTTATCACCGTTTTGCTATTTCAAGACATACTTCCATGCACTGCTTTCTTGATAGTAGAAGAACTCGCTCAGATTTTCTTCTTTGAAAACCCGTAGCATATCACGCATATCCAAAGACAACTTGAGATTAGGCAGATTGGCAATATCTTCCCACCAAACCCGACCTTCGGAGCTGGAATGTAATTCGCCATCAAAACAAGTTGTCTTATAAAGCAGCACAACAACCTGCACTGATTTTCACACCAGTCTTTGATACCGCAGAGCTGGGGAGAACGGATATGCAGTCCAGTTTCCTCCTGCACCTCACGAATCACGGCATCCGTAAAGGATTCTCCCGGCTCTATATGACCTCCGGGGAAGGTGATGCCCGGCCAGTCCCGTTTTTTCCGGTCGATCACGACAACTCGGCTGCCATCACAGATCATGCACATATTTGTAAATTCAACCGTTTCGGTTCTTGCCATTATGTTAAAACTCCTTCATCAAAAAAGTAAAACGGATTTACAATGCTCTCCGCCCCGAACACTTTTATCGCCATTCGATACATGGCTCTTGCGTGGATACGGTCATGCCAGATAAAACGGCGCAGGACTTTACGCAGTGACCAATCCTCGCCATAGCTGCCTTTTCTGACGGTATTTTGCAGAAAATCAGGGTTAGATTCAAGCGATTCAAATCCCCGCTTGCGGCATTCGTATATGTTGCCGTCATGATCGGCATCCACAGCAATCTCCGCAAAATAATATGTATTCACATTCTTTGTATGCTCGTACATTTCATTTGCCGTGCGGGGAACTTGTCCGTAAAAGGTCTTGCGTTCGGGAGCAGCCGTTGCATTCTTATCGGGAACAGAATCATACAAGGCAAGAAAATCCTGCGCTGATTTCAGCGCAAGTGCCTTTAACTTTATATATTCTTCTGCTGTCAGCGGTGCTTTTTCACTTTCAAAAAGCACATCAGAGTCCGCGTCGCAGATCGCAAGCTCGGAAACCTTTTCTTCGATGATGACGATATCCATGCTTGTTACTGCTTTTTTGCCGCACCATTTGAGATAAGAGCATATTTCTGCTTGCATTTTCCGGACAGCGGCTTCCAATGTTTCTCCGCGGGTGTATGCACCTACAAAATCCACCGCATAAAGCAAGGTGTCTCTGCCGTTATGCTCCCATACACAGTTGATCGTCATATGGTATTTCTCCAATCGTCTGCTTCATGATAATAATTGAGCCTGATCTAAAGGCTGATATTCCGTGACCACTTCGAGATGCGCCTTTGAATCGCCATTCAAAACGATGACGGCATACGTAGCAGGTCATTGTAGATCAGATCGTCAAACGTGCCCACTCGTTCGTGTGTACACACAGTATGACACAGCAATCATTCTATTTTCAATAGGCGCGACGGAAGTTATCGCCATTTAGCAACATTATTTTGTGCTAAAATCTGATTTTTCGATTCTAACAGTGTCAATCATACTCTGCATCGAAATACCTATCTATCGACTTTACGGTTTTGAGGGGTATTTTGCACGACCGCAAATATACGCACTCCCCAGCGAACGGTATCCGCTATGCAGCGATTCGCTGTTTCACAAAAGAACCGCACAGAGGCGATAACTATTTCACCCTTTTCGCTATCCTTGCTTTTCAGCGCAAAAAACAGGTGATTCGCAACCCTTAGATGTACAAAAACAGGCAGCACCAACCGACGTTGAGTGCCGCCTGTTTTGTTGTCCAATCCTGCTTGGCAGATGCCGATTTTGTAGTTTTCTCAAATTACTGTCTTATCGGCACACGGCATATGTTTGTCCGTTTTTTTTGGATGCTCCAAACAGTTAAATATCCGCAGCGTTCCAAACTCCCGACTTTTCACACTTTATCGAAAGTTTTGAAGTTGCACATGAGTTTCAATACTGTCCCAATCCTTTGGCTTGCAGGACGTGCAGGAATGGTTAGGGCATCCTGATATAAAGATGACGGCGAATATTTACGAACATTTGGATACCAAAAGAAAGCAAGGCATTGCAGCAAATATGCAGCGGCCTTTGCCTGCTGGATAAAATCGGTTAGAACTGGCCCTATTTTCACCGCAAAAAAGCAAAAAAATAAAACCGCCAAGTTCTTTCAAACTTAGCGGTTCCGCGTTGAAAAACTCAACTCACTGTTTGGTCCGAGTGGCGAGAGTCGAACTCACGGCCTCTTGAACCCCATTCAAGCGCGCTACCAAAACTGCGCTACACCCGGTCGAACGTGGGCTGCTGTCATCAACAGGTATTATTATAACAGGCTTCTAAAGAAAGTCAAGCTTTTTTCTAAAAATTTTTGATTTTTTTTGTATTTTTTCTTTTTCGGTTTTCTTTTCATCGTTCTGCCATACTTTTTTCCCTGCTGGCAGCAGCTCACCTGTTTATAGTGGCTGCGTTTTCATGCGATTAGTGCCTGCATCAGGCCTTTGTGTTCTCCTGCTGCAGCTGGCTCTGCGTTTTTTCGGGCAGCAGGTTCGTCATACTCTTCAGGCTGATGCCGATGGTGGAAAGATTATGCAGCATAGCCGAGGTTGCCGGCTGCAAAATGCCCAGTGCGCCCAGAATGATCAGGGCAGAGTTAAAGCTCAGCACAAAGCGATAGTTGCTCGCCACACGGCGCTGCATGGCGTTGGCAATGCTCTTGAGCTGCACCAACTCTTCCAAGCTGTCGGCTTTGATGGTAATATCGGCAATTTCGCGTGCAATGGCTGCGCCAGAGTTGATGGCGATGCCAACATCGGCAGCAGACAAAGCCGGTGAATCGTTGATGCCGTCGCCGATCATGACAACGGTATGCCCTTCTGCCTTTGCTTTTTGGACATACTCTGCCTTATCTTCCGGCAGAACCTCCGAGAAATACTGATCAATGCCTACCTGGCGGGCAATCGCGGCTGCGGTGCGGTCACTGTCACCGGTCATCATCACAGTGTTGGTGACACCGATGGCGCGCAGCTGGCGCAGCACATGGCGTGCTTCGGGGCGCAGCGGGTCCGCAATGCAGATAACGCCCACCAGCTGGCCGCAGGCAGCCAGATACAGGTGCGAATGTTCCGGTTCCAGATCGTCAAACTTCTGCTGTTCCGCAGCGGGAATGACGCACTTTTCATCCTCGAACACAAAGTGATGGCTGCCGATCACAACGCGCTCCCCGCGCACGCGGCTTGCAATGCCGTGGGCCACAATGTACTCTACCTCGGTATGCATCTCCTCGTGGGTAATGCCGCGCTCCTTGGCAGCACGCACCACGGCGTTTGCCATGGAATGCGGGAAGTGCTCTTCCAGGCAGGCGGCCAGCTTGAGAACTTCCTCCTCATCACACCCGGAGAACGGCACGACCTTGACCACTTTAGGACTTGCATGGGTCAGGGTACCGGTCTTATCAAACACAATAGTATCCGCCTTGGACAGGGCTTCCAGATACTTGCCTCCCTTGACGGTGATGTGGTAGGAACCGCATTCACGCATAGCAGACAGCACGGCCAGCGGCATGGAAAGTTTAAGTGCGCAAGAGAAATCGACCATCAGAATCGAGATTGCGCGGGTTACGTTGCGGGTGAGCGCATAGGTCACGACCGTACCAGCCAGACACCACGGCACCAGGCGATCCGCCAGCTCCAGGGCGTGGTTTTCCGTGCCGGACTTGAGCTTTTCGGACTCTTCGATCATAGATACGATCTTATCGTAACGGCTGGCACCATCCACGGCGTTTGCAGCAAAAACGCATTCGCCTTCCTCAACAACAGTACCTGCATAAACTGTCGCACCCGCAATCTTGCGTACCGGCATCGACTCACCGGTCAGGGCCGCCTGGTTGACCATGGCTTCGCCCTCGATCACGGTGCCATCCAGCGGCACCATGTTGCCAGAACGCACAATGATCTCGTCCCCCGCCTTGACCTTGGTGATGGGCATCAGAACTTCGGTCCCCTGACTGCGCACCCAAACACGGTCAACGTTCAGGGACATGCTGCGAGCCAGATCATCCAGGCTCTTCTTGCGTGTCCATTCTTCCAGCAAAGCGCCCACATTGAGCAGGAACATAACGGAACCGGCGGTATTAAAGTCACCGCGCAGCAACGATACACCGATAGAAAGTGCATCCAGCACTTCCACTTCCAGCTTGCGATGCCACAGGCAGACCAGACCACGGCGGATAAATTCAATTGCTTTGAACACCGTGATAACGGCCTGCACCGGAGCAGGCAGAAACAGCTTGCGGAACGCACGGAACACCACCAAGTTGACAAAACGTTCCTGGTATTCCTGGTTGATCTTACGGCTGTCAGCCGAAGTAACCAGTGAATCCAGTTCCGGGTTATCAAACTTATAATGGCTCAGCACCGTTACTGCACCCGCACGGCTGCCCTTATATTGGATCAGAACATCGCCGGTGCGTTCATACACTTTGGCATGTTCAATGACTTCCGAATGGTTCAGGTATGCTTCCAAAACATCTGCACGGTGCAGGGTCATACGCACGGCATTTACATGCACACGCATACGGCCGCGGCTTTCATGTAAAATTGTACATTTCATAGTTGTATTTCCTTATTCAGCTTTCCCAACTACCAATTCTGGCACAGCGATAAAGGCATCATCCGTTCAGCCGCTGTGCCCCACCACATAAAAAGGGCCGCCTGCAGGCGGCCCAAAAGAAGCAATTATTCTGCGGCGCTTTCAGCAGCGTCATCAGCGATAACTTCCTGTTCAGCTGCGGCTGCGCGGGCTTCGTTGATGGCCTTTGCATCTGCCAGAATGTCGCCAGCCTCTTCCTGAACGCGGCTGACCGTCTCCATAGTGCAGTCCTTCATACGCAGAACGGCTGCGGTGGTCTGGGTATAGACCTTCTTAGCGTCCTTGCTGGCCAGGATTTTGAAACCAGCGGAGCCAAACAGCATACCACCAACAAAAATTGCTACCTTCTTTACGTTCACCATAATACGTTGAACTCCTCTCTATTGATTCGACATTCCCAGGGGGTGCAAGCTGCTGCATACATCCCCCGGCTGCAATTGGCGATGTTTCGCAAGATTAACTCCTTGCAAAAATCCTTATTCGCAAGTATAACGTATTTTACACTTTTTACAAGTGCATTTTGGATAAAAAATGTGCCGTCTGGTTTTATTTTTGAAAATTCCATGTTCCACGTTCCACCATTTCGCCCAGTTTCAGCCCACCGTTGCTGTGCGTTTTGCTGCGCTGTAATTCCACATCAGGCAATCGTTTTTTCTTCCGGCAGCTGGTCGGTGCGCACGCGGCGGCATTCCCGCGGGGTAATGCCTTTTTCGCGCTTAAACATTGCCGCAAAACGGCTGGGGCTGTCGTACCCAACCCGCTGTGCGATCTCCAAAATGCTCAAATCCGTTGTGAAAAGCAGCTGTTCCGCATGCTGCACACGGCAGCGGCGCAGGTAAGTATTGATTGGCAAGCCGTACACCTGTTTGAACGCCCCTTTCAGCGAAGTAAGAGAGATATGATACCGCTGCGCCAGTTCCGCCTGGGTTACGCGGCTATCGAGATGTTCCACCAGATACTGGTGGACCTGCTGCACACATTCGGCCTGTTCTTTGTACAGATAGGCCGAAGCTGTAGACATGGTTTCCGGTTCATTCACTTTCTGGCTGCGGCTCATTTTCTTCCACCTCCGTTTCGGCAAAGAGCGCACCAAAATGTTCCCTGTAGTCCCGGTCAGGAAGCGCTGCAATCAACGCCAGGGCCGCATTGCGCCGTTCATCTGCACTGACCGGGAACGGATATTCCGGCATAGCGGCAAGGGTTGCATCCAACAAGCGGCGGTAGTAGTTTACGGTAAACGCACCGCGGTCCGTCAGATAAATTTTGCCATAGTGCCGTTTTACCACCATACCGTCCCGCATGAGAATGTTCAGGATATGCACAACCGAGGGTTTGGTAACCCCCAGTGCACTGGCAATCTGACGGGAAGATACATCCGGGGTTGCTGCAGCTGCATTGCTGATTGCAAACAGATATCGCAGGTGGGCATCGCTCAATGCCATGTTCATCACTCCATATCAAGCAGCCCGCACCATAGTGCAGCTGATAAAAAATGCGGCGGACCGCGGGCATTGCTGCCTGCGGCCCGCCGCGCTGGAATTCAGGAAAATTTAAGCTTTAATGTACCTGACTTGCGTTAGCCTTTGCCTTTTCTTCGGCAATCCGTTTGAACTTTGCAAGCTCTTCTGCATTTTCTTTGCAGGAGCCATTGCAGCCACCGGAGCAGCCACACTCACCGTGGCAGCTGCCACCGCAGTCGCAGCCAACGCCGCCATGCTTGTGAGAGTGCCACACAATCAGGCCCGTGCCCCCAAACACAATAACCGCGCCAATAATGGTAGGCAGATTAAAATTTGTGGCCAAGAAATCCATCATAGCGAAACACCTCTCTTATAAAAGGAACATCAAATTGTCAGTGATTACTTGGAAGCAGCAACCTTCTTGACATCAATCTTAACTTCGTTATCATTCAGGTACTTGTTGGGGCGAACCAGCATGTAGATGGTAAACACAATGATAGCGACAGCAACAATGGTGAAGATGTTGAAGCCAACTTCGCCGGTGATCAGGCCGCCGATCTGGTAAACAACCAGAGATGCACAGTAGGCCACCAGGCACATATAACCAATGGCGATAGCAGTCCACTTGCCGTTGTTCATCTCGCGCTTGATGGCGCCCATAGCAGCGAAGCAGGGAGCGCACAGCAGGTTGAAGATCATGAAGCTGTAAGCGGAGATCGCGGTGAAGCTGGCAGCAACCTCGGGCCAGATCTCGTCGCCGTTGTCAGACAGCTCGTCAGCATAGTGATACAGAACACCGAAGGTACCGACGACATTTTCCTTGGCGATCAGGCCGGAGATAGAAGCGACGGTTGCACGCCAGTTGCCGAAGCCCTGCGGGATGAAGATCCAGGAAATTGCGCTTGCAACGATAGCCAGGATGGAGTTGTCCTGATCCTCGACCATCGTGAACGCGCCGTTCTCGAAGCCGAAGCCCTGCAGGAACCACAGGATGATGGTGGCAGCCAGAATGACGGTGCCGGCACGCTTGATGAAGGACCAGCCGCGCTCCCAAGTAGCGCGCAGGACGTTGCCCCATGCGGGCACATGGTAAGCGGGCAGCTCCATAACGAACGGAGCAGGATCACCGGCGAACAACTTCGTCTTTTTCAGGATGATGCCGGAGATGATGATGGCTGCAAAGCCGATGAAGTAAGCAGAGGTGGCGACCCAGCTGCTGCCGCCGAACAGAGCACCTGCGATCAGGCCGATGATGGGCATCTTGGCACCGCAGGGAATGAAGCAGGTGGTCATGATCGTCATACGGCGGTCACGCTCGTTCTCGATGGTACGGGAAGCCATAACACCGGGAACGCCGCAGCCGGTACCAACCAGAATGGGGATGAAGCTCTTGCCGGACAGGCCGAACTTGCGGAAGATACGGTCCATGATGAAAGCAACACGGGCCATGTAACCAATGTCTTCCAGGATGGAAAGCAGGAAGAACAGAACCAACATCTGGGGAACGAAGCCCAGAACCGCGCCGACACCGGCGACGATGCCGTCCATGATCAAGCCGTACAGCCAGTCAGCAACGCCAACGCTCTCCAGGAAACCGCCCAGTGCATTGGGAACGATCTCGCCGAACAGAACATCGTTGGTCCAGTCAGTTGCGAAGGTGCCGATGGAGATACCGCCATCTGCAATGGAAGTACCCATGGACAGCGCGTACATGAGGAACATGATCAAGGCAAAGATTGGCAGAGCGAAGATACGGTTGGTAACAACCTGGTCGATCTTATCGGAAACAGTCAGGTGCTCAACGCGAGCTTTCTTTCTGACAGCCTTCTCAACAACAGTGTTGATGTAAGCATAACGCTGGTTGGTGATGATACTCTCGGCGTCATCGTCCATTTCCTTCTCGCAGTCTGCGATGTGCTGGTCAATGTGGTCAACCAGCGCCTTGTCCAGCTTCAGCTCCTGCTGAACCTTATCATCACGCTCGAACAGCTTGACGGCGTACCAACGCAGGAAGCGGTCATCAACCTTGCCCTGGATGGACTCTTCGATATGAGCGATGGCATGCTCAACGCTGCCAGTAAACACATGGGGCAGCTCGCCAGCCTTGCCAGACTTTGCAGCGGCAACAGCCATCTCAGCAGCCTTCATGCTGCCTTCGCCCTTCAGTGCGCTGATCTCAACAGCCTGGCAGCCCAGCTCTGCGCTAAGCTTCTTCAGGTCGATCTTATCACCATTCTTGCGGACCAGGTCGATCATGTTGACGGCCATAACCACAGGAATGCCCAGCTCAATCAGCTGGGTGGTCAGGTACAGGTTACGTTCAATGTTGGTACCATCAATGATATTCAGGATGGCATCAGGCTTTTCATTGACCAGGTAACCACGGGCCACAACTTCCTCCAGGGTGTAGGGGGACAGGGAGTAGATACCGGGCAAGTCCTGAATGACAACGTCCTTCTGACCTTTCAGGCGGCCTTCCTTCTTTTCAACCGTAACGCCGGGCCAGTTGCCGACATACTGGTTAGAACCGGTTAAGTCATTGAACAGGGTAGTTTTACCACAGTTCGGGTTACCGGCTAGTGCAATTTTAATGCTCATTGCGTTACCCTCTCTTCTCTAGTTGGAATCAAACCAATTCGATCATTTCTGCGTCAGCCTTGCGCACGCTCAACTCGTAGTTGCGCACGGTCAGCTCCATGGGGTCACCCAGGGGGGCAACCTTGCGGACATAGATCTGAACACCTTTGGTGATGCCCATATCCATGATGCGGCGCTTGACAGGGCCTTCGCCGTGCAGCTTGGCAACGGTGACAGTCTCGCCGACTTTCGCGTCTTTCAGAGTTTTCATTTTTATCCTCCTCACAATATCTCTATCGGGAAGCCACTGGATAAGCCGCAGCCTCCAAAACAGCGGATTGGCGCTGTTTTAACCAATCATAATGCGGTTTGCCATGGTTTTGTCCAGTGCAATGCGGCTCTCTTTTACCTGAATGATCAGGTTGCCCGCGATTTCGTTCACAACGGTAACCGTTGCGTCCACAACAAACCCCAACTCAGCCAGGTGCTGGCGAACTTCGTCTTTACCAGTGATTTTTTTGATGGTGACAGTTTCGCCTGCTTTTGCCATCGTAATCGGCATCATCGTTTCATCCCCCAACGTCCAAATTGCTTTACGCTTATAACTTTCCGTTCTGTTTTTTCTGCATCTTGCACAGGCGCAAAAAAGCCGGAGTTTAACCCTTAATCCCCTGTGATCTGCCGCTTCCCGGCCACCCGCAGAAGATTAGCAGATGCTAACTTCTTTAAGCATTTGCAGTTTACCACTGCTAACCCGCAATGTCAATAGTTTTGAAGTCGTCCAAAATTAGTTTGTGCTAACCGATAAGTCTCGGCTAACTTTTTCACACTTTTTAAGGCAATTTGCACAAAGGGCGCTGCGTCATTCAGGCATTTTATGCCCTTTCCCCCTTCTTTCGAGAGGAATATGCTGTATTCTCTCCGCTTGACAAATACCCATTGGGTTGGTATGATGAAGCCGTTATGAGTTGCCGCCTGCCTTTTAGGTCAGTTTGGTTTAGGATATGTAACCTATTGCAGAAAGGATGAGTTTAATGGTTCAAATCACTGTTGGGGTAGATGGAATGGCATGCAGCATGTGTGAAGCACATGTTTCTGACGCAATCCGCAAGGCATTCCCCGTCAAAAAGGTAACCGCCAACCACACCAAGGGCCAGGCTGTTATTGTAGCCGAAAACGAAATTGCTGAGGCTGACATCGCTAAAGCGCTGGAACCGACTGGCTACCGCATGGTCAGCTACAGCTGCGCGCCTTACCAGAAGAAAAAGCTGTTTGGTATTTTTGGCTGATTGCCCAATCCGTGCGCTTCATCATCCGGCAGAGCCGCCACCTGGTGTTCTGCCGGATTTTTGTTTGTCTTTTCTATCTTATAACAGCCCTGATGATAAACTGTAAAAAGCAAACGGCAGTGAGCCGATGCCTTTTTCTCGGTATCGGTTCCCCGCCGTCATAATGCTATTTGCTCAAGGTGTAGTGAGCACCTCCGGGCACTTTGCTCAGCAGGCTGCCAGCTTTGCGCCCAGAGCGTTGCAGGCTGCGATTGCATCGTCGTCCGGTGCTTCGTTTGCCATAACGCCAGGTTCTTCCTGCATCACAGCGCCGTCTTCCTTGCAGCGTGCGCACCAGTCTTCCAGCCACTGGCCAGAGCCCCAGCCGTAAGAACCGAACAGAGCAACCTTCACACCAGACAGGCTGCCTTCCAGGTCAGCGAACATGGGTTCAAATTCGCCTTCTTCCAGCTGCTCTGCGCCCATAGCGGGGCAGCCGAAAGCAACTGCGCCGTAATCGGCCAGCTTTGCGCTATCAAATTCTGCGCAGGTCAGCACATCGGCTTCGCCGCCAGCATTCTTAACGCCCTCTGCCACAGCCTGGGCCATCTGCTCAGTATTGCCTGTGCCACTCCAATAAACGATTGCTACCTTGTTCATAATCAAACAGCTCCTTTATTATATTTTAAGACAATACCGCATAATTCTAAGTGCCGATACGGTGAGCGAGGTGCGGCAGATGCTAAGCCAAAAGCGCAGATAATACTGGATGTCTTATCGAGCATTTTGGCAAACGCAGATGCCGTGCCGCGAGGGGCCCCCCGCCGGAGCGGTGCTGCCGTAAGGCGGGAATTGTGCGGTATTACCTTAACATGGGCGTGCGCCCATTATATCAAACGGCTACTGCGAGCCGGGTGATCGGTGTACCGCTCTGGAAACAGCGGAGATAAACTTCAGTGCATTTGCGGAAGCGTTCAAACGTCTTTTGTGCTGCAGCGGGGTCGCCATAGCATTTCCAGTAACCGCAGAACGTATAATTTTTGCCCTTGTTTGCCACAAAGCCAACGACATCTTCCAGCGGATAACCAAGGAAAACGCCAATCTCGTGCGGGAACTCTGCTTCGCAGCAAAGGCACCGGGAAAGATGATCCAAGCACTCCTGCAAGCCGCCCTGGGGGTAACCTTCCCGCAGCAGGTACTGCTGCACATCCGGCTGCTGCAGGCTTTCTTCCAGACTCTTTGCGCGGTAGACATAAACCAGATAGGCGTGGGTGACGGGGCATTCCTTGATGATAGAAACCGTAACGCCTTTGGGTTTTAGCTCGGCCGCCCAGCGCTCCGCCATGGCGTGCATGGCGCTTGCATCGGGTTCAACCCAGCGGAAGAGGTTTGCCACTTTAAGTCCCGCCAGAACAGGAGCACACTGCGTTACAAACGAGGTTTCAAAATTACGCTGCATGGTGTACCCTCCTGTTTCGACCGCATAATTAGTTTGTGCTAACTTCCAGTCATTAAAAATTCCCGCCGCCATTGCTATGTTTATGTAGGAAGTACGGGATATTCGTTGGTTAGACTTATCTAACCAACGTAGTTAGAATACCATATCTTCCCCATGGTGTCAAGGGGCCTTCCCAAACATTTTGCTTTTATTTCTTCTTGGCTCCAAATTAGGGCAATACCGCATAATTCTAAGTGCCGATACGGCGAGCGAGGTGCGGCAGATGCCAAGCCAAAAGCGCAGATAATACTGGATGCTGCAAAGGTGAGCGCCGCCAGTGGCGGAAACAGCGAACCGAAGCAGGGGCAGCGGTCGCAGAGTGCGAGGGGCTTTTGCCCCGAAGCACGATGCGGGTACCGCAACCCGACATTATCGAGCATTTTGGCAACGCAGATGCCGTGCCGCAGCTGCCGGAGCGGTGCTTAAGCCGCAAGGCGGGAATTGTGCGGTATTGCCTTAGAACGATAATAAAAGAAATGCCAAAAAAATAAAACCTCCAGCCTGTTTTGTCGGCCAGAGGTTTGTATGCTTCTATTCTGTTTTTCTTTCGTTATTGTCCTGCACTTACCCCTGCGATTTTTCAATCAGCTCGCGGGCGTTGGCAAGGCTGAGGTCTGTAACTTTATCGCCGGAGATCATGCGGGCTAACACCTGCACGCGGCCATCCAGATCCAGCGGATGGATCTCAGTGAAGGTCCGGTTGTCCCGCACCTTCTTTTCAATCAGCAGCTGGTTATCGGCAAAGGCGGCGATCTGCGGAGTATGGGTGATGCACAGCACCTGATGGCCGCTGGCGGTCTGCTTCAGCTTTTGGCCAATACGCCCGGCGGCAAGGCCCGAAACGCCGGTGTCGATCTCATCATAAATAACGGTCGAAATCGCATCTTTATCAGCCAAGGCGCTCTTGAACGCCAGCATGATACGGGAAAGCTCGCCGCCGGAAGCGATTTTAGCCAACGGCTTGGGCTCCTCGCCGGGGTTGGTAGAAATCAAAAATTCAATGTTATCCTGTCCTGCGGAAGCTAACGGGCCGCGCTGATGGCGCAGCACCATACGCACGCCGGGCATGTTCAAAAATTCCAGTGCTTCCCGCATTTGGCGGTTCATGCTGGTAAAAGCTTTCAGGCGAGCTTGGGTCAGCGTTTCCGCTGCAGCCTTGGTCTGGCGGTACAATTCCTGTTTGCGCTGGGTCAGCTCTGCAATGCGCTTGCCGGAGGACTGGTACCCTTCCAATTCTTCGGCCGCCTTATCCCGCCGAGTCAGCAGTTCTTCCACACTGGCACCGTAACGCTGTTTCATGCGGTAAATCTGGTCCAGCCGTTCTTCGATTTGATCCAGCTCCCCCGGGTCAAAATCATAACCGTCCAGGCGGTCGGCAAGGTCGGTGGCCAGCTCCCGCGCACCGTAATACAAATCGCTCAGGCGCTCGCTGAGCGGTGCCAGGCTCTCATCCAGGCGAGCGCTTTCGGCCAGCTCATTGACCACACTGCCCAGCAGATCCGCTGCGCCCATCATTTCGCCGGAATCATCACCGGAAAGCGCCTGGTGCGCCGCCGTCAGACCATCCAGAATGCCCTGTGCGTGCATGATGACCTTGCGGCGCTCCATCAAACGTTCTTCCTCTCCTGCGGTCAGCGCAGCGGCATCAATGGTATCAATCTCTTCCGAAAGCTCTGCGATCCGGCGCTGCTTTTCTTCCTCGCTGGAAGTCAACGCATCCAGCGCGCGCTTTGCCGTGACAAGAGCGCGGTACAGCGCATGGTAAGCGGCATACTCTGCCCCATCCTGCGCGTACTGATCCAGCAGGGCCAGATGGGTTGCCGGGTTGGTCAGGCTGGTGCTGTCGTGCTGGCCATGGATGGTCAGCAGCCCGGCGGAAATATCCCGCACCACGCCGGCGGTAGCGGGCATACCGTTAATACGGCAGCTGCCTTTTCCGTCCGCGCTGATCTCGCGGTACAGCAGCAGGTCATCCTGGGCACCATAGCCGCATTTTTCCACCTGCTCCCGCACATGGGCCGGGATAGATTCAAACGTGGCCCAAATGCGTGCCTTGGGCGCACCGCTGCGCACCAGATCACGCGAGGTACGGTTGCCCAGAATGGCATTGATGGAATCGATCATGATAGATTTGCCGGCGCCGGTTTCGCCCGTCAGCACATTCAGGCCCGGGGTAAACTGTACTTCGGCTTTTTCAATCACGGCAACATTTTCAATTTTCAGCTCCGCAAGCATGGATGCTGCTCCCCCTCCGGCGGTTTAAGTGTGGCGTACCGTATAGCGCTGCAGCTGGCGGGTGATCTCAGCAGCGTTTTCCTCGGTGCGCATCAGGATAAAAAACGTATCATCACCGGAAAGTGTACCAACAACACCTTCCCAGGTTTGAGCGTCAAAAACTTCACAGGCGGCATTCGCCATGCCGGAAAAGCATTTGACCAGTACCATATGCCCAGCATAGTCCACCTTGAGCACAGACTCCCGGAAAATGGTTTCAAACCGGTTGGGTGAATGAGCCACCTTGCCGTTGCCGTTTGCCGGCATATAGCGGTAGCCGCCCTCCCCCGTTGCAGTTTTTACCAGGCGCAGTTCCCGGATATCACGCGATACCGTTGCCTGCGTTACATCAAAACCGGCACGGCGCAGATGTTCGAGAAGATCCTCCTGCCGGTCAATCGGATATTTTTCAATCAGGTCCAAAATTGCCTGATGGCGCGCACTTTTCATTGCAGAGTCATCTCCTCATCAATTTTGTTTCTATCGCACGGAACTGCTCGGTTTCGTCAAAGGTAATCAGCCCCAGCTGTTCCACTGCCGTGGTAATGGTCAAACTTTCGCCCGGCTGCAAATCACAGCGGGAATGGCTGTCCGCGCTGGCGTACACGCTGTCACGGTTGGTTGCTTCCGCCACCACCGTCAGGGTACGGCTAGCCGAAAACACCAGCGGCACCGCGTGGATGCTGTGCGCACAGACCGGGGTAAGCACCATAACCGCCGCACAGGCATCCAGCACCGGCCCACCTGCGGAAAGCGAGTAAGCCGTGGAGCCCGTGGGTGTTGCGATGATCACCCCATCGCTGCGGTAGCGGCTAACAAAAGCGCCATCGCAGTAGACGGTATAATCCATGGGGTGCAGGCGGGAATTGCCGAACAGCACCACGTCGTTCATGGCAACCTGGTGCCAGTTATGGGCCGGGGCATCCGCGCGCAGCAGGTTGCGCGGCTCAATGGTATACCGCCCCGCAGCTAGGCGGGCCAGCTTTTCCGGCAGCTCTGCCACCTCGCAGGTAGCCAAAAAGCCAATGCGCCCCAGGTTGACACCCAGGACCGGCTTGCTTTGGGCAAGGCAGTCATGGGCGATGCGCAGCAGTGTGCCATCCCCGCCAATGGTGATAACCTGTTTTGCCTGGGCCAACGCCTGCTGCTGGGGCAGGAATACCGCCTTGGTATCCACCAATTTCCCAGCCAGCTCATCCGCCAGCAGGGCATGGATGCCGTGTTGATCCAGCAAAGCGATCACCTGACGGGTAACGGAAAAATCGGTATCTTTGATTCTGTTTGGAAAAAGAAAAACGGACAAGCTCTTTTCCCCTTTCCGGGTATGGTTTCAAAGGCAACACCGCACAATTCCCGCCTTACGGCTTAAGCACCGCTCCGGCGGCTGCGGCACGGCATCTGCGTTGCCAAAATGCTCGATAATGTCGGGTTGCGGTACCCGCATCGTGCTTCGGGGGCAAAAGCCCCTCACACTCTGCGACCGCTGCCCCTGCTTCGGTTCGCTGTTTCCGCCACTGGCGGCGCTCACCTTTGCAGCATCCAGTATTATCTGCGCTTTTGGCTTAGCATCTGCCGCACCTCGCTCGCCGTATCGGCACTTAGAATTATGCGGTATTGCCCAAAGTAACAGGAACGCAGCTTTTAAGGTTCAGTGTAGGTTGGGGGCTTTATCCAGCGCCGCGTGAGCGTTGGCAACCGTCTGTTCGATCAGGCCTTCGGGCAGCGGCTGCGGATCCTGGCTGTGCTGGACATACATCAAAAATTCAATGTTGCCCTCCGGCCCCTTAATGGGCGAAAAATCCAGTCCCGCCGGGGTAAAGTGGTTTGCCATGGCGTAACCCTGCGCCATATGTAGCACCTCGGCATGGGTAGCGGGTTCCCGCACAACGCCTTTTTTACCTACTTTTTCGCGTCCGGCTTCAAACTGGGGCTTCACCAGACAGACGCCGACGGCATCCGGCGTACAGATAGTATCCGCCACCGGGAAGATATGTTTGAGCGAGATAAAGGAAACATCCACGCTGAAAAACGCGATTTTGTCCCCCAGCATATCCGGGGTAACATTGCGGATGTTTGTACGCTCCATATTGACCACGCGCTCATCGGTGCGCAGGCTCCACGCCAGCTGGCCATAGCCCACATCCACGGCGTACACTTTGACTGCACCATTTTTGAGCATACAGTCGGTAAAGCCGCCTGTCGATGCGCCAATATCCATGCAGACCTTGCCATCCGGCCGCATGGGGAACACCTGCATGGCTTTTTCCAGCTTGAGGCCGCCGCGGCTGACGTAACCGATATCATGGCCGCGCACTTCCACTTTGGCGTCCTCAGCAATCATTTCACCGGCTTTGTCCACTTTCTGCTCATTGACAAAGACAATACCGGACATGATCAGTGCTTTGGCGCGCTCCCGGCTTTGGGCATAGCCGTTTTGGCAAAGGTATTGATCCAGACGAATTTTCATTGATGAACAACCTTTCGGTTCACTTATTTCAGTTACGGGTCAACACGTCCTGGGCCAGAGTATGAGCATCCAAGCCCTGGTCCCGGCGCAGCTGCGGCACTGTGGCGTGCAGCAGATGGGTGTTATCTACCCCGCGCAGGATAAAGCGGCCCTGCCAGCCTGCTGCCTGCAGGGCAGTGCAAAGCTGCTGGCCAATACCGCCCGTTGCCACGGATTCCTCTGCAAACAGGATGGTTTTATAGTTGGAAAGCTGGCGGCAGAGACCATCCGGCAAGGGATAAACCTGCACCAGCTTACAGCAGTCCGCTGCCATTCCCTGGTGGCGCAGCAGTTCCGCCGCGGCAAGAATCTCCTCGGTTTCAGCGCCATAACTGACAAGAACGGTATCGGCCTTGTCCGCACCACACAGCATATCATAGGGTTTGCCGGTGCATCCAAGGGCCGCCAGAGCCGGCTTTTCTTCTCCGCGGGCATAACGGATGGCGCGGGGGCCGCGCATGGTTTTGACCAGTGCTTCCAGCCAGTATTCCAGTTCCGCATAGTTGCACGGAGAATACACCGGGATGCCGATTTGGCTGAAATAGCCGGTATCATAAATGCCCTGGTGGGTCTCGCCATCGCCCGGCACAAGGCCAGCACGGTCCACGGCAAACAGCACATCCAGATGCATCAGGTTCACATCATGAATCATCTGGTCATAAGCGCGCTGGAAGAAGGTGGAGTAGATAGCCACAACCGGCAGCATGCCTTGGCTGGCAAGGCCCGCCGCAAAGGTTACGGCGTGCTCTTCCGCCATGCCAACGTCAAAAAAGCGTTCCGGAATGGCGTGGTAGAAGAAGTTCAGGCCAGTGCCGTATTTCATAGCTGCCGTAATGGCGCACAGGTTAGGCACTTCCCTGCCCAGGGCCGCCAGCTTGTTGCCGAAGCGGTTAGAGAAAGAATCCTTGGGCGACATTTCCGGATTTGTCAGGTGATCCAGATCAAACGCGGAAACGCTGTGGAACTCGCCGGGGTTTTCTTCCGCCGGTTTCAGGCCCTTACCCTTTTGGGTGACAATATGCAAAAACACCGGGGAATACTGTTCCTGCAGGTTGGTAAAGATCCGGGTCAGCTCGGTAACATCGTGGCCATCCACCGGGCCAACGTACTGGAACCCCATTTCCTCGAACATTGTGGAGTGGTAGATGCCGCGGCGGATGATCTTTTTCCCTTCCTGCAGCACCTCTACCAGAGCAGTGCCCACTGCGGGGATACGCTCCAGCGCGGTTTCCATATGAGCCTTAACCCGGAAATACTTTGGGTCTGTGCGTAGTTTGGTTAGATAATTTGCCATCTGACCGACATTTTTGGAGATGGACATTTTGTTATCGTTCAGCACCACAATCAGGTTGTTCAGGTTGCTGACGTTGTTCATGCCCTCATAGACCATGCCGCCGGTGAACGCGCCATCCCCGATGATGGCAACGACCTTGCCGGGTTCTTTTTTCAGCTTTTTGGCGCGTGCCACACCGATGGCGGTGGAAAGCGCCGTGCTGCCGTGCCCCGCAATAAAGGTATCACAGTCGCTTTCCTGCGGGGAGGGAAAGCCCGAAAGGCCGTCCACCTGGCGCAGATGGGCGAAGCCCTCCCGGCGGCCGGTCAACAGCTTGTGGGTATAGCACTGGTGACCGACATCGAACAAAATTTTATCCTGCGGCAGAGTCAGCGCACGGTGCAAAGCCACCGTAAGTTCCACCACGCCCAAGTTGGACGAAAGGTGCCCGCCGGTAGAGGAAACACTTTCAATCAAAAAATTGCGGATATCCTCACACAGAAGCGGAAGTTCCTGCTGCGGCAGTTTTTTTACATCCCCGTTTTTCTGGATTTTATCCAGATAAGGATATTTCATGATCACATACCTCGTTTGCTCTGTTTTTACACCATTGGCATCAAAAGGCCAACAGCAATGCCAAAAATGGCACCTGTAAGAACCTGGATAGGGGTATGACCCACCATCTCTTTCAGTTTTTTATCTCCCAAAAAGGGCATGGCATCTGATTCACGATCCATCCATTCGCTCAGCATGCGGTTCAGAATCTTGGCCTGCTCGCCCGTTTCCCGGCGCACACCCATTGCGTCATACATTACAATAATGGCCAAAACCAGCGCCAGGGCAAACTCCGTGGAGCCTGTGCCGCAGTAGCGCCCGGTGGCAACCAACAGCGCACATACCGTTGCGGAGTGTGCACTGGGCATGCCCCCTGCGCCCCACAGGCGTTCCGGGATAAATTTGCCAAGGATAATCATGTTCAGAATCACTTTGGTGAACTGTGCCAGCAGCGAGCTGATGACCGCCGTTACCAGCACATAATTCCAGCTCAGCGCTTCGCGCAAAAGCGTCATCATGGTAGTTTTCTCCTTACACTGGGCCAAACAGGCGGGTTCCCGGCAAAGCTGCCGGGCAGTGGGCCGCACCGCCTGCCCTGCTGTAATATGTTACTTGCTGCGGGTCAGCAGCTCCACTGCCATCTCGCGCAAAAAGTCTGCTTCCGGGCCAAGATCCGCCAGGGCAGCCAGGGCAGCATCATTATGCTGCTTTGCCAGGCTGCGGGCGCCTTCCAGCCCATACAGGGTGATAAAGGTCGTTTTGTCGTTTTCGGCATCGCTGCCAACAGGCTTGCCCAGTTCTTCCGTCGTGGCGGTCACATCCAAAATATCATCCACGATCTGGAACACCAGCCCCAGCTCCGCGGCATAATGCTGCAGGGCAGTGCACAGGGCATCGTCCGCCTGAGCGGCATCGCAGCCAAGGTCCACACCGGCAATAATCAATGCGCCGGTCTTGTGGGCGTGCAGTTCCAGCAGCTCGCTTTCGCTGGCGTGCACGGTTTCGTAATGCTTATCCAGTTCCTGGCCATACAACATACCGCGTGCCCCGGCTGCTTTGGCCAGATGAGCCGCCGCCTGCACCCGGCTTTGGGGGTGGGCCGGCGCATTGGCAACAGCTTCAAAGGCTGCTGTAACCAGGGCATCCGCCGCCAGCAGGGCGGTTGCTTCGCCATATTGCTTATGGCAGCTCAGGCGGCCGCGGCGGTAATCATCATTATCCATGCAGGGCATGTCATCGTGAATCAAGGAATAGCAGTGCAGCATTTCCAGCGCCGCGGCATAGTCGGCTGCAGCTGCGGTATCGCCGCCCGCCAGCTGGCAGGCAGCCAGCACCAGCACGGCGCGCACACGCTTGCCGCCGCCCAGCAGGCTGTAACGCGCTGCCTGGCTGATTTGGGCTTTTACCGGCAGATAAACATCGCACAGTTCGTTCAGGCGCTGCTCCGCCTGCTGCACAAAGGCTTTATACTGCTGTTGATAACGTTCCTGTTCCATGGGGGAAAGCCTCCTTATCCTGCGGGTTCACTCATCCGCGCCGGGCTGTGCCAGCGATGCGTCGATCTCTTCGATCTGTAATTTTGCCTTGTCCAGCGCCGTGTTGCAGTACTGGATCAGCTGGGCAGCTTCGGCATACAGTTTAACGGATTGGTCCAGCGTTGTGGTTTCATCCTGCATTTTTGCCAAAAGCTCCTGCAGGCGCTGGAGCCCTTCTTCAAAGGTTTTCGGTGCTCTCATCGGTTTGCTCCTTTTCAGGGTTCCCCTGAGTGGGTGCCACGGCATCCACCGTACACTGTGCGGCTGCATTGCTGCCGATAACAGTGATCTTCTGCCCTGGCTTCAGATGTTCTGTTGTCAGGCAGCGGCCGCGGGCATCCGCGACCATGGTATAGCCGCGTGCAAGGACTGCATATGGATTCAGTGACGCTGCCACCGCAGCAGCGGTGTGCAGCCCCTGGGTGCAGGCAGCTGCCTTTTGGGCTGCAACGGCCTGTATCTGTGCTGTCGTTTGCCGCAAAAGCTGCGCACGAGCGTCAATTCCTGTTTTTTCGTTCTGCATGGCTACAGCCGGGGAAATGATGTTGAATTTATTATAGCACATTTCCAGACGGGACTGTATATTTTTTTGAATATTTTGTTGTAAAATGAATATTTCGTGCCGCACCTGTGCCTGATCCGGCACGCAGAGTTCCGCCGCTGCGGAAGGTGTAGGAGCACGCAGGTCAGCCACATAATCCAGAATTGTGGTATCAATTTCATGCCCGACCGCAGAAACGACTGGCTTTTTACAGGCATAGGCTGCGCGGGCAATGCGCTCACTGTTGAACACCCACAAATCCTCTTTGCTACCGCCGCCGCGGGTGATTAAAATTATATCCGGGCGCGGGTCTGCATCCAGGCGGCGGATGCCATCCACAATGCTCTTTTCCGCTTCCAGCCCCTGCACACTGACGGGGGCCAGCAGCAGTTTGACCATCGGCCACCGCCGCGTGATGATGTGGATCACATCCTGCAATGCCGCACCGGTTTTGGATGTGACCAGCCCGATACACTGCGGCATAGGCGGCAGCGGGCGTTTGTGGTCAGCATCAAACAGGCCTTCGGCAGAAAGCTTTTTCTTCAGCGCATCAAAGGCCATCTGGGCCGCACCGGCACCAAAGGGGCGCATATAATCGCAATACAGCTGGAATGCGCCGTCCCGCTCATACAGCGTTGCCCGGCCATACGCCAGCACCAGCATGCCGTTTTCCGGTGCAAAGCCCAACAGACGCGCTTTATCTCGGAACATCACACACTTGATGGCGGCGTTTTCATCTTTCAGGGTAAAGTAGCAGTGGCCGCTTTTGTAATGGCGCGTAAAGTTGGAAACCTCGCCGCAGACGATGAGGTTATTCAGTGGTTCGCACTGCTCCAGCACCTGTTTAGCCAGCAGGTTCAGGGTGGTTACATTGATGTATTCGGCCATGCATTGATCTCCCTTGCCGCCAGGATGGACACGCCGATGGCATTATCGCTGGCAAACTTGCCGGGCACAAAATAGGCGTACTGCATCCGTTTTGTGATATAATCCCGCACGATCTCACTGCTCATCACGCCGCCTGCAAACACCACGGGCAGACCGGGGTTCCGCTCCAGGGCAGCGGCGGCCATGCGGCGCAGGGTTTCTGCCACGCAGAGCAGGCAGTACTTACTGACATATTCCGGGCTTTTGCCTTCTGCCAGCAGCTTTTCGCACTGGTTCTGCAAGCCGGAAAGGCTGCAGGTTGTGCCGCGCACGCTGACTTTAGGTTTGATGTTCTCGGTGCAGGCTGCCGCGAGCTGGCTGACATAGATGCCCGCCGGGAACGCATAGCCCAGCCGCACGCCAAGGCGGTCCACTGCCTGGCCCGCGTACAGGTCGCTGCTGGTGCCAATGCAGGTAATGCTGTCCGGCCCCTTGCAGTGCAAAAGGTCAGTGGTTCCGCCGGACACATGGAACACCAGCTCTTCTTTGCCGAACAGGTCTGCCCCGCTGGCCGCAAAAAGGGCCGCGGAGATATGCCCCTGCTGGTGGGTCGTTTGAACCAGCGGAATGCCTTTGGCCGCACAGAACGCTGTGGCCGCACTGACGCCCGCCAAAAAGCATGGCATATAGGAGCCATCCACCGGGCGGGGCCTGGCGGATACGCCGACAGCTTCGATCTGCGTCAGGTTCACCTTTTGCCCAGTTCTGCCAGCATTTCCGGCAGGGCGGCGGTATGGTGGAACAGCGCATCACTCTGGCGCAGGCCCAGTTGACCCTCCCGCACGGGCAGGAAGCGTTTGCAATCGCAAACAACCTCTCCGGCGTTTGTGTCAAACACGGCCAGAGAGGTTGCGTAATTGCTTGTATCGATGCCCAGCGTTCTCATTCTTCGGCGGGCTTATCCTGCGCCCGTGCCACGGTGCCAAGCAGGCCGTTGACGAACTGATAGTCCTTGTCAGAGCCATACTTTTTGACCAGTTCAACGGCTTCGTTGATGGCAACGCTGGTCTTTTTTTCTTCGCCGTACATCATTTCAGCCAGGGCCACACGCAGGGCTACCAGGCTGACACGCGGAACGCGGGCAATGGTCCAGCCTTTGAGGTTTGCACGGATCACATCATCAATTTCTTCCGAATGGGCTTCCATATCGCGCAGAATGCGCAGGGAAAACTCATCCAGCGGATGCTCGTGGCTTTCGGGCTGGTTCAGCAGCACCGGCTGCGGATCATCCGGGTGGAAGGTTGCGGAAAAAGCCGCAAGAAAAGCATTTTCACGTGCTTCGCGGCGGGTAAGATTCTGTTCCATTGTCACTATTCCCATCTTTCAATTATTTATGCTGGTCTGCGGCAGGCTCTTCCAGCCCGGCAACGATCACATCCACACGGGAAACCGTAATGCCGGTCATATTTTGGATGGTCTGCTTGACGTTTTCCTGCACTTTGGCGCAGACAGGCATAATTTTGCTGCCGTACTTGGCAATTACATGCACCTGCACCACAGCAACGCCATCGCTTAAATCCACCGTAACAGGCTTTTGCAGGCTGGCTTTGCTCAGCAACCCGCGCACGCTCTGCATGCTGCCGGAAGAAACATCGGCCACGCCATCAATTTCCAGTGCGGCCAGTTTGGCGATCTTGGCTACGACCTCATTGGAGATCTGCAGGCTGCCATCAATGCTGTTGCGTACATCCATAGCTCTATCCTCCCGCTGCCGGGTAAGCCGGCAGAATTGAATGGTTGTGATATTTGTTAATAGCTTACCACAATTTTGTACTGTTTGCAAGCAGTGTACCGTGGCTAACAGCCCGCCCGCAAAATAAAATCCAGCGGAGCCAGGGCGAGGGATAGAACACGAGATATTCCCTGCATAAAAATGCACCTGCCCGGCAGCAAAAAGCCAGAGCAAATGGCCGAAAACAACCGTTCCGCTCTGGCTTTCTGATTTTGATGATTGGCTGTGTTTATCTTTTGCGGCCATCTTATCCGTTTTGCAGCGCAGCAAAACGCCTTATCATAAACCATACTGCCGGCAGTTTTTATTTCTGTTCATCAGTTTCTTCCGGCGCGTTTTCCAGTTCCTGGTGGCGTTTTTTATACTCCGAAATTGCCGCTTGCATCAGCGTAAAGGTGAACACGACCGTAATAACGCCGGTCACACCGGCAACAGCCAGGCTATGGGTCGCAAACATCATGACCACTGCGGAAAGCACACCACCGACCAGGCTGCCCACAATGCTGGTACTAAGGCTGGCCTTGATGTGGCGGTCCCAAATGCCATTGCGCAGGCATTCTTCCAGCGTGTAAAGGCACGCGGCCATAAACACGATCCATTCCCCTGCCATCTGGCTGATGTCCGCCTGCATCATAAGCTGGAATATCATAACGGCAAACAGGCCCCACCACATCAGCCAGAAGCCGCGGCTTTCAATTTTGCGCAGGGTCTGTTCCTGCATTTCGTCCAGCTGGTTCTTTTTGCTGAAAATATTTTGTTTCATTTATGGTTCCTCCCAGAACAGTTCGTCCAATGTTTTGCCAAGTGCCTTGCAGATCGCGCGGCACAGGTTGATGGTGGGGTTATACTCCCCTTTTTCAATCGCGTTGATGGTCTGGCGCGAAACGCCGATGGCTTCGGCCAAAGCGGCCTGTGTCATATCCTTTTCGGCACGGGCAGCTTTCAGTTTCAGGTTTTTGGGCATATGGCTCCCCTTTTCTTGCATCCTTTTGTGGCAGCCCCTTGCTTTGCTGCTGTGATTGCAGTATATCATGCGCCTTACATTATGTCAAGTATATATTACATTTTGTCATCTTGTAAATTGCCGCTTCTTGCCTTTCCCGGGTGGCTATGCTATCATGGTACCAGTGCTATTTTATTATGGCAACACCGCACAATTCCCGCCTGACGGCTTAAGCACCGCTCCGGCGGCTGCGGCACGGCATCTGCGTTGCCAAAATGCTCGATAAGACATCCAGTATTATCTGCGCTTTTGGCTTGGCATCTGCCGCACCTCGCTCGCCGTATCGGCACTTAGAATTATGCGGTATTGCCTTATGATTAAGGGGGCTACCCATGAAATACGGATTTTTGCGCACAGCAGCCGTCAGCCCTGCGCTGCATGTTGCTGACTGTGCCTACAATACGCAGCAGATCATTGCCGCCATGCGCGCACAGGCTGTTGCCGGAACCAAACTTCTCTGCCTGCCGGAGTTTACCCTGACCGGCTATACCTGCAGCGATCTGTTTTTGCAGGAAACACTGTGCCGCGGCGCCGAGGATGGGCTGATCCAGATTCTCGATGCCAGCAAAGAGCTGGACTTGGTGGCGTTGGTTGGCCTGCCGGTGCGCCATAACGGCAAGCTGTACAACTGTGCAGCGGTTGTTTGCAAGGGGCAACTGTTGGGCCTTGTACCCAAAACCTACCTGCCCAATTACGGCGAGTTTTACGAGCGCCGCCATTTTGTGCCGGGCCCAAAAGATGCGTTTGAAATCACCTTTGCCGGGCAGCGCACTCCGTTTGGCACCAACCTGCTGTTTGCCTGCCGCGAGATGCCGGAGTTTGTGCTCGGGGTGGAAATCTGTGAGGACCTTTGGGCCCCTGTACCCCCCAGCTGTAGCCATGCGCTGGCCGGGGCAACGGTGGTTGCAAACCTTTCTGCCAGCGATGAAACGGTAGGCAAAGCTGCCTACCGCCGGGAGCTGGTGGCTGGGCAGAGCGCCCGCCTGCTGTGCGGTTATGTGTATGCTGACGCCGGGCACGGTGAAAGCACCACCGATATGACCTTTGCCGCCCACAATCTGATTGCGGAAAACGGTACACTGCTGTGCGAGGCCGAGCCTTTCGCCAACGGTACCGCCGCAACCGAGCTGGACCTTGGCCGCATGGTGCAGGAGCGTATCCGCAACACGACCTTTGTGCCGGATGCCGCCGAATACACGACCATCAGCTTTGATTTGGAAGTGGCAGAAGCACCGCTGACGCGGTTTGTTTCCCCCACGCCATTTGTGCCGCAGAATGATGCTGCTCGCGCCGAGCGCTGCGAGCTGATTTTGCGCATCCAGGCTGAGGGCCTTGCCAAGCGCATGGAGCACACCCACGCCAAGTGCGCTGTTGTGGGTATTTCCGGCGGGTTGGATTCCTGCCTGGCTTTGCTGGTTGCCGTGCGCGCCTGCAAGGTGCTGGGCCGTGACCCCAAGGACATTATTGCCATTACCATGCCCTGCTTTGGAACTACCAAGCGCACCCGCTCCAACGCGGAGATTCTGTGCGAAGCACTGGGCGTCAGCTTTACCGAAATCAACATTACCAACACGGTGGAAAGCCACTTTGCCGATATCGGCCAAGACCCGCACACCTATGATGTGACCTTTGAAAACTGCCAGGCCCGTGTGCGCACGCTGGAATTGATGGATTACGCCAACAAGAACGGCGGCTTTGTGATCGGCACCGGAGATTTGAGCGAGCTGGCCCTCGGCTGGGCCACCTACAACGGCGACCACATGAGCATGTACGGTGTGAACGCCGGGGTGCCCAAAACGCTGGTGCGCCACATTGTGCAGTATGTGGCCGATACCTGCGGCCAGCCGGTGCTGCGTGATGTGCTGGTGGATATTCTGGATACCCCAGTCAGCCCGGAGCTGCTGCCCTCCGCCGCGGATGGCACCATTGCCCAGCAGACCGAAAAGCTGGTTGGGCCGTATGAGCTGCATGATTTTTACCTGTATTATGTGCTGCGCTTTGGGTTTGGACCCGCCAAGATTTATCACCTGGCGTTGGCCGCATTTGCCGGGCGGTATGAGCCGGAAGTGCTGCTGGCCTGGCTGCGCAACTTCTACCGCCGGTTCTTTGCCCAGCAGTTCAAGCGCAGCTGCCTGCCGGACGGACCGAAGGTCGGCTCGGTCACCCTCAGCCCCCGCGCCGACTGGCGTATGCCGAGCGATGCCTGCAACGCTTTGTGGCTGAAAGAATTGGATGAGATCGAGGCAAAATAAACTTGCTGTTCTATCTCTGATTTCCATTATTTTCAATTCTTATCGCTTCACGGAGTTATAAAATAGCAAAAAGCTCCCTGCCTGGTTACCGTACAGCCGGTAAAACAGGCAGGGAGCATTTTGTTTGTTATTTTATGCCGCTTGGAATGACCACCGAGCGGCGGTCATCCGGGGCATCAGGTGCCGTAATGGGAAAGGAACTGTTTGGTGCGTTCCTCGTGCGGGTGTTCGATCACCTGGTGGGCAGGGCCTTCCTCGACCACCACGCCGCCATCCATAAACAGGATGCGGTCTGCCACATCGCGCGCAAAAAGACATTTCGTGCGTGACAATGATCATGGTAGTTTTCTGGTCGGCCAGATCGCGCAGAACGCGCAGAACTTCGCCGGTCAGCTCCGGGTCAAGGGCGCTGGTTGGTTCATCAAAGCAAAGGATATCCGGTTCGAGCGCCAGGGCGCGGGCAATAGCCACACGCTGCTGCTGGCCGCCGGAAAGCTGGTGCGGGTAATGGTTTTCCCGCTCCGAAAGGCCCATCTGTGCCAGAAGGGTGCGGGCTTTTTCTTCCAGTTCCGCATGAATCGCTTTGCGGTTGGCTTTATACTCCGGTTTTTCTTTTGCCAGCAGCTCCCCGGCCAGGGTAATGTTCTGCAAAGCCGTATACTGCGGGAAAAGGTTGAAGTTCTGGAACACAAGGCCGAAATGCAGGCGCTTTTTGCGCACTTCACTTTCACGGTGGGTGGCCGGGTCAGCGGCATCCCACAGGGTTTTGCCGTCCACACGGATCACACCGGTATCCGGCGTTTCCAAAAAGTTCAGGCAGCGCAGCAACGTTGTTTTGCCGGAGCCGGAAGAACCGATGATGGCCAGTGCTTCACCTTTTTCCAGGTTGAGAGAGATGTTTTGCAGCACATGGGTACTGCCAAAATTTTTGCTGATGCCGGTAACTTCCAAAAGTGCCATATGTACGTCCCCCTTACCGGAAATAGCTGAGCTTTTTTTCCAGCCAGTTGAACAGCAGGGTCATTGCCCCGACAAACACCAGGAAGAAAAGCGCGGTGGAGAACAGCGGCCAGATCAAGCCCTTGGCGCTGTATTCCTTTGCCATCATGATGATTTCCTTGTTGGCGATCACATTGGCAAGGGAGGTATCTTTGATCAAGGTCATGACCTCATTGCCCATGGGGGCCAGGATGCGCTTGATGACCTGCAGCAGCGTAACGCGGAAAAAAATCTGGCTCTTGGTCATGCCAAGCACCTGCCCGGCTTCCGTCTGGCCAACGGGAACAGACTCAATACCGCCGCGGTAAATTTCGGAAAAATAGCAGGCGTAATTGATGACAAACGCCACCACCGCCGCCAGCAGGCGGCCATTGGTGCTGGAACCCCAGGGACTGGCAAAGCCCATCAGACCGGGGCCAAGGTAGATAACGATGATTTGCAGCATCAACGGCGTGCCACGGATGATCCACACAAAGGTTTTGACCACGCCCCGCAGCGGTGTGAACCGGCTCATGGAGCCAAGTGACACCAAAAGGCCAAGCGGCAGGGCAAACAACAGCGTCAGCCCAAAAAGCTGACAGTTCATTAGGAAGGCGCTGGTCAGGCGGCTCCAAATCACACCCGCTTCCCCCATGATCAGTCTGCCAGGGTCAGGCCGTATTTGTCGGCCAGGGTCTGCATGGTACCGTCCGCTTTCAGTTCATCGAAAGCGGTATCCACAGCGGCGGCGACATCGCTGCCCTTGCGGAAAGCAGCACCGTATTCTTCCACATTCAGCTCATCCTTGATGACAAGGTTTGCATAGTCGGTGCCTTCGCCGATCATAGCGCTAGCCAGGGTCAGGTCCAGAACAGCGGCGTCAGCGGTGCCGGCAGCAACTTCCATCAGGCAGTCGGTCTGCACGCTCTTGGCAACAAAGTCTGCCTGCTGCAGGCCCTCGTCCTCTTCAATGGTAGTTTCGCCAGCAGATCCGGACTCAGCCACAACGGTCTTACCGGCAAGGTCTGCGGTGGAGGTGTAATCGGCATCAGCCTTCATCACAACCACCTGTGCATTCTTGACGTAAGGCTTGGTGCAGGCCATATTGGCCTCGCGGTCATCGGTCAGGGTCAGGCCGTTCCAGATGCAGTCAATGCTCTTGGCAGCCAGCTCGGTCTCTTTGGTATCCCAGTTGATCTCGACAAAATCCGGCTCCACGCCCAGCTTTTCACACACAGCTGTTGCCAGTTCGGTATCAAAACCGGTAAATGTACCGCTTTCATCGGTGTAGTTCATCGGCTCATACACGGTGTAGCCGATGGTCATTTTGCCCTTGTTCTGCAGGTAGGCCAAGTCGCTGTCTGCAGCGGCGCTGTCAGCGGTGGATGCTGCCGTGCTTTCGGCAGAGCTTTCCGTGATGCTTGCAGCTGCACTGCTGCTGGAGCCGCAGGCCGCAAGGCTGAGGGCAAACATGCCCGCCACAGCAAAAGAAATCAACTTTTTCATAACATTTCCTCCCTTATCTATACCAGTGCTGAGCAAGTTCTCCGCACCATTCCTGCAGTGCTGCACATTTGCACTGCACGCCAACCTTGCGCTTTAGTACACCGAAGAGGTTGACTATTAGTTTATAATACCCTCTTTTGCTATTTTTTGCAATACTTATTCATGATTCCTGCATAAAAAGGCAAAGCCGGCAGGGTTTGACTGCGGTTATGCAGCGCTTCCCTGCCGGTCATGGTTATCTTACCTCCACAACGGTGATATCCTGCGCGCTCAGGCCCTTGCACTTGCCTAAAACGGCATCCCGGATGCGGGTCACTTCATCCGCGGTCAGGGCGTCGTTTTCTGTCATAACGGTGATATCCGCGCGTCCCTCCCCAATGCTGACAACACAGTCCGCAAAGCCTTTGGATTTAATCAGGCTTTCAATGCTAGATTCCACCGTGATGCTGCTGATCTGGTTTTGCAGCTTTTGGGTAATGCTATCTTTTTCGCTTTCGCTCAAATCCGCACTTTTCAGTGTCTTTTTGATAGCGTCCAGTGCCTCGTCCCGCGCTTTGGAGCGGTTCAGGCGTGCCTGTTCAAAAAATTCCGTACCGGAATCCTTGCTGACGCTGACAAGCTGGGCTTCGCCGTAATTTTTGCCTGCCTGCCCGCCCGATTCCATTTCTTCCGCTGCATCCGCCTGGGCGGCGGTCTGAGGTTCACTTTCCAGCGGATCAAACACTGCCTGGGCGGTCATGGGTTCCACCGCCGCGTTTGTTTCCGGCTGCCGGGCGGCAGTCTGTACCGTATCCTCGTCAGCTTCCGCCGAAGTCTGCACAACGGCTTCCGGCGTTCCCGCCTGCGGGGTGCGCCCGGCGAACGACCAGTTCAAAAACACCGCACCGCCCAACGCCAGGGTAAGCGCCGCCAATGTAGCATACCGTTTGGTTGCTCTGCCTTCCATATCGTTAGCCCTCCCTATGATTGCATTTTGTTTACGGTAATATGGCTGGCCCCCACGCCGGTCAGGGCGCTGACCAGTTCTGTGATGCGGCGCTGGGTCCCGGCATTACCCCCGCCCTGGCAAAGCACGGCCACGCCGCGCACCTGCGGTGCCTGAACCGACTGCACCACCGGCTGTGCACCGGCCAGCAGATGGGTGCGCTGGCTGGCGGCGCTGCTGCGGGTGTCCTCGCTGGTTTTCTCTGTCCGGGTATCCGCTGCATAGGTGGTTTCCTCCCCGCAGTCCAGCGTTACCATAACAACGGTTTCGCCTGCGCCGTCCATGGCACGGATCAGGGCGGCAAGGCGGGTTTCCAGCTGCTGTTCATACTCCGCTGCCGTCTGGCTCTGCTGGCTGCTCTGCGCGGCATTTTGTGTGCTTTGCCCGGCTGGCAGCCATTCCGACATACAGAGCAGCAGCATGCCCGCCAGGCCGGATACCAGCAAGAGATTGATACGCTTTTTATCATCCTTCCACGCCGCCTGCAGCCAGGCGATGCTCTGTTTCGCGGTCATTGGGTGTTCTCCAGCGTATAGGGCAGGTCCCCCGCAAAATTTTGCAGCAGGGTTTCCGCCTGTTCCCGGTCCGCCGGGTAAACCAGCCGCACATGCACGCCGCCCGCCTGCGGCTGCACAACGGATTCGATGCCGCTTTGCCGCAAAAGCTTTTGCAGTGCTGCGGCGGATTCCTGCATGGCAAGCTCTGCGCCGTAAGCGGTATAGTCCTCGCCGGGGGCGCTCTGGCTGGCAAAGTTTTGGAGCTGCGCGTCAAAGTTTTGCCAGTTCAGGCCGGATACCGCATGGAGGACCGATGTTATAATATACAGCGTAAGCACCGCATTTATGACTGGCTTGAACCCATTTTGCGGCCAGAATGTCCGCACCAGCCCAGCCAAGGCGGACAAGATGCAGCAAACCAGTGCCGCGTGGCACAGCGTATCCATAAGTCAGCCCCCATTCCCGCCAAGCAGCAGCAACAGCGTGGATAGAATTACCAGAAAGAAATATAGTACCAAGATAGCCCCGCACAGCCGCGTCCCCTGGCCAAATAGGGTGCAGATCTGCTTGCTGCGCTTTTGCCCCAGTCCCGCCGCCAGAATGCCCATGCCGGAAAACACCAGCCAGTACAGCCCGCACTGCGCCAGCACCGGGGCAAACGCTGCCCCCAGGGCCGCCACCGCCGCCAACGCCAATGAGCCTTTGAGCAGTCCGATTGCGGCAGAAGCACTGCCCAGAGCCGCCGCAGCGGCATCCCCCACGACGGGCACGGCAGCACTCAGCACGCTTTTGCCGATTTTTAAGGCTGCGCGGTCAGTCCCGGCGGCCAACACATTTTGCAGCCCCAGCACAAAGGTAAACAGCATACCGCACAGTTTGAGCGCAAAGGTAAAACAGCGGGCAAACAGGTTTGCGGCATCGGCAATGCCACTATCCCCCCAAAGGGCCGCAGAAACGGAAAAGCAGAAATAGATTTGCAGCAGCGGCAGCAGTAAGTTTTGCAGCACTTCCGCCAGAAAAGCCGCCATGGCATAAAACATCGTGCTGTACACGGCAGCTCCGGCGGTTTGGCCCGCCAGCAGTGCTACCCCGGCAAACACCGGCACAAAACCGGATACATACAACTGGCTGGTGTTGGCTGCCTGGGCAACCTGCTGCACGAGAGATGTCATTTGATTCAGCGCAATGGTGCCAAAGCCGAGCACAGCCACAAGGTCCACACAGTCCCGCCAGGCACCACCGTCCGCCAGCAGCCCCACACAACTGGAAAGCAGCAAAAACAGCACCGCGCGCCGGGCCAGTTGCAGCGGCTGCCCCCAGGCGTTTTTCAGCCAACCAGCCAGCGTTTGCAGCAGCTCCTGCAAGGTAATGTGAACGAGCTTGTCCGGCGTCAGTTCGCTTTGCTGCAAAATCTGCTGCACCCCAGCGGGCAGTTCTGCCGCGGCGGCTGGCAGCGGGAAGGCTATCACGATAAAAAGGACAAAAACGAGGCCAGCAAGCTTTGCAGCAGAGGCAATGCCTGCAGCATAGCCAAAATGCGGCCCACGAATTCCATACAGAACGCGGCGGCAGCAAGGCCGGCTTCGCGGCAAAGGTCCGCCGCCAGCTGGGCCACAAAAGCGATGGCCAGCACCTGCAGCAGAATGCTGAACGAATCGCCGCCAGCCTGCCCGGCCAGCTGCTGCAGCCGGGCCAGCAGTGGGCGCAATTGATGCACCGCGAACCACAGCAGCCCCGCCGCGCCGCACAAAGAAAGCAGGAACGCAAAGCCGGGCTGGTCCTTTTTTAAGCAGAGCACCAGCACGCAGACGACAATGGCAAGGGCGGCCGCTTTTAAGATAAGCATCGTTATCCATGACCAATCACAAATCAAACAGCGCTTTGATCAGCACAAACAAATCGCTGATTTGGCGCACCAGCATGCTAAGTACCACGATCAAGCCCGCAAGGGTGGTCATCATAGCCTGATCCTCCCGCCCAGAGCGGGTGAGCAGCTGGTTGAGCACCGCAACAATAATGCCGGTGGCCGCAATTTTGAATACAAGATCAATGTTCATGATGGTTCCCCTATAAAAAGCCGGCCGCGCTTTCGCCTTTTCAGTTATCCCCTGCTTCACCCCGCGGGCCAGAGCAGAATGGCCGCCAGCAACCCGCCGCAAAGTCCCAGTTTAGGGGCAAGCACAGCGGCCTGCTGGGCGGCGGCATACTGGCCTTGGGCGGTGCGGTGGCACAGGGCGGCCAGCGTGCGCATGGTCTGCGGGGCCTGCTGCCTGCTGCACAGGGCAATGGTGTGCAGCCCGGCATGCAGCTCCGCTCCGCAGGTTTTAGCAAGCGGCGGGGGTAGGCGTAATTCCGCAAAGGATGCAGCATTCGGCGGGCAGTAGGCGGCAAACGCCGGGTGTTCCGCCGCGGCGGCCAGCAGCTCCGCACTGGGCAGGGCGCAAAAGGCAAGCTGGTCCGCCAGATAAGTAAGCAAACGCTCAAAGCCGCACACCGCCCGCCACTGTGCCCACAGCCGCTGGCAGTACGCCTGGCCGGCAGCAAAGCCTGTACACACCAGCAGCACAGCCCCCAGCAAACGGCAGTACAGCATCATGCCAGGGTGCGGACCTTCACTGCATGGCCGGGGTTCACGCGGCCATCCAGCAGTACCAGGGTTTCAAAGGCCCCCATCGCCAGCAAGCGGGCAGTGGGCGGTTTGCGGTTCAGCGCTTCCAGGGTATCGCAATGGACACTTGCCACAAACACCACGCCGCAGGCCAGGCCCGCTTCCACGGCCTGGAGGTCCGCCTGGGTGCCCAGCTCATCACACACGATGACCTGAGGGTTCATGCAGCGCAGCGCCATCTGGATGGCCTGCGCTTTGGTGCAGCGGGTGTAGGCATCGCAGTGTACGGTGTGCCCCGCCGTCAGCAGCTCGCCGCGCTCGTCCGCCACGCAGAAAATGCGGCGGGCGGTATCCAGATAGCGGATGATGCTGCGCAGGAAAGTTGTTTTGCCGCTGCCCGGCGTGCCTACGACCAGAATCCCGCCATTCAAGGCATCCAACGTGCGGCGAAGCTGGGGCGGCAGGACACAGGGCACCTGGCGCGCAACGCGGAGATTGAGAGATGTAATATCGGCAAAGCCCGCCGGGCCACACACCCCTGCCACCCCCACACGGCTGCCGCCGGGCAGGGTGAAATAGCCCTGTTTCAGCTCGTCCTCATAGGCATAGGCGGAGTCCCGGCAGAGGGCGGCAAAGCAGCTGCGCAGCATGCGCGGGCCGATAGCAAGGGCGGTTTGTGCTGCAGGCAGCAGCTGCTGCGCCGGCTGCCAGGCCCCGCCCACCGTAAACTGCACTGCCTGCCCGGCGCGCAGGCGGATTTCCTGCACGCAGGCGGCGCATTCCGGCGGCATGGCTTTGAGCTCGGTGCGCAGCGGTTCCGGCAAGAACTGGATCACGGAATAATACTCGTCCATTTGGGGTATCACCTCCACACCCCCACTGTATTCCGGGCAGCGGAGCAGTAGAACCAGCCGCGGCAAATTGTATGCAGCGGGCAGATTTCCACTGTGGCACAGTAGATTTTCCCGGTGGTTCCTGCTATACTGGAAGCAAAGTAAACGCTGCGTTGAATGCTGCTCAAAGGAGGGTATCTTTATGGATAAGTTCAGAACGGTTGCGCCCATCATCCTGATGCTTCTTACCGCACTGGTTGTGTTCTATAGCCTTTCCGGCAGCGGATTTGGCGGTACCATTTTGTTTGCCATGATCGTGGGCTTTGCCTGCGTGATCTATGTACTGGATAACCGCGAGTGATAACGCAAAGCAAAGGAGCTGCATGGGTATGGCCCGCCGGGAATTGATTTATGATATTGAGCGTTACTGCCCGTTCAATGAGCAGGAAGAAAAGGACAAAGCCCTGATTTTGAATTGGATCAAAACAAATGATAACGCATTCAGCCGCGAAAACGCCGTGGCACACATGACGGCATCCGCCTGGGTGGTAAACAAGGACCGCAGCAAGGTGTTGATGGTATACCACAATATTTACCACTCCTGGTCCTGGCTGGGCGGGCACGCGGATGGCGAAACCGATCTGTTGGCTGTTGCCATTCGCGAGGTAAAAGAGGAAGCAGGAATCCGGCACGTACAGCCGGTTTCCAAAGAGATTTTCTCGCTTGAGTCACTTACCGTGGATGGGCATGTGAAGCATGGATGCTATGTTTCCAGCCATCTGCATCTGAATGTAACTTATCTGCTGGAAGCCGACTCTGAGGAAGCGGTTGCCATTAAGGCGGACGAAAACAGCGGTGTGGCCTGGTTTACGCCGGAAGAAGCACTGGTAAAATCCACCGAGTCGTGGTTCGTGGAGCATGTGTACGCAAAGCTGCTGGAAAAGATGAAAACGATTTAGGGCAATACCGCATAATTCTAAGTGCCGATACAGCGAGCGAGGCACGGCAGCTGCCGGAGCGGTGCTTAAGCCGTCAGGCGGGAATTGTGCGGTGTTGCCTTAGAGGTTTCACAAGATTCCACTATTAAAAGATGCAAAAAGGAGCAGCCAGATTAACCGGCTGCTCCTTTTATTTTTGTCTGTTTTTACGGTACCGCAAGATTTCAGTTTTCACAAATCATGCCGTAGCCATAGCGGTCATCCCCAAAATCGCGTTTATTGACCAGCTTTACGCCAAAGTGGTCGTATTTATCGCATTCCAGTTTTTCGTCTGTTTCGATCACCAGCGGTAAGTCATAGCTTTTGGCTGTTTGCAGTGCAAAATCCATCAGCTGGCGCATATAGTCCTGATGCTGGTATGGTTCCGGGATAGGCCAAAAGCTGAACGATCACATCCTTCCGCTTTTGTTTGCGCATGATGGCAAGAAAATGATGGATGGCTGAGTGTGACACCGTGATTGTCTTGCGGGTGTTGCTGGCAGCTTTCTGCATGGCAAATTGTATTTGTTGGATTTGATAACCCCGCTTCCTTATTTTATGTATAGGTATAAAATGGGAAACTTGAAAACAAACTGAAAACTGTCGGAAAAAGCAAAAAATCCCCGCAGCCAACGAGAAATCAGCTGCGAGGAAATTGAAAACATTCTGAAAATAGCAGGATTTATTCTGTTTTTTCTCAAAAAAATTGCCCTCTTCCCTGCCAAATTCCAGAAAGCGGAAGAAAAAGTGGGCTTCAGGGTGGGCAAACCGCCCAAAAACGGTTGGACAACACTGTAAAACCGTGTCTAAAAATTGGTTGGCGAAATATTGGTTGGCGAAATCGCCAATTTTCGGCGATACAACAAAAAAGACTGTGACATCTTTTTCATCACAGTCTTATGGAGGTGACGGGCAGATTTGAACTGCCGAATGAGGGTTTTGCAGACCCTTGCCTTACCACTTGGCCACGTCACCATAATAAGCAAAAAGCCGGCGTAAACCGGTTCCTTGCTGTTTGTCTGGAGCGGCCGACGAGGCTCGAACTCGCTACCTCCACCTTGGCAAGGTGGCGCTCTACCAGATGAGCTACGGCCGCATACTGCAGTTTCTTTACCCTGAAACTGCAAAACAGGTGGTGCCTCCGATCGGAATCGAACCAATGACACGGGGATTTTCAGTCCCCTGCTCTACCGACTGAGCTACAGAGGCATAATGGCGACCCGGATCAGGCTCGAACTGACGACCTCTAGCGTGACAGGCTAGCGTTCTAACCAACTGAACTACCGGGCCACAGAGGAAAGAGCCAACCTGATTCGCCTGCAAAGCCTGCACAATGTGCAAACCAGCTGCCTGAAACCAAATCTCCGAAATGGAGCGGCCGACGAGGCTCGAACTCGCTACCTCCACCTTGGCAAGGTGGCGCTCTACCAGATGAGCTACGGCCGCATGGCGGAGAGTTTGGTTTTGTCGCGCTCTCTCTCCGGGCGACGAATGCTATTATATGGCATTCGATGTAAAAAGTCAAGCTTTTTTCGCCTATTTTTTCAAAGTCATACGTTTACTGCTTTTCTACGGTGTCCGGCCAGTTTTTCAGCAGGTCATTCAGGTCTACTTTGTACTGTTTGCCGCAAAACTGGCAGTTGACCTCGGCAATGGGGTCTTCATCGCGCAGTTTTTCCACCTCTTTTTTGCCAAGGCTGCGGATGGTGCGCTCCACGCGGTCCAGGCTGCAATCACAGCAATAGTCAATGCGGGTGGAATCCAGCAGTTCGGGGTTAAAGCCGTCCAGCGCCATATTCAGGATATCGGGAATACTTTTACCCTGCTGCAGCAGGGTGGTAACGCCGGGCATTGCGCCGATATTCTTTTCCAGGCGGGTGATCTCATCCTCGGTTGCGCCGGGCATGAGCTGCACGATAAAACCGCCCGCGCACTGCACCGTCAGATCCGGGTTGACCAGAACGCCCAGCGCGCAGACCGTTGGTGTCTGCTCACTGATGGCAAAATAGTTGGTGATATCCTCGGCAATCTCACCGGAAACCAGCGGCACCTGGCCAATATAGGGTTCCCGCATACCAAGGTCGCGGATCACATCCAGCGTGCCATCCTTACCCACGGCAGCGCCGACGTTCAGGTGGCCGTCCGCGCGCGGGGGCAGCTCCACGATGGAGTTTTCGACATAGCCTTTTACATCGCCCGCGCCGTTGGAAACGGCCAGAATACGGCCCGCCGGGCCGCCGCCCTTGATCTGTACGGTGACAGAATCAGAATCCGATTTGAGCATCTGGCCCATCATGGCAACACCGGTCAGCAGGCGGCCCAGGGCTGCGGTGGTAACGGCGCTGGTTTTGTGCAGCTGCTCCATTCGGCGCACAACGGCGGTGGAATCAATGCCATAGAACAGGATGCCGCCATTTTCCGAAATGCCGCGCAGCAGGTTGCTGCTGTTTTCATTTTTTGTTTCACACATAGAATCAATGACCTCCCGAAGCAGGGGTGCGGCGGTTAGGCCGGGGTGCCGTCTGCTTCCTGTGTATACTGCTTGACTGCCGTGATGATCCAGCGCTGGCTGTCCGGCCGGACAGGGCCAAAGCTTTCGCCATCGGCAATTTTGACCGGGTCAAAGCCGTATCTGGTTAGCAGCGCTTTGACGGTATCAAGCGGGTAGCTGTATTCCGAGAAAGATTCATGGAAGTCTTCCCCGGTATCTTTATAGTGGATATCAATGCTGAGGTCCACGCGACCTGTCTGTGGGTCATAGCGGTTGCTCCAGCGGCAGGCGGCGTCATCCTCATCAAAATCAAAAGTCTGGCCGGAAAGCACTTTTTCATGCTTATAGGGTGTGTTCAGGTCAAACACAAAAACGCCGTCTTTTTCCATAAAGAACGCGGCTTTTGCGATGGCCTTTTCAAAGTTTTCCAGCGGACCGATGTGGTTATAGGTATCGAAAGTAGAAACCGCGGCGCGGATGGTCCCGTACAGGTCCAGCTGCAAAAGGTCCTGGCACAGCAGCATGGGGTTGGTCAGCGGCAGGCCAAGGGCATCGGCTTTGTCCCGCAGGACGCTGAGCATCTCTTCCGAAACGTCAATGCCGATCATATCGTACCCAGCCTGGGCCAGCATCAGGGTCAGCTCGCCGGTGCCGCAGCCGAAATCCGCCACAATGCCATCCTGGATGCCGTGGGCTTTCAGCTCCTCGGTCACATAGGCGAACAGCGCATCATAATCAGCTGCGCCGTTGAACTCGTCATAAAAATAGGCAAATTCCTGATACGCCATGGTTTAGGCCTCCGGTGCCAGGCAGGCATCCAGATACTGGCGCAGTTCTTCGACCCCGATCCCCTTTTCGGCGCTGGTCAAAAACACCTGCTTGCAGCCATAGGGGGCGCAGGTGATGCGGAACTCTTCCAGCTGGGCGGTCATCTCAGATTTTTTGAGCTTATCCGCCTTGGTCAGCGCCACAACAAAGGGAATCCGGTGGAAGTGCAGGTATTCCATCATCTGCACATCGTCCGCGCTGGGGGCATGGCGGCTGTCCAGCAGCTGCACCAGCACATTCAGCGCGCGGTCCGCTTCAAAATAGCTGTTGATCAGCTCGTCCCAGCGCTCACGGTCCGCATTGGACACCTTGGCGTAACCATAGCCGGGCAGGTCCACGAAGTAGGCGGTATCCACACGGTAAAAGTTGATGGTTGCCGTTTTGCCCGGCGTTGCGCTGACGCGCGCCAGATTTTTGCGGTTGCACAGCCTGTTGATCAGGCTGGATTTGCCCACGTTGGAACGGCCGGAAAAGACAAATTCCGGGCGGTCGCTTTCCGGCAGCTGGCTGGAAAGGCCATAGGATGCCTGAAATTCACTGCGATTATAATTCATAAATACAACTCCCTTTTCCGGCTTTTCCGCGTTGGTCACATCACGGCAGCAGGTTCCTTGGCGGTGCTCTGCTCGGTTGCGATCAGCTGGGTAGCCTGCGGCATGGTGCGTTTGTGGGCAGCGGATGCTGCGGGCAGGATGAGTGCATGTTTGAGCACCTGAGAAAGGTCACTGACGGGGATGAACTTGACGGCCTTTTTGACCTCCTCATCCACCTCGTACAGGTCGGGCTTGTTGGCTTCAGGGATGAGCACGGTGGAAATGCCCTCGCGGAAGGCTGCCATGCTCTTTTCTTTCAGGCCGCCGATGGGCAGAACATTGCCGTGCAGGGTGATTTCGCCCGTCATGGCAAGGTCGTGGCGAACCGGAATCTCGGACAGCGCAGAAATCAGCGCGGTGGTCAGGGTGACACCGGCGGAGGGGCCGTCCTTGGGTACAGCGCCTTCGGGGGCATGGATATGGATATCGGTGTTCTTGAACTTATCCGGCGCAATGTGGTAGGTTTCGGCATGTACGCGGGCATAGGTCAATGCCAGGTGAGCGCTCTCTTTCATTACATCACCCAGGCTGCCGGTGATCTCCACCTTGCCGGATCCGTTGGGGATGATGGAAACTTCGATGGGAAGCATCTCTCCGCCCACGCTGGTCCAGGCCAGGCCGTTGGCAATGCCAACAGCATCGGTGCGGGAAATAAAGGTCGGCTTGACCTTTTCGGGACCGAGCATTGCTTTGACCATGGCAGGGGTAACATTAATCTTATCTTTCTCCCCTGCGGCGATCTTTTGAGCGCACTTGCGCAGCACGGCGGTGATGGTGCGCTCCAGAGTACGCACGCCAGCTTCGCGGGTGTAGCCGTCAATGATCTCATACAGCGCCGCCGGGGCCATGGTAACGCGGGATTCCAGGCCGTTATTTTTGAGCTGTTTGGGCAGCAGATGGCGGCGGGCGATGTTGAACTTTTCCACGCGGGTATAGCTGGGCAGTTCAATCACATCCATACGGTCATACAGCGGGCCGGGAATGTGGGAAGCATCGTTGGCGGTGGTAATGAACAGCACGTTGCTGAGGTCAAACGGGATATCAAGATAGTTATCCTTAAAAGTCTTGTTCTGTTCAGGGTCCAGCACTTCCAGCAGGGCGCTGGAAGGATCGCCGCGGTAGTCCCCCGCCAGCTTGTCGATCTCATCCAGCAGGATGACCGGGTTGGAGGACTTGGCGGTATTGATGGCGCTGATGATGCGGCCGGGCATTGCGCCGATGTATGTACGGCGGTGGCCGCGGATCTCGGCCTCATCATGCACGCCGCCAAGGCTCATGCGGGCAAAGTTGCGGTCCATGCAGGCGGCAACGGAGCGCGCAATGGAGGTTTTGCCGACACCCGGAGGGCCGACCAAGCAGATGATCTGGCCCTTGACATCCGTATTGAGCTGGCGGACGGCCAGAATTTCCAGAATGCGCTCCTTGACCTTTTCCAGACCATAGTGGTCATGGTCCAGCACCTTGCGGGCATGGGCCTGGTTCAGATCATCCTTGGTAAAGGTGTGCCAGGGCAGGCCGATGACGGTATCCAGATAGCTGCGAATCACGCTGATTTCGGCCTGATTGCCGGCCATTTTGCCAAGGCGCTCGCATTCTTTCAGCAGCTTTTCCTCGCTGGCGGCATCCAGGTGCAGGTCCTGAATCTTCTGGGCATACTTTTCCGCTTCGGCACGGGTATCCTCGGCATCGCCCAGTTCTTCGCTGATGATGTGCATCTGTTCCCGCAGGTAGTAATCACGCTGGTTTTTATCCATCTGGACGTTCACTTTATCGTCCAGTTCTTTCTCAATGGCCAGCACTTCACATTCCTGGCGCATCACAAGCAGGAGCTTTTCCAACCGGCTGGGGATGGAATTTTCCTGCAGAATGGTCTGCTTGTCCTCATATTTCAGCAGCAGGTTGGCCGGCATATATTCGCTCAGGTAGAGCGGATTATCCGAGGAGACGATGTTATACACCACATCCTTGGAGATTTGCGGGCTGTAGGAGAGATACTCCTCAAAGCACTCTTTCAGGCTGCGAACCAACGCCTCGGTCTGGGTGCGCTTATCTGGTGCCACACCGCGCACGGGAGCGGGGCGGACATCAGCCTGCAGGTATTTGCCACTGGCATCCAAGTCCAGCAATTTGGCACGGGACTTTCCTTCTACCAGTACCTTGACCAGATCTTCGGATACACGCAGCACCTGCTTAATTTCCGAAATGACGCCATAGGCATACAGATCCTGGGCAGTGGGCTCCTCGGTCTCCATATCCTTTTGTGCAATCAGAAAAATATTGCTGTTGGCGTGCATGGCAGCCTCGATGGCGGCAATGGACTTCTGGCGGCCCACCTCAAAGTGGACCACATTATTGGGGAACACCACCAGCCCGCGCAGTGCAACCACCGGCAGGTGCATGGCGTTATGGGCCACACGAACCCTTACTTTTGCTTCTGACATATCTTTCCCTCCCCGGGCCAGCTGGCCGCGGATTTTATTTCAAGTACGGCAATCAGCGCTTTGTTCTGGCGCGTTTACCATGGTTTTATTTTGCTTTTGCCTGCATCGGGCATTCGTACAGCCCACGGATGACCGCGCTGCCGCAGGCAGGCCGCGGCAGCAGCACATTCAACGCAGATGGCAGAACTTCCGCTTTCAACTCCATCACCGGGGCACACTCGCCATCAATTGTGGCAATGATGGGGCGGTTGTCCAGCACCTGCATTTCCACGCTGCGGGCACGGTAAAAGGTCATAAAGCTGCGGAACTCCGGCACGATGGTATCGGCATCCTGCATGTGCCGCCCGGCTTTGTATTTGGCCAAAATTCCCGCAACCTGAATGCGGGAGATGGGTTTGACCAGCACAATATCGAGCAGGCCGTCATCCATGGCTGCATAGGGCGCAGCCTGATAACCGCCGCCGTAATAGCCGCCATTACAGATGGCCGCCATCATATAAGTACCGGTATACTCTTTGCCGTCGATCGCAACGCGCAGCTTGTGGCCGAAGCGGCTGAGCATAGCCTGTAGAATCGAGAGCGTATAGGCTGCTGTTCCCCCGCATCCCGGCAGCCGCCGGAATTTTGGGATGCCATATGCCACCTGAGCGTCCAGCCCGGCGGCGCAGATATCGATTCCGATACCAAGGGATGTTTGCAGCAGGTCCACCCGGCAGGGCTGTGCCTGCAGCTGGGCGGCAAAATCTAAAAAAGGCGCTTGGCCCGCCGCGCCGAAGTTGCGCACATAGTCGTTCCCGCTGCCGCAGGGCACACAGCCGACCGCTACATTCGCGCTGCCTGCCGCGCCCTGAACCAGCTCGTTCAGCGTTCCATCTCCACCGCAGGCATACAGCGCCACCGGGGTACCGGATGCCGCATACCGGTGGGCTGCTTCGCGAGCCTGACCGGCATACTGTGTGACAACAATTTGAGGCTGGGGCAGCTGGAGCTGGCGGGCCGCCGCCTGGATCTGGGGCACAAGCTCTGCGCTTGCATCCCGTTTTCCTGCAACGGGGTTGATGAAAAATACCTGTTCCACCGCGGTGCTCCTTCTGCCCAATAGGAACCGCTTTGCCCTTCACGGGGGTAGCAGCTCTTATTTCTGGCTCCAAAAATACAGAATATATTGTATCTGGTTTGGCTGTAAATAGCAAGTGCTTACTACAAGATGTTACAATTTGTGCGGATAAAATTCACAAGATGTTCGATTTTGTCCGATTTGTCCGCTCTATTTTTGCCTGCTGTTATTCGCGCGGGCGGGCCAGGGCATCGCGGCGGAACGCCTGCATGGCGGCTTCGTCCTCAAAGCTGGCAATGTACAGCTGGTCCCCCATTTCGCGGGCCAGAACTTCCGGCAGGCGCGGAGCCGCGTTCAGGCAGGAGCGGTACTTTTTCAGCAGTTCCTCATGCGGCATGCGGTAGCGCAGTTCATCGTGGCGGCCCGCACAGCAGCAGTAGCGGTGGTAACGCGCCAGCGGATGGTGCGCAGCGCCGAATGCCACCATATCGGCCCAAATCTGGTACAGGTCCAGCCCGCCGGCATAGTTGAGCATATCCACCGTATAGCCACCAGCCGGGCGCATGTTGACTTCCAGCCCCAGGATATCCCCCGCATTGCCCAGACTGGGCTTGGCGGTTTTCAGGCGGAAAAATTCCAGGTGGAAAAAGCGGCTTTTGGCACCAAAGGCTTTCAGGGCAGCTTCGCCCATTTTGCGCAGTTCGGGGCTGATTTCCGGTGCAACATAGTACCACATCGACTTTTTGCCATGGGCAATCTCCATGATGCTGTCCGGCGTAACATGGCTGGCGGCATAGATCGGCTCGGCATTGGCATCGGCCACGCCGTCAAAGGTCACGATCTCACCATCCACAAATTCTTCCAGGATATAGTTGGCCGCATTGGGGCCCTCCTGCTGGAAAAATTTGTTCAACTCGGTTTTATTCTTGAACTTATGGGTGCCATTTGCCCCCACGCCGTTATCTGGCTTGGCAATGACGGGCCAGCCGACAGTTTTGGCGAAATCCTGGGCCTCCGTTACATCTGCCGTCACACACCAGCGGGCGGTGGGGATACCGGCTTTCTGGTAGTAGGTTTTCATCACGGATTTGCGCTTAAACTTTTCGATCTCAGCGGATTTAATGCCGGTGGTGATATTAAAATCTGTCCGCAGGCGGGCATCCTGTTCCAGCCAATATTCATTGTTGCTTTCTACCCAGTCGATCTTGCCATACTTGAAAGTGAAAAAGCCCATGGCGCGCAGCATTTCATCATAGTTTTCCATGTTGTCCACACGGTAATACTCGGTCAGTGCGCTTTTGAGCAGGGCGGGCAGCGTTTCGTAAGGGGCATCGCCAATGCCAAGCACATTTACGCCATTGGCACGCAGGCGGTCACAAAAATTCCAGTAATTTTCCGGGAAATGCGGTGAAATAAAAACAAAATTCATTTTTCCTGTACCCCTTTTCCGGCCGCCGCAGCGGCATGAAACTTTAGGCAATACCGCACAATTCCCGCCTTGCGGCTTAAGCACCGCTCCGGCAGCTGCGGCACGGCATCTGCGTTGCCAAAATGCTCGATAAGACATCCAGTATTATCTGCGCTTTTGGCTTGGCATCTGCCGCACCTCGCTCGCCGTATCGGCACTTAGAATTATGCGGTATTGCCTTTATTATTTTGTATAATTTTACATTATATCCACTGTTGCGGCGGGATGCAAGGTGTTTTTCGCCCACGGTGGATTGCTGCCATGCCCGGCATGGGGCAGATTCGGCATGGTTTGCGTTGATATTTTACTGCGTGTATATTATAATAAAGTTGTTTTATTGTTTGATATTTAGGGCAACACCGCACAATTCCCGCCTCGCGGCTTAAGCACCGCTCCGGCAGCTGCGGCACGGCAGCTGCGTTGCCAAAATGCTCGATAATGTCGGGTTGCGGTACCCGCATCGTGCTTCGGGGGCAAAAGCCCCTCGCACTCTGCGACCGCTGCCCCTGCTTCGGTTCGCTGTTTCCGCCACTGGCGGCGCTCACCTTTGCAGCATCCAGTATTATCGAGCATTTTGGCTTAGCATCTGCCGCACCTCGCTCGCCGTATCGGCACTTAGAATTATGCGGTATTGCCTTAGCTTATATCAGCTTTCAAATTTTATTTCTTTGCCTCAAAGGATGTGTTACTACTGGCAAAAAATTCAACTTTACCAAAACTTATCCGCAATGGGCGGTTGTTCCTCGGTGGTGTCCTGCTGGGGGTACTGGTGTTTGTGCTGGTGTTTGGGGTCAGCACACTGGATGTAACCAACGATGCCTTTTGCCGCGGTGGGTATATTGAAAAGGACATCCAGCAGCATTATGCCGGGTGGCTGTTTTACCGCCAAAGCTCCGCTGGCTGGCCGCTTTGCATTGCCCGCGGCATCAACTACCCGGATGGGCTGAGCGTTGCTTATACCGACTCTATCCCGCTGGTGGCTGCCCTGTTAAAGCCGGTTGCCAACCTTGTGGGCGGAACGTTCCAGTATATGGGGTGGTTCACGCTGGTCTGCTTTGCGTTGCAGGGCGGGTTTGGCGCGCTGCTGGCAGGGCTGTTCCTGCCGGGGTGCGCGGCACCGCTTGCGGCGGACCTGCTGTTTGTTACCAGTCCGGTTTTGTTTGAGCGTGTGTTCCGGCATACCTCGCTGGGGGCACAGTTTTTTGTGCTGGCTGCACTCTATTTTTATTTTGCTGCACGGCGCAAAGGGCAGTATGCCTCCCGCGGGCTGTTTGTGCTGAACGTGCTGGCGGTAGGCATCCACCCCTACTTTCTGCCGATGACCTATGCCATCACACTGGCACTGCTGCTGGAATATGCACTGCACAACCGCCAGCTTGCGGGGCCCGGCCTGTACCTTGCCGCCAACTTTGGCGGCACGGCACTGCTGGGCTGGGCACTGGGGCTGCTGTACGGCAGTGCTTCCAGCGGCGGGCAGGCATTGTACGGCTATTTCTGCATGAACCTGAATGCGCTGTGGAACCCTGTGGGGGTAAACGGCGTGCTGTACAGCCGGGTGCTGCCCGCACAGAACCAGGTTTACGGCAATTATGATGCCTTTGCCTACCTGGGGCTGGGCGTGCTGATTGCCCTACCCATTGCGGTGGTTTTGCTGCGGCGGCAACTGGGCGGCATGCTGCGCCGCCACTGGGCATTGGCCTGCTGCTGCGCGGTTTTAACGGTGTTTGCCATCAGCAATGTGATTACCGCAAACGGCGCAACGCTTGCCACGCTGCCGCTGCCCGCTTCGCTGATCAAACTGTTTTCCATCTTCCGTTCCAGTGGGCGGTTGTTCTGGCCAATCTATTACCTGCTGATGTTGCTAACCCTTGTGGGCCTTGCCCGGCTGAAAGGCCGCTGGCTGCTGGCGGGTGCTGCCCTGCTGGCTGTGGTACAGGTTTGGGATGTAAGCCCCTGCATGGTGCAGCGCAGTGCGGCAATGCTGCAGGCCATGCAGGCCGATGCGTTCCCCACCGAGATGGAGAGCGATTTCTGGCAGGCAGCGCAGCAGTATACGGCGGTTGTCTCAATGGATGAAATTCAAGATGACGCGTTGCATCTAGCCCTGTTTGCCGCGGACAACGGCATGACGACCAACGACCCGTTTGCCGCCCGCTATGATGAAACGGCACTGGCCGCCCAACGGGAAACGCTGCTAGCGGAGCTTGCTGCCGGAACCGTGCGGGAGGATACGTTGTACCTGTTTGCAGAGGAAGGTGCCTTTTTGCAGGCCGTGGAACCGGTGAAGGACAATGCCTGGTGCGGCAGGGTAACGAGTACGGACGGCACATGCAGCTGGTATGTGATTGCGCCGGGGCTGCAGGGGCAGAACTTTGATGCGCTGTGCACCCCCCTATGACGAAAATTATCCCCTGCGCCTTGCGGATTACACTGACGCCCTGTGGAACCGCGGTGTGCTGGACGAAACGAAACAGGTATGCTTTGCAGATTCCCCCTTTGTGCGCCGCAAGCTGGAACATGCCAGTGTGCTGTGCGCCGATGGGAAAGAATACACAATTAAAACGATTGACGACCACGATGCAGGCTGGCTGATGGTGACACTGGATATCCCGGACGCGACCGTTTTGTGGGATAAAGAATTGGAGAGTAAATAATGCAGGAACTACATGTAAAAAGCCTTTTGCCCGTGCGGCTGGACAAATACCTGATGGAGCAGTTCCCTGCCCTGGGGCTGGGGCGGCTGAATAAGGCACTGCGGGAAAACAAAATTAAGCTGAACGGCAAAAAGCAGCCCCTTGCCACCCGTGTGCAGAACGGTGATGTGATCCGCGTTTACCTGCTGGACGACCAGCTTGGACTGACCTCCCAGGAGGGGCCGGAGTTTTTGCAGGCACGCGCCCCGGCGGAATTTATTTATGAAAACGATGATTTGATCGTGGCCAACAAGCCCGCGGGTATCCCGGTGGATGGCGACGAATCTGACACCCTGCTGAACCGCGTACTGCGCCGCCTGTATGAGGAAAAGCGGTGGGACGTTGCCCATGAGCCGCGCCTGTGCCACCGGCTGGACACCGGCACCAGCGGCCTTGTGCTGCTGGCAAAGACCGCGGCGGCGGAAGAATTTTTGGTAAACGCCATCAAAGAGCGGTTGATTCGCAAAACTTACCTGTGCGTAACCTTTGGCCGTCCGGTACCACCCGCTGCCACGCTGCACAGCTTTTTAACGAAAGATTCTGTGCATGGCATTGTGCGCATTCTGGACGAGCCGAAATCCGGTGCAAAAGAGATCATTACCGCATATGATACCATTGCCGTCAGCGGACGTTTGGCCCTATTACGGGTGGAGCTGGTAACGGGCCGCACCCACCAGATCCGCGCTCATCTGGCCAGCATTGGCTGCCCGATTTTGGGCGATTCCAAGTATGGCAACAATGCCGCCAACCGGGAGCTGAAGCTGAAATATCAGGCTCTGTGCGCCTGGGAGCTGGCGTTCCCCAAAAAGATCAGCGACCCACAGTTTGCCGCTTTGGCTGGCAAGGTGTTCCGCGCACCCAAGCCATGGTATTACCAGCAGGTACTGGATGGAACGCTGAAATAAGCGTTATGCGCCAGGGGATTGATTTTTCGCATCCTGCATGCTTTTACTGCTTTATGATTGCTGCCTTGCAAATTTAATCACAAGCTCTAACCACATTTTCCTATATTCCTGATGGCAGCAATAAGCACAGACACGGAATAGAACAAATAGAAAACCAGCCGCCGGTTTCAGGGATTTTCCCCTGCCCGGCGGCTGGTTTTGGTTTATTTTGCTTTATCCTGCCCGGATAAATATCAGCGGGTCAGCCCGCCTTTGCCGATAAACAGCAGGCGATCAGGCGATGACAAAGTGGTAGATCAGCGACACAGCAATGATGAGCGCACAGACCACTGCGGTGATGGGCGGTGCCCAATGGATGATACGCTCGGCCATTACATCGTCCTCGCTCTCCTCGTCATCGTCCGCATAACGGCCACGGCGGGGTTCTTCGTCATCGTCGCTTTCCTCTTCCTCATCATCGAACATGCGGGTATGCTCGTCCTCTTCATCCTCTTCATCGGCAAACAGATGGCCTTTGGGGACATAGCGGCGCACGCGGTCCATTTCGGCGTTGGTTGCTTCGTCGTCCTCTTCTTCCGGTTCCTGGGCCGGGGCGGGCGGGGTGAACTGTGCGGTGGGCTCCTGGCTGATGGCTGCCTGAGCCGCGGCGGCGGTGGCAGCGGCCTGGGCTGCCTGGGCTGCCTGGGCTGCTGCGGGGTCAACGCCATTGGCCACGGCGTTGATTTCGCGCTGCTGCTGTTCGGCGGTCTGCCGGGCTTCCTCCAGGATGCGGGTCAGGGTTGCCTTGATGTAAGCGCGGTCGCCGCCGCACTCGCTGCAGACGGAAACAGCTTCCTCGTTGGGGTGGAACGCGCCGCAGGCGCAGAACCAGCCGTTTTCGGTATCCTGCGGGACGCAGGTCAGCATCTTATTGTTGGTGCGGGTCTGAAGTGTGCGGGCAATAGAGCCAGGCAGCACACGGGGGGCCTGCAGGCGGACACGCTTATAATTACGCAGATCCACGCCGCGGCCGTTCAGGAAAGCACGGTCCTGCTCAATTTCCACGCTGGAAACCGGCGTATCGCTGACAAACACAGCGTCATCGGCACCAAACAGTTCGCCGGGCTGCACATTGAGCTGCTCATAATAGAAATCATCCTCGCACAGGATCTGACCAGAAGCATCTTTGCATTTGAAGTGGATGATAAAGCCGGTCAGCGGTTCTGTGCCAACATTCTTAAAGGTCAGGCAGACCGCAACTTCACCCGTGACATCCCCTTTCAGCAGCTCAACACGGACAAACTGGACCGGGCTGCCGGCAGTGTAATAATTGGCACGGGATTGCGCCATCAGGGAAAAATTTTGATCCATTGTGTTTCACCTTGCCTCAATTTTCATCAGACGGTTCGGAGGGCTGTTCCGGCGCGGCGGGCTGCTCTGCCGATGCAGGGGCTGCGGCAGGCGCGGGGGTATCCAGCCCAAAGGGTGCCAGGTTTTCGCCTTTCATCAGGGCGTCAAACTCTTCGCCGCTGATCTTTTCGCGTTCCATCAGCACACCGGCCACACGGTGCAGCTCAGTCATGTGCTCGGTCAAAATGCGGCGGGCCGTCTCGTAAGATTCATCCATAATATCACGGATCTCATTATCAATTTCGGACGCCGTATTTTCGGAATAGCCCTTGCCCTGGCCAAAGTCTCGGCCAAGGAAGGTTTCGCCAGGGTCGGTGCCATAAACCACCGGGCCCATGCGCTCCGAGAAGCCATAGCGGGTCACCATGGCGCGGGCGGTATCCGTGGCACGCTGCAGGTCGTTGGAAGCACCGGTGGAGATATCCTCCAGCACCAGCTGCTCGGCCACACGGCCGCCCAGCAGGGTCACAATGCTCTCCTGCATGGCGGTCTTGGTCACATAGCTGGCGTCCTTATCCGGCAGATACATGGTAAAGCCGCCTGCCGAGCCACGCGGGATAATGCTGATCTGGTGCACGGGATCATGCGTTTTGCAGAAATAGCCGGTAATGGCGTGGCCGGCCTCGTGGTAAGAGGTCAGGCGCTTTTCGGCATCGGTCACAACGCGGCTCTTCTTTTCGGGGCCAGCCACAACCTTGATGGAAGCTTCCTCGATTTCGGGTTCGGTGATGGCCTTTTTGCCCTTGCGCGCAGCCAGCAGGGCAGCTTCGTTGACAAGGTTTTCCAGGTCGGCACCGGAGAAGCCCGCGGTGGACTTGGCGATGGTTTTCAGGCTGACATCGGGGCCAAGGGGCTTGTTCTTGGTGTGAACGCGCAGAATCTCCTCGCGGCCCTTCACATCCGGCAGACCAACATAAACCTGACGGTCAAAACGGCCGGGACGCAGCAGCGCCTTATCCAGAATATCGGCGCGGTTGGTGGCCGCCATCACGATAACGCCGTCGTTGGCGTCAAAGCCGTCCATCTCAACCAGCAGCTGGTTCAGGGTCTGCTCGCGCTCGTCATGCCCGCCGCCAAGGCCGGCACCACGCTGACGGCCCACGGCATCGATCTCATCAATAAAGATGATGGAGGGCATTGTCTTTTTGGCTTTTTCAAACAAATCGCGCACACGGGATGCGCCGACGCCGACATACATTTCCACAAAGTCGGAACCGGAGATGGCATAGAACGGAACGCCGGCCTCGCCTGCACAGGCACGGGCCAGCAGCGTTTTGCCGGTGCCCGGAGGGCCGACAAGCAGAACGCCGTGGGGAATGCGCGCCCCCAGGGAGTTGAACTTTTCCGGTGCTTTCAGGAACTGAACCACTTCCTGGAGTTCAGCCTTTTCTTCATCCGCACCGGCAACATCGGCAAAGGTTGCCTTGCGCTGGCCTTCCTGCTGGTCCTTGACCTTGGCACGGCCAACATTCATCAGGCCGCCGCCACCGGCACCGCCGCGGTACATGGACATGAAGAGCAGCACCACGCTGCCGATCATAAAGGCGTACAGGATGATCTCAAACCAGGGCACGTTGGTCTTAACGGCGACCATATCGTACTGCATGGGCGCATCCGGGTTGGCTGCATTATACTGGTCGATATAATCCTTGAGGTAGAATTGCAGGAAATAAGAAGGATATGGCAGCTTGTAGGTAATGACCGCTGCCCCGCCGTTCTTGGGGGCGTAAGCATCGGTGCCATCGCCGTAAATTTCTGCAAGCAGGCCGTTGGATGTTTCGCTGGACGTGCCGGATTCCGGCAGCGGATGTTCACCTTCTTTCACGCTCATCTCGATAACGCCGGTGTTCAGGTCCAGGTTAAAGTAGGTGACCTGATTGGATTCAAAGTACCCCATGGCTTCGGACAACATCATGGTGCTCTTGCTGGAGGCAAACAGGCTGGAATAGCTGGAGATCATCACAAGTGCTGCCACCATCAGGACAGCGGCAATGATAATGCCGCTGAAACGCGGTTTGTGCTGCAAAAAATCAACTCCCTGTCAAAATCCGCCAAAACGGCGGGCGATTGGTTATTCTGCCAAGACAGAATTTTATTTGGAATATACTTCCGGTTTTAACACGCCGACATACGGCAGGTTGCGGTACTTTTCGTCATAGTCAAGGCCATAGCCCACAACAAATTCATCGGGCACTTCAAAACCGCAGTAGTCCGGCTCAATATCCACCTTGCGGCGGCTGGGCTTGCTGAGGATGGTGCACAGGCGCACGCTGTTGGGGCGGCGCAATTTCAGCATGGGCACCAAGTGAGACAACGTGACGCCAGTATCCAGAATATCCTCCACGATCAGAACATCCTTGCCGGAAAGATCCTGATCCAGGTCCTTGACGATCTTGACAAGGCCCGTAGAAGTGGTGTTGGCACCGCCATAGCTGGAAACCACCATAAAGTCAATGCTGCAGGGTTCCGTGATGGCGCGCATCAAATCGGCCATGAACACCACGGAGCCTTTCAGGATAGACACCAGCAACAAATCTTTGCCCTCGTAATCGCGGCTGATCTGTGCCCCCAATTCAGCCACCTTGGCCTGCAGCTGCTCTTCCGAAATCAAAACCTTGGCGATATCATTGTTCATATCATGCATGATCTGTTCCTCCAATATTATGATCTTGTTCCTGCTCCGGGGCCGCAGGCTGGCGGCTTTGCCGAATCAACAGGATCTGCTTTGTCCCATCATCCGGGGACAAACCGTCCGCAAAGCCTGCCCCCCACAGCCAAAGCACCTGGCTACCGCAGGCCAGCAGCGGCATCAGCGTCCGTTCAGCCACAGGAACTTTTGTCTCATTCAGATATTTTTTGAGCGTTTTGCCAACGTGACGTCCCGCCGGGCGGAACGTATCGCCGGGTTGGCGGGTCCTCACAAAAATATTCTTATTTATTTTAGCATAATCTGCACAATAGGTGTAGTCTTTTTTCAAAAATGATGGATTTTTCAAAAAAACTTCATAATTTAGTTGTTGAATCTCCAGCTCATAGCCCCCTGGCAGGCAGTAAACGCCGGTTTTTAGCAGCTGGTGCGGTGCGGGAATGGCTTCCGGCTGCATTTTTAGCACTGAGCGGCAGTACAAAATGCCGTTTGCCGCGGTCCAGCAGGCATCCGGCGTCAGCTGTACCGCACCGCTGCCCTGCCGAACAATGGCCGCAAGAGCCTGCACATATTTTTCTTCAGGGTCACGCGCGCGGGCTGCCAGCATGCGCAGGGCAGCAGCCAGCACCGGGGCATCCGCCGCGGCAAGAATCGGGATGCTGTACCCGCCCCCGCAGGCAGCCTGCGCCAGCAGTTTTTCGGCCAGGTTTTCCAGCCAGATGTTCAGCTCCTGCAGCTGGTTGCACAGCCGCCCCACGGCCCGCTCTGCCGCCGGATTGATGGTTTGCAGTGCCGGAACAGCATAATGGCGGATACGGTTGCGGGCATAGGCATCGCTGAAATTGCTTTCGTCCTGAACATAGTGTTGCCCAAGGGCGGCGCAGTATGCCGTGGTATCGCTCCTTGTCAGGCACAAAAATGGCCGGCGGTACACGCCCCGTACCGCCGGAATACCCGCCATGCCGTGCAGGCCGGTACCGCGCGCCATGCGGAACAACACCGTTTCCGCCTGGTCAGATAACGTATGCGCTGTGGCAATGCAGGCATGCTGCTGTGCGGCCAGCGCATCAAACCAGGTATAGCGCAGGCTGCGCGCCCAGTTCTCGCTGGGGTTTGGGGGAATCTGCACCCCGCTGGCAGCGGCATCGTACAAAAAGAACGGCACATGATGCGTGCGGCAGAACTCCGCCACAAAGCGGGCATCCGCATGGGCAGCTTCGCCCCGGATTCCGTGATCCACATGGGCCGCCATGACGGTGATGCCAAGTTCCGCTTTGCAGCGCAGCAGAAAACAGAGCAGCGCCATCGAATCTGCCCCGCCGGAGCAGGCAACGATGACACGGTCCCCCAACCGAAACAAACCCTGCCGGCGGCAATAGGCCAGCAAGGTTTGTTCCATCGTGTTTACTGGGTTTTGCAATGAATTGTCTGCGTCAGTACTGTTCATGGATCTCGTCCAGATTGCTGAACCGGGTATGGGCGCCATCCCAGCCAAGGCGGACCACACTGGTTTCGCCATGGCGGTTTTTGGCCACGATACATTCGGCTTCGTTTTCGTTCGCCTGTTCGGTTTCGCCGTTCTGGGAATTGTAATAGGCAGCGCGGTACAGGAAGAGCACCACGTCCGCATCCTGTTCGATAGAGCCGGAATCACGCAGGTCTGAAAGCTGGGGGCGGTGGTCCGAGCGACCCGCTGTTTTTTCGGCAGCACGGGAAAGCTGGGACAGCGCAATGACAGGAACGTTCAGTTCCTTAGCCATAATTTTCAGGTTCCGGGTGATATCGCTGATTTCCTGCACGCGGCTTTCGGTGCGCTTGGCGGACTGCATCAACTGCAAATAGTCGATGATGACCAGACCGATCTTATCCCGTTTGGGGTCCTGGTTGATCTGGCGGATTTTTGCCTTGATTTCCGGCACCGAAATACCGGAGGAATCATCCATATAAATGGGAACGTTATACAACAGTGACGTTGCATTGGCAAAGTCGTTCCAGTCGGAGTTGTTCAGGCGGCCGGTTCGGAATGCCTGGCTGTCAATGCCTGCGGTGCTGGAAAGGATGCGGTCGGTCAGCTGTTCGCAGGTCATTTCCAAGCTGAAAATGACAGTCGGTATCTTCTGCAGGCGGGCTACATTGGTAGCAATGTTCAGCGCAAAACTGGTTTTGCCCATACCGGGGCGGGCCGCCAGAATAATCAGGTCCGAACGGCCAAGGCCGGTCAGGATATTATCCAGATAGTTGAAGCCTGTGGGGATACCGGCAAATTTATCGCGGTCCGCACCGGACAGCTTTTGCATGGTATCAATAACTTCCAGGATAGACTCCTGAATGGTTTTAACGCCGGAGCGGTCCTGGCCGTTGCGGATATCGTACAGCTTTTGCTCGGCGCTTTCCAGCAGCAGGTCAGAATCGGATTCCTCGCTGGACTGCTGCAGGATATCGCGGGCTGCTTCGATCAGACGGCGGGTTTGATATTTTTCCTTGACGATCTTGATGTAAGAATCGACGTTGGAAATCGCCGGGACGGTTTCCGCAATGCGGGTAATGTACACTTTGGCATCATCTGCGCCCTTGAACACACCGTTCTGAGCCAGAGAGTCCACCAGAGTGATAACGTCCACCGCTTCGCTTTCGCTGAACAGGCGGCGCATTTCCTCATAGACGGCCCGGTTCTGCTCCGAATAGAACATATCGGGGTCCATCTCGGTGATCAGGCGGTTCAGGATGGTTTCATCCATCAGCGCTGCGCCAAGCACGCTTTGTTCCGCCTGCATGTTATACGGCAGCTGAATGCCCAGGCTGGACAAGCTTAATTCATTGTTTGCCATTCAGGCACCTCCCTGCCGTTTTTGTTGGAATGTAATTACAAGACCCCCTGCCAATTACAGCGGAGCCTCCTCGACCTTGACCTTGAACGCGGCCACAACACCCACATGCAGGCGGACTTTGGCATCATAACTGCCAAACTCCTTGATGCTGGCGGGCATTTCGATTTTTTTCTTGTCGATTTCGGTGCCGGTCAGCTTGTACAACTGTTCGGCAACTTCCTTTGCGGTCACTTTGCCGTGCAGCTTGCCGGAAGCGCCCCCCTTGACCTTGACAGAAACGATCTGGCCCTTGATCTTGGCAGCCAGTTCTTCAGCAGCAGCCTTAGCTTCGGCTTCATGGTGGGCTTTGGCTTCGCTCTTGGTGCGGGCGGTGTTCACAGCGTCAGCATCGGCCACTGCAGCCAGACCGCGCGGGAACAGGAAGTTGCGGGCGTAACCGTCCGACACTTCATGGATTTCATCCTTTTTACCAATGCTCTTGACATCCTGTTTGAGAATAACTTTCATCGTGGTGGTTCCCCTCTCTATGTAGTAATTGATATAATTTTCTGCCATTGGCAGGGATTCGCTGATAATTTAATTTGTTAAACTGCACCCACCAGTTCTTCCTGGCATTCCTGGTTAGCGCGGTATTCGTCGATCTGCGCGCGGATGCGGGCTTCGGCTTCCTTTACGGTACAATCACGCAGCTGGGCACCGGCCATCGTCAGGTGGCCGCCGCCGCCCAAGGGCTCCAGAATGACCTGTACGTTCAGCGCACCCATGCTGCGGGCGGAGATGTTGACGCCGCCGTTTTTGGCGATTGCCACAAAGCTGGCATCCACGCCGTTGATGGTCAGCAGGTCATTGGCTGCCATGGGCAGAACCACACTCATGGCGGGGTCAAGCTCATCCGAAGTGGCGATAGCGCAGCCTTTGTAGAGGTACGCGCCCTCCACAATAGCGGCGCGGGCTTCGTATTCTTCTTTGGAAATATTGAACAGGCGCTTGGTCGCGGCGGTTTCGGCCCCGCGGCTGCGCAGCCAGGCGGCAGCCTCAAAGGTACGCACGCCGACATGCAGCGCAAAACTGCGGGTATCCAGCATGATGCCAGACAGCAGTGCCTGGGCTTCCAACTGAGTGATGTTGTTTTGGGCGGGCATGAATTGCAGCAGTTCACACACCAGCTCGCTGGCGCTGGAAGCAAAGGGTTCATGATACAAAAGGATCGGGTTATCAATATGCCCTACCGCCATGCGGTGATGGTCGATAACAACCACGCGGCTGCATTTTTCGTAAATCTTTTGGTCTTCCAGCAGGCGCTTTTGGTATGTATCGGTTACAATCAGCAGGGTTTTGGGGGTGATGAGCTTATAGGTTTCTTCCGGCTCAATAAAGTTGTGGTCCTCCCCTGCTTTGTTGAACACATCCAGCAGCTGGCCCGCCAGCGTTGCCTTGCTGCGCACTGCGATGACCGAAGGCACATCGCACATTTTGCACATGCGCAGCAAACCGATGGCGGAGCCGATGGCATCCAAATCGCTCTGGCGGTGGCCCATGATAATGACGCTGTCGCTCTGGCGGATCTGGTCTGCCAGGGCGTTGGCAATGATGCGGCTGCGCACATGGCTGCGCTTTTCGACACCATGGGAAATGCCGCCGAAGAACTCAAAGCCATCGACTGTTTTCACGGCAGCCTGGTCGCCGCCGCGGCCCAAGGCAATATCAATGCTTTCGCGGGCCATCTCCTGGCATTCCTGCATAGTAGCGCCGCCATGGCCTACGCCGATGGAAAGGGTGAGCATTCCGCCGGGGTGCAGCGCACGCACTTTATCCAGAATATCAAAGCGTTCTTCCATCATCCAGCGGATATCCCGCTCTTCCACCACCGCAATATAGCGGCTGTTGGACACCTTGCGCAGGAAACCGGTCGTGCGGCCGATGTATTCTTCCAGCAGGGTGTTGATGGCCTCCAGCTCGTGCGCCTGCTCGGAGTCCTTCATATCGTTGAACAGCTCGTCATAGCTGTCCACCCCAATGATCAGGTAAGCCGGGCGGCTGGCAGTGTATTCATCCAGCGTGTTTTTGTAGAACGTATCGTTGACCAAAAACAGCAATGTGCCCGTTTTGCTGCTGCGGCTGGTTGTGGCATAGGCCGTGTAGCGGTTTTCGTCAATGGTCAGGTCCTGGCCGTGGGCGCGGGCACAGACGGAAAGGTCAATGCCGGTCATCAGGCGGTCCGGTGCAGCCAGCAGGGCATCCTGCCCCGCCAGGATCTGCTCCCGGAAGGCCGGATTATACCACACCACGGAGCCTTCGGTAATCAGGGCAGTGGGGATGGAAAAATCCGCCAGCGAATACTGGGTCTTACTGCCCTCAAAGTTGGTCCCGCACAGCATGTCGGCCACAAAGCGCCGCAGCCGGCGGATGCCAAGCACCGCCACCACCAACGCAAACACTACAAGCAGCGCCGGTGCCAGCAGCCAGCGCGGGTTGCTGAACGCCAGCGGCACAGCCAGAGCGATGCACGCAACGAGCAGCAAAAAGATAATGACAAAGATATCACGTCTCAGCTTGTTTTTCATCATCGTTCCTCGGTGCCTGCAATGTGGGGCAGGCGGTCACGGTCAGATATGGTTTGGCTCAAACTTCCATCAGAATGGGCAGAATCATGGGGCTGCGCTTGGTTTTGCGGTAGATATAGCTGGAAAGCGCCTCCCGCACGCGGGATTTCACGCTGGCCCAGTCGTGCATGTTATCCGCCATACTGCGGTCAAGGGCCATTTCAACCTGCACGCGGGCACCGTCCATCAGCTCCTCGCTTTCCCGCACATAGACAAAGCCGCGGGAAACCAGGTCCGGGCCGGAAAGCAGCTGGCCGGTGCTGCCATCCACGGCTGCGGTAACGATGATGATACCGTCCTCCGACAGGTGGTGGCGGTCACGCAGGACCACATTGCCCACATCGCCCACGCCATAGCCATCCACCATCACGGCACCGGCGGGCACAGTGCCCTCTACTGCCATGCCATCGCGGGAAAGGCGGATGTTCTGGCCATTTTCAGCAATATAAATATTCTGCTTGGGGATATAGCCCAGGTGCTCCGCCGTTTCGGCGTGGCGCTTGAGCTGCTTGAACTCGCCGTGAACCGGCAGGAAATACTGCGGGTGGGCAAGGGTCAGCATCAGCTTCTGCTCTTCCTGGCAGGCGTGGCCGGAAACATGGGTATCGTACATGTTTTCGTAAATGACCTCTGCGCCCAGGGCCAGAAGGCCGTTGACCACCTTGGTCACGGTCTTTTCGTTGCCGGGGATGGGGCGGGCCGAGATAATGATAAAGTCAGTGGGGCCGACCTTGACGGTACGGTGGCTGGCCTGCGCCATACGGGACAGAGCGGACAGCGGTTCGCCCTGGCTGCCGGTGGTGATAAGGACAACCTTTTCCGGCGGGTATTTGTTGATCTCCTCGATATCGATCAGCACATTATCCGGCGCATGCAGATACCCCAGCTCCCGCGCCATTTCGGTGTTGGAAACCATGCTGCGGCCATTGACGGCCACCTTGCGGCCATACTCAATGGCCAGGTCAATGATCTGCTGGATGCGGTAGATGTTGGAAGCAAAGGTTGCCACGATAATGCGGCGGTTTTTGGCGCGGGCAAACAGGCTGCGCACCCCTTCGGCCACAGTCTGCTCGGTTGCCGTAAAGCCGGGGCGCTCCGCGTTGGTAGAATCCGCCAGCAAAGCCAGCACGCCGCGGCGGCCATACTCCGCAATGGTGGAAAGGTCGGTAACGGCATCGCCGGAAAGCGGCGTGTAGTCGATCTTGAAGTCGCCGGTATGCAGCACGATGCCTGCCGGGCAGTCAATGGCAAACGCCAGAGAATCCGGGATGGAGTGGTTGACATGGATGGGCTCCACCGTAAAGCAACCAAGGCGCACTTTCTGGCGGGGACGGATCTCATGGAACTCTGCACTGGAGGCAAGACCGTGCTCCTCCAGCTTGTTTTTGATCAGGCCAATGGTCAAACGTGCAGTGTAAATGGGCACGTTGAACTTTTTGAGCAGATACGGCAGGCTGCCGATATGGTCTTCGTGGCCATGGGTAATGAACAGGCCCTTGATGCGGTCCTTATTTTCCAATACATAGGTGAAATCCGGAATGACAAGGTCCACGCCGAACATATCGGAATCCGGGAACACCAGGCCGCAGTCCACCAGGATCATATCGCCCTGGCATTCATACAGGGTGATGTTTTTGCCAACTTCGCCCAGGCCGCCCAGCGGGCAGATGTGCATGGGAACAGCCGGGGTGGAAGCATCATAATAATGCTGCTTATAGCTGCGGCGCTGCGGGCTGCGGGGGCGCTGCACCGGGGCCGGAGCTGCTGCATTCACCGCATTGCTCGCTGCAGCCTGCTGGGGCTGCGGGGCACGGCGGCGCTGCGGCTTGCGGTGCTGGGGCTGTGGTTTTTCCGCCGCTGCCTGCGGGGCGCTGGCCGCGGGGGCAGGCGCACCGGGTTTGCGGTTCTGGTTATTATTATTTGCGCGCGGGGCACGGCGGGTGTAATTGCTGCGGCCCTGCTGGCGGGGGCGTTTTTCGTTATTGTGATCTTCCATTGCATAACCTCCATATTGTATTCGGCCAGGGTTGGTGGTTACACACACGGTAAGCACCGTACCCCGGACGTGATGTTTTGTCGCATGTAAAATTTGTACGGCACTGTGCCGATTTACTGAATCAAGGTTGGACGCGAAGAGTTCAGCCGAAAGGCTGCAACCGGGTCCTGAATCAAACTACGACATTGCAATTAAATCTATTATAAGGCGCAGCGGGGGCATTGTCAAATAGTATGCTGGACGCATTTATGGACAAATTACACAAAAGCTTGCAGGGCTGGGCAAAATCGCGTATAATTAATTTTATAGTAAAGCGGCAGGGTTCCGGGCATTGCGGCTGGCCGATAAGGTACAGCGAAAAGCAAAGAAAAGGATGCCATTTTCCGGCACGCCCTGATTCCAGTATTGCCGCAGCAAAACGAGGGTAACATGAAACACATCGAAATTTATACCGACGGTGCCTGTAGCGGCAACCCCGGCCCCGGCGGTTGGGGCGCGATCCTGCGCTTCCGCACCGGAGAAAAGGTGTATGAAAAAGAGATTTCCGGCGGCGAGGCCGGAACCACCAACAACCGCATGGAGCTGACCGGCCTGCTGGAAGCCCTGCGCCAGCTGAAAGAGTCCTGTGACATTGACCTGTACAGCGACAGCCAGTATGTGATCAACGGGCTGGAAAAGGGCTGGGCCAAGGGCTGGCGCAAGCGCGGCTGGAAAAAGGCAGACAAATCCCCCGCCTTGAACCCCGACCTTTGGGCACCGCTGCTGGAAGAAAGCGAGAAGCATGTGATCCACTACCACTGGCTGAAAGGCCACGCAGGCCACCCCGAAAACGAGCGTTGCGACCGCTTGGCCGTGGAGCAAAGCAAAAAATACGGCGGAAAGCAGGCCTGACGCACTGCGCACCGCTGATACAGGAGGATATTATGGACGGAGCACTGGGTTTTAATACATTTGAAAAGCAGGATAAGGTTCTAGTTGGGCTGAACGGCGGCATGGACGCTGCCGTTACTGTGCGCATTTTGCAGGAGCAGGGCTTTGCCGTACAGGCCGCACTGGTGCATTTTGCCGGGATGGCCGACGATGCCGTGGAGACCGCACAGAACGCCGCCAAGGCGCTGGATGTAACCCTGCACGTGATTGAAGCAGCGGACACTGCCGCGGACGAACTGCTGAAGTTCCAGCTGCTGATGCAGACGGCTGATAAGCTCGACTGCCGTTTTATCTCCACCGGCCATTATGCCCGCGTGGAGCAAGACGCCGATGAGTGCCGCCTGTGCGCCCCAGAGCACGCAGAGTGCGACCAGACCGCCCTGCTGGAAGTTCTGCCACAGGAAATTCTGGCACGGCTGATCCTGCCGCTGGGTGAATTCGACAAGGAATCCGTGCAAGAAATTGCGCAGGATATCGGCTGCGCGGAATAAATTGCCGCAAACGAACGCAGATGTTTGGATAGAAATGCAGAGCTGCGGATTCCAATGGTTCAGAGATTATGAAAAAGGCATGTGCTTGAATGATAGCACATGCCTTTTTGTTTTAGGCAATACCGCATAATTCTAAGTGCCGATACGGCGAGCGAGGTGCGGCAGCTGCTAAGCCAAAAGCGCAGATAATACTGGATGCTGCAAAGGTGAGCGCCGCCAGTGGCGGGAACAGCGAACCGAAGCAGGGGCAGCGGTCGCAGAGTGCGAGGGGCTTTTGCCCCAGAAGCACGATGCGGGTACCGCAACCCGACATTATCGAGCATTTTGGCAACGCAGATGCCGTGCCGCAGCCGCCGGAGCGGTGCTTGAGCCGTTAGGCGGGAATTTGCGGTATTGCCTTTACTATTCTTTTGTTCTCTGTTCTTTATGAGATGAGCGTCTGAGAAAAGCAACGGAAATCAAGTGACCCAAAGCCGTCTTATTTCTTTTTGTTTTTCTTTTCCTGGCGCTCCTGCTCTTTGATCAGGCGCTTGCGCTTCTGCTTTTCGGTTTCCACGCGGGGCCAGGGGTTCCAGGTGCCCTCGTTTTCGTGCATCCAGTGGGCGAAGGGATACAAAAGGATGGCCAAGCCGCCCAGCAGAATCAGCAGGTAGATGGCGGTGGACAGATCGACCGCCATATCCAGCGCGCCAAGGGCCGCCATCAAAAAGCCGGCATACATGGCGAACTGCCCGTTATAGCGGACATAGCGGTTCCAGTTTTCTTCTTTTATGGCGTCCCGCCCCTGGTCCCCCCAGATGCGGGGATTTTTGGTAACGGCATAACCGTAATACGCCAGCACAAGGCCGACAACAAGCATAAACTGGAACATAGCGTCTCCTCACTTTGGGCTGTATATTACAGGCCCATTTTTTTGTAGAATGGGGTAAAATCAAAGGTGGCAAAATAGTCTGCCGGGGTCTCGGCGCGGCGGATCAGTTGGTGGGAGCCATCCTCGCACAGCAGCACTTCGGCGCTGCGCAGCTTGCCGTTGTAGTTATATCCCATCGAGAAGCCATGGGCACCGGTATCGTGGATGACCAGCACATCGCCCATATCGATCTTGGGCAGCATACGGTCAATGGCAAACTTATCATTGTTCTCGCACAGACCGCCGACCACATCGTATTTATGGTCGCAGGGGGCGTTCTCTTTGCCCAGCACGGTGATGTGGTGGTAGGAACCGTACATGGCCGGGCGCATCAGGTTGGCAGCGCAGGCATCCAGGCCGATATACTCTTTATAAATGTGCTTTTCGTGGATGGCTGTGGCAACCAGGCAGCCATACGGAGCCAGCATAAAGCGCCCCATCTCGGTAAAGATGGCAACGTCGCCCATACCGGCGGGCACCAGGATCTCCTCAAACTTTTTGCGGACACCCTCGCCAATGGCCAGGATATCATTGGAGCGCTGCTCCGGCTTGTAGGCAACGCCGACGCCGCCGGACAGGTTGATGAACTTGATGTGTGCACCGGTCTTTTGGTGCAGACGCACAGCCAGGTTGAACAGGATACCGGCCAGTTCCGGGTAATAATCATCGGTAACGGTATTGCTGGCCAGGAAAGCATGGATGCCGAAGTTCTTTGCACCCAGTGCCATCAGGCGGGTATAAGCCTCGGTCATCTGCTCTTCGGACATGCCGTACTTGGAATCGCCGGGGTTATCCATGATGCCGTTGCCCAGGTCAAAGGTTCCGCCGGGGTTAAAGCGGCAGCAGATCGTTTCGGGGATACCTGCCACATTCTTGAGGAAATCCACATGGGTCAGGTCGTCCAGGTTAATGTAAGCGCCCAGGTCATACGCCTTCTTCATGTCCTGCACCGGCGTTTCGTTGGAGGAGAACATGATATCGCTGCCGCTGAAGCCACAGGCTTCGCTCAGCAGCAGTTCGGTGTAGCTGGAGCAATCCACGCCGCAGCCTTCCTCTTTCAGGATGCGCAGCAGGTACGGGTTGGGGGTTGCCTTAACGGCAAAATACTCCTTAAAACCTTTGTTCCATGCAAAAGCTTTGTTGACAAGGCGTGCATTGGCGCGGATGCCTTTTTCGTCATAAAGATGGAACGGGGTAGGCACATCGGCAATAATTTCCTGTGCCTGCTCAAGGGTGATGAACGGTTTCTTTTCCGGCATAATAATACTTCCTTCCCTCTTGTTGAGCGGCGCGGCACTTCCCCTGCCCTTTTTTGCACATACAGGGCGTATGCGGCCCGCTGGGGCGTACCGTAAAGCAAACGTGGTGAAAATATTCCACCCGCTTGTTTGCTTATTCGATACGCTCTGACCCTCTATGAATAAATATACAGTTATTATATTGCTTTTGCCGCCGCAGGGCAAGAGCTTTTTGAAAAAATGCCGGAATGGTGCAAAAATGCCCCGCATACCGCAGGGCATGCAGGGCAAAAGTATGGATCGTGATAAAAATTCAGGGGGTCAATCCCCTACCGCGCTGTGCCGCATGGCAAGGTGGCCGGCAAGCAGGCGGTTTTCCAGGTGTTTGACCGTCCACAGGTAAGCCGGGTACAGGAACAGGCAGGCCGCCACCCAGGCTACCGGGTTGGACAGCTCTGCGCCAAAATAGCCCAGCACCGGAATCAGCACCAGGGCGATAACGGTACGCGCCACCATTTCGGCCACACCGGCCATCATGGCAAGTGTGGAATAGCCCAGCCCCTGAATGGTATAGCGCCATACGATGAGCGCGCCGAGCGGGATAAAGAACAGACTGTTCCAGAACATATAATCCCGCGCCATCGCCACGATCTCAACCTCGGTCTTGGTATCCAGGAAGAGGCCGATGATCACGACATCGCCAAAGTGCAGGGCAATAAAAGCAAGGACGGAATAAGCAACCACCATAATGTAGGAGCTTTTTACACCGCTGCGCACACGGTCCAGCCGGGCCGCGCCAAGGTTCTGGCCTGCATAGGTTGCCATAGCGGTGCCGATGCTTTCCAACGCACAGGAGAGCAGGTTTTGGGTTTTGCCCGCAGCCGTAATGGCGGCAACCACAGAGCTGCCCAGCCCGTTGACGGCCCACTGCATTATAACGCCGCCCACGGCCGTGATGGTACACTGCAGGCCCATGGGCAGGCCCATAGCAGACAGGCGGCGGCAGGTAGAGCGGCTGTATTTCCATTCATCCCGCGTCATATGCAGGATCTTGAACTTTTTGATCAGATAGATCAGGCTGATCACGCCGGAGATTGCCTGCGAAACATCGGTTGCCACAGCGGCACCCAAAACACCCATATTAAAGTTGATGATGAGCACCAGATCCAGCACAATGTTGACAGCGCTGGTCAGCACCAGGAAGTAAAGCGGGGTTTTGCTGTCGCCCAAAGCGCGCATGATGGCCGAAACCATATTATAGAGAAAAACAAAGGGAATTCCCGCAAAGATCCAGCCAATGTAGGTGCTGGCACCATCAATAATGTCCGCCGGGGTCTGCATCAGCTCCATAATGGGGCGGGTCAGCGCCACCGTGACAACGGTAAGCACAACACCCCAGGCAATGCACAGCCAGGTTGCATTGGCCACATGGCGGCGCAGGTCGCTGTCATCATGGGCACCAAACAGCTGTGCGATGGGAATAGCAAAGCCGTTGCACATGCCAATAACAAAACCCAGGATCAGATAGTTGACCGAGCCGGTAGCGCCAACTGCCGCCAGCGCATTGACACCGACAAAACGGCCCACAATGATGGTATCTGCCAGGCTGTAAAACTGCTGGAACAGGTTGCCCAGCATCAGCGGCAGGGTGAACAACAGGATGATTTTGAACGGATTTCCGCTCGTTAAATCTTTGGTCATATGCGTTCCCTCAACAAGATCATTTTTCCACACAAAACAACGCGCAAAAGTAAAAAAGAGGGTGGTTGGCACCCTGTTTTGCTCAAGCGCGGAGTTAATTATACTATAACAAAAGAAAAAATCAAGTGGGCTGCAAAGAAAAATATATTCCCCCAAAGCAGCGGCTGAATTGTATGCTTTTACAGCGCCACTGGAGCTCACGCCGAACAGCCAACAAGAAAAGCCGCACACCCGAAGATGTACGGCTTACCTTGGCAGGGGTAGAAGGATTCGAACCCTCGGCACGCGGTTTTGGAGACCGCTGCTCTACCAACTGAGCTATGCCCCTATGTAAAAAGCCCACAGTAGCTAACGTGCTGTGGGCTTTGCTATGGAGCTGTTAGGCAGATTCGAACTGCCGACCTCATCCTTACCAAGGATGCGCTCTACCGACTGAGCTATAACAGCATGTGGCGACCCGGATCAGGCTCGAACTGACGACCTCTAGCGTGACAGGCTAGCGTTCTAACCAACTGAACTACCGGGCCAAGCCCTTTCGCGCTTTGCATCAGGCGTTACCTGACCGCTGCAACATGATTGATTATACTGGATTATACCCCAACTGTCAAGCACTTTTTTGATTTTTTTGCCATTTTTCTTGTGTTTCGCGCATCAGCGTCAATAAAGTTTTGGGCGGGTGCTCTTGTGCTTTCCTCTGCTGACCACGGCCATGCCGCAGCGTTAATTTGCAGTTGCTCTTTCCCGACTACAACATTTTTTGTTACAGCGTTTTGGAAAAAAGAAGGCCACAAGAGCTCTTTCGTTATTTTCAAAATCGTTTGGCTCCATCTTCTCTGCCCCAAAAATGCTGCTGCTTTCCATGGGCAGCCTGCTGCAAAAGCGATGGTCCCATCCCACAGTTCATGGCCGGGTGCCATTACGATAATTTTCTCCAACTTATTCTCCTTGAAACCCTTCGGATTTTAACGAATCGAACCGCAAACAAAAAGCACAGCAGTTTTTCGATACATCTGTATCACAACTGCTGTGCTTTTGGCAGGGGTAGAAGGATTCGAACCCTCGGCACGCGGTTTTGGAGACCGCTGCTCTACCAACTGAGCTATGCCCCTATGTAAAAAGCCCACAGTAACCAACGTGCTGTGGGCTTTGCTATGGAGCTGTTAGGCAGATTCGAACTGCCGACCTCATCCTTACCAAGGATGCGCTCTACCGACTGAGCTATAACAGCATGTGGCGACCCGGATCAGGCTCGAACTGACGACCTCTAGCGTGACAGGCTAGCGTTCTAACCAACTGAACTACCGGGCCAAACCCTTCGCGCTTTGCATCAGGCTACCGCCTGACCGCCGCGACGCATATTATTATATCAATCAGGGCGGCCTGTGTCAAGCATATTTTCAAAAAAAATCCAAAAATCTTTTTGCTCTTTTTCTTTTGTCAAAATCGTCCGTTATGCGTTATTTTTATTTCCTTGCTGTCTTAAAAGAACTCTATTGTACAAAAAATATCCTCTGTTCTTTTCAAGTTCACAGTTCTATGTTATACTGACTAATAAACAGCGTTCCCTTTGTTCGTATCGCCATTTCTGCTGTTGCGCAGGCGGCACGGCAAAAGGATCCGCTTGCAACCCACAAAACAGGAGGTACAAATTATGTGGACCCGTTCCCTTTTGAAGTCCAACGCCAAACAGGCGTTGCAAGAGCGGTACTGGCGCAGCGTGGGACTGTGCCTACTTCTTTCCCTGTTGGGCATTGGCTATTCTTTCCCCCGCCTTACGGCGCAATACCGCGTAACGTCTTCCCAACTGAACGGTATGATGGGCGGCCCGGTGTGGCAGGGCAACGCCGGCGGTGGATACACCAGCGGCAATGAGGAGTATCTTTTGCAGGCATTGGCCCCCTTTGCCGGGGTGGTGATTATCGTAATGTTGATCGCTGCCGCAATCAGCCTATGCTGGGCAGCGTTCCTCATCAACCCGCTGACAGTCGGCCGCAACCGCTATTTTATGGAAAGCCGCCAGTCGGCAACACCGTTCAGCACCGTCACTTCGATCTTCCGCACCCCGTATCTGAATGTTGTTAAAGTTATGCTGCTGACCAACTTGAAAATTGCGCTGGGTTCCCTTTTGATCATTCCCGGCATTTACTGGTCTTATTGCTACATGCAGGTCGGCTACCTGATGGCCGAAAACCCCTACCTGACCACCTGCCGCGCCATGGAGCTGAGCAAGCAGATGATGGACGGTGAAAAGTGGAACACCTTTGTGCTCCAGCTTTCCTTTATTGGCTGGTACTTGTTGTGCAGCATTACCTTTGGCATTGGTTTCATCTTCCTGGAGCCTTATGTACAGGCCACTTTCGCAGAGCTTTACGCTGCGCTGCGCGCCAAGGCGCTTGCCAACGGATACACCAATGAGTATGAACTGGGCGGCTTCGTGCGCCACTGATTATAAACAATAAAACAATAAAAAACAAATCCGGACTGTGGATCATTTCCATAGCCCGGATTTGTTTACTTGTGCAATTTTGACGGTATATAACTCAAGCTTTGCCTGATTCATTCACAGCCACTGCGCTGGGGTGATCCTTAGAAGGATGCTTGGCAAACAGCGTCTTCAGAGCAAGCGGAGTGGTAACAGAAGATACGATGATCAGCAGAATAACAGCGGTAAAGTAGACAGCGTCCACCATGCCGACTGCAAGGCCCTTTTGTGCCACAATCAAAGCAACCTCGCCGCGGGTCATCATGCCAACGCCAACCTTGAGGGAATCTGTCCAGTTGAACTTGCAGATCTTTGCTGCAAGACCGCAGCCAATGATCTTGGTGATAAGTGCCACAATGACAAAGCAGACACAGAACAGCAGGATATCGGGAGTCAGGCCGCTGATATCGGTTTTGAGGCCGATGGAAGCAAAGAACACCGGAGCAAACATCATATAGTTGCTGATTTCGACACGGCGCTCCACATAGGGTGCATCATGAATGTTGCACAGCACGATACCAGCAATGTAAGCACCGGTAATATCGGCAATGCCAAAGTACTGCTCTGCAATGTAAGCCATGGCAAAGCAGAAGCCAAGGCTGGCAATGGTAATGCGCTGGGTGTGGGGGTTACGGTTATCCAGCCAGGTCATGGCCTTGTACAGCACAAAACCGACAATGACCGCCACCACAAAGAACAGCACCGTGTTGATCAACACCTGGCCGATGCTGGTACCGCCTTCTTCGCCGCTGCCGGCCCCCAGAACGCAGGTAAGCACCACAATGCCGATAACGTCATCAATCACGGCTGCGCTGACGATGGTGGTGCCCAAGAAGCCTTTCAGCTGGCCAAGCTCCTGCAGGGTTGCCACCGTGATGGAAACGCTGGTTGCCGTCATAATGGTGCCGATGAACAATGCTTTATAAAATTCCGGACTGCCGATAGCACCCAGACCATAGAACGCACCATACAGCAGCGTACCGCCCACCAAGGGAACAAAAACACCCACGCAGGCAACCAGAGTTGCAATGGGGCCGGCTTTCATCAACTGCTTCAGGTTGGTGCCAAGGCCGGTGGAGAACATCAGCAAAATAACGCCGATTTCCGCAAAGACCGAGATGGTATCGCTGAGCTGAACAACCCCCAGCAAAGAGGGGCCAATCAGCAAGCCGGCGATGATCTCGCCCACCACTTGGGGTGCCTTGAGTTTGCGGGCAATCAGGCCAAAAAACTTAGCCGCAATCAATATGATTGCAAGATCCCGGAAGAATAGATACATAATGATAGAGCCTCCTTTTTCAGCACGGCATAGCTGATATGGCTTTTTGGTTCATACAGTGGTACTTGCCATCCGCCCAGCCTCCCCAGCCAAAAGGTGCCGGAGCCGTGTTCCCTTATGTTTTACCACTCTGTTCATATTTTTTCAAGAGCTTTGTCACAGAAATGTCAATTTTCATCTGTATGCACAAATGTCTTGCACAAACGGGGCGTTTGCGGGGCAGTTCATGCCATATTGTGGTTGCGGCAAAAAGTGCATGTGCTTGTACCCTCCTTTGGATTTCAGATCATTTTTACAAAAAACTTCTTCCATATGTTCTTTTTTCCTTTTTTAAAATTTATTTGAAAAAAATCGATTTTTTTCAAAATATTGCTTGACAATCCCAGATGTGCTTGCTATAATATAACACGTCGTCAGGTGAGGCGATACAGCAGAATAGATGGAAAGATGGCTGAGCTGGTCTAAGGCGCACGACTGGAAATCGTGTAGGGCCCATAAAGCCCTCAAGGGTTCGAATCCCTTTCTTTCCGCCACAGAAAAGCTACATTCAATTTGGATGTAGCTTTTCTGTTTTACAATTTTACATGTTATCAGTGCGGCCCTTTTTGTGGCATAATAAAGCCACGAAAGGAGCTGAGCTTATGCCCGAAATTATCCCAATTCGTGATCTGAAAAATACCAATGCGATTTCGCAGCGCTGCCACGAAACGCAGGAACCCATCTTTGTGACAAAAAGCGGTTATGGGAATATGGTTATCATGAGCATAAGGGCTCCTCGGATGTTGTCCGGGGAGTTTTTATTTATGGCAACACCGCACAATTCCCGCCTTGCGGCTTAAGCACCGCTCCGACAGCTGCGGCACGGCATCTGCGTTGCCAAAATGCTCGATAAGACATCCAGTATTATCTGCGCTTTTGGCTTGGCATCTGCCGCACCTCGCTCGCCGTATCGGCACTTAGAATTATGCGGTATTGCCCTAAAACAAAATGGATGCCTCCCTCCACATTCAGAGAAGCATCCATGATGGATTCTTAATTATTCGATTTTTACCCGTGTCCAGAAAACCGGGTACATATCAGTACGGGACGGCAGCTTTGCTTTTATTGGTTTGCTCTTTTATAAAAAACTATGATTACAGCGGCATATAGTCAAAATCAATGCGGCCAAGGGCAACGTTGGCACCGGCCACCTGCACTTTGACGGGGTCGCCCAGCATCCAGCGTTTTCCGGTCAGCGGGTCCAGAATGCTGACGCCCTCCACCACAGTGGCTTCGCCCTTGCAGAGCTGTGCGGCAGGCACAAAGCCCTCTACGGTGTTTTCCAGCGCCACAAAAATACCGCGCGGTGTTACACCTGCCACGGTGCCGGTGTAGACTTCGCCCAGGTGGTTGTGCATATACTCGGCCTTGTACAGGTCCTCCACATCGCGCTCAATGCGCACGGCGGAAACTTCCTGGCGGCTGGACTGCTCGCTGGCGTGGGTGGCAAAACCGGTATAATCCTTGATGAGCTCCTGCTCCGGCTTGCCCACCAGCATATCCGTCAGGATGCGATGGATGGCAAGGTCCGGGTAACGGCGAATGGGGCTGGTAAAGTGGGCATAGTCTGCCAGCACCAGGCCGTAATGGCCTTTCGGCTCCGGAGAGTAGCGAGCTTTCTGCATGCTGCGCAGGATACCGGTGTGGACCGGGATCTGGATGGGCTGGCCGCGGGTTTCGTCCAGAATGGCAGAAAGCTCCAGCTGGGTGGGCACTTCCCCGGCAAAGTGGACGTTCAGGCCGCAGGCTTTCAGGGTGTTGCTCAGCTTTTCCATGCGCTCGGCATCGGGGGCTTCATGGATACGGTACACAAACGGCACATGATGGGTGCGGCCCGCATTGGCAGCGCACTGGTTGGCCAGCAGCATGAACTCTTCGATCATGCACTCCGACACACCGCGGGTGCGCTTGACGATATCCACGCAGCGGCCTTCCTCGTCCATGACCAACTTGGCTTCGTCGGATTCGATTTCCATCGCGCCGCGTGCTTTGCGCAGAGCCAGGCGCTTTTCGTACAGCTCGGTCATCGCGGGCAGCTGAGCCATAACGTCTTTATATTTCGTCACCAGAGCCGGGTCATTGGAGCCGTCCAACAGAGCGTTAATTTCTTTATAAACGCCCTTGACACGGCTACGGATGACGCTCTTGACGAACTGATAGCTATGGATATTGCCGCTTTCATCCAGCTGCATCAGGCAGGAGAACGCCAGGCGCTCCTCCCCTTCATTGAGGCTGCAGATGCCGTTGGAAAGCTGGGTGGGCAGCATGGGGATGACTTTATCCGCGTAATAGATGGAAGTTGCGCGCTCATAAGCTTCCTTATCCAGCGCGGTGTCCGGGCGGACATAGTGGCTGACATCCGCAATATGAACGCCCAGCTCATAGCCGCCGTTCTGGGTCTTCATCAGGCTGATGGCGTCGTCGATATCCTTGGTCTCGGCAGAGTCGATGGTAAAGATCGGCAGACCGCGCAGGTCGGCGCGGTGGGCAGCTTCAGCGGGGTCGATGAGAGCGTTATCATATGCGTGAGCTTCGGCCAATACCTCCTCCGGGAATTCCTGGCGGACATCACGGCCATACAGCACAGCCTTGGCGCACTCTGCTGCGCGGTCGGAAGTGCCGAAGCGCTCGGCAACAGCGCAGCGGTGGTCCATATGGCGCTGGCCGCGGTTGGTCAGGATAGCACCGACCTTATCCCCCAGCTGTGCGCCGTTGACGCCTTTTTTATCCAGCACAATGCGCACATCACGGCAGCCGTCCGGCTCCACGGCAAGGCGGCCGTCCTCAGTCAGCACAATGGTACCGGCAAAGGTGTTGTGCGGGGTGGTCACCTCCACCACTTCACCCTCGGCGCTGCCCTCCACACGGGGGTGGTCGAACAGTTTGATGATGATTTTATCCTGCGGCATAGCACCATGCAGGGCGCGGCCGGGAATAAAGATATCGCCGGTGCCGTCATCGCGGGACGCAAAGCCGAAGCGGGCCGCCAGCTTGACCAGTGTGCAGGGAATGCCAGCGGGGGCATCGGTATTTTCCATCACGGCAAAGCCCGGAACATAGGTACCGTTGCGGGCGGACAGCATACCGGTAGCTACCATGCCGGTTACGGTGTTGCGCAGGCGGGAATTATCCACCTGCAAAGCATTCTGCAGTTCACGCAGGGTCTGGGGGCGGTGCTTGCACGCCGCAAGAATATTTTTCTGTAATGGTGTCATGTTTTCTCCTTTGGGTTGGGCACAGGCAGCGGCCCATGCCTTTGTTTTTACTCCTCGTTTACGTCACCCTGCCACCCGGCAGGGTCCTTCCATAGCAGGCGTGGCCTTTGGTTTCGCGGCAGCACCTGCACCATTGTGACCTTTTTATTTTTCCCATAAAAAACGACCCGCGGTATTGGGCGGGTCGTTGACGGTTCCTGAATAAGGGAAAGCGGAACGCCAACAAAATTGGCCAGACCGTTCTCCTTTCATTCAATTACAAGCGGGCACTCAGCACACCAACCAGCAGCGTAGCTACAAAGAAAACAGCGCCGCAGATTTTGGTCACTTTGGCCAGCTTGGCATCCAGGCCACGCTCGCGGCCGGCAGCCATAAAGCTGCTATCACCCATAATAGCAGCAGACAGGCCCTGCCCTTTCTGGGTCTGGGACAAAGTGAACACAACGATCAGAACCGAAACAATGATCAGCACAACGCCGAACGCGATTTCATAAGCGGTCATGGATTAACAGCAACTCCTTTTCAGGCCACAGCCAAAACGGATGTTTCGGCCTGCCCTAACTCTCATACAGGTTATAATATAACATACCAAAAAGCAAAATGCAAGAACTTTACCCTGCCTTGTGCAGAAAAAGATTGCATTGCCTTTTTTGCTCCTTACAGACTCATCTGCTCGGTCGTGTCCTCCTGGCGGAGCAGCGCGCCGGCTGCGGGCAGGGTGCGCACGCGGTAGCGGTGCGGGTCTTTCAGTTCCAGCCCCGCCGCCGGGCGCACTTTGGCGATTCGGGCGTTCTTTTTCAGCGTTACCATGTTGATACCGGCGGTATCGCGGGTAGCCTTTTCGGGAATCAGCGCACTGCCGACCAGGATCAAGCGTGGGCCACCGGTGCCGCCGCTGGTGAAGACGGCCAGCTCGGTTTCTTCCTCAATGTGCAGCATTGCGGCAAGTTCTTCCTTATCGCTATAGGCTTTCAGCAGCTTGCGGCGGTTCTGCTTGGTCATATAGCTGGCCAGCGGGATCTTTGCACACTTGCCATTCTGGTAGAAGAACAGCATGTAACCACGGTAATCGACTGTGACCGTCATGAACAGCGGCACTTCGCCCTCTTCCATTTCCAGCTTGGAAGCGACATAATCACCCAGCACGCTGGCCTTGGTATCGGCAAATTCCGATGCGCGGGATTTGTACACCTGGGCATGGTTGGTAAAGAAGAGCAGCTCGGCGCTGTTGGTGGTCTCTTTGGTATAAACCACCTCGTCGCCGTCTTTCAGCTTCTGCTCGCCAGACATGCGCAGGCTCTGCGGGGTAATTTTTTTGAAGTAGCCTTCCCGCGTAAAGAACACCGTGACCGGGTAATCCGGGATCTCGTTCTGCTCATCGGCAGCAGAATCGTCCGGCAGGTCGTACAGAATTTCCGTTTTGCGGGGGCTGCCATACTTTTTGGCAACATCGCTCAGCTCGGTCATAATGATCTTGCGGATGCGGGCGGGGCGTTTGAGAACATCTTCCAAGTCTGCGATCGCCTTTTCCAGTTCCTCAATTTCCTCGGTGCGTTTGAGGATATACTCACGGTTGAGGTGGCGCAGCTTGATTTCCGCCACATACTCAGCCTGCACTTCGTCAATGCCAAAACCGATCATCAAGTTGGGCACAACCTCGGATTCTTCCGCAGTGTTGCGCACAATTTCAATTGCCTTATCAATATCCAGCAGGATAGCTTCCAGGCCGCGCAGCAGGTGCAGACGCTTTTGCTTGCCCTGCAGATCATAGTAGGTGCGGCGGCGCACGCATTCGGAGCGGAATGCAATCCACTCCAACAAAATCTGGCGCACGCCCAACACGCGGGGCTGGCCGCCGATCAGCACATTGAAGTTGCAGGCAAAACTGTCCTCCAGCGGGGTTGCCTTGAACAGACGCGCCATCAGCTTGTCCGGGTCCTGGCCGCGCTTGAGGTCGATGGTCAGCTTCAAGCCGTTCAGGTCGGTTTCATCACGCATATCGCTGATTTCACGGATCTTGCCCAGTTTGACCAGCTCGGTGATCTTATCCATGATGGCTTCCACCGTTGTGGTCGGCGGAATGCGGGTGATGTCAATGCAGTTGTTCTCTTTATCGTAAGCCCACTGGGCGCGCACGCGGATGCTGCCGCGGCCTTTTTCCAGCACATTCTGCATCTCGGCGGCATCATACAGGATGGAACCGCCGCCGACAAAATCCGGCGCGGGCATCAGCTGGGCCAGGTCCGCCTGGTCGTCTTTCATCAGGGCGATGGTTGCATTGCAGAGCTCCACCAGGTTGAAGGAACAGATGTTGGACGCCATACCGACCGCAATGCCCAGTGTGTTGTTGGCCAGAATGGTCGGGAAGGTGACCGGCAGCATCGTCGGTTCGGTGGTGGTGCCGTCATAGTTGGGCACAAAATCCACAGTATCCTTGTCGATATCGCGGAACAGCTCTTCACACACGGGTTCCAGCTTTGCCTCGGTGTAACGAGCGGCGGCGTAAGCCATATCGCGGCTGTACGCCTTGCCAAAGTTACCCTTGGAGTCCACAAAGGGCACCAGCAGGCTTTCGTTGGAACGGCCCATACGCACCATGGTGTCGTAAATGGCGGCATCGCCGTGGGGGTTCAGGTGCATGGTGCTGCCCACGATGTTGGCGCTTTTGGTGCGGGCGCCTTTCAGCAGGCCCATGCCGTACATGGTATACAGCAGTTTGCGGTGGGCGGGCTTGAAGCCGTCAATTTCCGGCAGCGCGCGGGAAACAATAACGCTCATGGCGTAAGGCATGTAGTTTGTTTCCAGCGTATCGGTAATGGGGCTTTCGATGACCTCACCGGCAGAGAGGATCTCGACGTTATCACCCAGCTGCGGGCGGGCAGGGGCGGCTTTCTTTTTGGTTGCTTTTTTTGCCATTTTGCTCTCTTCTCCCCTGATTAAGATACATCCAGATCGTCCAGATATTCAGCGCCGTGCTCCGCAATGTGCTCCTTACGGCCCTGCAGATTATCGCCCAGAAGCAGGTCAAACACCTCCGCCGTGCGCTGAACATCGGTGGGCAGAACTTTAATTAAGCGGCGGCTTTCGGGGCTCATGGTGGTCAGCCACATCATTTCGGGGTCGTTTTCGCCCAGACCTTTGGATCGCTGGATCGTAAACTTCTGGCCGTCGATCCGCTTCATGATATCGGCCTTTTCCGGCTCGGTATAGGCAAAGTAGGTCTTATTTTTGGTGTTGATCTCATACAGCGGGGATTCCGCGATATACACATACCCCTGATTGATGAGAGTGGGGGTCAGGCGGTAGAGCATCGTCAGCACCAAGGTGCGGATCTGATAACCGTCCACATCAGCATCGGTACAGATGACGATCTTGTTAAAGCGCAGGTTGTCCAGATTAAAGGTAGCCAGGTCCTTATTGTGGCTGCCGCCCAGCTCCACGCCGCAGCCCATCACGCGGATCAAGTCTGTGATAATGTCAGACTTGAAAATGCGGGCGTAATCGGCCTTCAGGCAGTTCAGGATCTTGCCGCGCACCGGCATAATGGCCTGGAACTCGGAATCGCGGCTCGTTTGACACCGCGCCCATGGCGGAATCGCCCTCCACGATGTACAGTTCGCGGCGGGTGGCATCCTTGGTGCGGCAGTCCACAAATTTCTGCACGCGGTTGGCCAGGTCCATCTGCTGGGTCATTGTTTTTTTGATGGACACACGCGCTTTTTCGGCGTGCTCGCGGCTTTGCTTATTGATTAGCACCTGCTTGCAGGCTTTTTCGGCTTCGTCCGGGTGCTCCACAAAGTAGACTTCCAGCTGGTGCTTGAGGAACTCCGTCATGGCCTGGGCCACAAACTTGTTGGTGATGGCCTTTTTGGTCTGGTTCTCGTAGCTGGTGCGGGTGGAGAAGCTGGAGGAAACCAGAATCAGGCAGTCCTGCACATCGTTGAAGGTGATGGAGCTTTCGTTTTTCTTGTACAGACCCTTATTTTTCAGCCAGTTGTTGATCTGGTTGACAAAGGCCAGGCGGACAGCGCGGTCCGGGCTGCCGCCGTGCTCCAGCCACGAAGAGTTGTGATAGTATTCCAGCGTTTGCACCGCGTTGGAAAAGCAGAACGCCACGTTCATTTTGACCTGATATTCCGGCTGATCATCACGGTCGCGGCCGATTGCGGAACCGGAGCAGAAATGCACCGGGGTCAGGGTTCCCTCACCGGCGATCTCATTGGCATAGTCCTGAATGCCATGCTCATAGAAATATTCGATTTTTTCGGCACGTTCGCCCGTGCGGTCGTTGAACACGAGAGTCACACCGTCATTGACAACGGCCTGGCGGCGCAGCATATCCTTGAAGGTATCCGCCGGAACATTGATGTCGGTAAACACATCGGTGTCCGGTTTCCAGCGGATGACGGAGCCGGTGCGGCGGCCGGTGAACGGCTCTTTTTTCAGCCCGCCGACATTCTCACCTTTTTTGAAATCCAGGTGATAGTGCATGCCATCGCGGTAAATATCCGCAGTCATCCATTCGCTGGAATACTGGGTGGCGCAAAGGCCAAGGCCGTTCAGGCCAAGGGAGAAGTCATAGTTGCCGCTACCCTCGCCATATTTGCCTCCCGCGTACAGTTCGCAGAACACAAGATCCCAGTTCCAGCGTTCTTCAGCTTTATTGTAATCGACGGGGATACCGCGGCCAAAGTCCTCTACTTCCACAGAGTGATCCGGGTAAAGGGTAACGTTGATTTTGTTGCCGTGGCCGTCACGCGCTTCGTCGATGGAGTTGGATACGATCTCAAAAATGGAATGGGCACAGCCTTCCACACCGTCAGAGCCAAAGATAACGGCCGGGCGCTTGCGCACACGGTCTGCACCTTTTAAGCTCTTGATGCTTTCGTTGCCGTATTCTTCCTTCTTTTTTGCCATTCGGCAGTTCCCTCCCGTTTTGGATGCAGGGAATCACGCTGCTGCGTACCCCTGTGCGCGCAGAATTTTGCTTTTTCAGGCGCGTAAAGATAATTAAACCACAGGTTGACAGGAATTGTCAAATCCAATTTTGCGTTTTTGCTGCACAAAGTTCCCTGTTGTGGTTATTTTTTGTCTGCTTTTTTGCGTTTGCGCGGCGGCTGGGCGGAGGCTTTTTCCTCTGCGGGCGCCGGGCGTCCCGGCTCTTCCGGCACGGGGGCCGGAGCTGTGCCCTGCAGTTTCCAGGCGCGCTCCAGCACAGGTTTCAGGTACTGGCCGGTGAAGGAGTTCGGGTTCTGGGCCACCTGTTCCGGCGTACCGGTTGCCACAATGGTACCGCCGCCGCTGCCGCCCTCCGGCCCCAGGTCGATGATATAGTCGGCACGCTTGATCACATCCAGGTTATGCTCGATCACGATCACGGTGTTGCCCGCATCGGCCAGCTTATCCAGCACCTTGACCAGGCGGTGCACATCGGCAATGTGCAGGCCGGTGGTAGGCTCGTCCAGAATATAGACGGTTTTGCCGGTATCGCGGCGGGCAAGCTCGTTGGCCAGCTTGACACGCTGGGCTTCGCCGCCGGAAAGTGTGGTGGCCGACTGGCCCAGCTGCACATAGCCAAGGCCGACTTCCTGCAGGGTTTGCAGTTTGCGCGCAATTTTGGGCTGGTTGGCAAAGAAATTGCAGGCTTCCTCCACCGTCATATCCAGCACATCGGAGATGTTTTTGTCTTTATATTTTACTTCCAGCGTTTCGCGGTTATAGCGCTTGCCCTTGCAGACATCGCAGGGGACGTAAATATCCGGCAGAAAGTGCATTTCGATCTGCACAATGCCGCCGCCCTCGCAGGCTTCGCAGCGGCCGCCCTTGACGTTGAAGCTGAACCGGCCGGGGCCGTAACCGCGCTGTTTGGCATCCTGGGTGTTGGAGAAGAGGGTGCGGATATCGCCGAACACACCGGTGTAGGTGGCCGGGTTGGAGCGCGGGGTGCGGCCAATGGGCGACTGGTCAATGCCGATGACCTTATCGATCCATTCCATACCCTGAACTTTGTCACACTGGCCGGGGCGGCTGCGGGCGCCGTTGAGCGCTGCGGCCAGCGACTTATACAAAATTTCATTGACCAGCGTGGACTTGCCGGAACCGGAAACACCGGTCACGCAGATCATTTTGCCAAGGGGAAAATCCACGGTAATGTTTTGCAGGTTGTTTTCCCGCGCTTTGACCACCGTGAGCATTTTACCGTTGCCAGAGCGGTGGGCGGTGGGAACTTCCACAAATTTGCGGCCGGAAAGGTACTCGCCGGTCACACTGCGCGGGGCATTGCAGATGTCCTCCACACTGCCGGCGGCCACGATCTCGCCGCCATGCACACCGGCACCGGGGCCGACATCCACAATATAGTCCGCCTGGCGCATGGTGTCCTCGTCGTGCTCTACTACAATCAGGGTGTTGCCCAGGTCGCGCAGGCGCTTCATGGTGGCAATCAGCTTATCGTTATCGCGCTGGTGCAGGCCGATGCTGGGTTCATCCAGCACATACAGCACGCCGGTCAGTGCGCTGCCGATCTGGGTTGCCAGGCGGATGCGCTGGCTTTCGCCGCCGGAAAGGGACGATGCGCCGCGAGACAGGGTCAGGTACCCCAGACCCACGCTCTTCAAAAAGCCCAGACGCTCTTTGACCTCTTTGAAGATGGAGGCAGCGATGACTTCATCCCGCTCGGACACTTTTGCCGTCTGAATAAATTCCAGCTCCTCGTTCACGCTCATATCGCAGAACTTGGCAATGTTGATGCCGCCCACCGTGACGGCGAGGCTGGTGGGCTTCAGGCGTTGGCCGTGGCAGGTGGGGCACTCCTCGCTGGACATGACAAGGGCGATTTCCTCCTTGACCCACTCGCTGCCTGTTTCACGGAAGCGGCGCTCCAGGTTGGGGATAATGCCCTCAAACGTGTTCATATAGGTGCCGGAGCCAAACATATTCTCGCGCTGCATCTCGATTTTTTCAGTTCCGGTGCCATACAGGATGGCGTGCACGGCTTCTTTGCTCATCTCCTTGATGGGGGTATCCAGCGTAAAGCCATAGCGCTTGCCCAGCGCTTTGTAATACATTTCAGAGATGGATCCCTCCGCATAATACCAGCCGCTGGCCTTGATGGCACTTTCGCGGATGGACTTGTGCGGATCCGGAATCACGCGGGCCGGGTCCACCTTCATAAAAGTGCCCAGGCCGGTGCAGGTTTCACAGGCGCCAAAGGGATTGTTAAAGCTGAACATGCGGGGGGAAAGTTCGTCAATGGAAACACCGTGCTCCGGGCAGGCATAGTTCTGGCTGAACTCCATCGGTTCGCCGCCGATAACATCAATGATGACAAGGCCGCCGGTCAGGGCAACGGCAGTCTCAATAGAATCGGCCAGGCGGCCGCGCACCGTATCATTGATGGACAGGCGGTCCACGACGATTTCAACGGTATGCTTGATATTCTTTTCCAGCTTGATCTCTTCGTCCAGATCATACATGTTGCCGTCAATGCGCACGCGGGCGTAACCGCCGCGGCGGGCAGCGTCCAGCTCCTTGGCCTGGGTGCCTTTGCGGCCCCGCACAACAGGGGCCAGCACCTGGAAGCGGGTGCGTTCCGGCAGTTTAAGCACCTCGTCTACCATCTCGTCCACCGTTTGCTGGCTGATGACGCGTCCGCAGACCGGGCAGTGCGGAACGCCGATGCGGGCATACATCAAACGGAGATAATCATAAATTTCCGTCACGGTGCCCACGGTGGAACGCGGGTTGTGGCTGGTGGTTTTCTGGTCAATGGAAACCGCCGGGGAAAGGCCTGTGATTTCGTCCACATCGGGCTTTTCCATCTGGCCCAGGAACATGCGGGCATAGCTGGAAAGGCTTTCCATATAGCGGCGCTGGCCGTCCGCAAAGATGGTATCAAAGGCCAGGCTGGACTTGCCGGAGCCGGAAAGGCCCGTCATAACAATCAGCTTGTTGCGCGGCAGAACCAGGTTGACGTTTTTCAGGTTATGCTCCCGCGCGCCCTTGATCGTAATGCGGTTGTTGGCATCAATTTGAATGTTGCTCACTTTTTATAGCTCCTTCTCCCCTTGCCCGTTTTGCGCTGTTTTTCAGCGGCGCGGCGGGTGCTGGTATCGGCGGTAGGGTCCTCCCCGCGCTGCAGCTTTTCAATCTCATCACGCAGGAATGCGGCGTGCTCAAACTGCAGCAGGCGGGCGGCTTCTTTCATCTCGCGGGTCAGGCGGGTAATGGTCTGTTCGCGTTCAGCGCGGCTCATACGGTGCTGGCGCATCTTTTTGTTTTCTTCGCTCATGCTGATTTCCAGCCCGCCGCCGATGGCTTTCACGATAGTTTTTGGTGTAATGCCGTGTTCTTTGTTGTAGGCATCCTGGATGGCACGGCGGCGCTCGGTTTCCATGATGGCGCGCTCCATGCTGGGGGTTACTTCATCGGCGTACATCAGCACCACGCCGTTTGCGTTGCGGGCCGCGCGGCCAATGGTCTGAATCAGGCTGGTTTCGCTGCGCAGGAAGCCCTCTTTGTCGGCATCCAGAATGGCGATCAGCGAAACTTCCGGCAGATCCAGGCCCTCGCGCAGAAGGTTGATGCCGACAATCACATCAATGGCACCGGTGCGCAGGTCCTTGATGATCTCCATGCGCTCAAAGGTATCCACCTCGTGGTGCATATACTTGGTGTGCACGCCGTGTTCTTCCAGGTAGTCGGTCAGGTCCTCGGCCATTTTGACAGTCAGGGTGGTAACTAGGGCACGCTCGCCGCGGTCGATGCGCTGCAAAATTTCGCCCAGCAGATTCTCGATCTGGCCTTCCACTGGGCGCACCATGATGACGGGGTCCAGCAGACCGGTGGGGCGGATGACCTGCTCGGCCACGCGGCTGGAATGTTCCCGTTCATAGGGGCCGGGGGTAGCGCTGACAAAGATCGTCTGGCCGACCTTGGATTCAAATTCCTCAAATTTCAACGGGCGGTTGTCAAACGCCGAGGGCAGGCGGAAGCCATATTCCACCAGCGTTTTTTTGCGGCTGTAGTCCCCGCCGAACATGCCGCGGACCTGCGGCAGCATCACATGGCTTTCATCCACCATCAGGATAAAATCTTTGGGGAAGTAGTCCAGCAGCGTGGTGGGGGTGGAGCCGGGGGCACGGCCGGACAGCACGGCAGAGTAGTTCTCGATGCCCTTGCACATGCCAACTTCCTGTAGCATCTCCATATCGTACTGGGTGCGCTGCTGGATGCGCTGGGCTTCCAGCAGTTTGCCTTCTGCAGTAAAGGCCTGCACCTGCTGTTCCATCTCGGTCTGGATCTTGGCGAGACCTTCTTTCATTTTTTCAGGGCCGACGATATAGTGGCTGGCGGGGAAAATGGCCACATGGCGCACAATATTTTTGCGCTCGCCGGTCAGGGGATCAAACTCGGAAATGCGGTCGATTTCATCGCCGAAGAATTCGACGCGGATGGCGTATTCATCATTATAAGCAAGGTGGATATCCACAATATCGCCGTGAACGCGGAACTTATTGCGGATAAAGTTCATATCGTTGCGTTCATATTGCAGCTTGACCAGGCGGCGGCAGAGCTCGTCCCGCTCCATCTGCATACCGGGGCGCAGGCTGATGACCATGCTGCGGTAATCGATAGGGTCGCCCAAGGAATAAATGCAGGAAACCGACGCCACAATGATAACATTGCGCCGCTCCGACAGTGCCGCCGTGGCCGAATGGCGCAGGCGGTCGATCTCATCATTGATGGCGCTGTCTTTTTCAATATAGGTATCGGTGGAGGGGATGTAGGCTTCCGGCTGGTAATAGTCGTAATAGCTCACAAAATATTCCACCGCATCATCGGGGAAAAATCCGCGCATCTCGGTGCAGATCTGACTGGCCAGGGTTTTGTTTGGTTCCAGAATCAGTGTGGGGCGGTTGCACTGTGCAATGATATTGGCCATCGTAAAGGTTTTGCCGGAGCCGGTAACGCCCAGCAAAGTTTGACCTTTATCCCCTGCTTTCAGGCCCTGCACCAGCGCTTCAATCGCCTGGGGCTGGTCGCCAGTTGGTTTGAACGGTGCTTTGAGGTGGAACACCTCGGTTTGATTTTCCTGTTGCTCTGGCATAGCGGACCTCCCCTGCTGTTGGTCGTTCATTTACAACTTAAGTTCGTCTTGTACAACTTAGTGTTGTTTCATTATAGTATAGATCTTTTTAATTGTAAAGGCAATACCGCATAATTCTAAGTGCCGCAGCCGCCGGAGCGGTGCTTAAGCCGTCAGGCGGGAATTGTGCGGTATTGCCTAAAGGCATTTTGCGGCTTTTTATGCCTTATATGCGCTGCTGCCAGGGCTGCATCCGGCAGCGGCATTTCGGCTTATTCTTCCTCCGAGTGTTCGCGCACCCATTTGGCAATATGCTTAATGAATGCCTCACCATATTTGGCAGCTTTTGCATCGCCGACGCCGGAAATGCGGCGGAAATCCCCCATGGTGCGCGGCTTAAGCTCGGCCATCTCGTCCAGGCTGACATTGTTGAACACGATATATGCCGGAACGTGGTTTTTCTGGGCCAGTTCGCTGCGCAGGGTTTTCAGGCTTGCCAGCAGCGAATCGTCCGCTTCCGAAAGTGCGGTGCGGGCAGCCGTCTTTTTGCGGGAAGCACGGCGCTTGGCCTGGGTTTCCTGCGCGGTGGCGGCGCGCTCCTGCATGGTAACCTGCTCACCGTGGAAAAGCACCGCCGGAGCCTTGGCTGTCAGGGTGATGACCGGGAACTCATCGCCGGTTTCGGCCAGGTAGCCCTGCTCCTGCAATGCATCCAGGTAAAGGCGCATGCGCTGGGGCGGCACATCCCGCATGATGCCATAGGTCGGGAACTGGTCCAGCCCGCGCTCCAGGGTTTTCTGATCCTTGGCGCCGCGCAGCATCTGCACCAGCGCCACAACCCCCAGCCCGCCGGGCCAACGCTTTTGGATGCGCGCCACGCCGGAAAGGATCTTCTGTGCTTCGGTGGTGATGTCGGTCTGCACAAACTCGCCGGTGCAGTTGGAACAGTTGCCGCAGCCGCCGGTGTGGTGCTCGCCGAAATAATCCAGCAGATAGCTGCGCAGGCAGCGGGTGGTTTTGCAATACCCCACCATCACGTCCAGCCGCTCGCGGTCCCGCCTGGCGGCGGCTTCGGCCTGTTCAGGGGTTAGCTCATCGTTATCGTGGGAGTTCTGGATAAAATACTTTGCCGTCTGCACATCCCCCAGGGAGAACAGCAGGATGCACTCGGCGCGCTCGCCATCGCGCCCGGCGCGGCCCGCTTCCTGATAGTAGTTTTCCAGATTTTTTGGCATATTATAATGCAGCACAAAGCTGACATTGGATTTATCTATGCCCATGCCGAAGGCGTTTGTTGCAACCATGACCCGCTTGCGGTCATAGACAAAATCTTCCTGATTTTTGCTGCGTTCCTCCGGGGTAAGGCCCGCATGATAACGGGTGGCGGAAATGCCAACGGATCGCAGCTCCTTACAGACGGACTCTACCGATTTGCGGGTAGCGCAATAGACAATGCCGCTGCGATCCCGGTGGTCGAGGATATATTCTTCAATATAACGTTCTTTATCCCGCGGGCGAGCCACACCAAAATAGAGGTTGGGGCGATCAAAGCCGGTGGTCAGCGTAAAAGGCTGGTTGAGCTGCAGCAGGGCAATGATATCCTGCTTGACCTGTTCCGTTGCCGTTGCCGTGAACGCACCAATGACCGGGCGGTACGGCAGACGGGAGATGAATTCGGCAATTTTTAGGTAGCTGGGGCGGAAATCCTGACCCCATTGGGACACGCAGTGGGCTTCGTCCACAGCCACAAAAGCGATGCGGGCATGCATGGCAAGGTATAAGAAACTGTCCGTCAGCAGGCGTTCCGGGGCAACGTATAGAATTTTATAGTCCCCCTCCAGCGCGGCACGCAGAATGGTGCTGTAAAGCCCTTCCGGCAGGGCGGAGTTCAGGCAGGCAGCATGCACGCCCTCCTCTTCCAGGGCGGCAACCTGGTCCTGCATCAGGGAAATCAGCGGTGAAATGACCAGCGTAAGCCCCGGCATCAGCATGGCCGGAACCTGGTAACAAACAGATTTGCCTGCGCCGGTGGGCATAACGCCGAGGACATCCTGGCCGGAAACGATGGCATCCACCACCTGTTCCTGACCGGGGCGGAAGCTGCTGTGGCCGAAGTATTGCTGCAAAACGGAAAATTTATCCATGAATTCGTCCTTTTCTGGATGAGTGCGGCAAGTTGTGAACATTTTACAAAATTTTCAATTTGTCCGCAAAAACATTTTGACTTTTTGTATAGATTTGCTATAATAGAGGTACAGGAAGCAGCTGTCGAAAATGAAGCCAAGTTGGCAGCGGGCTTTCTGGCAAGGGTGCTGGGCACCCAAAACAAAGGGAGGTTGTCCTATGAAAGTTACATGTACCGGCCGTCGCGTTACGCTCAAACCGAGCTTTATCGAAAATGCGGAAAAGAGGCTTGCGAAGCTGGACAAGTTTTTCCCTGACGAAGCACAGGCACAGGTTACCGTCACGGTAGAAAAAAGCGGGCAGACCGTTGAGATCATGCTGCGCAGCAAGGATCTGGCCATGCGCGCCGAAAAAACGGATGAGCGCATGGAAGATGCCCTGGCCGACGCCGTCGATCTGCTGACCCGCCGTGTGGTAAAGTACCGCAAGCGCCTTGGCACCAAGCTGACCGCTGCAGCAGCGGAAATACCCGCTACTGAGCCGGAAGAAAGCATGGATATTGTGCGCGAAAAGCACTTTGCCCTGAAGCCCTGCAGCACTGAGGAAGCCATTTTGCAGATGGACCTGCTGGGGCACAGCTTCTTCCTGTATCACAGCACCGAGAACGACAAGATCCAGGTCGTTTACCGCCGCGCTGATGGCGGGTACGGCGTGCTGATCCCGGAAGCATAAGCTGGCAGCTTAAACTTAACATAGCGCCGCACAAACGGCATGTCTTATCGAGCATTTTGGCAAGGCAGACATGCCGCCGCCCCTTTTACGGGGCGGCATTTTTTATTTGTTTTGTATGGTTCAAGGCAAACCCTGCTGCCTTGCGCCCGCGGGACATGCCGGGTTTGCTTTGTGCTTGCGGCGCATTCAGCGCTTGATTTGTTTGGGCTTCTCCGGTTCCATCGGCCAGGTGGCACGGGCGGCAAACAGCAGTTGGCCGGTACTGGGGTTATACTGCGGCACACGGCCATGCTCTGCCATGCTGAACCAGTCGGTAGGCGTTAAAATCACATGATCCAGCACATCAATGCCAACCTGGCCCAATGCCAGAATAATGGCCTGCGTGGCAAGCAGATCCGCATTGGAAGCCGCCGCCAAACCGGACGGATGGTTATGCGCCAGCACAACACAGGTACACTGGCTGGCAACGGCATCCCGCAACAGCTTATGGGTATCAAACTGCACGCGGTTGGGAATGCCCGATGCAATGTAAATTTCTTTGAGCGGGACATAATCGTCATTCATGGCGATCATATAAAACTCTTCCCGCTTGGGGTCGCTGAACAGCGGGCGGATATACTCACAGCACATCTCAGCGTTGCGCAGCTGAACAGGGTGTTCCTTGTGCTTTTGGATCTGGTAAAAGCGGGCAACATCCCGGAAGGAATGCAGCAGTCTTGCGCTGGCGGGGCCAATGCCCTGCACCTGCATCAATTCTTCCTCGCTGGCATCCAGCACTTGGCAAAATCCGCCAAAATGCTGGATCAAGCGGTGAGCCAAGGGGTTGGTATCTCGGCGCGGAATGGAAAAGTACAAAAGATATTCCAGCACCTCATGCGCGGCAAGACTGGTTAAGCCATCGCGGGCAACGCGCTCCTGCATGCGGGCACGGTGCTCTTCATGGATCGAATTGGTGGTTTTCTTTTCCGGCATGGGCGCACATCCTTTACCTTTGGCTGTTCTTATTATATACTATTGTTTGAAGATTGCAAAGAGGATGTGACCCCCATGAAAAAGTTTATCGCAGGCGAAAACGAAAACGGCGTGCGGCTTTCCCGCTTTGTGGAAAGCGTGACCAGGGACATGCCGCGCAGCCTGCTGTATAAAAGTTTCCGCAACAAGCGCATTAAGGTGAACGGCAAGCGCGGTGAAGCGGACACCCGGCTGAGCAGCGGTGATGTGATCGAGCTGTATATCAACGATGAGTTCTTCCCCGAAAAGCCAGTGGTCCCGGCCAAAAAGTTGCCGCGCCGCCAGCCGCCGGTCAAGGTGATCTATCAGGACGAAAACATTGCGGTGCTGTACAAGCCCGCCCACCTGCTGTGCCACAGCGACCGCACCGGCGATGCCAACCTGGTGGATGCCTTTTGTGCCCAGCTGCAGGCCAGCGGCGAATATGACCCCAAGGCTGAAAACCGCTTTGCACCCGCCATCTGCAACCGGCTGGACCGCGGCACCGAGGGGCTTGTGATTGCCGCGAAAAAATACACGGCCCTGCGGGATATGAACGAGATCATCCGCAATGACTGGATGAAGAAAGAGTACCTGACCATTACCATCGGTGCCCCGCCGGCCGGGCGGCATGTTGCCTGGCTGCAGCACAGCGAAAAAGGCAACAAGGTGCGCATTCACGCCCATGAAAGCGAGGGGTACAAAAAAATCATCACCGATGTAACGGTGATCCGCTGCATTGGGCCGTTTGCGCTCTGCCGCATTGGACTGATTACCGGCCGCACGCACCAGATCCGTGCGCACCTGGCTTACCTGGGGCACCCGGTGCTGGGCGACATCAAGTACGGCAACCGCAACATGAACGAGAAAACCGGGTTTAAGACGCAGGCACTGTGTGCCCAGCGGCTGACGTTTGGCAATATTCCGGAGGGAAACACGCTGTACTATCTTTCCGGCAGGGTCATCAAGCTGGCAGACCCGGAGATTGTAAAGCAGTTTGATGCGTTGGAGAGGAAGCCGGGACAGGAATAAAGGAGTGCCGTTGGGTTAGGGCAATACCGCATAATTCTAAGTGCCGATACGGCGAGCGAGGTGCGGCAGATGCTAAGCCAAAAGCGCAGATAATACTGGATGCTGCAAAGGTGGGCGCCGCCAGTGGCGGAAACAGCGAACCGAAGCAGGGGCAGCGGTCGCAGAGTGCGAGGGGCTTTTGCCCCCGAAGCACGATGCGGGTACCGCAACCCGACATTATCGAGCATTTTGGCAACGCAGATGCCGTGCCGCAGCTGCCGGAGCGGTGCTTAAGCCGCAAGGCGGGAATTGTGCGGTGTTGCCTTAGGCAGCGGGCGCACGATGTGTGCCCTTACTAGTGTGGTAATTCTAAAGCTTTACTTTTTATGATTTGGAGACTTTCTCCATTTGGCTTTGTTACGAAGCGGCTCTAATTTTTTAGATAGAGCAAAAAGGTAAAGTTTTAGTCTTAACACACTACTACGGGGGTACGTTTTGGGCTTAGTTCCATGTGATATTTGAAATGCGCACCCAAGTTATGCCTGACAAAAAAGCGAATATACAAAAACACCCGCAGGGATCGGCCAAGTGGCTTACACCTGCGGGTGTTGCTTATTGCTTATTCAGCGTAGCTGGAATCAGACCGGATGAGACTTGTTCTCATAGTCAGCATGCAGAGCGTCCACACCGTGCATACGGGCATTGCGCTTTTCGAAGAACTTGGGAGCAACCTGCGGGAACATAGCGTAGGTCAGAACGTCCTCTTCCTGGATGGCATACTTGGCAGCTTCGGCCTTCAGCTTGTCCATTTCGGGGGCAAGGGTATCAGCAAAGCGGCAGGTAATGGGCTCTTCGCCCTTCAGAATAAAGTCGCTGAATTCCTTCTTGATGGGAGCGGGAGTCTTGCCGTAATCGCCATGGACCAGGCCCTTGAACTCCTTGGTGACCATCTTGTAGCGCTCGCCCATGATGACGTTGAACACAGCCTGAGTGCCAACGATCTGGGAGGTCGGGGTGACCAGCGGCGGGTAACCGGCATCCTCACGCACGCGGGGGATTTCGGCCAGAACTTCGTCCAGCTTATCTTCCTTGCCAGCGTCCTTGAGCTGCTTAAGCATGTTGGAGAACATGCCGCCCGGAACCTGATACAGCAGGGTGTTGGCATCAACGCCCAGGCTCTTCGGATTGATCTGGCCGTTGGCGATGTACTTTTCGCGCAGTTTGGCGAAGTAAGCACGCACAACGTTCAGCTGGTTCAGGTCAAGGCCAGTGTCATAATCGGTGCCCTGCAGGGCGGCGACCAGGCTTTCGGTCGGCATATGGGAAGTGCCCAGAGCCAGCGGGCTCATGGCGGTATCCACAATGTCAGCACCGGCTTCGATGCCCTTCAGGATGGACATGGAGGCCAGACCGGCGGTGTAATGGCTGTGGATGTCAACAGGGATGCTGACGGTCTTCTTCAGCTCGCTCACCAGCTCGGCGCAGGTGTAGGGCTTGAGCAGGCCTGCCATATCCTTGATGCAGATAGAGTCTGCGCCCATCTCTTCCAGGGTCTTGGCATACTTGGCAAAATACTCGTTGTTATGCACCGGGCTCAGGGTGTAGCTGATGCAGGCCTGAACATGTGCCTTTTCCTTGTTGGCTGCCTCGATGGCAGTCTTCAGGTTGCGGGGGTCGTTCAGAGCATCGAAAATACGGATCACATCAATGCCGTTGGCAACGCTCTTCTGTACAAAGTACTGAACGGCGTCGTCAGCATAGGGGCGGTAGCCCAGCATGTTCTGGCCGCGGAACAGCATCTGCAGTTTCTGATGCGGCAGTTCTTTACGCAGGATGCGCAGACGCTCCCACGGATCTTCGTCCAAAAAGCGGATGCAGGAGTCAAACGTTGCGCCGCCCCAGCACTCCACAGAGAAGTACGGGATCTTGTCCATTTCGGGCAGGATGGGACGCATTTCATCCATCGTCATACGGGTGGCCAGCAAAGACTGATGCGCATCACGCAGAACGACTTCGGTAATCTTAACAGGTTTCTTAGCCAATCTCGTTCACCTCATTTTTTAACGTTCGGGATCGTTTACGCTTTATCAGCCCATGGTGTACAGCACATCGCCGGAGTTGACGGTATCGCCCTTGCGAACGTCAATGCTGGCAATGGTGCCGTCCTGCGGTGCGCTGATCTCGTTTTCCATCTTCATGGCTTCGAGGATCATGACAACATCGCCAGCCTTAACAGCAGCGCCTGCCTTGACCTTGATGTCCAGGATGGTGCCCGGCATGGGAGCGTTGACAGGAACAGAACCAGCGGCAGCGGGTGCGGCGGGTGCAGCAGCCGGAGCAGGTGCAGCGGCGGGTGCCGGAGCGGCAGCCGGGGCAGCAGCAAGAGCAGCGCCGTTGGTGTTTTCTTCAACGGTAACGTTGTAGGCAACGCCGTTCACGGTAACAGTCAGGTTTTTCATAAAAAGGATCCTCCTTAAATATTACAGGGTGATGTTGCCGTGTTTCTTAGGCAAACGGGTGGTGCGCTTGGTGGCCAGCATATCCAGGGCCTGTGCGGCAGCAGCACGCACATCGGCAGCCTTTACAGCGGCATCGGCAGCACCGTTGGCAACAGCGGCAACTGCGCTGCACTGCTCTGCCTTGTAGGCAGCAGCCTTCTGCTTGGTAGCCTGCTGGATGTTGTCAGAAGCAAAGATCTCGTCCTTGTACAGAACGGTAGCGGCGGTTTCCGGTGCCAGCGGGGCAACGGTGCAGCCGTCCACAGCAATACGCCAGTCAGCGGAAGCTGCAAAGACGGTGTAGATGGGGCCAACAGCCTCACCGGCAAGGATTGCGACCTTAACGGTGGTAGCTTCGGCATAAACGCCAGCCATACGGGCAGCCTGGCGGATGCCGCCAGCCTGGTCGTCGCCTTCGCTCTTGACAAAGCCTTCAGTGTTGACAACAGTCACAACGGGAATGCTGTAAGCATCGCACAGGCGCACAAAACGGGCTGCCTTAGCGGTGCACTTGTGGCACAGGGTACCCTTGGCGGTAGCAACGATACCGACAGCCTGGCCGTTGACGGAACCAAGTGCGGTATAGATGTTGCGGCCATAACCAGCGTACAGCTCGGTCAGGCTGCCTGCATCGGCAATAGCCTCGGCAGCGCTCTTGGCATCATACTTGACCAGGTTGAGCGCAGCGGCGGGAGCTTCGAAATCAAACACAGCGGGGCCAGCCAGGTTGTTGGCCGGCAACATACCCACAACGCGGGCAGCGGCGGAAGCTGCCTTGACGGCATCTTCTTTCACGATAGCGGCAACGCCTGCCTTGGCGGCAAACTCAGCAGAGCCGGCAGCCTTGACCTTGTCCTCTGCATTGAAAGGAGCAGTCAGGAACAGCTCAGCGTCAGCTGCCATGATGCAGACATCAGCTGCGGCGGCCTGCACAGCGCTGGTGCCGGCGCAGGTACCGGTAACAACGGCAACCTGAGGCACAACGCCGGAGATGCGGGCGATCTCAGCGGTCAGGCGGGAGTTTGCGTTCAGCAGCTCCAATCCGCCTTCCAGCTTAGCGCCGGTAGAATTGTAGAACGTTACAACGGGATTGCCGGTCTCAGCGGCCATTTTCAGCACGCGAGTGGTTTTATCCAGATCTGCCGCGCCAACGGGTTCCCCGTTCTGGTAAACGGCATAAACGCTTTGGCCATTGGCACAGCCGAACGCTGCGCTGACGGCACCGTCAGTAAACAGAGGAGAATAGTTCCCCTCATCAAAAAATGCTGCAAGGATTGCTTCCTTGCTTGGCTTATTAGCTGCCATACATTGACCTCCTGTTTATTCAATGAGCAAGATGGTTATCATATGCCATATGGCTTTATTATACTACTTCGTCGAAAAGCAGACAAGTGGAAAGCGCCAAAAAGTTTTGCGTTTTGCCTTATTTTTCAGCTTTTTTCTGCACGGTTTGCCCAAAATTATGACAAAGCCGCCCCTTGCGGAGCGGTTTGTTTGCATAGAATGTTGTGATTCAGCCTGCTTAGTCGTGCTTGATGGGGCCGGGGCGGCGGGCGGCGGCAGGGGCGGCTTTGCGGGCCGGGGCAGCCTTGAGCGCGGCATTGCGCAGGGCACTAATCTCGGATTTTTTCAGTTCGCGGTATTCGCCAGGCTGCAGCATGCCCAGTTTGACCGGGCCTTCAGCGCTGCGCTTCAGGCGGATGACCTCCAGGCCGACTGCTTCGCACATGCGGCGGATCTGGCGGTTGCGGCCCTCGTGCAGGGTGATCTCCAACACCGTGCGGCCGGGTTCATCCACCACAACATGGATGACGGCGGGCTGGGTTTTTACACCATCGTCCAGCACAACGCCGCTGGACATTTTGACAACCTGTTCCTCGGTCGCGCGGGGGCGCACAGTAACGCGGTACAGCTTGCCCACGCCGCCGGAAGGATGAGTGAGCAGGTTGGCAAATGCGCCGTCATCCGTCAGCAGCAGCAAGCCTTCGCTGTCTTTATCCAGACGGCCGATGGGATACACACGGCGGTCCACGCCGGTGAGCAGATCCATAACGGTCTTGCGGCCGCGTTCGTCCGATGCGGTGGTAATATAGCCGCGGGGCTTGTTAAGCATCAGATAGGTATACTGGCGCTTGCGCACAATGCGCACGCTTTTGCCGTCAATGCTGACTTTATCAAAGTCGGGGTCCATCTTATCCCCCAGCGTGACCGGGTGGCCGTTGACCTTGACGCGGCCTTCATCAATCAATTTTTCTGCAGCGCGGCGGGAGCACACGCCCTGGTCCGAGAGTACTTTTTGAATCCGTTGTTCTGCCATGGTGTTCCTTTCCAATATCAGGGTAATATCCGCCGGGTGGATTTGCTTATATGAGAATGTCCTCCCGGCATTTCAGTTGAACAGCCCGCTTTGGGCCGGGTTCCGGTTGGGGAAAAATGAAATCTGTCCGCTTATTCCTGCGGGGTTTCGGGCTTGTCCTTTTTGATTAGGGCGCTGATGCGGTCCACAAGGTCCGGCAGAGCGTTGATAGCGCTGTCCACCGGGCTGACATGTTCCACCAGCTGGATGGTGCGCACATTGCCGCCGCTGATCACCAAAAACGCGATGGGTGCAATGGAAACGCCCGCGCCGGTGCCGCCGCCAAACATCTGCTTGTTGGTTTTTGCGCCAACATCAGAGCCGCCGGAGGCAAAGCCAAAGGTAACGCGGGAAATAGGGATGATGGTTGCTCCATCCACCGTGATCGGTTCGCCAATGATGGTATTGGCATCCACCAGCTGGCGGATTTTCTCCATGGTAACGCCCATCATGCCTTCAATCGGATGTTCTGCCATTATAAATTACCTCCCTGTTCTGTTTCAGGTGTATTGTATTTGGGGTGTTTTGGGGGCAGCAGCTGCGGGTCATGCCGGGCATGCCACACAAAGCACACTACCGTAACCAGTGCCAGCAGCGGGCAGAGCAGCAGTTTGAGCGAAACCACACGCTGCTGTTTGGCGCTGCCGGTGTAATCAGCCTCCAGCCAGAGCTGATCTGCCTGTATTTTAATGTGGTCCTGTGCGATTGCCAGGATGGTGTTGAGGGTGGTCAGCGTCTGGCCGTACAGGATGGCCGTTTCTGCGGCGGTCTCCCCTGTTATCGTCCAGATCACATTCAGCTTGCTGACGCGGAAGCCGCGCAGCAGCGGCCCCACACTGGCGCGCAGCACGCTGAACAGGTGCCGCACATAGCCAACAGGGTCCGCCCTGACTGCCGCTTTGATGCGGTCCACAAGGCCGGTATTTTCTTCCGGCTGTGGTTCCGCGGCAGGTGGTTCCGCTGCCGGGGCATGGGCAGCGGCGGCTCCCGGTTGGCTGGTCGGGGCAGATTTGGCTTTTGGTTTTGGTACTGCCTGTTCCGGCTGCGGGGATGTTTCCGGTGCTTTTGGTTTTCCCTGTTCCTTTTCAGCGGGCGGGGCCGGTTCTGCTTTTTGGGGTTCTTCCGGCGCTTTTGCAGGCGGCGGGGTTGGCTTGGGCGGTGCGGCGGAAGTCGGCTCGGTTTTGGACGTGTTCCCCTGCTTTGTTTCTGCCTTTTTTTCCTCTTCATCCGCTTTGCGCGGGTACAGGGTAAAGTGCAGCGGGCCGTAACACAGCTGTAAACGCAGGCCGCCGATATGGCTCCAACGGAAGTGAATGCCCACAGGCAGCAGCAGCGCCAACAGCAAAAGCAAAAGCAGTGCCAGCAAAATCATGCCGATTATTTTTAGCACCATCAGCACAACCGCCAACACGGCGCTCATTGCAGTTCCTCCAGGGTTTGCTGCACCGGCAGTTCTTCTTCTTTCTGGGGGTCGTCATGCAGCGGGGGCAGGTCGGCCAGACTGCCAAGGCCGAACACCCGCAAAAAGGTATCCGTCACCCGGAACGCCACCGGCTTGCCGGGCAGATCCAGGCGGCCAGCTTCCTCAATCAGTCCGCGTTCCATCAGCTTGGACACGGTGGAAGAGGAATCTACGCCGCGCACCTGCTCGATGAAGCTGCGGCTGACCGGCTGGTTATAGGCGATAATAGCCAGAACTTCCAGCGCAGCGGGCGAAAGCGGCGCGTTGCGGCGGGTATCCAAAATGCGCTTGACCACCTCGCCATAATACGGGCGGGTCGCCATCTGCCAGCGGTCGCCGTCAAAATGCAGCAGCATCAGGCCGCTTTCAGTTTCATCATAGCGCTTTTGCAGCTTTTCCAGCAGGGTCAGCACCTCTGCCGGGTCGGCGCGCATGGCTTCGGCCAGGCGGTCGGTTTCCACCGGTTCGGCGTTGGCAAACAACATGGCTTCCAGCATGCCAATTTTATTGCGCTGTGTGATCGGCATCGGCTGCGGCCTCCTTTCCTGTGGGTTGGTTTTGTTTGTTGCGCGGGCGGCGGGCGCGGTCCATCGTCAGGGTTCCGGTTTCATCCAGCCGCACACGCCCGGCGCGGATCAATTCCAGCAGCGCCAGGAACGTTGCCACATTGGTGCTGCGGCTTTCCTGCGGGCTGAACAGCTGGCCCATGCGGCACAGCGTACCTTTCAGCATACCGCGCAGCATGTGGGCCACACGGCTTGCCACCGATACGAACGGCGCGGTGACCAACGGTTCAAACCGCTCCTGGGTGGGCTTTTTGCGGCGCTGGCTGCGGCCCATCAGGCTGAACCACGCCTGCACCAGCCGGTCGGGATCCTGTTTGCGGGAATATTCCGCCGGGCCTTCCGGTTTTTGGGGCTGGCGCACCGCGGTGTACAAATCCCGCGCACGGCTGCCCAACTCCGCCGCCACCTGCTTGCAGGTGCTGTACTCGATCAGACGGCCGGTCAGCTCCGCTTTCATGCGTTCCGCTTCAGGGCTGCGTGGCAGCAACAGGGCGCTTTTCATCTGAACCAGGTGCGCGGCCATATCAATGAATTCGCTGGAGACTTCCAGCTTATCGGCCTGCATGGTCTGGATGGCGGCAGTATACTGCTCAATGAGTTCCATGATATTGATATCATAGAGGTTCATTTTATTTTTGCCAACCAGATAGAGCAGCAAATCCAGCGGACCTTCAAAATTATCTTCCTGTAGCTTAAAGGTAAGTGTTTCCATAAAACAGCGGATATCGTTCCTTACTTAAATTGAGATGTGCCATCAGGCAATGCCGAACAGCAGTTCCACAAAGCCGGTCAGGTTCAGCAGCAAACGCCACGCCGCGTTTACGCAGAGATTGAGCGGGGTGTTGAGCAGGCCAAAGAACACCAGAAGCAGCACAACGCCCATGATGTATTTTTCATACCGCATGGCCTGAAAATACAGTTTTTGCGGCAAGAACAGCAGCACAATGCGGCTGCCGTCAAACGGCGGTACAGGGATCAGGTTGAACACGCCAAGGCTGATGTTCATGCTGATCAGAACATAAAGGAAATCCAGCACCAGCTGGGGCACCGCGCCGCCGCAGGCATAATATACCACTTTATAGAGCAGCATGGCCGCATAGGCCAGCAAAAAGTTGGAGAGCGGCCCCGCCGCGGCGGAAACAGCCATCCCCCGTTTGGGATTTTTGAAGCGCGTGGGGTTGATGCCAACCGGCTTTGCCCACCCGACCCCGGCCGCAATCATGCACAAAGCGCCCAGCGGGTCAAAGTGGCGCAGCGGATTCATGGACAGGCGGCCCATATCCTTGGCGGTGGAATCGCCCAATTTCCAGCTGATAAGCGCGTGGGCGGATTCATGGAACGGGATGACGATCAGCATGGCCACGGCGCGCAGAGCGTAATAATACAGCTCCTGCGGGGAGATCACGCCATTGAGGGCAAAATGATTCATAAAAACCTCAGCATACCGCATAGCAGGCCACACAGGCACATACGGGTAATTATTTAAAGTATTATACCGTACAATCTGCCCCAAAACAAGGGCAGCGGGACACTTTGCGCCTGTTTTTGAAAAAATGTACCGTTTCTGCGGATTTTTTACGGATTTTTTCAAAAAGGGTATTGCATTTTGGCTTAAGATTTGCTATTATAGTACAGCTATGTTAAAGGAGGTGCAAGCAGAATGGCCAAATGTGCATGTTGTGGCAAGGGTGTCACTTTCGGCATCAAGGTTTCCCACTCCCATCGTCGGAGCAATCGTACCTGGAACCCCAACGTCAAGCGCGTGAAAGCGGTTGTGGATGGTTCCCCGAAGTATATCTACGCCTGCACCCGCTGCCTGCGTTCGGGTAAGGTTACCCGCGCGGTCTGATCAAGACGCAAAAAATTGCCGGTCACAGTTGGTGGCCGGCATTTTTGCGTGCTTTTTATAAGCGGGTTCCCGTTGCTGTCAGGGGCTGCCTTGGCAGTGCTTTTTTGATTTTTATCAGGATGTATCTGATCAGATACGCCTTAGGAGGCTGCTATGCTGCCAGCTGACCCAATCATCCTGCTCAGTTATATCAACACCCAGCTGCGGGATCATTACGCAAGCCTGGATGCCCTGTGTGCCGATCAGGACGCCGATAAGGATGCCATTTGCGCAAAACTGGCCGATGTTGGCTATGAATACAACGCCAGCCGCAACCAGTTTGTGTAACGGTGTTGATCACACCCACATGCTTTCGCACGGCACTTTGCCCCGCAAGGGGTAAGGTGCTGTTTTTTTGGGCAAACCGCAGCGCTGTTTGCTGCGCAAGGCACGCCTGAAAGCTACACAAATGGTGACCCTTCCGCAAACACAAAATTCGGCTGCGTTTGTAGAAACAGGCGATGGTTTCGGCTTTTCATGTGCGCCCTTAAGGGAGGAAAGTATATTTTGAACTTTGTTTTTGTTTCGCCGCAGTTCCCCAAAACCTACTGGAATTTTTGTGACCGGCTCAAGCACAACGGGGTAAATGTGCTGGGCATTGGCGATTCCGGCTATGACGAGATCCCGGACGAGCTGAAAGAATGCCTGACCGAGTATTACCGTGTGGATTCCATGGCGGATTATGATGCCATGGTACGCGCCATGGGGTATTTCACTTTTAAGTACGGCAAAATCGACTGGCTGGAAAGCAACAATGAATTCTGGCTGGAGCAGGACGCCGCCCTGCGCACCGATTTCAATATTACCACCGGCGCACAGAACGACTTTATTGACCGCATCAAGTACAAGAGCAAAATGAAGGAAAGCTACATCGCTGCCGGGGTACCCGTGGCCCGCCACCACATGGTGCATGAAAACGGCCTGGACGATGCCCGCGCCTTTGTGGCTCAGGTCGGCTACCCGGTTATTGTGAAGCCGGACAACGGCTGTGGTGCCGAGGCCACCTATAAGCTAAAAAACGATGCCGAACTGGAAGCATTCTATGCGGAACTGCCGGATACTTCCTATATTATGGAAGAATTCATCAACGGCACCATTGTGAGCTTTGACGGCGTAGCCGACAGCCGCTGTGTACCGCTGTTCTACACCTCCAACGTATTCCCCACCCCCTTGATCGACATTGTGAACTCGCTGGGCGATCTTTCCTACTGGACGCAGAAAACCGTGCCGGAGGAGCTGCGGGATGTCGGGTTTCGCACCATCAAGGCATTCGGCGCAAAGAGCCGCTTTTTCCACTGCGAGTTTTTCCGCCTGAACGAGGACAAAGAGGGCCTTGGCCAAAAGGGCGATTACGTTGCGCTGGAAGTGAACATGCGCCCCGCCGGCGGCTACACCCCGGACCTGATCAACTATGCCAACAGCGTGGACTGCTACCAGATCTGGGCCGACATGGTATGCTATGACGAGCTCCGCCACGAAAAGCTGGACCTGCCCCACCACTATTGTGTATACGCAGGCCGCCGCGACTGCCACACCTACAAGCACAGCCATGAGGAGATTCTGGCCCGGTATGGCCGCCAGATGAAGATGTGCGACCGCGTACCGGATGTGCTTTCGCTGGACATGGGCAACCAGATGTATGTTGCCACCCTGGATACCGCCACAGAGCGCGATGCGTTTGTGCGCTATGTGCAGGAGCAGGCCCCTGCACAGGCGGCAAAGGACTGATTTCAGCCGCTTTCTATTTTCTCATTATTTATTTTGACCCTTGACCGGGCACCGCCAGGATTGTTTCTTGGCGGTGCTTTTTGTTGTTTTATATCTTGCGTATTTTCGTGGTTTATTGTTTGTTTCTTTGCTTTAGTTCCCCTGTCTTGCAGTTTTTTCAAAATCCCCCAAACTTTTTTGTCAAAATCTATTGACAACTGCTGTTTTGGTTGCTATAATATAACACGTTGTCAGGCGACAGCAGCACATCTGGGGGTTTAGCTCAGCTGGGAGAGCGCTTGCATGGCATGCAAGAGGTCACCGGTTCGATCCCGGTAATCTCCACCAAAAAGCACCGTATCTGGTTCAGGTACGGTGCTTTTCTTTTTGTCGCTTATGGGGGTAATGATGACCATTATGGCCTATGGGAAAGGTTATTTGCCGTATGGTGGGTAGAATGTTGGGTGCAGCCCGTTTGCAGAACGATGCAAGCATCGTTCCCTACAAATTGGTTGCAATGTTCATAGCAGATTTCAAAGTTTCTCCGCGGCGGGATGATGGCAGATATTGATAAATATAAAATAGCTCCCCCGGCAGCGTTCCACGCGGTAATGCGGGACTGCTTGCCGAGGGAGTTTTCTTGCTTATCGCTTATTGATTTATCAGGTTTCTTCTTCCGGTTCCGGCTGTTCTGCCGGGGCGGGGGCTACCATGCGCAGGAACTCGGCTTCGTCAATCACGGGGATGCCGAGCGTTTGGGCTTTGGTCAGCTTGGAGCCTGCCGCGGCACCGGCCAGAACATAGGCTGTTTTTTTGGAAACAGAGCCGCTGGCCTTGCCGCCGTTCTGCACGATCATGGCCTCGGCTTCCTGGCGGGAAAGGGTGGGCAGTGTGCCGGTCACAACGATCGTCATTCCGGCAAGGGCCGTTCCCTTCTTTTCGCCGTGCCACTGCATATTTACACCCGCATCGGCCAGGCGGTGCAGCAAATCCGCCGTACCGTCTTTGGCAAAGAACTCCACCACGCTCTGCGCCATCACGCCGCCGAAGCCATCAATGCTGCTGATGTCCTCTGCTGCGGCGTTTCTCAGGGCGTCCATACTGCCAAAATGCTCAGCCAGCAGGGCGGCGGCTTTATCGCCAATATTGCGGATACCAAGACCGAACACCAGTTTATCCAGGTTGTTCTGCTTAGAGGAAGCAATAGCTTTGAGCAGGTTCTCAGCGCTCTTGGCTTTGAATTTATCCAGCGTCAGCAGCTGATCTTTGGTCAGGTCGTACAGGTCTGCTACTGAGTGCACCAGCTGGCGGTCAATCAGCTGCTGGGCGATTGCTTCGCCCAGGCCGTCAATGGCCATGGCAGTGCGGGAGGCAAAATGGATGAGGTTGCGCAGGCTCTGGGCCGGGCATTCCGGGTTGACGCACCGCAGGGCGGCTTCATCCTGCAGGTGTACCACCGGTGCCCCGCAGGACGGGCAGACCCGCGGCATATGGTACGGCACTGAGTTTTCGCCGTGGCGCGCCACACCGATGACTTCCGGGATGATATCCCCCGCTTTGCGCACCTGGATGGTATCGCCAATACGGACGTCCATCGCTTCGATGATATCCTCATTGTGCAGGTTGGCGCGGGAAACGCTGGTACCCGCCAGGAAAATGGGGTCAAACACCGCGGTGGGAGTCAGCACGCCGGTGCGGCCAACAGTGACTTCGATATCACGGACGGTGCTTTCCTTGACTTCCGGCGGATACTTGAAGGCAATAGCCCAGCGCGGGAACTTGTTGGTGCTGCCAAGAGCCTGACGCGCAGTAAGATCGTTGACCTTGATAACAGCGCCGTCCATATCAAAATCAAGGGTGCCGCGGGCTTCGCCAATGCGCTGGATTTCGGCAATGGCATCCTCAATGTTGGTATATACGTTATAGCGCGGGGATACCGGGAAGCCGAGGGACTTGATATAATCCAGCGTTTCGCTGTGGGTGGTAAAGGTTTTGCCCTCCACCTGCTGCAGGTTGAACACAAAGATAGAAAGCCCGCGGGCTGCCGTGATCTTGGCATCTTTCTGCCGCAGAGAGCCAGCCGCGGCGTTGCGGGGGTTCTTGAATGGGGTTTTATCCTCCAGCTCCTGCTGCTCCTTCAGGGCAAAAAACGCTTCATGCGGCATGTAAACTTCGCCGCGCACTTCCAGAAAATCGGGGGCATTGGGGATTTCTTTGGGGATAGACTTGATGGTAGCAAGATTTTCGGTCACGTCCTCCCCCACCAGGCCATCGCCGCGGGTGGAGCCACGGGTCAGGCGGCCGTTGCGGTATTCCAGGCTGACAGAAAGGCCGTCGATTTTGATTTCTACCACATATTCCGGCGTAACGCCTGCTTCCCGCACGCGCTGGTCAAACTCGCGCAGTTCATCCAGCGAGAAAGCGTCCTGCAGGCTTTCCATTTTAACAGCATGGGCCACCTTGCTGAACTTGCCGCTGGGAGTGCCGCCCACATGCTGGGTAGGGCTGTCCGGCGTGACAAGCTGCGGGAATTGGGCTTCGATGGTTTTCAGCTCGCGGGTCAGCTGGTCATACTCGTAATCTTCCAGTTCCGGGGCGTCCTGGTCATAATACAGACGGTTATTCTTTTCAATCACAGCGCGCAGTTCTGCTGCACGTTTGCGGGCCTGCTCCAGTTCCATGGTAGTATTTCCTCCGTTTGCGCGGTTATTGGGCTTGCTCTTCCGAGTTTGGTTTGCTTTTTCAATGCACTTTAGTATGCCCGGCTGCGGGCAGATATAGAAAAGGCCGCCCTGCCTGTGGGCGGCTTGGACGCGATATAAAACGAAAAGCGCCCGGCAAAATTGCCAAGCGCTTTTGTTCTGGTGGAGATTACCGGGATCGAACCGGTGACCTCTTGCATGCCATGCAAGCGCTCTCCCAGCTGAGCTAAACCCCCAGATGCTTTGCCGTGGTTGGCTTTTCAACCGGCGACAGGTGTTATTATAACAGGGTGTTGGGTATTTGTCAACTAATTTTTTGAAAGTTTTTGGGGGTTTGGCTCACTTTTTTGCTTTGCCGGGCATAGCATGGGCTGCGCGGAAAATAAAGCGGCGGGAGGTGATGCCCCATGCGCAAGTGCCGCAGTGCCGGGCACCGCAGCCGCCATGCCGTGCTTTGGCGGCGGCTGGCATTGGCCGCGGCAGTTTTCTGCCTTTGCTGGCACCTGGCCGACTGCATTGAAGATGCCATGTGGCCCGCCATGCGGGAAGTTGCCCAGCATGAATGCCGCAGCCTTGTGGTGCAGTGCCTGAACACGGCGGTCTATGGCGAGCTTTCCGCCAACCCGCAGCGGTATGCCGGGCTGTACACGCTGAACGGTGGCTGCCTGCTGGGACAGCGAACGGATCAACACCGCGCGGGCAGCCCTGGTGCAAACCGCCCAGCAGGCATTGAATACCATGCCGAAAAATGACATCAGCATTTCCTTAGGCAGCTTATCCGGCAGCATTTTCCTGTTGGAAATGGGGCCGGGCTGGACGGTGCACCTGAACCCGGACGGGTATGTGGAGGGGCGCATGGAAGAAATCATGGAGCCCGCCGCCATCAACCGCATCCGATTTACGGCGGACCTTGTGCTGGAAACCACAGTGAATGTTATCCTGAACGGCCGCGCCGCGTTGACCCAGGTGGAAGTGCGGGTGCCGTTGGCCAGCTTTTTGTTGGATGGCGATGTGCCCGCTTATTATGGCAGTTGAATGATAAAAGCTGCAGCCCGCGGCAGGCTCCCCCCCTGCTGCGGGCTGCGGTTATACGGTTTTAATGATGGTTGTGGCCACGAATGATGCGGTATTCCGGTTCCAGCTTATCCGTCAGGAACAGCTGGCTGTGGTAAAGCCCGGCATAGCCGGAAAGCGCATAGGTAATGCCGCACACGATGGCAAAGTACCAAAGCCCCTGCGCACCGAACAGCTCGATTGCCAGCACCAGTGATGCCACCACGCAGTTGCTGGCACCGCAGAACACGCCAGCCAACCCAAGGGCTGCGCCAAAGCCCGCCGGGATGCCCAGCAGCGGCGCGGCCACACAGCCAAAGGTTGCCCCCACAAAAAAGCTGGGCACGACCTCACCACCCTTAAAGCCAGAGCTGAGGGTAAGGGCGGTGAGCAGGATCTTGACGATCCAGTCCCACGGCAGGGCCTGGCCCTGTTCCACCGCAGCGGCGATGATGTTCACGCCCGCGCCGTTATAGCGCATGCTGCCATACAGCAGGGTGAACACCACCACCACACAGCCGCCCAAAAAGGCCCGCACCCACGGGTTGGGCAGCAGCTTGGGCAGGCCGCGCGCAGCGCTGTGCAGCACAAAGCAGAACAGATGCACCACCACCGCGCAGGCCAGCGCCAGCAGCACGACCCGCACGACCATGGCAGGTTCAAACGCCGGGGCTTCCACCGCAAAGCGCGTAGGGGTAACGCCGATAAGCTGAGCAACGCCATAGGCAATGATTGCCGCCGTAAAGCACGGGATATACGCCGCATAGAACACAACGCCCACGTTGACAATCGTCATGGCAAAAAAGGTTGCGGCAAGCGGGGTGCTGAACAAAGCGGAAAAGAACGCCGCCATACCGCACTGCACGGCCATGCGGCGCTCGTGCTCATTCAGGTGCAGCACGCCGCCGGCCCACCAGCCGATGGTGCCACCCATCTGCAAAGCAGCGCCCTCGCGCCCGGCACTGCCGCCGCCCAGGTGGGTGAGCACCGTGCTGATAAACATGACCGGCAGCAGCCAGAACCGGATGGGCTTGCCATCCTTGACGCAGTCGATCATATCATCGGTCGAAACGCCCTCCAGCTTTGCCGCTTTATAAAATGCCACGATGACAAGGCCGATGACCGGCAGCAAAAACAGGATGGCGGTGTGTTCGGTCCGCAGTTCGGTTACATGCTCCACAGCCAGATCAAACGCCGCACCAATGATACCGCAGGGCACGCCGGTAATCATGGCCAGTGCCAGCCATTTCAACAGCTCTTTTGCGCAGAACCATACGCGGCCCGCGCAGGATACGATTCTTTCCCTGATGTTTTCCATCCGATAGGTTTCCCCCTTCTACTTTGCAATAATTCCGTTACTTCATCGCCTCCAGCTGCGCCTGCAATGCGGCGCGGGTATACAGCGTATTGAGTACCTGAATGATCTCTTTTTTGCTCAGCCGCGGCGGCAGGCCCAGAATGCGCAGGAACGTGCGCCGCCGCTCGCTGGCGTTGGCGCTGCCGCTTAAGCCCCACTCATACAGATCGGTATAGGTAATGGGGTCCGTGTTCTGCTGCTGAGCCTGCAGGGGGGCCGCGGCCAGGGCGGTATGCAGCCCCTGCAGAATCAGGGCATCGTCCACACCTTCCACGCCAAGCAGGCCCTCCTTGCCGGGTTCCGGTTTGCGGGGTTCCTTACCGGGCACGGCGGGGATATAGGCCTGCAGCACGTTTTGCGGCCCCACAAGGCCGGTGATGTAGTGGCGTATCTTAAAGCCTGCGGCGTCGGAGTCCGTCAGCAAAATCATGCCCTGGGCGGCGGCAATGCGTTTGAAGAGCGCCTGCATGGTTTTATCCTTAAAGATAGCAAAACCGTCTGTTGTCAGGATGGTGGCATCCACAAGGTTGGCCAGGCGGGCGGCATCGTATTTGCCTTCCACCACAAGGGCCTGGGTCAGGTTCAATTTATTCTGGTTCATGCACGGCTCCTTGCCAGCGAAAGTTCGCAGATGGCTTTTTGCATCAGCAGCGGGGCATCCAGGCGGCTGCCTTTCAAATCCAGGTCCAGTTTTTGCAGGATGCGCAGGCTTTCTTCGATCTGGCTGCGCTGAAAGCGGGCGGCAGTCTGATCCGCGTTGCCAAGGCGGTAGTTCCATTTGCCGGTATACTTAAAATCCTTGGCCAGGTCCGCCAGCGGGCGGCGGCTCTTTTTAGCCAAAAAAGCCCGGTAAATATCCAGATAGTTGCCGATCAGCGCGCCGGTAATAAGGATCGGCTCGTTTTGCAGTTCCAGCAGGGTTTGCAGTTTGGCCAGAGCCTGGCGGGTGTTGCCCGCCGCCACCAGCTTGACCATATCAAAGGTATCAGCGTCCAGCGTGACGGTGCCAAGCTGCTGGATCATTTGGGTAGTGATGGTGGTATAGCCACTGAGCGCTGCCAGCTTGGCGATCTCATTTTGCAGCAAAAACTGGTCGTCGCCGCAGCGGTCCAGCAGGGCGGCTTCGGCACCGGGGGCAAAGGTGGTGTGATACTCCCCTGCCCAAGTGCGGGCCATCTCCTGCAAGGCGGCGCGGCCGGGTTTAGTGATCTGTACACAGTAGCCCAGTTTTTCGCATGCGGCGATGAGCTTTTGCTCCCGCTTGCCAGGCTTGATTTTGCCGTATTTTTCTTCCAGCAGGCTGGTCAGCACAAAGACGGCGTTCTCGGTATCGGAAAGGGTATCGCAGAGCTCCTGCAAATCTTTATCCGAATAGGCAGACGGACGAATGAGCGGCAGCATAACCAGCCGGCGGCCGCCAAAGAACGAGATGGTGCCCGCCGCCAGCACAATATCCTCCACACTGGGGGTGGGGCCGTCCAGCGTGGTGGTATCGGGGGCTTCTTCGCTCAAAAACTTTTCGGCTTTGGCGGCGGCGCTGCGCACCAGAGCTTCATCACTGGCATAAAAGTAAAACACCGGGCAGCCGGACTTGAGACGTTTTTTCAGTTCGGTTTCACTGTACAGCAAGGGGCTGCACCTCCTCATACACAACACTTTTGCCGGGGCGCACCACGGCAGTCGGGGTTTCGGCATCGTAATAAACAGGGGTATCCCCCGCTTTGGACAGCCATTTGGGTGTTTGCTGGTTGCACAAAATTGCCTTTGCCTGAATGGCTTCCGGGCAGCTGCCACCCGCGCAGTACAGATCCACTGCCACCGGATCGGCCAGGATCAGCTTGCCCGCACTGGCCGCGGCGTGCCAGCCGCCGACATCCAGTACCGCAAGGGCTGCGGCGTTGGTGTGCAGCAAATCAACTTCCACGGCATCCAGCAGCTGCAGATGGGTCAGGCCCTGCGGCAGGTCGGCAATGGTCAGCAGCTGCGCGGCCTGCAAAGGCGCATTTCGCCGGGTTCGGTGCGCAGGTCAATCACTGCGGCAAGTTCCGGCGCGCCATTCTGGGTCAGGTACTGCTGTACCGCACGGCCATTGGCGGCGCTGCCGCGGTAGAGCACCACGGCGCGGTTATTCTGCACCGCCACCACGCAGCCATTGCCCGCGGTGCCCACCATGGCCAGGCGTACCACATCGCGCTGCATGGTGCTACCCAACATAACGGCTGCCACTGCGCACACAAAGCCAACGGGCACAAAGCGGCGCAGCTGCCGGGTACGCCAGAAGAGCGCCGCCAGCACAACAAAAACAGCCAGCACCCACAAAGTATACCGCACCGGCAGGGCAATGTGGGCCACCGGAAGAGCCGCGCACCAGGCGGCCAGGGTGGTCATCAGGCGCAGCACAATGCCAAGCAGCAGGCTTGCCCCGTGGAACAGCGGGTCCAGCACCGGCACAAAGGAAAGCACCAGCGCCAGGATCCCCAGCCGCAGCGCCGGGCCAAGCAGCCACACCACCAACAGGTTGGCGGGCACTGCGGCACCACTGGCTGCCATGCCGTGCAGCAGCAAGACCGGTAAGGTTGCCAAAGTGGCCAGTACCGCAGCCTGCACCGCATCCACCGCGTGGAGCACGATGGCAAGGGGCAGCGGCAGGGCGGTTTGCCGCCTTTGGTTATGGCGGGCCGCATAGCGCACCTGCACAAACTGTGTTTGCCGTTTGGCCAGCGCCGAAGCTGCCAGCACGCCCAATACCCCGCAGACGGAAAGCTGGAAGCCGATATCACACGGGGCAAAAGGCTGCTGCACCCCAATGATGATGGTGGCCAACGCCAGCGCGGTAAGGGAATCCGGCGGCTGGAGCAAAAGGCTGCCCACCAGCATGATGAGGAACATAACGCCCGCACGGAACACCGAGAACGGCAGCCCGGTCAGCCCCATATAGAGCAGCAGAACCGTGATTTGCAGCAGGACCCGTGGAACCGAGAACCGGCTGCGCCGCCCCTGCCCCATGGCAAACAGGCCGCACAGCAGCGCCACATGCAGGCCGGAAACCGCCAGCAGGTGGGCAATGCCCGCCGTGCGGAAGGTATCACTCCATTCGTCCGTCAGTTCGCTTTTTTCACCCAGCAGCATGGCAGCTTCCACCCCGGCAAGATTTTGTGGCAAGTAGGTGGTTAACCGTTTGGCAAACGCCTGCCGCAGGTGGTACAGCCGGTACAGCAGCGCATCCGAGGTTCCCTGCCAGATATAATCTGCCTGATAGGATGCCCCAAGCCAAGTACCCTTGGCATAGCGGGACATGCGGTAAGAGTCCGCCCGCAGGGGCTGCAGTTGGAACTGCCCGGTAATGATATCCCCCGCCTCGGAATACGGCAGGTCTGTGCAGTATACTTTAAGCGAGGTTTTGCGGCCATCCAGCTGGGTGATAAGCAGCGTTGCCCGCACATTGCCCGGCTGCCAGGAGGTTTCGGCGTCCGGCTGCACAATGGCGGTGCAGGCATAGGTTTGCCCTGCCAGGCTTTGGGCCGGTTTTACCACGGCCAGCTGGTAAGCAGCGCTCCACACCAGGCCAGCCAGCAGCCCTGCCACGGCGGGCAGCGCAAAGCGGGCCGCCCGGCGCTGGGTAAAGGCAGCAAAGAGGAACAGCGATATAAAAAGTGCCGCCGTCAGCAGCGAGGCCAACGGCGGCAGGTACGCCGCGGCCAGCTCTGCCAATGCGAAGGCAAGACCAAAGCCAGCCAGCTTACGAGTCATGAGTTTTTAGTGGGCAAACAGGGGCAGCGGCTCAAGGAAGATGATATCCTTGCGCTCGGCTGCATCGCCTTCCGCCAGAACAGCTGCCTGGGCCACAATGGTGCCGGAGCTGCGGGCTGCCAGTGCATCCAGCGCATGCAGGCTGCCGCCGGTGGAAATCACGTCATCCACAACCAGGATGCGCTTGCCGTTCATATAGTCAAGGTCTTTTTTGTCAATGACCAGCGTCTGCTTGCCGGCGGTGGTGATGGACTGATCCTCCACGATGACCGGATCCGCCATGTACCCCTTGACACCCTTGCGGGCGGGGATCCACTGCTTGCCGCTCTGGCGGGACATTTCGTATGCCAGGGGGATGCCCTTAGCCTCGGCGGTCAGAATGACATCAAAATCCGGGCACTTTTCCAGCAGGGCCTTGGCGCAGGCAATGGTCAGCTCAACATCGCTGAACATGATGAATGCGGCAATGTCCAGGTGGTCATTGATTTTGCAGATGGGCAATTCACGGGTCAGGCCTGCCACATGCAAGGTATAGGTTTTTGCCATAGTAAACAACCTCTTTTCACATTTCGGTGCAAAGGAGCCTGCATCAGCCCGGAGGCCATGCAAGGCTGCGCTTTGCCAGCACATGGAAGTGCAGGTGCTTCACGCTCTGGCCGCCATCGGCGCCAACGTTGGTCACAACGCGGTAGCCGCTTTCGTCCACGCCAAGCTGCTTGCACAGGTTGGCGATGGTAGCGTAAATATGGCCCAGTAGTGCAGCGTCCGCTTCGGTAAGCTTTGCCGCAGATTCAATATGCTGCTTGGGGATTACCAGAAAATGCACCGGTGCCTGCGGGTCAATATCATAAAATGCCAGCAGAGTGTCATCCTCATACAGCTTATTGGACGGGATCTGGCCCGCTGCGATTTTGCAAAACAGGCAGTCATCCATCGGTTTTGCCCCCTTTCCCAGGGTGCGGGGCGGTTGGCCCGGCACCCCAAAATTGTACAGTTGTATTATAGCACGCTCAGTTTGCTTTTTCCAGGTTTTCTTTCACAATGCCTTCCACAGCGTTCAGTGCATCATCGATCTTGGAAGTATCGCGGATACCGGCCATGGCGAAGTCCGGCTTGCCGCCGCCGTTGCCGCCTGCAATGGCAGCGATCTGCTTAACCAGGGCACCAGCCTTCAGACCGCGGGCCAGGGCGTTTTTGCCAACGCCGACAGCCAGGGTGGTCTTGCTGCCATCGGTGCCGATCAAAGCGCCGACTGCGTTGGGTTCTTTATCACGCAGTTTATCCATCATGCTGCGCAGGGTATCAGGGGTGGTGCCGTTCAGATAAACGGTAACAATGCGCACGCCGTCAACCTCGACAGCATTCTGGAACAGGCCGTCGATCTGGCTGGATGCCAGCTTTGCCTTGGCGATCTCCAGCTGCTTGTTGGCCTCTTTCAGCTCAGCGGTCACAGCCTGGGCACGGGCAGCAACATCCTTCATGTTGTTGGCCTTCAGGGCAACAGCGGTGTTGGCCAGTTCAGCGGTACGGTCGTCCAGCAGGTTCAGCACGCCGTAACCGGTGGTGGCCTCAATGCGGCGGATACCGGCGGCAACGCTGGCTTCGGACAGGATCTTGAAGCAGCCGATCTGGGCAGTGTTTTTGACATGGGTGCCGCCGCAGAACTCAACGCTCCAGCCGCCTGCATCCACAACGCGGACAACCTTGCCGTACTTTTCGCCAAACAGAGCCATAGCGCCCATCTTTTTGGCTTCCTCAATGGGCAGGTTCTGGATGGTAACAGGCAGAGAGGCAAAGATTTTTTCGTTCACGCGCTTTTCCACTTCCACCAGTTCTTCGGGGGTAACGGCGTTGAAATGGGTAAAGTCAAAGCGGGTGATCTTGTCGTCCTGGTAGCTGCCGGCCTGGTGGACATGCTCGCCCAGCACTTCGCGCAGGGCTTTCTGCATCAGGTGGGTGGCGGTGTGGTTGCGGCAGATGGAAGCGCGGCGCTGTTCATCCACAGCAGCGGTTACGGTATCGCCTACGCGGATGGTGCCGTCCAGCAGGGTGCAGGTGTGAACATAGAAGCCTTTGGGGGTCTTTTTGACCTGGTTGACTTTCAGGTTTGCAGTGCTGCTGGTCAGGTAGCCGTGGTCAGCAACCTGGCCGCCCATCTCGGCATAGAACGGGGTACGGTCCAGAACGACCAGCACATTCTCGCGCTCTTCATAGTCGGTGGAAACCGCATCGTTCAGTTCTTCGCCGTCAGACAGGGCCAGAACCTTGGCGGTTTCTTTCAGCACATCATAGCCGTCAAACTCGGTCGGCTCAGCGTTCAGTTCACCGAACAGGTCCTCGCTCCAGCCGGAGATATCCTTGGCCAGGCGCTCGGCACGGGCGCGCTCACGCTGGCGGGTCATCTCGACATGGAAAGCAGCTTCGTCAATGCCAAGGCCGGCTTCGGCAGCGATCTCCTTGGTCAGATCAAGCGGGAAGCCGAAGGTATCGTTCAGCTTGAAAGCATCCAAGCCGGACAGGATCTTCTTGTGGGTCTCGTGCAGGTGCTGGATCATGCCGTTCAGGATGTTCATGCCGGAGTCAATGGTCTTATAGAAGCGCTCCTCCTCGGTGCCAATAACTTTCTTGATATAGGATTCATGCTCGCGCAGTTCGGGGTAACCAACCTCGCTGGAGATGATAACGGTATCCACCAGATCAGTCAGGAACGGATGGTCAATGCCCAGCATACGGCCATGGCGGGCAGCGCGGCGCAGCAGGCGGCGCATAACATAGCCGCGGCCTTCGTTGGAGGGCAGGATGCCGTCAGAAGCCATGAACACGGTAGCGCGGATATGGTCGGTGATGACGCGGATGGAGATATCGTCCTTCTCGTTTGCACCGTACTGTTTGCCGGAGATGCGTTCCACATGGTGCAGAACAGCGGCAACGGTATCGACTTCGAACAGGTTATCCACATCCTGCATGACAACGGCCAGACGCTCCAGGCCCATGCCGGTATCAATGTTCGGTTTGGGCAGCAGCGCATAGGTGCCCTTGCCATCGGAATCATACTGGCTGAACACCAAGTTCCAGATTTCCATGAAGCGGTCGCAGTCACAGCCAACGCCGCAGGTCGGCTTGCCGCAGCCATACTTCAGGCCGCGGTCAAAGTAGATCTCACTGCAGGGGCCGCACGGACCGGAGCCATGCTCCCAGAAGTTATCCTCTTTGCCCAGGCGGACCATGTGGTCTTCGGGGATGCCGACAGACTTGGTCCAGATATCATAGGCCTCGTCATCGTCCTGATAGACAGAGATATACAGGCGGTCAGCGGGGATTTCCAGCTCTTTGGTCAGGAACTCCCAAGCCCAGGGAATGACCTCTTTCTTGAAATAATCCTGGAAGCTGAAGTTGCCCAGCATTTCAAAGAAGCAGCCATGGCGTGCGGTAATGCCGACGCGCTCAATATCCGGGGTACGGATGCACTTCTGGCAGGTGGTAACACGGTGGCGGGGCGGTTCTTCCTGGCCAAGGAACCACTTTTTCATAGGTGCCATACCGCTGTTGATAAGCAGCAGGCTGGGGTCGTCTTTGGGCACCAGCGGGAAGCTGCCAAGGCGCAGATGGCCTTTGCCTTCAAAATAGTGCAGGTATTTTTCGCGTAATTCGTTAAGTCCTGTCCACTGCATGATCCTGATTCTCCATTTCGTATGCTGAAATAATTGGGATACTGTTTTGCCCCGGGTTTTACCACAGCCGCAAAAAAAGGAAAAGAAAAACGGCCTTTGCCCCGCCAGACAGCTACAATGCCGTCCAGCACAGGGGCGAAAGCCGTATAACTTCCGTGGTACCACCCAGATTGCAGACTGTACAGCCTGCCGCTTTGGTGCGCCTTAACGCGGCGCATACGTCCGATTTTTTCGGAAGCTCCGGGGCGGCACTGCCCTGCCCGCACCGGGTGCCTTGCAGCTTAGCGGCACCCTCTCTGAATGGCTGCGGATAATGGGGCATTGACCCTTTCAACGCTATTTTTCCTTTTACCCTATGATTATATGCCAGCGTTCGGTGCTTGTCAACTGTTTTCTGCCGGTTTTTCTGTTATAGCTGCATCCAGAACGGCAAGGGCATCCGCTACCTGGGCAAACAGGGCGGCGCTGCTGGTTTGGGGCTTTTGCTGGGAATCCTGCAAAACGGTGATGGTATAGCGCGGAGCATCCGCCGGGTAAAAACCGGCAAACCAGTAATGCAGCAGCTCCCTGCCGTCTGCATCAAACTGGCCGGTCTGAGCCGTGCCGGTTTTACCGGCGGCGGTACCGGTATGGGGCTGGGCATCGCCGCCAATGCCGCTGCGGACAACGGTTGCCAGCATACTTTGCAGCACCCGTGCAACTGCCGGGCTGCAGGCCGCTGCGGGCTGCGGCTGCTGCGGAACTTGCGTCCCGCCGGTGATGTTGCTGACAATACAGGGGCTGTGATATACCCCGCCGGAGGCTATGGCATTGAACATGGCCGTTACCTGCAATGGGGTAACGGTCAGCCCGCCCTGCCCGAAGGAAAGGCTTGCCAAACTGCCTGCATTTTGCAGGTCTGCCGCGCTGGGCAGCTCCCCCGCCGCGCTCTTCAGCCCCGGCGCCAGCAGAGCCGGGGTGCCAAGGCCAAAGCTCTGCGCGGCATTCAGAATTGCCTGCCCGCCCAGCAGCTGGCCCAGCGCAATAAAGTAACAGTTACAGCTTTGTTCCAGCGCGCCGCGCAGGTTGACGGTGCCGTGCGCCCGCCCCAGCGCACAGCGGAAGGTTTCCCCCGCCGTCTGGATGCTGCCGGTGCAGTCATAGGTGAACCAGTCCAGCCCCTGGGCATAGGCCGCCGCAGCCAGCACCACCTTGAACACCGAACCCGCGCTGAAAGCGGACAGACTGCGGTTAATGAGGGAGGTATCATCGGCGCGGATGCTGGCGGCGATATCATCGGGGTCAAATTCCGGCATACTGGTGCTGGCCAAAATTTGCCCACCGCCCACCTGCATAACGATGATGCAGCCTTTGCTCATATTTTGGGCGGCAATCGCTTCGCAGGCACGCTGGATGTTAGCATCCAGCGTGAGGGTAATGGCTGTGTTGGTACCGCGGGCGGTGGTTTGCACCTGCGGCGTGGTGCCCGCCAACAGATCCCCGCGGGCAGTGGTGGTGCAAAGCACGGCCTGGGCGTCCCCCGCCGCGGCCAAAAGATCATCATAGGCCTTTTCCAGCCCGGTCATACCGTGGCCGTCCCCATCCAGGTAGCCGATCAGGTGACGGGCGATGGGGGTTGGCAGATAGCGCCGGGCATCCGCCACCATGAACACGCCGTTTGCGGACAGATCTTCTTCCACTTCAATCAAAAACGGGGTGATGCTGTTGCGGCGGGCATACAGCTGGGCCTGCTGGGCAAACGGCACAAAGGGAAACAGTGTGGCATAGCTGGAATCCCCCGGTATGCAGAGCGCGTACCACCGCGGGGTAACACCGGTTAGGGGGCGGCCTATCCTATCATAAAAATTGCCGCGCCGGATGGGGAGCACGGTTTCGCTGACGGTCTGTGCCGCCGCGCTGGCGGCATAACTTTGGTCCGCCGCGATCCAGAACACACGGCAGAGCACCAGCATCCCTGCACAGAGCATGGCGGTGCAGAGGACAGCAAGGCGGCGGATGCTCATGGGCGTGGTTTCTCCTTTCCTAATATGCTGCACCAAGTGCATGGTATCAGCCACTTGTTGAAGTATCGCCCGCTGCCGCTGGTTTTATGCTTTCTTTTCTGTCTTTTCGGGTGCAGCAAAGCATTGCAAAAGATTTTGCAGTGGAATTATTGACAAACGATAATTCATGTGGTACGCTGATGATAGCAAAATTATTGTTTTATTATAATTTTACTTTTGATTTTTGGTTTGCAGAATGATAAATTAAATCAAGGGCAATACCGCATAATTCTAAGTGCCGATACGGCGAGCGAGGTGCGGCAGATGCCAAGCCAAAAGCGCAGATAATACTGGATGCTGCAAAGGTGAGCGCCGCCAGTGGCGGAAACAGCGAACCGAAGCAGGGGCAGCGGTCGCAGAGTGCGAGGGGCTTTTGCCCCCGAAGCACGATGCGGGTACCGCAACCCGACATTATCGAGCATTTTGGCAACGCAGATGCCGTGCCGCAGCTGCCGGAGCGGTGCTTAAGCCGCAAGGCGGGAATTGTGCGGTGTTGCCCAAGCAAAATCAGAAAGGATGTGGAAGCGATGAAGCGTTTCCGTGTATTTTATGGCGGGCTGGCGGGGCTTGCCGCGGCCTGTGCGCTGGGGGCATGGTTCGCACCGGTCGAGGCCGGGTGGCTGGCGTTCCCCTGGGTCAGCATCGGGGCCGGGCTGCGGGTGCTTTCGTTAAGCGGCAGTGTGGGCAATGTGGCGGCCTGCGGGCTGTATGCCCTGCTCTGCCTGCTGCCCGCCGGGATTGCGCTGCGGGATATCCGGCACCACTGGCCGCTGGTTGGGTTCAGCGCGGTGCTGGGGCCTGCGCTCTATTTCCTCATCAATCCGGGGCTGCTGGCCCAGCGGATGGGCGGCCTGCCGCAAGAAGTTGTCGTGGCCATGCTGGGGCAGCTGATTTGGGCCGTTGCGCTGGCCTGTGCCGTCTGGCTGCTGTTGGGGGCGCTGCATCGGCACAGCCTGAACACCAGCAGCCTGCTGCACGGGATGCAGATAGGGCTTTGCCTGCTGGACGGCGCGTTTGTTGTTTCCGTGTTTGGCGTGGGGGTGCTGGATCTGCGCGGGCAGATTGCCGCCGTGCGGCAGGCAAACACCATGCTGGACAATACAGCTTTCGGCACGCTGAACCCCACCGCTTTATTTCTGGTCTGCGGCTGGCTGGTGCAAAGCCTGCCTGCCCTGCTGAACCTTGGCATTGTACATGGGCTGCTGCAGCTGGTTAAGCTCGCCAAGGCGGATCGTTTTGCCCCCGGCATGGCACAGGCCGCCGCGCACTGCGGCACACTGGCCGGCGGAGCTGCGGCGGTGGATGTTACAGTACAAGCAGTGTTTTTGGCAGTACAGCTTTGCGCCGCCGGGCAGCTGCACCAGCTGAACAGCGGGCTGCACATTGCCCTGCTGCCCGTTCTGTTTGCGGTAGCAGCGCTGCTGTTCAGCCGCTGGCTGGCCGAAGGCTGCGCCCTGCGGGAAGAAAACGAGGGGTTCATCTGATGGCGATCAAAGTGTATCTGGATGAACAGCTGCGGGCACGCGGCATAACGGCCAAAGAACTTTGCGCCAGGGTGGGCATTACCGAAGCAAACCTTTCCATCCTGCGCAGCGGAAAAGCCAAAGGTGTGCGGTTCCACACCATCAACCGCATCTGTTACTATCTGCAATGTGATGTTGGCGATATTTTGAAATTTGACGGCGAACTGGACGAAGGTGATTGTGATGAAACGTAATATGTTATTCGGTGTGGGTGCCGCTGCCCTGGCCTGCCTGTTGGGCGGCTGTCGGCTGGCGGTACCGCAGGGCGCGGCAGGGCAGGATACTTTGATCGGCGGGTACGCCACATGGGAGAGCATCCCCTATTTTTCCGAGCATTTTCTTTCCGGTGATCGTTCCCCTGCCCATCTGTACGCGGACTGGAGCAGCGCCGACCGGCCGGAGGGTGCGCAGTGGCGGAATATTTTCCCCAATGTGACCGGTTATGCGCTGTGCCAGAACACGGCGGAGGAGGACGGCGATACTGTTTATCTTGGCAGTGGGGCCGACCCGTATTTCAGCGGCCTTTCCTACAACAGCGCACACAACGGCAGTGAAACCACCGAGAGCATGACCGGCACGCTGTATGCCGATATCGGCCAGATTCGTGGAGATATTACCGGCTTTACATTCAGCCCGGTATACCAGACAGCGGACGGGCAGATCTACCTGGCGGAGGGCCAGCGCGTAACCTGCAGCACGCAAAATCTGGAAGGTTCCAGCCTGTCCCTCTCGGTCAGCGCGGCACAGACCGAAAGCAGCAGCTGGGACGGCACCAGCAAAACCGAGCAGGGTTTTACCGCCAAACTTTCCTTTTTGTATGCTGCCCAAGCGGTGCGGGTGCTGCAGATGGATGCGGATTATGGGGTATTGGGACAGGCCGACTACCCCGCCGCTGCGGTGCCGGAAGAGCTGAAATTTTTGCCGGGCGCTGAATTTATCCTGCTGGAAAGCCGCAGCACGGATACCGCCGGAGCTGAGCACACGGCGCGGCAGATCATTGGGCGCGATGAGCTGGAAGATTACGGGGCGGACGGGCAGATGAAATATGTGACCCTCTACCTGCGCGGAGACAGCCCGCTGGCCGAAGTACACGCCATTGCCCTGAAAGGTTAAGGTGTATCTGAAGCCAAAGAAAATGACGGATATTTCGCAAACACAAGCAGGATTTAAGGCAATACCGCATAATTCTAAGTGCCGATACGGCGAGCGAGGTGCGGCAGATGCTAAGCCAAAAGCGCAGATAATACTGGATGCTGCAAAGGTGAGCGCCGCCAGTGGCGGAAACAGCGAACCGAAGCAGGGGCAGCGGTCGCAGAGTGCGAGGGGCTTTTGCCCCCGAAGCACGATGCGGGTACCGCAACCCGACATTATCGAGCATTTTGGCAACGCAGATGCCGTGCCGCAGCCGCCGGAGCGGTGCTTGAGCCGTTAGGCGGGAATTGTGCGGTATTGCCTTAAGGCAAAGAGCCTTGGAATCCTTTGTGGACTCCAAGGCTTTTTAACGCAAAATTCGGCGGTGCTTGTAGAAATAGACTAAATTTTCAACTTTTCAGATAACCCCTAAAACAGACCACAAACAACACCACCCGCCGGGCGTGTGGGAAAGCAGCGCAATGCTGCTTTCCCTGCCCTGGCAGGTGGTGTTGTTATTTTTATTGTTGTGTTTTGGCCACTTTGTGCCGCAGCCAGGCAGTGACCAGAAAAGTGATGGCAATGCAGGGCAAAAAACCGAGCGCATCCACGCCGACATCCTGAATCATTCCGGCGCGGCCCGGGATAAAGAGCTGGTGGAATTCATCAGTGCCCGCATAGGCGGTACAGGTCACAGCGCTGATCAGTGCTTCTTGCACAAGCTGTTTGGCCCCGCCCGCTTTGCCTGCGCTGCCAAACAGATGGACGGTGACGGCGGTGCTGACACCGAGAGCACAGTAAATATAAACATGTGCCCACTTGCGAATGTTGGCATTGTCGTTCTGGCTGCTGAACCACTTGGGGGTCAGGCGGTGAGCCGCGGTGGATTCCACTTTTTCCGTTATCTGCTGGCTGAGGGCAGAGGAGCTCTCCCCCGGCTGGGCGGAAAACAGAAAGATTGCCGCCATGATGGCCAATGTAACGCACAGCATCACCGCGCGCACAAGTTTCAGCTTATTGTTCTGCTCCGGCATTCCCGTACCTCCGCGTTCCATCGTGCCATTATGTACAATACACATGGCATACTTGAAAAGCATACCAGTTTTGCGGTGCAGAATCAAGCGAAAAAAAGACACATTCGCATGGATTGTACGATGTTATATTTATTTTATCTTTCACTTTATTATTTCTGCTCTTATTGGCTGCAAAACCGCAAAAAGGGCCGCAGCCCTTACGGACTGCGGCCCTACATATTACTTTATGCGGTGCGGCTATTAAATCAGTACATGCCGCCCATGTCACCGCCGGCGGGAGCTGCCGGTGCCGGGGGCTCCGGCAGGTCAGCGACCAGGCTTTCGGTGGTCAGAACCATAGCGGCAACGCTGGAAGCATTCTCCAGAGCGGAGCGGGTGACCTTGGTCGGGTCAACAATGCCGGCTTCGATCATATCGTCAACATATTCTTCCTTCTGGGCGTCATAGCCGTAGTTGGGCTTGCCGGCCTGCAGAATGTTGTTGATGATAACGCTGCCTTCCAGGCCAGCGTTTGCGGCGATCTGGCGCAGAGGAGCTTCCAGAGCCTTGCGGACGATCTTAGCGCCAGTGCGCTCATCGCCTTCCAGCTCGCTGACCAGCTTATCAACAGCGGGGATAGCGTTGATGGTAGCGGTGCCGCCGCCAGCAACGATGCCCTCTTCAACAGCAGCCTTGGTTGCGTTCAGGGCGTCCTCGATGCGGAGCTTCTTATCCTTCATCTCAACTTCGGTAGCAGCGCCGACCTTGATGACAGCTACGCCGCCAGCCAGCTTGGCCAGGCGTTCCTGCAGCTTTTCACGGTCAAAGTCAGAGGTAGCGGAAGCGATCTGGGAACGGATCTGGGCAACGCGGTCAGCAATGGCCTGCTTATCGCCAGCGCCACCGACGATGGTGGTGTTCTCCTTGCCAACCTTGACCTGGCGGGCGCTGCCCAGCAACTGGATGGTAGCGTCCTTGAGCTCATAGCCCAGGTCGCTGCTGATGACGGTGCCGCCGGTCAGGATGGCGATATCCTGCAGCATTTCCTTGCGGCGGTCGCCAAAGCCGGGAGCCTTGACAGCAACCACATTCAGGCCGCCGCGCAGACGGTTGATGATGAGGTTGGACAGTGCGTCGCCCTCAACATCCTCAGCGATGATGAGCAGCTTGCGGCCGGACTGGATCACGGACTCCAGCAGAGGAACGATATCCTGGAACACGCTGATCTTTTTATCGGTGATCAGCACGCTGCAGTCCTCGTAAACGGTTTCCATCTTCTCGGTATCGGTGACCATGTACGGGGTAACGTAGCCACGGTCAAACTGCATGCCTTCCACTACCTCGGTGTAGGTTTCAGCAGTGGTCTTGTTCTCCTCAATGGTGATCACGCCGTCAGCAGTAACCTTTTCCATAGCGTCAGCGATCAGCTGGCCGATCTGTGCATCACCGGCAGAAACGGTACCGACACGGGCGATATCCTTGCTGCCGTTGACTTTCTGGCTGTGTGCCTTGACGGCCTCAACAGCGGTGTTGACAGCCTTCTGGATGCCGCGCTTGATGTCCATCGGGTTTGCACCGGCGGTAACGTTCTTCATGCCCTCGGTAACAAGAGCCTGTGCCAGAACGGTAGCGGTGGTGGTGCCGTCGCCGGCAGCATCATTGGTCTTGGTGGCAACCTCACGCACGAGCTGTGCACCCATGTTTTCGAAAGCGTCTTTCAGCTCAATTTCCTTTGCGATGGTAACGCCATCGTTGGTGATGACCGGGCTGCCGAACTTCTTGCCCAGAACAACGTTGCGGCCTTTGGGGCCCAGTGTGATCTTAACGGTATCAGCCAGCTGGTCAATGCCGGCGCAAAGAGCCTTGCGGGCATCTTCGCCCTGCTTAATCTGTTTTGCCATAAATCAGCATCTCCTTTTATCAGTAAGAACAGTTAAAGTTTACTCAACGATTGCCAGGATATCGCTCTGGCGGACAATGGTGCATTCCTCGCCGTCAACCTTGACTTCGGTGCCGGAGTACTTGCTGGTGAGGACCTTATCGCCAACCTTGACGATCATCTCAACGTCTTTGCCATCGACATTGCCGCCGGGGCCGACTGCGATAACTTCAGCAACCTGCGGCTTTTCCTTGGCGGAACCGGTCAGGATCAGGCCGCCCTTGGAGGTTTCTTCTTCTTCAACGAGTTTGATCACAACGCGATCAGCAAGAGGTTTGATTTTCATGATGAAATATCCTCCTATAATTAAAGTTTCTTTGAAACATTTTGTTTAGCACTCTTTTCTCTTGAGTGCTAAATCTATTATAGCGTTCCTTTGCCAAAAATCAACCCCTTGAAGTATAAAATTTTTGTGAACAGTGCTTTTTGTCGTTTATTCGTTGTAATTTATTAGCGTTCCGGGCTGTTTTCTATCTGTTTTTTGCTCTTGGCTGGCAGCCTGCCCGGCTGAATGGCACACTGGCACTGCAAATAAAGGCGTGCTTTGGTGGGGATCAGCCTTCGCCGGGGCGGTGCCAGTACAGGGTAAGCTCCGCCCGCAGCGCCCCCTGCGTGCTGCCATAACGGTTTTGCAGCCAGAAACACAGGTCGAGCGGGTCGGCATCCGGGCCGTTTATTCCGTACAGTGCCGTTATCAAACCGTCAAATTCCCGGTTGGCGGCTGCGTCAAATGCCACCTGCAGTTCGGCATCCGGGCGGGCGGCGGGAGTCAGGTCTTTCAGTTCCACATCCCGCAGGGTCAGGTTTACCCGCACGCTGCCGGGGGCCAGTACCTGCACATCGGCGGCGGCTTTGACGGCAAGGTGCAGGTCATCCGGCAACGTGCAGTCCAACCGATGGGCCTGGCCGCACAGAATAGCCGCCAGCTGGGCAGCCAACGGGCTTTGCGTCTGGCGGGCTGTATTGGCAGCGGTATCATAAAACAACATGGCGTATTCCCCGCCCGCACTGACGGGCACAGCGGCGGTTTCGGCGTTATCAAACAGGGTTTGCAGGCCGCAGTGCAGCTGCTGCTTTTCTTCCAGAGCTTTCAAGTTTTCGTACAAGGTCGGCGTTTGGTCCTGGATGGGCATCTGCACGGCAGGATCCAGCACAAACACGGCGATTTCCGGCGCGGGGCGGGCGGTGCTTTGCAACAGCTGAGCGATTTCTTCTGCCAGCGGCCAGCTGCACCCGGCAGGCAGAACGGCAAGGTCCATCAGGCCGTAAAACGGCTGGCCGTTCATGGTTTGGGCGGCGGCATTCCAGGCGGCAGCACAGGTAGCGCCGCTGCCGGTAAAGGTTTTGCAGGCGGCGGAATCCTCGCTTTGCTGGTCACTGGTCAAAAGCGTGACCGTGTAGCCGGCATCCTGCACGGTAAAAAACACCGCCCGCACAATTTCCCTGTGGGAAAGCAGCTGCCCGCCGCAGCCCGCCAACAGGCAGCCCAGCAGCACCGCCGCCATCAGGCGGGATGTTTTATGCATGATACCAGCCATTGGCAGCCTCCTGTTACCATCACAACCGCAGCGAAGCCCCAGCAGACGGCACTGCGCCAATAAAATGCCTGTTCCAGCGGCACGGTGCGCAGCACAGCACACAACAGAGCCATGCCGCCAAAGTACAGCGGGTAACGGTCCAGCCCGGCGGCAGCGCTGCCCGCCCCGGCGCGGCCACCCCACAGTTCCACCATGGCATACAGGTACAGTGCCAGCCGCACCGTGACTGCCATGCACCACAGCAAAATTTGCAGCCATTCCAGCCGGTTAAAAATTGAAAGCGCCCCGCACTGTGCAGCCCCCTGCACCGGGGTTTGGCGGGTGGGCATGGCCGCGCCAAAAAACAGCTCCAGCAGCAGGTGGACCGCGGCATCAAAGCCCAGTGCTGACGCGGCAAATGTTACTGCCTTGCGGCAGCGCTGGCCGGGCTGCGGAGGCCAAAAGGCAAACAGCAGATATTCCGGCGGGAGCGCCAGCTGAGAAACAAACGCCGCCTGCCAGTCCTGCCCTGTCAGCGGTGCCGCATGCAGGTTGGGTACATGCAGGCGCGGCGCGACCGAGAGTACCATGATTGCCATACACGCGGCACCGAACACCAACAAGGCGTTGGCCGTCTGGCGCAGGGCGGGCTCCCGCCGGAGGTAGATGACCGGTGCCAGCACGACAAAACAAGTGCCCGCCAGCCCCAGTGTACCGGGGTACACGCTGCCAAACAGGGCGTGCAGGCGCAGAATTTCCAATGCTGAACTGATTGCCAGCAAAACACAGAGAACTTTTTGCAGCAGGGCGTTTCCTGCCAGCTGGTCGACACTAACAGAAGCACAGCGGCCAGCACCGCCGCGCTGGCGGGCAGAGCCAGCAGCCCTGCCCGCGCCCAATAACCGGTGTGCAGCCGCAGCAGCGTATCGGCCAGAATACTGAGGAGCAGCACGGGGTAAAAATCCACATTACTCTTTTGCATGGCGCGGCAGCACCTCCCCTTTTTGTGCCAGGCGGGACCAGATGGCCCGCACAAAACCATCCCGCAAGGCTGCCTTGCCCGGCGGCATGAGCGGGTAAAGATAATCATAACCGAACGGGTCGCTGCCGCAGGCCATGGCCAGAATCAGCAGCGCCCCGCAGGCCAGCCCCGGCACACCGAACAGTCCTGCCAGCAGTATGACCGCAAAGCGGAACAGAATCGACTGTTCATATAGCGCCGGGACTGCCAGGGTGGCGATGGTGGCCGCCGCGGCCATGGTGAGCACCGGCACGCTGATGATGCCCGCCGAGACAGCGGTTTCGCCAATGATGAGCGCCCCCACAAGGCTGACGGTGTGGCTGATGGATTTGGGGGCGCGCAGCCCGGCTTCACGCACAATTTCCAGCAGCAGGGTCACGGCCAGCATTTCCGGCATGGGCGGTAGCGGCGTGGAGGCTTCGCCCTGGGCCAGTTTGGCCAGCAGGTGCACGGGGATCAGCTCCGGCGCAAAGCTGACCGCCATGACATACAGCCCCGGCCCAAACACCGCCAGCAAAAACGCCAGATATTTGAGCAGGCGGATGAGACCGGCAAACACTGCGCCGGAAGAATAATCGTCCAGGCATTCAAAGTGCTCGGCAAAAAAGCTGGGCACCACCATGGCAAGCGGGCTGCCGGATACAAGGATAACAATTTTGCCCTCACAGATGCGGGCGCAGGCGGTGGCCGGGCGCTCGGTATAGGCTGCCGCGGGGAAAAGGTTGAGCTTGTCCTGCTTGAGGAACGAGGCAAAATAGGTGCTGTCCAGCAGGACGGGGATTTGTACCCCGGCCAGCTGCTGTTTGAGGGTTTGCACCACATCCGCCGGGGCCAGGGCGGTATCATAACAAATGGCGTACTCGGTTTTGGCACGGGTGTTGGCGGTGCAGATCTCCGCCGTAAAGCTGCCGGTGCGGAACTGGCGGCGCAGCTGGGAAATGTTATTGCGCAGGTGCTCGGTAAAGGCATCCTGCGGGCCGCGCATGTTGCCTTCCCCGCTGGGGTTGGTCACGCTGCGGCCCGGCATATCCTGGGTGGAAAACGCCAGCGCCTGGCCGCTGCCCTCCACCAGCAGCACGGCCATGCCGCCGGCGAGGGCTTCCACCAGCTGGGTACGGGTGGTTATGGGGGTTTGCTCTGTGGGTAGGCAGCTTTGCTCTGCCAGGTACTGCACCAGCTGCGGCCCGGCCTTGCAGCCCGGCACGCCTTGACCCAGTGCGTGCAGCACCATGATGCAGAGTTTTTCCGGCGAGGAAAGCCCCGCAAACATGGCGATGCAGCAGCGGCAGCCGCAAATCGTAAAGCTTTTGGTATAGAAATCCGATGAGCCGCCAAACATAGTTTGCAGAAACGCCTGATTTTCAGCAAGGGCCTGCCCCAGCGGCTGGTTATCCGCAGTTGTCATGTAATCACCTTCCCTTGCTGTTCAGTGTGACCCAAAAACGGCAGGGATAAACGCAGGAGGTGTTTTTATGCTTGCATCGGTTTTGCATACCGTAATTATTTATGCTGTGGTTATTTTTGCCATGCGGCTGATGGGCAAGCGGCAGCTGGGGGAATTGCAGCCATCCGAGCTGGTAACAACGTTCATGATTTCCAATGTTGCCTCCATCTGCATTGATGAGCCGGATCTGCCGCTGCTTTCCAGCCTGGTGCCAATTTTATTGATTGCGGCGCTGGAAATATTGAACTCAACCGCCGCCTATTACCTGCCCGGCTATGCGGCGCTGCTGTTTGGGAGACCGGTGACGGTAATCCAGGATGGGCAGATCCGGCAGGATGCACTGCGGCATCTGCGCATGACGCCGGGCGATCTGATGGAGGCGCTGCGCGGCAAGGATATTTTTGACCCGCGGCAGGTAGTATGGGGTGTGGTGGAGCCCAACGGGAGCATCAGCGCCGCGCAAAAAATGGCGGACGACAGCCCGCTGCTGCCGCTGTTGGTAGACCAGGAAGTTTACCCCGAAAATCTGGCCCAGCTGGGGCGCAATGAAGCCTGGCTGGATACCGACCTTGCCAGGCGCGGGATGCGGCGGGCAGAGGTACTGGCTTACCTTGGCAATAAGGAAAGCTGCGTTGTGATACAAAAAAAGACCGCCCAGAACGGGCGGTCTGAAAAACCGGAAAGTACAGGTGGTTTTTGAATGAAGCGCAACTGGTATGCCATCGCCATTCTGGTCCTGCTGGCGGCGGTGCTGCTTGGCTGTAAACAGTATGTAAGCGCCACTGCGGGCAGCCTGCGCGCCCAGGTGCAAAGCGCTTATGCGCAGACACTGACGCAGCAGTACCCGCAGGCGCAGCAGGCTTTCCGGCAGGCCGCGCGCAGTGCAAGGCAGGCCAGCAAAAAGCTGGGGCTGCTGGTGCGCCGCAACGCGCTGGATCGCATGAACGAAACCATGGCGGTTTTGCCGCAGTATGCCAACCCGGAAAACCAGGCCGACCTTGCGGTGGAAGCTGCACGGGTGCTGGCGCAGATCGACCAGCTGGAGCAGTGCTTTACGGGCACATTTTAGCCCTGCATGCCGCCGTTTTTGGCGCGGGAATCCAGCATGTCTTTCAGCTCATCCATAAAGGTGTTGACATCGCTGAACTGGCGGTAGACGGAAGCAAAGCGCACATAGGCAACGTCGTCCATCTTTTTCAGCTGCTCCATGGCAAGGTCCCCAATATAGACGGAGGTCACTTCCCTGTCGTAAGAGTTCAGCAGCACCTGTTCAATGCGGCTGACGGCGGCATCCAGCTGCTCATAGCTGACAGGGCGCTTTTCACAGGCGCGCAGCATGCCGTTGAGCAGTTTCTGGCGGTCGAACACTTCACGCGAACGGTCTTTTTTGATGACCATCAAGGGCACAGTTTCCACGATCTCATAAGTGGTAAAGCGTTTTTTGCAGGAAAGGCACTCGCGGCGACGGCGGATCTTTTCGCCGTCCTCCGTGGGGCGCGAATCAATTACCTTGGATTCATCGGCACCGCAGTACGGGCAACGCATAGCAAAGTTCCTCCTGGTTTACGCTTTCTTGGGGGCGGGGGCAGCCTTGCGGGTCTTATAGCTGACCCACAGCTGGGTTGCAATACACATGGTGCTGTAAACACCGCTGACCATACCAAACAGCAGCGGCACCGCAAAGGTGAAGATGCTGTCCAGCTTGAAGATGATGGACACCACGCAGACGATTGCCAGTGCAATGCAGGTGGTGATACTGGTCATCATGGAACGGCCAAAGCTCTGGTTGATGGACAGGTTGACCAGCTCCGGCAGGGACATCTTTTTGCCGTAAAGGCCGGTGTTCTCGCGGATACGGTCATAGATAACAACGGTATCGTTGATGGAGTAGCCCAGAATGGTAAGCATAGCTGCAATAAAGTTGCCGTTGAGGGGAATGCGCAGCAGAACAAAGACGCCGTACACAACAAACATATCGTGCAGCAAAGCAACGATTGCCATGGCACCGGCGGACCAGCCGCCAATGCGGCGGAAACGCACGGCAACGTACAGCAAAATCAGCACGCAGGCAGCCACAACAGCCACAACGCTCTTGGCCAGGAACTCGTTGCCGATGGTGGGGTTGACGTTGCTGACTTCCTGCTGGACAAACTGGTTGTCCGGGTAGGTGGTGTTCAGGGTTTCGATCATGCTGTCCAGCTGCTCGGTGGAAAGGGTCTCGCTGCCGGGCAGGTTGATGGTCAGGGTCTGTGCACCGGAAACATCAGTGCCGGTCTGTACGGTCAGGTTGCTCTGGCCCAGCTCGGCGGCTACCGTCTGCTTGACATTGTTCAGGTCAACATCGCCCTGGTAGCCAACGGTAACCATAGCGCCACCCTTGAACTCGATATCCATGGTAACGCCGAAGACAAAGCTGAACACCAGCACCACGGCAACCAGAACGCCGGAGAAGGTGTAGAACTTCTTGCGGTTGCCGACAAAGTTGATGTTGGGGCACTTGTAAGTCTTTTTGCCATCCTTGGAACCGCCATACAGAACGGGGTTGCGGAACACCTTGCAGCGGGATGCACCACGGATCATAATGCGGGTTGCAAACACGCCAAAGACAAAGTTGAGCAGAACACTGGTGAGCAGCGTGAAGCCGAAAGAGTAGATGCTGCCAGCCGTGGAAGGACCAAACATGAAGAAGATGGGGTTGAACACCTTGCCCCAGAAGCCATCGGTGGGGCCAAAAGCACCCATCAGCAGGGCTGCAACGATGACGATGGTCACGTTGCCGTCAATGATGGGGGTCAGGCCCATCTTGAAGCCGCTGGCGATAGCGCCATCCAGCGTTTTGCCGTTGCCAAGCTCTTCTTTGATGCGCTCAGCGGTGATAACGTTGGCGTCAACGCCCATACCGATACCAAGGATGATACCGGCGATACCGGGCAGGGTCAGCGTGGAGCCATTGAACACGGTGAAGTAACCGGAAACAAATGCCAGCGTGGCGACAACCTGGCCAAACAGAGAGATGACCGCAATGGTACCGGGCAGACGGTAACGCACGATCATGAGCAGAGCCACAAAGGCAAAGGCAATGATGCCGGCCAGCACCATCACATCCAGGCTCTTAGCGCCCAGGGTGGGGCTGATGGTGGAGAAGCTTTCGGCCGAGAGGGCAAAAGGCAGAGAACCGGAGTTAATCTGGTTTGCCAGCGCGGTGACCTGGTCCTGGGTGAAAGAACCTTCGATCACAGCGTTGCCGTCCGTGATGGCAGTCTTGACGGTAGCGGTGGAGATGTTCTCGCCGTCCAGCCAAATGGAGATGGTACCGTTGGACTGGGCTGCCAGCTCGGTGGTGGCCTCAGCAAACTTTTTGGCACCGTCAGCACTGAACTGCAGCTGAACAACATAACCGTTCTCCTGGTTGTAGCCTGCGGTTGCGGACGTCACATCGTCACCGCTCAGGATCTCTTCGCCGTCGGCAGTAGAGCCCTTGCGGAACACCATCTCGGCGGTGGTGCCGATCTCGTCAATGGCGGTCTGGGGATTAAAGTCGGTTTCGCCGGTTTTCCAGGGGAAACGGACGATGATGCGGTCCTTGTTATAGTCCACATAATCCTCATAGTCGGTAATGCCAAGGCCGACCAGACGGTCTTCGATGACGGTTTTGGCCGCGGTCATCTGGTCATCGGTGGCTTCCACACCGTCAGCCGGCATGAACGTCACGTCCACGCCGCCGCGGATGTCGATACCGAAGCGGATATCCTCCGCGCCCTTGATGTAGACGTTCTTGGTATCGCCGTATGTGTAGCTCACGCCGAACAGGGCGGTAAATGAGAACACGACGATCAGCAGCGCCGTGACAATCAGATGCCACGACTTCCCTCTCTTATTCATATGTACCTCCAAACATTGCCCGCGCACCGGCACGGGCGGGGTTTTATTACCGGCGTATGCGCGTTGCCACACACCGCCATGCAGGGAAGCAGCCGCCTGCCGGAAAGCAGGCGGCTTTTTCCTTTTTGCAGGCGCACCCGGCCGGGAAAACCGGGCGTACCTGTTTTAACTATGAAGGATGGCTGCTTATTTTATTCTGCCAGCAGCTTTTCGACCACAGCCAGGCGCACGCAGACGGTGAGCAGCATGGATGCGGTTTCTACCTCAGACAGGCTGGGGTAAGTGGGGGCAATGCGCAGGTGGGAATCCTGCGGGTCAATGCCATAAGGGAACGCTGCGCCGGCGCCGGTCAGGGTCAGGCCGCAGTCCTTGCAGAGCTGGGCTACACGCTTGGCACAGCCGGGCATGACATACAGGCTGATGAAGTATCCGCCTTTGGGATTGGTCCAGTGGGCGATATCGCCGCAGGGGGTCAGCTCATGGGCAAAGGTGGTTTTGACTGCGTCAAAGCAGGGCACCAGGCGGCGGCGATGCTTGGCCATATGCTGCAGCACGCCGTCCTTGTTCTTCAGGAAGCGGACATGGCGCAGCTGGTTCATCTTGTCATAGCTGATGATCATGACAGAGAAGCGCCTGCAGATATAAGCCAAAGATTTTTCACTGCATGCCAGGGCAGAAACACCAGCGCCGGGGAAGGTGATCTTGCTGGTAGAGGTGAACATGAAAACGCGGTCCTCGGTGCCATACTGCTTGCTTTCATTCAGCAGCACCGGGGTCTCGATGATTTCATCGGTCAGGTGGTGGACAATGTAAGCTTCGTCCCAGAAAATCTTGAAATCCGGGGCAGCGGTCTTCATGGATGCAAAGCGGCGGATGGTTTCATCGCTGTAGACATAGCCATCGGGGTTGGAGTACTGCGGTACGCACCAGATGCCCTTGATGGTGTCGTCTTCGGCAACCAGCTTTTCCACCATATCCATATCGGGGCCGTCCGGCGTCATGGGGATCGTGATCAGCTCAAAGCCAAACTCCTCGGTGATTTTGAAATGGCGGTCATAGCCGGGGGCCGGGCAGAGGAACTTGCGGTGCTCCACCTGGGACCACGGGCAGGGGGATTCCGGGAAGCCAAAGGTATGACCTATGCTGATAAGGTTGTACATCAGCTGCAGGCTGGAGTTGCCGCCCACAAAAACCTCGCTGGACTTAACGCCCATCACATCGCCAAACAGGGCGCGGGCTTCTTCCAAACCTTCCAAGTTGCCATAATTGCGGGCATCATAGCCATCCTCGGTGGTATAGTCACTCATTTTCAGCAGATCCATGGCCAGGTCCATCTGATGAGGGCCTGGTTTACCGCGGGCCATGTTAAGCTTAAGGCCCTTGGCCTTGAACTCAGCATAGGATTGTTCCAGCGCAGCCTTTTCTGCACGGAGCTGGTCTTTGGACATTTCAAAATAATTTGCCATAATCATTTCCCCCTAGATCGTGGGCTGCCATGGTGCTGCACGCGCACAGGGCAGGTCCAGGTACGTTTCCCTCTTGTGTCCGCTTGTATGCACAGAGCATACAGTTTCAAGACATACATATTAGTATAAACGAAACGGCCACAATATACAAGCAGTTTTGAAATTTTTCCCACAAAAAGCAGGCGGTTTTTGGCCCAAAAGCAGGTAAAGAAGAATGGATAACCAGCCACAGATTTCTATATTGACCTTTCAGCGTGGACATGTTACACTTTTGTTGTAATAAGTTGTACGCATATTTATTCATGAGCTCAACTTTTGTCCGACCGGGCAGCACAACTGGAGTACGGTTATGGAACAGCATGTCACCTTCCGGCGCGTGGCCGGTATGCTGGTGGGCATTGTGATCATCAGCCTTGGTGTTGCCCTTTTCAAGTTTGCCCATCTGGGCAACGACCCTTTCAACGCGCTCAACATCCGCTCTGCGGAGCTTGCCGGGCTGCCCCTTGGCGTACAGAACCTGATTTATAACGCGGTATTTTTCACGATGCAGATGATTTGGGGCCGCAGATATGTCGGCTTTGGCACCGTTGCAAATGCCGTTTGCTGTGGGTTTATCATCACGTTTTTCTATGATTTCCTCACTGCGCATTTTGCACAGGCCGCTACCCTGCCCGCACAGCTGCCGTGGGTGGCTGCAGCGGTGGTGTGCACCTCACTTGGCATTTCGCTGCACCAGACCTCCGATTTGGGGGTTGCCCCGTATGATTACCTGGCGCTGGGCCTGCGGGACCACACGCCACTCCCCTATTTCTGCTGCCGCCTTTTTACGGATACGCTGTGCGCATTGCTGGCTTTTTTGCTGGGCGGGCTGCTGGGGCTGGGCACCCTGATCTGTGCGTTCTGCCTGGGACCGCTGATCCAGTTTTTCAACATCCATGTTTCCGAAAACGTGTTGCAATACGTTCCAACCGGGCGGCAGGCATAATATTTACCAGCGGCGCAATCATAATTTTGCAGCGGCGGCAGCTTTGGCTTGCCGCTGCTTTTGGTTGTTTAATGGCATTTTATCTAAATTTGGTGTAAGATATAAGGCAATACCGCATAATTCTAAGTGCCGATACGGCGAGCGAGGTGCGGCAGCTGCTAAGCCAAAAGCGCAGATAATACTGGATGTCTTATCGAGCATTTTGGCAACGCAGATGCCGTGCCGCAGCCGCCGGAGCGGTGCTTAAGCCGCAAGGCGGGAATTGTGCGGTGTCGCCATAAGAAAACATAGATTTAGGAGCGTAACAAAACAAGATGGCACAACAAAACAAGAGCAATTCCCTGACCGAAGGCAGTGTAGCGCGCGGCATGCTGCTGTTTGCGATCCCTATTTTTATCAGCAATTTGTTCCAGCAGCTGTACAACGCGGCAGACTCGCTGATTGTGGGCAACTTTTTGGGCGGCGAGGCGCTGGCGGCAGTTGGTTCTTCCGGCAGCCTGATTTTCCTCTTGACCGGCTTTGTGAACGGCGTAGCGCTGGGTGCCGGTGTGCTGATTGCCCGCTACTTTGGCGCAAAGGACTGGGAGAGCCTGGAAAAAGCCATCCACACCACGGTGGCGCTGGGCCTGGTCGCCGGGGCGGTGCTGACGGTTGTGGGCGTGATTTTGACCCCACAGATCCTGCACTGGATGGGCACGCCGGAGGATGTTATCGGCAACTCGGTCGCCTACTTCCGCACCTATTTTTGGTTCCATTGCAGTGATCATGTACAATGTAGGTGCCAGCATTCTGCAATCGGTCGGCAACAGCCGCAGTCCTATGAAGTACCTGATTACAGCATCGCTCATTAACATTGTGCTGGACCTACTGTTTATCGGCGTACTGGGGTACGGCGTGGCTGCGGCCGCATTTGCCACGATTATCTCCCAGTCAGTCAGTGCCATTCTGGCATTCTCCAAGCTGATGCGCAGCAAGGAAGCCTGGGCTGTGAGCTGGCGCAAGGTTCGGTTTGACGGCCCCATGCTGCATGGCGTTATTTTGCAGGGCCTGCCCTCCGGCATCCAGAACTCGGTCATCTCGCTGGCAAATGTTATTGTGCAGGCAAACATCAACTCGTTTGGCGCACTGGCCATGGCCGGGTGCGGCTCTTACAGCAAGGTGGAAGGTTTTGCTTTCCTGCCGGTCACCTGCTTTTCGATGGCACTGGCCACTTTTGTCAGCCAGAATGTGGGCGCGGGCAAACCTGACCGCGTGCACAAGGGTATGCGTTTTGGCGTGATTTGTTCGATTACGCTGGCCGAGTGCGTCGGCGTTGCGGTTTACCTGCTGGCGCCTTGGCTGATTGGTGCGTTCAGCAGCGAGGCCGATGTGGTCGCCTTTGGCGTGCGGCAGGCACACACCATTGCGCTGTTTTACTTTTTGCTTGCGTTCAGCCACTGCTGCGCCGGCATCCTGCGCGGATTGGGCCGCCCCATTGTGCCCATGGCCGTTATGCTGGCGGTCTGGTGCGCATTGCGCATTACTTACATTACGATAACGCTGCACTTTATCCATGATATCGGGGTCATCTTCTGGGCATACCCTCTGACCTGGAGCATCTCTTCTCTGATGTTCCTGCATTACCTGCGGCATTGCACGATTCCCCGTGTCGGCGGCGGCGCACCGCACGATATGAAAGATGTGTGATGTGGGCGGATACAAAAACACATCACATATAAAATAACGGATACACTGCCACATGAAGCGAGCTGCTTTGCCGTTCGCCGCAAATAAACCATTCGCTTTTTTACACTCTGGGCGGCAGGGCTTTGCGGATTGACAATTCCCCCGTTTTGCGCTACAATACCATACAGTTAGCCGCCGTGGCGGAACTGGCAGACGCAAGGGACTTAAAATCCCTCGGTGGAAACATCGTACCGGTTCGATCCCGGTCGGCGGCACTGGCTGAGCCTTACCGGATTTTCCGGTAAGGCTCTTCTTTTTTATGGGGTTCCCCTTTGCATAACCGCTGCAGCCACGGCCAACACTGATTGGAAAGCGGTGGGCGGGGCCGGCTCGCATTTGTTATGCCTAACCGCCATTTCTGTGGTCACCGAACGCCAAAAATCGCCCGATTCGTCCATTTTTGGTGCAAAATTGCAGGGTTTGTACCAGTTTTTGCGGTTTGCCCTTGACGCAAAGAAATTGTTGGAATATAATAAGCACCGTTAATCCTAGAGTTTTTATAGGATATGAAAATAACAAAGGTGCCCGGCACACCGCCGCCTGCCTGCTTTGCGCTGCAAACGGATGGCTGCACCGGACGCCGAACCAAGCTGCGGGTTTGCCTGCGGCTTTTTGAAATACAAACGCTCACCTTATTATAAAGCGAGCAGGAGGCAGTTTTTATGGCAGAGCAAGTTTTGAACGTAACCGGTCTGGCCGCACGCGTGGAAGACAAACAGCTGTTACACGGCGTGGATCTTACCATCAACAAGGGCGAAACCCATGTGCTGATGGGCCCCAACGGCGCAGGCAAATCCACCCTGGGCTATGTTTTGATGGGTGCCCCCAAATATACCGTGACCGGTGGCCAGATCCTGTTCAAGGGCGAGGATATCACCCATGAATCCACCGATAAGCGTGCCAAGGCCGGCATGTTCCTTTCTTTCCAGGAGCCGCTGGAAGTTCCCGGCCTGACGCTGGAAGGCTTTATCCGCAGCGCATTGCAGCAGAAGGTCGGCCATGTGCGTTACTATGACTTCAAGAAAGAGCTGGCCCGCTGCATGGACATTTTGCAGATGGATGCTTCTTACGCAGAGCGCAGCCTGAACGTTGGTTTTTCCGGCGGCGAAAAGAAAAAGGCCGAGATTTTGCAGCTGATGATGCTCAAGCCCTCCCTCGCCATTCTGGACGAGACGGACTCCGGCCTGGACGTTGACGCCGTGCGCCTGGTTTCCAAAGGCGTGGAAGAATACCAGAAAGACCACAACGGCGCTTTGCTGATCATCACCCACAGCACCCGCATTCTGGATGCGCTGTCTGTTGACTACACCCACGTGCTGGTCAACGGCAAGATTGCTGCAAACGGCGATGGCAGCCTGGTGGAAGAGATCAATGTGAACGGCTACGAGCGCTTTGAAAAGATGGCGGAGGCCTGAGAAATATATGGCAGAAGTAAACGAAGCAAAACGCGAAAAATCGCAGGTTGAGGACATTAACCGCAGCCTGTATGATTTCCGCTATGAGGAAAAAGACGCCTACAAGGTAGACGCTGGCCTGACCCCCGCCATTGTAGAGCAGATTTCCCGTGAGAAGAACGACCCCGACTGGATGTTGGAGCTGCGCTTGAAATCGCTGGAGATCTATAATAAGACCGGTATCCCGGAGTGGGGCCCGCCGATTGATGAGCTGAACATGGATGATATCATCACCTATGTGCGCCCCAACACCAAAATGAGCGCCAAGTGGAGCGAAGTTCCCACCGACATCAAGGATACCTTTGAAAAGCTGGGTATCCCCCAGGCCGAGCGCGACAGCCTGGCCGGTGTCGGCGCACAGTATGACTCCGAGCTGGTATATCACAACGTGAAAAAAGAGGTTGCGGAGCAGGGTGTTATTTACACCGACCTGGAAAGTGCCATGCACGGCCCTTATGCCGAGATGATCCGCACCCATTTCATGCACCTGGTTCCCCCCACGGATCACAAATTTGCCGCCCTGCACGGCGCGGTATGGTCTGGCGGTTCTTTTGTGTATGTTCCGCCGCATGTGCATGTGGAGATTCCCCTGCAGTCCTATTTCCGCCTGAACGCCCCCGGCGCTGGCCAGTTTGAGCACACGCTGATTATTGTGGACGAGGGTGCTTCGCTGCATTTCATCGAGGGCTGCTCTGCCCCCAAGTACAATGTGGCCAACCTGCACGCCGGCTGCGTGGAGCTGTTTGTGGGCAAGAATGCCAAGCTGCGGTATTCCACCATTGAGAACTGGTCCAAGAACATGTACAACCTGAACACCAAGCGCGCCATTGTAGAAGAGGGCGGCGTGATGGAATGGGTTTCCGGTTCTTTTGGCTCCCACACCTCTTACCTGTACCCCATGACCATCCTGAAGGGCAAGGGCTCCCGCATGGAGTTCACCGGCATAACTTTCGCCGGTCATGGCCAGAACCTGGATACCGGCGCCAAGGTTGTTCACACCGGCGCGGATACTTCCAGCTATATCAACACCAAGTCCATTTCCAAGGACGGCGGTATCAGCACCTTCCGCAGTGCGGTGGTCATTAACAAGGATGCCAAGAACAGCAAGGCTGCGGTTTCCTGCCAGTCTTTGATGCTGGATACCATCTCCCGTTCGGACACGATCCCCGCAATGGACGTGCGCACCCCCGATGCTGACGTGGGCCACGAAGCCCGCATTGGCCGCATCAGTGATGACGCCGTGTTCTACCTGATGAGCCGCGGCATCCCCGAAGAGGAAGCCCGCGCCATGATCGTGAGCGGCTTTGCGGATAATGTTTCCAAGGAACTGCCGCTGGAATACGCAATGGAAATGAACAACCTGATCCGCCTTGAGATGAAGGGCAGCATTGGGTGAGCAAAGGAGTTGGGAGTATGGCAAATGAAACAATGACCGTCAACCGGCTTCCCGCTCTGACGTGGAACTGGCTGAAAATGAATGCAGCCCGGCTGGAAGCAAACGCCCCCGCCGTGGGTGCCGCCCCCAGCTTTGTGCAGACCGCACAGCTGGCCCGCAGCAGCGCCGCACAGGACTGGGCCATGGAGACCGGCATGGGCACCGACGTTGACCGTTTTCTGGCCAACAGCCCAGCAGAGTACCTGACCCTGGGCGAAAACGAAGTGATGGATGCCCCCGCGGTTATCACCTATACCTACCAGCCCGGCACCCCCGCCGGGGACCGGCTGTACCTGGAAGCCAAGGCTGGCAGCACCATGCAGGTGGCTGTGATCCTGCGCAATGAGACCGCTGGCGAGGGCCTGGCCGCTTTGCAGATCAAGATCAAGGCCGAGGCTGGCGCTGTGGTCAAGCTTTCGATGGTGCAGGTACTGGATAATGGCTTTACCTGCCTGAGTGATATCGGCACCACCTGCGCAGACGGCGCAAGCTTTGAGCTGACCAAGCTGGAACTGGGTTCCGGCAAGCTGTATGCCGGTGCTGCCGCCGATCTGATCGGCAAAGGCAGCAACTTTACCGCCAGGATCGGCTACCTGGGCCAGGGCGAACAGCGCCTGGACATGAACTATGTAGCCCGCCACCGCGGCAAAAAGACCACCTGCGAGATGGATTCCACCGGCGTACTGGCCGGTAAGGCATTCAAGCTGTTCCGCGGCAGCATTGACCTGCTGCCCGGCGGTTCCGGCGCCAAGGGCCAGGAGCAGGAGAACGTTCTGTTGCTGGGCGACGGCGTGGTCAACCAGACCATTCCGCTGATTTTGTGCGGCGAAGAGGATGTGGAAGGCAACCACGGCGCAACCATCGGCCGCCTGGACGAAAAGATGCTGTTCTACCTCGCCAGCCGCGGCATTCCTGAAGAGGCTGCCCGCAGCCTGCTGGCCCGCGCCCGCATTGAGGCCGTAGTTGACCTGCTGCCGGAGGCACTGGCGGAAGAAGCACACAAATTCATGGAGGCGCACACCGATGAGCTTTGATTTTGTGGATTATAAAAAGGACTTTCCCCTGCTGATGCAGCAGGACGTCGCCTATCTGGACAGCGCCGCCACCGCGCAGCGCCCGGCCAGCGTTTTGCAGGCAGAGAAAGAATTTTATGAGCAGGCCAACGCCAACCCCCTGCGCGGCCTGTATGAACTGGGCGTGGAGGCGACTGACCGTTACGAGGCCGCCCGCGAGCGGGTACGCAAGTTTCTGAACGCCCGCAGCGATGCCGAAATCATCTTTACCCGCAACACCACCGAAAGCATCAATCTGGTTGCTTACAGCTATGCGCTGAACAACATCCATGCCGGGGATGAGATCGTCATCACCATCATGGAGCACCACAGCAACATGCTGCCGTGGCAGATGGTTGCCCGCCAGACCGGTGCCAAGCTGCTTTACCTGGAATGTGAAAAAGACGGCAGCCTGCCGGATGAAAAGCTGGAAGCCGTCATCGGCCCCAAGGTAAAGCTGGCCGCCATTGGCCATGTTTCCAACGTGCTGGGCTGCGTAAACCCGGTAGAGAAAGTGATCGAGCTGGTACACCGCAACGGCGGTGTTGTGCTGGTCGATGCCGCCCAGAGTGCCCCCCACATGAAAGTGGATGTGCAGGCACTGGATGCTGATTTTGTTGCATTCTCCGGCCACAAGCTGATGGCCCCCATGGGTATTGGCGTTTTGTATGGCAAGGAGAAGCTGCTGGATGCCATGCCGCCGTTTTTGACCGGCGGCGAGATGATTGATTCCGTTACCCGCGATGGCGCTGTGTATGCCGAGCTGCCCCACAAATTTGAGGCCGGCACCGTGAATGCAGGCGGCGCGGTTGCGCTGGCTGCGGCCATTGATTACCTGGAATCCGTTGGGCTGGAAAATGTCCACGCCCAGGAGCAGGCCCTGACCCGCTATGCCTATGAAGGCATGAAGAAGATCCCCGGTGTGAATATTCTGGGCAGCGATGACCCGGACAAGCACTGCGGCATTCTGAGCTTTACGGTGGACGGCGTGCACCCGCACGACATTGCCACCATTCTGGACAGCTGCCATGTGGACGTGCGTGCCGGGCACCACTGTGCACAGCCGCTGCTGGCTTATCTGGGTGTGCGTTCCTGCGCACGTGCCAGCCTTGCATTTTATAACACCACCGCTGACATTGACCGCTTTCTGGCGGCGCTGGGCGGCGTAAGAAAGGAAATGGGTTATGCCGAGTAGTACGTTTTATAATGAGGTGCTGACCGACCACAACCTCTACCCCGCCCATAAAAAGCCGCTGCCCGGCGCCAACATGACGCTGGAGGGTGTGAACCCCAGCTGCGGCGATGACATTATTTTGCAGCTGAAAGTAGAAAACGGCAAGATTGAGGACGGCAGCTTTGTTGGTGACGGCTGCGCGATCTCCCAGGCTTCGGCAGATATCATGCTGGACATGATCATTGGCCGCAGCGTGGATGAAGCCAAAGACCTGGCCGAGACCTTTTTGAAGATGATTAAGGGCGAAGCTACCGATGCCGACATTGAAAAGTTGGAAGAAGCCGGTGCGCTGCAGGATATCTCCCACATGCCGGCCCGCGTAAAGTGCGCAGTGCTGGGCTGGCACACCATGGAAAAGCTGCTGGATCACAAGGACGAGCAGTGATTCCTGGTGGAGGGCTGATTCTTTCACGTTGGCCCTGAAAGTGATTTTATAAAATAAAGCCAGGCGTGTTTTGCAAAGTCGATTGCTTTGCAGGGCACGCCTGGTTTATTTTTTTGCTCTCTTTATTTGTTTTATTGCGGTTGGATAAACGCATCTGCGAACGCTTTATCCACGGCGGGAAAAGAGAGCCGGGAGCGTTTTGTACCAGATATTTGCAATGCCGTTCAGGATGGCACACACCGGGGCGCTGGCGCACAGGGCCACCACCGCGGGGATGATAAAGCACAGCCAGGTAATAACGGCAGGCAGACCGTGGGAAGCACAGGCTTCGTAACAGCCAAGTTGAACCAGAAGCGCGTACAGCGGCATGTGCAGGATGTAGATGGGCAGGGTTCGCTGGCCCAGGCTGGCAAGCGGCTTGATGAGCCCCAGAATGGGGGTGATAGCCAGCACGGTGCCAAAGCCCAGCAGGTAGAACACTGCGCGATCCTGCATCAGGTAGCCGCCCACCGCATAGGCGTCGGACTGGAAGATGCGGGCTCCTTCATACACCGGGGTTTCGGCGGTGACGATGCGCTGGACGGTTACGGTATAAAACACCACGATGGCCGCCGCCAGCGGGCCCCAGGCATACCAGCGCTTTTGCCAGCTGCGGAACGGCTCTGCAAACAGCACACCGAACGCAAAGAACGGGAAAAAGGAAAACACACGGCCCAGATCAAACGGCCAGTTGACACAGCCGCCCAACAGGCCTATGGCAATGGCCGCGGCCATCCCTACGGTGCTGGCCAGCAGGCCGCGCCGCTGGATGGCGCGCAGCAAAGGCACGGTGAGCATCCAGAACATGAGGGCGTACAGATACCACATGTGCCGCCATGGCAGCAGTACATTTTGCAGCCAGCCGCCCTGATCCACAATGTTATCTTTCAGGGCAGCCGCACGGAACGCCGTGATGCCCGCCTGGCTGATAAGGTAGAGCCATAGCTGCTGCGTGACCAGCTTGCGCAGGCTGAACTTAGCCACCAGGCCGCTGGCTGTGCAAAAAATTGCCATATGGAACAGGTAAATGCAGGTAAACAGCGCGTTGATGCCCGGCGCGGTACCACGGTGATACTCGATAAAATGGCCAATGACAACGCACAGGATGCCAAAGCCTTTCATAGCGTCCACATAGGGTTGGCGCTGGGCGGCAGTTTTCTTGTTTGGCAAAGGTCGGCTCCTTTCTTGAAACGGCGCTGGCGTGGTTTATGGGTTCCAGTATTCATACACCAGCTGGCCAAGGGTCTGCATGGCCTGGGTGGGTTCTTCGGGGAAGTCTACATTTTCATCTCCCTGGTCTGTCATGCAAACAATCCAGTAGGGATGCTTGGCATACACAATGGCAACATCGTGATATGCGTAATCCCAGCTGCCATACTTTTTGGCGGCAGGCACGCCATCTGGCACATACAAAATATCATGGTCGGCGGCCAGCATACAGGTTTTCAGGTAGGCTGCGGCGGCGCTGCCTGAATCCAGATAATCATACACCGCGGACACAATGTTGGCAAACTCGCCAGTGGAAGCCATACCGATAATGCCGGTTTGCGGGGTAAGTTCGCAGGTTGCGGCATAGGCAAAGCCGTAATCCGCCAGGAACTGCTGGAAGCCGCTGGATTCATTGGCTGGCCAGTGGGTGGTCAACAGGGTGACGGCGTTGTTATCGCTGTGGGCGATCATAGCACGCATGGCGGCTTTGGCCGGGATGGTCTCGGCATCGTTATAGGCTTGCAGCGCCGTATCAGACAAACGGCCGCGGAACTGGTTGGGCAGTTCATCTTCCAGGTCCAGTGTTCCGGCATCGGCCTGGCCGCACAGCCAGAACGCATAGGGCAGCTTGAGCAGGCTGGCGGGGTAATACAGGGCATCCGTGTTATAAGTATAGCTTTCCCCCGTTGCCGGATTTTGCAGGTAAAGCGAAAAGCTGCCCGGCTGCGCGGCGCAGAATTCATCCAGCAGCTCGTTCAAGTCTACGCTGGGGGCTGTTTCCCGCGTGGCGGCAAGGGCGGATTCCAGCTTTTGGGCTGTGGACCAGTATTCCAGCTCTTCCGCCGCAGTAGCATAAACGCTGCCATTGGGCACCCATTGCACGGCCACGGCGGTTTCGGCTGTGGCCTGTTCATTCAAATCCACCGTTGCGCCGCAGCCCGCCAGCAAAAGCGCGGCCAGTGCCGGGGCGATGCACGGTACATACCAATGTTTTCTTTTCCCCATAGGATTGCTGTTATGTTTCCTTTCCCGATTGACCGCGGGCATGGGATTCTCCTTAATGCCACGGCCAAAATTCCGGTACTATTGTAACACATGTTCGGCAAATTGTGGCAAAAAATCCGAAATTTCTTCATTTCCGGATGGCTGGCTTTTTCGAAATTCCTGTGCTGCGTTCTGGAAGCATTCGGTTCGTCTCCCCTGTCACGCTGCTATGCTGCCGCACGGGCGTATCTATTCTTTCCGTTTTCCTTTTCACCGGACCAATCCCAATGAAACAAAAATCCCACTGTATGCGGCTTTTCAGGCTGCACACAGCGGGATTTGATTTTAGCTTATCGGGGAACAGTTCTCCAAAGGCTTACCAGAGGTTCACGACCTCATTGTACAGGCCCTCATAGCTCTTGGCGGAGTTGGACCAGCTGAAATCGCATTCCATGGCGCGCTTGACCAGCACGGGCCAGCCTTCCTTGTTCCAGTAGCCTTCCTTGGCACGCCAGCAGGCTTCGTACAGCTCGTGGGCGTTGTAATTGGCAAAGGTAAAGCCATTGCCATAGCCATCGCCGGAGTCGTGGATGGAGTCGCGCAGGCCGCCGGTCTCACGCACAACGGGGATGGTGCCATAACGGCAGGATACCATCTGGGCCAGGCCGCAGGGTTCGGAGCGGGACGGCATCAGGAAGATATCGGCACCGGCATAAATGCGCTGGGCCAGCTTGGCGTTAAAGCCAATGTACACGCCAACGCGGCCGGGGTTGCGGGCGCACAGCTCGTTGAAGAAGTTCTCGTACTGGGCTTCGCCGGAGCCGAGGATCACCAGCTCAATGCCCTGCTGCAGCAGGCCTTCGGCAATGCTGCGCACCAGGTCAACGCCCTTGTGACCGACCAGACGGGTAACCATGGCCATGACCGGGCTGCCATCCTTGTTCAGGCCGAACTCGTCCTGCAAAGCTGCTTTGCAGACGGGCTTGCCCTGCTGCACCGTGTTGGCATCATAGTTCTGCGGGATATCCGGGTCGGTAGCGGGGTTGAAAACATCCACGTCAATACCGTTCAGGATACCGCACAGCTTATACTGCTTCTGGCGCAGCAGGCCATCCAGACCATGGCTGAACCACGGGTCCAGGATCTCCTGTGCATAGGTAGGGCTGACGGTGGTGACCTTATCAGCAGTCTCGATTGCGCCCTTCATAAAGTTGGCGCAGCCATCATACTCCACAATGTGGGCATCGCGTGCGCCAATGCCGCAGGTATCCTCCAGGATATCCATGCCATACTTGCCCTGGTAGGCAATGTTATGGATGGTGAATACTGTCTTGATGTGGTTGAACTTATCCAAGTGGCGGTAGTACAGGTTGAGGTAAACCGGGGTAAGGGCGGTCTGCCAGTCGTTGCAGTTGATGATATCCGGCTCAAAGTCGGTATAGAACAGGGTTTCCAGAATGGCGCGGGAGAAGAAAGCAAAACGCTCGCCGTCATCATAGAAGCCATACAGGCCGCTGCGCTTAAAGTAATATTCGTTGTCGATAAAGTAGAACGTCACGCCGTCATGCTCGGCCTTGAACAGGCCGCAGTACTGGCTGCGCCAGCCCACGGGCACGCTGAAATTGGTAACATAGGTTAGCGTATCCTTGAACTTGAGATCGCCGTACAGGGGCATGATAACGCGGCAGTCAATACCGTCACGAACCAGAGCCTTGGGCAATGCACCGGCAACATCGGCCAGACCGCCGGATTTTGCATACGGTGCAGCCTCGCTGGCTGCATAGAGAATTTTCATGGGTACCTCCTTGCAGAGCCGCTGGAGCGGCTGTTTGCAACGCCTGCCGGGCAGGCTGTTATGATAAAATAAGGAAAGAGCGGAGAAGCGTGTTCACTCCCCCGCCCTTTCCTGCAAACTACCCGCCGGGGAGAGTTGGCGGGAAAGTTCAGGGCGTAATCAGGTTACACCGTGTGCCTTTTGGCAACAAACACCGGGAAAGAATCCGTGCCGATCAGCTTTTTGTCTGCCGTGATGTGGACATTCTTGTCGGTAACCACATACTCAACGGAGCTGTTCTCCTCCACAACGGTATCCTGCATCAGCACACAGTTGCGCACAACAGCACCCTTCTTGATCTGGCAGCCACGGAACAGCACGCTGTTTTCAACGGTGCCTTCCACCACACAGCCGTCAGCCAGCAGGCTGTTCTTGACCTTGCTGCCTTCCAGGTAACGGGTGGGGTTGTCGTCACGAATCTTGGTGTAGATGGGGTTGCCTTCGTTAAAGAGCTTATCGACATTGCCAGCCTGCAGCAGGCGCATGTTCTCGTCAAAGTAGCTCTTCATATCGCTGATGCGGGCCACATAGCCGTCAAACTCATAAGCCTGAACATTCAGCAGGCTCAGGTTGCGGGCCAGGATATCGCGCTCAAAATAGACCAGACCGCGCACAGATGCATCGCGGACAAGCTGGATCAGGCTTTCGCGCTCGATGATGTACAGGTTCATGGACAGATTCTGGACGCCGGGACGATAATCGTTGGAAAGCAGCTCAGCCACACGGCCATTATCAATGCGGATGGTGTAGTTATCGGTGCGGGCGCCATCGGGGATTTCGCCGCGGTTGTATACCATGGTAACGTCTGCGCCGGACTTGACATGAGCTTCGATCAGCTTGTTAAAGTCGAAGTTCATGGCAATGTTGCTGTCAGACAGGATCACATAGCGCTCTTTCTGGTCCCTCAGCCAGTTCAGAACGCTGGCCAGTGCATCCACACGGCCGCTGTACAGCTTGATGCTGCGCTCTGCAAAAGGCGGAACAATGTTCAGGCCTCCGCGCTTGCGGGTCAGGTCCCATTCACGGCCTGCGCCCAGGTGGTCCATCAGGGAATGATAGTTTTTACGGACGATGACCGAAACATTATCCACACCGGCGTTTGCCATGTTGGACAGAACAAAGTCGATCATGCGGTAACGCCCTGCGAACGGGATGGAGGCCATTGTGCGCTCCGCTACCAGTTCGGGGACAAGGTTATCATAAGAGTTTGCAAAAATGACGCCCAGTGCGTTTGCGTTGCTGCTTACCATTGTTCCTCACCATCCTTTACATCATTGGAAATCATTGCCTTGGGGCCAACCGTTGCGCCCTTGCCGATCTTGACACCGGAGCCAACCGTTGCAACATCGCCGGGTTCGGTAATATTCAGGCCGCTTTCCGGCATTTTGCCCACGGTAGCACCCTCTTCGATGGTGACATTTTCGGCCACGATGCAGTGTTCGACCTTTGCACCAGCCTTGATGACAGTGCCGCCCATAACAACGGCTGCTTCAACAGTGGCGCCCTTTTCGACCACAACGCCGGGGAACAGGATGGAGTTTTTAACGGTGCCGTCAACCTGGCAGCCTTCGGTGATCATCGAGTTCACGATGTCAGCGTCCGTACCAATGCGCTGGCAGGGGCGGCCGGAGTTGCGGGAGTAGATCTTCCAGTTTTCATCAAACAGGTTGATGCCGGAATGGGTCGGATCCAGAACCTCCATGTTGGCCTGCCACAGGCTGGAGATGGTTCCGACATCCTTCCAATAGCCGCTGAAACGGTAAGCGTACATGCGGCGGTTATCACGCAACAGTGCGGGAATGACATTCTTGCCGAAGTCGTTCTCACTGTTGGGATCGTTTTCGTCCTCGGTGAGGTACTTTTTCAGGATATCCCAGTTGAAGATATAAATGCCCATGGAAGCCAGGTTGCTCTTGGGGTTCTTCGGCTTTTCCTGGAATTCGCTGATGCGGTCATTCTCGTCCGTAACCATCAGACCAAAGCGCGGGGCTTCGCTCCAAGGCACTTCCATAACGGCAACCGAGAACTCGGCGTTCTTCTCTTTGTGGAAGCGCAGGAAATCAGCGTAATCCTGCTTGCAGATCTGGTCGCCGGACAGGATGATGACGTACTGCGGGTCATAACGGTCAATGAAGGAAATGTTCTGGTAAATTGCGTTGGCAGTGCCCTTGTACCAGTCAGAGCCGGTGGCCTGCTGGTAGGGCGGCAGCACATGGACGCCGCCATGCAGGCGGTCAAGGTCCCACGGCTGGCCGTTGCCGATGTATTCATTCAGGACCAGCGGCTGATACTGGGTCAGGATGCCAACGGTGTCAATATCAGAGTTGACACAGTTGGACAGCGGAAAGTCGATGATACGGTACTTACCGCCGAACGGAACCGCCGGCTTAGCCAGCTTCTGGGTCAGCGCGTAGAGGCGCGAACCCTGGCCGCCAGCCAGGATCATTGCGATCATTTCTTTTGCCATAATTGTTCTCCCCTTAAACTTGTTTATCTCCACGGGCCGCACCGGCTGCGGGTTGCCGCCGGTACCGCCCTTACACACCAGACGTTTACGATTCCGTTACCGGTGTTTTGGGCTTGGTTGTTTTTGCCGCTCTGGGCTTTTTAGCAGCCGGTTTTGTTGCCACGGGTTTGGCTGTGCGCTTTTGGGGGGCGGCAGTTTTGGTGGCCGCAGGCTTGGCTGCCTTTTCGGGTTTGGCTGCTTCGGCAGTTTCTGCCTTGGCGGGCTTTCCTGCCTTTTTGCGGGCAGCGGGAACGCTGAAATAGATGGTGGACAGCGGCGGCAGGGTTACCTCAATATGCTGGTCAAAGCCGTGCATCGGGCCCTTGACGCTCTTTACGCTGCCATTTTTGACACCGGTACCGCCATACTTGACGTCATCTGAGTTGATCAGCTCTTTGTATGTACCGGGGTTGGGCACGCCCATCGAGTAGCTTTCGCGCAGGACGGGGTTAAAGTTGCAGACAACCAGGAGCATCTTGCCCTTGGCGTCCCGGCGCAGGAACGCGATCACGCTCTGTTTGTTATCATCCGGCACGATCCACTGGAACCCTTCCCAGCTGTAATCGACCTGCCAGAGAGAGGCGGTCTCACGGTAGAAGTGGTTCAGATCCTTGACGTAGGTTTGCAGTTCATGGTGCTTATCATAGCCAAGAAGCATCCAATCCAGCTGCTTTTTCTCGTCCCATTCAATGAACTGGCCGAATTCCTGGCCCATGAACAGCAGTTTTTTGCCCGGATGGGCCATCATATAGCCATAGAAGGTGCGCAGGTTGGCGAACTTTGCTTCGTAATCACCGGGCATCTTATTGATCAGGCTGCACTTGCCGTGCACAACTTCATCGTGGCTGATGGGCAGGACAAAGTTTTCACTGAACGCATAGAAGAAGCTGAACGTAACTTTGTTATGGTTGCCGGCACGGAACAGCGGGTCAGTCTTCATGTAGCTGAGCATATCGTTCATCCAGCCCATGTTCCATTTGAAGTTGAAGCCAAGGCCGCCATCGGCTGCCGGTTTGGTAACCAGCGGCCATGCGGTGGATTCTTCGGCAATCATCATTTTATGCGGGTGGCGGCCCAGGATAGCCGTATTGCACTTTTGCAGGAACGTAATGGCTTCCAGGTTTTCCTTGCCGCCCTTTACGTTTTGTTCCCACTCGCCATCGCGGCGGTTGTAATCGAGATACAGCATGCTGGCCACTGCGTCCACACGCAGGCCGTCCACATGGTACTGCTCGATCCAGAACAGCGCACTGGATACCAGGAAGCTTTCCACTTCCGGCATACCAAAGTTGAACACCATGGTGCCCCATTCTTTATGCTCACCGCGGCGGGGGTTGGGGTCCTCATAGCAAGGGCCGCCGTCAAACATGTACAGGCCGTAAGCATCCTTGGGGAAGTGGGCGGGCACCCAGTCCAGGATTACGCCGATACCGGCCGCGTGCAGCTTATCCACAAACTCCATAAAGTCGTGCGGGGTACCGTAACGGCTGGTGGGGGCAAAGTAACCGCTGACCTGATAGCCCCAGCTGCCGTCAAACGGATATTCCGTAATGGGCAGCAGCTCCACATGGGTATAGCCCATATCTTTAATATAAGGCACAAGCTGATCCGCCAGTTCGGAATAATTATAGGGGACACCGTCCTCCTTCATTTTCCAGCTGCCGGCATGCAGCTCATAGATGCTTATCGGGCCGTTGATCACATCATTTTTCTTCTGCGCATCTTCCCACGCGGCATCATGCCAGTCAAAGCCGGAAATATCAAAAACTTTGCTGCCGTTGGACGGGCGGGTTTCGGCATGGAACGCATACGGGTCAGCCTTGTACACCAGCTCATCCGCCGGGGTTGTAATGCAGTATTTATAAACATCATAGATTTTGATGCCGGGAATGAACAGCTCCCAAATGCCGTCCGACACCTTTTCCATCGGATGGCTGGTGGGCACCCAGCTGTTGAAATCGCCCACAACGGAAACTGCTTTGGCGTGCGGTGCCCACACGCGGAACACCGCGCCGGGCTGGCCGTCCTGCTCTTCCAGGTGGCTGCCAAAGTAGCGGTAGGCTTCAAAGTTATTGCCCTGATGGAACAGGTAAACTGGCAAATCGGAAGGCTTCGCCGCTGACTGTGTTTGTTTCACCTTGTAATCTCCCCTTTTGGCATGCACCGCGCCGGTTTACCACCTACCGTGCCGCCCCTTTGATCATGTTCCCAGGGCAATACCGCATAATTCTAAGTGCCGATACGGCGAGCGAGGTGCGGCAGATGCTAAGCCAAAAGCGCAGATAATACTGGATGTCTTATCGAGCATTTTGGCAACGCAGATGCCGTACCGCAGCCGCCGGAGCGGTGCTTAAGCCGTAAGGCGGGAATTGTGCGGTGTTGCCCCAGGTTTCCGGAAACACCTCTGATTGAGGCAGGCTATGCGCCGATGATGCAAAGAACAGCACGAATTCCTGTTCCTGCTGCCTGTTCCGGCATAAACTGCACCCAATTTGTTTTTGCTATATTTATATTACCTGTTTTGCAGCGGAATTTCAAGAGATTTCTGTAATAAAGCGCTAAAATTTTCGTAAGTTACTGGGTCGATTTGTGTAAAATTGACACACATTTGCAGGAATCCTTGTTAAACTAGACAAAAAACGATTTAATACCGCGAAATATCCCGCCGTTTTCTTCTATGCAAATAGAACAAAATGCACCGCCTTGCCCCACGGCAAAACGGGGGCTGGCAGTGCATTTGTTGTACTTATGTTGTTGATGTCACATAAAGGCGCGGGCAACATCAGCTGCCCAGGATATAGAGCGGATTTTCGCCCGCATAGGTGTTGCGGCGATCCCATGCCGTATGGGTTGCCAGGTAGTTGCACCAGGCGGTATAGCCTACCGGCTGCATGTGGATGCCATCGGCTTCGTATTCGTCAATCTGGCTGCCATCGGGCTGATTCAGGGCTTCGGCAATATTGACAAAGTAGCAGCCTTTGCGCAGCGCCATGTTGGCCAGCAGGTTGTTGACCAGCTTGATGCGGTCATTCTGCAAGCCGGGCTTGGAATCCTTGACCCATTCCTGAACGCCGGGGATGGACTGCACATAGATCGGTACGTTCGGCAGGCTTTCGTGGAACATGTCGATCATTTTTTCATAATAGGTGATGAACTTGGTGGCGGTGTCCTCGCTGCCGTTGACCAGGGTGTTGGTGCCGAACAGGATATACAGCGCATCGGGCTGGGTCTCCACCACGGCGTCAAAGCCGCTTCCTGCACATTGCGGATGTGATCCTTGACGGTAGTATTATAGACAACGCTTTCCGGGCCGGCACCGCGATAGGCACGCACATGGGCGTTCTGGTAGCCGGTGGCGTAACACTCCATGCCCTCGGTAATGCTGTCGCCCAAAAAAGTAACAGTGTCAAAGTGGCTGCGCTCCACGGTGCCAAGGGCAGGCAGGGCGGCCATGCGGGAATCGGTGTTCAGGTACTCCAGATCTATGGTCTGTTCCACCGGGGTGGCTGTATCCCACGCGGCATTATCCACGGCGGGAAGCAGGCGCTGGGGGTTACCCGGCATTTGAGCGGTGGGTTCGGGCTGCTCCGGGGTTGCCGTGGCAGCAGTTTCCGCTGTGGGCATGGTAGGCTCCGCCTGGGGGGTGTTCGCCTGCTGATTGTGGCGGGACATCCAGAAAAAGCCTGCAGCTGCACACAGTATGATCAGCACCACCATCAGGGCAACTACCGCGTTGCGGCGGCGGCGCTGTTTTTCTATCTTTTGGCGGTAGTGGTAATAATCAGCCATAGGGTTTATTTTCTCCTTTTATCAGCAGCCCCGGCGCGCCGGAGGGCAAAAGCAACAGATATAGATATTATACCCCGCTGCACACATTGGCGCAATAGCCCGCCGGGAAAAGGCGCTAATTTTTACACTTGCTGTTTTTTCTTGCTTGACGCTTTGTTGGGCGGCCCGTATAATAGAATTAGAAAATAGTATCCGCGGCCTGGGGGTTGGCCCCGCCGCGGCACGGCGGCCACGAGCGCGCCAAAAAAATGCCGGATTGTTCCGGCTGATTACGCAGCTTTTTGCCTGCGTTACAGGAGGACTTTTTATGGAATGGATGATCGCATCGGACTCTTCTTGTGAGATCCGTACCCTGCCGGACACTGCACCGGGGGTTCAGTTTGCATTGGTTCCATTCAAGATTCGCGTTGGCGAGCGCGAGTTTGTGGACTTGCCCACCCTGAACACCAAAGCCATGCTGCAGGCCATGACGGATTATAACGGCGCCAGCGCCACCGCCTGCCCCAGCCCGGAAGAATGGGCCGAGCTGTTTTTGATGGCGGACAAAAGCATTGCGCTGACCATCAGCCATAATCTTTCGGGCAGCTACAACGCCGCGCTGGCCGCGCGGGAGATGGTGCTGGAAGAACACCCCGAAAAGCAGATTTTTGTGTTGGATACCCTGAGCTGTTCCGGCGCGCTGGCCGGTGCAGCAGAGCTGGCCAACAAGCTGATCCGGATAGGAACCAACTTTGATACCATCTGCATTGAGCTGGCCAACTGGGCACAGAAAGGGCACATTATGTTTGCCCTGGCCAGCTTTGATAACCTTGCCAAAGCCGGGCGGGTCAGCCGCGTGGTGGGCTTTATTGCCGGGCGGCTGAACATGCGCGTTTTGGGCCGCCGCACCGAAGATGGCACAATCGACTTTTTCTTTAAGACGCGCGGCGAAGCGCGGGTGCTTGCCAAGATTTTGGAACAGATGGACGAGGACGGTTACGATGGTGTGCGCCCGGTGCTGATCAGCGAGTGCAACAACCAGAACGCCGCCAACCTGTTGGAACACGGCATCCACGCCAAATGGCCGGATGCGCAGGTGGATATTGTGCCCTGCAGCGGTCTGTGCAGCTTTTACGCACAGGACCAGGGCGTGATCATCACCTATTAAATTTTGAGCTGAATGGCCTGCAAACAGGGTCGCTATCCTGTTTGCAGGATTTTTTATGGCAATACCGCATAATTCTAAGTGCCGATACGGCGAGCGAGGTGCGGCAGCTGCTAAGCCAAAAGCGCAGATAATACTGGATGCTGCAAAGGTGAGCGCCGCCAGTGGCGGAAACAGCGAACCGAAGCAGGGGCAGCGGTCGCAGAGTGCGAGGGGCTTTTGCCCCCGAAGCACGATGCGGGTACCGCAACCCGACATTATCGAGCATTTTGGCAACGCAGATGCCGTGCTGCAGCCGCCGGAGCGGTGCTTAAGCCGCAAGGCGGGAATTGTGCGGTATTGCCTTATATTTATTCCATCCGAAAACGATCCATACAGAATGCCCATATAAAAATAAAAAGCACATGCTCTCCTGACTGGCCGGATTTTCCCGGCTGACATGGGGCATATGCTTTTATTTTATCTAATTTGAATTTTGCTGAATTTTGTTTTCGCCCTGATTTTACAGCCAGAACTGCACCAGACGGCTGACATTCTGGTACAGCGCGGGATTCTGGCCCAGAAGGCCCGGTTCCGCAGCAAAGTAGACACAGAAGCTGTAACAGATCACCACGGCAACAGCTGCCAGCATCGCCCCCTGCAGCATGTGCTGCACGGTATGCAGGATGCTGCCCGATGCGGCGGCCTGCACACGCGGAGCAAGGGCGCTTTCGGCCCACAACCAGACCAATGCGGCGGCGAACAGCAGCGGGGTTAAATAGTCGCTGAGATAGCGGTAGAGCACACCGGCCATCTGGCAGTCCAACGCGGCCAGAATAACAGCCAGCAGCACGGGCAGCAGCACCATGGCGCGCAGGTCTTTCTGCCTTGCCATACGGCGGCGCAGCAAAGGCAGGACCGCAAAGGCCCACAGCAGCGGCAGGCTGACCAGGGCACCGCCGTAAAATACTTCGGTAATGGTCATACCCATAAAGTTTGTCTGCATTTTGGTACCCGCCAGGTAGGGGAACACCGCCTGCACCACCGGCAGGGACAGGAAATAGGTGAACAACGCCGGGGCCAGCCGCCCAATGCGGAAGCCGCGGTGGGTCATATCGTTGCTGGTCAGGTTGTAATTGGCGCCAAAATCAAACGGCGAGCCGAACCGCGCGGCATTGTAGGCCATCAGCCCCAGGGCTACCAGAATAACCGGCAGAACAAAGGCGATGGCTTCGGTTATTCCCTGCTTGCTGTGCAAGCGTTTTTGCCGGATATACTGCGGCCAGAAGATCGGCAGGCAGAGCACGGCAAACAACTCCATCTGGGGGCGGCATCCCGCCACCAGCGCCATGCACAGGCTGCCAAGCGCCATGTGCAGCATGATTTTGCCATGGTGCTGCACCGGGGTGTTGGCGGCGCACAGCCACTGCCACAGGGCCAGCAGCACAAATGCCGCGCCGCACAGGATGGCGTATTCATACACCGAGGGGCGCAGCAGCAGGTAGTACACCTGGCTACCGCCCGCAATGCCCGCCGCAGCCAGCAGGCAGGCCGCCGCTGAGGCGGACGGGAACCAGCGCTGCGCAGCCTGCCGCACCAAACCAAACACTGCCAAAATCAGCAGCCAGGCCATCACGATCATGGCCAAGCTGGGCGGCAGGTCCGGTACGCCGGTCAGCAGCTCAAACGGCAGCTGGAACAGCAGGCACGGCACAATGCCAAAGTAAACATAGTACCGCCCCTGATAATAAGCAACATCCCACAAAGCATCCGGGGCCGCGCTCTGACGGGCGGCGGTATCGTAAGGGTTCTGCATCTCCGCCATGGCAGCGGGCGGGTCGCGCTGCAGATCCAGGCGACCATTCAGCAGGCTGTGGGCCAGAGCGCCGTACTGCGCAGCGGAATCATTCTGCCAATCGCTGATATGCTGGGTGAAGGTGATGCGGCTTTCGCCGTCCCAGTTTTCGACATTATAAAACGAGGTCGCCACGCCGGAGTTGCGGGCATCGGCAAAGGGGGCCGCTGCGGCCAGCAGGCAGAGCATGCAGCCCAGCACCAGCACCGCCGGGCGGTATTTGGCGCGGTGGGTCAGGTAGGCTTCGTGCCACGCGGCAGCGCCGGGGCGCAGCCCCCACAAGGCCAGCAGTGCCAGATACATCACTGCCAGCCGCAGCAGTGAGAAATCCATCGGGCGGGGTACATTGGCCAGAACCGCCTGCACGGTATAGTTCAGGTCATAACTGCGGTACTCTCCGCTATAGCCCTCCGCTTGCAGGGTCAGGGTATCCACCGCGCCGGAAAAATCCAGCGTGCGCACCAGGCTGCGTGCCGCTCGCGGGGCCGCCTGCCACTGCCAGCTCTGGCGCGGGGCGGTGCTGGCTTCGTCGGTACCGGACACCCACAGGATAAACAACGGGTTCTGATCCTGCGGATAGTTGCCGTCATACTGGTAGACAACGCCATCCAGCGCAACGTTATACAGCGGCTGATGGATGCCGGTAAAGGTAAGGGTACTGTGCGCATCGTTCAAAGCAATCGGCTCCCCATCCGCCGGGGCATCCTGCAAATAGGCGCGCAGGTCAACGGGCTGGTAGCCGTGGGTTGCAAAATAGGGTGCGTTGCCCACGAATACTTCCAGGCCGATGGCGGCAATCAGCAGCGCAGCAACCGTCCAAAGTGTGCGGTACCGCTGCCCGCTGCGCAGGCGGAGTAACACCACAGTGCCGCAGGCCCATAGTGCCGCCCCATTGATGGCCAGCAGGCGGAACAGATCAAACCCCTGCGCCAGCCCCGGCTGGGCAAACACACATGCTGCGATGATCCACACTGCCAGCACAATGCCCGGCCCGGCCAGTACATCCGCATGGGTTGCCCTGCGGTCGCACAGCCGCCCCGGCAGTGCCCAAACCAGCACCCCCAACAGGATGCTGACACAAATTGCTGCTGCAAACATAAAAAGCCCCCATACCAAAGTGTATGGGGGTATTATACTATGAATTGCGGTTTTTGTCGATATTGGGGGTGCAGGCGTCCTCTTCCTGCGGGTCGGACGGCTGTTCGCCTGCCCGCTCCGCTTTGCGGTACTGCGCGGGAGGAAAGCCCGGTTTCCTTTTTGAACACACGGCTGAAATACAGCGGGTTATCATACCCGACGATCTCGGAAACTTCACCGATGCTGTATTTGGTGCGTTCCAGCAAGCACTGTGCATTGACGATACGCAGCGACTGGATGTACCGTGCGGGCGACAAGCCCACATACTGTTTGAAGCTACGGATGAACCATGCTGTGCTCATGTGCAGGGACTCGGCGTATTCATCCACATTGATGCGGGCAGTATAATTCTCGTTAAAATAGGCGGCTGCGGCTTCGATCTGCTCCCGCGTGGTGCCGTTGATCGACCGCCGTTCCTGCCGCTGGCGGCTGACCAGCACCAGCATCATCTGGAACAGCCCGGCCGTATAATCCCGGTAGGCGTACTGGCAGAGCTGCAATTCCTGGATCATGCGGCGGAAAGTATTTTTGTACTCCGGCATAATGCCGCTGTAAAACACATGGCCATCCAGCGGAATCTCATGCGCTTGCAGCACTGCAGCGGCCTCGCTGCCGGAAAAATAGACCCAGAACACCTCCGGGTGGTCCTCAAGATAGTAGATATAGCGGCGCTCTTCCTGCGGGCGGTACAGCACCATATGACCCGCTGTTACCACATGCTCGGCATCATCAAACCAGAAGTGCGCCTTGCCCGCAGCGATATAAAACAGCTGATACGCATTTTCATCATACCGCGTAATAGTTGGCAGGCTGGCGTGCTTTTTCAATCGGCATGTTCCGCAGGAATCCACTGTAAGCGGTGCAGTACAGCTGCCGTCCGCAGCCTGGCGGCTGTTGATGGAACCAAAATTGATATACATCTGTGTTGCCCCCTCGTGTTGGCTGGGTAAGACGGGTGCCCCTATCTTTTATGTAGATTGTATAATATTATCCATTATAGTGCAAGTGCAAGTGCTGGCCAAATCATATTGTTTTGTTATCCTTCTGTTATGATTTTCGCAAATAATATTAGAATACTTATCAAAATGTTTTTTCAGCTTTTCTGTTTTACCGCGGGGCCACAACAAAAAAGTGCCCGCCTGCTGCAAGGCAGCGTGCGGGCGCTTTCATGCTTATTCCTTTGCTTTTGAGCCGGGATTATTCAATGCCGGTCACGGTATAATCTTTGTCCTCAACGGCTTTTTTCAGCACAGTGTCATCCACCGGCTTATTCAGCGTTACAACAGCGGTACCGGCGGTGTGGCTTACTTCGGCGGCGGAAACACCGTCCAGCGCTTCCAGTGCCTTTTTCACGGTTGCTTCGCAATGGCCGCACATCATGCCTTCAATTTTAATGGTCTTATTCATGGTCGTGTTCTCCTTTTTGCTTGTTTTGTGTGCTTTGCGTTTATGGTCATGTTTGGTGCTGCGAATATCGAACAGGTTCAGCCGCAGTGCGTTGGAAACCACGCAGAAGCTGGACAGGCTCATGGCCGCAGCGCCGTACATCGGGTTCATCTGCCAGTGCAGCAGCGGGATAAAGACACCTGCCGCCAGGGGGATGCCCAACACATTGTAGGCAAAGGCCCAGAACAGGTTTTCGTGGATATTGTGCAGAGTAGCGCGGCTCAGGCGGATGGCGGCGGGCACATCGCTCAGGCGGCTCTTCATCAGCACAACGTCAGCGGCGTCAATCGCAACATCCGTACCGGCGCCAATGGCAATACCGACATCCGCGCGGGTCAGGGCCGGTGCATCGTTGATGCCATCGCCCACCATGGCCACGCGGCCCTTGTTTTTCAGGCTGCGGATCACAGCTTCCTTGCCATCGGGCAGCACACCGGCAATCACTTCGTCCACACCGGCCTGTGCACCAATGGCTTTGGCGGTGCGCTCGTTATCGCCGGTCAGCATCACAACACGTATGCCCATGCCCTGCAGTTCACGTACAGCCTGCGGGCTGTCCTCCTTGATGACGTCCGCCACCGCGATAACGCCCTGCATGGTGCCATCCTTGGCAAAGAACAGCGGGGTCTTGCCCTGGGCGGCCAGTGCTTCGGCGCTGGATGCCATCTTTTGCGGCACCGCCACGCCAAGGGTCTGCATCAGCTTGGCGTTGCCGCCGTACAGGGTACTGCCGTTCAGCACAGCCGTCAGGCCGTTGCCGGGCAGAGCCTGGAAATCTGCCACCTCGGCGGGGGTCAGGTTATCCTCCTGTGCCTTTTGCAGCACAGCGCGGGCCAGCGGGTGTTCACTCTTCTGCTCCAAGGCAGCGGCAAGGCTCATCAGTACCTGCTCCGTCACACCGTCTGCGGGCAGGATATCCGTCACGCGCGGCTCGCCGCTGGTGATGGTGCCAGTTTTATCCAGGGCAACGATCTCGGTTTTACCGGTCTGCTCCAGCGAAACCGCGGTTTTGAAGAGAATGCCGTTTTTAGCGCCCACACCATTGCCAACCATAATGGCAACCGGCGTTGCCAGGCCCAGCGCGCAGGGGCAGCTGATGACCAGCACTGAAATACCGCGGGCCAAGGCAAAACCGACCGTCTGCCCTGCCAGCAGCCACACGATGGTGGTGATAACGGCCAGCGTGATCACCACCGGCACAAACACACCGGAGACGCGGTCTGCAATTTTGGCAATGGGTGCCTTGGTGGCTGCGGCATCGCTGACCATCTGGATGATCTGAGCCAGCGTGGTATCCTGACCCACGCGGGTGGCACGGCAGCGCAAAAAGCCGGATTGGTTCAGGGTTGCGGCGCTCACGCTGTCGCCTTCGGCCTTATCCACCGGGATGCTCTCACCGGTCAGGGCCGATTCATTCACCGCGCTGCTGCCTTCCAGCACCACGCCGTCAACGGGGATATTCTCGCCGGGACGCACCACAAACACATCGCCCTGCTGCACCTGTTCGATGGGAACGGTAACTTCCGCCCCATTGCGCAGCAGCGTTGCGGTTTTGGGGGCCAGGTTCATCAGGCCTTTCAGGGCATCGGTGGTCTTGCCCTTGGAGCGAGCTTCCAACGTTTTGCCCACCGTGATCAGGGTCAGGATGGTTGCGGCGGATTCAAAATAAAACTCCTCCATATAGCCCATCACGGCCATGGCATCCCCCTGCACCTGGGCCACCGTCATGGCAAACAGAGCGTAAGTGCTGTAGCCAAAGGCCGCGGTAGCGCCAAGGGATACCAGGGTATCCATATTGGGGGCACGGTTCCACAGCGCCTTAAAGCCGCTGATAAAGAACTTTTGGTTGATGACCATGATGATAATGGTGAGCAGCATCTGTAAAATACCCATTGCCACATGGTTGCCCTGCATAAAGCCCGGCAGCGGCCAGTTCCATAGCATGTGCCCCATGGAGAAGTACATCAGCACCACCCAGAAGATCAGCGAGGCAATCAGTCGGCGTTTGAGGCGCGGGGTCTCGGTATCTTTTAAGGCATCTGCTGACGGCGCGGCGGACTGGGCGGCAGCGTTTTTAGGGCTTGCGCCATAGCCTGCGGCTTCCACTGCGGCCACAATATCTGCCGGAGCGGCGGTGCCCTCCACACCCATTGAGTTGGTCAGCAGGCTGACCGAGCAGGATGTTACGCCCGGCACTTTGCTGACGGCTTTTTCCACCCGGGCACTGCACGCGGCGCAGCTCATCCCGGTTACGTTATATTGTTCCACTTCTTTCCTCCTGTTCCCTCTCTTTTGCGGTAGTGATTCTATAATTTCTGTGTGATGATTGGTGAGTGGTTTCGCTTTGGTGTTTGAACACGGGTTGTTGATGTTTGAGTTGTTTCTATGGCAATACCGCATAATTCTAAGTGCCGATACGGCGAGCGAGGTGCGGCAGATGCCAAGCCAAAAGCGCAGATAATACTGGATGCTGCAAAGGTGAGCGCCGCCAGTGGCGGAAACAGCGAACCGAAGCAGGGGCAGCGGTCGCAGAATGCGAGGGGCTTTTGCCCCGAAGCACGATGCGGGTACCGCAACCCGACATTATCGAGCATTTTGGCAACGCAGATGCCGTGCCGCAGCTGCCGGAGCGGTGCTTAAGCCGCAAGGCGGGAATTGTGCGGTGTTGCCCTATCCTCACTCCCCTTTTGGTGAGCGGCTAGCCTGCAATTCGACGTATTATTGAGGTTACCATTTCTATCCACACTCTCCTTGCGGAGAACGATGCGTTGGGGGCAACCAAGGCCGATGCGGCATTTCTATCCACACCCTCTCACAGGGAATGACTGGAATTTATTCATGGCTCTGGTAATGTTACACAAACTTTTACCGATGTTTGTGAACAGAAAAACAATCGTACTGGGCACTGGCATGGCATTTTTGCTGGCTCAAACACTCGTGCATTTATTTCATGTTCTGCTTCTGCTATTTTGTGCAGGCAATGCTTATTTCATCAGTTTCTGCAGCGTTTTCAGCAGCTCATCCACAACTTCGTCATTCCCGGCACGGATACCATCCGCCACACAGGTGCGGATATGGTTTGCCAGCAGCTCACGGTTGAACGCGTTCATCGCCGCCGTTACCGCCGCCGACTGCACCAGAATATCCGGACAATACACTTCGTTTTCCACCATCCCACGGATGCCCCGAATCTGCCCTTCGATCCGGTTCAGTCTGTGGACCAGGCTTTTATACTCTTCTTCACTGCGATGCTTTGTTTTGTGTGCACAGCAGCAACACGGTTCCTTCTTTTCGTTTTCCTGCATTATGTTACCCTCCCATCGCATGCAAGGTACCCCGGAGGGGTATATTTACTATATACCCCACCGGGGTACCTTGTCAAGTAGATAATATAATATTTTTATATTATTTTATGCGAGAGTTTTTTACTATAGCAATTTTTAAAATTAAAGCGGATATCCGCATGAACAAAACCACCCTGAACAGTCAGAAAGAGAAACATTCCATGCTCTCCTTGCGGAGAGTGACTGTTGTGAAGAGCGCAACCCGTAAACGACAGGCATTTCTATCCACGCTCTCCTTGCGGAGAACGACTCGCTACTTTCGCCCGCACCGGGAGTGCGCTTCTTTTCTATCCACGCTCTCCTTGCGGAGAGCGACCGGCGCACCTGGGCGCTATCTGCTTTATCTCAAATTTCTATCCACGCTCTCCTTGCGGAGAGCGACTGTTATACTGCGATGACCTTGTAAGCGGCATTGAGATTTCTATCCACGCTCTCCTTGCGGAGAGCGACATGGGCAACAAACGTTATTGGCTGGCGGCACACTTATTTCTATCCACGCTCTCCTTGCGGAGAGACCGACCAATGAAGTGCTGTCCTTGGTGCATGTGTCCGTGATTTCTATCCACGCTCTCCTTGCGGAGAGCGACGGTATCTGATGATTTTGGATAGAAAGGAACGTGAATTTCTATCCACGCTCTCCTTGCGGAGAGCGACCGGTACGCTGCCCTCACACCGCCCGAGAGTTCAGCATTTCTATCCACGCTCGCCTTGCGGGGAGCGACAGTGTACCAGGCGATTGCATCCCAGTCCAGCAGACACCCATTTCTATCCACGCTCTCCTTGCGGAGAGCGACTGCCGGTGATGCATTGGCAGACCTGCGCAAGTGGATTTCTATCCACGCTCTCCTTGCGGAGAGACGCGACACCAGAAAAATCCGAATCTTTGACAACATATTTTATTTCTATCCACGCTCTCCTTGCGGAGAGCGACGTTTTCTTGCAAAGCCCGCTTCCACGCTGCAAAAGCATTTCTATCCACGCTCTCCCTTGCGGAGAGCGACAACAACGCCATCGGAATAAGTTAAGTCGGAACCATAATTTCTATCCACGCTCTCCTTTGCGGAGAGCGACAGCATCCATTTTGTGCACCTCCAATAAATATGAATAATTTCTATCCACGCTCTCCTTGCGGAGAGCGACCGGTGACGGCACGTATCATCGACCCGACATTTGATTTCTATCCACGCTCTCCTTACGGAGAGCGACAGTATTGGGTGGGTGGTTACGGTACCGCAAACAATTTTCTATCCACGCTCTCCTTGCGGAGAGCGACTGACACCAGCAAGGATACTATCAAGACTGTTGTTAATTTCTATCCACGCTCTCCTTGCGGAGAGCGACGGTAAAACAGTTTGACGGTGTTCTTGATGCAGAATTTTATCCACCACGCTCTCCTTGCGGAGAGCGACGCCAACAGCCAGCAGGAGAAAAACAACGGACATGAATTTCTATCCACGCTCTCCTTGCGGAGAGCGACTCCCCTATTGATGTTTTGGCTGTTTCGGCTATCCCGATTTCTATCCACGCTCTCCTTGCGGAGAGCGACCCCGTCATCTGCTTCATTGTCTCCGTAATCTGCTTATTTCTATCCACGCTCTCCTTGCGGAGAGCGACGGTCTTTGTCAATCTTTGTAATATAACCACCACGAATTTCTATCCACGCTCTCCTTGCGGAGAGCGACTTTTATGCCTTTAGATTCTGAGCCATGAAGAATCTATTTCTATCCACGCTCTCCTTGCGGAGAGCGACTTTCGGATTCCTGCTTTTCTTCCTGCTGACCGGATATTTCTATCCACGCTCTCCTTACGGAGAGCGACCTATGGGGCTTGATGGGAGGTTTAAACTATGACGGAAATTTCTATCCACGCTCTCCTTGCGGAGAGCGACCTCTTCTATAGACGATTTAGAGCCATCCAACACTTATTTCTATCCACGCTCTCCTTGCGGAGAGCGACATTGTTGGCCGTATCTATCTTCATTCACGCGCAATTTCTATCCACGCTCTCCTTGCGGAGAGCGACATAACGATTATGGACAATATTATATTCGTGCCCGGATTCTATCCACGCTCTCCTTGCGGAGAGCGACATTGAAATACACACCCTTAGCAGTCCATTCAGGCATTTCTATCCACGCTCTCCTTGCGGAGAGCGACTGGATAGATGGCTTGCGGGCCTAAAGGGCACGCTATTTCTATCCACGCTCTCCTTGCGGAGAGCGACGTGCTTCGCAAGGTGCCGATTCTGGGCATAAAATAAATTTCTATCCACGCTCTCCTTGCGGAGAGCGACGCGGCGTTCTGTTAAGTTGTTTCGCCAGAATTATATTTCTATCCACGCTCTCCTTGCGGAGGAGAGCGACTCGTTATGGTCGGCCTATTGATGTGCAATTTGTATTTCTATCCACGCTCTCCTTGCGGAGAGCGACCCGTGTTGTCACTGCCTTTCTGGGCAGTGTGGATAATTTCTATCCACGCTCTCCTTGCGGAGAGCGACATCTCCGCGTTGTGGATGGCTCGAGTCATCTATTATTTCTATCCACGCTCTCCTTGCGGAGAGCGACGTGTTACAGTCTTAGGCATTCAACACAAGGTTGGCATTTCTATCCACGCTCTCCTTGCGGAGAGCGACCGGAAGCAATCAAACCATCATAAGTAAGACCAATGATTTCTATCCACGCTCTCCTTGCGGAGAGCGACAGATACCCCGTTAACATCCATTCCGAAACCGGGATTTTATCCACGCTCTCCTTGCGGAGAGCGACTGGCTTCAGATATTTCTATATTATCAAGATAACAATTTCTATCCACGCTCTCCTTGCGGAGAGCGACAACGGCCAAAAATACATCAATGGCCGGACGGATGACATTTTATCCACGCTCTCCTTGCGGAGAGCGACGCCATCCAGCACTCGAAGATTAACAAACTTAATGATTTCTATCCACGCTCTCCTTGCGGAGAGCGACGTGTTACAGTCTTAGGCATTCAACACAAGTTCGGCATTTCTATCCACGCTCTCCTTGCGGAGAGCGACCCACCAACTATGAGAAGGCAACCAACAACCGGACGATTTCTATCCACGCTCTCCTTGCGGAGAGCGACGCCGGGAAAGGTCAAAGTAGTGGAACCGGGATTCGTATTTTATCCACGCTCTCCTTGCGGAGAGCGACCACCCGTTCGCGACATTATCCAATGGGAAGGCATATTTTTCTATCCACGCTCTCCTTGCGGAGAGCGACTGTTCACTACGACAACTATAATCTGCACTGCGTTATTTCTATCCACGCTCTCCTTGCGGAGAGCGACTTCTATGGGCTTAGACGGGAGGTTTAAATTGTGATATTTTATCCACGCTCTCCTTGCGGAGAGCGACAACCGTCGACAACACGAAGATTGACAAACATAATGATTTTATCCACGCTCTCCTTGCGGAGAGCGACACCGAAATATTTCTTTACTTGACATTTCATGAGAATTTTTATCCACGCTCTCCTTTGCGGAGAGCGACATCTTCGTGTTGTCGACGGTTCCAAATCTTCATTATTTCTATCCACGCTCTCCTTGCGGAGAGCGACTATTCATTACGATAATTACAATCTGCACTGTGTTATTTCTATCCACGCCCTCCTTGCGGAGAGCGACGTTTGACGGAACGTCTCCATTGACAAGTAGGGCAAATTTCTATCCACGCTCTCCTTGCGGAGAGCGACCAACGGACATGAGACAGCGCCTTATAGAGTTGGGATTTCTATCCACGCTCTCCTTGCAGAGAGCGACCCAATATTGCAATTGACCATATCTGTCTTCATTAACTCATTTCTATCCACGCTCTCCTTGCGGAGAGCGACCAGACGGCCCGGCCAAACTGCCAAAGCAAATAAGGATTTTATCCACGCTCTCCTTGCGGAGAGCGACCGGGAAAAGAAATCAAAGTAGTGGAGCCCGGATTTGTATTTCTATCCACGCTCTCCTTGCGGAGAGCGACATGACGGATGGGTCGATCTGCTTGGAGTCCAAAATTTCTACCCGCTCTCCTTGCGGAGAGCGACCGGGTAGAATCTGATCAACGGCAGTTGCCGCGTAATTTTTATCCACGCTCTCCTTGCGGAGAGCGACACGACATTGCACAACATACTTAAATTGTTCGCGATTTCTATCCACGCTCTCCTTGCGGAGAGCGACCGTCCAAGTATCGCCGGATACCTCTTCGACGCAATATTTTATCCACGCTCTCCTTGCGGAGAGCGACACGCGGCAGACATATCAACAAGACGAGGAGCGAGCATTTCTATCCACGCTCTCCTTGCGGAGAGCGACGCCGTATCACATCAAACGGAACAAAAAGTTAAATTTCTATCCACGCTCTCCTTGCGGAGAGCGACTGCATCATTGACATAATCAATAATGTAGTCGATAATTTCTATCCACGCTCTCCTTGCGGAGAGCGACTGTGGGCGACGTGTGGGCCTGCCGGTGGCCGGACATTTCTATCCACGCTCTCCTTGCGGAGAGCGACATCTATAGAACGTTGTAGTTTGAAAGAATTCATATTTCTATCCACGCTCTCCTTGCGGAGAGCGACTTGTTGACAATGTGCACTCTTTGCAGTATGATATAATTTCTATCCACGCTCTCCTTGCGGAGAGCGACCACCTCCTTCATACAAACATAGAATACACCATAATATTTTATCCACGCTCTCCTTGCGGAGAGCGACAGCCATCCAGCACACGCAAATTGACAAACTTAATGATTTCTATCCACGCTCTCCTTGCGGAGAGCGACCGGACAAGGACGTCGATTGGGTGCGCGTGTACGTATTTCTATCCACGCTCTCCTTGCGGAGAGCGACTAAGATACCCCGTTAATCTCCATCCCAAAGCCCGATTTCTATCCACGCTCTCCTTGCGGAGAGCGACTGACAAGATACCGAATCAACGCCAGATAGACCAATTTCTATCCACGCTCTCCTTTGCGGAGAGCGACTTGGCCGGGCCTTCTGGCCCGGCCTTTCTTTATAATTTTATCCACGCTCTCCTTGCGGAGAGCGACATCAATCGCAGGTCTGATCACATCAAACGGCACATTTCTATCCACGCTCTCCTTACGGAGAGCGACTTGGCGGGCCTTCTGGCCCGGCCTTTCTTTATAATTTTATCCACGCTCTCCTTGCGGAGAGCGACATTTTGCCGGGTCGGCTTGGGTTCCTGAGTTTCCGATTTCTATCCACGCTCTCCTTGCGGAGAGCGACACTGTGTCGCGCTATCGGCTTTAGCGCCTGAACAATTTCTATCCACGCTCTCCTTACGGAGAGCGACCTACTGATGCTATCAATGGTTGTAATTCTGATCTGATTTCTATCCACGCTCTCCTTGCGGAGAGCGACGCGTTCACTACGACAATTACAATCTTCATTGCGTCATTTTATCCACGCTCTCCTTTGCGGAGAGCGACTCTGCTATTATGTTATTTGATACGTCCGCTCTCCTATTTTATCCACGCTCTCCTTGCGGAGAGCGACCCCGAAAATCGATGATACGTGTTGATAAGGTACCATTTCTATCCACGCTCTCCTTGCGGAGCGCGACAGGCTTTGGGCTTGCCCGGCTGGTTGCGTGTATTAATTTCTATCCACGCTCTCCTTGCGGAGAGCGACTTGGCTGTTATTTCTATATTATCAAGATAATTTCTATCCACGCTTATCCAAGATAACAAAGCTTTGTTTTTATCCACGCTTTCTCCTTTGCGGAGAGCGACCCCACATTTTGACAATTTCAATGTTAACAAGCGCCTCGTTCCATTCGATTTCTATCCACGCTCTCCTTGCGGAGAGCGACGACCGTACATTTTGACAATTTCAATCTGCACTGCGTTATTTTTCTATCCACGCTCTCCTTGCGGAGAGCGACCTCGTTCCACATGACATCCACGATCCCTTAAATTTCAGTGCAACATTTTTCTATCCACGCTCTCCTTACGGAGAGCGACAGCAAAAGTGCACAAAACAGTGGAGCACTTTTGCGCATATGAAACAAATTTTATGGAGATTGCATCTTCATGCTGACAGGCAAGGCTGTATTTTACCCTTTCTGCCCCTGTTTTTTCCATATTTTCTGGTGCGAAGGAACCGGGAATTTTATGATTGTCTTCCCCTCGCACTAAGCAAACAAGATTCCATCCTGATCAAAATCCGGGTGCAGACCCACATGCTCGACTTTGCTTTTGTAATGGTTTCCCAGTTGATAAAAGCGCAGGCTGTCCGATTCCGAATCGATCAGTTCGGTCAATTTTGCTTTGAACATCGTGTATTGCGCGGCATCCAGCAGGCACTCAAATACGGAGTTTTGCACCCGCTGGCCGTAGTCTACACAGACTTTTGCTACTTTGCGCAGCCTGCGACGACCGGCGGCTGTTTCAGTGTTGACATCATAGGTTACAAGCACCAACATAACGGCACCTCACTTCCAGAAAAACGGTGGGTACACTTCCAGGTCGCCGCGCAGAGCACGGGCCAGCAAAAGCGCCTGAACATAGGGCACCAGCCCCCAGGGCAGTTTTTCTTTCAAAAACGGATGGGTGATCTCTTCCTTCTTTTTGTTCTGCCATGCGGTCAGGAAAGCTTTGCGGCCATCATCCGTCAGCAGTACGGCACCATTTTCCTGTTTTTGCAGGTGTTTTGCCGTGATGATCTTTTGATTGATGCAGCTGATGACCAGCCGGTCTGCATAAACCGCCCGCAGTTCTTCCATCAGGTCAAGTGCCAGACTTTTGCGGCCGGGGCGCGGGCGGTGCATAAAGCCAACATAAGGGTCCAGGCCCACAGCGGTCAAGGCGGATGCACACTCCCGCGCCAGCATGCTGTAGGCAAACGAAAGCAGCGCATTCACATTGTCCAGCGGTGGACGGCGGCTGCGGCCCTCAAACACAAAATCCTGCTTTTGCTGCAGAATCAGGTCATTCAGGCAGTCAAAGTAGCGCTGGGCTGCCTCGCCTTCCAGGCCGCGCAGCTGTTCCGGATCATCGCTGGTCTGTATCAGCGGCAGCGCGGCGGCCAGCTGGGTGGAGGTGCGTTTCATTTTTCGACCGGGACACGCTGGGGATGATCGCGGGTTGCGCGTTCCAGCACCCAGCGTGCGTTATACACTTTACCAAGGATAAAGCTCCGGGCATAGCGACAGCTCTGGGCCGGGTCATCCGACACGCGGTACTGCGTCTGACGCAGCAGCACATTGCCGCGTTCTTCCCCCACGGTACGGGCCTGAAATCTGCCATACGGGTCAAAAAAGCAAAGGTCAATGCCCCGCCGGGCACAAGCTCCCATCAAAGCGGGGCTGGCACCCGCGTAAGTAAAGCAGACGATGCCTTCCAGCGTATGCAGGGCATAGCGGTGGGTTTCCTGCTTATTGCGGGTAACAACAAGGTTTTCGCCATCCAATGTCAGGTAAGCGTCCTCATTGATGACGAACAGGGTGTTGAGCAGCTTTCTCATGGCGCGCCCTCCTCAATATGCTCCCGCAGATACGCCGCCGGGTCTGCCTGCTGATACAGCGCCGGCAGGCAAAGCTCTTTCAGTGAGCAGGCATTGCAATGCTTGCCGGGTTTGCTTTTTGGGGTATAGCCGCGCGCAAACAGGCGGTTCATCTCATCCGCCATGGTCTGCGCGGTGCTGCGCAGTTCCGGTGTCAGGGAAACATGTTCCCGCTGCCGGGTTTCTTCATAAAAGATTTCCCCTTCCGGCACTTCGCACACCAGCATTTCTTCCAGCGCCATGGCCTGTGCGCAGAGCTGCAAACGATCGGCATCGTTTACCTTGCTGCGGCCATGCTTATATTCCACGGGCATGGGCTGCCACAGGCCGCGGCGGCCCTGCAATGACACGCCGTTTGGATCCTTGTGAAACTCTACCACATCGCAGTCGCCGGTCAGTTTTAAGCGGTGGCTGACGACCCTCATACCGCGGGCGATCAGCAAATCGCCGCGTTTTTCCGTCAGGGTAACATCATGGCAGCGGGTATGCTGCAGGCGGCCTTCGGCGGTGCGTTGGTTTTCGGACCATTGTTGTTCCAGGTGTATGAGCGCCCACTGACGGCGGCAAAAGCTGAAATGCTGGATACCGGACATCAGCAGGTAATCATCTGGGGAAGCCATTACGACAGCCTCTCGCACGTTACCCCTGCGGGAAGATTTTCATCCACCGTTACCACATAGTCATGGTAACTGCGCGGGAAGGCTACCCCTTCGGCACGCGTGACATGCACTGCATCAAACAGTTTATAGGACGGCGCATTGCCCAGCTCCGAATCATGCTTGAACACGATCAGTTCCCGAACTGCCATTTTGCCGCGGGCTGCACTGTGGTCATTTTCAAACATATTCAGGATTGCCTGCCACAGCAGCTGCAGGTCATCCTCTGAGAATCCTGTAGTTTTGCGGGCCAAGTTGGCCGAAACATAACCCTCTGCACGGTACAAACCATACGGTATCACATACTTGCGGCCCATCTCAGTGCCTTTTCGCTCTGCATCCGCTTCGGTCGTAATGGCAATACGGGTAATGGTCACTTCCTGCGGGAGAACAGGGTCTACCGAGCGTGCAAAGCTCAACTGAACAGGGCCGCGTACCTGCCCGCAATTCAGTGCGCCTTTTACGAAAGTTGTCATAACAGCGCCAAAGGTACGGATATCATAGAAATTTTGGCACATAAAGTCCCGGATTTTACGGTCCAATTCCGGGTCATCTTTCTTGGCGACTTTCAGGGCATCCTTGGCATCAGCATCAATGCCCAAGTATTCGAGTGCTTTTTTATCGCTGCGGTTCAGGGGGACCTGATCTTTAATGTAAATCTGGTATCCTGCTTCATCTTCTTTGGCCACTTCGACATAGTTGCGAATCTTACGCTTCAAGCAGACATCTGTAACAATGCCATATCCCGTTTCCGGGTCGACACGCGGCATGTTGCCTGCATCCGGGTCGCCGTTCGGATTTCCGTTTTCAACGTCAAACAGAATTACAAAATCATACCGGTTTTTGATTGCCTGTGCCATTGTTATTCCTCCACTTTCTTTGTATAGCGTTCCTGTGTTTGATGATAATAGCCAAGGATAAAAGCGCCTTGTTCCGGCAAGGTCAACCGTGCGGGAAAGCTTCCTTCCAGTTTTCCGCCCGCCAGCGCAGCGATCTGCTTATCGTAATAAATCTTTTGTGGCTTGCTCATTTTTTGCATATGCTTTTGTGCCAGCATCAGAATTGTCGGGAATACAGTAGCTGGGGTGGATGCCGCCGCATTAAAATAGCGGTCTTTGATGGTTGTATTGATATCCGGGTTTACCGCCATCTGGATTGCTTCCAGCACAGCAAAAAGCTGACCCATAACATACGGTTGATAATTTGTTTCCTTGTTATTTTCCACAGTTAATACCTCCTTTGGGCAACGGGGATCTTCATTACGCAGGTAGTATGCTTTTATAATAGCGGCACGGCCGCGTGTTACTTTTTGCTCCGCGCGGATACGCATCATAACGCCATCCAGCAGGGTTGCCGGGTACCTTGTATTATTCAGGATTGCACGCAGAACATCGCCCGCCAGCTGCGGTGCTGCCGATGGGTTGCGGGAATTGGTGTTGACGGTTTCCTGCAGCAGCCAATACACCCCCAGCTGCGGGAATTTATCATAAGCGGGGCGCACAATCTCTAAGCGGTCATAATGCTTCTGCACATTATCAAGCAGCGTTTGAAATGTATCCTGCCAGAAAAAGCGAACCGAGAGGCGCGCCGCATTAGGGGCCAAGCCAAGCACATAAAAGTGCCTTTGTGGGTCAAGTGTCACGTTCTGCCACTCTACACTCTGTCCATGGACCAGCTTGTCCACTGCATTTCGCACATCGCTTTCGCTGACAGGCGCATCCATGGCAAACAATGCATCCATTGCTACCTGCTGGTAGGCGGTCTCACCACCTGCTGCCCAGCAGACAATGGTGGTATCGCCCACGCGCTGAACATGTTCCCTGTCTGCCAGCAGATAGTTTAATGCCTGTGCATAGGCAAAGGCCGCATAACTGCCAACCGGCGCATTGCCCCCCTGTTCATGTCCGTATGAGCAAAAAGCGTCCGCATTAAAAGAAACAATCGATGCGCCGGAAGACTGTGCCCCGGTCACGCCTTTAATCGCCGGGTGCAGGCGGGCAAGCGGTGCCTTTTGCCCTGTAACCAGGCATCGGATTTCCGGTGCATCCGTGTTCTTATCACACTGCCGCTGCCAGGCTTCCTGTATTTCCGGATCGTCCTGAACATAGTTTTCCCGAATCAGAAATACCAGATTGCCACCCTTGTAAAGTTCCTTGAGACTTTGTTCCAGCGCTGGATTCTGCTCCGCCGCCTTGGGGTCCCAGTTTATAAAAAAGTTCCGCACTGCCTGTGCCGCCTGACCGGGAACATTTTGTAAAATGGCAAGATGCAGCTCCTTTGCAGCGGCAAAGCACTGCATTGCACGCTCCGGTTTGCCTTTTCCGTCAATGCCGAGCATGTAAGCACTGTTATCACACAAAAAATTGGCTGCCACACCACTAGAGCGTTTAACCTGTTCCGGAACTTGCAGCTGACATGGAGCAAGCACTGTTTTTTTACCGCGCTTTTCCTCTTGCTGCAAGGGGTGCAATGCCATCAGTTGGCCGTTTTCATCCAGTTCCAAAGCCCAACTGACTTTTGCGCTTGTCCAACCGGGGCGCGTGATTTTGCCATTGGCCAGCAAATCTTCATAGCATTGTACCAAAGCCTGTAAAATCATCGGTACACCTCGCAGTCTGCCACATTCAACACACCATGTTCCAATTTTGCATGGAAATACATCGGGGTTATGTTCTGCGGGTCAGTGTAGTTAAAGTCATATAGCATGAATCCCAAATCCCGTGTTTCCTCAATGGTCGGGATTGGCCCGCCGGGCCATGCGCGGAATGCGGCAGGAAATTCACGGCACCCAAGATAGGGAGTATGAAAACACTGACCCCTGGACATGCGCCGGGTAACAATATCCTGGAACTTTCCCGGATTGTCGCTCGGTGCCGCACGGTCAGTCATCTCAAATTCTGCCTCAATCACATAATGAACATCCTGCAGCACCATGGCCGCACGCTGAACGATCTGCTGGGGCGTGGCAAGGTAAAGCTCTTTCCCTGTTCCCTGCATCGCGCTGCGTACATCGGAACAAAGAATTTTGCTTTTTACTTCGTTCCGACGGATGTTGGTAAAGCGGATGGGATTCATGACATAGATTTTCCGGATTTTCCACCGTAAACCGGGGTGGTAATAGATTGCTTCTACTATGCCGCGTGCCGCGGAAGGGGTGAGGACTTCATATGAAACCCTTTCGACTTTTAGCTCAGGCCTCGAGAGCAAAGCATAATTCCCCCATACTTCCAGCTGGATCATCTGCATCAACTCCTTTGCATTTTTATTTTCAGTTGTTTTTAATTTACATTTTTGCTATAGTTTCAATATACGCTACTTGGCACCAAATGTCAATCCTTTTATCATGTATACTTTTTGTTTGCTTTTCATCCGGTTTTCTTTTATAATAAGTTGCGTCGGCAGCTTATGCCGTGGATAGAAATAGTTGATTTTACTTTAGCGCACAAAAACGGCAGGGCAGGCTCCCTGCCGTTTTTGCTTTATGCAAACCAGGCTGCTCCCGTTTCAGCTTCCATAGCAAGGCCCGTGTTGTTATCGTAAAGGCTTCCGTCCGTTAATTCCCATATGCCTTCACTGATTTGGCAAACTGCCCCGGCATTCTCCAGCGTTTTCAGATGATCCGGGTAAACCGGAACACCATATTGCCCCAGTTGACGGAACAAAGTTTTGCTTACCTCTCCTGCACGCAATCGTGCAAGCAAATGTTCCCCTTTCCCTTGGGGAATGTATACGGTCACGGCAGGTGTTTCAATTAAGCGGAACCTCTCTGCCGCTGTTGCAAAGGGGAAAATGCGCCCTTCCATATCCTGCTCGAACCCTTGCAGAATTTGCTGTTCATCCAGTCTTTTATCTCCTTTTAAGGTACGGTAAAACAGAAAGTATGTTTCGATTGCTTCCAGAGATGCCAGATCTGCATATTTTTTCAGGACGCTTTGCGTTGCGGATACATTCTGTTCCAGCATGCGCGGTACATGCTGCCCTTCCAATGTGAAAATCTGTACCAAGCTCTGCTCCGCCGGGCGTCTTCCCTCTCGATTGCAGCGCCCCGCCGCCTGCAAAATGGAATCCAGACCTGCTTCCTCGCGGTACACAGCCGGGAAATCCACATCAACACCCGCTTCGATCAAAGAAGTTGATATCACACGGCAGGGCAGCCCATCTTTTAAGCGTTCCCGGATTTCCTGCAATAACTGTTTGCGATGGGCTGGGTATAGCAATGTTGTCAGGCAATAGCTGCCCTCTTTGGGCAGGTTATTGTATAATTCCTGTGCTGTTTTTCTCCGGTTTACAATACACAGCACTTGTTCCTGCGCTGCCAGTTCTGCGCCAAGCTGGCTTTGTTCCAACTCTCCGCGCATTTTCAGCGTTGTACGCCGGAATGCCTGATATTGCTCTTTGGGATGTGGGCAAAGTTCCGTCATCTGCAGCCCAGGCGCCAGTTCATCAAACAAGGGCTGCAAAGCTGGTTGTGTGGCCGTGCACAGTACCGCTGCTGCGCGGTAATGCTGTACCAGCTGCGCGATTGCCGCAACGCAGGGGCGCAAATAAGGAACCGGCAGGTTTTGTGCTTCGTCAAAAATGACCACGCTATTTGCAATGTTATGTAATTTACGGCATTGTGACGCATGGTTGCCGTAAAGTGATTCAAAGAATTGCACGGATGTGGTAACCACCACCGGAGCATCCCAGTTTTCCGCCGCCAATGCTTTGCGGTAGGCTGCCGGCTCATCATCTTCCTTGGCAGAGTAGTCCACCCCTGAATGGTGTTCCAAAACATTTTCTGCTCCTAATATTTCCGAAAACACATCCGCGGTCTGGTCAATAATGGATGTATAAGGGATCACATAAATAACTCGGTCCATATGGTTCTTTACAGCTAGCGAAAGCGCAAATGCCAATGACGCTACCGTTTTTCCCCCGCCTGTAGGAACGGTCAGGGAATAAAGGCCGCGCCGCCCTGTTTGCCCTGCCGTTGTACAGGCACTCAAAATTGAACTGCGGCGCTGATTCAAGGTTCCCTGGGGATGGCTCCATTTTGCGGTATATTGGTTCAACCTTTTCAGCAGTTCATCCATTGTCTGGCCTTGTCCGCGCGGTTTAGGGCTGCTCATAAAGTTTTCCGTATCCAGATAGTCCGCATCGACCAGGCAGGAATACAACATCCGGGTATAAAATGCCTGTGTAAAACGATTTTCCTTCATCATTTCCGGCTGGGGCGGTATGGACGGCAGTTTAATCTCATTCGTCCATTGGGTATAGGGTTCAACGCCCTTTTTCAATCGCCCAAACATTGTCGCATCCTGCGCGGTATCGCTTCGGCCTCCTCCATCCGGCAGGCCGCTATGGTGTCCCGCAATAGCAAAAGCCAGTGGGATTTGACCATATCGGGCAGCCACCTGTGCACCAGCCGTTGAGTGATCCACTTTCTCTCCACCTTGCAGGCGCTTTTGAAACTTTGTACTATATTTACCAATATCATGCAGTAATCCAAGCCAGGTTCCCTGTTGCTGGGCATCAAAGGCTGCTGCAAATTGCCCACATAGGACTGCCGTTCCCTGCAAATGGTCCGCTACCGTTTGGACGCGGGTTCCGTCTTCACTGATATGAGCCAGCATCTTTTTCTCCTGGTGCATAATCAAACTCCCTTCTGTTTTGCTTTTCTCTATTATAGCAGATCACTCATCCCATAATTCGGACTTTCACTCCAGTTCTGCAATCTTTGTCATACTATCCAAATTTATCCATGTAGAATTGTTAGCTATTCCCATTAGCAGATATTTTTGATAAAATAAGATATTATAGGGTTTATGAATTCACTTTCTTATATTACTTCTTCATCTTACCGAAAAATCATTTACGCAAGGAGTGAAAAGCCATGAAAAGGAAGTTATTCTCATTTTCCGCCAGTGTTATCACCGCAATAATGCTTACCGCTTGTGCTGCAGCGCCAGAAAATAAGCCTGCTTCCTCCGCTGCTCTTTCCCCGACCAGTGAACCTGTTGCCACAGCTATACCATCCACTAGCAATGCCAACTGGAAGTTACCGCCGCAATATGATTTTGACGAGATGATTCCTCTCTTCTCCCGCGAAACCCACACTGCCGGTTACGCCGCTGCCCGAAATCTGTACGCTGTGCGCAAGGGCGAACGCTGGAGCCTGTTTAATGCTGCCAACTGTAATGCTTTTCTGGAAGATTTGTCAGAAAGCATCCCGTACCTGTATGGTGAGCAGGAGCTCTCCATTGGGGTAGATGATACATACGATTACCAGAAGCTGAATGCCCTGGAAGAACAGATTAACCAGGAGCTGGTTGCCCAACAAATGCCTTTTACAACCATGCTGGGCGGGCACGGCGGGTATGGCATCCAGTGGATTTTAGGTGACAGCCAGATTTACCGTTCTGCTATTGGTGTCTATACATTTAGTGGCACGCCCATCGAACAGGTGTATGCTCCTGATTTGGTTGGCATCCAGCAAGGCATTTGGGATGATGAATATGCCGGTTATCTTGTTGACAATTCTGCACCTTTTGCCGTTGCGGATAAAAACGGTACAATTTTAACCGATTTCGACTACCAGGATGCCTGCATGGCCGGTGAATCTTTAATCGCGGTAAAGGATGCAGCTGGTAACTGGGGATATTGCGACCAAAGCGGTGCTTTAGTAATCCCCTGCATTTATCAGCCGCAGATGAGTTTGTCCATCATGAACGAAACTGTTGAATATCCTTACGCAGACTTATCTGGCATGGTAGTTGTGAAAAATCAATCCGGACAAAAGCTGGTTCTGGATGTTTACGGCAATGAGATAATTTCCGCTGGGCAATATGAAGATTTAGCCCCCGCGCGCGATGGCTGCGTATGGGCAAAACAGAATGGCCTTTGGGGCTTGCTGCAAGTACAGGATTATACCGAAAACAATGCCGACATTATTCTGCCGGATGGATGCATTGCACCAGATGTAACGCTTAGCCGAATTGATAGCCTTTGTACCTACACCACTGCTGATCATGGGCTGGTTATGCGTAAAGGTCCCGGTACAAATTATGAAAAAATGGATAATATCCCCTACGGTATCATCGTATGGGAATGCGGCTATAGCAGCAATGTGCCTGACTGGGTTGTTGTATATTACAATGGGATTTATGGTTGGGTCAGTGATGAATACTTGGCTACCACTATTTATTCCACCAGTAAATAATAAATAAAGAAAGCAGATGTTCATGTAGAAACGATATCGTCCTCCACGTGAATACCTGCTTTTTATAGCTTCTTTTATTTATTATATCTGTTCTGTGCCGCTATTTGTCTCTGTATGAAATAAATAGCCGCTATATGCATTTGAATGAAGTGTACTGTTTGTTTGCTTTTTTACCTAAAAGAATCGCGTAGGAGGCTCTCTTAACTAAAGAGCCGACCTCTCACACCACCGTACGTACCGACCGGTACACGGCGATTCAACCGCATAAGTGCAAGGACTTGTAATAGCGCCTGAGGATACTAAAATATCCTGCTTCTGCGAGTCTTTCGTTTGCAATGGAACCTTTTAATACAGGACTACCGGCGATACGCCAATAACCCAGTCTGGAATTGCCCCACTGGTACTATTCCAAAATTCTTCGTTTGAGTTTCATTACGCATCGATATAATCTTTATCGAACCACTCGCCTAGCGAGTGGTTTTAGATATACAAAAAAGCACCTTAGCTTACGTTAAAGTGCTTTTCCTGGTGACCCGTGCGGGAATCGAACCCACGTTAACGGCGTGAGAGGCCGCTGTCTTAACCGCTTGACCAACGGGCCATAAAAAAGAGAAGCCGGCATCTACCTATTTTCACAGGCCGTTTCCAGCCAACTATCTTCGGCACAAGTGAGCTTAACTTCTGTGTTCGGAATGGGAACAGGTGGTTCCTCACCGTCATCGACACCGGCCATACCCTGACCAACGTCAGCTTCTCTTCTTAGAAGGCATATACCTTCAAAACTGAATATCGAACTGCTACAGCAAATGAAGTATCAATCGAAAATGGGGTCAAGCCCTCGACCTATTAGTACACGCTTGCTCAATGACTCGCGCCACTTACACATTGTGCCTATCAACCTTGTAGTCTTCAAGGGGTCTTACCTGATTGTCTCAGTGGGATATCTTATCTTAAGGCCGGCTTCACGCTTAGATGCTTTCAGCGTTTATCCGATCCGAACATAGCTGCCCAGCTGTGCCACTGGCGTGACAACTGGTGCACCAGAGGTTCGTCCATCCCGGTCCTCTCGTACTAGGGACAGCGCCTTTCAAATATCCTGCGCCCACGACAGATAGGGACCGAACTGTCTCACGACGTTCTGAACCCAGCTCGCGTACCGCTTTAATTGGCGAACAGCCAAACCCTTGGGACCGAATTCAGCCCCAGGATGCGATGAGCCGACATCGAGGTGCCAAACCTCCCCGTCGATGTGGACTCTTGGGGGAGATCAGCCTGTTATCCCCAGGGTAACTTTTATCCGTTGAGCGATGGCATTTCCACTCACATACCACCGGATCACTAACTCCGACTTTCGTCTCTGCTCGACCCGTCAGTCTCGCAGTCAGGCTCGTTTATGCGTTTGCACTCATTCATCTGGTTTCCGTCCAGATCGAACGAACCTTTGAACGCCTCCGCTACTTTTTAGGAGGCGACCGCCCCAGTCAAACTGCCCACCTAACAATGTCCCCCGCCTTGATTCAAAGGCGCAGGTTAGAATTCCAATGTCGCAAGGATGGTATCCCAACGTCCGCTCCATGAATGCCAAAGCACTCACTTCCCAGTGTCCCATCTATCCTGTGCATGCAACACCGAAACCCAATATTAGGCTACAGTAAAGCTCCATGGGGTCTTTCCGTCTTGTCGCGGGTAACCGGCATCTTCACCGGTACTACAATTTCGCCGGGCGGGCTGTTGAGACAGTGCCCAGATCATTACGCCTTTCATGCGGGTCAGAACTTACCTGACAAGGAATTTCGCTACCTTAGGACCGTTATAGTTACGGCCGCCGTTCACTGGGGCTTCAATTCAATGCTTGCACATCTCCTTTTAACCTTCCAGCACCGGGCAGGCGTCAGCTCGTATACGTCATCTTTCGATTTAGCACAAACCTGTGTTTTTGGTAAACAGTTGCCTGGGCCTATTCTCTGCGGCTCACTCTCGTGAGCACCCCTTATTCCGAAGTTACGGGGTCAACTTGCCGAGTTCCTTAACAACCCTTCTCCCGTTGGCCTTAGAATCTTCTTCCTACCTACCTGTGTCGGTTTGCGGTACGGGCACCTTAGATATACACGCAGCTTTTCTCGCCTCTTATCCAGCCGGACTTCGGTACTATATTTCCCTCGATCACTACCAGAACCAACACCTGGCTCCGACCTTCAAAAAGTGTCCCTGTGCTTAAATCTTTCGGTGGGGACGGAATCTCTACCGTCTGTGCATCGGCTACGCCTTTCGGCCTCACCTTAGCTCCCGCCTAACTTGGAGCGGACGAACCTTCCTCCAAAAACCTGAGGTTTCCGGCCATGTTGATTCTCACCACATTCGCGCTACTCATTCCGGCATTCTCACTTCTGTAAACTCCACGACCGCTTACGCTATCGTTTCTCCGCTTACACAACGCTCCCCTACCCCGCACTAAAAGTGCAGCCTAAGCTTCGGTTTGTATCTTAGCCCCGTTAAATTTTCCGCGCAGAGACGCTCGACCAGTGAGCTATTACGCACTCTTTAAATGAGTGGCTGCTTCTGAGCCAACATCCTGGTTGTCTGCGTATTTCCACATCGTTTTCCACTTAGATACAATTTGGGACCTTAGCTGTAGATCTGGGCTGTTTCCCTTTTGACAATGAGATTTATCTCACACTGTCTGACTCCCATGCATCAATATTCCGGCATTCTTAGTTTGATAGGCTTCGCTATCCTCTCGGACGCTAGGCCATTCAGTGCTTTACCTCCGGATATCTAACATGAGGCTAGCCCTAAAGCTATTTCGGGGAGAACCAGCTATCTCCGAGTTCGATTGGAATTTCTCCGCTACCCACAATTCATCCGCCGCCTTTTCAACGGAGGTCGGTTCGGCCCTCCATGAAATTTTACTTTCACTTCAGCCTGATCATGGGTAGGTCACCCGGTTTCGGGCCCATTGCACGCTACTAAACGCCCTGTTTAGACTCGCTCTCGCTACGCCTCCAGTCCTTAAGACCTTAAGCTCGCAACGTACAATCGCTCGCCGGACCGTTCTACAAAAAGTACCATATCACCCTTTGACGGGCTCTATGTGCTTGTAGGCACAAGGTTTCAGGTTCTCTTTCACTCCCCTCCCGGGGTCCTTTTCACCTTTCCTTCACAGTACTATACGCTATCGGTCACTGGGTAGTATTTAGGGTTGGAGGGTGGTCCCCCCATGTTCCGACCAGGTTTCACGTGTCTGGCCGTACTCTGGATCCTGCGCAGCTGTCAGAATTTTTACTTACGTGACTCTCACACTCTTCGGTTGGCCTTCCCATGCCATTCTGTTAACTCTTTCAGTCCTTAAAGCAGTCCGTACCCCGAAAGGATTTCTCCTCTCGGTTTGCCCTCTTCCGCGTTCGCTCGCCACTACTTACGGAATCTCGTTTGATGTCTCTTCCTCGCCCTACTTAGATGTTTCAGTTCAGGCGGTTCCCTTCCAATACCTATGGATTCAGTATTGGATAATGGAGTATGAACTCCATTGGGTTGCCCCATTCAGATATCTCCGGATCAATGGATGTTTGCTCCTCCCCGAAGCTTTTCGCAGCTTACCACGTCTTTCATCGGCTCCCAGTGCCAAGGCATTCACCTTGCGCCCTTTTTAGCTTGACCGTTTTCTCAATTGATTCTCCATTTGCCAACAAGATTTTTTACCGCTTGGTGAAATTGTTCCCTAACTTTATCAGTTAGCTAATTAATTTTTACTTGGGGATCTTCGTCTATCTCTAGACTCTGATCAAAATCTCATTTCGCAGTTCTATATTCAGTTTTCAAGGTACATGTCGTAAGACTTTGTGGGTTCTCCCATCACTAGGTGAACCCCGTGGTGGGCTGAAATGGACTCGAACCATCGACCTCTCGGTTATCAGCCGAGTGCTCCAACCAGCTGAGCTATCAGCCCAAATGGTGGAGATAAAGGGATTCGAACCCTTGACCCCCTGCTTGCAAAGCAGGTGCTCTCCCAACTGAGCTATACCCCCACGCCATTGCGATCGGGTGTCGCTTCTTCGTCTTACCTGAGGTTTCCTTTTGCAAGGCCCTCAAAATTGAACAATAACTGAAACTTGCTTTAACCTGTCCGAAACATCTAGACCAGCTAGATCTTTCGTCTGACTCCCTAGAAAGGAGGTGATCCAGCCGCACCTTCCGATACGGCTACCTTGTTACGACTTCACCCCAATCACCAGTTTTACCTTCGGCGACGTCCTCCTTGCGGTTAGACTATCGACTTCGGGTCCCCCCGGCTCTCATGGTGTGACGGGCGGTGTGTACAAGGCCCGGGAACGTATTCACCGCGGCATGCTGATCCGCGATTACTAGCAATTCCGACTTCATGCAGGCGAGTTGCAGCCTGCAATCTGAACTGAGACGTTGTTTTTGAGTTTTGCTCCACCTCGCGGTCTTGCTTCTCTTTGTTTAACGCCATTGTAGTACGTGTGTAGCCCAGGTCATAAAGGGCATGATGATTTGACGTCATCCCCACCTTCCTCCGTTTTGTCAACGGCAGTCTCGCCAGAGTCCTCTTAACGTAGTAACTGGCAATAAGGGTTGCGCTCGTTGCGGGACTTAACCCAACATCTCACGACACGAGCTGACGACAACCATGCACCACCTGTCTCGATGTCCCGAAGGATTTCACACATCTCTGTGCTATGCATCGGATGTCAAGACCTGGTAAGGTTCTTCGCGTTGCTTCGAATTAAACCACATACTCCACTGCTTGTGCGGGCCCCCGTCAATTCCTTTGAGTTTCAACCTTGCGGTCGTACTCCCCAGGTGGATTACTTATTGTGTTAACTGCGGCACTGAGGGGGTCAATCCCCCAACACCTAGTAATCATCGTTTACGGCATGGACTACCAGGGTATCTAATCCTGTTTGCTACCCATGCTTTCGAGCCTCAGCGTCAGTTGGTGCCCAGTAGACCGCCTTCGCCACTGGTGTTCCTCCCGATATCTACGCATTCCACCGCTACACCGGGAATTCCATCTACCTCTGCACTACTCAAGAAAAACAGTTTTGAAAGCAATTCATGGGTTGAGCCCATGGTTTTCACTTCCAACTTGTCTTCCCGCCTGCGCTCCCTTTACACCCAGTAATTCCGGACAACGCTTGCACCCTACGTTTTACCGCGGCTGCTGGCACGTAGTTAGCCGGTGCTTTCTTGTTAGGTACCGTCATTATCGTCCCTAACGACAGGAGTTTACAATCCGAAAACCTTCTTCCTCCACGCGGCGTCGCTGCATCAGGGTTTCCCCCATTGTGCAATATCCCCCACTGCTGCCTCCCGTAGGAGTCTGGGCCGTGTCTCAGTCCCAATGTGGCCGTTCAACCTCTCAGTCCGGCTACCAATCGTCGCCTTGGTGGGCCGTTACCTCACCAACTAGCTAATTGGACGCGAGTCCATCCTAAAGCGAATAAATCCTTTTCCCTCAGTATCATGCGGTACCGTGGGCTTATGCGGTATTAGCAGTCGTTTCCAACTGTTGTCCCCCACTCTAGGGCAGGTTACTCACGCGTTACTCACCCGTTCGCCACTAAGCTTAAAAAGCAAGCTCTTTAAGCTCCGTTCGACTTGCATGTGTTAGGCGCGCCGCCAGCGTTCGTCCTGAGCCAGGATCAAACTCTTTATAAATGGTATTTATCACTCATAAAGTGTTAAATCTCGTTCGCTCAGACACAATCGCTTGCGTCCTGTATGAATTACTTGTTTGCCGATCTCTCGGCTTTGGAATTGTTTTTCGTGATTTTCCATCACGTTTAAGGTTCCACAAGTTTCAGTATTGTTCAATTTTCAAGGTCCTGCGCTGTTTGGAACAGCTTGTTTATTTTACTTCATCAAGTCCTGTTTGTCAAGTACTTTTTTGAAATTTTCTTAAACAATCTTTTCAATCAGCCGCTGTCTTTCGGACAGCTTTATTAGAATACCACATCAGGTTTAATTTGTCAACAACTTTTTTGAGGTTCTTCCAAATTTTCTGATGCTGCTTTGTCCAGCCAGGTGCCCCTATTGGATATCGCCTATGCTATTCAAAGTGGTGTTATTTTAGCACATGCAAGTGTCATCGTCAAGGGCAAAACGTGCAGAAGTCATACTTTTGTCGAATCGCACAGTTTTTATGGCTCCGAATTGGAAAAACAGCCATCATTTTGTGTTTTCTTATTCGCTTGTCAGCTCTTTGCGCATCCATTTCAAAATCTTTCGTTCGCGGCGCGATATCTGTACCTGGGTAGTACCAAGGATTTGTGCCGTTTTACTTTGGGTTTTGCCCGCATAAAAGCGCAGGCGGATGAGCTGCCGGTCGGATTCATTCAGTCGTTTCAATATTTCCGCCAAACTGATCCGTTCCGCCAATACTTCTTCCGGTGAATCCACCGGGATATCCCATTCTCTTGTTCCGTCCTCATCATCCGCCGGGGTCAGGGAGACAACCGGCATAGCAGCCTGAATGGATACCGCCACCTGCTCCGGCGTTGCCCCCAGGTTTTGTGCCAGCTGTGCCACGGTTGGCTCTGCGCCGGTCAGCTTCATCAGGCGTTCCCGTTCCGCTGTCACTTTTAATCCAAGTTCTTTGATCGAACGGCTGACCTTAACAGTTCCCCCGTCCCGGAATAGCTTTTTGATCTCACCCAAGATGACCGGCACCGCATAGGTGGAGAAACAGACCCCGCGGTCCGGGTCAAACCCATCGCACGCTTTGACAAGCCCCAGGCAGCCCGCCGAATACAATTCTTCGTATTCGATGCCGCGGCCTGTAAAGCGGCCAGCACAGGAATGTACAAGGCCAAGGTTTTTCTGGATGAACTCCGTGCGCGGTAATGTGGTAAAAAGTGCGGTGGGATTTGCGGTTGCCATATCAGCTGCCTCCCTGCAATCGGGAACGAACGTCTGCCCTGCCACTAGGCGTTGATTCGTTCCGGTTTTAGCGGGCATATCCGCAACGGTCAACAGATTCCACTCTGCTGTACTGGCTGATTCTGCCCTATGTAGGAGCGCACACGCCAAAACTCACCGGGAATCCAGGTGACGGCTCATGGTAACGCGTGTTCCCCGTCCCGGCGCAGAGGATACATGGACCCGATCCATAAAGCTCTGCATTACCGCAAAACCCAGGCCCGCGCGCTCGTCCGGGTTGCCGGTGGTATACATTGGCTCCATTGCCTTGGCAACGTCCGGGATACCAACGCCTTTATCCGATATGGTAATGCGCACATTGCCACCCTCATACAAAACAGCCGTCATCGTAATGGGGCCGACGGTATCCGGATAGGCATGGACGATGCAGTTGGTGACAGCTTCTGACACGGCCGTTTTGATATCTGCCAGCTGCGGCACGGTCGGGTCCGCCTGGGCCAGAAACGCCGCAAGTGCCGCACGGGAAAAACTTTCGTTGACGCTGCGGCTGGCAAAGGTCATTTTGACCTGATTCAGCATTTTCATGATGTGACCTCCCCCACGATCAAACGTAATGGATATGCGCCAGGTCCAGCATGCGGCGCACGGTATCCGGTGCGTTTTGCACAACAAGCCGCCCACCCAGGCCGGACATCTGGCGCCCGCGGCCCAGAATCAGCCCCACACCGGAGGAATCCATAAAAGTAACGCCGGAAAAATCCATCGTCAGCAATTCCGGCATGCGGGCATCGATCTGCGCATCAATTTCACGCCGTAGGGCCTGCGCGGCATGGTGGTCGATCTCACCGGTCAGGTAAGCCGCCAATGTTCCCTGCGCCGGAACAAAACAAACTTTCGCCAAGGGGGTTGTCCACCTCTTTCATTTTTGGTAATAGCAGCAAAAAGCGCCCTGCTGCTGGGGTATGTTCCCAGTATACAGGGCGCTGTGCGCATATTTTGTTGGAATTGGGGTTACTTTTCCGCTTCTTTGAGCAGCAGCGGACGGGCCTGAGCAGCAAGGTAAAGGCTGCCGCACACCACCACACCAGCCAGGTTGTTTTCATCGGCGTAATCCACCGCAAGGCGGATGGCCTTTGCCACGCTGGGGGCGGCTTCGGCATCCATATGGTACTTGGCTTCCTCCTCCAGTTCTTCTGCCGTCATGGCGCGGGGGCTATCCGGCGTGACGGTAAAGACCTTCTCAAAGCAGGGGGCCAGGTTTTCCAGCATTTTGCTGTGATCCTTATCTTTCAGCAGGCCAAGGACCGCCACAAGGTTGCCGTCATATCCGGCTTCTTTCAGAGTTGCAGCAAGGGCTGCGGTACCATCGGCATTGTGGCAGCCATCCAGCAGCAGCAACGGGTGGCGGCGCATGACCTCGATCCGTGCGGGCATTTTGGCATCCCGCAGACCGGCTTCAATCGCTTCATCGGGGATCTCGTAATGGTATTCCCGCCAGAGGGCCAGGGCAATTTCCACCGCCATAGCGGCATGGTTGGCCTGATGCTTGCCAGGGAATTGCAGCAGAGCACGATAGCCGCCGTAATCAACATAGTTTTCCAGCGGGCGGCACTTGAGCTGCTGCAAATCGGCGGTATCCGGCACCACCAGCGAGGTATGCGCGTTGGCCGCGGCGGTCAGCAGCGGGCCCATGGCCTCCTCCGGCTGCTCGGGGTAGCAGACAACCACGCTACCCTCTTTGATGATACCGGCTTTTTCGGCGGCGATCTCGGCAAGGGTATCGCCCAAAATTTCGGTATGATCCATGCCGATGCGGGTAATGGCCGCAACCAGCGGCGCGGGGATGACATTGGTGGCGTCATAGCGGCCGCCAAGGCCGGTTTCCACCACGGCAAAATCACACTTCTGGCGGGCAAACCAGAGGAAGGCAATGGCGGTAACGGCTTCAAACTCCACCGGGCCTTCCCCGCCCTCAGCGATGATGGCATCGGCAGCATCCAGCACTTTCCGGGTCAGGCTGGCCAGGGTGCGCGGGGACATCATCTGTCCATTGATCTGAAAACGCTCCCGAAAATTGAGAACATACGGACTGATGGTAAGGCCCGTTTTGTAGCCCGCATGGGTCAGGATAGAAGATGTCATAGCGGCAAGGGTCCCCTTACCGTTGGTGCCCGCAATATGGATGCACTTAAACTGCTTTTCCGGGTTTCCAAGGTGGTCCAGCAGTGCCTGCATACGCTCCAGGGATGCGCCGCTGCGGGGCAGGCGCGGCAGGGCGTGCAGGGCTTCAATCGCCTGTTGTTCTGTCATAAATATTCTCTCCTATCTGGGCTTTCGGGACGGTCATCCGCTGTGTTGATCCGGTCGGCGCGCTGCTGGCGCAGCAGCTCGGCCCGTTCGGCACGCAGGCGGCGGTTTTCTTTTTTCATGGCATGGAAAGAGGTCAGCCCGCGCACGATGAGCAGCAACAGCAGGGCCACGAACAAACCGGCAATCACACCGCCGAAGTCGATCCACACATCCCGCACGGACGAAGTGCGGCCCGGCACATACAGCTGGATGGTTTCATCCAGCAGCGCGGTCGCCATGCCGCCCAGCATGGGCCAGCTGACATGGCGCACAAAACGGCGGGTATAAACCCGCAGACAGAGCATAAGCAGGAAGCCTTCCAGCGTGAACTCTGAAAAATGCGCCATCTTGCGCACAACATGTTCGCTCAGCGGGCCGATATTGAGATGTGCCAGGATGGCATTGATTTTTTGCATGACCTCATGGCTGCGGGCCGACGAGATGGAGCTGGTTTCCAGCGAGTTATGAAAGATAAACAGAATGCACCAGATCAGCGCAATGGTAAAAATGATCCGGAACGCAATCAGCCACGGGCTGGTGTGTTTGTGGGCAAGGGTGGTTTCGTCCATATATTCCATATGTTACCTCCTTTGCAGCAGAATACATTGGGCACAACCGGGCTTGCGGGAATGATTCCCACCCGGCTGTGCGTTTGATTATACCATTCCGTACCGGATATGGCAACAGCCCCCGCCGGGCGGCAGGGGCTGAAACTTGTAAACTTTTTACACCAGATGGATATTACCGCTTACTGGATGAAAGCATCATGGATGGCGGCAACAGCACGGTCAGCATCGGCTTTATCAATGATCACGCTGATCTTGATCTCGCTGGTAGAGATCATATGGATGTTGATGTTCTGGCTGTAGAGAGCTTCAAACATGGTGGAAGCCGTGCCAGGGTGGCTCTGCATACCGGCACCGACAATGCTGACCTTGGCGCAGTCATTGTTGACGGTGATCTTATCAGTGCCAAAGCGGGTCTTGTTGGATTCCAGCACTGCACGAGCGGTTTCAGCTTCGCCCTTGGAGCAGGTAAAGATCACATCCTTGCAGCCAGCGCTGCCGGAAGACTGCAGAATGATATCCACGTTGATGTTTTTCTGTGCCAGCAGGCTGAACACCTTGAAGGACATACCCGGCACATCGGGAACTTCCAGGATCGAAACAACAGCGACGTCCTCATCTTTTGCAACGCCTTTGATCAGCATACCTTCCACTTTGGTTTCCTCCTTAACAACGGTGCCGGGCACCGGATTGATGCTGGACAGAACTTCCAGCTCGACGCCATACTTTTTGGCAAGTTCTACACTGCGGTTGTTGAGCACCTGTGCACCCAGGGATGCCAGTTCCAGCATCTCGTCAAAGGTGATCTCCTTCAGGCGGGTAGCCTTGGGAATCTTGCGCGGGTCGGCAGTATACACACCTTCCACATCGGTATAGATCTGGCAGCGGTCTGCATGCAGAGCGGCTGCCAAGGCAACGGCGGAAGTATCGCTGCCGCCGCGGCCCAGGGTGGTGATATCATCCGAACGGTTCAGCCCCTGGAAACCAGCTACAACTACCACGCGGTTGCGGGCCAGCTCACTTTCCACACGCTCGGTGTTCAGGCGCTTAATGCGGGCTTTGGTGTAAGCGCGGTCGGTGTTGAAGCCGGCCTGCCAGCCGGTCAGGCTGACGGACGGAACGCCGATTTCCTGCAGCGCCATGGCCAGCAGCGAGATGGAAATCTGCTCGCCGGTGGCCAGCAGCATATCCATTTCGCGGTGGGACGGATCACTGGTGATCTCGGCCGCTTTGGTAATCAAGTCATCAGTGGTATCCCCCTGGGCAGAAACAACAACAACAACATCGTTGCCCTGGTTGCGGGTGTTGGCCACAATGCGCGCAACATTAAAGATGCGGTCACGATCCTTGACCGAGGTACCGCCGAACTTTTGTACGATAAGACCCATAAAGACCTCTTCCTCCCTGTTCCCTTATTTCACCGTTGCGCCTGTGTTATCGGGCAGCAGGCGGTAAACGGTAAAATGCTTTAGCTTTTCGCTCTGCGGCAGAGCTTCCTGCGCGCGGGCAAAGAATTCCTGATCGTCACGCGGGACAACCGCCATAATGGTGGGACCCGCGCCAGAAATATAAACAGCCAGCGCGCCCAGGTCCTGCGCCAGTTCAAACATTTCGTCCCCGCCGTCGATCAGGGGCAGGCGGTATTTCTGGTGCAGGGAATCCTTGGTTGCCACGCCAAGCAGGCTGTAATCGCCATCGCAGAACGCGGCGGTAGCCAGCGCGGCGCGGGACAGATTATACACGGCGTCCTTATGGCTGACCATATCCGGCAGCGCGGCGCGCGCCTTGGAGGTCAGCAGGCGGAAATCCGGTACAAAAGCGGCAAATGCCAGCTGTTCATCGATGTTCTTTTTTACGCTGTAAACCTGGCCTTCGTCATACACACTGGTAACAAAGCCGCCCAGCATGGCGGGGGCCACGTTATCGGGGTGGCCCTCAATGGCGGTGGCAAGGGTCAGCATCTGGCGGCTGGTCAGCTTGTTGCCCAGCAAAGCGTTGGCACCCAAAATGCCCGCCACAATGCAGGCAGAGCTGGAACCCAGGCCGCGCGCCATGGGAATATCATTGCGCTGGGTAATGCGCAGGCCGCGCAGCGGAATGCCCAGCTGGTCATACACAGCGCGGGCGCTGCGGTAGACCAGGTTGTTTGCCCCGGTCGGCACATGGGTGCCATCCACCGAAGAAATGCGGATGCGGTCACATTCCTCAAAGGTAAACACGTTGTGCATGGAAAGCGCAAGGCCAAGACTGTCAAACCCGGCGCCGACATTGGCGCTGGTTGCCGGTACAGTTACGGTAATCATGTTATGTGCTCCCTTCCCTGCCGGGGCTTATTCCGGCAGCTTTTTCAGCACAAGCGCCAGGCGGCCGCCCAGAACTTCCAGCTTGGCTGCCACAGCCTCTAAGTCCGCAGCCGTGGCAGCTTCGATCAGGTACGCGGCAGAATCGCCATAGTCAAACACCAGCTTGCCGGGACCGGCCACATTGGGCAGCGCGGCGGCGGGCACGCCCGCGGTGCGGATGTAATAAGAATACTTGGCGGTATCCATCAGCTGGTGATCCAGCTTTTCGGCGGGCTTCCAGAACAGACTGTCATGGATCTTGCTGCCGTCCTTCAGGGCATCGATCACATCGGCCACAACGGCGCTGGCGGTGGGCAGCTTGCCGGCGCCCTTGCCATAGAACACAACATCGCCCAGCATATCACCCTGCATCAGCACAGCGTTAAACACATCGTTCACGCCTGCCAGCTGGTTAGACTCCGGCACCAGCATCGGCTCCACACCGGCGCTGAACGCATCGGCTGCGCCTTCAGGGTTTTCATGGTACCAGGCGATCAGCTTGATGGCGCAGTCCAGCTGCTCGGCAGCTTTTACATCCTCCACGGCCACATCGCGGATGCCGCGGGCGGGAATGTTATCCGGGTAAACATGATGCCCGCAGGCCAGGCTGCTCAGGATGGCGATCTTGCGGCAGGCATCGCGGCCATCCACATCGTCGCCGGGATCCTTGGTTTCGGCATAGCCCAGCTGCTGGGCAATTTTCAGCGCGGCATCAAAGCCCATGTTTTCGCGCTTCATCTTGGTCAGCATAAAGTTGGTGGTTCCGTTCACAATGCCCTGGATCTGGCTGATCTGGTTTGCGGCAAGGCACTGGTGCATGGGAGTAATGATGGGGGTACCGCCACCCACGCTGGCTTCAAACAGGAACACTGCTTTATGCTCCCGTGCAAGAGCCAGCAGCTCTGCGCCATAGGTGGCAACCATCTCCTTGTTGGAGGTACACACGCTGCGGCCGCTTTCCAGGCACTGGCGCACATACGGATAAGCAAAGCGGGTGCCGCCGATGGTTTCCACAACGACCTTGACTTCCGGATCGTTCAGGATCACATTGATATCTTTCACAAACAGCGCTGCGTCCGGAGAATCAGAAAAATCACGCACATCCAGGATGTACTTGACCTCCACCGGCTCACCCGCGCGGCGGGCAATGGATGCGGCGTTGCGGCGGCAGACTTCCAGCACACCGCTGCCAACGGTGCCGAATCCCATGATTGCAATTTTAGCCATACTATACTCCCCTTGTTCCTTATGCGGCTGCCCGCATCCGGTATTCCGTTCTGTGCACCTTGGCGGCGTGTGTTCACTTTCAGGTTCCGCGGTGCACTTCCACCACAAACGACTGACGGGCCAGCCGGGTCAGCATTTCCTCAACGGTCATCTGCATGGTTCCGGTGCGCACGGTAACTTCCACCTGCGCGGTACCATTTTCCGGCCGGGACTGGGTGATGGTAACAACCGATGCACCCGCTGCCGAAATACCGGAAAGCAGGCTTTGCAAAGCGCCGGTTTTGTCCAGCAGGGTAGCGATCACGGTAATGGCCTCGCGGCCGGTTTCGGCGTCAAACACATAGTCCTTGTATTTATAGAACGCACTGCGGGAAATGCCCGCCTGACGCGCTGCCGTGGAAATATTGCTCACGCTGCCGGAAGCCAGAAGCTCCTTGGCCTGCAGTACCTTAAGGAACACATCCGGCAAAGCGGAGCTATCTACCAACAAAAAACGGCGCTCGCCCATGTTGTTTCCCTCCTATGTACATGTGTATTCACAACGGGGATAATCATACCACAAGTGTGCGCGGCTTGCAAGCATTTTAGAAAAAATGTTGTGTATTTGAGCATGATGCACAACTGGCCTGTTGGTGCGGTGGAATCTTCCCGTGCTTTTATCTGTTTTTATGCGGTGGAAGTATGTCTTTCATTCGTGCACGTGCATTTGATACGCTTCTGCCCGCCTTATTAAGGCCGCAAAAGGGCCATGCATTTTCTCCTCATCCGCATGGTTCTCGCTGCTGCCATTATAGCATGTCCTCCATTCCAATACAACAAACGGGCACAGCAGCTTTGTAAACTGCTGTGCCCGATCTGGCTTATTGAATTTTCAGACTATTGGAACTTTACGCGATCAGCCTGCCGCCGGGTCCAGCGTGTTCACGCTGGGGTCGGTCAGGGTGGCGTAGCTGTCATCCGGCAGGTTGTCCTCCGTATAGTAGCCGGTCTCACCACCGCCGGATACGATCGCACCGGTGGAGGTGCTGAACTGCTTCTGCACAACGGAGTCATCATAATAGAAGTCCTTGGCAGGCTTATCGGCCTGGGCAGCTTCCATATACCGCTTAAAGGCGCGCTGGGTCGGTTTACCGTTGTTGCCCAGGGTGCCATCCACGCCCCACATGCTGTAAGGCTTATCATAGCCCCACCACACAGCGGTGGAATAGTATGGGGAAACACCGGCGAAGGTATAGTCCTTAAAGTCGCTGGTCGTACCTGTCTTGCCGATGGTATCAATGCCCTCGGTTTCCGGCTTCATGCCGTTTGCCGTACCGGGCTTTTTCCACACGTTGCTCAGCAGACGGTTCATGATGGTAGCGGCTGCAGGGTCAATGGCCTGCACGGTGGTAACGCGCTTGCTGTTATCCAGGTACAGGTTGCCGTCCGAGTCATAGATCTCGGTCCAGTAGTGCGGGGTGGTAAACTTGCCGTCATTGAAAATGGAGTAAGCGCCAGCCAGCTCCACAACTGTCAGGCCCTGGCTCTGGGAGCCCAGCACCAGAGGCGCCAGGTCAACGTCATGTTCGGGATCCAGATAGGTGCAGTTGAGGGTATCATGCGCAAAGCTGAACAGCTCTTCCGCACCGACATAGGAACCGATCCAGACCGCAATGGTGTTGTAAGAGCGGCGCAGTGCATCATACACCAGCATGGTGGCACCATCGCCGCCTGCACCGCCATAGTTGGTGGGCCAGTCGCGCCACACATCATCGCGGGACTGGTTGACTGCATTATACTTGTCAGTAGAAAGGCCAAGCTTCAGGCAGCGGTCGGTATCCAGCACCTGATGGTCGCTCTTGAGGTAATACGGCGTATCCGCCATGGGCGAAGAATAGTTGATGATCTTGCTGTCCACTGCCAGGCAATAAGCAGCAATGGGTTTCATGGTGGAACCGGTCTGGTGGGGCAGCGTGGCGCGGTTGGTGCCGCGGTCTACTTTCTTTTCGCCCAGGCCGCCAACCAGGGCAACGATCTCGCCGCGGTGGCCATCCTCCATGCTGATGGACGCCATAGCCGCCTGGGTGCGCACGCTTTCATAGAAGATCAGGTTGCCGTTGTCATCCTGGCTGGTTTTCAGGGTGGTGTTTTCCTTATCAGCATAGACCGGCACATCATCGTCCGTGAACACAGAAGAGCCGTCCGGGTTCAGCGGCAGGCCGCTCTCGTCATAGGTAATCTCGCTGTCCGCCGGGATACTGGAAGAAACCTCTTCCTCGTGCCACAGGGCCGGGAACAGCTCGCCGTCGCCGGTGTCCTCGTTCAGCATGACCTGCTCCATGGCAGACTGTGCTTTCTGGTCCAGGGTAGAGTAGATGCGCAGGCCATCGGAGAAAATCTTATCCTGTGCTTCGGCACGGGTGCAGCTTTCCTGCTCCATGATTGCCTGGGTGACATCCGCAAACAAAGCGTCGTCAAAATAAGAGTTGCGGGAAGTACGGGTGACCTTTTCGGTGGCCGATTTGCTCTCGGCCAGGGTGATGGGTTCCGCCTGTGCAGCAGTGCACTCTTCATCGGTAATATATCCCTGGTTGCGCATCAAAGCCAGAACATGGTTGCGGCGCTTGAGCAGATTTTCCGGGTTGGTAGCCGGGTTAAAGCTCTTGGGATTCTTGGTGATGGAAGCCAGCTCGGCGCATTCGGCCAGGCTCAATTCCTCCACGCTCTTGCCAAAATACTCCTGCGCGCCGGCTTCCATGCCATAGATGGTGCCGGTCAGCGGGATGGTATTGAGGTAAGCTTCCAAGATGGTTTCCTTGCTGTAGCGGTTGCAAAGGCCCAACGCGCGGAAAATCTCGCGCACCTTACGCAGAATGTCCTGTTCACTATCACCGGTCAGGTTTTTGACCAGCTGCTGCTCCAGCGTGGAAGCGCCCTGCTTGGAGCCAAGCAGCGCGTTTCCGGTAAACTCGTTCAGGGCAGCGGCAATGGTGCGCTTGACGTTGATGCCGGGCTCGCTGCGAAAATCCTTATCCTCAACGGCGATGACCGCATTCTGCAGGTCTTCCGGCATGGCCGAAATATCGCGCCAGATGCGGTTATTTTCGCCAGCAAAGGTGTTCACCTCGTTGCCGTCGCGGTCATACACAATGGAGGTCTGTTTGAGTTTCTGCTCATCCAGGTCCAGCTTGCCGTCCGGGTCCTCGGTCACCTGCACCACATACAGCGAAAGCAGCACCGCACCGGCGCTGGCCGCCATGACGCAAACGCACAGCAGGCAGCCAATGAACCGCATGATGGTGCCGAATATACTGCGGCGCGGCTTATTTTTTTTCTTTTTTCCGTTTTTCTTTTGGGCGGAAGTTGCGGCTGTTTCCGGGCTTTTTGCACTTTGCATGGAAATGTGCCGTTCCTGTTTGGGGTCTATGGGGACCGCCTCCTTTGGGATAATTGCGGCAGGCGCGGAGCCTGCCTGCGCCTGCACTGATACGCGGCCGCACAGCGCGGTCACGCAGATGGGCATAAAGCCATAGAATGAATTATATCACAAAGTATTGCCAAAAGTACAGTAGCAGGCAGACAATTTTCACTTTTTTACGGTTTGGGTGCCGCCAAACCGGGCATACTGCTTGCAGGAGCGTACTATTTGATTTGTGAAATTTGCGAATACCACAAAATAGAGGGAGGTTTTTGCCCATGCGTTACCAACTGCCGCGGGGCTATCGCCGCTACCTGCTGGGGCTGGCCATGCTGGCGCTGCTGTGCATTGCCGCAGCCGTAACAGTGTTTTTTGTTCCGGTGCAAAAACAACAGCCGCAGGCGCAATACTTGTTAAAAGATAACGCCGGGCGGCTGGCCCTGTATACCCCGGACGGCACCGGTCCCCTGGCGCAGTACGATGTATACACCCGCCTGCTGCCGGAGCCGGACTGCCTGGCATTGCAGCAGGGCGTGAGCATTTATACCGAAGCCGAATTGCAGCAAAAACTGGAAGATTACGGCCTGTAGCCCCCTTTTACCCTGTCTGTGCTTGTGTTGCCGGGCATTTTATGGTACACTTCTATTTAATAAGATGTGGTAGTGTCCCCTGCGGCAAGCCGCCATCTTGAATGATTGCTGTCATTATATAATGTGTTTATTTTTGTAAGGAGTGTTCTAACTATGACCGAACAGGCAATTCTGGAAGCTGTACAGGAAATTTTCCGCGATAATTTTGACGATGATACCCTGGAAATCACCCGCGCCACCTGCGCTGATGACATTGAGGATTGGGACAGCCTGGAGCAGATCAACCTGCTGACCGCCATCGAGAAAAAGTTCAACATCAAATTCAAGCTGGCCGATGTGCGCAACCTGAAAAACGTTGGCGACCTGCTGGACCTGGTTGCCCGCATGGTGGGTTAAGATGAACCACTACACACTGGCCGAGATGACCCCCGGCCTGAGCGAAAGCTTTACCGTTACCGTAACGGAAGAGATGATGGCCCGGTTTGAAGCCATCACCGGGGATGTTTCCCCCATCCACATGGATGCCGAATACGCCCAAAAGCGCGGCTACCCCGGCCGCGTGGTATACGGCATGCTGGGTGCCAGCTTTTTCTCCACCCTGGCGGGCGTTTACCTGCCGGGCGAACACTGCCTGCTGCACGGCGTGGAGTGCAAGTTCGCCAAGCCGGTTTTCATTGGGGATACTTTGACCATTACCGGCACCGTGGTAAACGTGAGTGAGGCCGTGGCTGAAGCGGAGATCAAGGCTGTTATCACCAACCAGGACGGCAAACGGGTCACGCGCGGCATCATCAAAGCCGGGCTGGCCAAATAAAAGTGAGGGTAACTTCCATGGCATATACATATCTCATCACCGGCGCCACCAGCGATGTGGGCGCCGCACTGATTCGCCACCTGCTGACCGAAGCCCCCGGCGAGGACCGCACCATTCTGGCACAGGGCTGCGGCGATCTGGCCCGGCTGGATGCCTTAGTGCAGCAATTCCCCGGCCGCATTGTTACCTTTGACGCGGACCTTTCCAGCCCCGAAGCGGTGGATGCCCTGTGCGCCCGCTTTGGCAAAGATTTGCCCTGCCCCACCCATTTTGTACACCTGCCGGCCCTGCCGGTGGTGAACGCCAAGTTCAAAGCGTTTGATGAAGCCCGGTTCCAGAGGGACTGGGAGATTCAGGTACATTCCGCCGTCAAGCTGTGCAAGGCAGTGTTGCCCGCCATGAGTAAGGCGAAGTTTGGCCGGGTGTTGTTTATCCAGACCAGCTACACCATTGGCTGCCCGCCCAAAAACACAGCTGCCTATGTAATGAACAAGAGCGCTATCGGCGGGCTGGTGAAAAGCCTGGCTGTGGAGTACGCCCGCTTTGGCATAACGGTAAACTGCGTGGCCCCCAGCATGATGGAGACCCACTTTTTGAAGGATACGCCGGACCTGATCGTGCAGGCCGCAGCGGCAGACAACCCAATGGGCCGCAACGCCACGCCGGAGGATGTTGCCCCGGCCATGGCGTTCCTGTTGAGCGAGGAAGCCCGCTTTATCACCGGCGTTACCCTGCCGGTCACGGGAGGTTCCGCCATTGTCTGACCTTGTGCTGCGTTTAGCCCGCCCCGGCGAGGATGCCCGCATTGCGGACTTTATCAACCAGAATTTTGACATGCGCCTGCCGCTGATCAACCGGGCCGATTTTTACCAGTTCTATTATGCCCACACGCCCGGTGCTGCCCCACAGTTTGCGCTGGCGGAGCAGGACGGCGAAATTCTGTGCGCCGCCGGGTACATTCTGGCCAACCAGAGCGAAACGCCGGATGTCTGGGTTTCAGTTTGGGTTGCCGCAAAGGGCCATAACGGTGTGGGACTGGAATTGATGGATGCCCTGTCCGGGCTTTTGAATGCCCGCGTGGTTGCCTGTAACAACATCCGCGCCAACACCTGTGTGCTGTACCACTTTTTGGGCTGGCAGGCCGAGCGCCTGCTGCATTATTACCGCCTTGGCGCACCCGGTGCAAAGGGCTGGCAGCTGGCGGTGCCGGGTTCAAATTCTGCTCCCTTGCCGGTACAGGATGACCTGCCGCTGACCCGTGTGCCGGATGCCGCTGCGCTGGCCGAACTTGGCCTGCCCCACAGCAGCCACACACCACACAAAGATCTCTGGTACTTGCAGCGCCGGTACTTTGCCTACCCGCACCAGAGCTATGATGTGTGGGCAGTGCAGGAAGCCGGTGCCCTGCTGGCTTACGCGATCACCCGCACCATCACAGCTGCCGAGACCGGCTGCGTACCGGTGGTGCGGCTGGTGGATTTTATCGGCGATGATGCTGTTCTGCCCCGCATTGGCGGCGCACTGGACAAGCTGCTGCACGATGCGGGCGCGGAATATCTGGATTGTTACAACGCCGGTATTCCTGCCGCCGTATGGGCCGCCGCCGGGCTGACGGAGCGGCGCGAGGACGATGGGGTCATTATCCCCAACTATCTGACCCCGCCGCTGCGGCAGAACACCGAGTATTATTACTTTACCAACCAGCCGGACGGCTTTGTTCTTTTCAAGGCTGACGGCGACCAGGACAGACCCAACCTGCCCTGCGATTGAGGATAACTGCCATGAAAATTGCATTGGTGACCGGTGCTTCCAGCGGTTTGGGGCGCGAGTTTGTGCGCCAGATTGCGGAGCAGGGCAAAGTGGAAGAAATTTGGGCCATCGCCCGCCGCCGCGACCGGCTGGAAGCGCTGCAATCCATCAGCGCAGTGCCCATCCGGGTGCTGGCGCTTGACCTGACCCGCCCGGGCGATATGGAGTACCTGCGCAACACCCTGCAGGATGAACTGCCAGACATCCGCATTTTGGTCAATGCGGCAGGCATGGGGCGCATGGGTCCGACGGTGGATATTCCCGCCAAAGACAACGACGCCATGATCGACCTGAACTGCCGCGCCGCCGTGGATGTGACCGATGCGGCGTTCCCCTATCTGCACCCAGGCAGTCAGGTACTGGAGATTTGCTCCACCGCGGGGTTCCAGCCCATTCCGGGGCTGAACGTATACGCCGCCACCAAGGCGTTCCTGCTCAGCTACACCCAGACGCTGCATTACGAGCTTTCCCCTGCGGGCATCCATGTTACTGCGGTATGCCCCTACTGGGTCAAGGATACCGAGTTCATTGGCATTGCGGAAAAAGGCGGGCATGGCTTCCGCCATTATCCGCTGGCCAGCCGCAGCCAGGATGTTGTGCGCCGCGCCCTGCGGGACAGCGCGCTGAACCTGCGCGTCAGCACACCGGGGCTGGTGTGCACGCTGCACCGCGCCGCGGCAAAAGTTACCCCCAACCTGCTTTGCCTGCCGCTGGCCGACTGGCTGAGCCACGTTTGACCCAGCCTTACAATACGGAGGAATCCATTATGGAAAAGCACCAATACATCTGCCCCAAATGCGGCTGCCAGCAGTATGAATCAGACCGGCTGCAGGCCACCGGCGGGAACTTCGCCAAAATGTTTGACATCCAGAACAAAAAGTTCGTCACCATCAGCTGCTGCAACTGCGGCTACACCGAGCTGTACCGCCAGACCGGCGGCGAAGGCTGGGATTTGCTGGACTTTTTGAGTGGGCACTAAAACCGCGGGCATTCCATCCCCCCGCCTGCCGAGCGTTGCAACAGCCCGGCATCGCCCCGGTACGTTTTCAGCCTATGATTTCTATTTAAGGCAATACCGCATAATTCTAAGTGCCGATACGGCGAGCGAGGTGCGGCAGATGCTAAGCCAAAAGCGCAGATAATACTGGATGCTGCAAGGTGAGCGCCGCCAGTGGCGGAAACAGCGAACCGAAGCAGGGGCAGCGGTCTCAGAGTGCGAGGGGCTTTTGCAAGCACGATGCGGGTACCGCAACCCGACATTATCGAGCATTTTGGCAACGCAGATGCCGTGCCGCAGCCCGCCGGAGCGGTGCTTAAGCCGTAAGGCGGGAATTGTGCGGTGTTGCCTTAGGGTGTAATATGTTTTAAGGCCCGATGCAATCGCATCGGGCCTTAAGTTTTTATTTGCAATAAATAATAAAGTATATTCGTGTCAGCGCTTCAAAAAGCGCGATAAACAATAAAATCGCCAGCAGGGCGGGATGACCTCATCCCGCCCTGTCCCATGCCCATATGGCCCATTAAAAATGTGCAACTAACGAACATATTATTTGTGGAGCGATGCAATTTTCATTATCGCATATGCCCCAATGTATCGGAGCGGTCAAGACCGTTCCCTACAGAATACCGTGCAATCCACATTTATCCTATTATTATTTATTGGCTCTCATCTTCCGGCAGGCGATCCATCAGCCAGCCGTACACATAATCAAACACTTCTTCGCGGTTGGTTTCGTTGTGCAGCTCATGGCGGGCATCGTGCCAGATTTCGCAGCTCAGGTCCTGTACACCGGCATCCCCCAGCATGGCCCACACTTTGCGCACGCCCGCGCCGTAATCACCAACAGGGTCCGCCGTTCCGGCAATCAGCAGCACCGGCAGATCCTTGCGGATATTCTGTGCCCATTTGCGGCTGCTGACATGGCACAGGGTCGCCAGCATTTCGCGGTAGGTCGCCGCGGTAAATGGGAAGGTGCACAGCGTGTCTGCATCGTATGCCTTTACCACTTCCGGGTCACGGCTGATCCAGGCATTGGGCGAAACAGCATCCGGAATGCGGTTGCAATAGGCCCCCATATTCAGCTTGACCAGCGTTTTGGAAACATATTTTGGCCCGCGCACAGCTGCGGTCAGCGCGGCAACCGCCCAGCCCGCCTGGTTGCGGATGTGCGGACCCGCCGTGCCGCTAAAAATAGCGCCGGAGATGCTTTCCGGCCAGGTTTCGGCATACCAGCGGGCGTAAAAGCTGCCCATGCTGTGGCCATACAAAAACACCGGCACGCCAGGGGAACTTTTGGTGGATGATGCCGTTCATCGTGTGCAGGTCGTTCAGCAGGTGGTAACGACCGCGCGGCTCGCCATAATGGCCGTGTTCCCCTTTGTTTGCGGTACCGCCGTGACCCAGGTGGTCGTTGCCGGCCAGAGCTATGCCGCGCTGGGCATACCACTGCGCCATGGGGCGGTAGCGCTGTACATACTCGCACATGCCGTGGCTGAGCTGCAGCACGGCGCGTACCGGCACCCCCGGCATGGTATACATGCTGGCCGCCACGGTATGAACACCATCGGCAGACGGGAAACGAATCTCTTCACACTGCAGTTGGGGCATAGGTCTTACCTCCGCTGTTTTGGTCTGGCCGCACCGCACAGGGCAGCACATACACTATTCTATAAATAGTGTACCACAGTTTACCGCGCAGAACAACGCACAAACGCTGTTTTGCACAAAATACACCCCCCACAAATGCCAAAACAGCCCGCCTGAACGGTGAACATCGGGCAGGCTGTCTCCTTACAATTTTTCGGTTTCCTTGGCCGCTTTGGCGGCGCATTCATCGCACAGGCCAAACACAGTCAGGCTGTAATCTTCCGGCACAATATCGGGGCAGGCATCAATCAGGGCTTTGAGCTTCGCATCCGAAATATGGATGCTTTTTACTTTTTGGCAGCTGCGGCAATACAACTGCTGATGATCCTCCTGCGGGCCCTCAAAACGGTCTGCTTCGCCGGGGATGGAAACACGCCGCACTTTGCCAATATCAACCAACGTATTCAGGTCGCGGTAAACGGTGCCAAGGCTCAGCCGCGGGCACACTGCCCGCAGAGACGTACAGATCTGCTCCGCGGTTGGATAATCGCTGCGCGAAAGTACCTCCCGCAAAATCAGTTCACGTTGATGAGAATAGCGCATACTAAAAATCTCCTTCTCATACAATGCGGAGGAAAGAACTCGAAATATTTTCCACTTCACATTGTATACATGATTCCTGTACCCTATCATATCAAATGATATTAAAGATTGTCAATACATTAAAATGTGACGTTTTTTCGAAAAAGTTCTTGATATTTTCTTTCAAGCTAACAGGAATTGACTGTAATAATGTTGCCTTTTCTGATTATCTCGGCATTTTTCTTTTGTCATTCAGGAGATGATTTAATTTTTGACACTGTTTTTTCTTTTTTGTTCAATTCCCATAAAATATTTTCATCAAAAAAATATTTTTATATTCCTATTTTGATATAGGTTATTATGGTTTTTATTGCGCGCAATTATCGTTCATTTTTTGAACTTATCACCCTTGATGCGCTGCCAGTAAGCGGCGGCGGCCTGCTCGTTTTTGTTATCGCCAAACTGGTAATACTGGCGGTCCCGGATGGCATCCGGCAGGTACTGCTGGTCCACCCAATGGTTAGCAAAGTCGTGTGCATACTGATAATGCTGGCCTTTTACTGCGGCATCGGCGCCATCATAATGCTTATTTTGTAGCTGCCGCGGGATCGGCCCGCTGCGGCCTGCCCGCACATCTGCCAGCGCACGGTCAATGGCGGCTTCGCCCGTGTTGGATTTGGGGCTGGTCGCCACCAAAATTACCGCGTCCGCCAACGGAATGCGCGCTTCCGGCAGGCCCAGCATGTTGGCAGCATCCACAGCCGCTTTTACGATCGGGATGATCTGCGGGTAAGCAAGGCCAACATCCTCGCAGGCGCACACCATCAACCGGCGGCAGGCGCTGGGCAGGTCCCCCGCTTCCAGCAGCCGGGCCAGATAGTGCAGCGCTGCATCCGGGTCCGACCCGCGCATCGACTTCTGATAGGCCGAAACAATATCATAATGGTCATCGCCCTCTTTATCGTATCGCATGGCGGTACGCTGGGCCACCTGCGTGACCATTTCCAGCGTAACCAGCCGCGTGCCATCCTGCACGGGGGCTGCGTTGACGGCAAATTCCAGGTTGCCCAGCGCCTTGCGCATATCGCCGCCCGCGCTTTGGGCCAGGTATTCCAGCGCATCCACCGGGATGTTGACCGGCGTACCGTCACTTTCGCCCAGGCGCTGGGCGGCTTGTTTCACGCCTTCGGCAATATCCTCTGCCGTCAGGGATTTGAACTCGAACACTGTGCAGCGGGACAGAAGCGCGTTATATACATAAAAGTAGGGGTTCTCGGTCGTGGAGGCAATCAGCGTCACGGTTCCCTGCTCCACGCATTCCAACAGGCTTTGCTGCTGGCGCTTGTTGAAATACTGGATCTCATCCAGATAGAGCAGAATTCCGTTGGCGGCATGCAGGGTGCCAATATCGCCCAATACGCTTTTGATATCGCTGGTGGAAGCGGTAGTACCGTTCAATTTATACAGCCGCATACCGCTGTTGGCCGCAATAATGCTGGCCACGGTGGTTTTGCCTACGCCGGACGGGCCGTAAAAAATCATATTGGGGATCACGCCTCTGTCAATGGTGCGGCGGAACACCTGGCCGGGGGCCAGGAGATGGCGCTGGCCGCACACTTCATCCAAAGTGCGCGGGCGCAGGCGTTGGGCAAGCGGTTCCTTCATGGGGGTACTCCTTTATGTTACCTTTATATATATAAGGAAATATATATTCTAAACTTCATTCCAAGCGGCAGACATGCACCGACGCTCAAAATCCCTTGTGAGCAAAAAATTATCTTCGCGTGCCGCCCCGGCATGAGAAGGTAGGTTTTTGTGAGGGAGCAAGGGGCAGCGGCCCCTCTTTTGAAGCTTTGCAGCATTAGAGGGCGGCACCATGCTACTTGCATTATAAACGCTATCCGTGGTAGAATCAAGCCGTAAGCCCTGCCGGCCCGCGCGCCGGGAAGTGATAAAAGAGAGTGTGACCCCCATGGAGATTCATGATAAAAAACAGCTGGCCGCCATCTGCATTGAGCGGCTGAAAAAAGAATACCCGCTTTCGGACTGTACGCTGGATTACGAGCACGCCTGGCAGCTGCTGGTGGAAGTGCGCCTTGCCGCACAGTGCACCGATGCCCGCGTGAACGTTGTGGTGCAGGATCTGTTTGCCAAATACCCGAATGTGGCCGCTTTGGCCGCCGCGGAGCCGGAGGAAATTGAAGAGATCGTGCGGCCCTGCGGACTGGGGCGCAGCAAGGCGCGGGATATCAGCGCCTGTATGCGGATGCTGCGCGACAAGTATGACTGCAACGTGCCCGATGATTTTGACGCCCTGCTGGAACTTCCCGGCGTTGGCCGCAAAAGTGCCAACCTGATCATGGGCGATGTGTTCGGCAAGCCCGCCATTGTAACGGACACCCACTGCATCCGGCTGTGCAACCGCATTGGGCTGGTAGATAACATCAAGGAACCCAAAAAGGTGGAAATGGCGCTGTGGAAGATCATTCCCCCGCAGGAGGGCAGTGATTTCTGCCACCGGCTGGTGGACCATGGCCGCGCCGTGTGCACCGCACGCACCACACCGTATTGTGAGCGCTGCTGCCTGCGGGATGTGTGCCGCTATGCGCATGAAGAAGGCAAAGCGGACTGAACCAGGGAACGCACCACATCACACCACGCCTTTTATTTGCCTGCTTTTTTATAAAACACTTGGTTTTTGGCTTTGGGGTATGCTATAATAAGAGTACGACTTTTGCGGCCTGTACCGGCACGCACAGGAAAGTAGGAACCCGATTATGGCAACCAAACACCCCGACAGCGCCTCCCGCCTGGGCGGCGTATTGATTTCTAACCAGGTTGTGGCCGAGCTGCTGGAGCAGCTGCGCAACGGCATTTGGCAGGATACCGACCATCTGCCGCCCGAGCTGGAGCTGGCCAACCGGCTGAACGTAAGCCGTACCGTTGTGCGCGATGCACTGAGTGAACTGGAACGTGCCGGCTACATTGAGCGCGTGCGCGGCATTGGCACCGTGATCAACCGCGATGTGGTCAACTTGGCCCGCCGCATGGACCAGAAGTTTGAATTCACCCAAATGATCCAGGCGCGCGGCATGCAGCCCAACAGCGACGATCTGCGGGTATCGCGCCACACGGCAGATGCCGATGCAGCCCAGGCGCTGAACATCAGCCTGGATACCCCGGTTTATTACATCTGCCGCCGGGTGCTGGCGGATAACACCCCAGTATTATTTTCTACCGATATCGTGCCATGCTCGCTGTTCGGCACCACCCGCACCGATGGCATTGACTTCACCCGCCCCATTTTCAATATTCTGGATGAAGCGTGCGGAATTCAGGTTTCCAGCACCATTACCCATCTACGCGCCGCCATGGGGGACCCCGCCGTGCGCCATGCCCTGGCCCTGCAGCGTGATCAGGCCCTGTTGGAATTGAGCGAAACCTGCTATTCCCGCCTGTGCCGCCCGGTGCTGCGCTGCCGCACTTTTTATACGGACTTTTTTGATTTTGCACTGGTGCGCAAGCTGGTGTAAATCCATTTTTCTCCCGCAGGACCTGTTTACAAAGCAGGGCTGCGGGATTTTTTATTTGGTACAAAATTTCAAAAGTTCACAAAATCTTCTCGATAGCAGCGCTGCGCCGTGGTATAATAACGTTAAAGACATCATTTACGATACGACCGGAGGGCTTATTTGTATGTGCACTGCTGCAACGTACCAGACCAAAGATTTTTATTTTGGCCGCAACCTGGACTATGAATTCGGTTACGGCGAGACCGTCACCTTTACCCCGCGGCACTATCCGTTCCAGCTGAACGGCCTTGGCGTGCTGGACCAGCACTATGCCATTTTGGGCATGGCCTGCGTGCAGAATAACTATCCCCTGTATTACGATGCCATCAACGAAAAAGGGCTATGCATTGCCGGGCTGAACTTTGTGGGCAACGCCTGGTATTGCAAAGATGAACCCGGCAAAGATAATGTTGCCCAGTTTGAGCTGATCCCCTGGTTGCTGGGCCGCTGCGCTACCGTACAGGATGCCCGCACCCTGCTGGACCGCATGAACCTGGTGGATACCCCGTTCTGCGAAGGGCTGCCCGTTGCCAGCCTGCACTGGATGATTGCCGATCATCATGAGTGCATCACGCTGGAATCTACCAAAGACGGCCTGCATGTATATGATAACCCCGCCGGTGTGCTGACCAACAACCCTCCGTTCCCCATGCAGCTGTTTGCTTTGAATAATTATATGCAGCTTTCCCCAAAGGCAACCGGCAACCATTTTGCACCCAACCTGCCGCTGAACGCTTACAGCCGCGGCATGGGGGCCATGGGTCTGCCGGGGGATCTTTCGTCTCAGTCGCGGTTTGTACGGGCGGCTTTCGTGCGCGCCAACTCCCGCTCCGGGGAAAGCGAAGCAGAAAGCGTGAGCCAGTTTTTCCATATTCTCGGCTCGGTAGAGCAGCAGCGCGGCTGCTGCGAGCTGGACAACGGTAAGTACGAGATTACCCTGTACACCAGCTGCTGCAATGCCGACAAAGGCATTTATTACTACACCACCTATGAAAACAACCAGATCACCGCTGTGGATATGCACAAAGAGGACATGGACGGTACCGAGCTTGTCAGCTATCCGCTGGTAAAAGAGCAGCAGATCCGTTGGATGAAGTAATTTTTGCCGCTATTTTCTTTTGCCTGTAGGGTCCCCGCCCGGCCACACCGCTTTCCTGCCGGATTGCCCACTTTATCATTTCTATTGCCCACTTTATCATTTCTATAAGAATATATAACCCCGCCGCCCGGATGCTGTGCACATTCCGGGCGGCGGAGTTTGGTTTTTGCTGCTTTATTTGCTGCGGTATTCCCGCGGGGTCATGCCATAGCGGCGCTTGAACAGGCGGTTAAAGTATGAAAGGTTATCAAACCCCACCCGGCCTGCGATATCCAGCACGGTGGCGTCAGTAATGCGCAGCAGTTCTGCGGCAAGGTTCAGCCGGTGGTCGTTCAGGTAGGCGGTAAAGCCCTGGCCGGTCATTTTTTTGAACCAGCGCATAAAATGGCTTTGGCTGCACTCGCAGGCTTCGGCGGCGTCCTCAATCCGCAGCGGGGTAGCATATTCCGCTTCGATCAGCTGCAAGACCGTTTTCAGGCGGCGGGTGTCAGTAGTATCCGCCGGGAGCAGGGTGCCGTGCTGGCCAATCAGGATGGACAAAAACCGCAGCAGCGCCCCTTTGATGGCCAGCTCATACCCGGTGTTTTTTTTACCTTGTTGGCTTCCTCCGCTTCCTGCAGGCAGGCCGCCGCCTGGGGGTAGCCCGCCTCGCCGGGGATGATGCGCGGCTGCAAAGCCATGCGGCCGCTTTGCAGCGGCAAAAGGTAGCGCTCGGCGCACAGATCATCCGCACCACCCAGCAGCTCCAGCTCAAAAATGATATTTTCGTATTCCATCACGGCCTGGCCGCGCTGGTGCAGAGCGTGGAGGGTGCCGGGGGCAAAAATGTAAATATCGCCCTGCTCCGCCGGGTAAACGTTCACACCGACCTGTACGATTCCGCTGCCTTTTTTAACATAGACAAGTTCCATACTGTCGTGCCAGTGCAACGGCACCTGCAAAAAGTCCCCCGGTATGGTGCAGGGGTAGATATTAAAAGGGAACCGCACCGCACCATGGTGTTTGGTTTCCCGCAAGCGTTCCTGGTTTGGCATGTTGTAGCCCCCTTTTGCATTCCTGATGCTTGTATTGTACCACAATCCGGCAGAATTGCACAAGAATTTCACCGATTTTGTATGATATTCTGGATATAGCAAGAGGAAGTGCGGGCCGCACCGCAAGCTTCCCCACTTGAGGCCTGAACCAAAGGCGATACCAACGCCTTGGCCTCTGCAAATTCATTTTTTAGGAGGAACCCGCTATGCAGACCATGACGGAAACTTTACAGAAGCTGATCGGCAAGCCCCTTGTCGAATCCACCGACCAGGAAATTTACCTTGCCCTGCTGGATCTTGTGCGCAGCAAGAGCGCCGCACAGGTACGCCCGGTCAACGGCCGCAAGCTGTATTATATCTCGGCTGAATTTTTGATCGGCAAACTGCTTTCCAACAACCTCATCAACCTCGGCTTGTATGATGATGTGCGTGATGCCCTTGCTGCCGCAGGCAAGAGCCTTTCCGACATCGAGGAAGTCGAGCCGGAACCGAGCCTTGGCAACGGCGGTTTGGGCCGTTTGGCTGCCTGCTTCCTGGATTCTCTGGCAACGCTGAACCTGCCGGGCGACGGCATCGGCCTGCGTTACCACTTTGGCCTGTTCCGCCAGAGCTTTGCCGACGGCTTGCAGAACGAACTGCCGGACCCCTGGCTGAACGAACATTCCTGGGCGGAAAAGACCGATATCACCTACCCCGTCACCCTGGCAGGCAAACCTTACACTGCCCGGCTGTACAAACTGGCCGTGACCGGCTACGAGGGCCGCACCAACACCCTGAACCTGTTTGACCTGGACACCATTGATGAAAGCATTGTGCATGACGGCATCCAGTTCGATAAAACCGCCATTGCCAAAAACCTGACCCTGTTCCTGTACCCGGACGATTCCGACGAAGCAGGCCGCATGCTGCGCATCTACCAGCAGTACCTGATGGTCAGCGCCGGTGCCCAGCTGATTTTGGCCGAATGCGCCGCCCGCGGCTGCAACTACCATGACCTGGCCGATTACGCCGCCATCCAGATTAACGATACCCACCCCAGCATGGTTATCCCCGAACTGATCCGCCTGCTGGGCGAAAAGGGCATCGAGTTTGACGAAGCCGTCAAGATCGTAACCGACACCTGCGCTTACACCAACCACACCATCCTGGCCGAAGCGCTGGAAACCTGGCCGCGCAGCTATCTGGACAAAGTTGTGCCCCAGCTGATGCCGGTGATTGAAAAGCTGGATGCTGCCGCCAAAAAGCGCACCAATGATACCGGCCTTGCCATCATTGATGCCGACGACCGCGTGCACATGGCCCACATGGACATCCACTTTACCCATTCCACCAACGGCGTTGCCGCCCTGCACACCGAAATTTTGAAGGAATCCGAGCTGAACGGCTTCTATAAGCTGTACCCGGAAAAGTTCAACAACAAAACCAACGGCATCACCTTCCGCCGCTGGCTGCTGGAATGTGACCCCGCACTGGTCAAAGAGATTGAATCCCTGATTGGCCCCGGTTTCCGCAAGGATGCCGCCGAGCTGGAAAAACTGCTGCCCTATGCCGAGGATGCCAATGTGCTGCAAAAGTTCTCCCAGGTCAAGGCCGACAACAAAAAGGCCCTGGCTGACTGGCTGGAGCACACCCAGGGTGTGAAGGTTGACCCCACCGCCATGTTCGATATCCAGTCCAAGCGCCTGCATGAGTACAAGCGCCAGCAGCTGAACCTGCTCTACCTCACCCATCAGTATTTCGAGATTCGCGCGGGTCACACCCCGGCTGTGCCGCTGGTGAGCATTTTTGGTGCCAAGGCCGCCCCAGCTTACATCATCGCCAAGGATATCATCCACGCTTTGCTGACCCTGTCCAAAGTGATTGCCGCTGATCCGCTGGTGGCCCCCTGGCTGCAGGTCGTGTTTGTGGAAAACTATAACGTGACCGCCGCCGAAAAGATGATCCCCGCCTGCGATCTTTCGGAGCAGATCAGCCTGGCCTCCAAGGAAGCATCCGGCACCGGCAACATGAAGTTTATGCTGAACGGTGCTTTGACCCTTGGCACCATGGACGGCGCAAACGTGGAGATCAGCCAGCAGGTTGGCAACGAGAACATCTACATCTTCGGCCAGACCTCCGGCCAGGTCATCCACCGCTATGCTGCGGGCGATTACACCCCGGCAGACTGGTACGAGGGCGACCCCAACCTGCGCCGTGCCATCGACTTTTTGACCGGTCCCGAAATGCTGGCCGCCGGCAAGGAAGAAAACCTGGCCCGTTTGCAGCATGAACTGAAAACCAAGGACTGGTTCCAGACCCTGCCCGATTTCAACGCTTATGTGGTGCGCAAGGGCCAGGCTTTGTCTGATTATGCCTGCGACCCGCTGGGTTGGCGCCGCAAGTGCCTGATCAATATCTCCAAGGCTGGCTTCTTCTCCAGTGACCGCACGATTGCAGAGTACAACAGCGATATCTGGCACCTGGGCGAATAATTTTCCGCCTGCCCCACTGCGTTAAAATTCCATCATCTCCCCTATGGTCCGGCAATTTTTTGCCGGGCCGTTTTTGTTTCGTATACATTTTCTACCGCAGCCAGATTCCTTTATCCCTCTTTCCCTGCCCGGTGTCCAATCCTTATCCTGCCTTTATCTTTTGCACAAAATGCTTGACATCGCCCCTAAAAGCGGCTATGTTTATATATCGAGTTAACTTTTTTCGTCCAAACAAATATGATAAGTGGGTTCAGTTGTTGCCTTGCTGACCCGGCCTGATACTGCATATGAAACGATTCAAACAAATTTTCAATCATCAGCCTCCTGCAAGATTGATTGCTCTGGGGTTTGCTTCCACCATTTTACTGGGTACGCTTTTGTTGCTCATGCCATTTTCCATCCGGTCGGGCATTACCGTACAGCCGGTGGACGCTCTGTTTTCCGCCACAAGCGCCGTCTGTGTAACCGGCCTGCTGACCGTGGATACCGCCGATACCTTTACCCCCGTGGGGCAGGCTGTGATGGCGGTGCTGATCCAGATCGGCGGTTTGGGCATTACCTCCATCGGTATGGGGCTTGCCTTGGCTGCGGGACGGCGCATCAGCCTGCGGGAGCGTACCCTGATCCGGGAAGCCATGAATGTGAGCAGTCTGGAGGGCATGGTGCGGCTGGTACGCGCCATCATTAAGCTGACCCTTGCCTTTGAGCTGGCCGGGGTCATCCCCATCTTTGCAGTATTTGCGCAGGATTATCCACCATTGAAGGCGCTGGGTTTGAGTGTGTTCCACTCCATCTCATCCTTCAACAACGCTGGCATCGATATTTTAGGTGGCGGGCGCAGCCTGACCCCCTATCGGGATAATGTGCTGCTGAATTTGAGCACCTGTTTTCTGATCATTTCGGGAGGCATCGGCTTTCTGGTCATGGTGGATGTGGTCAAGTGTCGGTTCCGCTTCCGCAAATTCACCCTGCATTCCAAGGTTGTGGTAACCACCACGGCATTTTTGCTGGCAGCAGGTACCCTGTTATTAAAGTTCACCGATCCTCTCAGCTGGCTGACAGCATTTTTCCTGAGCGTATCAGCCCGCACGGCCGGCTTTGCCACGCTGGATCTGGGCACACTGAGCAACGCCGGGTTGTTTACGATTCTTATCCTGATGTTCATTGGCGCTTCGCCGGGGTCCACCGGCGGCGGCATCAAAACCACCACCATTTTTGTTCTGGCGCAAGAGATTCGCTGCATTTTCAGCAAGCAGCGGCCGGGTGCATTCCGCCGTGCATTGCCTGCCAACGCCATTGCCAAGGCTTCCACCATTGGACTGCTGGGCATGCTGGTGGTATGCTGCACCACATTTCTGCTCTGCATCCTGGAACCCGGCCTGCCGTTCATCAGCCTGCTGTTTGAAGCGGTCTCCGCCTACAGCACTGCCGGGCTTTCCACCGGCATTACAGCGCAGCTTTGCCTGGCCGCCAAGCTGGTGCTGATTTTTACCATGTACACGGGCCGCGTTGGGGCTTTTACCCTGCTTTCCCTCTGGGTGGAACGCCCGGAACCCAACGCGCACTTTACAGAAGAAGCCATTACGATTGGATAGGTGCATTATGAAAAAACAGGATTCTTCCGCTTTGTTCGGCGTTATCGGGCTGGGGCGCTTTGGTTCTGCGCTGGCCCGCACCCTTGCCGAAGCCGGCAAAGAGGTGATTGCCGTTGACTGCGATGAGCAGAAGGTCAAGGCTATTCGCAAATATACTGACTATGCCTTTGTGGTAGATGATTTGAGCGAAGAGGCTCTGACCGAAGTCGGCATTCAGAACTGCGGTACGGTAGGCATCTGTATTGGCGAGCAGATCGACATCAGCATTCTGACCTCCATGCTGGTGCTGAACATGGGGGTGCCGCATGTGATTGCCAAAGCCAGCAGCGTTGGACATGGCGAGGTTCTCAAGCGGCTGGGCGTGACCGTTGTTTATCCCGAAGCCGATATGGCAGTGCGCATTGGCAAGCGCCTAATCTCCGGCAACCTGCTGGACTACATTGCCCTGGAGGACGGTGTGGAGGTACAGCGCATCCAGGTAAACGGCAAGATGCTGAACAAAAGCATCCGGGAGCTGGATATCCGCCGGCTATACGGCATTAACATTATTGCCATCGAACGCGACCACCGTACCGATGTGGAGTTTTCGCCGGAGTCTCGGTTCCAGAACGGGGACACCATTTTGGTGATTGGGAAAAGCGAAAAAATCGACCGCTTTGAACGCGCTTTTCAGGATTGACGCTTTTTGACGGAATCTGATTTTTACTTTCCATTTTTTGACGATCCTTACGATACATATTTCTCGGCCGGGCACTGCCGCTGCGCAGTGCCCGGCTTTTTATGTGCTTGTTTTCCAAATGCAGAGCGTTTATCGTTGTCAAATTGCACAAAAAACAGTCCGCAAATTTTATGTTTTGTTTTGGCGTTTCATGATTGCTTTTGACTGTTTGTGCGTGTATAATACAGGCGTAAAGCAAAAAAAAGCTTCAAGAATCGCCAGGGGAATCACCTGAAATATTGTCCGGTTTTAAGGAGGATATTGTCTTGCTTGCCGAAGAACGTTTTGCTATGATATTGGATTTGCTGGCACAAAAGCGCTCGGCCACCGTGCTGGAGCTGTGTGATGCCCTGGATGCAAGCGAATCCACCATCCGCCGCGACCTGACCCAGCTGGACCGGCAGGGCCTGTTAAAAAAGGTACACGGCGGTGCCACGCTGGTTGGGCGCACCGTTTTGGCGGATGAGCCCCCCATGGCGGCCCGCGAGGAACAGTCTGTGGAAGAAAAGCGTCTGATTGCCCGCGCCGCCGCCGCAATGATCACCGAGAAAGACTTTATCTTTCTGGATGCCGGCAGCACCACGCTGGCGCTGGCCGCCGCGCTGGAGGGCCCTGCCCTGCAGGCTGCCTATGTGACCAACGGCATTGCCCATGCGCGCATGCTGGTGCAAAAGGGCTGCCGCACCTACCTGCCCGGCGGGCAGGTGCGCCCCATCACGGAAGCCATTACCGGGCCGGAAACGCTGGCCGCTTTACAGCACTACAACTTTACCAAAGCGTTTATGGGTGCCAACGGCGTAAGCCCTGCGGAGGGCTTTACCACGCCGGACCCGGAGGAAGCCAGCATCAAAACCGCCGCATTGCAGCGCGCGCGGGAACGCTGGTTTCTGGTGGATAACACAAAGTTTGATATGGTATATTCCGCCGTGATCGGGGATATTGGCTGCGGGGCCATTTTGACCAACCACTGTCCGGACCCCCGGTACGCACAGCTTACCTTTGTAAAGGAGTGTTCCGTATGATCTACACCGTCACATTTAATCCTGCGATCGACTACGTTCTGCATCTGACTGCTCCCCTGGCGGTTGGCGAGATCAACCGCACCTCAGACGAAGCCTGCCAGTTTGGCGGCAAGGGCATCAATGTTTCCGGCGTTTTGCGGGAGCTTGGGTGCGAAAGCATCGCCCTTGGCTTTACAGCTGGCGAAACTGGTGCCTGGCTGGAGCGCGGCTTGCAGCTTTCCGGCCTGAAAACCCGCTTCATCCGCCTGCCGGACGGCATGACCCGAATCAACGTTAAGGTAAAGGGCGCAAAAGAGACCGAGATCAACGGTTCCGGCCCGAACATTACTCCCGAAGCCATGCAGGCCCTGTGGGACAATCTGGAAGAACTGGGCGAGGGTGACATTCTGGTACTTGCCGGCAGCATTCCTTCCAGCATGCCGCAGGATGTTTACCAGCAGATTCTGGCTCGGCTGGATGGCCGCGGCATCCGCTTTGTGGTGGATGCCACCCGTGATTTGCTGGTAAAGGTACTGCCCTACCACCCGTTTTTGATCAAACCCAACAACCATGAACTGGGTGAGATCTTTGGCAAAGAGCTCAATCGTGATGAAGAGATTACCCAGGCTGCCCGGAAATTGCAGCAGCGTGGTGCACGCAATGTTCTGGTAAGCATGGCGGGCGATGGTGCCCTGCTGCTGGATGAAACCGGTGCGGTGCACCGCATTGGCACCCCAAAAGGCAAAGTGGTAAACAGCGTTGGCGCTGGGGACAGCATGGTAGCCGGTTTTATTGCCGGTTACCTGCAAAGCGGGAGCTACTCTTACGCCCTGCGCCTTGGCACCGCCTGCGGCAGCGCAACGGCATTCAGCCTGGGCCTTGCCGAGCGCCGCGATATTGATGCCCTGCTGAAAGCCATTGAATGATTCAGGCTGATCTGAAAAGTCGAAAATTCAGTCTATTTCTTTGTTACCACCCCAGTGAATGCAAAACATGTAGAAGGAGAAGGAAAGATGCGTATCACGGAACTATTCAACATCCAATCCATTGCGCTGGATTCTGCCGCAGCGGACCAGGCGCAGATCATTGACGAACTGGTGGAGCTGCAGGCCACCCACGGCAACCTGACCGACAAAGCCGCGTACAAAGCTGCCATTTATGCGCGTGAAGCGGAGGCTTCCACCTATGTGGATAACGGCATTACGGTGCCGCATGCACGCGCCGCCTGCGTGACCCGCCCCAGCCTGGCTGCCCTGCGCCTGAAGACCCCCGTGCAGTACAATGCTGACGATGACGGCAAGACGGATCTGCTGTTTATGATTGCCGCACCGGAAAACGGCAGTCTGCACATTGATATGCTAGCCCGCCTGATGCAGATGCTGATGAATGAAGACTTTGTGGCAAAGCTGCACGCCGCCAAAACGCCCAAAGAATTTTTGGATACGATTGACGCCCAGGAGGAAGCCCAGTTCGGCAACGAGAGCTTTACTCAGGAAGAGCTGCCTACCACCTACCGCGTGTTGGCCGTTACCGCCTGCCCCAACGGCATTGCCCACACCTACATGGCCGCCGAAGCACTGAACAAGGCCGCTCAGAAGCTTGGCATTCCCTGCAAGGTTGAAACCAATGGCTCTGATGGCCCCCAGAATGTGCTGACCGCCGATGAGATTGCCGCCTGCGATGGCATTATTGTGGCAGCTGACAAAAATGTGGAAACCGCCCGTTTTGACGGCAAGCCGGTGCTGTTCGCCCATGTGGATGATGGCATCCATAAGCCGGAGCAGCTGCTGCAGAGCGTTTTGGACGGCAAAGTTCCGGTGTTCCATTCCACCGTGCGCGAATCTGACAAGAACCTGCTGGAGCAGAACCGGGGCGGTTCCGCAAAGGACAGCCTTGGCCACACCCTGTACAAGCACCTGATGTATGGCATCTCCCACATGATCCCCTTTGTTGTGGGCGGCGGCATCATGATTGCCATTGCTTACCTGCTGGATGATTACAGCATTGACCCCGCCAACTTTGGCATGAACACCCCGGCTGCCGCATTCTTTAAGACGGTCGGCTCCGCTGTATTCAACTACATGTTGCCCATCCTGGCTTCTTACGTTGCCATTTCTATTGCCGGTGAACCCGCTTTGGCTGTCGGCTTTGCCGGCGGTGTGCTGGCTATGAACGGCACTAACTTTACCGGCCTGCTGAACTGCCAGGTGGATGGCGTTTCCGGTGGTTTCCTGGCTGCCTTGCTGGCTGGCTTTGTGGCCGGTTATGTAGTCCTTTTCCTGAAAAAGATCACCGAAAAGCTCCCCAAAAGCGTCAGCGGCCTGCGCCCCATGCTGATCTACCCGCTGGGCGGTGTGTTTGTGATGGGCGTGTTCATGTGCGGCATCAACCCGGTCATGGGCATCATCAACGACTTTATCACCAACTGGCTGAACTCCCTGGGCGGTACCTCTGCCATCCTGCTGGGCGCTGTCTCTGCTGTTATGATGAGCATTGATATGGGCGGCCCCTTCAACAAAGCTGGTTACCTGTTCGGCACTGCAGCCCTTGCTTCCGGCAACTATGAGGTCATGGCTTCCGTTATGGTCGGCGGCATGGTTCCTCCGATCGCCATTGCATTATCCACCACCTTCTTCCCCAAAAAGTGGACCCCGGACGAGCGCCGCAACGGTGTGCTCAACTATGTAATGGGCCTCTGCTTTGTTACTGAGGGCGCTATCCCCTATGCAGCCTCTGACCCGCTGCACGTTATCCCCAGCTGCGCCATTGGTGCAGCCACCGCCGGTGCCCTTTCCATGGCGTTCCACTGCGGCCTGCGCGCCCCCCACGGCGGCATCTTCGTGTTCCCCGTTGCCACCAACGCCCCGATGTACTGCGTTGCTTTGGCCGTTGGCAGCATTCTGGGCGGGTTGATCCTGAGCCTGCTGAAAAAGAACCTGCCCCAAGAGCAATCCTCTGAATCCTGATTTCCTGAATTTTAACTTTCTGCCCCGGTGGGGTGCGGCGCTGCCGCCCCTGCCGGGGCTTTTTTGCTTCCTGTGCTTACAAAAGCAAAATACGGCCCAAGATTTTTGGCAATACCGCATAATTCTAAGTGCCGATACGGCGAGCGAGGTGCGGCAGATGCCAAGCCAAAAGCGCAGATAATACTGGATGCTGCAAAGGTGAGCGCCGCCAGTGGCGGAAACAGCGAACCGAAGCAGGGGCAGCGGTCGCAGAGTGCGAGGGGCTTTTGCCCCCGAAGCACGATGCGGGTACCGCAACCCGACATTATCGAGCATTTTGGCAACGCAGATGCCGTGCCGCAGCTGCCGGAGCGGTGCTTAAGCCGCAAGGCGGGAATTGTGCGGTGTTGCCTTTTCTTTTCCTGTGTTTCCCCCAACGCGGATGGATTTTCCGGCGTTCTGTCCCGGCGTTTTCTCGAATTTGCGAATCATTTTTTGTTTTCTCAATTTCTGCGTCATGTTCCAGAAAAAGTCATACTTTATCACATCAGAGTGTTTTCGGTATAAATACACTTGACTTTATCTAGCGGGCATGGTATTGTTATTAGGTCGCTTCGTGGCAGCCGCTCATACCGGGCGCTGCCGGATGTGTAAGATATGGGATATTGTATTAGGGGGAATTTTAATCATGGCAGCATTTACGCAGATCGTAGAGCAGGCCAGCGACATTTTGTGGAATTATCTGTTGCTGTTCCTGCTGGTGGGCACCGGCATCTTCTTTACTATCAAGCTGCACTTTGTTCAGTTGAGCAGTTTTGCAGATGGTGTGCGTCACTTGTTCAAAGGTTTCAGCCTGCACGGCAAGGCAGCTGATAAAGACGGCATGAGCTCTTTTCAGGCATTGGCCACCGCCATTGCCGCACAGGTTGGCACCGGCAACATTACCGGCTGCGCCACCGCCCTGGTCAGCGGCGGCCCCGGCGCATTGTTCTGGACCTGGGTTTCTGCCTTTTTCGGCATGGCTACCATTTACGCCGAAGCCGTTCTGGCCCAGACCTACCGCACCACGGTGGACGGCCAGGTGACCGGCGGCCCGGCGTATTACATCCGCGCGGCATTCAAGGGCAAGTTTGGCAAGTTCCTGGCCACTTTCTTCTCCGTTGCTTTGATCCTTGCCCTCGGCTTTATGGGCAACATGGTGCAGTCCAACTCCATTGGTGATGCGTTCCACAATGCGTTCGGCGTTAACCGCGTGGTGGTTGGCGTTGTGATCGCCGTTCTGGCAGCTTTCATCTTCCTGGGCGGTGTTAAGCGCATTGCCGCTGTTACCGAAAAGCTGGTTCCCATCATGGCACTGTTTTACATTATCGGCTGCGTCATCATCCTGGTCATGAACGCATCCGCCATTCCCAACGCATTTGTTCAGATCTTCACCCTGGCTTTCCAGCCGCAGGCCATTGCCGGCGGCGTGGCCGGCGTTACCGTACAGCAGGCCATGCGTTACGGCGTTGCCCGCGGCCTGTTCTCCAACGAAGCCGGCCTTGGCTCCACCCCGCACGCCCACGCACTGGCCAAGGTCAAGCAGCCGCAGGACCAGGGTGCGCTGGCCATCATCGGCGTATTCGTTGATACCTTTGTCATCCTGACTCTGACCGCCCTGGTACTGATCACCTCCGGCCTGATTCCGGAAGGCATGACCGGCACCGCCCTGACCCAGGCCGCATTCAGCCTGATGTTTGGTTCCTTCGGCAAGGTGTTCATTGCCATCTGCATGCTGTTCTTTGCGTTCTCCACCATTTTGGGCTGGTACTTCTTCGGCCAGGTCAACTTCAACGCTCTGTTCGGCTCCAAGTACACCAAGGTGTACAGCCTGATTGTTGTGCTGTTCATCCTGATCGGTTCTTCCCTGAAAGTGGATCTGGTTTGGGCGCTGGCGGACTTCTTTAACGGTCTGATGGCGGTTCCCAACCTGCTGGCGCTGCTGGCGCTTTCCGGCGTTGTTGCAGGCATCGCCCGCAACAAAAAGGACTGACCTTGCACTTTGGCAGCACAACCGATATAATAAAGATAATGTTGATCTTACGGGCTCCCCTGTTCGGCAGGGGGCCCGTTTTTGTTTTGGAGGTTGCCCATGGCACAAACAAAAAAGCCCCTCAGCAGCCGCATGTTCCGGCTTGTGGCCGGGCTGGTGTTCTGCTGGATGCTGCTGCTGAACTGCTTAACGCCCTACCTGGCCGATGATTACACGTTCGCTTATGCCTTTGATACCGGCGAACGGCTGCACAGCCTGCCGCAGTTGATTTCCAGCCTGGTGTTCCACTATCACGAATGGAGCGGCCGGGTCATCGTCAAATTTTTTGCCCAGGGGTTCACCATGTTTCCCAAGCTTCTGTTTAATGCGTGCAATGCTGGGATGTTTATGACGCTGGGTCTGGTTTTGTACAAGCTGGCCGTTGGGCGGCGCAGCCAAAAAGCGGACTGGCTGGCTTTGGCCCTGATTTATGCCGCGCTGTGGGAGATCAGCCCTGTATTTGGCCAGACCAATTTGTGGATGTGCGGCGCCTGCAACTACCTGTGGGCCACGGTGGGATGCTGCGCCTTTTTGCTGCCCTGGCGGTATTATTTGCAGCAGCCGTTTGCCAGTACGGCGCGCATGGCGGCCGGCATGGCGTTGGCTGGGCTGCTGGCTGGTTGGTTAAGCGAGAATACCAGCGCCGGAATGCTGGTTTGTTTGGTGCTGGCCGGCGCTGTTGTGTTCAAGCGGGAGCGCAGGCTGCCCGCCTGGATGGCGACCGGCCTGGCGGGGGCGCTGGTTGGGTTTGCTTTGCTCATCACCGCGCGCGGCAACTTTAACCGTGCCAGCGGCTTCAGCGATTACGACAGTCTGCTGACCCGGTACGCCATGCGCTTTTTTGCCTGCCTGAATATTCTCAAAGACTATGCCCTGCCCCTGCTGTTTTCCTTTGCGATTTTGTTTTTGCTGCTCTGCTTTGCCCGGCAGGATGCTGTAAAAGCTGACCTGCTGTGGCCGCTGATTCTGCTGGCCGGGGCGCTGGGGGCAAACTTTGCCATGATCGGCAGCCATGACTACTATCCCCGCTCCACCCACGGTGTGTTTGCTCTGCTGGCTGCCGCCTGCGCCGCCTGCCTGGTACAGCTGAACAGCAAAGCGTTCCGCCGGGGCCTTGCCTGCCTGAGCGCCTGCGTGGGGATCGTCTGCGGCATCCACATGCTGGAAGCCGGGTATGACATTGCCAGCTACTGGATGATGGACCATGTGCGCACCCAGACGCTGCGGCAGGAGATTAGCGAGCTGGATGAGCCCGCCGCGGCTAACATTATTAGCTATGGTATCGAACCCTACACCAAATGGTGCGGCGCATACGGCCTGCCGGATATCCGCGAAAACGGTGAGGATTCCCTCGCTTTGGGCCGCGCCCGCTGGTTCGGCGTAACCAGCATTACCGCCACCGAAACCCGTACCTACCCCTTTGCAGGCCACACCAACGAAACCTATGCCGCCGGGGAAGCCGCCGCAGAAAACGCAGAAAGCATGGATTGATTGCCGCTGATTGGGCATACTGTTGATAACACATCGTGAAAGGATGACTGCCCATGAAGTTCCATGTAAATGCCGACTGCATCGGCTGCGGTTTGTGCGTGAGCACCTGCCCCGAAGTTTTTACCATGACGGACGGCGGCACCGCAGCCGCTGCCCCTGCCGATGTAACCGGCCCCGATGAAGCCGCCGCCACCGATGCCATGCAAACCTGCCCCGTTGGCGCGATTGAATCCGTTGACGGCTGATACCTTCGACCGGGGCTTGACAAACCGGAACTTGGGAAGTATAATAAAAGCTACCGATGCGGGATTAGCTCATCCGGTAGAGTGACTGCTTCCCAAGCAGTAGGTGGCGAGTTCGAGACTCGTATCCCGCTCCAAAAGCGCCGCAAATTTAACGTCAGCTCGTTAAATCTGCGGCGCTTTCTATTTTTGCCTGCAACATTTTCACCACCTAAAAAGCCGTGTAAGCCCTCGTAAGCCTGTATGTAAACCTGTACAGATAAGGCACTATTTCCTCCGTTTTCCATCTTTCCGCACATGCAAAAAAAAAGCGGCGGGCGGCCCCAAAACACAGGGCCGCCCGCCGCTTTCGCGTTTTATTCACAATTTTTTTTCGTCAGTATCGGTATCCGGCACGCACTTTTCCGCCGCGCGTTTTCCTGCGGCCAAAAGTTTTATAAGGCCCTCCGGCACAGGTGCGCCCATGGCTGCGGCATTCTCGGCAATACTGCCAAGCTCGGTAAAAATGTACCATACCAGCACCACCGGCAAAATCAGCACGGTGTATTGTATGCCCAATACGGGCAGGTTTTCCACCGCCACGCCCAGCACGCCGTCGGCCATGGCGGCTACAATCACTACAACCACCATCCCGGCCTTGTGCCAGATGCCTGCGCGCGCCACAGCGCTTGACCACTCGCCTTTGGACGCCGCAGCCGCGCTGCCACTGATCCAGTCGATCACCATGCACACAGCCCAGGCCAGCACCAGCCACCCCAGCCAGCCAAAGGCCGCCGAAAACGCCGCGCACAGCGCCGTCACCGCCGCCTTGATCCACAAAAACATATTTTGCTCTTCCATTTTTTCTACCCCTCCACGATCCTGATCCCGTATTCTTCCGCCGCCAGGTGCTCCATGCGGCACCCGCGCGCCGTTTCCCAGCCGGGCGCAAAAATCACCGCGTCCGCTTCGGCCAGCTTCCCCAGCGCCCGCGCCAGCAGGGCCAGCGGCGTGGCATCGGTGTCGTCAAACAGGGTGTCCAGCACCGCGATCTCGTCCTCCTGCAGCGCCACCGCCGCGTCGGCCACCAGCGTTTTGCGCTCCCGCACAATGTCGGCCATCCTGCGCCCGCGCATCGGCTGGCTGATAAACAGCTTTGTCATGCCTGTTCCCTCCTTCTTATGCTGCCGTACTGGCGGCCTTGTCCGCGGCCCCCAGCTCGGTCAGCTTGTCCATCAGCGCCTTGGCGTCCCCGGCGCTCACCGGGCCAATGCGCAGGTTCTGCTTTGTGTGCGCCGCGTCGGCGTACTCGGCGCTGTACAGGCCCAGCCCCACCAGGCCCAGCGCCAGCGCCAGGCTGTACACGCTCATGGCCTCAGCGTTCGTCAGGCCGTTGGCCTGCACCGTTTGCAGGGCATTCGCGGCGGGTTCGGCATCCGCCGGGCGGGCAACGCTGGTATAGCTGCCCAGGTGCCTGCGCACCGCCGCGCTGGCGGGCGTAAAGTCAGCGTCCAGCCAGTTCAGCGGGTTCACCCGCCTGCCCTTGTACAGCACCTCAAAATGCAGGTGCGCGCCGTAGCAGTTGCCGCTTGCGCCGCTGTACCCGATCAGCTGGCCCTCCGTTACCGCGTCGCCCAGCTCCACAACACGCTTCAGCAGGTGCGCGTACCGCGTTTGCAGCTTTTTCCTGCTGTAATCGGCATGGCGCAGCCGCACCATGTTGCCGTAGCTCTGCATCCCCGTGCAGGTCTTGCCGTCCCAGGTCTGCGCCTGGTCTACCGTGCCGTCCTCGGCGGCATACACCGGCCGCACGCAACTGGTGCCGCTCTGGGTGCGCAGGTCAATGGCATTGTGTGCCGCGCCGCTGGTGTACGTCCAGCCGGCCGTGATGACGTGCTGTGCCAGCGGCCAGGCCAGCAGTACATCGCCGTTTTGTAATCTCATTGGGGTTACACCTCCGTTGTCGTTCAGACATTTTATGCTTCAACAAACACCACATTGATTTTGTACCTGTATCCGGCAGGGATAGCTTCTTTTGCTTTTATCATTAGTGCGCCGGTTGAGATATGAGTTGCTTCAAGTATATATTGTTCCCCGTCACTGCTTCTGATGGCGATGAAATCCCCATCGTCGTCATTCTGGCTCCCGTATCTGGTGTGAATTGATTTTGGCACCCCTTCCACATAAAAAAGTGTTGTGCGTGCTGCAATAGCCGTGCCGCTGGTACTATCTCCGGTCTTAAATGTTATACTTAAAAATCCCAGTTTTCCTACTGTATAGCAATAGCACTTGTCCTTTCCGATGCCGTTCGGTATAGTTATGCCTGTTGCAATGTTTGAAAAGGTTATTTCGTGATCTTCTCCAATCGGTATCCCCAGCGCCGTAATGTCGCTCTTGGTCACAGCCGTCGCCGCGCTCACATGGCCGGTGCTGTCCACCGTCACCTTGTACAGCCCGCTGGCCCTTGCCGTGTAGCTGGGGTGGGTGTATGTGGTATCCTGCGCAGGCACACCCAGCGCGGTAATATCACTTTTGTCCACAGCTGCCACCGCACTTACATGCCCTGTGCTGTCCACTGTCACCTTGTACAGCCCGCTGGCCCTTGCCGTGTAGCTGGGGTGGGTGTATGTGGTATCCTGCGCAGGCACACCCAGCGCGGTAATATCACTTTTGTCCACGGCTGCCGCCGCACTTACATGCCCTGTGCTGTCCACTGTCACCTTGTACAGCCCGCTGGCCCTTGCCGTGTAGCTGGGGTGGGTGTATTTGTTTGCCCCGGCTGTTACCCCGTCCAGCTTTGTTTTATCCGCCGCGCTCATCAGGCCCTCTGCGCTTGTTGTGGCGGCGCTGTATGTGGTATCGCTTTCCGGTATTCCCAGCGCCGTAATGTCGCTTTTAGCCACGGCTGTCGCCGCGCTCACATGGCCGGTGCCGTCCACCGTCACCTTGTACAGCCCGCTGGCCCTTGCCGTGTAGCTGGGGTGGGTGTAGTTGTTGGCGTTTTCGGCAATGCCGTCCAGCTTCGTTTTGTCCGCCGCGCTCATCAGGCCGTTTGTGCTTTGCGTTGCCACATCGCTCGGCTTTGCTTCAATGGCACTTTTGGCTGCCGCTTCTGCGCTGGCTGCCGCCGCCTCCGCCTTGCTTACGGCGGTTTGGCTGGCTGTTTCCGCCGCGGCCCTGTCTGCCGCTGCGGCTGTCGCGCTGGTTTTGGCCTGCCCGGCATAGTATTCGGCGTTGTCCGCATCCTCGCCGGTTCGGGTCCCTGTTCCGCCTGCCGCCCAGCTTTCGGCGCGTACTGCTGCGTTCCCCGCGCTTTTTGCGTCCGCGTCTGCCTGCACGGCACTCTTGGCAGCCTGCACGGCATAGGCCTGTGCCTGCCGCCTGTCGTCGCCGCTGTCCAGCCCGCAGCCCAAAACCTCGCTCAGCGGGTCCGGCACACTGCTGGTCAATCCGTCTGCTTGTGTTGCCATATCATATACCTCTTGTTACAATCGCGTTGATCGCCGTCAGTCCACTCGGCAGGCCAGTCAGTTTTCCGTTGCTGATGCTTAGGCTCAAACTGGTACTGCTTGGGCTGCCATATATAGCGCCCTTGTGGTACTTGTCGCCCTCAAACGCGACCAGGCTCGTAGTCTGCTGGCCCCAGCCGCCGGAACTGGTCATGGTGCCGTAGCCCCAAATTTTGATTGCCCCGTCAGTGCGCTTAAAACTAACGCTGGGGTTGGTGTTCGTAATGGCATAAGCCTCAACGTTGTTATTGCTGCTGCCGCTGCTGGACGATACGTTCACCGTCACCTTGCCGCTGCCGTTATGGTAGCCCGCCGGGATGGTATAGCTGCCGTTGGCCGTCATGGTCTTGGCAACCGCCCCGTTGTTGGTCATGGTGCCGGTCAGCTTTGCCCCGTCAACATAAGCGGTTTTACCGCTCAGAATGTTGGCGGCGGTGGCGGTCGCATCGCTGGTATCTGTGCCGTTTACTGTTAAGGCGGCATTTCCCCCAACACGCGAAATATATACGCCCACCTCTGCGAGCACTTCCGCGGAGGCAGTTGCCGTTACTTTTATACTCGGCATATCGTCCGTCCCAGCATATAGATGAATTGACTTTAATTTTGTCCCTTCAGCGGTTTGATTGATTATTCCGTTTCCAGCGTCCCACTTTGTATAAGATAGCGTCCCATCATCAGCTTTTTTATCAAGCTCAGAGCATAGAATCCCGATTGTTGCAGTAGATTTATAACTGTACGGCTTGACAAATACCGAAATAGCATAATCTGCTTCCGGCAGCACATACGATGCAATATCGTTGCTCCCGCTCGCCAGGGTCTTGGTGTACGATATAGCCTTTCGGTATGAGACACCAGTAACGGTGCCTTCACCCGAATGATACCCCTCAGGAATGGTGTAGGTCTGTCCGGGAACAAGATTGGCTGTTATCTTGCCCTTGTTTGTCATCGTCCCCGTTACCTTGCACCCGTCAACATACGCAGTCTTACCGCTCAGGATTTCCCCGGCTGTCGCCGTAGCATCGCTGGTATCCACCCCCGTGTCGATCTGCTCCACCAGCGCGGCGTACCCGTCCAGCGTTGTGTCATCCGGCACCGTTACGCCCTTGGCGGTGATCGCCGTGGCAAGGTCGCTTTTCGCCCCGCTTAAGCGGCTGATCTGCGTTTTAATGTTCGTGTCCGCCATGCGCTTCTCCTTTCAGCAGCATCAGATCTCCGCCAGCGCGTCGTAAATATCATCCGTCAGGCTCACGGTGCCGCCGCTCGTGTACCCCGCGGGCACAGCCACGCTCAGGGTCGTCAGGCCGTCAATGGTCAGGCTGGTGGCCCCGTTGTTGGCCATGGTGCCCGTCACCTGGCTGCCGTTCACCCAGGCTTTTTTGCCGCTCAGGATGTTGGCTGCGCTCGCCGCGTCGGTCGTGCTCTCCGTCGTGTCCACATACAGCGCGGGAATGGCCGCCACGCTCACGCTGGAAAGCACCTTGCCGCTGGTCGGGGTCACGGTCTGGGCGCTCTTGGTGGGCGTCACGCTCTTGCTCTCTTTGGTAATGCTCACCTTGCCGTTGCCGCTGTGGTAGCCCTTGGCGATGGTGTAGCTGGTGGTCGTGGTGTCCAGCGTCTTGGTCACAGCGCCGTTGTTGGCCATCGTGCCAGTCAGGGTCTTGCCGGTGCTGTCCACCACGATCTTGCCGGACAGCACATCCGCCGCCGTCGCCGTCACGCTCGAAACGTCCTGGTAGTTGGACGGGATCGCCGCCACCGTCACATCGGACAGGCCATAATAGCCGCTGTCCGGCGTCACGCTCTGCTGGCTCTTGGTCGGCGTCACCTTCTTGCTTTGCAGGTTGTAATTGCCGCCGCCGGAAACGCCGCTCACCGTGCCGCTGCCGTTGTGGTAGCCCTTTGGAATGGTGTAGGTGTCGCCCTCCTGCACCGTCGCGCTCACTGCGCCCTGGTTGGTGATTCCGCTGATGGCGGTGGCCAGCGTGTCCAGGTTGGACGTGCTTTCCGCCATGCCCAGCTCCACCAGCTTGGTGCGGATGGTGTTGCGGTCGTTCTGGATGCGGGTGATCTCGGTCGCAATGTTGGTCTGTGTCGTGTCTGGCATGTTCTATCCTCCTCAAATGGTGCCCAGAAGCACCGCGATGTTGCCCACCTCCACCGCCACGGCGGCGCTGGTCACGGGCAGGGTATTGTCGGTTTCCACGGCGTCGGCGCAGTCCACGCACAAAGCGCCGCTCTCCCATTTCAGGCCGTGGCCAATGCTCAGGCTTCCGCCGGTCTGCACGGCGCCGGTTTTCAGGCTCAGGCTTACCGCCTCGCCGCCGCTCATGCTCATCTGCACGGTTTCACTGCTGTTCAGCAAACTCAGCTTCATGTGATCACCCCGCCCAGCAGTATCCGCTCCACCGGCAGCGCCACAATGTTGCTGGCCAGCGCCGCGCCGGTCGTTGTCACGGCCCGCAGCTGTATTTCCACGTTGCCGCCCTCCTCAAATTTTAAGGTTTCTTCCTGTGTCAGCGTCACCGTCAGGGTCTTGGCGTCATTGTCGGCGGTAATGCTGTCCTCCCGCCGGGTCACTTCCCTCCCGTATCCCTGCCGGAACGTCAAATACAGGCTTACCAGCGTTCCCGGCTCTATGTCCAGCTCAAACACCAGCGTCGGGGTCGTTCCCTGGGTCATACCATACCCTCCTTGCCGGGCTGTTTTTCCGGCTTTTGCGCCGGTGCGCCCGCTTCTGCCTTTATTTTGCCATGCCGCCGTATCCGGGCGCGCCCCCACTTGTCCCGTAAAATCCAAAACGCCCCCGGTTGCCGCTCTCACACGGCCCGCCGGGGGCATCTTTATGCGTTATTGGTTCAGGAGCTTCATTCCCATTTCTTAAAATCGTCCGCCTCGTACACCGTCAGCCCGTCCACCTTCAGCCTGCACAGCATCTCGGCGATCTCCTGCCGCCCGGCCGTGTCCGCCGCCTGGTATCTCGGCTTCATCTCTTTTGTTATGGCGCTGCGGATCGCTGTGCGCAGTTCCTTGGCGTCCCTGGCGCTGTCCAGCACGCTGTCATATTCCTCGCGGGTCAGGGTACCGGCCTCCATCATCCGGCTTGCCTGCGCCGCCGCTTCCTCGTCGGCCCGCTCCAGCTGCCGCACCCTCTCGTCGATCATCTCCTGCACCGCGTCTGCGTCCGCCGTGTCCAGCGCCGCCGTAATGTCGGCGCTGCCCACCGTCACGCCCCAGCCGGTCACGGTGTCCAAATCGTACACCCGCTCCCCGCCGTATTCCAGCCCCATCAGGGCGTCCAGCATCTCGGCGCGTTCCTCGCTGTCCGCCTGCTGGTACGCCTTGCTGTACAGCTTCGTCACGGTGCTGCGGGCGGCGGTCACGGCGTCGGCGGGGTCGGTGCCGCTCTTTACCTTGGCGTCCACCTGCCCGGCAAACAGCCGGCTCGCCTTGTCAGCGTCGCCGCCGTCCAGCGCCAGGGCAATGCGGTTCAGGTCCTTGTCCATCCCCAGCGGGTCGTCGGCGCCGGCAAGGCCGGTCAGCGTGTCGTATACGCCCTTCACGTCGCGCAGGGCTGCGCTCACCGCCACGCCGGTAACATTGCTCACCGCGTTGGCCGTGCGGTACAGCACCTGGTACAGGCTCGTTGTTTTGCCCGTCAGGTACTTGTTCCACACACTCACCGCGTCCATCACGTCGCCGATCCACTCCACGTCGTTGCGCTTTATGGTATAGGTCGCGTTCCCGTCCGCGCGCTCGGTGATAAACCCGATGATGTCCTGCAAAAGCGGCAGGTTCCCCGGCAAATTCACCCCGTCCGCAAAGTTTTCCAGCACGTTCTGGGCATATACCTTGGCCAGGCTCGCCGCCGTCAGGCGTTCGTCGTCGTCCTCGTCGTCGCCGCGCGGGTGCCGCAGGGTGTCCACGGCGGCCGCAGCCGCGGCGGTCGCCATCGCCGTTGCCACATAGGTAACGCCCACACGGGCAAACCTTGCCCGCGCGGCCTTGTCCTTCGGGTTCTGCGCCAGGTTCACCGCCGCTTGGGCCACCATGGCATAGCTTTTAATGGGTTCCGCCATAAAGTTTGTCACCATCTTGGTAAACGTCGCTGTGCTCCGCATGATCTGGCTGCGGTGCAGCACGCTGTCCACCACCTGCGTCTTGTCCACAATCTCGCTCAGCCGCGCGGCGCACTGCCGGTTAAATTCTTCGCTGTCATATTCAAGCTCCGGGTGCTTGTCCAGCGTTTCCAGCTCGCAGGCGTTCCACAAAGCGCCCCAGGTGGTTTTGTCGCCCCACTCCGCCATCGCGGTGCTGGCGCTCCGCACCCGCTCAAGCGCCGTTTCCTCGTCCAGCGCCATGGCGCGCACGTCCTTGCCCAGGTTGGTTTCAAAATATCCCTGGCTTTTCCACCAGGCAATGGCGCAGTATTTTTCGGCTTTCGCCATGCCGCCCTCAAAGGTCTGGCCCTTGGCCCTGGCCGCCAGCCCTTTGCCCAGGTTGGCCGCGCCGCGCCCCAAAGCGCCCCGCAGGTATTTGGGCGCGATCTCCGCCCCCGCGCGGAAGTACGCCGTCGGCTGCTGCACCGCCACGCGCAGGTTCGCGCCCACCTTGGCAACCTTCCAGTTGCGCGTCACGGTGTTCATCAGGCGCTCGCCGCCGCTGGCGGTTTCGGCGCGGCCCTGGCCGTTAATGTCCCGCATCAGCGTTTCAAAATAGTCCTTGCCCTTGCGCCCCAGCAGGTTGTCAATGCCCTCCTTCACACTCACGGCGCTTTCCGGTGCGCGCCAGTTGTACCACTTCATCATGTCGCTTAACGGGATGCACCACCCGTAATAGGTCGCCATCTCCGTCGTGTGCCCAAAAAACGTGTCAAAGGCGTCGCCCACCACCAGCGGGTTGTTGGCGCCCTTCACCAGCGCCTTGGTCATGCCGGCGTTTTTAATGCCGTTCAGCCCAGCCTGCCTGCTGCTGGCTGCCGTTGTGGCGGTAAAGTCGTTGCTGCTGCTCATCGGCCAGTAGTGCGTTTCGGTAAATTTGTCGTACCCGTACAGCGTGTTGCTCACCTCGTTGCCCCACGCCGCCGCGGTCGTGCTCAGGTATTCCTGCATGGCGCGTGCCGTCTGCACCTGCTCGGTCGTCAGGCTGCCGGTAATCTCCGCCAGCTGCCCCGGCGTCAGCTTCACCCGCCGCCCCGGCTTGCCCTTGGCGTCCTTCAGCTGGATGCCGCCGATCATCAAATGCTCCTTTGCCGCCGCGCGCTGGCTCAGGCAGTACAGCTCCATGGCCTGCCCCGGTGTCAGCTCCAGCACGGTGTCCGCCATGCTGGCCGCGTCGGTCACGGTAAATTTGCGCTTTTCGGCCTTGCGCCCCGTCCACTTGTCCACGTCCGTTTTGTCTTTCAGCAGGGCCTGCGTCCACTCCACCGTTTCGCGCAGCTTCCACGCCCGCTTGTCAAACCCTTCGCGTATGGGCCGGTACATCTGCTCTGCCGTGTCGCCCAGGGCGGCAAAATACCGCCCTGCGTCCATCATATCCACGCCAAGCAGCTGCCCCAGGGCGTCGCCCGCCGTGGTGTCGGCGGCGGCCTTCACCGCCTTGCCCAACAGGTTGTTTTTGTTCTTTACCTGTTGCTTTTCCCGCGCGGCCATCTCGGCCACACTCGCGTCGCCCGCGGCGGCAATGGTTTCCCTGCTGCCCTCGGCCAGCAGCTTGTTGGCCTGCGTGATGCTCTTGGTCATGCTTTTCAAAATCACATCCAGCTGCCGCATCTGCTCGCCGCTGAACTGCCCAATCCCCGTCTTTCCGCCGGTCTGCTGCAACAGCGTGTCAATGTATCCCGGCAGGCTGGGGTCAAAATCGGCATAGTCGCCCGCGCCTGCGCCCATGTGTTCCAGCGCCTCGGCGTCCTTGGCCATCAGGGCAATGTCCTTCATGGTTTCCTGCCACCGCTGCGCCGTCGCCGTGCCCGCGTTGCTGGTGTTCCAGTCAAACAGGTTCAGCACGTTCAGCACGGCGGTGCGCATCTTCTTGGGCACATGTTTGGTGTCCGTCGGCTCCCGCAGCCAGGCCGCCAGGGTGCGCACCTGCTTCTGGGCACTGTCCCGGCTTTTGCGGTACAAAAGCCCGTCGTTGCGCCGTTGCATCCGCGTGGCAAACTCCGCCTGCTGGCGCACCAGCTTTTTGTCCCGCGTCTGCACCCATTTCAGCTTTTGCATCCGCTCCCGCATCACGGCGTCGTCCTTGGCGTTCTGTGCCTTCTGCTTGTAAACCTCCAGCATGGCGTCAAACCGCTCTTTCCGGTTGGCGTATGCCTGGTCGTACAGGGCCTTTCATCTCGGCCTGCGCGTCCCGCCGCCTTGCGGTACTCGGCGCGCGCGGCCTTCTGCGCGTCCTGCGCCGCGCGGTCTGCCATGGTGCGGCGTGTCGGGCTGTTCAGGTATCCCTCCACCGCCTCGTTGGCCAGGTCAAGCGCCAGTGTTTCCATGTCCATGCCATACGGGTTCTCCACCACCGGCACGCTTGCCTCATACACCCCCAGCACCGCGTCGGTAAATGCGGTAATGTCGGTGTTCTCCGCGTCAAAGGTTCCCGGCCAGCTCTCGGCCAGCTCGGCCTGCATCGTGTCCCAGTTTCCGGCCCCGTCGGTCAGCCGCACGTTCAGCCGGCCAAACAGCGCCTTGCGCACGTTGCCCCACTGCCGCCCGTTTTTGCCGTCGCCGTAGGCGTTCATCAGCTCGGCAAACTCCGCGCTGCCCTGGCGCACCTCCAGCGTCGTGCCGCGCAGGGTTTCGCGCAGCGGTTTATAGTATTCCCGCAGCTCGGTGTTTTTCTGCTCGCTCTCGTTCAGCACCCCGCGCATCACGTCGGTCAGGGCGTCCATCGCGTCGGCGTTCAGCGTCGGCTCGCCGTTGCCTTCCACGTTAAACACCCGCCACAAATCGCCGCTCAGCCTGTCCACGCCGTACTTGCTGCCCGTCAGCTTCAAAATGCGCTGGGCAATGCCCCGCGCGCTCGCCCGGCTTACGCTGTGCCCGCCCGATGCCTTAAACTCCTGCCGCAGCACCTCCATCTGCTGTTCCATGTACAGGTTTTTCTGCGCCAGCTCCCGGTTCTGCGCCCGCAGGTCGTCATAGTCCGCCTCCGTCGGGGCGCTGTACCGCAGTCCTTCGCCAAAGCCAGCCGTTGTTTCCGTGTCCATGCCAAAGGCATATTTTACATTCGCAGATAAATTTTCGCCCAGTTCCTCCTTGACGCTGCCCAAAAAATCTTCTATACTGATGTTGGAACCGTACAGAGCAACGGCATTCGTGCTGACCTCTCGCCCCTTGAGGGATTCGGTTCCATTTTTAATTTGTCTGCCTGTATGGGCGTACAGGCTTCCCCGCAAGGGTTCCATGCTGTCGGCATCCAGCACCTTCTGGCCGTCCTCGTACATATTTACAACAAAGCGGACCCCCATCAGGCTGCCGTCGCTCATGCGTGCCGCCCCAAGGTACAAATCACTTCGCACCTCCTTGCCGCGCGCTTCCAGCTCGTTCACCTTTACGGCGTTCTCCAAAATCGGCCCGATCTGCCCCACATACGGGGCATTTTTTTGTATCTGGGCCGCGTTCAAAAGCCCGTGCCGCAGCCCAGCCCTCGTCACAACAATGGTATCTCCCGTGTATCGGTTTACCACGCTCCCGCTGTTTTTGCCCGGTATGCGCTGCGTGCTCGCCAGGCCCGCATCCAAAATTTCCTTTACGGGCTTGTCGGCCAGGTCGTTTTCCTCCACCTCGGTGATCTCCATATCCGGCAGTTCCCGCAGGGTTTCAAAGCTCACCTGTTCTTCGCCCGTTTTCCTTCTCTGCGGGTGTTTCTCGGCGTCTACCTTCTTGCTGTACCGGAACCGGTTCAGTTCGCTTTGCTCCGGCAGGCTGCCTGTGCGGTAATATGTTTCCAGGTCGCGCACCACTTCGCTGCCGCGCACCCGGCCTTCGTACCAGCGCGTCGCGGCAGTGCTGCCGTCTTTGCGGCTGATGTCCAGGTTAAACCCATGCTTTGCCGCGCCCAGCGTGTCGGCCATCTCGGCAATGGCCGCCTTCTGCGCGTCGCTCACCTCGGTTTCGGCGCTCACGTCCACGCCGGGGCTTTCCGCCATCACCCGCACATTGCCTTCGGCAATAAAGGCATTCAGGTAATCCGTCTGTTCTGCCCCGCGCGCAAGCTCCGCCGGGCCGTAAACGCTTTGGATGTCGCGGTGGTCAAGGTCGCGTACGCTCTTGTCGCTCCCTCCGCTGAAATCCAGCATTCGCCCGTCCGGCAAAATGTACCCGGCGCTCTCAAACCACTTTGTGGTGCCGTAGGTGTCCGCTGCCTGTTCCCGGTGGTAATCCTCCCGGCTCATGCCGCTTTCCCGCACCTCGGCGTCGTACTCGGCCTGCTGGGCCTGCTTTTTCTGCCATGCCTTGTCCTGCTCCTGCTCGCGGGCCTGTTTGATCACTTCCTGTGCCAGGTCGCGCTGTTCCAGCAGCGCGTCCTGCTCGGCCTTAAACCGGTTTTCCGCCGCCTTGTATTCCAGGTATTCCTGGCTCTGTTTCCACTGCACCGCGTCCCCGGCGCGCTTGTGCTGCATCAGGCGGGCCAAAAACCGCCCATGTTCGGCCTCGTCCTGCTGCCGCCACGCTTTTTCCCTCGCCCAGCTGTCCTTCAGGGCGCGTTCCGCTTCGCGGTACTCCGCCCGCGCTTTTTCCAGTTCTTCCTGTGTCACCGCGCCGCTGATCTTCTCACTGTACTTGACATCCGCGTCCCCAAGCTGTATACTGCGAATAAGACCAAAACTGGTTCCGTCCAAAGGCACGCGGTTGCCGCGGACTTGGAACCACTCTTTGGTCTTCTTTTTGTTTTCATTCAAATACAAAATGCTTTCATCTGTAATCAGCTTTGCAAAGTTGCTGCGGGCGTGGATCGTGCGGATTTTTGTTACGGCGTTTCGCCCGGCCACATCTTTGGCCACCATAACACCCACCAGAACCGGCGTGCCGTCTGCTGTTTGCAGGTCGCCAAACACGTTCACTGTGTTCTTCAGCGTCATGGCCTGCGTAATGGCAATCGGGTCGTTCAGCAGCTCCGGTATTCTCTGCACCAGCTCCGCCGTCAAATGGTCGCCGTGGTTCGTCAGCTCCTTTTGCAGCTTGCTCGCGTCAAAGTACACGTCCGCCGCCGCAAATCCCACCTGGTTCAGCGCGCTGCCCTCCTGCACCGTGCCCACCTTCACGCGGCTGCCGGGTTTCAGGCTCTGCCACTGCTCCACCTGTCGGCGGTAATATTTGTCCTCGCGGAAGTCTTTCTTCCCGCTCTGTTCGTTTTTGCTCAGCTTCACGCCCTCGCTTGCCGCGGGGGCGTTTTTTGTATCGCTGTCCGCCTGTCCGGCGGCCTCCAGGCGCGCGCGGGCGTTCCGGCGCGCGGTTTCCAGCTCGGCCAGGGCCTCGTCGCACACGGCGCGCGCTTTCTCGGCGTTCTCGGCGCGCTCGGCAAGCCGCCGCCCGTCTGCGGCGCCCAGCGTCGCGTCGCCGCCGCGCAAAAGGCTGCGGATGCTGCCCACGATCTTGTCCAGCATCTCGCGCAAAGCCTGCAAAACGCTGCGCTTCTCCTCCCGCGTCGTTTCGCTGTCCTCGCTCACATATTCCACAAACGCGCGGGTGTTCTCCTCGCTGCTCATAATGCCGGCAAACAGGTCGCGGGCATACTCGTCCGCCGCCTGCGTCCTGTCGCCGTAGCTGCTCTCGTACCGGCCAATGTGCTGCTGCACGCCGCCCAGCCCGTATTCGCTTGCCGCAAACGCCATCGTCCGCGCGCGCAGCCTGGCCCAGCCCTCCGGGTTCTCGCCCTCCATCCAGTGGGTCAGCTCGTGCTGCACCGTCTGGTAGGCGTTGGCGCTGTTTTCGCCCACGGTCAGGGCTGCCGCACCGGCGGCCCAGTACCCGTTCACCTCCCCGCCGTTGTCGGCGGTCAGCTGGCGTACCACGTCCACATTCATGCCAAACTTTTCCGCCACGCCCTGCAAAACGGCATCCGGCACCTGCGCGCTGCCGGCCGGCACGCCGTCATAGCGCACCTCCGGTTCCGTCACGGCGGCGGCAGGCTGCTGCACCGTCAGGGCGCTGGCGGCGTTGCGCCCCAGGCTGTACGCGGTGTACAGCGCCGCGTCGTCCTGCACCACGGCGGCGCGCGCTGCGCTGGCGCTTTTCGCCTGCTCAAAGCTCAAAACGCCCTCGCGCCCGGCGTTATACATGCTGTGCATCTCCTGCACATACACCGCCGGGCTTTGCCCCTTGTACCGCTCCACCAGCGCCTTTTTCATGTAAGGGGTATAGCTTTCCTCCGCGTCGGCAAACGCCTGTATTCCTTCCACGGTTTCCCGGCGCACCGTGCCCCGCTCCAGTGCCACCGTGTCCGCCTGCGGCGCGCTTTCCTGCGCGTACCGCTCGGCGGCGGCCTGCGCAAGCGCCGCCTCGCTCACCGCCTGCGCATCGGCGCGCTGTGCCGCTTCCTCCCCGGTCAGGGTGTCGGCGTCCTGTGCCGCTTTCTCCTGCGCCAGCGCGTCAGCGGCGGCCTGTGCGGCGTTTTCCGCCTGCCGGGCGGCAAGTTCCCCGTCAGCGTTTTGCGTGCTCTCCTGCGCGCTCTGGGCCGCCTGCGGGGCATACTTTTCCTCTGCCGCCGTGCTGCCGGGGCGGGTTTCCTCCTCCAGCCGCGCGGCGGCTCCCAGCGGGTCGGCGACGGCCTGCTGCATATCCTGCGCCTGCGTCAGCGCCGCCTCCCGCACAGCCTGCGCCGTGCGGGTGTTCGCCTGCTGCACTTGGTTCTCGCCGCCTGCCAGGTTCTCCGCCATTCGGGTGTTGGCGCGGTTCAAAGCAAGGTTCAGCCCTGTGCCTGCCGCACCGTAGAACCCGCCGCTGATGGCCCCCATCCCGGCATTCTGCGCAAGCTCCTCCCAGCTGAACTCGGCGTTCGGGTCTTTGGCGGCCACGTCGGCCAGGTAGTTCACCACATACCCCACGGCTTCCTCGGTGCCTTCCTCGCCCATCTGCTGCAGCAGGTTGCGCACCAGGCCCTTGCCGCCGCGGTTCACAATCTCCACCCAGCTGCCCACCGGCAAAACCTCGGTGCCCACCTCAATGCCGCCGCTCACCAGGCCGCGCCACAGCGCTTCGTCCGCGCCGGTGTCCTCGTCGTACAGCTCGGCCATGCGCCCGCCGGCCGCCTGCGCCCCCAGCGCGCCCAGGCTCACCGCCGGCCCCACGCCGGGGATCAGCGCCAGTGCCATGTTGGGCAAATTGCCTGCAATGGCGTTGGCTGTGTCCGCTCCAAACCGCGCCGCGCTGCCAAGGCCTGCCTGCGCTTTGGCCAGGTTCTCGCCGCCCTCGTGGTACAGCCGCATCCCGGCGCTGTTCTCATCGGTCAAAACGGTTTTCTGGTTGTCCTGCGGCCCGGCCTCCTTCGCCGCGTTGTAGCGCGCCAGCGCCGCCTCGTACTCGTCGCTGGTGCGCATCTGCCCGTTCTCGTCGGTTTCAAACACTTTGCCCTCGTCGGTCAGGCGTCGCAGTTCGGCCAGCGCATGCCGCTCGGCGCTGTTGTTGGCTGCCTCGTCGCGGGTGGCGGGGGCAATGCTTTCCGCCAGCGTCGCCCAGCTGCCCGCCGCCTGCTGTGCCAGGCCCTTCACGTCGCTGCCCAGCCGGTGCGCCGCGCTCCACGCGCTGCCGTAACTGTCGTACAGCTCCCCGGCCTGCTCGTAGGCGCGCTCCTCCTCCTCGCTCATCCCGGCGCGTATCCTCTGCGCCGCGCGCTGTGCCGCCGGGTTGCCGCGCCCCGCGCCGCGCTCGGCGTCCCACAGCGTCTTGGCTTCCGGGTTTTCGTCCAGCCAGGCGTTCACCTGGTCAAAAGCGCGGGCCTTGTCCGCCTGCGTCTGCCCGCCCGCCTGCGCCTGCCGCACCATGGCATCGATCACGGTGTCCCGCGCCGCCTGTTCCAGCGTGTCGGTGCGCGCCGTGTCGCTCATCACGCGGCTGCCAAGCGCCTGTTCGGCATCCTGCCGCCGGTTCAGGTTCAAAATGTCCTGCCCCAGCTGTTCCCGCCCGCTCACATACCGCTGTGTGCGGCCCGCCGGGCGCTCAGGGCGGCGGCGTAGGCGCTGCCGCCCGTGCTGCCGCCGCCCTGCAAATAGCTGCTTGCCGTGCCGCGCGCGCTGCCCGTGCTCCGGCTCCCCAGCCCCGCGGCCCCCGCTGCCAACATGGTGATCACCTTCTGCCTGGCGGTTTCTTCCTGCCGGGCTTCCGTGCTTTGCCGGTTCGCCGTCTGGCTCTGTGCCTGCCAGATATTGCCCGTGCGCGCCTTTTGCTCCCGGCTTCTCGCGTCAATTCGCTCCTGCAAAGCCTGGCTTCCGGCATTGCTCGTTCCCTCATGGCTCAGGCCGTAGCTTTTTCCGCCGTAGCTTACGGTCCCTCTTTTCAGGTTCAGGCGTACCTGCCGCTCGTAATCGGCGCTTGTCTGTGCCGCCGTTTCCTGCGCCGCCGGGGCCGCTGTCTGTACAATGTCCTCCTCGTCGTCTGTCCTGATTTTTCCGTTCCGCAGGTTCAAATGTACGCTCATTGCTTTCTCCTTAATCAATCGAAATTCCGTAGTGCGCGGCAATCGCCTTTGCCTGTGTTTTGGTCAGGTTCCCTTTCTTGTAGCCGTTGTTTATCATGTTGGCAATGCCAACCTTGCCTGCGCGGGTGCTGGAATCATAGCTCTGTCCGCTGCCCGCCATCGGGTCAATCTTGCTGATCCAATACTGCACGGTATCGTCGCTGCTGCTCTTGCTTCTCCCGCTGCTTCTCGAACTGCTCCTGCCCGCAGAACTCCCGCTGCCGCCCGCGCGCGCCGCGCTGGCCGCCAGGCTGTCCGCGTACTGCTGCTTGTCAAACGCCAGCTGCTCGTTAAACTGCCTCTGGCTCTCCGCAAACTCCTGCTGCCACTGCTCGTCGCTCACCATGTCGCGGTAATCGCCGTAATAGTAGTCCAGCATCTGCTGCCAGCGGTTGTAATTGTCGCTGTACTCGCCGTAATCCTGGTTGTAGGCGGTGTCCTCGCGCTCCGTCAGGTAGTCCAGGTAATCCTGCCAGCGGTTGTAGTTGTCGCTGTATTCGCCGTAGTCCTGGCTGTACGCCGTGTCGGCGCGGTCGGTCAGGTAATCCAGGTAGTCGGCCCAGTTGCTGTACTTGTCCTGGTATCGCCCGTACTCGGCCTGGTATTCGCTGTCCGCGCGGTTCGTCAGGTAGTCCAGGTAATCCGCCCAGTTCGCGTACCGGTCCTGCCAGCGCCCGTACTGCATCTCATCCTGGTTTTGCAAAGCGCTCAGCTGGTTGTACAGGTCGTTCCCCTCGCCTTGGTACCGTTCATAGGCCGCCTGGTACAAATCGGGGATCACATTGTTCAGCTGCGTCAGGTACTGCTGGTTGGCCTGCGCGGCAGCGCTGGCCGTGTAGCTGCTGCCGTAGCCGCCCGTCAGGGCTGCCGCGTCCGCCGCCGCGTTGGCCGCCGCGTCGCTGCCCAGCTTGGTGTACTGGTTCTTGTACTGCTGGTACAAGGGGTCGGCGTTAAAATCATAGGCAAACGCCTTCCGGTTCTGTATCTGCTCCAGCAGGCTGTCGATCTGCGCGCCGTACTGGCTCTCATAGTCGCCGGGCCTCTGTGCCTGGTAATTTTTGATCGCCGCCTCGGCATCCAGCACCGCCTGGCTCTTGGTGTAATCGCCGGGCCGCTGCGCCTGGTAATCCTTCAGCGCCGCCTCAGCGTCCAGCACCGCCTGGCTTTTGGTGTATTCACTGGGCCGCGTGGTCTGGTAGTTCTTGCGCTCCGCCTCGGCGCTTGTCACCCGGTCGCTTCGGGTGTATGCGCCGGGGCGCTCCCGTTCGATCTGGTCAACTTTGCTTCGGTTTGCCATTTTCAGCCTCCTCCGGGTCACTGTCCCGTTCCATCTGCGCCCGCACCGTGCTCAGCAGGCCCTCCAGCACCAGTTCGTCAATGCTCAGGGGCAGGCCGTAGGTGTTCAGCACGCCCTCCACCGCCCTGCGCAGCTCCCGCACGCGCTTGTCAATGCTCTTCATCTCAGCCCTCCAAATGCGCCGCCGCGTCGGTGCGGATGGCGGCGATCGCCGTCAGCACGTCCTCGTCCAGTACAACGTAGTTCTTGCGGTTGTTGGTGCTCACAATGTTGCCGTCTGCGTCCAGCACGCTGTAAGAGAGCGTCACCCGCTCCCCCTCGCCGGTCGTCAGCACGCTAAAGCCTGTGATTTTGTTCATGGTCAAATCTCCTTTCAACTCGCTTCTTCTATCGTCAGTGGCAAACTCACCGCCGCTTCTGTTTCCGCCGCGTCCAGCAGGGCCGCGCCCCGGTTCTCCTCCTCCGGGTACTTGGCATCGCTCACGTCAGCGTACACGCCCTCAAAGCCGCGCTGTACGCCCCAGCACACCCAGTCAAAGCACTGTCCCGCCGGGCCGTGAACGATTGCGCCAAAGGCCGTTTTTTCTGCCCACAGCGCGGCGCTTGCGCCCGTCGGGGTCAGCGCCCAGCGCAAATCCTGCGTTTCGCTCACGGTCTCGCGGTAGCGCGGTTCGGTTGCGATGTAACAAAGGCCGGTTTCATCACACTCGCCGCTGCCCGCATCGCAGAACATCGGCTCCGGGCTTTCCACCGCGTTGATGGCCAGGTTTCCAAAATCGGTGCGCACAATGCGGTTCTTGGCGTCCCACGCGCTCAGGGAACGGCACTGGATGCCCTGGTTCACCTCCAGTTTTCCGCTGCACCCCACGCTGTTGTCCACCTGCTCGATCGTGATGCCCTGAAAGCTGCTGTCGTGCCACCATCCGTATTTCTGGTAGCGGGTGTCCGCGCAGAAAATGGTGGTGTCGCCCTCCGTCGTGGTTTTCAGCCCGTTCTGGATCACCCCCTGCGACATCCCGCTGCTGGTGGCGGTGCCCCCGTACCACTGGATCCCGCTCTTGTCGATGTACACCCGGTTCCCGTCCGACGCGCCCATCCGTATCCACGCGTTGTCCAGGTCGTACACCGTCGAATAATCGCTGTTGTGTATCTGCCCCGTGGTAATGTTTCCGCCGTTGATGATCGTCTTGTCCTGGTTCCAGGTACTCAAATCCGAAAATGTCACCACGCCGGTAAACCCAATGCTCCCGCTGGAAATCTCGGTGCTGCCCGCCATCAGGCGTATGGTGCTGCTGCTGTCCCCGTTCGCCACACTCAGCGTCAGGCTGTCCGCCCACTGCTTGATGGTGGTAACATCGCCCTCCGCGCTCTCCACGCGGGTGGTCAGGCCATTCGCCGTTGCCGTCAGGGTGGTAATGTTGCCCTCCGCGTCCGTCACACGGGTTTTCAGCCCCTCCGCCGTCGCCGTCAGGGTGGTAATGTCGCCCTCCGCGCTCTCCACACGGGTTTTCAGGCTGTCCGCCGTCTGCGTCAGGCTGGTAATGTTGCCCTCGGCGCTCTCCACACGGGTGCTCAGGCCGTTGGCCGTTGCCGTCAGGGTGGTAATATCGCCCTCCGCGCTCTCAATGCGCCCCGTCAGGCTCCCCGCTGTCTGCTGCAATTCGGTCACATCACCTTCGGCGGTTTCTATGCGGCTCGTCAGGCCGCTGGCCGTCTGCTGCAAACTGCTGATGTCGCCCTCCGCCGTTTCAATGCGGGTGCCAAACCCTTCCGCCGTCCGCGTCAGGCTGGTAATGTTGCCCTCCGCGCTCTCCACACGGGTGCTCAGGCCGTCCGCCGTCGCCGTCAGGGTGGTAATACTGCCCTCGGCGCTCTCAATGCGCCCTTCCAGTCCGGTCGCCGTCGCCGTCAGGGTGTTAATGTCGCCCTCGGCGCTCTCAATGCGCCCCGTCAGGCTGGTGGCCGTCTGCTCCAGGGTGGTAATATCGCCCTCGGCGGTTTCCACCCGCGCCGTAATGCTTGTGGCCGTCTGTTCCAGCGTGCTGATCCGCCCGCCCTGTGCCTCCACCTGGCTCGTCAGCCCTTCCGCCGTCAGCTTCAGCTCGGCCTGGGCATCGTCCAGCCCCGTCACCCGCAGGGTAATGGCATCCAGCGCCTGGCTGATTTCGCTGCTCAGGCCCCCGCTCTCAATTTTGCTGCGCAGCTCCTCGCTTAAATTGTCCTCGTCAATGTCGTTCAGGGCATACCGCAGCATTTCCTGTATCTGGAACAGGTAGCTTTTTATCTTTTTGCCGTCCTTGCCGCTCAGCTGCCCCGTGTCAATGCTCGGCATCTGCAACTGGCTCAGGTTTGCCATTGCCCGCACCTCCTCATCCGTTCAGGCTGTCCCGCTCGCGCCGTTCGCTGCCCGTCGCTGTCACCCGGCTCATGGCGTACACCTTGCACGGCCCCACACCGCACAGCCGCAGCCGCACATGGTCGCACCGGCGCAAGATCACCGGCAAAAACACACTCCGGCTCCGCCTGCCCGCAAAATCCGCCGCGCGCTGCCAGTCCCCGTCGTCATACTGCGCCCACACCGCAAACCGGCTTCCCTCCGGCAGCCACAGCCGGATTTGCAGCCGGTTGGTGTAGTGCGCATCCAGCACATACGGGTCCAGCATCCCGGTTTCGGCCATCCAGCGCACCGGCCCCTCGGTCGCTTCCCCTTCCGCCGGGGTCAGCTTCCAAACACACCCGTCCGCGTCCAGCATGTAGGCGTTCCCGTTCAGCGTCGCAAATGCCGCCGCGTGGGCCGCGTCCTCGCGGCACCAAATGCCGGTTTCCGTGTCGTACACAAACAGGTGCCAGCTTTCCGCCGCGTCCTGCATGCTCAGGTACAGCCGCCCGCGCTCGGTGCCCGCCACGGCGTTTTGGTAATACACGCCGCCCAGCGCCGCGCTCACGCTTTCCGGCACACTGCCGTCATAGGCCATCACGCCGTGGTCGGCCTTGTAATACAGGGTGCTGCCCACCATGCACAGGCTTTTGGCGCTGCCCGGCTGCACCCCCTCGCAGGCCGTCATGCTCACCTGGAAGTTGCTCGGCTTGCTGCCGTATACCTTGTGCAGGCAGTTCTCCTTAAAAAACAGCACATACCCCAGCTGCACTGCCGCGCCGGTAAACGGCCCGTCGCTGCCCACGCTCACGGTGTAGCTGTCGGTCGCCAGCCCAGCAAAGCAGTTCCAGTTGGTCGCGTCGCCCAGCTTGCAGGCGTAAATCTCGTTTTCCTCGCTGCTGCACCCCCACAGCCGGTTGTTGCACTCCACCACATAATCCAGCTTCGGGGCCTTTCGCTCCAGCGTCACCGCGTCGGTCTGGCTTGCCGTTTCGTCCAAAAAGCCCACCACCACAACCGCGTCGTCCGCCGCCTGCTGCAGCAGCATCTCGCCGTTCAGGTCGGCCCCCACGCTGTCCAGCACCCCGCTCACCGTCACGGTGTCGCCTTCCGCCAGGTTCTTGCCAATGCCGGCGGCGCTTATCATCACATAGGTGGTCGGTATCGTGTTCCACAGCTTTGTGGCAGCGCTGTACTTTTTCAGGCAGTGCGGGTCGCTGCCGGTACACAGCCAGTATTTTGTCGTGTCCTCCGGCTCGGTTTCGCTCACGGTATAGTCGCTGTACGCCGTGCCGTCCGCTTCGCACAGGGTAAAGTTCACAGTCCCGTCCGTCACATTCTTCTGCCCAATGGCATCCACCGTGCCGTCCGCCGTGTTGTACCGCACCCCGTCCGGGAACACGATCAGCCACGCCCCCATGCTCACAAAGGTTTTTTCGCCCTCACTCACATCGGCCACGGCCTCGCCGCCGTAATACAGCTTCCCGTTCTCTGTCCATGCCAGCGCCGTCTTGGCGCACAGCCCGCCGGGGTTTTGCAGGGTATACAGTTTGGCGCGCGGGCTGCGCGGGGCCATCAGGGGGTAGCGCTCGCTTGTCACGTTTTCCATCTCGTAAAACGCGCCCTCGTCCGGTGCGTCCACATGGCGGTATCCTAAAAATTGCCGGTTCAGCTCGGTGCTTCCCGTTTTGCCCTCCAGCTTTGGCAGCCGCATCACCTCACCCCCCAGGCGTTAAACTTTGCCTCGCTCGCCGGCATGATCTTCCGGTTGTAATAGCTCGCATAGTCGCTGTATGCCTTGTTGTACAGGGCGGCGTTGTTCTGGTACAGGTCAAATTCCTGGTTCTGCATGTCAATCTGCGCGCACAGGTAATACACATACAGCTGGCTGTACGGCTCCGGCGCCAGCAGCACAACACTGTCCGCGCCGCTCTCGTCCGTGCGGTCGTACCCGCCAAACACAAGCTCTGTGCCGTACTCGTGTGTTTTCACCAGCTCCTTAAAAATCGTCTGGTCCACCTCGTTCAGCCACTGCACCAGCACCTCGTCCGGCACGGCGTTCGGCTTTACCTGCTCCACCTGTGTCAAAGCCTGCCGTATCGTCATGTTCTTCACCTCTTCTTACAAAAATCAGGGGCGGCGGGCTTTTCTCCCCGTCGCCCCTGTGTAGGGTGTTGTTCTCTTGCGGCATCAGCCCTGGTGCTGTTTGCCGTCCCGGATCGCTTCGATCATTTCCAGCGTCGCGGCGTCCTGTTCCTCGCTCTGCTGCAAAATCAGCGCCACGGCCTTCGGCACCTCCACCTTCACGCCGCGCTTGATCTTGTAAAAGCGCCCGTTCAGCCCCACAACAACCTCGTTGTCGCCGGGGTTCTCCCGGTTCACCGGCAGGCGCATCGTCACCTTCTCGGTCATGTTGGGGTCGCCCTCCTCCGCCACGCGGGCGGGGGCCATGGCCTCGCGCTGTGCCTCGCGCACGGCGTCGCCGGTTCCGGCTCCGGCCGCCTGTGCGCTTTCTGCCGTTTCAATGCTTTTTTTCACGCTGCTCATCGCTGTTTGTCCTTTCTGTTATCAGTTCACCGCCGCCTGGCTGCTCCAGGTGCTTCCGCTCTCCACGCGCACCATGTACTCCTCGCTCAGGCGCTCGGCGCACTTGATGGCCTTCCAGCCCACGCTGGAACGCTGGTTCAGCGGGTCGGCGCTGCCGCTGCTGCCCTTCTGCTTCACAATCACTTCCAGGCCGCTGCCCTCCACCTTGGTCTTGCCGTAGGCGTCCGCGCCCAAAAACAGGGTGCAGAAAATGTTGATGGGGCTGGTCGCTTTGTTCGACACGATCTTCGCCTCGGTGGTTTCCACAAAGCGCACGCCGCCCAGCTTGCCGATCTCGCCGTTGTAGATGTTCTCCGGGCTGGTATACTTGTGTACGTCCATCCAGGCGTCGCCCGCGGCCATCATCAGGTCATAGGCCACATACGGGTGAATGATTGCTACATAGTCGCCGTTGATCTTGGGCGCGTTGGCGGCCTTCAAGATCGCCGCCGCGCGGAACACCTGCTTCACGGTCAAAAGGCAGGTCGCGTCCAGGCTGGCGCGGGCCGTCACGGCGGTTTCGGTGCCGTCCGTGGCAATCTTGGGGCAGTACAGCACATTGGTCCCGCCGGCCAGCACCTCGCGGGTCACGGTGTCCAGGGTGCGGCCCGCCTGGTCGCCCAAAAGCCTCGTCGCCTCCACAATGGTGTTGTCAATGGCGGTAAGCTCCAGCATATCGCTCTGCACAATGTAGTCGCCGTACTGCGCCACCGTGGCGGTCTTGCTGGTCACGGTCAGGCTCTTGCCGTCCGGGGTCACACCTTCGGTCAGGGCGGTCGTGGCCTTCGCCAGGCTCGAAAATTTGCGGAACTCGATCGTCTTGCCGCCGTGCGCCGGGATGTTGCGCTCCTGCCCAAACTGGTCGTGTACCAGCTGGGGTTCGGCATTGTCCAGCAGGGTTTTGTCGTAAAAGGTTTTCATTTCGGCGCTCAGGGTGCTGGTGCCCGTCGTCTGGGTGCCCGCAGCCGCAAAGCGCTGGATGTCAAAATGCTGTTTCCAGTTGCAGATCATGGGTTTCCTCCTTCCTGCCCGCCTTTCAGGCAGGCCTTAAAACTCGATTCGTTCTCCGTTCGCCGCGCGCCGGATCAGCGCCATGCGCTGCTCCTTTGTCGAATGTTCCACATCAAACCTTGCCCCGCTGGCGCCGCTGGCCGCCGCGCCGTTTTCCGCCGGGCGGCCCCTGTTGGCGCTCACGCCGGCGGCCACCTTGGCGGCCACCTTCTGCGCGGTGTACTGCATTGCGCCGCCCAAAATCTCGTCCTGGTGGCGCACCTCGTAAATGGTTTTCAGCGGCACCTGCGCGCGCAAAAGCCGCACAAAGTCCGGGTCCTGCATCTCGGCGTTCAGGTCAAACGCCGGGTACTGCGCCTTCACGCCGTCGGCCTCCTGCATCAGGCGCTGGTACGCCTGGTCCATCTGCCGGCGCTGGGCAAGCTCGGCCTGCTGGCGCTGGTAACGGGCGTTCTCCCGCTCCAGCTGCTGCACCCGCATGAACTGCTTCACGTCCATGCCTGCCTCGCCCGCGGCCTCCTCGTACAGCTTCTGGTCGTCGTTCAGCGCCGCCGCAATGCCGTCGTAATCGTCGGCCTTCAGGCTGTATCGCTGGGCCAGCACGTCCATGGCGGCCTGCATCTTGCCGTTGGCTTCCTCGGCGGCCTTTGCCTTGGCAAACCTCTGGTTGATGATCTTCTGCACCCGCGCGTCAAACTCGCCCTTGTATTCGCCCTTCACCAGGGCGTCAAACTCGGCTTTCAGGTCGCGCGGCGTTTCCCCGGCAGTGGCGTCCTGCCCCGTCTGGGCCGCGTTTGGCGCGCTCTGTGCGCCCGCACCGGCCCCTTCGCCCGGCTGCCCGGCGTCGGCAGCGCTTCCGGCGGCCGCAGCCGCCCCGCCCGCAGCGCCGCCCTCGGCAAAGCGCTGGATGTCAAACTGCTGTTTCCAGTTGCAAATCATGCAAAGCCCTCGTCTTTCCGATGTGTCATTGTATCCGGCCGGGCACACGGCCCGCGTCTGCCTTTATCCTACCGCGCCGCGCGCCCCTTCCGCGCCCCCACTTGCCCCAAAACTTTCCCGCTTTAACATCTCATTCAAACGCCGTTTCCTCCACCCGCAGGCACTCCGGCCACTGCTCCGCCAGCCCCCGCAGTATCTCCGCCGCGCGCGTCACGCTTTTTGTCCCGCGCTCCCCGCGCGCCGCAATGCGGGTGCTGCCCTCGCCCTGCGCAAACGCTTCCAGCTCCCCGTTCGCGTCCAGCAGCCCCGCCAGGGTGTACAAAACACTGCTCACCGCCGCGCACACAATGTCCTGCCCCGCCGGGGCATACCCCGCGTGCCCCTGTGCCGTCAGCTCCGCGCCGCCGGGGCCACAGCGCACCCTAACGCGGATCACTTGTTCGGGTCAGCCGCGTTCTGCGCGCGGCGGCGCGCCTGCACGGCCAGGCTGTCGCCCGCCAGGGTGCCGCCCACCGCGTCGGTTGTGGTCGTTTTCGCCTCGGCCTTGTTGGGGCTGTCCTGGTTGGCGGTCGCCTCTGTCCTGGCCGCCATGTTGCCCGTCAGGTTCGTGCTGCCGCCCGTCAGCCCGTCGATCACCGCCGCCATCTGCGCCATCTGCGCCTGCGCCGCCATCAGCTGGGTGTACAGCGTCTGGTTCTGGCTGATCTTCTCCACCACCTTGTCCTTGCCGTCAAAGTCCATCATGTCCAGCACCGCAAGGCTCTGGTCGGCCAGCTGCGGGTTAAACAGCCCCAGCCCGTACAGCTCCTTCGCCAGCTCGTTCTGGCTCAACCGGCTGTACGTGCTCTTTTTGGCGGGCACCACCGTAATGTCAAACACCGGCAGCCGGTCGCCCAGCGCCACGCCAAACTCCACGCCCTGCGGCTGCGGCATCAGGCCCCGGTTGTCAAAGTTCACAAACCCCGCCTGCGCGCCGCTTTCCCCCGTGATCCTAAAGCACCGCGGCGCGGTGTAAAACTGCCGCATCAGGTCAATGCACAAATAGCACTCCTGCACAAAGGCACGGTAGGCGCTTTTCAGCATATCGCGGCTCAGCTTGCTGCCCGCTTCCTGCAGGGCCGCAATGGCGCTGGCCGCCGTCACGCCGCTGGTCGTCGCACCTTGGCTGTAATCCCGGTTCCCGCTGGTTTCCTTCAGCTCGCTGATCTTGTTGTTCAAAATCGTCGCGTAAATATCGGCCAGCGGGTTCACCACAATCTGCCGCAGGCTGTCCTCGCCCACGTCGCCGGCGCAGTGTACAAAGTCCTTGTCCAGGTCGGCAAATTCCGTTTCGTTCACGCTGCCGGTGTCGCGGGCAAAGTACCGCACCCGGCTGGCAATGTCGGCATTGCGCACAATGGCCTTGTCCAGCCGGTCAATGGCCGCCTGCGCGCTCTGCATCACGTCGATCATGCCAAACCCCGCCGGGCTGCCCGCCATGGGGAACAGCACGTCAAACACAAACGGGTACTTGCCGTGGTCGTAATAGCCCCGCTCGGCATACTGCGCGTCGTTCTCGCTGGCATACAAAACACACTCGCCCACATACTTGCAGTAATGCAGCACGCCCCGCCGCTTGTAATACCAGTCCACAACAAGGCTTTTGTCGCTCGTGTCAATGCTCTCATCATACTGGTATCGCTGCGCCGTCAGCCCCTGCCCCAGGTGGTTTTTGGCAAACGGCCACTGCTCCAAAATCACCTCGTTGTCCACCAGCTCCACATGGAACACGTTCCGGCTCGCCTGTATGTCGGTAATGCCGGGCTCCCAGTACAGGTTCAGCAGGTCCACCAGCCGCAGGTCAATGTCGCCCAGGCCCCCGTCCTTGGCCCCGTTCCAAAACACACCCTTCACCGCCGTGCCGTGCTTCAGCTTGTACCACCAGGCGTCGCTGTACACCTGCTCGTAATCGTTCTGGTCCAGCGCCACCGGCAATATGCTCGAAAGCTCCTTGGCCGTGTCGGCATCATCCCGCGCGCGGGGCAGCACGTTGGGCTCCGGGTAGTTGTCCATCGCGTCGGCGTGCTTGTTCGCCAGGCTGTTGAACATCCACCCGCTGTCCGCAAAGTTGCCGTCCTCCGTGTCGCGGTGCAGGCGGTACCAGTGCTCGTTCTCCACAATGCGCCGGTCCAGCGCCGCCTTGCCGCTCTTGTACTTCAGCAGCACCTGCGTCGCCTCGCTCAGCTGTTTGGGGCCAATGGGCTGCGCCGCCTGTTCCTCCCGCGGGGCCTGCCTGCCCTGCACATCCTGCGCGGCGGGCACCTGCCCGCTGCGCCCCGCAAAGGGGTTCCCGGTTCCCGGCTGTCCAGCAGCCATGCCGTTCGTTGGGTTCATCGCCATGCTTTGCTCCTTCCGTACTTCTCACGCCGCAAATCCCGCTCCATGTTCAGCGGGTCGCCGCCAATGGGCGGCAGCGGCTCGTCCTGCCGCGGGCTGATGGGGTTTTCCATCAGCACATACCGGCATTCGTCGTAAATGTGGTCCTCCATTGCGGTGTCAATATCCTCCGGGTGCTTTGCGTCATACAGCAGCGCCGGTATCGTCCGCCGGAACTCCCGGCACCCCTTGAACACCTGCATCATGCAGTCGCCGTCGGCGTCAAATTTCAGCCGGTAATGCCACTGCATCTTGCCCGCCAGCCGGCTGTTGTCGCCGCCCGTCCAGGTCACAAAATTGGGCGCGTCGGCCATCATGTCGGCCACGCTGCGCCCCCGGCTCGTGTCAAAAATGCTGGGGTCAGCCACGCCCAGGATTTTGCGCCCCGCCAGGTTGGGGTCGGTGCGCTCAATTTCCCGTATCCCCGCGGCAATTGCCTGCGGATCCAGCTTCACACCCTCGTTGGCCACCGCCGTGCAGCCGTACCATTCGCGGATGCGGTAAATCTTCCCGTCCCCGTCCGCCGCGTACCACCCCACGCTGAACGGCTTTGCGTAGCCAAAGTCAAACCCGCGCCATATCTTCCACCATTCCGGCACCCGAACTCGTCAATCACGTGCGTCCACTTCCCGTCGGCGTAATGCTCCGGGTCGTCCCGCCATTCGGTGAACACCTGCCCCTCAAACACATCCCAGCTGCCGTCCAGCCAGGCTTTGCGCATCCCGTCCGGCAGTGTCTGCAAATTGCGCAGGTATCCGGGGTCCTTTTCCATCAGCACGGCGTTGTCGTACACCTTCGCCTGGATAAACGCATACTCCGCCGGGTCCTCGTCCTTCGTAAACTGCCGGTCCACAAACAGCCGTTTCACCCAGGCGTGCCCCTGCCCACCGGGGTTGCAGGTCAAATACATCCGCTTGGGGTAGTCGTTCGTGCCGCGCAAACTTGCCCGGATAATGCCAAACTGGTACTCGCTCAGCTGGGTGGCTTCCTCCAGAAAAATCACATCGTACTCTACGCCCTGGTATTGCAGCAGGTCGCGGTCGCTGTCACAGTACCCAAACACAATCCGGCTGCCGTTGTAAAACCGCACCTCGTTGTTCTGCCCGTTGTACCGCATCGCTCCGGCGCGGTACAGCGGCGCAAACTGCTCCTGCATGGGCAAAACAATGTTTTCGCGCAGCTGCGCAAACGTCTTGCGCACCATCAGCACCCGCAGCCCCGCGTACCGCAGGCACATTCCCACGGCCTTGGTTCGCGCCACCCAGCTTTTTCCGCCGCCGCGCGCCCCGCCGTAGGCAATGTACTTTTCCCGCCGCCGCATAAACTCCATCTGCTTTGCGCTGATGGTATCCCACATGGCATACGTCATTCAAACGCCCCTTTGTCCTCCGGCAGCACCACCACAATGCCGCTGTCCTCGGCTCCGTCGCCCAGCATTTTACTCACCCGCTCGGTCACGCTCACCAGCCCGCGCATATAGCTGGCCGCCGCAAAATCGCTCATGGGCCGGTTGCGCTCCATCAGCGCCTGCATCCGCTCCCGCTCGCCCGGTTTCTCCGGCCGCACGGTGCGCACCGGCCCCAGCGCCTCGCATTCGGCGTCGTCCGGCCCCTCATAGGGGATCACCCCGTCCAGCTCGTTCAGCCGCCGCAGCGCCCACTCGTAAATCTCGGCGTCCCGGTCGTTGCGTTCCAGCCGCCTGCGCACATAGTCCACGCTGTTGTTCGCCGCCGCGCTCGCCTTGCGGTTCAGCTCTCGCAGCTCCTGCTCCCTGGCCGCCTCAAACAGGCTTTTCTGTTCCCCCGGCGTCTTGCGCCGCGCCTGTCGCTCCCAGGTGCGCAGCGTGCTTTCCGGCACGCCGTGCCGCCGCGCCACCACGCTCAGGTTGTTGTCCGTCAGCAGGTCGCACATGCAGGCGGTTTTCACCGCTTCCGGCCATTTGCTGCCCCGCCGGGTCCCTTTCACCGTGTTGTCCCGGTATCGCACGCCGCCGCCCTCCTGTCGTTCCCTTTTGTCCAATGTACCAGCCGCCGCGCCCCTTCCGCGCCCCCACTTGCCCCAAAAACTCAAAAAGGGCAGGGTCGCCCCTGCCCTCGCGCGCACGCGCGCGGAAATATTTTTAATTCTCACCGGCGAACTTCCGCGAACCCTCCGCCCTGTTCACCCTCCAGCATTCTGCGCACAGCACAGCAGCACTGCCGCTTAAAGCAGTGCTCCTGCATGTATCTGCGCTTTTCCTGCTCGCTGTCAAACTCCACGGCACAGCAGGCCGCCTGCTCCGTCACCGGCACACAACTGATCTTTAACCGGCTGTCCCGCAGGTAATACGGGCACACCGCCCGCGTCTGGCCATAGGGCCGGTATCGCGGCACCCGCCATCACCTCCCAAACAACTGCACGTACTTTCCGTAGCTCAGGGGCGGCAGTCCCTTCTTTCCCCGCCGGGCGTTCTCCCTGTCCAGGTCGGCCAGCAGCGCCCCCAGCTTGCCGCCGGGGCCTTTGCCCTTCGGCCTGCGGCGCGGCGTGGCTTTCTCAGCGCCTGCGGCTCCGGCCGGCGGCTTTTGGGCCGTATCGCCAAAATATGGCCCGCGCGCCCCCTTTGTGTGCCGTTCCGGCCGGCAGGCGGGGCAGGTCTTGGGCCAGCGCCCGCCGCGCGGCAGGGCAAAGGGCTTGCCGCATTTGGCGCATACCGCCGTGCGGGCCGCCTTTTTGGCGCACGCAGGGCACAGCCCATTGCTGCCCGGCAGCGCGGGGTACGGTGCCCCGCATTGGATGCACGCCAGCTCAACAACGGCCGGCGTGGTTTTTTGGTTGCTCATCGGTTTTTCCTCCCGCTCAGGCCGTGGCGGCGCACGTCACGGCGTATTTTGTCCCCGCGTGCGGCGCCGGCGTCGTTCACGGCGGCCGCCCGCCGGGCGGCTGCGTTCCGCTCGTCAAGCTCGGCGCGGAAAGCGCGGTATGCCGCGCACTGCGCGTGGCAGCCCGCCTGCCGGTCGGGGCAATGGTAACAGGGCACGGTCATGGGGTGTTCCTCTCTCTCCAAAATTCCAGCCGGACATAATACCCGCGCTGGTACTCGTTGTATTCCACGCGGATGGATTTGCATTGCCAGCCGGGGTGGGCTTTCTCCCAAAAGGCGGGGCGGTAGGCCTCGCCGGTGCGCACGGCGCGCTCAATGGCGCGGCGGGTGTATTTGCTGTCGTTCACGGTCACAACGGGCTTTTTCAGCCCGATGCTTTGCCGCCATTTGCGGCGGCAGTGCTTGGTCTTTACGCAGTAGTCGGCCCATTCTTCCAGGCTGCCCTTTTCGGGCTGTGCCAGGCTCATGTGAACGCGGCCCATCGGGCGGCGGTGCCTGCCGCGTCCGGTACACCACAGCTCGGTGATGGCCCGCGCGTCCAGCGCGCAGCGCAAAAAAGCGTGGTGGTGGTAGCGCTTGGCTTCCCCCGCAGCTTCGGCTTCCTCTGTGCCGCCCTCCGTCACCCAGATATAGGCGGGCGCGGGCAGGTCAAGCCGCTTGCAGGCGGCGCGCAGCCGGTCGATGAATTTTTCCATCCGGCGGCAGGCTTCCTCAAAGCTGGCGGGCAGATACTCCGGCGCGTAGGTCAGGGTCAGCAGCCAGTCCCCCGCGCCAAAGTTGGCGTTCACCAGCTGCACCAGGTAGCGGCGGCTGTGCTTGCCGTTGAGCCTTTGCTGCACAAGGCTGGACGCGTGCCGCCGTTTGCCGCGCGCGCCCCGGTGGATGCCCTCGGTGGGGATGGGCATAATGTCCACCTGCTTGTATCCTTTTCCGCTGCGCCAGCTGACCTGGCGCATAAAACAGCGCATAGGGTTCCGCCTTTCCTGGGTTGCAACTGGTTTGCGACTGACTTACGACTGGTTTCAACAAACTTCCCGCCGGATGTTAATACGGTATACAAGCCGGAAAAACAGCCCACCGGGGGCTGTTTTGCGTTGGCGTCCGGTCTGTATTTTCAAGGTTGCGGCGGGTCAGTCCTCGCCGCCGTGGGTGTGCTCCATGGGGATGGGGCGGTAGATTTCCGGCTCCTCGTCCGCGTCCTCGTACCGCCGTTCGGTTTTGGCCTCCTCAAAGCCGGCCAAAAAGCCTATGGCCGCGCCGATCAAAAAAGCGACCATCATTTTTCCCCTTCCGGCGGCGCGGCTGTGTCTGTGCCGTTCTCTTTCCACAGGTGCAGGCCGTGTCCGTGCAGCTTAAAGCGCGGGTTTCGCTGCACCACGCGTTCCCCCTCGCCCCAAAAAATCTCTTGTACCATGCGCATTTCGCCCTGTGTCGGGTCACGGTTCTGCGCAGCAACGCTGACGTGCTCCGTGTCGTCATCCCAACTTGCCACAACCGATACCTCGCGTGGCCCGGCCTGCGGCTGCAAAAGATACCCCATCAGACCGCTTTTCCAGGCCTGCACGATCTTCAGCCGGGGGTTTTGCAAAATTTGCTCTTTCGGCCTCATTTTCTTGCCTTCTTTCGCTTTTTGTCTGGTTTGCTTCGGCCCGCGCCCTTCATGCGGGGCTTAGGTCCTCAAAAGAGACCCAGGCATTGCCAGTGCCTGGGCCTGCCGCCTTTGCTGGGCGGTCGGACAGGTGCCGCGGGAGGATTTGCGGCGCTGGTGCAGCAGGCGAGACTTGAACCCGCGCCCCGCCGGGCAGAAGTATAGAACCCGGCAGTCTGGAGGTTATGAGCCTCCTGCCCTTCCGCTGGGCGACTGCTGCATGAATCCGGCGGAAAACTTTGCCGCCGGGGTTGTGCTTTGCCTGCACGGCCCTGGCCAACTTACGCGCGGCCAGGCACGCGGCAGGAAAATGGGCAGCGCCGCAGAGCGTGCCACGAAAAGCTCCCCGCTACCGCCTGCTCGACGGTTTCGGCCCGGTGCCGCCGGGCCTCATCAGGCGGGTGGATGGGTTTTGTCCCACGCGGCCTTTGCCGCGTCCAGCCTGGCGCGTATTTCGGCAAGCGTGGTTTGCTGGGCGGGCGGCGTTATGGCGGCCTGGGCGGCCTGCCGTTCCGCCAGCTGCTTGCTGGTCAGCACCGGCACAAAAGTCGTCGCGGCCCCTGGGCACATAATCCGGGCAGTCCGCCACCGGGCAGGGCAGAACCAGGTGCTCGGCGCGGCAGCAGCAGCTGCCCGCGCAGGCGGCGCACTGGCAATAGGGCGCTTCGGCGTCACGGCAGCCCGTCATTGGTGGTCAGCTCCTTTGCGTACTCTTTCTCCAGCGCGGCCACGGCGCGGTCGTTCAATAGGGACAGCTCAAACATGATCCGGTCTAAATCGCCCACGGCGTAGGTGCCCGCGTCAATGCTGCGCTTCCACTGGGTGTACAGGGTCAGGATCGCCGGGTGGGCGACGTTGGTCATGTACGGGTTGGTCTGCGGCCTGCCGTGCCGGTCCATCCGCGCGGCGGCCTGCGCCTGCATCCGCGCAAGGATGGCAGCCGCCAGCCGCTCCAGACGGGCGCGGCGGGTCATGGGCGGGTGTAGCGGTCGGTCAGCGCGCACTCCACCACGCACGCGGCCCCCGCCAGCACGGCGCCCGCCAGCGTCAGCGGCCAGTCCCACGGCGTCAGGCACAGGGCGGCCGGCAGGCCGCTGCCCACCACAAGCCCCACGCCCACCGCGCCGATCGTGCCGTTCACGGCCAGCGCCAGCCGCCGGGCCTTGGCCCACCGGTCCGCCGCCGCGCGCAGGGGGCGGCGTTTTCCTGCGCCAGCGCGCGGCACCGCAGGGCGTTATCGCTGGGCAGGCGGATCGTCTGCGTCTTCATTTTCCATTTCCTCCTTCGGTTCCGGTACGTCGTACACCATGCCGTCCAGCATGATCTTGCCAAAGTTGTAATACCCGCCGGGCGCGGGTGCGTCGGAAAGGACGGCTTCCGCCATAAGGCCCAGCGTGCGCAGGGCTGTCAGCGCGCCCATCAGCTTGTAATACTGGCTGCTGCTGTAAAGGTCGCTGGCCATCAGCTCGTTGTCCCTGGCCGCCCAGCGGCACAGCAGCGCCGCGCAGGTGTTGCGTTCCTTGTCTGTCAGCTTCATGGGTGTACCTCCGGTGTCTCCGGTGTCGGGACGGGTTCCCAGTCGTCCAGGTTGGCCCACATGGCATCGGTGATCTGGTCCAGCACCCCCGGCCAGCAGCCGGGCTTTACGCCTTTCTTGATGCTTTCCACCAGCGCAGCCGTTGCCATTTTTACAAGGTCCACGCTTCTGCCTTTCAGTTCGATTTCTACTTCCTCCCCGCGCAGGATCACGCACACGCGGGCATCCGGCTCCGGCCCGGCGCTCACGCACCGGCTGTTTTCGTTGTCAAATTCCATGGTCGTTCCTCCTCATGTTTCGGGCGGGCGGTACGGCAGCGGCTTAATGCTTTCGCGGTGCAGCTTGGCATCCAGCCAGGCGTAAGCGTCCGCCCTGAAAATAATAAAGTTCCGTTTTCGTTTGCCGTCGGCGCTGCCGTCCAGCCCCACCGCAAAGGGGAACTTCCCCTCTGTGATGTACCGCCCCATCGTGTCCGGCGCGGCCGGGATGCAGTTTGCCTTAAAAAATTCGCACAGGTCTGTGATGGTCATGGTGGGGTTTAGCTCCATCTCCCTGTCCGTCCAGTCCATGGGGTTCTCCTTTCTGCGGGCGCAGCCCGCCGGGGTGTTTCTTTTTTCAAAATCACCGAACAGATGCGTAATATGCCAGCCATACAGTACACACGGCGCAAACGAACAATGCCCACCCTGTCTGAAACGGCACCAGTTCTTTGTCTATCTTCCGCATGGCAGGGATGCTGCAAACTCCGACGATCCAGATGATTGCAATGGCAATGATGGCGTCCATACGGAGGGGAAGGGGGCGGGAGTGGAATTTAATTCCACTATTTTGCAAAAAAAATTTGGTCTTTCTCTTGAAGCGATAGGTCGAGCAGCGACGAGAGCTTGTCAACCTCACTGACTTTGAACTCAGTGTCATTTTCGATTTTCAGCTGTAATGTGTACGGTGTAATGCCAATCTGCTCGGCAATCGCCTTGTATTTCAGCCCTGAAAGCAGAATCCGATCACGCAGCGCCTTTGTGTCCGTCAATCTTTTCACCTCGCTTTCGATGTGGAATTTAGTTCCACCGCCAACATAATAGCACCGAGTGGAATGAAAGTCAACTATTTTTTTGCAAAAAATCAAAATATCTTGAATGTTGTTCCACAACATGGTATCATACTAGCAAAGAGGTGATGAAATGTCTGAAATATATGATCGCATCAAAGCCCGTCGCATTGAACTTGGGCTGACTGTGGAACAGCTGGCCGCTCTCATGGGCTATAAGGACAAGTCCTCTATCAGTAAAATCGAAAACGGCAAAGCTGATATACCGCAATCGAAAGTCGCCGCATTTGCCAGAGCCTTGAAGACAACTACAGCGTACTTGGTCGGAATTGATGAAGCAAAGGAAGCCGCCCCCATCCCTCCCGGCTTCCAGCCCATGCCGGAAATGTCCGCCGTGCCCCTGGTCGGCTCCATTGCCTGCGGTACCCCCATCCTGGCCGAGCAGAACATCGAGGCCCGCATCGGCGTACCGGCCCTCTGGCAGGCCGATTTCGCCCTGACCTGCCACGGCAACAGCATGGCAGCCATGATTCAGGACGGCGACATCGTCTGCATCCGTAAACAGCCGGAAGTCGAGAACGGCGAGATCGCTGCCGTCCGCATCGGCGAGGAGGCCACCCTCAAGCGCTTCTACCGCCAGGGCGACACCGTCATGCTCCAGGCCGAGAACCCCGCCTTCTCCCCGCTGGTCTACACCCGCGACCAGCTCAACGAGATCACCATCGAGGGCCGCGTAGTCGGCATCTGCCGCGGGATATGAAAGGAAGCAAGGTATGCAGATTTATACGATTATCGGCGGTGTGAACGGCGCAGGAAAATCCAGTCTGACCGGCTCGCTGCGGGCCGAGCGCACTGACCTTGGCATCGTCGTTGACCCGGATCAGCTGACAGCCCAGTGCGGCGGCGATGAGTACGAGGGCGGCAAACTGGCCGTGCAGCGCATCGAGACCGCCCTTGCTGATGGCGTGAATTTTACCCAGGAAACGACCCTCTCCGGCGGCTACCCCAAGCGGCTGTGCCGCCGTGCCAAGCAGGCCGGTTACTTTATACGCCTGTATTATGTGGGCCTGGACACTGCCGAGGAAAGCCTGCGCCGCATCAAAAACCGCGTCGAGCGCGGCGGCCATGACATCCCGGCCAAGGATGTACAGGCACGGTTTGCACACCGCTTTGCCGATGTGGCGAAGATCCTGCCCTATTGCGATGAGGCTAAATTTTTTGATAACGACAACGGCTTTGCGCTGGTAGCCGAATACCGTAACGGTCAACTGCTACAGGTAGGCAACAAATGCCCCGCCTGGCTGCACCAGATGATGCAGGAGATACAGTAACCCCTGCACTATTGGACAGCGTGCAGGGGTGTGGACTTTAATTCGTAAAATCCGCTTCGGCGGTAAAAAAACGGCCAGATCGCCGCCGTCCGCATTGACAACGAGGCTACCCTAAAGCGCGTCTACCTCCACCCCGATTATGTCGAGCTTCGCCCGGAAAACCCCGCCTATGATTCCATCATCCGCCGCAAAGAGGAAATGAACGACGTGTATATCGAGGGCCTGGCCGTGGGGCTGTGCAGGGGGATACAGGAATAACCGCCCGCCGGGGCAACAAAGAAAGGATTAGGCAATGTCTGATATTGAAAAATACTCCGACGCCACTTTTGAATCCATCAAGCACACCAATGCAGACGGTCAGGAATATTGGCTGGCCCGTGAGCTGCAAGCGGTATTGGAATATACCCAGTGGCGGCGTTTTTCTGAAGTGATAGAACGTGCAAAAGAATCTTGCAAGAACAGCGGATATTCCGTCGAAGACCATTTTGCCAATGTCGGCAAAATGGTTGCAATCGGCAGCGGCGCAGAGCGAAAGGTTGACGATCTCATGCTGTCCCGCTATGCCTGCTATCTCATCGTTCAGAACGGCGACCCGCGCAAAGAGGTGATTGCCGTCGGCCAGACCTATTTTGCCGTTAAGACACGACAGCAGGAGCTGATCGAAAACTACGACATCCTCAGCGAAGAACAAAAACGCCTTGCGATCCGCGCCGAGATGGTCGAGCATAACAAGTCATTGGCCGAAGCCGCCAAACAGGCCGGGGTCGAAACGCCGCAGGAGTACGCCTTGTTCCAAAACAAAGGGTATCAGGGCTTATATGGCGGCCTGGGAATGCGCGATATTCACGCCCGCAAGGGGCTGAAACCGAACGAGAAAATTCTTGACCACATGGGCAGCACTGAGCTGGCCGCCAATCTGTTCCGTGCCACCCAGACCGATGAAAAACTGCGGCGGGAGAACATCCAGGGGAAGGACGCCGCCAACGAAACGCATTATCAGGTTGGCCGCAAGGTGCGCCAGACCATTGCAGAGCTGGGCGGCACCATGCCGGAGGATTTACCCGCGCCCGAAAAGAGCATCAAGCAGATCCAGCGGGAACAGAAGAAGCTGGCCAAAGGGAAAGACTGGCAGAAATAGACAGCAGCCGAGAAATCCTCGGTGGCTGCTTCCATCAACAAAAGTAAAAATCCGCGCGGTGCGGCCCGCGCGGCAAAGGAAAGGTGGCCTGCGTATGAACTGCCCCCGCTGCCGGCGCAGCGTCCCGCCGGACGCGCGCCTGTGCTGTTACTGCGGCAAGCGCCTGGCGGACTGCGAAGCCCCGCAGCGCCGCCGCCACCGCCGCCCGCGCGGCACCGGCACCGTCTGGAAGGACCCACGCAACAAAAACCGCCCCTACGTTGCCGTTGCCGCCGACGGCACCCGCATCGGCTCGTTCGCCACAGCGGGCGACGCGGTGCAAATGCTGGACCGCGTCAACGCCAGCCAGGCCGCGCCGGAGCGCCTGTGCTACACCCTCAGCGACGTGTACGACCGCTGGAGCGTGCTGCACTACCCCAAAATCAGCAAGTCGGCGCAGCAGTCATACCGGAACGCATACAACAAGGCGGAACCGCTGCACCGCCGCCGCATCGCCGAGCTGAAGACCGAGGATTACCAGACCATCATCCAGCAGATCGCCGACGCGGGCGGCAGCCGCAGCCTGTGCGAAAAGCAGCGCCAGCTGTTCAGCCAGCTGTGCCAGTACGCCATCCATCAGGACATCATCCACACCAACTACGCGCAGGCGCTGTCGCTGCCGTCCCCCGGCGCTCCCAAAACGCGGGTGCTTTCCGCCGCCGAAGTCAGCGCCATCTGGGGCATGGTCTGCGACCCCCGCCTGGGCGAAACCGCCAAGATCGCGCTGGTGCTGGTCTACACGGGGATGCGCCTGAACGAGCTGCTTACCGTCCGCCGGGACGATGTCCACCTGGCGGAAGGCTACCTCATCGGCGGCGAAAAGACCGAAGCAGGCCGCCGCCGCGTGATCCCCATCCACCCCGATGTTCGCTCCTTTGTCACCGACTGGCTTGCCGCCGGCGCCGGCAGCTCGCCTTACCTTCTCGCATCCAAATACGGCCTGCCGCGGGACCACAACAACGTGCGCAAGTCCTTCGGCAGCCTGATGCAAAAGCTGGGCATTCAGGGCGTCACACCGCACACCTGCCGCCACACCGCCGCCACCAAAATGGCGGCCAGCGGCCTGCCGCCGGAGGTGGTCAAGCAGATTCTCGGCCACGCCGACATCGCCACCACCCTGAACATTTACACCCACCCCGACACTGCCCTTTTGGTCGCCAATCTGGAGAAAATCCAGTGGCGATAAATTTCCCGTAAACCTGTAATAAACCTGTATTTTCCCCGTTTTCAACGCTGCAACGCGCAGGCTGCTTCCCTTCCCAAGCAGTAGGTGGCGAGTTCGAGACTCGTATCCCGCTCCAAAAAAGCGCAGAACCAAAAGTGGTTCTGCGCTTTTTCTTTTTATTCAACAGCCTTTGGATTTTTTGTTGAAAAACCGCGCTGTATTGTCAGTCTATGATCAGCAGTGCATTTTCCAGATTCTGGATGGCGCTTTGCTGGCTTTGGGTATAGGTCCCCGCCCGCAAAATATCCAGCAGGGTGCGCACCGCTGCAACCGTAAGCACCGGGGCTTTGGCCACAATGCGGGTGGTGTATTGGGCCACCGCGTAGGATTCCGGCTGGATTTCCAGGTTTGCTGCCACGCGGAAATAGGCAGTGTTTTCCGGCATTGTCACTGCAAAGTCGGTCAGTACCTCACCGGCGGCATTGTTGGGGGCCTGGCGGCAGGCCAGCACGCTGTTGTCTGCCGCATAGATCACATACAGCGCGTTGTTCCAGTTGGCCGAACAGCTCAGGCGGTAGGTATCCCCTGCCGCAGCGGCAACTTTTTCGCTGATGCGCCGATTCTCGTTTGCATAGTTGACGGTCGAGCCGGAAATTTTGAGCACATAGTTGGCGTGCCAGGCAACCGTCATGCTTTTTACCTGCTGCACCAGGTTTGCCGCGCTGACCAGCCTGACGGCGGGCAGCGCCTGGTACAAATTGCCCGCCACGATCAAAGTGGCTGCCCCCTGCGGCACGGCCACTGCCTGCCGGGTCAGGGTATTGCCGCCCGCAGCATAATCGGCATCGGCCGCTTTTACGGCAAGGCAGGTACCCGCCGCATCAAAGAAAGAATAGAGCGCAAAACCCGTATACGCCCAGGCCGTTACCAACACCTGGGCCGCGCTTGTCACATCCACCGGCTGGGTGACCCGGAACCCGGTATCTGATGTTTTGATTGCCTTGCCGGTGGCGGTGGAGATCACATATCCACTTTGCAGGGCTGCCCCCACATTGGTGATGCCATCTGCCGGGCGTAAGTTCTCCAGCGCGTTGGTCCAGGCGCGGCCATCCGCATCCACCACAAAAAACGGTTCCGCTGCATCCGCGCCCGGCTTTTGGTAGTCGCCCGCTTCCACCACGTTGCCGGTGGCATCCAGTGCATCGTACAGGTCCATCAGCTCCGCACCGCTGGCCCGGATATAACCCACCAGCTCTTTGAGCTGTGCCGCATCAAAGGTCGTGTACCATGCGTGGGTCATCAAAATCAGCCAGCCTCCATCCTGCACGGCTTTGTCTACCCACGCTTTTACATCCTCCAGCGTGTAGCTTTTGTTCTTTGGGAACACTTCCACGCGCTTCATGCGGCAGCTTTCATACGGGATCCGGTTGATGCCTTTTTCCACCGTAAGGCCCAGGTCAAAATGCTTTTTTACGGTGTTCAGGCAGTCCGCCTTATAGCGCCCGTTCACATAGGCATAGCTGCGCACCCCGCGGATGCCCCAGCGGCGCATCTCTGCTTCAAACTGCTGCAGGGTGGCTTCCAGCGTTTCGGGGGTATCCTGCTCCATATCGGTTTCGGTCATCGTATGGCATGCCACCGTCACGCCGCTGCGCGCCATTTCCTGCAGCTGTTCCACCGTCATGCGGCCGGTTTTGCCCATAAGCCCCGCCGGGCAAGCCACGGTATAAGGCATACCAAGCTCCTGCACCAGCGGGAACAGCACGGTGTACGCTTCGCTGCGGCAGTCGTCATCCACAAACGATACAATGGCTTTCTTTTTGCTGCGGCCCGCGTTGGTCAGCATGTGGGGCGTGGTTTCGGTTTGGGTGGTGGTGCCGTCGGCCCAGTACAGGTCCATATCCTGCGCGGACGCCTTGGCCAGCACCTGCCCGGTACTGCCGCCCGCGGGATCAGCTTATCGGCATACTGTTTCCACACACTTTCCGCCGGGTCGGTCTGCTGGCCGGGCACCGGGGCGTGGTTCAGCACCAGGTATGGGATGTTGCAGCTGATGCACTGCACGCCATCCCGCACGCCGCGCACCGTAACGCTGCCGCTGTTGGTTGCCTGCGCTGTGGCGGCGGGCGGCACCGCTACGGTGTCCCCTGCATCCGCCAGCACCGTTGTCCCCTCCGCCTGGGGGTCCGGGGTAAACGTGACATCCAGCGCAAGGCCATCCCACCCGGTGCCGCGCTGGAAATGCAGAACCTCCATGCCATAGCTGGCTTTGGTGCCAAGGCACAGCATACGCATGGGGCTGCCAAGAATTTTAGGGTAATATCCTTCCAGTTCAATTTCGTGGGTCATTCCATTCCTCCTTATGATCCATTTGAAACCTGATAAGTTACTTGTGTTTCAAATGAAAGCGGCCCTGCTGCCGCCGCTTTGCTGTTTTCTCTGTCTTTTCCTGTTTTGCAGCCGAAAGAGAACCTTCCTTCTTGAAACTTATCAGGTTACTCACAGGATAGCACCCTTGCTGTAACTTGTCAAGTTATTTTTATCATCTTGTAAACCCGCAGGTTTTTTGCTATACTTTTTGGGAGGTGATCCGCATGACCATTGGGGAACGCATCCGCGAAGCACGCACCGCCAAAGGGCTGACACAGGAGCAGCTGGCCGAACAGGTGCATGTGACCAAACAAGCGGTTTATAAATACGAGACCGGCATTGTAACCAATATTCCGCTGGATAAGCTGGAAAGCATTGCCGCCTGCCTTGGCGTGGCGCCCGGCTACCTCGCCGGATGGCAGGGCTCCCCTGCCGGGGCGGAACTGGACGCTTTGATTCAGGACGAACCCATTGCCGCCTACCAGAACCTGAAAGACCAACTGACCCAGGCCGATAAGGAAGATATTGCCCGCCTGATCCAACTACGCGCGGAACTGAACCGCAGCAAAACCTGAAAGTGAGGAGATTTTATGCTGGACTGCCTGCCCATCTACCATTGGTTCCACTGCGGCAACCCGTATTCCGGCGCACAGGGCGGCATGCGCTATCTGGTAGCCCCCGCCAAAAAAGCTGACCCCGCCGATGAAAGCGGCAAGCGGAAGATCGAATATCTGACCGCCACCATCTGGCCCGGCCCATGGAGCTTGGAACACACCGCCGATGAAAAGCAGGAGATGGCAGAGTTCCCCGGCAATCAGGAGGGGCTCGATGCCGCCGTTGCCTGGCTGCACGAACGGTACGAAGCCGAACCGGATAAATGGGCCAATATTCCCTCCATTCTGGACTGTGAACCGGATAAATAAGCAAATAAACAAACAGCGCCCGACAGGTACGTTTAAACCGTCGGGCGCTATTTTTCATAATAAATAATAATGAATAAAGAATACCGCCGTGGGCACCACACGACTATTACTCTTTTTTATGCGAAGCCAATTAAAGGCAATACCGCATAATTCTAAGTGCCGATACGGCGAGCGAGGTGCGGCAGCTGCTAAGCCAAAAGCGCAGATAATACTGGATGTCTTATCGAGCATTTTGGCAACGCAGATGCCGTGCCGCAGCCGCCGGAGCGGTGCTTGAGCCGTTAGGCGGGAATTGTGCGGTATTGCCTAAAGTTTTTCGCCAGGCCTTTTTTCAAAAAGGCCGCGCCGGTTACTGGACATCCTTATAAATATCGGCCAGGTTCAGCAGAATCTCGGTTGCCTTATCCATAGCCTCTACCGTGATGCCTTCGCACGGGCCATGGTAGTTAAAGCCGCCGGTGCCAAGGTTCGGGCAGGGCAGGCCCATGTAAGACAGGGTCGCGCCGTCCGTGCCGCCGCGAATGGGCGTTTCCAGCGGCTCCAGGCCAGCCTTGCGGATGGCGGCGCGGGCATTTTCCACCAGATGGAAATGCGGCTTGATCTTTTCCAGCATGCTGAAATAGCTGTCCTTCAGCTCCAGCTCCACGGTGCCTTCGCCATACTTTTCGTTCAGCAGCTTGGCAATGTGGCGCATGGTCTCCTTGCGGGCGGCAAAGCTTTCGGCACTGTGGTCACGCACAATGTAGCCCAGCTTGGCGCCGGTCACATCGCCTTCCATGCTGCACAGGTGGTAGAAACCCTCGCGGTTCTCAGTGTATTCGGGGCGGTCGTAATACGGCAGGGCGTTGTGGAACTCAATGGCAATGTTCTGCGCATTCTTCATGGCGTTCTTTGCGCTGCCCGGATGGACCGAGAAGCCGTGTACCGTGACAAAAGCAGCGGCAGCGTTAAAGTTTTCATAGCTGATTTCGCCCGCTTCGTCGCCGTCCACCGTGTAAGCATAGGCTGCGCCAAAATGCTCCACATCAAACAGGTCAGCACCCTGGCCAACCTCCTCATCGGGGGTAAAGCCCACGCAGATCTTGCCGTGGGGGCGGTTTTCTTTCTGCAGGATCTCCAGCATGGTCATAATCTCGGCCACACCGGCTTTATCGTCCGCACCCAGCAGGGTGGTGCCATCGGTGGTGATCAGGGTTTGGCCCTTGAGCTTTGCCAGGAATGGGAACTGCCTGGTGCTGAGAACTGCGCCGGTACCGGGCAGGACAACATCGCCGCCGTCATAATTTTCATGGATCTGGGGCTTCACATTCTCGCCCGGTGCATCGGGGGAAGTATCCATATGGGCAATAAATCCAAGGCCCTTGGCAGCTTCGTGGCCGGGGGTGGCGGGCAGCGTGGCGTAAACATAGCAGTGCTCATCCACATGGGCATCCGCAAGGCCAAGGTTCCTGCAGCTCCTTGACCAGCATGCGGGCCAGGTCAAACTGGCGGGCGGTGGTGGGGTGGGTATCGCTTACGGGATCCGAGGTGGTATACACCTTAACGTAATTCAGCAAACGTTCATAAGCGCGCATAAAATCTGATTCTCCTTTATTGTATAATGGTTGCACTGGAGGGTATTGTACCACAAAAAACAGCATTTTCCAAGGTCAGGCCCTTTTCAAGCTGTAACTTTTATGTTAGAATTGGTTGTATATAGGGGAAGTGTTGGCTTTATGGGCATTGGAAGATGCCCGACGCTGCTGCGCCTACCACAAAAAGTTCGTCCCCTGACAGGAGGAAACCATGGCAGATACCATTTTCAAAGATAAAACCTTGTTGATCACCGGCGGCACCGGCAGCTTTGGCCACACCGTGCTCAAGCATTTTTTGACGACTGATATCGGCGAAATCCGCATTTTCAGCCGTGACGAGAAAAAGCAGGATGACATGCGCCATGAGCTGCAGGCCAACTATCCTGACTATTACAATAAAGTCAAGTTCTACATCGGCGATGTGCGCAACATCCAGAGCCTGCGCGATGTGATGCCCGGCGTCAACTTTATCTTCCATGCCGCTGCGCTCAAGCAGGTTCCTTCCTGCGAGTTTTTCCCCATGGAGGCCGTGCGCACCAACATTGAGGGCACCGACAACATGCTGCATGCCGCCATTGAAGCAGGCGTGGAGCGCGTGGTCTGCCTTTCTACCGATAAAGCCGCTTACCCCATCAATGCCATGGGCATCTCCAAGGCCATGATGGAGCATGTTATCACTGCCAACGCGCGTGTCAGCGCACAGCGCGGCGGCCCGGTCATCTGCTGCACCCGTTACGGCAACGTGATGTGCAGCCGCGGCAGCGTGATTCCGCTGTTTGTGGAGCAGATCAAGGCCGGCAACCCCATTACCATCACCGATCCCAACATGACCCGCTTTTTGATGAACCTGGATGAGGCCGTTGACCTTGTCATGTTTGCCTTTGAGCACGCCAATCCGGGCGATCTGTTCATCCAGAAATCCGATGCTTCCACCATTGGCGATCTGGCCAAAGCCGTGCAGCAGCTGTTTGGCGACACCGGCACCCGCGTGATCGGCACCCGCCACGGCGAAAAGCTGTATGAGACCCTGATGACCAAGGAAGAGCGGATGCGCAGCGAGGATATGGGCAACTATTACCGCGTTGCCGCCGACAACCGCGACCTGAACTATGACAAGTACTTCATCAAGGGCCAGGTTCACACCCAGGCCGATGAAGATTATACCAGCCACAACACCCGCCGCCTGGATGTGGAGGGCACCATCAAAAAGATCATGACCACCGAGTACATCCAGGAAGCACTGAAAGAGGCAGGCAAGGCATGAACATTCTTGTCACCGGGGCAAAGGGGTTTGTCGGGCGCAATCTGTGTGAAAACCTGAAAAATATCCGCGATGGCAAAAACCGCACCCGCCCGGCCCTGAACATTACTGATATTTTTGAGTATGACCTGGACACGGCTCCGGCGCTGCTGGGTGAATACTGCGCCAAGGCAGACTTTGTATTCAACCTGGCCGGGGTCAACCGCCCCAAAGTGGAAAGCGAGTTCATGGCGGGCAATTTCGGCTTTGCCTCCACCCTGCTGGATACGCTGAAAGCCCACGGCAACACCTGCCCGGTGATGCTGTCCAGCTCCATTCAGGCCACGCTGATCGGCCGCTATGGCAAAAGCGATTACGGCAAAAGCAAGCTGGCCGGAGAAGAACTGTTCTTTGAATACAGCAAAACCACCGGCGCCCCGGTGCTGGTTTACCGCTTTCCCAACCTGTTTGGCAAATGGTGCCGCCCCAACTACAACAGCGCCGTGGCTACTTTCTGCCACAACATTGCCAACGGCCTGCCCATCACCGTCAATGACCGCGCAACTGAGCTGGAACTGCTGTACATTGACGATCTGGTAGAAGAGATGCTGGATGCGCTGGAAGCTGCGCCCCACCGCTGCAATTATGACGGCCTTACCCCGGTGCCTGCCGTGGATGGCCGTTACTGCTTTGCTCCCGTCACCCACAAAGTGACCCTTGGGGAGATTGTGGATCTGTTGGAACAGTTCCACGCCCAGCCCGCCACGCTGGTGGTGCCGGAGATCCCGGCGGGCAGCTTTGCCAAAAAGCTGTATTCCACCTATCTTTCCTACCTGCCCAAAGAGCGGATTTCCTTCCCCTTAAAAGTCAACGCAGACGAGCGCGGCAGCTTTACCGAGCTGCTGAAAACCGAAAACTGCGGCCAGTTCAGCGTGAACATTTCCAAGCCCGGCATTACCAAGGGCCAGCACTGGCACAACACCAAGTGGGAATTTTTTATTGTGGTTTCCGGCCACGGGCTGATCCAGGAGCGCAAAGTTGGCTGTGACGAAGTGATGGAGTTTGAGGTGTGGGGCGATAAGCCCACCGCCGTGCAGATGCTGCCCGGCTGCACCCACAACATCATCAACTTAAGCGATACTGAAAACCTTGTGACCCTGATGTGGGCCAACGAACCGTTTGACCCCGCCAAGCCGGACACGTTCTTTTTGAAAGTGTAACATTTTAAACGTATATACTCAGGTAGGAGTTAGGAGTTTTGAAACCTGGGCAAGGTAAATGTCCCAGAACATTCAAAGCCGTTCCCTGCGAAACTCTTATCGTTTGCGGAAGACAATAAAACCAGCAGTCGTTCTTTAACGCCTAACTCCTCACTCCTACCTCCTAACTGTATCGGGTGTTTTACAATGAACAAGCTCAAACTTATGACCATTATCGGCACGCGGCCGGAGATCATTCGGCTGTCGGCTGTGATTAAAAAGTGTGATGTGTATTTTGACCAGATTCTAGTCCACACCGGCCAGAACTATGATTATAACCTGAATCAGGTATTCTTTGAGGACCTGGGCCTGCGTGCGCCGGATTTCTATCTGGATGCCGTCGGCAAGGACCTGGGTGAAACCATCGGCAACATTATTGCCAAGTCCTACTCCCTGATGGTGGAACAGAAGCCCGATGCCCTGCTGATTCTGGGCGATACCAACAGCTGCCTTTCCGCCATTGCGGCCAAGCGGCTGCACATTCCCATCTTCCACATGGAAGCCGGCAACCGCTGCTTTGACGAGTGCCTGCCTGAGGAAACCAACCGCCGCATTGTGGACCACATTTCCGATGTGAACATGTGCTATTCCGAGCATGCCCGCCGTTACCTGAATGCCGAAGGCACCGCCAAGGAGCGCACCTTTGTGACCGGTTCCCCCATGGCGGAAGTGCTGCACGCCAACCTGGCCAAGATCGAAGCCAGCGATGTGCTGGAGCGCCTGGGGCTGGAGCCACACAAATACATGCTGCTTTCCGCCCACCGCGAGGAGAACATTGATACCGAAAAGAACTTTATCGACCTGTTCACCTCCATCAATCACCTGGCCCAGACCTATGATATGCCCATTCTGTATTCCTGCCATCCGCGCAGCAAAAAGCGGCTGGATGCCATGGGCTTCCAGCTGGACGAGCGCGTAAAGCTGCATGAGCCCCTGGGCTTCCATGATTACAACCATCTGCAGATGAACGCGTTTGCCGTGGTCAGCGATTCCGGCACCCTGCCGGAGGAATCCAGCTTCTTTACCAGCGTGGGACATCCGTTCCCGGCTGTCTGCATCCGTACCTCCACCGAGCGACCTGAAGCACTGGACAAAGGCTGCTTTGTGCTGGCCGGCATCAGCGAGGGCGGCGTGGAACAGGCGGTTGCCACCGCCGTTGCCATGAACGCCAACGGCGACAACGGCATCCCCGTCCCCTACTACACTGAAGACGTTTCCACCAAGGTCGTCAAGATCATCCAGAGCTACACCGGGGTGGTTAATAAGATGGTGTGGAGAAAAAACTGAGTTTTTTTAGTTAGGAGGTAGGAGTGAGGAGTGAGGAGTTGGGAGTTTTTTGAAGGCTGCGGCAAGCTGAATGCTTTGGAACGGTCAAGATCGTTCCCTACAGAGCATTTTATAGATTGCAAAAGACCTCAAGTCTAGCAGCCGTTCTTCAACTCCTAACTCCTACTTCCTAACTCCTAACTTTCGAAAGGTGTGTGCTCTTTGCCCTCTCAAAAAAAGATTCTTGTTGTTACGCAGCATTTCTGGCCGGAAAATTTCCGCATCAATGATATTGTGGAAGGTTTTTTGCAGGATGGCATTGCGGTGGATGTGCTTTGCGGGCTGCCTAATTACCCAAAAGGCGAATGGTTCCCCGGTTACAGCGCCGCCGGCCCTTTTGAAGAAGAATGGCACGGTGCCCGCCTGTACCGCTGCAAAGAGGTTCCGCGCAGGGGCAACACCTCGGTCAACATTTTTTTGAACTATGTCAGCTGGCCGTGGTACGCCGCCCATGCGCTGCACCGCCTGCCGGGCGGGTACGATGCGGTGTTCTGCTTTAACACCAGCCCGGTACTGATGTGCTGGCCCGCCATCCGCTATGCCAAAAAGCACCACATTTCCTTTACCAACTATGTGCTGGATATCTGGCCCGAAAACCTGTACAGCGTGCTGAATGTGAAGAACAAAGCCCTGCGCGCGATTGCCCAGGTGTAAGCGACGCTTTATATAAGAAGGCCGACCGACTGATTGCCATGAGTGAGCCGCTGCAGCAGCGGCTGTGCCAGCGCACCGGTATGCCGCCGCAAAAAATTGCTGTGATCCCGCAGTACTGCGAGGATTTTTACGCCGTTCCTCAGCCGGATGCCGCTTTGCAGGCGCAGTTCGGCGGGCGGTTCAACCTGGTGTTTACCGGCACTTTTACCCCCGCCCAAAGCCTGGAGACCGTCATCACGGCGGTGCAGGATGCGCGCAGCCGCGGGGCGGATATGTTGCACCTGTTGCTGGTGGGCGATGGCATGAGCCGCGCCGCGCTGGAAGCCAAAGTGAAAGAGCTGCACGCCGAGGACGCCGTTACGTTTTACGGCAGTGTTCCGGCAACGGATATCCCCAAGTTCACCGCGCTGGCCGATGCTTTGATCGTCTGCCTGTCGGATTCGCCGGACTTGGGGCTGACCGTACCGGCCAAGGTTGCCAGTTATATGGCCGCCGGCAAGCCGGTCCTGGCCAGTATGGACGGTGCCGGCAATGCGGCGGTTGCCGCGGCAGGCGGGTTAAGCTCCCCTGCCTGTGATGCCGCTGCCCTGGCAGACAACCTGCTGGCACTGACCCGCATGGACGCCGCCCAGCGCGCCGCCATGGGCCAGAGCGCCAAAGAATATTATCTTGCGCATTACCGCCGCAGCGAGCTGCTGCGCAAACTGGAACATTTTATTTTGGAAGGCCGCGTTTGATGCCAAACCGGCCGTTCCCCTGATGTGAGGTGCCCTTTTGAATCACCCAGCCAAAATTCTTGTTATCATTCCCTGTTATAATGAGGAAGCCAACATCGTCAGCACCGTGGAACGCCTGCGTGCCACCTGCCCGCAGGTTGACTTTTTGATCATCAACGATTGTTCCACCGACCGCTCGGCTGAATTGCTGGCGGAACATGGCTACCCGTTTTTGGATCTGCCGGTCAACCTTGGCATTGGCGGCGGCGTGCAGTGCGGTTATCGTTATGCCCGCGCCAATGGTTATGATGTTGCTGTGCAGATGGACGGTGACGGCCAGCACGACCCCGCTTATCTGATGCAGGTCGTTCAGCCGGTATTGGACGGCAAGCTGGATATGTGCATCGGCAGCCGCTTTATCAAGTGCGAAGGCTTCCAGACAAGCTTTATGCGCCGGGTCGGCATCCGCTTTTTAAGCTGGCTCATCCATATTCTCTGTGGTCAGCGCATTCTGGATGTCACCAGTGGTTTCCGTGCCACCGGTCCCCAGCTAACCGCCTATTTTGCGGAGCATTATGCTTCGGATTATCCGGAGCCGGAAGCCATTCTGGCTGCCACGCTGGCCGGGTTCCGCGTAGGCGAAGCCCCGGTCGTCATGAAAGAACGTCAGGGCGGCGTTTCCAGCATTCGCAGTTTTAAAAGCGCGTATTACATGATCAAGGTTTCCCTGTCTTTGATCATTGACCGCCTTTCTATCAAGAAAATCCACCAGCCGAAAAGCAAATAAGGAGGCACAACGCCCATGACGGCACATTTCCAGTTTTTTATGATTTTGGGTGCGGCCATCCTGCTGCTGATTATTTTTGCGCTGCTGAAAAAGGGCCAAATGAGCGTAAAATACAGCCTTCTCTGGCTGGCACTGGCCGTGGTTCTTGTCATCTTTGCGGTATTCCCCTATGTTGTTTACGTCCTGCGTGATCTGCTGGATGTACAAATGCCGGTCAACCTGGTATTTATGCTCATGTTCTGCTTTGTGCTGCTGGTGCTGCTCAGTTTAAGCATCGGCGTCAGCCAGCTTGCGGATAAGTGCAAGCGCCTTACCCAGGAAAACGCTATCCTGGAAAAGCGCGTGCGGGATTTGGAGAAAAAACTCAGCGGCAAATAATCCCGCCAAAGGAGTTTGAGGATGGAACTGACAACACTGCTATTTCTTGGCTTTTTTGCGGCAGTGGCGCTTTTGAACTATACCCTGCCCCGTGTTCTGCGCCCTTACTGTCTGCTGGCTGCCAGCTACCTGTTTTACTGTTGGGGGGCCAACGACCGCCTGCTGGTACCGGTTTTGGTTGCGGCAACACTGGTCACATGGGGCTGCGGGCTGGTGATCGGCAAATGCCGGATAGGTCCCGTGCGGGTGATTTTCCTGCTTTTGGCGGTGTTCACCTGTGTGGGGCTTTTGTTCTATTACAAATACTGGAACCTGTTGGCGGCAGATATCCTGAGCGGCACGGTATTGCCGCCCCGCACGGATATGGTTACCCCGCTGGGCCTGGGCTACTTTACCCTTGCTGCGCTCAGCTACACCATTGATGTATACAAGCGCCGCTGCAAGGTTGAGCTGAACCCGCTGCATTATGCGCTGTTCGTTAGCTTTTTCCCCACCATGACCACCGGCCCAATTGAGCGCTACCCCCATTTTCGGCCACAGATCCACAAATCCCGCCGGTTCAGCTACACCCGCTGCGCAGGCGGTGCGTTCCGCATGCTGTGGGGCTACACCAAAAAGATGGTCCTGGCGGACAACATGAACCTGTACATCAAGATGGTGTACGATACCCCCGCTGAGATGAATGGCCCTAACCTGGTGGCCGCCACCCTGCTGTTTAGCCTGCGGCTCTACCTGGATTTTTCCGGCTGTTGCGATATCGCCATCGGTGCTGCCCGCATTTTGGGGTATGACCTGCTGGAAAACTTTCACAGCCCGTTCGAGGCTACCAGCTTTGCCGGGTTGTGGCAGCGCTGGCACATGAGCCTGACTGGCTGGCTGCGGGATTATATCTACATTCCTCTTGGCGGCAGCCGCTGCAATGTGGTGCGCCATATGCTGAACACGCTGATCGTGTTTGCCGTCAGCGGCCTATGGCACGGGGCTGACCTGCGCTATCTGGAATGGGGCATTGCCTGCGGCGTGATTTCAGTCATTGCCCAGCTGAGCAAAGCTCCACGCAAAGTGCTGTGGCGCTATAACCCGCTGTACCGCGAGCCTGCCGTGCAGACATTCCTCCAGCGCTGCATCACCTACCTGCTGTTCAGTTTTACAATGGTGTTTTTTGCTTCCGCCATTTACAACGCTGCCCCCGGCGAGGTATTCGCCGGAATACTGCAGGGCTGGCAGGGCGGCTTTGCGGCTGGATGGGAAAGCGTTACCAATCTGGTCACCAGCAGCGGCATTGACGGCCGCCTGCCGGTGGTGTTGACCTGCGGTACCGCCATTGTGCTGGCCATGGAGCACAACGGCAACAATGTTGCCCGCTGGATCCGCAAGCAGTGCTTTGTGCTGCGTTGGACGGTCTATTATGCCGCTGCGGTATCCATCTTGTTCTTTGCCGCGTTCGGGCAGTCGGCGTTCATTTACCAGCAATTTTAACGGGGGAGGGAGATCAATTATGCCAACACAGACCCCTGCTTCCGCCCCGCGCGGCACCCAAAAGGTCAACCGCAGTGCTGTTGCCGCCCCGGCCCGCAAGCCCACCACAAAGCAAAAAAAATCCGCTCCCTCACCGCGCAGACGCCCCAAAAAGCCAAATATCTTCGTTCGCTTTTTGCATGGTTTGGTCCGCCGGTTATACTTTGGCAGCAAAACGTTGTTCAAGTTTGCCCTGTTCATTCCCATTCTGGTTTTCATGGTCTGGTTCAGCTATACGGTAGACCGCAGTGGCCTGTTCCAGGGTGAGCTTGCCCCCCGCCGCATTGTGGACTTGATGCTGCAGGGCTATGATGTGAGCAACTTTGAGCAGATGAACGAAATTGAGCGCGAGGTTGTCCAGCTGTTTGCACAGGATGTTCCGGACACCCCGGAAGTGATCGGCATTGGCTCCAGCCGCGTATTACAGTTCACACGGGAACTTGTCGGAACCGACAGTTTTTTCAACATGGGCGTTACCGGCGCGGATGTGCGCGATAACATGACCAGCTATTATAAGATGGTCTGTTACGGCAAAGCGCCCAAGGTGCTGATTTGGAGCGTGGATCCCTGGGTGCTGTATGGGGACGAAGCCGCCTTTGACAAGCGCGCCGATGTGGAGCTGTACAACGAATTTTTGACTAAGGTTCTCGGTGTTGAAACCGACTATGAGGAAGAGGACCGCGTGGCGCTGTGGAAAGCGCTGGTGGAACCGGCTTATTTTCAGGGCAATGTAGACTATTACTTAAAGAACCGCGGCCAGAGCGTTGTGACGGATGACGATGGCAACCCCATTGACTTTAACCCGGTGGACGGCGACCCTTACGAGCAGCCCACCACCATCAAGCGCTCTGACGGCAGTGTGCTGTATGACCCCGCATTCCGGGATGCCAACCCCGACCAGGTGCGCGCCCTTGCCGCCGAAGCCTGCCCCACGTTCAACAGCGTACATATGGAAGGGTTCGACTCGCTTTCCCCCAAGCAGGAAGAAGCGTTTGACAAGTTTATCCAGTATGCGCAAAACCAGGGCACCACGGTGATTTTGGCCCTCTCCCCCTGGCACCCGTACCTGTATGACTTTCTGCTGACGGAAACCGACCAGCACCAGGGCTTTTTTGAAACCGAAAATTGGATCCGCCAGTATGCGCATGACTACAATATTCCGCTGTACGGCAGTTATGACCCCACCTGCATTAAGGGGTTGGATGAGACCGACTTTTTCGATGGCCTGCACTGCAAGGGCTGCGGCATCGCCAAGTTCTTCCCCGGTGTACCGCAGGTGTTGCAGGATGTTGAAAACAACACCCTGCCCGACCCCCTCAGCGTGACCCCGCGCACCACCCTGCCGGTGGATGGTGAAGAGAATGTTGAAAACGCCGGGTAAGCGCTTTGCTTCTTTTGGCAGGTTGTTCCCTGCTTGATTTTCGCCTTTTGCTTACGACTTATGGCAACACCGCACAATTCCCGCTTGACGGCTTAAGCACCGCTCCGGCGGCTGCGGCACGGCATCTGCGTTGCCAAAATGCTCGATAATACACAAAGTATTATCTGCGCTTTTGGCTTAGCAGCTGCCGTGCCTCGCTCGCCGTATCGGCACTTAGAATTGTGCGGTATTGCCTTATAAAACCAGCCGCCTGCTTTGTGCATTTGCACGGCAGGCGGCTGGTTTTTACGTTCGTTTATTATTAAGGGCAATGCCGCAATATACCCAAATTGCGGGGCCGCTTTTTCAAAATTCTGCCTGCATTGTTTGGCTGCCGGTTCCGCGCAGCTGCATTATTTTTCCCATGGGCTGCGGATAATTTCGCCGCTGTCCACTTTCATGCAGCGCTCCACGGTTGCCCCGGCTTTGATGGTTGCACGGGGGGCGGCATGCACACCGTCTTCCAGCACGGCGTTATGGTCCACAATGGCACCGGCATTGATGATGCACCCTGCCCCCACTTTGGTTCCTGCGCCCACAAAGGCAAATGGCAGCACCACGGTCCCTGCCCCCAGGGCTGCGCTGCTGCATACTTCTGCCGCCGGGTGTTCAAACACCGGTGTCTGGTAGCCCGCAGCCACCAGCTTTTGCAGCCATTGCAGCCGCAGCTCATTGTTGCCAAGGCCCACAAAAGCCGCGGTGCAGCGTTCCCTGATGGTGGGATCCAGGTAATCTGCCAGTTTGCCCGCAGCGTCCGGTGCCTGGTCATCCAGGTAAAAAATACGGGAATAGCCGCCGGCTTCCGCCAGCATTTCTCCCAGCTGTGTGCCAAAGCCCCCCTTGCCAAGCACAAGGGCTGTGTGGAACAATTTCATTGCGATACCCCTTTCCCATCCTGCCTTATGGCAGTATTTTCTGGTATGGTTATTATAGCACAAAAATCCTTATCAAAAAAGTCATACTTCACCCCGTTTTTCTCCATCAACTTTGACAAAAAGCCCTATCTTATTTTAAACACAATAGGAAGTGCGCCAAAAAAAGTTTTGGCTCTTGCTTTTTTGCGCTGCACGCTTTACACTTTAATTACAGAGATTTTCCGTACGGGTGTTTTGTGTGTTATTCTGTACACAGCCCGCCGGGGGATCCAGCCATACATTAAAGGATGGAGGGCGACTTTGTGCATTACACGAATCTTTTCGGACCATTCCCGGTCGGTTTGCGCAGCTGTGTTCTCCATGCGGTGTATTATAAGCATAATAGCCTTGTATAAGCGCAGTGTACCCGTGTACACCGCGCTCTTATTTTTTGAAGGAGGATCTGTAACATGCCGAACCGTAAAAAGGTTGCCATCATCATGGGTTCTGACAGTGACTGGCCGGTTGTAAAAAGTGCCTGCGGGGTGCTGAAAGATTTCGATGTACCGTTTGAGGCGCACATTCTTTCCGCCCACCGTACGCCGGAAGCCGCCGCTGCCTTTGCCAAATCTGCCCGCGCGAATGGTTACGGTGTTATCCTGTGCGCTGCCGGTATGGCGGCCCACCTGGCAGGTGCCTTTGCCGCCAACACCACTTTGCCGGTGGTCGGCATCCCGATGAAGGGCGGTGCCATGGACGGTCTGGATGCTCTGCTTGCTACCGTGCAGATGCCTTCCGGCTTCCCGGTTGCCACGGTTGCCCTGAACGGTGCCAAGAACGCCGCTTACCTGGCCGTTGCCATCCTGGCTGTTGCCGATGATGAGCTTGCCGCTAAGCTGGATCAGTTCCGTGCCGACACCGCCGCCGCCATTGCCAAAAAGGACGCCGCCATCGCTGCCGAAGCCGCAGCTATGTAACTTCAAATCCCGGTTTATTTGCTGTTGTTTTATCCCTTTTTATAAAAAGGATTCCATAAATCAATTCATGAAAGAATATAAAGGAGCGCATTACAATGAACGTTGAAATTAAAGAACAGATGTACGAAGGCAAAGCTAAGCAGGTATTCGCAACTTCTGACCCCGAAATCGTTATGGTTCATTACAAGGACGATGCCACCGCCGGCGACGGCGAAAAGAAGGGCACCATCCGCGATAAGGGCATTGTCAACAACAAGCTGTCCAACGCTCTGATGCAGAAGCTGGAAAAAGAAGGCATCCCCACCCATTATGTTGAGGAGCTGAACGACCGCGATACCCTGGTCAAGAAGGTTCAGATCGTTCCTCTGGAAGTCATCATCCGCAATGTTGCCGCCGGCCACTTCAGCCTGCGCATGGGCGTGCCCGAGGGCAAGGTGTTCAAGACCCCCATCCTGGAGTACAGCTACAAGAACGACGACCTGCATGACCCGTTCATCAACCATTATTACGCCTTGGCCCTTGACCTTGCCACCCAGGAAGAGCTGGACACCATTGCCAAGTACGCCTTCAAGGTCAACGAAGTGCTGAAGAAGATCATGCTGGATGCCAACATCCGCCTGATTGACTTCAAACTGGAGTTTGGCCGCCTGTCTGACGGCACCATCATTCTGGCTGACGAGATCAGCCCGGATACCTGCCGCTTCTGGGATGCCACCACCGGTGCCCACCTGGACAAAGACCTGTTCCGCCGCAGCCTTGGCGGTGAGGCCGATGCCTACCAGGAAGTTATGAAGCGCCTGCTGGGCTGATTGAACCAAGCTTAGTCCAGCCAATGTTCAGGGTGTACTGGAACCGCCGTTCGCTCTTCCGGTGCACCCTGCCATCGTTTGAAACAGGAAACGGAGAACTGAATGAAGGAGCTTTGTCCCGCCGAAGCACTGCATGAAGAATGCGGCGTGTTCGGTATCTATGATTCCACCGGCAAAACCAACATGGTCAGCGCCGTGTACAGCGCGTTGTATGCCCTGCAGCACCGCGGCCAGGAAAGCTGCGGCATTGCCCTGAACGTGGACGGTGTGCTGACCGGCTACCGCGATCTTGGCCTGGTCAGCGAGGTATTTACCCCGCGCGTGCTGGCTGACCTGCCGCAGAATGCCAAGATGGCCACCGGCCATGTGCGCTATGCCACCAGCGGCCAGCGCACCCGCGCCAACGCCCAGCCCATGGTTCTGCACCACTGCAAGGGCACTATGGCCATCTGCCACAACGGCAACCTGACCAATGCCCCCCAGCTGCGCCACAAGCTGGAAATGAACGGTTCGATCTTCCACGGCACTTCGGACACCGAGGTCATCGGCTATCTGCTGACCCAGAACCGCCTGATCAGCCCGGATATTGAAACAGCTGTCTGCCGCACGATGGAGCAGATCGTGGGTGCTTACAGCCTGGTCATTATGACCCACACCAAACTGATCGCCGCGCGCGATCCTAATGGCTTCCGCCCTCTCTGCATTGGCCAGCTGCCGGATGGCTCCGGCTGGGCTTTTGCTTCGGAATCCTGTGCGCTGGATGCTGTAGGTGCCCGCTTTGTGCGCGATGTACTGCCTGGCGAGATCGTGGTGGCAGACTACACCGGCCTGCGCACCATCCGCACCCACTGCGGCACCGCGCCGCACACGATGTGCGTGTTTGAGTACATTTATTTTGCCCGCCCCGATTCTATCATCGAGGGCACCTGCGTGCATGACGCCCGCCTGCAGGCCGGGCGCTTTCTGGCACAGGAGCATCCGGTGGAAGCCGATGTCGTCATCGGTGCGCCGGATTCCGGCCTGGATGCCGCCCTTGGCTATGCGCAGGAAAGTGGTATTCCCTATGGCGTGGGCTTTATTAAAAACAAATATGTGGGCCGCACCTTCATCCAGGGCTCCCAGGCCCAGCGTGAAAGCAGTGTGCGCATCAAATTGAACGCAATTTCCTCCACCGTTGCGGGCAAGCGCGTTGTGCTTGTGGATGACTCCATCGTGCGCGGCACCACCAGCGCCCGCACCATCAAGCTGCTGCGCGACGCTGGTGCCAAGGAAGTACACTACCGCATTTCGGCCCCGCCGTTTGCCCACCCCTGCTATTTTGGCACCGACATCCCGGACGAAAAAGACCTGATTGCCACCGGCCATACGGTGGAGGAGATCCGCCAGATCGTGGGGGCCGATTCCCTGGGCTACCTGAGCATTGAACATGTGACCCAGCTGGCCATCCACAGCAAGTGCGGGTTCTGCACCGGCTGCTTTACCGGCCATTACCCGGTGCCCGCCCCCAACGAGACGATGGACATTGTATACGATAAACCCCTGAGCCAGTCCCAGACCAAAAAACGCCTGTAAGCTGATAAGGAGAGAAACATAATGGAAAAAAGCTATTCTGCAAGTTACGCTGCCGCTGGTGTGGATATTACCGCCGGTTACAAGGCAGTTGACCTGATGAAGCAGCACGTTGCCCGCACCATGAACGAGCACTGCATTGGCGGCCTGGGCGGCTTTGGCGGCCTGTTTGAGCTGGACTGCACCGATATGCCCCACCCCGTGCTGATTTCCGGCACGGACGGCGTTGGTACCAAGCTGCGCATTGCCCAGTACATGAACAAACATGACACCGTTGGCATTGATTGCGTTGCCATGTGCGTGAACGATGTCATCTGCGCCGGTGCCAAGCCGCTGGTGTTCCTGGATTACATCGCCTGCGGTAAAAACGTGCCGGAGCGCATTGCCGAGTTGGTTGCCGGTGTAGCCGAAGGCTGCGTGCAGGCTGGCTGTGCCCTGGTTGGCGGTGAGACCGCCGAGATGCCCGGTTTTTACCCGGAGGACGAGTACGACCTGGCCGGCTTTACCGTTGGCGCTGTGGACAAGAGCAAGATCCTGGACAACTCCACCATGCAGCCCGGCGATGTGATCATCGCCCTGCCTTCCACCGGCGTACACTCCAACGGGTTCTCCCTGGTGCGCAAGATCTTTGACCTGGAGAACAACCCCGATGTGCTGAAAAAGACCTTTGACGGCATGGACAAGACCCTGGGCGAAGCCCTGCTGGCCCCCACCAAGATTTATGTCAAGCCTGTGCTGGCCGTGATGAAGGAAGTTACCGTCAAGGGCGTTTCCCACATTACCGGCGGCGGCTTTTACGAGAACATTCCCCGCAGCCTGAAAGCCGGCTGCTGCGCTGTGATCAAAAAGAGCGATGTGCGCACCCCCGTGCTGTTTGATGTGCTGGCTAAAGAGGGCAACATTCCGGAGCGCGATATGTTCAACACCTTCAACATGGGCGTTGGTATGATTTTGACCGTGGCTGCCGAGGATGCCGACAAGGCCATTGAGATCCTGAAAGCCAACGGCGAGGATGCTTACCGCCTTGGTGTGATTGGCGAAGGCAGCGGGGTGCAGCTGGTATGATGAAGATTGCTGTGCTGGTTTCCGGCGGCGGCACCAACCTGCAGGCCATCCTGGAAAGCGAACGCCGCGGGGAGAACCCCAACGGTAAGGTTACCCTGGTGGTTGCCAGCAAACCTGGTGTGTATGCGTTGGAACGCGCTGCAAACTTCGGCGTGGAAACCGCCGTGGTGCGCCGCAAGGATTACGCCACCAGCGAGGAGTTTGACACTGCCCTGCTGAGTGTGCTGAAAGACCATGGCATTGAGCTGGTGGTTCTGGCAGGATTTTTGAGCGTGCTGGGCCCCAGCGTGATTGCCGCTTACCCCAACCGCATCCTGAACATCCACCCCAGCCTGATTCCCAGCTTTTGCGGCCCCGGCTACTATGGCCTGAAAGTGCATGAGGAAGCGCTGAAGCGCGGCGTGAAAGTGACCGGCGCTACCGTCCACTTTGTCAACAAAGTGTGTGACGGCGGGCCCATCCTGCTGCAAAAAGCCGTGGAAGTGCAGCCCGGTGATACCCCCGAAGTGCTGCAGAAGCGCGTGATGGTGGAAGCCGAATGGAAGTTGCTGCCCCAGGCCATTGCCATGGTGTGCAATGGCGAAGCCTGACCGAACAAGGAGGATTCCCGCATGAAAAAGAATCTTTATACTTATCTGGCCGGTAACGAATATCCCGGCCGCGGCATCTGCATCGGCCGTTCGCCGGACGGCACCAAGGCCATGATTGCTTACTGGATCATGGGCCGCAGCGCCAACAGCCGCAACCGCGTGTTTGACGCCATCCCCGGCGGCATCCGCACGGTAGCCGCAGACCCCGCCAAGCTGGAAGATCCCCACCTGATCATCTATAACCCGGTTCTGACCCTGAACGATACCACCATTGTGACCAACGGTGACCAGACGGATACCATTTACCGCTACATGCGGGATAACCTGTTCCCTGGTTACGGCTTTGAAGCAGCCCTTGCCACCCGCACTTTTGAGGACGATGCCCCCAACTTTACCCCCCGCATTTCCGGCGTTGTGGATATGCGTCGCGGCGGCTACAAGCTGAGCATCCTGAAAAGCTGCGATGGCAACCCCGCCAGCGTGCAGCGCCAGACCTTTGACTATCCGCAGCCCGTTGCAGGCGAAGGCCAGCTGATTACCACCTACCAGAAAAACGGCTCCCCCATCCCCAGCTTTGCCGGTGAGCCGCTGCGCGTGACACTGGACCAGAACGATGCCGACGAATTTGCCGGAAAGTTGTGGGAAGCCCTGAACGAAGATAATAAGGTCAGCCTGTTTGTGCGTGCCATCACGCTGGAAACCGGCGATTATGAAGATGTGATCCTGAACAAATACAACACGGTGGAGGGCTGAACTTATGAACGAATTCCAGCTGAAATACGGCACCAACCCCAACCAGAAGCCTGCCCGCATTTTTATGGCAGACGGTTCTGATCTTCCCGTTACCATTTTGAATGGCAAGCCGGGCTACATCAACTTTCTGGATGCGTTCAACAGCTACCAGCTGGTGCGCGACCTGAAAAAAGCCCTGAGCCAGCCTGCTGCTGCCAGCTTTAAGCATGTTTCCCCCGCCGGTGCCGCCATTGGCCTGCCACTGGACGAAACGCTGAGAAAGATGTATCATATTAGTGCAGAGGCTGAGCTTTCTCCCCTGGCCTGCGCTTATGCCCGCGCCCGCGGTGCGGACCGCATGTCCAGCTTTGGTGACTGGATCGCCCTGTCTGATGTGTGCGACCTTGCCACCGCAAAGCTGATCCAGCACGAAGTTTCGGACGGCATCATTGCCCCCGGCTATGACGCCGACGCCCTGGAAGTGCTGAAATCCAAAAAGAAAGGCAACTACAACATCGTTGCCATTGATCCGGATTATATCCCCGCTCCGCTGGAGCGCCGCACCGTATTCGGTGTCACCTTTGAGCAGGGCCGCCAGGATCTGGAGATCAGCGTGGATACCATGCTGCAAAACTTTGTAACCGAGAACAAGACGGTGACCGATGCCCAGAAGCGCGATCTGATCATGAGCCTGATCGTGCTGAAATACACCCAGTCCAACTCCGTCTGCTATGTGCAGGACGGCCAGACCATCGGTGTGGGCGCAGGCCAGCAAAGCCGCATCCACTGCACCCGCCTGGCAGGCCAGAAAGCCGACAACTGGCAGCTGCGCCATATGCCCAAGGTTCTGGACCTGCCGTTCCGCGAGGATATCTCCATGCCCAACCGCGATAACGCGATTGATGTTTACATCGGCGATACCCCGGAGGATGTGATTGGGGATGACGTTTGGGCCGAAACCTTTACTGTGCAGCCTGCCCCGTTGACTGCCGAGGAAAAGAAAGCCTGGCTGAGCAAGGTAACGAATGTTGCCCTGGGCAGTGATGCATTCTTCCCCTTTGGGGACAACATTGAGCGCGCCCGCCGCAGCGGTGTGACCGCCATTGTGCAGCCGGGCGGCTCCATCCGCGATGATCAGGTTATTGCCACCTGCAACAAGTACGGCATTGCCATGGCGTTCTGTGGTATCCGGCTGTTCCACCACTAAGCAAAAACGAAGTTTTGCTAAATAATAAATAATAAAGAATAATTAAGAATGAAGGTGTGCCGCAAGCGGCACGGTTTTGGATATTAGAGTTCTAATATTTTTTAAGCGGTGCGCAGCAACGCGGTCCACCTTCATTATTCTTTATTCATTATTCTTTTTTCATTTCAAGCTAAGGAGTTTGCCATGAAAATTCTGGTTGTTGGCGGCGGCGGGCGTGAACACGCCATTATCCGCGCGCTGAAAAAAAGCCCCGACTGCGGCGATATCTGGTGTGCCCCTGGCAACGGCGGCATTGGTTACGATGCCACCTGCAAAAACATCTCTGCAACGGATGTAGACGCCATGGTCGCCTTTGCCAAGGCAGAAGCCTTTGATTATGTTGTTGTTGCACAGGACGATCCCCTTGCCCTTGGCATGGTGGATGCTTTGGCCAAGGTGGGCATCCCTGCTTTTGGCCCGGATGCCGCTGCCGCCCGCATTGAAGCCAGCAAGGTGTTCAGCAAGGACCTGATGAAAAAATACGGCATTCCCACCGCCGGCTATGAAACCTTTGACGACCCCGCCAAGGTGATGGATTACATCCGCAGCAAGGGCAAGTACCCGGTTGTTATCAAGGCGGATGGCCTGGCGCTGGGCAAAGGCGTGCTGATCTGCCAGAATGAGCAGGAAGCCGCCGATGGCGTAAAAGAAATCATGTTGGACAAAAAGTTCGGCGCTTCCGGCAACCATGTTGTGGTGGAAGAATTTTTGACCGGGCCGGAAGTCAGCGTGCTGTCCTTCTGTGATGGCAAAACCGTCAAGCCGATGGTTTCCAGCATGGACCACAAGCGCGCTTTGGACCATGACGAGGGCCTGAACACCGGCGGCATGGGCACCGTTGCCCCCAACCCCTGCTACACCCCCGCCATTGCCGCCGAGTGCATGGAGAAGATTTTCCTGCCTACGGTTGCCGCCATGCAGGCAGAGGGTTGCCCCTTTAAGGGCTGCCTATACTTTGGCCTGATGCTGACCCCGGACGGCCCCAAGGTGATTGAATACAACTGCCGCTTTGGCGACCCCGAAACCCAGGTAGTACTGCCCCTGCTGGAAAGCGACCTGCTGACCGTGATGCAGGCCTGCACCAACGGCACGCTGGACAAGACCGAGGTCAAGTTCAGCGATGGCGCTGCCGCCTGTGTGGTGCTGGCTTCCGGCGGATACCCCGTTGCCTATGAAAAGGGCAAGGAGATCACCGGCCTGGAGAATGGCCAGGTGCCCGGTGCTGCCGATGTGACCGTGTACCATGCCGGTACCGCCATCAAGGATGGCAAGCTGGTTACCAACGGCGGCCGCGTGCTGGGTGTAACGGCAACCGCCGCCACCCTGCCCGAAGCCCTGAAAAAGGCTTACGCCGCTGCTGACTGCATCCATTTTGACAAACTGCACCGCCGCAGTGATATTGGTGCCCGTGCCCTTGCGGCAATGAAAGCACAGGAGGGTTAAACAAGAATGGTTTACCGCATTTATGTAGAAAAAAAGCCCGGCTTTGACGGCGAAGCCCAGGGCCTGAAGCATGAACTGGTTGAGCTGGTTGGCATTAAGGGCCTGAAAGCTCTGCGCCTGTTGAACCGCTATGATGTGGAAGGCATTGACCGCGACCTGTTTGAGAAAGCCATCCCCACCGTGTTCAGCGAACCGCCAGTCGATGTGACCTATACCGAGCTGCCCACCGCCAAGACGGTGTTTGCTGTGGAGTATCTGCCCGGCCAGTTTGACCAGCGTGCAGATTCTGCTTCCGAGTGTATCCAGCTGCTGAGCCAGGGCGAGCGTCCGTCTGTGCGCAGTGCCCGCATCTACCTGCTGGACGGCGAGCTGAGCGCAGAGGATCTGGAAGCCATCAAGAAGTACGTCATCAACCCGGTGGAAGCCCGCGAGGCCAGCCTGGACACCCGCGATACCCTGAAAATGGAATTTGCCGTGCCCACCGCTGTGGAAACCCTGAACGGCTTCTGCGCTTTGGATGACGCTGCGTTGGAGAATTTCCGCAATGAAAAGGGCCTGGCCATGGACCACGCCGACATTGTGTTCTGCCAGAACTACTTCAAATCCGAACAGCGCGACCCGACCATTACCGAAATCCGCCTGATCGATACCTACTGGTCTGACCACTGCCGCCACACCACCTTCGGCACCATCCTGAACGATGTCAAGATTGACGACGAAGTTGTGCAGGCTGCATTTGACCGTTACATGGCCCTGCGTGCCGAGACCGGCCGCGATAAAAAGAACCGCACCCTGATGGACCTGGCCACCATCGGCGCCAAGGCCCTGAAACAGCGCGGCATCCTGCAGAACCTGGACGAGAGCGAAGAGATCAATGCCTGCACCGTCAAGATCAAGTGCGATGTGGACGGCGAATTGCAGGATTGGCTGTTCCTCTTTAAGAACGAGACCCACAACCACCCCACCGAGATTGAGCCGTTCGGCGGCGCTGCTACCTGCATCGGCGGTGCCATCCGTGACCCGCTGTCCGGCCGCAGCTATGTTTACCAGGCCATGCGCGTGACCGGCGCAGGCGACCCGCTCAAGCCGGTTGCCGAAACCATGCCCGGCAAGCTGCCCCAGCGCAAGCTGGTTACCACTGCTGCTGCCGGTTATTCCAGCTATGGCAACCAGATCGGCCTTGCCACCGGCCAGGTTGCTGAACTGTACCACCCCGGCTATGTGGCAAAGCGTATGGAGATCGGCGCTGTTGTGGGCGCTACCCCGGCCAGCCATGTCCGCCGCGAAGAGCCCCAGCCCGGCGATGTGATCATCCTGCTGGGCGGCCGCACCGGCCGTGACGGCATTGGCGGCGCTACCGGCTCCAGCAAGGCCCACAAGCTGACCAGCCTGGAAACCTGCGGTGCCGAGGTGCAGAAGGGCAACGCCCCCATTGAGCGTAAGCTGCAGCGCCTGTTCCGCCGCGAGGACGCCTGCTGCATGATCAAGCGCTGCAACGACTTTGGCGCAGGCGGCGTTTCCGTTGCCATCGGCGAGCTGGCCGACGGCCTGAACATTGACCTGAACAAAGTTACCAAGAAGTACGAGGGCCTGGACGGCACCGAGCTGGCTATCAGCGAAAGCCAGGAGCGCATGGCTGTTGCCGTTGCCGCTGAGGATGCCGAAAAGTTCATTGCCCTTGCCAATGAGGAAAACCTGGAAGCCACCGTGGTTGCTACCGTTACCGAGGAAAAGCGGATGCGCGAGAACTGGAACGGCGTTGCCATCGTGGACCTTTCCCGCGAGTTCCTGAACTCCAACGGTGCCGAGCGCCATGCCGATGTGCATGTTCTGCCCGGCACGGTATGGCAGCCCCAGTGGGCCGGTTCCACCTTTGCCGAAAAGCTGGAAAACCTGGTTGGCGACCTGAACGTTTGCAGCCAGAAAGGCCTGGGCGAGCGGTTTGACTCCACCATCGGCGCTTCCACCGTGCTGATGCCTTACGGCGGTAAATACCAGCTGACCCCCACCATGGCCATGGCCGCCAAGCTGCCCGTGGATGGCGAAACCACCACCTGCTCCGGCATGGCCTGGGGCTTTAACCCCTATCTGACTGAAGCGGACCCCTACCGCGGCGCTTACATGGCCGTTGTGGAAAGCGTGACCAAACTGGTTTGCGCCGGTTTCCGCCACAAGGATATGTACCTAACTTTCCAGGAATATTTTGAGCACCTGAACACTGCCCCCGAACGCTGGGGCAAGCCGCTGGCCGCCCTGCTTGGCGCGCTGGATGCCCAGATGGGCCTTGGCATTGCTTCCATCGGCGGCAAGGACAGTATGTCCGGCAGCTTTGAAGGCCTGGATGTTCCCCCCACGCTGGTCAGCTTTGCCACCGCCATTGGCAACACCGCCAACGTCATGAGCCCTGAGTTCAAGAAAGCCAACAGCTCTGTTGTCATCCTGAAGCCGCAGTACAAGGACGGCATGCCGGAGATCGGCAGCCTGCTTTCCATCTACAAGATCGTGGAGCAGATGATCGACGAAGGCAAGGTGCTGGCCGCAGCAACGCCGGGTTACGGCGGCGTTGCCGAAGCACTGTTCAAGATGTGCGTCGGCAACCACGTGGGCCTGTCCCTGAGCCGCGATATCAACCTGGACGACCTGTTCAAGCCCTGCTATGGCGCAGTTATTCTGGAGCTTCTGGATGCTTCTGCCGGTGAATTCCTCGGTTCCACCACCGTGGATTACGTCATCAACGTCAACGGCGAAAACATCGACCTGCAGCACCTGCAGGATGTATGGGAAGCAAAGCTGCAGCCTGTCTTCCCCTACCTCAAGGCTGGCGAGGAAGTTAAATCCCTGGAATACAAGGTCAACTGCTTCCAGCGCGTTGCCCCGGCTGTGCGCTTGGCCACCCCGCGCGTTATCATCCCTGTGTTCCCCGGCACCAACTGCGAATACGACACTGCACGCGCATTCCGCCGCGCCGGTGGCGACCCGCACATTCTGGTGTTGAAGAACCTGACCCCTGCCGACGTTGCCGCCAGCTGCGAAGCCCTGGTGAAAGAGCTTGACCAGAGCCAGATTCTGATGCTGCCGGGCGGTTTTTCCGGCGGCGATGAGCCGGACGGCTCCGCCAAGTTCATTGCGGCGTTCTTCCGCAACCCCGCTGTGGCCGATGCCGTCAACCGTCTGCTGAACCAGCGTGACGGCCTGGCACTCGGCATCTGCAACGGCTTCCAGGCATTGATTAAGCTGGGCCTTGTGCCTTATGGCGAGATCCGCCCGATTACCGAGAACGACCCGACCCTAACCTTTAACACCATCCACCGCCACCAGAGCATGCTGGTGCGCACCCGCGTAGCTTCCAACAAGAGCCCCTGGCTGAGCGAATGCAATGTGGATGATGAACACCTGATCGCCATCAGCCACGGCGAAGGCCGCTTTGTCTGCAATGACGGCCTGCTGCAGCAGCTGATCAACAACGGCCAGGTTGCCACCCAGTATGTTGACCTGAACTGCGTGCCCACCATGGATATGCGCTACAACCCCAACGGGTCCGTGCTGGCCATTGAGGGCATTACCAGCCCGGACGGCCGCGTGTTCGGCAAGATGGGCCATTCTGAGCGCAGCGGCGACAGCCTGTACAAAAACGTTACCGGCGACAAGTACCAGCCGATTTTTGAAGGCGGCGTGAACTACTTCAAACTGTAAGACATGCTGTAAGAAAGGAAACCCGACCAATGGCACATGATCGTTATATTTCTCCGTTTTCCACCCGTTATGCTTCCGATGAGATGCAGTATACTTTCTCGGACGATAACAAGTTCCGCACCTGGCGCAGGCTGTGGATTGCGCTGGCCAAGGCTGAGCAGAAGCAGGGCCTGGACATTACCGATGAACAGATTGCCGAGCTGGAAGCCCACAAGGATGACATCAATTACGAGGAAGCCACTGCCCGCGAAAAGCTGGTGCGCCACGATGTCATGAGCCATGTTTACGCTTACGGCCTGCAGTGCCCCAAGGCAAAGGGTATCATCCACCTGGGTGCTACCAGCTGCTATGTTGGCGATAACACCGATGTTATCATCATGCGCGAAGGCCTGCAGCTGGTGCGCAAAAAGCTGATCGGCGTGCTGGCCAACCTGGCCGATTTTGCCGAGCAGTACAAGGATATGCCCTGCCTGGCTTACACCCACTGCCAGCCCGCCCAGCTGACCACCGTTGGCAAGCGCGCTACCCTGTGGATGAACGAGTTCTACATGGATCTGCAGGAGATTGACCACCAGATCAGCCAGCTGGCTCTGCGCGGCGTTAAGGGTACCACCGGCACCCAGGCCAGCTTTATTGAGCTGTTCAACGGCGATTCTGCCAAGGTCAAGGCAGTGGAAGCCGATGTGTGCGCCCAGATGGGCTTTGACAAGGTTGTGCCCGTCTGCGGCCAGACCTACAGCCGCAAGGTGGACTACAATGTGCTTTCTGCCATTGCCGGTCTTGCCCAGAGCGCCATGAAGATGGCCACTGACATCCGCCTGCTGGCCAACTTTAAGGAGATGGAGGAGCCGTTTGAAAAGAACCAGATCGGTTCTTCCGCCATGCCGTACAAGCGCAACCCCATGCGCTGCGAACGCATCTGCGCGCTTTCCCGCTACCTGATGGTGGATGTGCTGAACCCCGCCATCACCGCCGGCACCCAGTGGTTTGAGCGCACGCTGGACGATTCCGCCAACAAGCGCATTGCCATGGCTGAGGGCTTTTTGGCCGCTGATGCCATCCTGAACATTCTGCTGAATGTTTCGGACGGGCTGGTGGTTTATCCCAAAGTTGTCCGCAGCCGCGTGATGGCTGAGCTGCCGTTCATGGCCAGCGAGAACATCATGATGAAAGCCGTCAAGAAAGGCGGCGACCGCCAGGAGCTGCACGAGCGCCTGCGCGAGCACGCCGTGGCCGCTGCCGCTGTGGTCAAGCAGGAGGGCAAGCCCAACGACATGATTGCCCGCGTCGAGGCTGACCCCGCGTTCGGCCTGACCCGCGAGGAGATCGAGGCCGAGCTGAGTCCCGAAGATTTCACCGGCCGCGCCCCGCAGCAGGTGGAAGAGTTCCTGGCCGAAGTTATCCGTCCCGTGCTGGACGCCAACAAAGAGGATCTTGGCCAGCATGTGGAGCTGAATGTTTGATTTATTTGGGCTTGAGGAATTATAAGATTACGATAGCATCATGATTGGATGAATAAGCGAAAGGCTGCTTCTTCGGTTGAAGGAGCAGCCTTTTTGAGTTTTAGGGGGATTATATTCCATCATACATCACGGCGGGATGAGGGCATTCCGCCCTACCGCACCGTAAATGATTCATGCTTCAAATCTCCCCCGCCGCCACATCGCCGGATTCTATGCATTGGGCAAGAGCGGTCTCATAGGGGATATCCCGCTGGATCATGGTCACATTATAGGTGGCAAAATGGTAGCCGTTTGCTTCGCAGGCGGCTTTTATTTTTTGCAGGGCAGGCTGGAAATCCGCGCGCTGGGGCTGCGATGTGGTTTCAATCGTGACCCACAGTTTGGCCGGTATATGCTGCAAAATGTCTTTTTCAAACGGGGCGTCCAATGGCAGCCACTGCTGGTATTCCATGCCCAGATCAAAGGCATTTTTCCCTGATTCATACGGCAGAATCACCATCACGCATTGCTGCGCTTCATCGTATGGAATGTCATATTCCGACAAAGCATCAACCAGAACCGGTGCCACCTCATCCTGCGCCTCCAGCTCCATGCGATTAGATGTATTAAGCCGCGCATCTATGTACTGGGTGTGGTCGATCGTATAGATATCACTGGTAAAGAGCCAGAAGTCGTTTCCACATAGAACCGGGTATCCCGGCTTTGCTGGGATTGCACGCCGACTGTATAGCAGAATCCCCGCATCGAACCTGCGTTTTCTGCCGTAAAAGTCTGGTCCGGGTAAAGTTTTTCCGCAAACTGTATGGCCCGGTGCATGGCCCAGCGCTCGCTGATGGGGTCGCCGTTGATGCAGTCAAAGGCCAGCAGCACCAAAGCAATCAGCACCGCCGCCAGAATGCCTGCCATCTTCCGCTTACTTTTCACTTTCATGTTTTTTCTCTCCTTTCCCGCTGGCATAGTTCAGCAGCCAGCCAATCAGGCAGCCAACGCCGCACAGCCCCAGCATAAAAACGCTGTACACAATTAGAGTGACCGGGTACTCCATCAGGGTGGCCCCATACTGCCAATAACGCACGAAGGTCCGCAGCAGCGCGCAAAGGGCAATGCCCTCCCCCACTGCCATCAGCAGCTTCCACATCTGGGGGTCCTGATACACGGCCGCAGCACACACAAACGGGAAAATCAGGATGATCCAGTTGGAATGTTCGCCGTAACTTGTCAGCACCCCAAAGCCCATGCCCAGCGCTGCAAACATCAGCAGGCCGGTATTGTATTTGTGGCGGATCTTTTGCAGCAGGCGGGCATCATCGGGTACGGGCAGGCTTTGTGGCAGGGCCTGCCCGCCGCCCGCCTGCCACAGGGTGCGGCATTCCGGGCAGGTTTGCAGGTGGGCTTTTACCAGCGCTTCACTTTCCGGGCTGGCAACGCCATCCTGCACCAGCGGGATCAAATCCCGGCAGACCGCACAGGGAATTTCGGTTTCTGCTTTTCCCTGTTCTGCTTGCCGGTTTGTTTCTTTTTCTTGCGTCATTCGTCGTATCCCTCCTTTTGCAGGGTTGCTTTCAGCCAGGCGCGGGTACGGTGCTCCACCACCCGCGCGGATGCTTCGGTTATTTGCAGTTTTTGGGCAATTTCCTGGTACGAATACCCCTGCGCCCGCAGGTATACCACGCTGCGGGTGCGCTCGTCCTTTTGCTGCAGCAAAGCCTGCACGCGGCGCAGTTTTGGCGGGCGGCGGTGGTTTCGGTCAGGGCATCATCGGTTATGTAGCGTTCCATCAAATCGTCCAGGCTGACGGACTGGTGCCGCCTGCGCAGGCTTTCCAGCCAGATATTGCGTGCAATGCCAAACAGCCAGGTTTTTACCTCGCACTCTCCACGGAAAGTGGGCAGCCGCTTGATGACCCGCACAAAGGTTTCGCTCAACAGGTCTTCCGCCTGCACAGGGTCGTGGGTCAAAAAGCAGAGGTAGCGGTACAGATCCATCCGGTAGCGCCGGTACAGTTCCTCCAGCTCCGGCAGTTTCATGCTTTGGCCCACCTCCTTTCGCTTTGTTCAGGCGCCTTACATGATATTGGTGGCCGCGGCTGCCGTTTTGTTACAGGCAGCGATAAAAAAAGTCCTGCCGCACCGCTTGGAAACGGCATCGGCAGGATCGGTTGTTCTTTTATTCCTGGCTTTGGGTATCATCCTGGGGCGCATCAGCAGTCAGGTCTGCACCATCTGCCGCTGCATCGGCGGCAGCATCCGTGGTATCCTCTGCCGGGGGTTCCGGGGTCGGCTCCGGGGTGGCCACAGGGTTTTCCGCCGGCAAAAAGCGCGGCTGAATGGTGCCGTCCGTCTGCTGGTCCGAAACATCCAGCGTACCGCGGTCACTGCTTGCCAGGCCATCGCCACCGGTATCCAGAATGATATAGGCGGCAAACCGGATCTTGTAATCCAGATTGTTTGCCGTGCCCAGCTGGACCGACACACGGCCCTGATACAAAAAGCTCAGCTCGGTCATGTTCTGCATGGTCAGCACCGTGGTGCCATCCAGCAGGCCATACTGGTCCAGTTCGCCCAACAGTTCGTTCAGCACCTCGTTGGGGGTCTCCTGTGCCGTATCGGCTTCGTCTGCATTTTCCGGCGTTGCGGTGCCGCTTGGCATGGCCGTTGCCAGGGCGGTCGGCTCGCTGGGGGCATCCAGTGTCAGGAAGCTGCCCGGCGTGGTGGCCGCGCCCTCTGGCAGCAGGGCATCCAGCTGCACCAGATTATCCGGCTCTGCCGGCTCCACACGCAACACTTTCAGCTGTTCGCTCAGCACCAGCCAGCTGCCAGAATACTCCATCTTAAAGCGTTCCACCGCAGGCTGCACCCGGATGATCACGGTGCCGGGGGCCTGGCGGGTGACGACTGCCACATCCAGGTACGGCATCTGCGCCAACAGCTGGTCAGATTTTTCTTTGGTGGAAAAACCGTACAGGTTATCCCCCACCTGAATGCCGGTTGCATCGATCAGCTGTTGTTCGGTATAAATGCCGGTATTGGCGGGGGTGGTGCGGTCCGCATTTTCCACCCGGAAATCCGTCACCTTGAACAACAGGTTGATGGAAAGCACAATGCCGACCACCAGCACTGCCAAAACACACAGCACCCCGATGATGGCCTTGCGGCGGCGGATTCGCAGCTGTTCCGCGCGGGTAACGCGGCGCTGCACCTGTGGCGCGCTGGAACGGTACCCCGGCTTTTGGGGGTTCTGTTGGGGGCGGGGGCGCTTTTGCTGCTGTTTGGGCGGCTGGCGTTCGGGCTGTTTTGCGGGACGCTGGCCGCTGCCCTTTGGCCGCTGCTGGCTGCCTGCCGGGCGGCTGCTGCGCTGCGGCGGGGCGCTTTTGGTGTTGCGATGGCTGGGCTGACCCTTGCGGGGAGGTACACTTTTTTTCTGGTTTCGGCTGCGCTGATTGCGGTCCATGGGGTGTACCTCCTTTCTGTGTTTCAGCTTTTATTTGCTGCCGGTTTGTTCCGGCAGGTTACTTTCCGTTCACCAGTTCCAGCAGCTTTGCGGTGATCAGTTCCAGGCTCTTGGGGTTGCCCAGGGTCTTGGCGGCGGTGCCCATGGCCGTCAGTTTGCCGGGCTCTGCCAACAGGGCATGCACGGTTTCGATCAGCTTGACACCGGTCAGGTCTTTTTCTTCAATCACAATGGCGGCACCGGCGTTTTGCAGCTCCAGTGCATTGTAATACTGGTGGTTTTCGGCCACATTGGGGCTAGGGATCAGGATGGACGCACGGCCCATGGCTTCCAGCTCCGCCAGCGTCAGCGCACCGGAGCGGGAAATAACAAGGTCCGCCGCGGCCAGCAGATCCGGCATATTATCAATGTATTCTTTTACCACAAGGTTGGCACCGGGGGCAAAGTGGTTCTTGGCTTCCAGGTCCTCAAACAGCTTTACGCCGCGGCTGCCGGTGGCGTGCAGGTGCAGCACGGGCAGATCGTTTGCCTGCTCCCACGCGCACAGCTCTGCCACAACCTCGTTGATACGGCGGGCCCCCAAAGAGCCGCCAAAGCTCAAAATCACGGTGCGGTCCCCCGCGTGCACAGCAGCACGGGCGGCGGCGCGGTCACGGTTCAAAATTTCCGGGCGGACAGGGTTGCCAACCACAAGGGTCTTCTCCGGCGCGCCAAGCTTTTCCACCGCAGCGGCGGAAGCGGCAAACACCACGTCCACATCCTTGGCCAGCAGCTTGTTGGTCACACCGGGGAATGCGTTCTGCTCATGGATGGCGGTCTTGATGCCCTTTTTGGCGGCGGCGCGCACCACCGGGCCGCTGACATAACCGCCGCAGCCGATGACCAGATCGGGCCGGACCTCTTTCAGGATAGCCGCCGTGCGCGGGCCGGACAGGGCCAGGTGGTAGAGCGCTACCACGTTGCGGCCCACGTTCTTCAGGGTCGGCTTGCGCTGGAAACCGTTGATCTCAATATGGTGGAACGGGTACCCTGCCTTGGTTACAAGGCCGTACTCCATGCCCTCTTTCCGCCCGGCAAAGTGGATCTCGGCCGCGGGGTCCGCCGCCTTTAAGGCTCCGGCAATGGCAAGCGCCGGGTTGATATGGCCGGCTGTGCCGCCGGCAGCAATCAAAACACGCATAGTGGTTCCTCTTTTCTCCGTAAAATCGAACGTTTATGTTATGGCAATACCGCATAATTCTAAGTGCCGATACGGCGAGCGAGGTGCGGCAGCTGCTAAGCCAAAAGCGCAGATAATACTTTGTGTATTATCGAGTATTTTGGCAACGCAGATGCCGTGCCGCAGCCGCCGGAACGGTGCTTAAGCCGTAAGGCGGGAATTGTGCGGTATTGCCTTATATCTGAAACCAAAGAGAACAATGCTTTCCGCAGGCATGCGGGAATTCTCAGTTGCTGTGCAGGGCTTTGTGGGTGCGGCGCTGCGGGTTCATCCGGCGGGCAAGTTCTTCATGCGAGCGCTTGCTGCGCGCAGCGTTTTGCGCGTTGCCCGCCCGCGATATGCTTAGTATAATGCCCATCTCACACAATAGAATCAGCAAGCTGGTACCACCGGAGGAAAAAAACGGCAGGCTGATGCCGGTATTTGGGGCCACATTGGTGACCACCGCAATGTGGATCATGGTCTGCCAGGCAATTTGCGACATAATGCCAATACCCAGCATCGTACCAAAATAATCCGGCGAGTTCAGGGCGATGATAACGCCCTGAATGATCAGTGCGGCAAAAAGGCCCATACAGATCACCGCGCCGATAAAGCCCAGCTCTTCGCACAGAACGGAAAAGATAAAGTCGTTGCTGGCTTCCGGCAGCCAGAGGTGCTTTTGGCGGCTGTTGCCAATGCCCAGGCCGGTCAGCCCGCCGGACGCAATGGAATACAGGCTCTGCTGGGTCTGGTACAAAATATCGCCCTCGTCACCGTTCCATGCGCCGAGGCGCTGCTGAACATAGTTATTCTGTCCGGTCAGCATTTTGTAAATCACAAACACAGCCGCGCCTGCCGCCGGGATGCACCAGAACCGGCCCACACCGCCACACAAAATCATACTGCCTGCAATCAGCAGGATCAGCATGATAGCAGAGTTATGGGGTTCTTTGTACAGCAGAACCACCACCGGCAGCAGCGGCAGCACGGGCAGCACAATGCCGTAAAGCAGTGTTCCCCGTTTTTCATAATACCGGTCCGCAAAGCAGGCAAGACCCAATATAGCCGAAAACTTTGCCAGCTCCGAAGGCTGCAGGGTTGTGCCAAACATATACACCCAGCGGTAACAGCCGTTGTACGGCTCACTGAACAGGGCCCACACCAAAAGCAGCAGCGTTAAAATGTATAAGTACCAGTTCATGTGGCGCAGGCTGCGGTAGTTGATGTTGGAAATCAGATACATCAGCACCAGCCCCACCACCGCCAGAATTACCTGCGGGCAGATAAAGTGGTAAATATCCCCCTTGAAGCGGTAATACCCGGTGGAGTAACTGGCGGAGAACAGCATGATCAGCCCGTAAGTCAACACAAGGATCAGCGTGCCAACAAGACCATAGGAAAGTTTGCCGCGTTCCTCTTTTTTGAACGCGATTTCCTTAAAAAACCTGCCAATGTTGCCAAAGGCCAAATCGAAAAGCTGGGCAAGCGTCATTTGCGGCACAGCCCCCTTTCTGATATTTTATGCCATGTAAACGTACATCAGGCCCAGCACCACGCCGATAATGGCGATCAGGCTGAAGAAAAAGTCGATCTTGACTTCTTTCCAGCCGCGCATCTCGAATGCGTGGTGGATCGGTGTCATGCGGAAAATGCGCTTGCCGTGGGTCAGCTTGAAGTAAACGCGCTGGATCACAACGGTCATGGCGTCCCAGATATACACAATGCCAAAGAAGAACACCAGCTCCGGCCGGCCCATGATAAAGGCAAGGGCCGTTACCATACCGCCCAGGAACATGCTGCCGGTATCGCCCATGAACACTTTAGCCGGGTAGAAGTTCCACACCAGGAAGCCTGCTGCCGCAGCAGCCGTTGCCGCCGCCAGAACGGCCACATGATAAAAGCTGAGCATGCTGGCAGCCAGCAGGTAGCCCAGCATGGAAACAAAGGTCACACAGGAGCACAGGCCGTCCAGACCATCCGTCAGGTTGACGGCATTGACCAAAAAGATGATGCCGAAGAACGCAATGGGGTAATACACCCAGCCCAGATCTACTGCACCGATAAAGGGCAGCATAATGATGGTGGTCAGCAGGCCCTGCATGTGCAGCCCCACCAGGAAGCCGCCGGTAACAATGAACTGCATGATAAGCTTTTGCCAGGCAAGCAGGCCCAGGTTGCGGTGCTTGACAACCTTGATATAGTCATCCAGAAAACCGATAAAGCCAGAACCAAACGCCAGGAACAGCGCCAACAAGGCGGCGCGCACCTGCACAATGCCCAAAAGGTCCTGTGCATAGCGGTAGAACCCGGCATACACCAGGCCGCAGGCCACCAGAATGCCAAAGATGAAGCACAGGCCACCCATGGTGGGTGTGCCCTGTTTTTTGTTATGCCAGGTCGGGCCGGATTCCCGGATGGTCTGGCCGAAGTGCAGCTTGTGCAGTGCCGGAATTACAAAACAGCCTGAAAGTGCCGTAACGGCAAACGCACCGATTGCCGCGGCAACCAGCATCCAAGAAACGATCATTCCCATGTGATATTCCCCCAAAATATGCAATTATGCGTTTGGCAGCGCCGCGTAAAGCTGCTTTAATACATCATCCAGCTTCATGGCGTGGCTGGCTTTTGCCAGCACAACATCGCCGGGGCGGACGTTCTGCCGTAGATATTCTACTACTTCCTCCGCCGCTTGGCAATGGATGGTTTGCAGCCCTTTCTGCCGGGCTGCTTCGGCCATGGCTGCGCTCAACGGGCCGTAAGCCACCAGCAGGTCGGCGGCATCGGCAGCCCATTTGCCGGTCTGGCGGTGGCCGGGTTCACTGGCAGCGCCAAGTTCCAGCATATCGCCCAGCACGGCAATGCGGCGGCCGCCGGGGCCGGGCTGGCGGTCATGCAGAATCTGCAAGGCTGCTTTCATGCTGTCCGGGCTGGCGTTATAGCAATCCTCAATAAAGGTCACACCGCCGTGCTGCACAATGTTCTGGCGCATACCGGTGGTCTGATAGCTGGCCAGCGCACGGGCGGCGCGGGCACGCTCCATCCCCAAGCGGGTGGCTGCAGTGTAAGCAGCAAGGGCATCATACACGGTATGAACGCCTGCCGTGGGGATGGTTACACTGAACTCATAGGTTTCACCGTCCACGTTATCCACCAGGGTAAAGCCTGTGCCCTCCCCTACGGTATGAATATTGATGGCGCGCACATCGGCGGAGCTGGAGCGGATGCCGAACCACACCGGGCGCAGGCGGCCGGGGATCTGCGCGGTGGGCAGCAGGTCATCGTCCGCGTTCAGCACCAGCGGGGCGCCGTCCGGCAGGCCCTGGCAGATTTCCATCTTTGCCTTCAATATATTCTCCCGTGTGCCCAGATTTTCCAGGTGGGAAACGCCGATCATCGTAATGATACCGGCAGACGGCCGCGCTGCGCGCACCATGCGGGCAATCTCGCCCAGGTGGCTCATGCCCATTTCCACCACAGCATACTGGGTGGTATCCTCCAGGCGGAACAGCGTGTTGGGCAGGCCGATCTCATTGTTCTGGTTGCCCTCTGTTTTTAAGGTATTGCCAAAAGCCGAAAGAACCGCATAGCAGAACTCTTTGGTGGTGGTTTTGCCCACGCTGCCGGTCACACCGATCATCAGCGGGCTGAACAGCGTGCGGTAGTTGGATGCCATACGGATCATGGCAAGGTAGCTGGATTCACAGATGACAAGGTGATCCTCCGGCACGCCCTCCACGGGATGGTTGGCGATCACATACTCGGCCCCGGCCTGGTACGCCTTGGCGGCATAGTCGTGGCCGTCCACACGCTCGCCGGGGAAGCAGACAAAAATGCAGCCCGGCTGCACCTTGCGGGAGTCCGTTACAACGGCGGTGATGGGCACCGGGCGGGCCAGTGCCAGCCCGGCCAGAAGTTCGTTCGCGTTCATGGGTTTCATGGGAACACGCTCCTTTTGGTTGGTTTAGTTGCGGTATGTTTCAGTTTGCTGTGGGGTCCCCCTGCCGTGGCCGGGGTTATTGCTGCTCGGCATCGCTGCCGGTATCATCCTGGGTCGTGCTATCCTGATCGTTTTCACCGGCGGCGTCCTGGGGCGTATCGTCCTGGGCGGCATCGTCCTGCGGGGTATCTGCATCCTGCTGGGCATCGCTGCTGCCGTCGGGTTCCGTGGTCAGGGTAACGACTGTGCCGTAGGGCACCACACTCCCAACCTCAATATCCTGGCTGACAACACGGTCCGATGCACTGCCCGAAATTGCCACATTGACGCCGGAAACCTTGAGCATCTGTGCGGCAAAGGTTCCGGTTTTGCCGGTGGCATCCGGCACGGTGGTGGTGGCGTCGGTGGTGGACTGGGTATACAGGTAAACCGTGGAGCCTGCGGGCACCACGGTGCCGCCTGCGGGGTACTGATACACAACATCGCCGTCGCTGGTATCCACAAACCGGTGGGAAAGCCCGGCGGCGTTCATCTTGACCTGGGCGGAAGTCCAGCGGGTGCCAATGGCATTTGGCACTTCCACACTGCCGTTGCTATCATAAGAAGCATCCCGTTCAATGCCAAGATACGGCGCGATCTGGCTGATGATGTTGCCGGTAACAGGGGCCACAATCTGGGAAGCGTAGTCAAAGATCCAGCGCGGGTCATCCATCATGACCAGCACCAGAATTTCCGGGTCGTCCGCCGGAAGGATGGCGGCAAAGCTGATGGCCTTGCGGTAGTCGCCGTCCGGGCGGTACTTGTAAGCGCCTTTCCAGTCCAGCTGTTCTGCCGTACCGGATTTGCCGCCGATGCGGTAGCCCGCCACATAAGCGCTGGCACAACCGTGATAGTCCAGGTCATTGCTGGTACCGGTGTGACCCACGTTGTTTTCCATCATGGCGCGGATCTGCTCACTGACTTCCTCGCTGACGACCTGGCGCTTAATGTCGGTTTCAGCCTGCCATACCACGTTGCCGGTGTCGTCCGTCATATTATCCACCACATAGGGGGTCATCAGGTAGCCGCCGTTCACGGTGGAAGCCACGGCGGCTGCCATCTGGATCAGGGTCAGCTTTTGGGACTGGCCGAACGCGGTGGAGTACAGGTCCGTTTCCACCTGCTCCATCTCCTGCTGGGTTTTGGAGATGCCCTTTGCCTCATACGGCAGGTCAATGCCAGTGGTCTGGGTCAGGCCAAACGCCTGGTAGTAGTTATAAAAGAATTCGGCGCTCATTTTTTCCGCCACCTGGATAAAGTACAGGTTGCAGCTGTGGTTCAGCGCCCCGGCCATATCCAGCCAGCCGTGAGCGTTGCCCTCGGCGCAGCGGTAGCTGTGTTCCCACTCGGTATTGGGGAATACTGTCAGGTCGCCGCCGCAGTAAAACTGCTGGTCCGCCCCCATCAGGCCGGAATCCAGCGCCGCAGCGGCCGTCATGAGCTTAAAGACTGAGCCGGGGTAATACAATTCCGTCACGGCTTTGTTCTTCCACTCGGCTTCACGGATCATGCCCTGCAGCTGGCTTTTTTCGCTGGGAACGTCGATTTCGTTGCCTTCTTCGTCGATGCTTTTTGTTCCGTTGGGGTCCACAACGCCGTCCGCAATGATATCAGCTACGGCGTCCTGCCCCAAACGGCTTTGCAGGACGGAAATATCGTCCTCCGTCAGCGCCGTTCCGGCATTATCCAGGATAGCCTGCAATTTGGGTTCGGTGATATTATACGGATCGTTGGGGTCAAACTGCGGCGCCGTTGCCATCCCCAGCACCGCGCCGGTGTTCACATTCATCACAATGGCGCTGGCACGGTTCTGCACATCATAGTCATCAATCGCGTTGGAAAGCTCGGTTTCCAGCACGGTCTGGATGGTATCGTCAATGGTCAGGTTCAGGTTATAGCCGTTGATAGCCGCATGGGTATCGCTTTCCTCGTTAGCCAGTTCATAGCCCCATGCGTTCTCGCTGCTGATGCTGCGCCCCGGTGTACCGACCAGTTTCTCATCATACGATTTTTCCAGGCCGTACATGCCGTTGCCGCTGTCATCACAAAAGCCCAAGACCGAGGAAAGGTACATTCCGTTAGGGTATTCCCGCGTGGAGGAGGATTCCTTGTACATGGAAAGCACCGTTTCGTACTTGGCATCCGGATCCCCCTCCGCCTTGCCGTTGGTAATGCGTTTGGTGTTGGCATAGTCAATAATGGATTGCGCCGTTACCATATCAATGTCCTTGGCAATCACGCGGTACTGGCTGTTCGTTTTGCTCAGCTGCTCCTGAATTTTTTCCGCGCTGACGCTCCCGTTCAGCAATTCGCTGATTTTCTGGCTGGCTTCCGCCACATAATCCTGGTTGCACTTGGACGGGTTGGCAATAATGTTCCACACCACACTGCTTTTGGCCAGCAGTTTGCCGTTAGCGGAATAAATAGAGCCGCGCGTGGCAGGGGATCTGGGTATCGGAAAGCTGCTGTTCCGCCGCCTGAACACGGTACTGCTCAGCATCCCGGATCTGCAGGGTATACAGCTTATAAATCAGAACGCCGCACCCCGCAGCGATAAAGCCGATCACCAGCAGCAAAACCATGATGCGTCCGTTCAGCGTAAGCGCATGATTCTGCCCCGGCTCCGGGCTGCGGCGGTTGTGCTGACGCGTGGATTGATTCTTGTTGTCGGGTTGCTTTGGCATAGGTTCATTCCTTTACAGAAAAGGCTGTTTGCACGAATACGCGCCCGCCCATGATGGCAAAAAAAGCGTGCTCCTGTTGGGATGCACGCTTTGGCGCAATGTAAGGGCAGCACCGCATGATTCCCACCTGACGGCTTGGGCACCCAAAGTTATGCGGTATTGCCTTGACCGGATCGGTTACGGGTCAAAACTGCCAAGCAAACTGAGCGCTGCGGTTTTCATACCGGCAAAAAACTTGTCTGCTGTGCCGGCTGCGCGTTCAATCACGCTTTCATCCTCCAGCCGGACATACGTCACCTGGCTGGGGTCCATTTTAACCAGCCCCAGCCGATCCTCCGCTTCCTGCTGGACGCTGGTGCTGTTGGTGATCTGATCCATGGTGGTGGACAGATAGTCGTTATAGCTCTGGGCATTGGTCAGTTCCGACTTGGCGTCATCAATTTCGCCGGAAAGCTGTGTGATGCGTGCCTGGCTGGCGACAATGCTGGCAAACAAACCAAAAAAGATGGCAATGACCAGCACCGTGCCCGCCGTGCGGGCAAACTGGCGTGCCTTGCTCAGGCCGTAGCGTCCGCCCTTGACAACGCGCACCCGCGGTGTGCGGGAGGAACCGGAATGATTGTTGGTTGAAATTTCTGCTGCTGTGGAAGCCATGGGCGCCGCCCCCTTTCTCGTATCGTAAAATTTCGGCTTTCCTTAAGCTGTGCGGCATGGTCACAAGCGCCATGCCGCGCTGCCAATGTTCCCTCCTGGCACGCTTATAATTTTTCCAGTACGCGCAGCTTGGCGGAACGGCTGCGGCGGTTTTCTTCCAACTCACCAGCGTCCGCTTCAATCGGCTTGCGGGTAATCAGTTTAGCTTTGGGTATCCCGCCGCAGGTGCAAATAGGCTGCTCCGGCGGGCAGGTGCAGCGCTGGGCCCAGCGGCGGAACTTCTGTTTTACCAGCCGATCCTCCAGGCTGTGGAACGTGATGATGCAGAACCGCCCGCCGGGGGCCAGGCGGCTGAAAATCGCCTCCATCCCCTCGTTCAGGGCATCCAATTCCCCATTGACGGCAATCCGCACTGCCTGGAAGCTGCGGCGGGCGGGGTTCTTGTTCTTGCGGCGCTCGGCAGGCGGCATAGCGGATGCAATCAGGTCCGCAAACTGCAGGGTCGTCAAAATCGGGGCTTCCTCCCGTGCTTTCACGATTTTACCCGCAATCTGCCAGGCATATGGTTCCTCACCATAATCGCGCAGGATGCGGGTCAGTTCCTCACGGTCCAGGGTGTTCACCAAGTCTGCCGCGGTGGGCCCCTGCTGGCTCATGCGCATATCCAGCGGGGCATCCGCGTGATAGGAGAAGCCACGCTCGGCATCGTCCAGCTGGTGGCTGGAAACGCCAAGGTCCAGCAGCGCGCCGTTGATGAAGGGGATCTCCAGTTCATCCAGCACACGGGCGGTTTCGCGGAAGTTGGCCTGAACCACCTGGGCGGGTAAGCCCTTTAGCCTTGCGGCAGCGGTTGCCACCGCATCCGGGTCCTGATCCAGCGAGATCAGCCGCCCGGTGGTCAGGCGTTTAGCTATTTCCTTTGAGTGGCCTGCCCCGCCGGCCGTTCCGTCCAGATAAATCCCGGCAGGGTCAATGGCCAGTCCATCAAGGCATTGGCTGAGCAAAACGGGGATATGACTAAATTCCACGGTGTTCTCCTCTTTCCCCGTTTCACACGGTTTAACATGCAGGGGTACACCCCCGCTCAAAGTGTAGGCAACACCGCACAATTCCCGCCTTGCGGCTTAAGCACCGCTCCGGCAGCTGCGGCACGGCATCTGCGTTGCCAAAATGCTCGATAATGTCGGGTTGCGGTACCCGCATCGTGCTTCGGGGGCAAAAGCCCCTCGCACTCTGCGACCGCTGCCCCTGCTTCGGTTCGCTGTTTCCGCCACTGGCGGCGCTCACCTTTGCAGCATCCAGTATTATCTGCGCTTTTGGCTTAGCATCTGCCGCACCTCGCTCGCCGTATCGGCACTTAGAATTATGCAGTATTGCCTGTATCTTAAAAATCAAGGTCTTCCATTGCGGCGGTAAAATCTTCATCGTTTTCCGCCTGGCGGGCTTCCCAATCCTGGGTGTTCCAGATCTCCGCAAAGTTGCGGTTGCCGATCACGCTCACATCGTGGTCCAGGTTGGCGTATTCCCGCAGTTTTGCGGGCAGCTGAATGCGGCCCTGCTTATCCGGTGTTACTTCCACCGCAGAGGAATACAGCATACGGCTGACATTGCGGCCCTTTACCATACCTTTTTCGGCAATGCGCTGGGCCACTTTTTCAAACTCCTCCGGCGGGAACGCGGCAAGGCAATGGTCCAGCCAGCGGGTCACGATAAAGGTTTCGCCCATTCCATCCCGGAACTTTGCGGGGAAATTCAGACGGCCCTTTGCGTCCACTGCGTAGTCATACTGACCCATGAACATTGTCGAACCCGCCCCCTTCCCGGTTGGAACTGTCGCTTTTTTAGCGTTTCAGCGGAATTTCGCGGTTAACAACCCTGTGGAATGTGTGGATAACTCACCACTTTAACCCCGAATTGCCCACTTTTACCCACTGGAACACTTATATAGTACCAAATCGCGGGACAAAAAGCAAGCCCACAGCGCCAAAAAGCGCTGCGGGCCATAAAGTTTTCACAAATGCTGTCTTACTTGTTGTTTGCGGGGCAGGAACCGTGCAGATCTCTTTCACAAAGCCCGCACAGGGGGCCGATTTTACAGATTCGGTTTCTGTGGGCCATGGGGGCCGCGGCTGGCCAGGTTGCGCAGGTTCATGCGGGTATTTTTGATATCCGCCACACTGCGGGCCAGAACTTCCTCCGAGTTTTTGAGGATATTCTCACAATAAGCCGCGGAGGCATTGTTGATCTTTTTCGCCTGTGCCTGTGCGGCGTTCACCAGCTCCACGGCCATCTTCTGTGCGCGCTTGGTGATCTCTTTGTCCGATACCAGTACCCGTGCGCGTTCCTCTGCCTGCTTGATGATGTTATCCGCATCGGTCTGGGCGTTCTTTAAAATCTGCTCGCGGTCTGCTACAATCTTTTTGCTGTCGCGCAGTTCATCGGGCAGGTTATTGCGCACCTCATCCACGATATCGCGGCAGCGGTCCACATCTACCACACGCTTGGCGGCGGCAAACGGCACAGCGGTACCCTCCTCCAGCGTTTCCTCCAGCATATCCAGCAGTTCCTCAACATTCATAGCTGTTCCTCTTTCTCATAGCGGCTTACCAAAATCTTGCCGTATTTATATTGTTTTGCCAAAACAAGCCCCTCAACCTGTTCCGGCAGCTCGGCGTCCAGTTCTGTTTCACACAGCACCACACCGCCAGGGGCCATGTGCGCTGCCAGCCGCGGCAGTGCTTTGGCTACCGTGCCGTGGTGGTACGGCGGGTCCAGCAGGGCAAGATCAAACTCTTCCTGCGTGGTGGCCAAAAAGTGGAACGCATCATCCGGGATGACCCGGCTCTGCGCAAACACGCCCGCCGTTTTGCAGTTGGCCAGCACGATCTGGATCGCCTCGCGGGAAGCATCCAGGAAAACACAGCGCTTGGCCCCGCGGGATAATGCCTCAATGCCAAGCTGGCCGCTGCCTGCAAATAAGTCCAGCACGCGCGCGCCGGGCACAGAGAACTGTACGCTGGAGAACATTGCCTCCTTTACGCGGTTAATGGTGGGGCGGGTAACATCCTCCCCCGGTAGCGCAGCAAGGTTTTTGCCGCGGGCTGTACCTGCAATCACACGCATCATGTTAGGCCGCCTGCCTTTCATTTGTTATATGGCAGCCACCCATCCCGCTGGGAAGCACAAGCCAGAGCACTCCTATTCGGGATAAACAGTTGCACTTATGGCAATACCGCATAATTCTAAGTGCCGATACGGCGAGCGAGGTGCGGCAGCTGCTAAGCCAAAAGCGCAGATAATACTGGATGTCTTATCGAGCATTTTGGCAACGCAGATGCCGTGCCGCAGCCGCCGAAGCGGTGCTTAAGCCGTAAGGCGGGAATTGTGCGGTGTTGCCTTATACATTATGGATGGTTCAAATCCGCTTGTCAAGGGAGTTTACCGTCATTCATTCTTATTTTACAACCCAGCCTGCAATCCAGCCGGGTTTTCCCCTCTCCTGCCGTTGCCGGCGTTGAGTTTACTGGCGCAGAGCATTATAAATGTTCTCCGCCTTGGCGTGGCTGATGCCCTTGACCTCTTCCAGATCCGAAATAGACGCCTGCTTGACTGCCGTTACGGTTTTGAAATGTGCCAGCAGTGCCGCGCTGGTCTTGGGGCCAACGCCGGGCAGCTCTGTCAGGGTTGCCGCATAGGACTTTTTGTGCATCATCCGCTTGCGGTAATCGTTGGCATAGCGGTGGGTTTCATCCTGGATATTGGTCACAAAGGTAAAGATATTGCGGTGCCGGTTGATGGCGATTTCCCCGCCCGCATCATCCACAATGGCGCGGGTGCGGTGGTGGTCATCCTTGACCATGCCAAAGGTGGGCACATGTTCCAGTGCCGTGCCGCGCAGTGCCTGTTTAACGGCGCTCACCTGCCCGCGGCCGCCATCGATCAGCAGCAGATCCGGCATGGTGGCAAACTGGTTGGTTTCATTATCCGGCTTTTCGCCGCGCCGGGCCGCCTCGTACTCCGCAGCCCGGCGGGAAAGCGTTTCCGCCATAGAGGCATAGTCGTCCGTGCCGGCAACGGTGCGCATCTTAAAGCGGCGGTAGCCGGCGCGGTAAGGCTTGCCATCCTTGAACACCACCATACCGCACACGCTGGAGCCATCGCCCCAGTTGGAAATATCATAGCTTTCAATCACCCTCGGCGGGGTTTTCAGGCCCAGCACCTGGGCGGCTTCTTCCAGCAGCTTTTCCTCGCGGGTATAGCGGCCGCTCTCGCGCCCCAGGCGCTCCACAGCGTTGGTGTAGGCCATTGTTACCAGCTTGGCCACATCGCCGCGCTGGGGCACATACAGCTCCACCTTGCTGCCGCGTGCTTCGTTCAGCGCCTGGTTCAGCGCTTCGGCGTCCGGCGGCAGGGTATCCACCGCAATGGTTTTGGGGATCGTCTCGCCATCCAGATAATACTGGGGCAGGAATTCCTCCCGCACGGCTTCGATATCGGTCGTATCATGAAAGACGAACTCCCGCTTATCGGTCAGGCGGCCATCCCGGTAGCGCAGCACCGCTGCGCATACCGCGCGGGTGGTGCCCGCCAGCGCGATGACGTCCATCTCTGTCCCGGCATCCATAACCACCTTCTGGCCCGCCGCCACGCGGTCAATGGCCGCGATCTGATCCCGCAGCAGGGCGGCTGTTTCAAAATCCAGCCGGTCAGACGCCGCCTGCATCTTCTCTTTCAGCTGCTTGACGATATCTTTTTTGCCGTACCGGATCATGCGCAGGGCACCCTGCACCGCGTCGTTGTAGGCTTCGCAGGTGATTTTGCCGCCGCACACGGCCATGCACTTGCCGATATGGGCATTCAGGCAGGGGCGGCCCTTGCCGATATCACGCGGGAACTCTTTATTGCAGCGGGGCAGCAAAAAACAGTTCTGGGCAGTTTCCACCATCTCCCGCACCGCAAAAGCCGAGGTGAACGGGCCGATATAATCGGCGTTCTCATCGTCCTTTTGCAGGGCAGCAGAAATACGCGGCCAGGGGCCGTGGGTGATCTTTACATAGCTGTAGCCCTTATCATCTTTGAGCAAGATATTATACTTTGGCGTATGGGCCTTAATCTGGCTGGCTTCCAGCACCAGGGCCTCAAATTCGCTTTGGCAGACGATGACATCGAACGCAAATGCGTGGTTGATCATTTGGGTGACCTTCGCGTCATGGGGCACGCCCTCGCGGAAATACTGTGAAACACGGATGCGCAGGCGCTTGGCTTTGCCAATATAGATGATGGTATCCGTTTTATCGCGGATGATATACACCCCCGGCAGCAGCGGGAGCATACAGGCTTTTTTGTAGAGTTCTTGTTTTGTCATGGTTTTTGAATAAGGGTGGTGAGTGATTTTTTGTCTGCGCGGCATGGCCGCGCAGACAAAAAAAAGCGGGTGACCAGTCACCCGCCGCAAAAACAAAAGATCTGATTATTCAGAGAAGCCGGAGTTGACCAGCTTGACCAGACCATCCACAGCAGCCTGTTCATCGGTGCCGTCAGCAATGATACGGATGGTGGTGCCACCAACGATGCCGAGGCTCAGAACACCCAGCAGGGACTTAGCGTTGACGCGGCGCTCTTCCTTCTCGACCCAAATGGAAGACTTATACTCGTTTGCCTTCTGGATGAAGAAGGTGGCCGGACGAGCGTGCAGACCTACCTGATTCTCAACGGTAACTTCTTTAACGTACATAATTATTCTCTCCTACTTATATGAAAAGATACGCCCAAGTTCTCTACCGCGGGCTCCTTTCAGGCGGTATTGCACAATCAGTGCCGCCTTGATTGTTTATATTTTATCCCATTTGTTCGACTTTGTACAGTGTAAATTTGCAATTTTGGCAGGATTCCGCATTTGGCACAAATCGCGCCGGGCCCGCTTGTGCAACTTTACCAGTTTATTTTCAACCGGATTGTAGATAGACTACAAAACCTGTACGAAAAACCGACAGAATACCGCAGGTTCAGCCTTGATCCTGGGGCTGATAGCGCATAACAAGCTCTTTGCAGGGCTTGCAGAATGCTACATCCACCCCCGGCTGGTACATGTTCCGCACGCCATCCGGCAGGTAGCCCATGCGCCGGTAAAGGCCGATGGCCGCCGTGTTTACATCCAGCACGGCCAGCCAGGGCCGGGCGTGCTCCGCAAGTTTTTTGCGCGCAAAATCCAGCAGCTTTGTGCCAATGCCGCTGCCGCGGGCGGACTGTGTGACAAACAGGTGGCCGATCTCCCCTGTTTTATGGCAGACACCCACCATGCCGTCCGGCGTATCCGAAGTGGTGTGCAGGTAGAATGCCCAGCCCGCCTTGCGCTCTTCTTCCAGGCGCTGGCGCATGACTTCCGGCGTATATTCTGCAAGACCTGCTTCGGTGCACACATCCCAGCAGACGGTGCGGCAGCCTTCGGCAAACAGTTTTGCGGCTGCATCCAGCTGGGCATCCGTCTTGATCAGCTGGGCACGCTCGGTACGCTTCCAGCGCGGGATCTGGGTGATCGGGTGGGTGGCGCACCACTGGGCATACAGGTCCGGGCGGCGCTGGCGGGTGCGTTCCCGGCTCTGGCGGCCGCGCCAGGCGTCAATTTTATTGTGGTCCCCGGTCAGCAGCACCGGCGGGATGGCCTGGCCCTCCCACACTTCCGGGCGGGTGAACTGGGGGTATTCCAGCAGGCCGTCCCAGTAGCTTTCGTCCTGGTAGCCTTTTTCCTCGGCCAGAACGCCGGGCTGCAGGCGCAGAACACTGTCTGCCACCACCAGGCTGGCCAGCTCGCCGCCGGTCAGCACATAGTCGCCGATGGAAATTTCCTCATCGCCAAAGGTATCGATCACGCGCTGGTCAATGCCCTCATAGTGGCCGCACACCAGCGCAAGGCTTTCATAGCTGGAAAGCCGGCGGGCGGTCTCCTCGTTATAGGGCTGCCCGGCGGCGGTCAAAAACACCACATGGGGCTTGGCGCGGCTCTGCTGGGCGCACTGATCCGCCACAGCGCGCAGGCAATCTGCAATGGGCTGAGCATACAGCACCATGCCGCAGCCGCCGCCATAGGGGTAATCGTCCGTCTGGCGCTGTTTGTTTTTGGTGTAATCCCGGATCTGGTGGCAGTGCGCTTCAAACAGGTTTTTGGCGCGGGCACGGCCCAGGATGCTGGTGCTCAAAAAGCCATCGCACAGTTCCGGGAACAGGGTGACAATATCAATGCGCATCAATTACTCCTCATCGCCGTTGACCGGCTCATCAAACATGCCCGCAATAGGGCGCATTTTTACCGTGCGGGCCGCAATATCCACATCCACCACAAACTCCGGCACGGCAGGGATCCAGTGCTCCTCCCCCGCTGCATCGCGCACGATATAGATATCCTGTACGCCGGGGTGGTCCACCTTTGCAACGATGCCAAGGGTGCGGCCATCGTCCGCATGCAGCACAGTGCAGCCGATCAGATCATCAATAAAATAGCGGCCCTCCGGCAGTTTGGCATCCGCCTTGGCAAAATAGTAGGTTTTGCCCACCTGGGCGCGGGCGGCATCCATATCCTCCACCCCGGCCAGCTTGACCAGCAGCATATTGCCCTGGGCGCGCACCCCGCGCAGCGCAACTTCGCCGCTGCCGTTTGCGGCAGCGTACAGGCGCTTGAACTTGGCCAGGAACTGTGCGCCATCGCACAGCGGCAGGGCTTTCATTTCGCCGCGGACACCGTGAGTGGAAACAATTTTGCAGGCGGGCAGATAGTTTTGCATAGGGGGAACCTCCTAGAATAAATCACACAAAAGCGGCGGCAAATAAAAAGCACCCTGCGCGCAAAGCGGCAGAGTGCTGGGTGGCAAAAATCAGCCGATTTCCACCACGACTTTTTCGTTCTGGCGGACGGCGGCGGCACGCATGACAACACGGATTGCCTTGGCAATGCGGCCCTGTTTGCCAATCACGCGGCCCATGTCGCCTTCTGCCACCGTGAGATGGTACACAACCGTGCCGTCCTCACGCGCGGGGTCAACCGTTACCTGCACCGCGTCCTTATCTTCCACAAGGCCACGGGCAACGGCAATCAGCAGTTCCTGCATGTGGCGTTCCTCCGTTTAATTACAGGATGTTCTCTTTCTTCAGCAGAACACGAACAGTATCGGTAGCCTGAGCGCCGTTGGCCAGCCACTGCTTAGCCTTATCAGCGTCGATCTTGACAACACTGGGCTCCTTGGTCGGATCGTAGTAGCCGATCTCTTCGATGAAGCGGCCGTCACGAGCAAAGCGGCTGTCAGCAACAACAATGCGGTAGAAAGGAGCTTTCTTGGCGCCGATGCGGCGCAGACGAATCTTAACCATGGTAAATATCCTCCAAAATTTTGTTTTTACGGCCCCGTGGTTTTCCCTCGTGGGCTTGCAATTTATATATCACCCTGGGGCCAGAGAGGCTTACGGGTCATATCAAATTCATAACAGGCTGCTCAGCGCAGGCCTCTCATTCCGCCAAGGCCGCGCATAAAGCCCTTGGGGTTGCGCTTGACCTTTTTCATCATCTTCTGCATGGCTTCAAACTGGCGCAGCAGCTTGTTCACGTCCTCAACCGTCTGGCCGCTGCCCGCCGCAATGCGGCGCTTGCGCTTGGGGTTGATGATGGAAGGATGCGCACGCTCTTCCGGCGTCATGGAGTAGATGATGGCTTCAATATGGGGCAGCGCCTTTTCATCGATCTGGTCCATCTGTTCGGAGCTGATCTGGTTGGCGCCGGGCATCATGGCCAGCAGCGCGGACGCACCGCCCATCTTGCGGATCTGGGCGAACTGGGTCAACATATCGTTCATATCGAACTTGTTGGCCATCATTCGCTTGGCGGCTTCTTCAGCTTCCTTGTCATTCTGCAAGGTCTGGGCCTTTTCGATCAGGCTCAGCACATCGCCCATGCCAAGGATACGGCTGGACATGCGCGCCGGGTAAAACGGCTCCAGCGCATCCAGCTTCTCGCCGGTGCCCTGGAAGTAGATCGGCTTGCCGGTAACGGCCAGAACCGAAAGCGCCGCACCGCCGCGGGTGTCACCGTCCGTCTTGGTCAGGACCACGCCGCTGATGCCAACCTTTTCGTTAAAGGTCTTGGCAACGTTTACGGCTTCCTGACCGGACATGGCGTCCACAACCAGCAGGGTCTCATCCACCTCAACAGCCTGCTTGATGCGCACCAGCTCGTCCATCAGCTGGTCGTCGATCTGCAAACGGCCTGCAGTATCAATGATAACGATATCATAGCCGTGGTCTTTGGCGTACTCAACTGCCTGCTTGGCAATCTTTTCCGGCTTTTCGGTGCCCATCTCATAGACGGGAACGCCTGCCTGCTCGCCTACAATGCGCAGCTGGTCAATTGCTGCGGGGCGGTAGATATCACAGGCTACCAGCAGTGGGCGGCGGCCCTGGGCTTTATAATAGCGGCCCAGCTTTGCCGCATGGGTGGTTTTACCGTTACCCTGCAGGCCGCACATCATCAGCACGGTCTGGCCCTTGTTTTTGATGCGCAGGTACTGGGGCTCATCGCCGCCCATCAGCTTGGTCAGTTCCTCGTTAACGATCTTGACAACCTGCTGGGCGGGGGTCAGGCTTTCCATCACTTCCTGGCCCATGGCGCGCTCCGAAACCTGCGCGCAGAAATCCTTTGCGACTTTGTAGTTGACGTCCGCTTCAAGCAGCGCCATGCGGACTTCCCGCATCGCAGCCTTGATATCCGCTTCACTCAGCTTGCCTTTGCCGCGCAGTTTTTTGAAAACGCCGTTCAGACGCTCGCTTAAAGATTCAAATGCCATCGGGCAGTTCCTCCTGCGTATCAAGGCGGTGAATAATGGTCAGCATCTCCTCGGTAGCCCGCTGAACGCGGGTATCCGGTTCAAACAACCCAGTATTGCACACGCGCACCTCGCTGACAAGCTCTTCCAGCCGGGCAAGATCTGCCCGAATGGCTTCGGTCCGGCGGGCAGTGCCCAACTTTTCCTCCATCTCCATCAGGGTCGCTTCGCCATGCTTGATGGCATCCCGTACTCCCTGGCGGGTTATGCCATAATTTTCGGCAATTTCGGCCAGCGAAAGGTCATCGTTATAATATTCTGTCAGAATATTGCGCTGTTTTTCCGTCAGGACCATGCCGTAATAATCCAGCAGGATGGAAAACCCAAGGTCCTTACCTGCTTTGGCTGCCACGGCCGTGCCCCCTTTGTGTTGTCTGTTCCTCTGACTGCTGTAAAGTATTTTTCTTTACAGCTTTTGAATTATAACACTCTAAAGTCATACTGTCAAGGCCCAAAGGTGCGGTATCCGGCTGTTTTTTGCGTTTTTTTCAGCTTTTTGTGCCCGCCCAGCATTTTTGCCGTAAAAACTGCGGCAAAATATGTTTTTTTCATGTACAAAGCCGCGCCGGATATGCTATAATATGTTGTATATTGGGTGAAATTTACAGAACGGGGCGGATTTTACGGACTGCGTGTTCTCCCCTGCCTGATTTTTGCAAGGAGGTCTGCCAGGCTATGGCAATATTGCAGAGCTATTATCAGGACGTGTACCGTTCCCCGGTGGTGCGGCTTTCGGGGTATTCCGGGCGGCACGAACTTGCTTCCAGCATATTGGCATATCTGGATTTTGGCGGCGCTACCGGCACCTGCAAGGACGGCGTGGCCGAAACTATGCTGGCTTTTGCCACCGAGCGCGGTACATTGCAGCCCGGTATGCCGGTGGTGGAAGCCAGTTCCGGCAGCTTTGGCGCTGCCCTTGCGGTAAGCTGCGCCACCACAGGCCACCCCTGCATTCTGGTGGTGCCCAGCAGCCTGCCGCTTTCCCGCAGGCAGCATCTGCAAAACCTGGGGGCGCGCATTGTGGTATGCGGCAGCGGCGGCCGCCGTGCGCTGGAACAGGTTGCCAAGACACCGCCGCCCGCTATAACGGTTACTTTACCAACTACTTTGCCAATGATGACAACCCCGAATACCACCGCCGCGTGACCGGCCCCCAGATTTTAAAAGCCGCCGGGGATGCGATTGATGCTGTGGTGATCGGCGTAGGCAGCGGCGGCACCATTACCGGCGTGGCGGAATACCTGAAAGCCTGGAACAGCATGATCCGCATTGTGGCTGTGGAGCCCAGCGAATGCGCCGCCATTTCCGGCGGGTTCATTGGCCACCACAGCATTGCGGGCATCGGGCCCGGTTTTGTGCCGGAAAACTATAACCCCTATGTAGTGGATACCGTGCTGACGGTTTCCTCGGCCGATGCCGAGCGCGCCGCACGGGAGGTGCTGTTCTATGACGGCATCCCCGCCTGTTCCAGCGCCGGCGCAACCCTGTGTGCCGCCACCCAGCTGATGGGCACCGGCAAGTGTAACCGCCCTCTGTGCATTTTTGCCGGACGCCGCACCTACGAATGATTCAAATAGACCAGGCCGCACGGCTGCCGCCATTAAAGAATGGCGCAGGCTGTGCGGCCTGTTTGCTTGTTCTATGTACGTTGTGAGAGGCTTTGTTGAAAGAGTGGGTCCTGATAAACCAAAAGAGCGCTGAACCTTAACGATTCAGCGCTCTTTTGGTTGGTGCGGAAGATGGGACTTGAACCCACACGTCATAGACACACGCACCTCAAACGTGCCTGTCTGCCGATTCCAGCACTTCCGCATAAGGCAACGCCTTGGCATTGCAAAAAGTATTTTAGCATACCCGCCGCAAAAAAGCAAGGGCTTTTTGGGCTTTTCTTCAAATTATTAACCACTGTGCCTTCTCGCGCGAAAATTGTTCGTTATAAAGCATTTTTAACCCCATTTTCCCGCATTGCAGCAAAAAACTTCAATTTTTTTCAAAATAGGGCTTGCATTTTTGCGCAAGCTCTGATATACTAATCAAGCACTGTTAAGGCAGGCGCACAAATGAATATGGGAGCTTTCCCGAGTGGCCAATGGGGACAGACTGTAAATCTGCTGCTTAATGCTTCGGTGGTTCGAATCCACCAGCTCCCACCAAAAGAGATCCGCAACTGAGGTTGCGGGTCTTTTTTTGTGCTGGAACTGGTAGGGAACTGGTCGGGTTCGAACAGGGCGGTCCCTGCGTTTGGCCGCGGGCGAATCCACCAGCTCCCGCCAAAGTGTTGAACGTTAAAACAAGGTCGGCATCGCCCAAAATGCTCGATAAGGCGGCAAGCAACAGTCCTGCGGACTGTTGCTTAGACCGCGGCTTGGCGAATCCACCAGCTCCCGCCAAAGTGTTGAACGTTAAAACGTATGTTTTATCGTCTGGTTTTTTTATCTGACCGCACTTTTGACCGCATTTATTATAAAACCCATATCAAAGCGCCCCTCTGTTCCTATCACAGAGAGGCGCTTTTCTTCATTTCAATTTTATCAGGTTGCCTCCCGGCGGGCAAAGTAGGAGCCTACTGCGGTGATCTGCTTGGGCAGGTCAGGGCGGTAGAGGGGGGAATCCGGGTAAAAGCTGTTGATCACAACACCATTATCCCCTGCTCGCGCGGTGGAATGAATGTACTCTCCATTGCCAAGATAGAGCGCCACATGGCCGGGGAAATACACCAGATCTCCCACGCGCATATCCGAAACATGGGCCGGATGGATGGGGTAGCCCTCTTTCAGCTCAGAATCCCTCCAGATGGAAATACCGCACAGCAGGTATGCCATGCTGCACAGGCCGGAGCAATCAATGCCCGCCGGGGTTTTGCCGCCCCAGCGGTAGGGCGTGCCAAGGTAGCGCTTGGCTGCCTGGGCAATGGCTGCACGCAGCTTTTCCTGGTCCTGCTCGCAGGGCTGGGTGTACAGCGGGGCCAGCGCGTCCGCACGCAGGTAACCGGTGCGGCCATCCGCCAGCGCTACGGCCTGCCAGCCGTCTTCCGGCTCCCCCTGCACGGCCACGCGGGCGCCCAAGGGCAGGCCAGCAGCCACGCAGGCCCCCTGCACACGGGGTTCCGCCAGCACATCAGCCCAGCGGGCTATGACCACCATCTGCGGCTGAACCAGCCATTCTTCCGCCTTGGGGCCAGTCAGCAAAGCATCCTGTGCTACCCAGCCGGTATAGCCATAAAAGGTGCGTACCGGTACCATGTGCTGTTCGGCTTGGCCGGTAATTTCCACCGGCATGCCCAGCAAAAGCTCATCCACCAGACGGGATTGCTGCGGGTTCTGCGCCCAGAGGGCCGGGTTTGTGGTAAGCGGCGCTATGGCCACGTTGATTACTGCCTGCATTGTTATTTCCTCACTGTGTTATCTCAGTCCCAGTTTTCGCCCGCGCGGTGGCAGGCAACCATACGGCCATCCCATTCCCGCAGCTCCGGAACCTCGGTGCGGCAGCGCTCCGTTGCGTAAGGGCAGCGGGTATGGAAGCAGCAGCCGGACGGCAGGTTGACCGGGCTGGGCACTTCGCCCATCAGCACACGGCGGTGCTGGTTGCGGCGGTGTGGATCCGCCTGCGGGATGGCATCCATCAAAAAGGCGGTATAGGGGTGCATGGGGCGGCTGTAGAGCTCTTCCTTGGTGGCAACCTCGCACACATGGCCCAGGAACATTACACAGACGCGGTCCGCAATAAAGTTGATGACAGAAAGATCATGCCCGATGAAGAGATAGGTCAGGCCGTACTGCTTTTGCAGGTCCTTGAGCAGGTTCAACACCTGGCTCTGCACCGAAACATCCAATGCGGAGACCGGTTCATCGCAGACGATCAGGTCCGGCTGCAGCGCAATGGCGCGGGCAATGCCGATGCGCTGGCGCTGGCCGCCGCTGAACTGGTGCGGGTAACGGTTCAAAAACTCTGCCGGTACACCAACAGCCTGCATCAATTCCAGCACGCGGTGGGTGGTTTCAGCTTTGGTTTTGCATACATGATAGGTTTCCAGCGGTTCGGCAATGATATCCCGCACCTTCATGCGCGGGTCAAGGCTGGCATACGGGTCCTGGAAGACCATCTGCATCCGGCGGCGCAGGGGGGCAAATTCCTTATCCTTCATGGCGGTGATGTTCTGCCCCTCAAAGGTCACGCTGCCCCTGGTTGCGGGCAGCATGCGGATCAGGGTGCGTCCCAGGGTGCTTTTGCCGCAGCCGCTCTCCCCCACCAAGGCCAGCGTTTCGCCGCGGTACAGGGTCAGATCCACATTGGTCAGGGCATGGACGGCCTGGTCTTTTTTGCTGGTTTCAAAGTTTTTATAAATCCCCTTTGCCTGCAAAAGAACTTCGTGTTTTACCTCGCTCATTGATGTTCCTCCTCACAGCGGAAGCAGCGCACCTGATGATCCGGTGCAACGGGATGCAGCTGCGCTTTTTCCGTGCGGCATTGGTCGGTGGCATATTCGCAGCGGTTGCTGAACGGGCAGCCCTGCGACAGGTGCAGCAGGTTGGGCACCACACCGGGGATGGTGTGCAGCCGCTCGGCGTTCTGGCCAATGCGCGGGATGGAATCCAGCAGGCCCTTGGTATAGGGGTGCATGGTATGGTCAAACAGCTCAAAGGTTTCGGCCTGTTCCATGATCTTGCCTGCGTACATGACATACACATAGTCACAGATTTCCGCCACAACGCCCATGTTATGGGTGATGATCAGCACGCTCATGCCGGTTTCGTCCCGCAGCTCCTTCATCAGGCGCAGGATCTGGGCTTCAATTGTCACATCCAGTGCGGTGGTGGGCTCATCGGCAATCAGCAGCTTGGGCTTGCATACCATAGCCATGGCAATCATCACGCGCTGGCGCAGGCCGCCGGAAAGCTCGTGCGGGTAGCAGTCATAGCGCTTTTCCGCTTCGGGGATGCCAACACGCTGGAACATTTCCACCACGCGCTGCTTGGCTTCCGCCTTGCTCATGGTCGGGTTATGCACCAGCAGCGTTTCGCGCACCTGGCGGCCCACCTTGAGCACCGGGTTCAGGCTGGTCATCGGCTCCTGAAAGATCATCGAAATATCATTGCCGCAGATCTTGCGCAGCTCTTTATCCGAAAGTCTGGTCAGGTCCTGATCTTCAAACCGGATGCTGCCGCCCGCCACGCGGCCGGGGTATTTCAGCAGGCCCATAATGGATTTGGCGGTCATGCTTTTTCCGCAGCCGCTCTCCCCCACCAGGCCGATGATCTTGCCCTTGGGAATATCCAGGTCCAGGCCATCCACCGCCGGGGCCACGCCTTTTTCGGTAAAGAAATAGGAGTTCAGGCCGCGGATTTCCAGAACATTATTGTTATTTTCCATCTTTTATTTCTCCCCCGCCGTTACTGGTTCTTCATGTAGGGGTCCAGCACATCGCGCAGACCGTCACCCAAAAAGTTGAACGCCAGCACCACGATCATAATGGCAATGCAGGGTGCCAAGGCCAGCCAGGGCTGGGTGAACAAAAACTGCTTGGACTGGTTGACCATCAGGCCCCAGGATGCTGCCGGGGGCTGTGCGCCGATGCCCAAAAAGCTCAGCGAGCTTTCAGACAGGATGGCAGAGGGAACATTCAGGGTAAACAGAACGATCAATGAGGGAATGCAGTTGGGCAGGATATGCTTGAGCATGATTTTGCCGTTGCTGACGCCGATCGAACGGGCAGCCTCAACATATTCGCTCTCCTTCAGGCTCAGGGTCTGGCTGCGCACCACGCGGGCCACACTGGCCCAGCTGGTGAGGGAAAGCGCGATAAACAGGTTGACGGTGGACTGACCCAGGGTGTACATAACCACCATGGCCAGCAGCAGGGACGGGATGGACAGCATGATATCCGCCAGGCGCATGATGACATAATCCACCCAGCCGCCAAAGTAACCGGCCAGCAGGCCAAAGAAGATGCCCACCACCAGCGAGATAATGCTGGGCAGAATGCCGATGGTAAGCGAGAGGCGCGAACCATACAGAATACGGGAGAACACATCGCGGCCCAGTTCATCCGTGCCAAACCAGTGGGCAGCGCTGGGGCCCTGCAAACGGCTGATCAGGTCCTGCTCAGCCTCACCATAGGGGGCCAGAACGGGAGCAAAAATAGCTATCAGGATGACAACCAGAATCAGCACAGCCGAAAAGGCGGCCAGCTTGTTCTGGCGGCACATGCGCAGCAGCTGTTCTTTCAGGCCGTCCTCTTCGCCGATCTGGCTTTCCAGTTCCTGCGGCTGGGCATTTTTCAACATTTCGTCTGCCATGGCTTATGCCTCCTTTCTGATGCGCGGGTCCAGCACAGAATACAGCAGGTCCGCAATCAGGTTGCCTGCAATGACCAGCACGGTGGTAAACAGCACGGTCCCCTGCAGCACCGGCATATCACGGTTCTGGATTGCTGTGGTGGCAAGGCGGCCGATGCCGGGAATGGCAAAAATGCTCTCGGTGATAACCGCGCCGGACAGCATGCCGGAAAACTGCAATGCCATCATGGTAATGACCGGCAGCATGGAGTTTTTGAGCGCATGGCCCAGAATGACCGCCTGCTTGCGCAGGCCTTTGGCACGGGCGGTATCAATATAATCCGCCTGCATCACTTCCAGCAGGCTGGAGCGCGTCATACGGGCAATGCTGCCTGCGCTGTTCCAGCCCAGGGCAATGGCGGGCAGAATCATGGAAAGGAAGGTACCATCCAGCGTAAGCGGGAATGCCTTGATTTTGAAGGCAAACAGGTATTGCAGCAGCAGCGCCACCACGAAAATAGGCATGGAAACGCCAGCCAGCGAAACGCCCATGAACAGGTGGTCCACAAGGCTGTTCTGCCTGATGGCTGCTATAATACCGGTGCCAAGGCCCAGCACCCAGGCGAACAGCGCCGCCAGCAGGGCCAGTTCCAGCGTGTAGGGGAACGCCTCCATGATCATATCGGTAACAGCGCGGTTATATTTATAACTGATGCCCAGGTCCCCATGGATCGCCCCGGCCAGATAGTCAAAGAACTGCACGATCACCGGCTTATCCAGCCCCATCACTTCAGTCAGGCGGTCAATGGTGGCCTGGTCCACATGTTCACCCAGCAGCATAGCCGCCGCATTGCCGGGAACAATGCGCAGCATGATGAAGATGAGCAGTACCACGCCGATCAGCACCGGAATGGTGCCCAAAATGCGCTTTATCACGCTTTTCACACGGAGTCACTCCCCTTTTGTCCCTCACAGCCGCTGTTTCCAAACTGCCAATCGGTTAAAACCATGCTCTGTGCAGGTGAATATCATTTTCCCCGCAGGCGTTGCTTCGGCACAGCGCTTTTATAAAAAGCGCTAAGGCAATACCGCATAATTCTAAGTGCCGATACGGCGAGCGAGGTGCGGCAGATGCCAAGCCAAAAGCGCAGATAATACTGGAGTCTTATCGAGCATTTTGGCAACGCAGATGCCGTGCCGCAGCTGCCGGAGCGGTGCTTAAGCCGCAAGGCGGGAATTGTGCGGTGTTGCCCTAAGTTTTCAGGTTCGTGGGCGCACAATGTGCGCCCTTACGGTCCCTGCCAGGCAGAATGCAGTTTTACCTTATGGACAGTCTGTTTGAGCGGCTGTATATTTTTACACTTTTATGCTGTAAAATATACAAGCATTAAAATTATAACATAAAAAATGCAGGCTGCAACCTGTGGTCGCAGCCTGCATTGCATTATTTGTAACTTTTTTTGTCCAAAAATTACTTCAAGGTAACGTTGATATACTGGGTATCGTTATAACCGGCCCAGTGCGGGGTGAAGGAGGCGATCCGGTCGCCCTTAACAAACAGGTGGGAACGGCTGAACATGGGTACCCATGCAGCGTCCTCTTCCACGATCTGCTTTTCCAGCGCGGCGTACTCGGTCAGGCGTTTGGTGTCGTCCACAATGCCGCGGGCGGCAGCAACACGGCTCATAACGTCGGTGTTAAAGTAGTTCAGGCTGCGCACATTGCTCTTTTCGGGGGTACCGAAGAACGTGTAAATGAAGTTATCCGGGTCGTTATAGTCGGCCGTCCAGGAGCTGACAAAGCTGACCATATCGCCGCTCTTGCGCAGATCCAGCCAGCTGGCGGGGTCATAGCTCTTGATCTCGGCGTTAATCCCGATCTGCTGCAGGTACTGCTGCACGATCTGGATGACCAGCAGAGTGGAATCGCTGCTGGAGTTATCGGCAGCAATCTCCATGGTAAAGCCATCCGCGTAACCGGCTTCGGCCAGCAGGCTCTTGGCCTGTTCGGGGTCGTACTTCAACCAACCCTCGTTGTCCTCGGCGTAGCCGATCAGGCCTTTGGGGTAAATGCCGTCCACCAGGCTGCCATCGCCATTATACACGGTATCCAGGATGGTCTGGCGGTCAATGGCCATCTGGATGGCCTTGCGGACCTTGACATCGTTCAGCGGCTCCACATTCTCGTTCAGAGCCATGTAGGTGGTGCCCAGACGGTTGGAGGTTACGATATCATCGGCATACTGGGTCTTGTAGGTAGAGTTGACAACGGCAGCGTCAATGTAATCGCAGTCCAGGATATCCAGCTCACCGTTCTGGAACATCATGCTCATGGTGGAAGAATCCGGCACGATGGAAATTTCCACATGCTGCACGCTGGGCTTTTCGCCCCAGTAGTTGGGGTTGGCATCCAGCACAATGCTGCTGTCGCGGGTCCAGCTGGTGACCACATACGGGCCAGAGCCGATGGTCTTGGAGCAGTCCATACCAAACTGGTCGCCTGCTTCCTCCACGTTCTTCTCGCTCATGATGGAGCAGGAAGCGGTTGCCAGCTCATACAGGAAACCGGCAAACGGATCCGACAGGGTAACGGTAAAGTGGGTGTCATCAATCACTTGAATGCCTTCCAGGTCGGTGGCGGTGCCATCCATCACAGCTTCCGCACCGGCAATGGCAGAGGCATAATCCGTCTGCACGCTGTCCGGCAGGGCCAGCATACGGGTAAAGGTATACTTGACATCGTTGGCGGTCAGCGGGGTGCCGTCAGAGAACGTAACACCGCTGCGCAGGGTGAAATCATAGGTCAGGCCGTCGTCCGAAACGGTGTAGTCTTCCACCAGGCTCTTCTCCAGTTCAGTGGAGCCGTCCGCATTGGTTTTGATCTCAAACAGGCGGTCAAAGATATTCAGCGGCACCATGTAGTCGTTGTTGGTCTTGTGCACATCCATCGTCTGGATATCGGTGTTCATGGCAACGTGCAGCGAACCATCTGCTGCAGCCCCGGTGGAAGCGGCAGCTTCGGTGGAAGATGCCCCGGTATCGGAGGATGTATCAGCGGAGGAAGCCGCTGGGGTGGTGGATGCGGAGCTGCCGCAGGCAGCCAGCATGCTGGCCAGCAGTGCAGTGCTCAGCGCAACGCAGGCAAATTTTTTCATAATTCTTTTCCTCTCTTAATTGGCGCAGCCATTCTGCCGCGCCCCTGATTGTTTTGGGGCTGAGTCCCCGGCCCCAGGCGGTTAAAACGCACAATGTTACCGCCTGAACCCGCAAAAGTGCAAAAAGGGCAGCTGTATTGGTAGCTGCCCCTTTGCATCTCATGTTGGTTATAATACCACAAATCCTATCAGATTGCAAGCGCAAATTCTGCTGGCCGTGGTGCCCCAACCCGGAACAGCTTAAACATTGTTCGGGTTGTTTTTCAGGATAACGTCATGGCTGCCGCCTTCCACAATGGAGGTGGAAGAAACGACCGTCAGGCGGGCTTTCTGCTGCAGTTCCGGGATGGACAGCGCACCACAGTTGCACATGGTGGAACGCACCTTGTACAGCGTGGTCTGCACTCCATCGGCCAGCGGGCCGGCATACGGAACGTAAGAATCAACGCCCTCCTCAAAGCTCAGCTTCTGGGCACCGCCAAGGTCATAGCGCTGCCAGTTGCGGGCACGGTTGGAACCTTCGCCCCAGTACTCCTTCACATAGTTGCCGCCAACGCGCAGCTTGTTCGTGGGGGATTCATCAAAGCGGGCAAAGTAACGGCCCAGCATAACAAAGTCAGCGCCCATTGCCAATGCCAGGGTGATGTGGTAGTCATGCACAATGCCGCCATCGGAGCAGATAGGGATATAGATGCCGGTCTGCTCATAGTATTCATCGCGGGCTTTGGCAACCTCGATAACGGCGGTTGCCTGGCCGCGGCCAATGCCCTTGGTTTCGCGGGTGATGCAGATGGAGCCGCCGCCAATGCCGATCTTGACAAAGTCTGCACCGGCTTTTGCCAGGAACAGGAAGCCCTCGCGGTCCACCACGTTGCCTGCACCGACCTTTACCTTGTCGCCGTAATGCTCACGGATCCAGGCGATGGTACGGGACTGCCATTCGCTGTAACCTTCGGAAGAGTCGATGCAGAGCACATCCACGCCGGCATCCACCAGGGCGGGCACGCGCTCGGCATAGTCGCGGGTATTGATGCCGGCGCCGACAACATAGCTCTTGTTGGCATCCAGCAGCTCATTGGCATGTTCCTTGTGGGAATCATAATCTTTGCGGAAAACCATATACTGCAGGTTGCCCTGCTCGTCTACCAGCGGCAGAGAGTTGATCTTGTTATCCCAGATGATATCGTTGCAGTCATGCAGGCTGGTGTTGGCCGGTGCGGTAACCAGCTTGTCCAGCGGGGTCATGAACTCAGTCACTTTCAGATCGGTGCTCATGCGGGACAGGCGGTAGTCACGGGATGCCACAATGCCCAGCAACTTGCCGTGGGGGGTGCCGTCAGCCGTGATGGCAACGGTGGAATGGCCGGTACGGGTTTTCAGGTCCAACACATCAGCCAGGGTAGCCTCCGGCGGCAGGTTGGAATCAGAGGTAACAAAGCCCTTTTTGTAAGCCTTGACACGGCGAACCATATCAGCCTCGGACTGAACGGACTGGGAGCCGTAAATGAAAGAAACGCCGCCCTGCTTGGCAAGGGCAATGGCGAGCTTTTCGCCGGAAACGGACTGCATGATAGCCGAAACCATGGGGATGTTCATGGTCAGGGGGCAGGCTTCTTCGCCTTTGCGGTACTTGACCAGCGGGGTTTTGAGGCTGACAGCCGTGGGGATGCACTCCGAAGAGGAATAGCCGGGGACGAGCAGATACTCGCCGAAGGTACGGGACGGTTCACTAAAATAATACGCCATTTCGCAATTCTCCTTTACCCTTTTCGTTGCCTGATTTGCTTATTGGTTATTGTACCACATTCGCGTACAATATGCAAAATTTGTTGCATTAAATCTTTTTTTGGCCTTTTGGGCAAAAGTTGTATAAACTGCACCATGGCCAGGCGCAAGAGTATGACTAATCAAAACATTTTGCACATTGGCACCCGTCCGCCGTTTGGAACGGGCTCCAAACGCGTTCCGGCATGCCGCACATGTGATGCCCTTTTCCCCGCTCATTCCTCAAAGTTCAGGGTAATATCCCCCAGCGCGGCATCCAGAATCACAGCGTTGGCTGCTTTGCTGTTGGCGCTGTAAGGGCTTGCCTGCTTGGCGCCGCTTACCGTAATGCTGCCCAGGCCGCATGCAGCCTGCACGCTGTAACCGTCTGCCTTTTCCCCCAGGGTCAGGGCAATATTGCCCAGCTGGTCGGTTACCTGCACCTGGCTGGCCCCCACCAGGCGGCTGATCGTCACATCGCCCTGGGCGTTTTCAATCGTCACGCGCTCTGCCTGCACGGTGCCAAGCTCTGCACTGCCCAGGGCAAGCGTTGCATCCAGCTGCCCGGTTTGCAGTTCATCCGCATACAGGCTGCCGAGGGCAAGGTCTGCCTGTATGCTTTTGGCTTTCAGTGTACCAAGGTCGGCGCTGCCCAGGTTCAGATTCAGCTCTATCTGTTCCAGTTCTATCTCCGGCAGTGCCGCTGCGTGTGGCGGCGGCTCTGCCGTTATTATTTTGTTCTATATATTATATATCATATAATATTATGTCAGTCAATATATTTTATCTGGTTCTTTCCCACTGCTTCAAAAATGGCAGCAAAAATGCCGCAGGCACACAGCCTGCGGCATAAAAGTGATGCTTATTCTGTTTTAGCTTACCTGATGCTGCTCGATCCAATCCGCCACCGCGCGGGAAAGCTCGGTCAGGCTACCCTTGGTAAAGGGGGCTTTCATTCCGGCGCTTTCGGCCAGCTCGGTATAGGTTGCCATACCGGCCAGGTTGGTCAGCTTCATATAGCGCTGCCAGGCGTCCTTGTGGTCCTTCAGGCTGGCCACAAAGAACTGCAGGGCAATGGCGGTTGCCAGGCAGTAATCAATATAGTAGAACGGGCATTCAAAGATATGCAGCTGGCGCTGCCAGCCTGCGCCGCGGCCATAGAACGGCAGGTCGCCGAACTTGTTCCAGGGGCGGTATTTCTTTTCCAGCTCCAGCCAGACGGCATTGCGTTCATCCGGCGTAAGATCTGGCTGCTGATACATAATGTGCTGGAATTCATCCACCATGCAGCCGTATGGCAGGAAGATAAAGCTGTCCTCGGCGTGCAGCAGCTCGTATTTATCCGTATCCTCCTTAAAGAAGAGGTGATGCCACGGGGCGGTCAGGAACTCCATGCTCATGGAGTGGATCTCGGCGCTCTCCATACCGGGGCACTGGATATCTTCGGGGATGTTCTTGGGGCTGCGGGCAGCCAGGTAGCCTTCCAGCGCATGCCCTGCTTCATGGGTCAGCACATCCACATCCCCCGCCGTGCCGTTCCAGTTGGCAAAGATGAAGGGGGTCTTGTAATCGGGCAGCATTTCCTCATAACCGCCGCTCATTTTGCCGGGACGGCTGAGAACGTCGAACATCTCGTTATCCTGCATGAAGTCGATGAACTCTGCCGTTTCGGGGCTGAGCTCATGGTACATCTTGCGGGCACCGGCCATCAGCTCGTCATAGCTGCCGTGCGGCACGGGGTTGCCGTCCGCAAAGCTGATGGTGCTGTCCCAGAACATGGGGTTCTCAATGCCGGTGCGCTTGTTGCGCAGAGCCAGAGCCTTCTGGATCATGGGCACCACCTGCTCCACCACTTCCTGGCGGAACGCGGCAACCTCCGCCGGGCCGTAACCGATGCGGTTCATGCGGATATAGCTCAGCTCGCTGTAATCGTTGTAGCCCAGGATGCGTGCCTGCTCGTTGCGATTCTTGACCATCTTATCATAGATCTCGTCAAACTCGGCGCGGTGGGCGTCAAAGTAAACGGCTTCCGCCTCGTAAGCCTTACGGCGCATGGCGGGGTCAGTGCTCTGCTTATACAGCGTCAGCTGCGGGATGGTCAGCTGTTTGCCGTCCAGCTCCGCCATTGCACCGCCGTACAATTTCTGGTAAGCACTGGTCAGGGCATTTTCCTCTTTCTGCAGTTCGATCACCCGGTCGTCCATGCTCAGCACCAGGTTGCGCAGGCTGGGCAGAATGCGGGTACCGAACGCTTCTTCCAGCGCTTTGGCGTGCGGGTTGGAAAGAATCGCCTCCGCAACATTGCGTGCTGCATTGCTGACCGCCGGGCCGGTTGCATCAAACCATTCCTGTTCCCCGCTCCAATATTCATCGCGGGTATCCTGGGTATAATGGATGGATGCCAGGCAGGATGCCGTGTGGTAATGGGCCATCATGGCGTTTTCTTCGCGGTAAAGCTGTACCAGTTCTTCGCCGCTCTGGGCAGCGGCCATCTTTTTGGCATACTCTTCGCACTGGGCCAGAACCTTATCCAGGTCCGGGCGTTCGTACTTCATTTCTGAAAATTTCATAGCGATTCCTTTCTATTGTACATCCATTTTGGGGATACCGGAAATTCAAAAAGTCCGCCACGTTGCAAAAACAGGCCATTTTTTTTGCTTTTTTCGGCTTTCCCAACGGATAAGTATTTTTCCGTGCAGGCACGGGCATTTGGCGCTAAACCTTGGGCAACACCGCACAATTCCCGCCTTACGGCTTAAGCACCGCTTCGGCGGCTGCGGCACGGCATCTGCGTTGCCAAAATGCTCGATAATGTCGGGTTGCGGTACCCGCATCGTGCTTCGGGGGCAAAAGCCCCTCGCACTCTGCGACCGCTGCCCCTGCTTCGGTTCGCTGTTTCCGCCACTGGCGGCGCTCACCTTTGCAGCATCCAGTATTATCTGCGCTTTTGGCTTAGCATCTGCCGCACCTCGCTCGCCGTATCGGCACTTAGAATTATGCGGTATTGCCCTTGTTATGTTATCAATAATATCATAGCACACCAACAGGTATTTGGGTAGCCCCCTGTGCGGCGGGCAAAATGCACTTGCGGGTTTGCGGCAAATAGGCTACAATGGCAGTGAGCAAACACTGCGGCTTTTGCCGCCACAAAGGAGCAAACGACCATGACGTATAACGAAGTACTTACTGCAGCGCGTGGCCAGATGGGGCCCTGCAAAGCGTGCCCTGTGTGTGATGGGCGTGCCTGCCGCAACACAGTGCCGGGTCCCGGTGCCAAGGGCGTGGGTGATGTTGCCATCCGCAATTACAGCGCATGGCAGAACGTGCGGGTGAACATGGACACCATTTGCGAATCGGGTGAGCCGGACACCACGCTGGAAATGTTCGGCCACAGTTACCGCATCCCGGTTTTTGCCGGGCCGGTGGGTGCCATGCAGCTGCATTACGGCACCAAGTACACCGACCTGGAGTACAATGATATTCTGGTTCCCGCCTGCCACGATGCCGGGATCCTGGCTTTCACCGGTGACGGCACCAATCCCGCGGTTATGGTGGGTGCCTGCAAGGCGGTAAAAGCCAATGCCGGGTTTGGCATTCCAACCGTAAAGCCTTGGGATGCCGGGACGATTGCAGAAAAGATGGCCCTGGTGCGTGCCACCGGCGCGTTTGCCGTTGCCATGGACATTGACGCCGCCGGTCTGCCGTTTTTGAAGAACCTGAACCCGCCCGCCGGCAGCAAAACGGTGGAGGAGCTGCGCGGCATTATTGCGGATGCCAAGGTTCCGTTCATCATCAAGGGCGTCATGACGGCACGCGGCGCGCAGAAAGCGGTGGAAGCCGGTGCTTCGGCGATCGTGATTTCCAACCACGGCGGGCGCGTTCTGGACCAGGTGCCCGCCACAGCAGAAGTTCTGCCGGAAATTGCGGAGGCCGTCAATGGCCGCTGCAAGATTCTGGTGGATGGCGGCATCCGCACCGGTGTGGATGTATTTAAGGCGTTGGCCCTTGGCGCAGACGCCGTATTGATTGCCCGCCCCTTTGTGAACGCCATTTACGGTGCCGGTGCCGAGGGTGTTCAGGTGTATGTGGACAAGCTGGCCGGTGAGCTGGCCGACACCATGAGTATGTGCGGTGCACATTCCCTGGCCGAGATCACCCGCAGCATGGTGAGAGTGTGATTTTTTACGAGGGTTTGTGTTCCTTCTTTGAAAAGAAGGAACCGAAGAAACTTTAATATCGTATTACATACAAAATAAGATCAAGGCCCGTTGCACAGGATTTTGGGATGCAGCGGACCTTGGCTGTTTTAGATGATATTTTTATTGCTCTGTAGAGAACGGTCTTGACCGTTCCCTACAAATTGGGCAGGGTTTTCTGCCCTTTTTTCATACTATACAAATACAAAACCAAAATAACCGCCCGCCTGCCGGAATGTCATATTCCAAACAGACGGGCGGTTATCTAAGGCAACACCGCATAATTCTAAGTGCCGATACGGCGAGCGAGGTGCGGCAGATGCTAAGCCAAAAGCGCAGATAATACTGGATGCTGCAAAGGTGAGCGCCGCCAGTGGCGGAAACAGCGAACCGAAGCAGGGGCAGCGGTCGCAGAGTGCGAGGGGCTTTTGACCCCGAAGCACGATGCGGGTACCGCAACCCGACATTATCGAGCATTTTGGCAACGCAGATGCCGTGCCGCAGCCGCCGGAGCGGTGCTTAAGCCGCAAGGCGGGAATTGTGCGGTGTTGCCATAAATTTGTCTTATCATTTCGGGTGCTTTTGTCTCGCTATCCCGCAACCTTACTGCGCGTGGTTGATGGGTTCCATGATGGCGTGTACCACAAAGCGCTGGTTGTTGGAAGCATAGGCGGAGCGGCAGGTGGAAAGCGTCAGGATATGGCTGCCGCTGGGAACATCCACGCCGGTATCATACAGCGAAAGTTCTTTCAGATACCGCAAAAAGGCATCGTAATCTTCGCCCTCACTGTAATCCAGCGCATAGCACGGGTCGTCCGATTTGGCATCGTGTACCGAGAAGATGCGGCACAGGTAGTCGCCATCCGGCGTGTACAGGGTAAACGTTGGGTTTGCGCTGTAAAAATCCTGCTTGCGGTAAGCATCCAGCTTGCCGAACATGGCGCCGTTATGGATGTTGTGGCCATGGATCACATGGCACAGACCGTCCGCCCAGCTGGTGGAATCCCACGAAGGGCGTATCAGACAGCCATCGTTGCTGCTTGCACCGGAAAAGCTGCGGCGCAGGTAATAGTTGGAATCTTCGTTCTGCACCACCGGCAGCGAAAGTTCCAGCCCCTGCACACTGAGCCATGCGGTAACGTCCGGGTTCTGCTCTTTCAACGCGGTAAAGTCCAGGCGGGAAGCCGGGGCGTTATCGCCGCCGGTGCTGGTATCCATCCAGACAAGCTGGGTGCGCAGGGTCTGGTATTCTTCATCACTTTTCTGGTAGCTTGTCCACTGCCAGAAGAACAACAGCAGGAACACCACCGCGGCAGCCAGCAGCACCGGTACAATAAACTTGGAAAGCTGCGCTGCCGTTACGCCATCCGTACTGCGCCGACGGCGCGGCTTGGGGTCTTTCTCCGGCGGCTCACGGTACATGGTGTACTGCTTTCTGCTGGATTTGTGTTGGGTACTGCTGCCTGTGGAGCGGCGGGGCTGCCCGCTATAAGAGGGATTTTGTCTGCTCATGCTTACCCCCTGTCGGAATGCGAGGCATCATCGCCGTTTTCTTTCTTTTTGCGCACCACGGTCACACCAACAGCCGCGCCAATACATACAACTGCCAGCGCCAGGAAGATCCACATCACCGGGCTGTCACCGGTGGGCAGCCCGTACTGACCGTTTGCAAAAGCCGGAACATTCGGCGGGGCCGTGGGGCTAATCTTGGGGGTATCACCATCGCCATTGGGTATTGCGTTACCCGGCGTATTCGGGTCATCGCCGGGTTTACCCGGGGTCGGACCACCATCCGGGTTGGGCGTTTTGTCCGGGTTTTCCGAAGGATTGCTCGGTGTCGGCGTTGCGCTCGGCTGGTCCACCATCTTGACCAGGTGGTAGCCACAGTTGGGGATGGTGCCGTCACCGTTAAAGTAGAACTCTACATCCGCGGCCTGAGCATAGCCCTCCGGGGCGCTTTCTTCGTGCATGATATAAGTATGGCCTGCCACCAGCACCTCGCCGGTGTTGCCGGTCATCACCAGCTTTTCCGGTTCTGTACCGGAAACCCAGCTGTGAACCAGCTTGCCGGTGTTCTTATCCGTCAGCGTCATGGAAGCCCCTGCCAGAGAGTTGCCGTTGGGGTCCACCTTGGAAAGCTTGACTTCCAGTGGCTGGTCAATAACAGTCAATGTCTGGCCATCCAGCTTGCCGGATTTGGAAGTTACGGCAACGGTAAAATCCGAATTGATGGTAAAGGTAATATCGCTGGTCATGGCATAGCCTGCCGGAGCGTAAGTTTCGCGCAGCAGGTAGTTGCCGGGCGAAAGCTGCATCTCGTGCGGAGTGCTTTCGGTCTTCCAGCTGTCGATCTCGCTCTGGGTGCCATCGGAGCCTACGCTGTAAACCACCAGTTTTGCGCCGGGCAGTTCATCACTGCTGGTGGCGGACTTTTTGCTCACGATCAGCTTTTGCCGCTTGGCGTTGGTAAAGGTAAAGGTTTTGCCGTCATCGCTGGTGGTCATGGTGGAAACATAGCCATCCAGGCCGGTCATATCCTCGCTGATGTTGCAGTTGGTCATGCCCTGGCGGATATCAAAGTAAGCGGTGCCATCCCCTGTGATGGTACGGGTGGCGCTGCGCTGCTGGCCATCTTGGGTATAGGTCAGCACAATTCTGGCCGGGCCGTGGTTGCTGTCATCGGTAATCCACTTTTTCTTGACCGTGATGCGGCCATAGCTGCTGATGTTGCCGGAGTAACTGTTTTCCACATGTTCCTTGACCATAATGTACACGATCCAGCTGGTACGAGAACCAAAAAAACAGTTGGGTACCGGAATGGTAATGCTGTCCATCGTGCGGGAAAGGGTTGTGGTAATGGTAAAGTAGCCGTTCTCAGCATAGGTATCATTGCCGATGCCGTGCGGGAAGTAAACATACAGATAGCGGTTGTTTTCGCCGCCCTGATAGAAGCTGACGTTGCCATCCGTATACTCAATATTATAGTTGCCGGGGCAGGCATCCAGCAGCCAGCCGATATCCATACGCAGGTAGCTGTTGCCCTTGGTGGTGTTTTCTTTCATCAGGCTGGAGTCATCCAGGATTGCCTGGCTGCCCGCTGCCACCGTTGTGCCATCCAGCATGGTTGTATCATGGGTATAGGTCACATAGGTCGAATTGGACTCATCCACCAGTGTGGCATCGTTCTGGTCATAAGCGCGGCCCTGCAAACCGAACAGCACGTTGAAGGAGATGGTATCGCCAACCTGCATGGTCAGCGGGGTTCCCTGCTGGCGCATCTGGTCCAGCTGGTTCAGGGTATAGTCCACACCATTGACCGTAACGGTAACACGCTTGACGTAATTCATCAAGTCCACACATCCATTGGCCGATGCATCATAATTGGGATAATAGTAATCATCCTGTGCCGCATGGGCACCTGTTGCAAAGGCAAGCACCAACAAAATCAGCAACAGGCAGTACCGCACGCCGTTCCGTAAGTATTCCATCTTCTGGTTCAACGTTTTCAACCTCAATCACCTGACATCCTTGTTTTTTACAGACGCTGCAATGTATTTTATCATTTTATAACGTCTGCTCGTTTTATCTTGTTTCTTTAACTATGTAGTTTATTTTATCATATCCTTGTGTGGCTTTCAACCTGCAAAGCTTCCAAATTTACACTTTTTTGTCACAGATTCCTTGTCTGCTATTTGTTTCCCGCGGCAGGCAACAAATGTCCGGCATTTTTGCTGTGGGCAATACCGCATAATTCTAAGTGCCGATAGGCGAGCGAGGTGTCACTGGATGCTGCAAAGGTGAGCGCCGCCAGTGGCGGATGCAGCGAACCGAAGCAAAGCGGTCGCAGGCGAGGGGCTTTTGCCCCCGTTTTACCGCAACCCGACATTATCGAGCATTTTGGCAACGCAGATGCCGTGCCGCAGCTGCCGGAGCGTGTGCTTGCCGCAAGGCGGGAATTGTGCGGTGTTGCCTGTGTTCACGCCGGATTGCGTCAGCTTTTGTGAAGTATCCTCACATGCAGCAAATAGCAAAGGCCGGCGGCTCCGTTTTTGGGGCAGCCACCGGCGTATTGTCATGTTGTTTTACTTGATTTTATTTGCCCCAGACAGTTTTCGCAATCTCTTTAACCAGCTTGAGCTTGTTCCACTGTTGCAGCCCGGTCAGCTTGTTGCCCGATCTCGCAGGAGTCAAAACCACACCGCGGGCTCAGGCAGAGGCGGTCCACTTTTCTGCTTCGTGGATGCGGGCAATCACGGTGTCCTTATGCAGAAAACGGCCTGATTTTGAGCAGCGAGGTTGTTTCCACCAACGGGCAGGGCCATGGTGCGCTGGTAGGCTTCCTAGTTCAGCATCAGGTCAATGTGGTTTTATACGGCGGGATTGGTGCCGGTGCCCAGGCCGCCCTTGCGCAGGCTGGCATCCAGCTGTTTGGCGGTATTTCCGGCAGTGCGGATGCCGCTGCCGCAGATTATCTGGCTGGTCGGCTTGTTTTTGACCCCAACGCCCACTGCAATCATCATGCCCACGAAGCAGAGCACGCCTGCGGCTCCCATTCCTGCCACGAGGACAAAGGCGGCTGTGCCGGGAGCTGCCACTGACCAAAAGAGTTAAAAAGTGCCGCGTCCCGAGAGAAAAATCGAGATGCAGCACTCATTTGTATCTTCATTTTTGATTGTTGAAGAAAACCAAAAATCCGAACCCTCTCCCCTGTCGAGAAAAGGTTCGGATTTTTATTATTCAGTGCGGATAACAGGACTTGAACCTGCACGTCGTAGACACTGGACCCTAAAACCAGCGCGTCTGCCAATTCCGCCATATCCGCTCAAAATACCTTTGTATTTTAGCAGGTATCACGCTTTTTGTCAATGCAGGCAGGCGGGTCATATTAGGTTTCGTATCAGGTCAGGCTTTGCAGGTATGCCTGCGGGCCGGACTGGTACAGGTCGCCGCCATGGGCATCCAGCAGAACGGTAAGGGGCATATCCACCACTTCCAGGCGGCGGACAGCCTCGCACCCAAGGTCCGGCCAGGCGATGATTTCGCAGCTTTTTACGCTGCCAGCCATCAGGGCACCTGCCCCGCCAATGGCTGCCAGGTACACAGCACCGTTGCGCACAACGGCGGCCTTTACGGCTTCATCCCGCTTGCCCTTGCCGATCATACAGGCAAGGCCCAGGTCCAGCAGGCGCGGGGTAAACTTATCCATGCGGCCGGATGTCGTGGGACCCGCCGCACCAATGGCACAGCCGGGGCGCTCCGGTGTGGGGCCGACATAATAGATGGCCGCGCCTTTGATATCGAACGGCAGCGGCTCCCCACGGTCCAGCGCTTCGTTCATACGGGCGTGGGCGGCATCGCGGGCGGTATATACGGTGCCGGTCAGCAGCACGGTATCCCCCGCGTGCAGCGGGGCAAGCTCCTGCCGTGTAATCGGCGTTGTTAAGCGTACCTGCATATAAAAATCACCCTTCCTGCTGCACGCGCGCGCGGCGGTGCTGCTCCCTGACTTCCTCATGGTGGCGGTTTACAATTTCCATTTCAGTTTGCAAAATCTGCCCCGGTGCCGGGTCCGGCCGCAGCTTGGGCGGCTGGTCATCATCCAAGGAGATATCGATTTTACTGCCCGGTTTATGCTGAGCCGGTTCCCCCAGTGGGATATCAATTTGCGGTTTGTTTGCCAATTTGATCTCTTCCTTAAAAATTTGTGTCTTGCTTTGGGGCAGCATGTTATGATGCTGTTTCCCCTGTTTTGGTGGCTTAGCTCACATCGCATTTCGCAGTTGATGTTGCCCATATTTCATTGTTTCGCAGTTCTTTTCCACCGTTTATTCCTATATTGTTCAAAGGCAATACCGCATAATTCTAAGTGCCGATACGGCGAGCGAGGTGCGGCAACTGCTAAGCCAAAAGCGCAGATAATACTGGATGTCTTATCGAGCATTTTGGCGAACCGAAGCAGGGGCAGCAGGGGCTTTTGCCCCCGAAGCACGATGCGGGTACCGCAACCCGACATTATCGAGCATTTTGGCAACGCAGATGCCGTGCCGCAGCCGCCGAAGCGGTGCTTAAGCCGCTAGGCGGGAATTGTGCGGTGTTGCCCAAAGTTTCTGCTTCCTTCTTTTCAAAGAAGGGACAACAATGCCCGTAAAAAGTCCTTACACCTCAGCGCTGGCGCGGCGGGTAACGTGGCAGCTTACGTTGACTGCCACCGGCAGGCAGGCCACATGGGTGGGCAGCTGTTCAATGCAGACACCCAGGCAGGTGGTTGCACCGCCAAAGCCCTGCGGGCCAAAGCCGGTTGCATTGATGGCATCCAACAGCTCTTTTTCCAGCGCGGCATAATAGGGGTCCGCGTTGGGCTGGTCCAGCGGGCGCAGCAGTGCCTTTTTGGCCAGAGCTGCGCATTTATCAAAGCTGCCGCCAATGCCAATGCCCAGCACAATGGGCGGGCAGGGGTTGGCCCCCGCCTGCTTGACGGTTTCCATCACAAAGTCTTTTACGCCCTGCACGCCATCGGCAGGTTTGAGCATGGTCAGGCGGCTCATATTCTCGCTGCCTGCGCCCTTGGGGGCTACGGTAATTTTGCAGACATCCCCCGGCACAAGATGTACCGTTAAAAACGCCGGGGTGTTATCCCCCGTGTTCACGCGCTGCAAGGGGTCCGCGGTGATGGACTTGCGCAGGTAGGCTTTCTCATACCCGCGGCGCACGCCCTCGTTCACAGCTTCGTCCAGATTGCCGTTGATATGCACATCCTGGCCAAGCTCAATGAACACACAGGCCATGCCGGTATCCTGGCAGATCGGCAGGTCTTTTTCTGCAGCAACGCAAAGGTTCTGCTGCAGCAGTTCCAGCGTCTGGCGGGCCAGCGGCCAGGGTTCGGCGGCATGGGCGTTATCCAGCGCCTGCTTCACATCCGGCGGCAGCTGGGTGTTGGCGCGGATGCACAGTTCTTCCACCGCATCGGTAATGGCGGTGGCGTTTACTTCCCGGATGCTCATACCCGCGCCACGCCGCTTTCCCGTGCAGCTTGCGCCACAGCGTCAGCCACAGCCGGTGCCACACGCGGGTCAAAGGCCTTGGGCAGAATGTTTTCCTCGTTCAGCTCGTCCTCCGGGATCAGGCCGGCGATGGCCTTCGCGGCGGCCATCTTCATCTGGGGGTTGATGTCCCGTGCGCGGACGGAAAGTGCGCCCTTGAAGATGCCGGGGAACGCCAGAACATTGTTGACCTGGTTGGGAAAATCGCTGCGGCCGGTGCCGATGACCCGCACACCGGCTGCCTTGGCGGCATCGGGCATGATCTCCGGGTTGGGGTTGGCCATGGCGAACACAATGGCATCCGGTGCCATGGTGGCGGCCATCTCGGTGGTCAGCGCACCGGCAACGGAGGTGCCGATAAAGACATCTGCACCGCGCACGGCATCGGCCAGGGTGCCGGTCAGGTGTTCGGGGTTGGTCACGGTTGCCAGCCATTCCTTATGGTCGGCAAGGCCTGCCGGGCGGCCGGGGTACAGGATACCGTGTTCATCCACAGCAACAATGTTTTTGGCACCGGCAACCTGCAGCATCTTGATGATGGCCGTACCGGCAGCGCCGGGGCCGTTCTGCACGATCTTGACATCTTCCAGCCGCTTGCCAACAACCTTGAGGGCGTTGAGCACACCGGCCAGCACGATAATCGCGGTGCCGTGCTGGTCGTCATGGAATACAGGGATATCCAGGTCGCGCTCCAACTCCGCTTCAATATCAAAGCACTCCGGGCTGCGGATATCCTCCAGGTTGATGCCGCCAAAAGTCGGAGCGATGGCCTTGACAGCGGCAATAACTTCCTCGCGGGTGGAAGCATTCAGGCAGATGGGGAACGCATCGACACCGCCGAATTCCTTAAACAGAACGCACTTACCTTCCATGACCGGCAGACCAGCTTCGGGGCCGATGTTGCCCAGGCCCAGCACAGCAGTACCGTTTGTGACAACTGCCACGGTGCGGCCCTTGAAGGTGTATTTATACACATCGTCCGGGTTCGCCTTGATCTGGCGGCAGGGCTCCGCAACGCCGGGGGTGTAGGCAGTGGACAAGGCATCACGGTCCTTGACTTCAAACAGGCTGTTGACCGTCAGCTTGCCGGGGTATTTTGCATGCATTTCAAGTGCGGCGGCATTGTAATCCATGGTAGTTGCTCCTTTGTTCGTATTCCTGTATTGATTTTGGGCAATACCGCATAATTCTAAGTGCCGATACGGCGAGCGAGGTGCGGCAGATGCCAAGCCAAAAGCGCAGATAATACTGGATGTCTTATCGAGCATTTTGGCAACGCAGATGCCGTGCCGCAGCTTGTTTTTGCCTTTTTTTATTTCAGTTTTGCATAAATCGGTTCCAGCTGGATCACGCAGAAATGGTCCGGCCAGCGGTCCGATACCGCTTTGCGCAAAGCAGCCGGGATTTTGTTGGCGCGGTGGTCCTTGGCGGCCAGCCAGTCTGCGGGAACGGCACAATCAAAAATCACATTGGTATGGGTGGGGCCGGGCACAATGCGCAGGTCATGGATATCCGCTTCCGGCGCAATCTCGGCCAGCTGTTCTTTCAAGAATTTCCGCAGTTCGTTGATATGCGGGTCATCTGTCACAACAGGGTCAAAGTGGATCGTGACCAGCAGATGGTCATGCACCTGAAAATCCCGCTCGATAGAGTCGATCAGGTCATGGCTTTTCATCACATCACTGTCGGCGGAAAGCTCAATATGGAAACTGACCAGCTTGCTGCCGGGCCCGTAATCATGCACCATCAAATCATGGATGCCCAGCACACCGGGGTAACTCAGGGCTTTTTTCTCAATGTAATCGATCAGTTCCGGGTCAGGGGCCGCGCCCAGCAGCGGGCTGATGGTATCCCGCACCAGGCCGACGCCGCTCCACAGGATAAACAGCGCCACGCCAACACCCATCAGGCCATCAATGCGGTCAATGCCAGTCAGGTGAGCCAGAATGGTAGCGGCCAGAACCGCGGCAGTGGTAACCACATCGTTGCGGGCATCCGCCGCAGTGGCCATGAGCGTTTCGGACTTGATGCGGCTGCCAACGCTGCGGTTGAAGCTGCTCATCCACAGTTTGACCAGGATGGACACCACCAGCACCGCTATGGTCAGCGCACTAAGGGTAACCGGCGTGGGGTGCAGCACCTTGAGGAAGCTTTCTTTCAGCAGCTCAATGCCGATGACCAGTATCATGACCGAAACCGCCAGCCCCGCCAGGTATTCGTACCGTGCATGGCCGTAAGGGTGCTCATCATCGGCAGGTTTTGACCCCAGGCGGAAGCCCACCAGGCTGACCACATTGGAGCTTGCATCGGACAGATTGTTCAATGCGTCCGCCGCAATGGCCATACTGCCAAACAGGGTGCCCACCGTAAACTTGCCCGCAAACAGCAGCACATTGCACACAATTCCCACCATACAGGCCAGGTTGCCGTAAGCAGTGCGCACGGTGCGGTCCTGGATATTGGCCGGATCACGGATAAAAAGTCTGATCAGAAGTTTTGTCAAGAATTGCTCTTCCCTTCCCCTACAGATATGGATATTCGGAATTGAAGTTTCCTGCTGGGGCGTTGTATCCGACAAAACCCACAGACAGATAATTTACAAAAATGGCGGACCGATGGGGGTCCGCCATTTATCATTTCAGGTTCAAGCAGCGTTCCTGCTGACCATCTTATGCAGATCAGTCACGAATGATGCAGGCATCACGCTCCGGGCCAACGGAGATATACTTGATCTTGCAGCCAACGGCCTTTTCCAGATATTCCACATAGCCGCGGGCAGCTTCCGGCAGGTCCTCGTACTTGCGCACGGAGGTGATATCGCAGTGCCAGCCCGGCAGCTTGACGACAACCGGCTGTGCATCGTCCAAAGTCTTGCCGGTCGGGAAGCGGTCGGTCACAGTGCCGTCAGCCAGCTTGTACTGGGCAACAACGGGAACTTCTTCCATATAATCCAGAACGTCAAACAGGGTCAGAGCCAGCTCGTCACAGCCCTGGCACTGAACGCCGTAACGGGAAGCAACCACATCAAACGGGCCAACGCGGCGCGGGCGGCCGGTGGCAGCGCCGTATTCATGGCCGGCTTCACGCAGCAGGTGCTTTTCTTCCTCGGTCATAGCCAGCTCGGTGGTAAAGGGGCCATCGCCCACGCAGGAAGAATAAGCCTTCATGATACCGATGGACTTGTTCAGCTTGCGGCCGGGGATGCCAGCGCCGATGGGTGCATAAGCGCCGATGGTGTTGGAGGAAGTGGTGTAGGGATAAATGCCGTAGTCGATATCACGCAGGGCTCCCAGCTGGGCCTCAAACATGATCTTCTTGCCGGCATCGTCAGCATCTGCCAGGTACTGGCCGACATCGCAGATGTAAGCGCTGAACACTTCCTGGAAGTGCTTGCACCAGTTCCACATATCGTCCACGCTGACAGGCTTCTGGTTATAAATGTTGACCATGGTCAGGTTCTTGGATTCCACCAGGGTTTCCAGGCGCTTGCGCACACTGGCATCCATGTGGACCAAATCGCCCATGCGCAGGGTTTTCTTCATGTACTTATCACCATAGGTGTAAGCAATGCCGCGCTTGGTGGAGCCAAACTGTGCGCCCGTTTTGGCAAGGCGGGCCTCCTCCAGGCCATCCTGCTCCACATGGAACGGCATGGTGATGGTAGCACGGTCAGAAATTTTCAGGTTGTCCGGGGTAATCTTAACACCCTGTTCGCGCAGGGCGGCGATCTCTTTTTCGAGATGTTCCGGGTCAATGACCATACCGCCGCCCATAACACAGACAATGTTGGGGTGCAGGATGCCGGAGGGCACCAGGTTCAGTACGAACTTGCCGCACTCGTTTTTGACGGTGTGGCCGGCGTTGTCGCCGCCCTGGTAACGGGCAACGATGTCATAATCGCGGCAGAGCAGGTCCACCATACGGCCCTTGCCCTCGTCGCCCCAGTTGATACCGGTAATTGCAGTAAGCATGAAAAATAACCTCGCTTTGGCAAAATGTACAGCCTTTTCCGTTCAGTCTGCCGGGTGGCTGACTGATTTCTTGTAGCCGGGATTCGCCGCCAGCTATATTATAGCAAACCCGCTTGCAAATTCCAATACCCCGGCACAATTTTGTGCAAACCACACAGCCCCGCGCCAGCCGGGCCGCCACTTTGAACAGGGGATCAGTGGCGCACCTGCAGCTTGCGGCGGGTGCCGTCCGGCTCAATCACCGTGGTGTGCTCCAGCTGGTCAATCATGGATGCGCGGATATCGGCCAGGTATTCCTGCCGCAGGGCGTCACGCTCCGCCAGTTCGGCTTCCGTCAGGCCAGAAGTTTTTGCTTTATGAGCCAGCGCATTGATGCGCGCGATTTTTTCTTTTTCCATAGGGTTCTGTTCCTTTCCTTATATAAGGATATCCGGGCAGCAGGTCTGCCGCCCATGGCAGAGCATTGGGTGCTCTGCCATGGGTATTATAACACACCCTCTTCCCTTTTGTGAATGCAGGGCTGTACTTTTTGCAAAAAAGCTGTATAATAAAAAAGTATCCGCTTTTGACGGGGGTATTTTTCCCTGCTGCGGTACGCGATGTATTTTTCAAAAAAAGACAGGAGACAACCCATGAAAAACACCAACCTGACCCGCGCTGCTGCCAGCCTGCTGGCATGCGGCATGGTTTTTGGCCTGACTGCCTGCAGTTCCAGCGCATCCTCCAGCGAAGCAACCGCCGAGAGCGCAGCTTCCAGCGAAGCTGCCAGTGAAAGCACTGTTCCTGACGACGCTACCGCAGAAAGCGCCGCCGATGATTATTCTTATCTGGCTGATTTTTCTTTCAGTGATGCCTATGACGAGAACGGCTACCTGAAAGGCATCACCGCGCTGGATTACGTCACGCTGCCGGATACTGAGAGCTTTACCCTTTCGGACGATGCCACCACCGTGAGCGACAGTGATATTGACGATTACATTTCCAACAACATTCTTTCCAACTATAAGACCACCAACGAGATCACCAACCGCGCCGCCGAAAACGGCGACACTGTGAACATTGACTTTGCCGGTTCCATTGACGGCGTTGCCTTTGACGGCGGCACCGGCAGCGATTATGATCTGACCCTGGGCAGCGGCACCTTTATTGACGGCTTCGAGGATCAGATCGTTGGCCACATGCCCGGCGAAACCTTTGATGTGAATGTCACCTTCCCGGATGACTACCAGGCCACCAACCTGGCCGGCAAGGACGCAGTGTTCGCCACCACGCTGAACTACATCAACGAGGATGTGACCCCCGACCTGACTGATGATTGGGTCAGCAGCAACCTGGCCGAGTCCATGGGCATGAACAATGTGGCTGAGCTGAAAACTTTTGTCAGCAACAGCCTGCTGTTCAATCAGGAAGCCAATGAGCTGTACGGCCAGCTGTACGATGCTGCCGAAGTCAATACCGATACCCTGCCCGAAGATGTGCAGCAGTATTTCACCAATACCGTGCTGTACCAGCCGTACCTGTACGCCCAGATGCGCGGCGTTTCGCTGGAGACCATGCTGAGCCAGGCCGGTTACAGCAGTGTGGATGAATACCTGGAAAACAGCGAAAGCTCCAAGCAGAGCATGATCAAGCAGATCCTGATCATGCAGGCTTTGGCGGAGAAGAACAACATTGTATGCGATACCGACATTCTGAACGCTGAGTTCTCCCGCTACTTTGGCTCCACCGATATGACCAGCTATGTGAACGCTTACGGCGAAAACTACGTGAAAACCAACATTCTGCATGACATTGTGATGCAGAACCAGATCGACAACGTTGCCTAAGCTGCCCAAGCTGTTTGGCTGCCCCCTGACCATTAAGTTTTAACCGTACCACCCGCGCCCGCTTGACAAAGCCGTGTGCGGGTGGTATATTAGGGCCATAATATTTAGACGTTTATCTAAATATATAATTCTTGTGATTTTCTGAAAGGGTATATGTTATGAGCACGATAATTTCTTTGCAGACCATTTTGTGGAGCGCCTTGGCCGCCGCAGCCGGTATCGGGCTGCCGGTTCTGGTTCTTTTTGGTATGGAAGTTCAAATTCTGCCGGGGGGCAAAGCTGTTTCCTGCTGTTGTCGGCGCGGTGACCTTCGTTGTTTTCGCCCAGGTACTGGAAGGTGTGCCCAAGGCCATTTTCTTTGGCGGCGGCACCGGCGTTTCGCAGTATGTGCTGACCCATGCGTGGGCTTACACCCTGATCGGCTGCCTGCTGGCGGGCGTGTTTGAGGAAGTCGGGCGCTATCTTGCGTTTCGCTTTCTGCTCAAGCGCTATACCAACCGGCGGGACGCCGTAACCTATGGCATCGGCCACGGCGGGATCGAGGCAATCCTGGTTCTGGGGCTCACCGCCATCAATAATATTGCGATTGCGCAGCTTGTCAACAGCGGCAGCATTGAAACCATAACCAATGGGCTGACCGGCGCGCAGCTGGACCAGGTACAGGCACAGATCGCCGCCGTTGCCAGCTTTGGGGCCGCCAACCTGCTGCTGGGGCTGGCTGAACGCGCGATTGCCATGACGCTGCACATTTCCCTCTCGGTGGTTGTATTCCGGGCTGTCCGGCAGCGCAAGGCCGGGTATCTGGGATTGGCGGTGGCGCTGCATGCGCTGTTCGATGTTCCCGCCGCTTTATTCCAGTGCGGCGTGCTGCACAGTACCTGGCTGGTGGAAGCACTGCTGCTGGTGCTCTGCCTGGGCTGCGCGGCTTACGCCAAAAAGCAGTATTGTGCATTGCAAGAACCGGAACAGCAGACGTTATCCGATAGGAGGAAAGCTGACCTATGGTAGGCGATGCGTTTAAGGCTTTGGGGGACCCCACCCGGCGGCGCATTTTGGAACTGTTGAGCGAAGGCGAGATGAGTGCCGGTGATATTGCTGCGCACTTTGATATGGCAAAGCCATCCGTAAGCCACCACCTGAACATTTTGAAAAATGCCGGGCTGGTAACGGATGAGCGCCGCGGCCAGAACATTGTGTACTGCCTGAACCTGACCGTGTTCCAGGAAGCTGTTAAGTGGTTTTTCGATTTTGGCTTTGTGAAAGGTGGACCTGATGATGAAACGAAATAAACTGTTTTGGGGGCTGCTGATTTTTTGCGCCATCAACTTTGCGGCGCACCTCTGCTTTTATGGCTCCCTGCCGGATGTTGTGCCCACCCACTGGGGCGCGGACGGCCAGGCCAACGGCTGGGGGCCAAAATCCACTGTGCTGATTATGGCAGCCCTGCCCGCCCTGATGCTGATTTTGATGGCAGCGCTGCCCCACATTGACCCCAAGCACCAGAATTATGAAAAGTTCAAGGGCGTCTGGAACGCCTCCCTCACTGCCCTTACAATATTTATGTCAGCTATGAGCTGGTTTTCGGAGCTGAGCGTGTTCGGCTTGATTCCGGAGGGCAGCAGCCTGGTCGGTATTCTGGTCTGCGGCGGCTGCGGGGTGCTGTTCATCTTTTTGGGCAACTATATGCCGCGCATCAAGCAGAACTATATGTTCGGCTGCAAAACTCCCTGGGCGCTGAACAACGAACACAACTGGAACCGCACCCAGCGCATGGGCGGCATTGTGTTTGTTGTTATGGGTGCCGCTTTGATTGTAATTTCACTGCTGGCCACCATTTTGGGCGATACCGCCACCATGATCCTGCTGCTGGCCGTTGTCTTTGGCGGCTCCGTCTGGATCTACCTCTACTCCTACCTCGTCTACATCGGCAAAATGAAGTAAGTAAGCGCCCCCACCCGGAGCGCACTCTTTATCCTGCATCGCGCCTAATATCCAAAAAAGGCGCGCAGCGCCCACCACCATTCTTCTTTATTATTTATTCTTTATTCATTACAAAATGCTCCCCTCTCCATGCAGTTCTCTTATGCACAGGGCGGGGAGCGTTTTATTTTTATTCCTGGGTTTTCTTTCAGCGCGTTCCGTTTTCATGCGGATGCGCTCGCGCTGGGATTTTTCCAGTTTTTTATAGCGGGCATAGCTTTCGGGGCGCACGGTCTCAATGCAGCGGGCAAAGTTCCAATGCAGGCCGTCGCGGCGGTTCAGTTAAAGCGCAGGAACCACGGGCCGTGGTCCGGGCAGGTGGCTTCGGTATAATAACCGGTGTTGCCGCGCTTGAGCCAGATATCGTTCAGCACCAGCGGCTTGCCGCAGAACGGGCAGCCCACCTGATACAGCGCAGGGTCATTTTTGTAGGCATCGTGGTCCAGGCGGTCAAAGTAGGTTTGGATATCGTACGTTTCGGTATCGGTATTGTTCAGCAGGGCAGCTGTCAGCTGGGCGGCGGGGTCCGGGTATTCGGCAATGCCCTGGGCCAGCGGCAGGCGGCGGCAGATTTTTGTGGTGTACAGGGCATCGTCCAGCGCATTGTGGAAATCGCCGTCATGCTCAATGCCAAGGCGGTCCACCACGCTTTCCAGCGTCAGGCCCTCGCCTTCCCCGCGGGGGAAATTTTTCAAAAAGATCTGCTGCAGGTCATACCAGCGGGTGGGCCAGCTTTCGTCCATATTATAAAGGAACAGGTTCTGTTTCAGCACCGGCACATCGTCCAGGCCCCACTCGGCAAATTCGGCATCGGGGCCGGCCCATTCCTGGAACCGCCGCAGGCCTTCGGCAATGGGAACCCCGGCTTCCAGCTCGCCCTGGCTCAGGCCAGTCACCTCCGCAATGCGCCAATGCAGCTTGCGGAAAATGCGGGGGCGCAGGGTCATCTCAAAGGTATCCAGTACATCGCCATTCTCGTCCACCCGCACTGCACCGATCTGGATGATCTCACCCCGCAGGGTCAGCTCCGCCCCATGATAATTAAAGGTTTTGGGCGCATTGCCCATGTTCCATTCCAAGTCAAAAATGATCAGGTTCACTGCGGGTCCTCCAAGATGAATTTTTCAACGGCCAACCCTACCCCGTCATGCTCATTATCTGCGGTGACGTATTTGGCTGCCTGTTTTACTTCCGGCACAGCATTGCCCATGGCAACGCCCATGCCCGCATAGCGGATCATGGGCAGGTCGTTCCAGCCATCGCCGCAGGCCATCAGGTTTTCGGGGCCAAGGCCCATGTTTTTCAGCAGCAGCGCCAGCGAGGCGGATTTTTCCACCCCCAGGGGCATCGTTTCAATAAAGAACGGCGCCGAGCGGTAGATGGAAAGCTTGCCCGCAAACTTTTGCTGCATCAGCTCCTCCACATGGGGCATATCCACAGGGTCGCCAACCAGCAGCAGCTTGTTGATGGGCCACTGGATCTCGGCGGGCAGGTTTTCCACCTGGCGGGCCGGGATTTTGTTGATGCGGGCTTCCTCGCCAACATAGGGGTTGGCGGCATCCTCGGTCACAATGCCTTTGGCATCATAGGTCAGCGGCATCACGTTCCAGTAGCGGGCAAAGGTGCACACCGGGTCGATCAGCTCCGGCGGGAACTCATGCTGCACCAGCGTTTCGCCGGTTTTGCAGTCAATGATCTTACCGCCATTATAGCTCAAGATGCAGCCGCCGCGGCGGTCCAGCTCCAGCTCTTTGGCAAGCGGCTCAATGCCCACGGTGGGGCGGCCGCTGGCCAGCACAATGCGCACGCCGCGGTCCGCCGCTGCCTGCAGGGCAGCTTTGGTGCGTGGGGTAATGACTTTGGCATTGTTGGTCAGTGTGCCATCCAGATCCAGTGCCAGAACTTTGTATTGCATAATATCCCCTGTTTCTTTGGGCAATACCGCATAATTCTAAGTGCCGATACGGCGAGCGAGGTGCGGCAGATGCTAAGCCAAAAGCGCAGATAATACTGGATGCTGCAAAGGTGAGCGCCGCCAGTGGCGGAAACAGCGAACCGAAGCAGGGGCAGCGGTCGCAGAGTGCGAGGGGCTTTTGCCCCCGAAGCACGATGCGGGTACCGCAACCTGACATTATCGAGCATTTTGGCAACGCAGATGCCGTGCCGTAGCCGCCGAAGCGGTGCTTAAGCCGTAAGGCGGGAATTGTGCGGTGTTGCCTTTGTTTTTTCGTCTTTTTATTTTACCCTATCAGCCGCCATTGCGCAAGGGGGCGGTAAAGATTCCGGTTGTTTCTGCCTGCATTGCTCTTTGGAGCGCAGCAGGGCTGATTTTGCGGTGCAGCACACCCATTTTTGTGGCAAAACCCGGAAAATGACCGGGATTTTAACGGTTAGCAATAACTAACGCATTGACAACAAATTTTCCACATGGTACACTATTCAGGCAATAAGGGAGTAGTCGGCGCGGCACTGGGCAAGAGCAGCTGTGCAGTTTTGCCAACACAATGAGCTAACAGCAAAGGCTCTGGCACTACTTGAAATGACGAGACTTATCCGCACAGGGTTCACCTGCATGCTGTGTGCAGGTGCTGGGCGGATAGGTCTTTTTTGTTTGCCCGGCTCTGCCCTTGGATCTAAGGCAACACCGCACAATTCCCGCCTTGCGGCTTAAGCACCGCTCCGGCAGCTGCAGCACGGCATCTGCGTTGCCAAAATGCTCGATAATGTCGGGTTGCGGTACCCGCATCGTGCTTCGGGGGCAAAAGCCCCTTGCACTCTGCGACCGCTGCCCCTGCTTCGGTTCGCTGTTTCCGCCACTGGCGGCGCTCACCTTTGCAGCATCCAGTATTATCTGCGCTTTTGGCTTAGCAGCTGCCGCACCTCGCTCGCCGTATCGGCACTTAGAATTATGCGGTATTGCCCTAATTTGGAGGTATTGGGGTATGAGTTTGTTTGACTTGATCATGATCGGCATCAGCCTTTCGATGGATGCGTTTGCGGTTTCCATCTGCAAGGGGCTTTCGGTGCGCAAAGTACAGCTGTCCCACGCGCTGATCTGCGGTGCCTGGTTCGGCGCGTTCCAGGCCATTATGCCGTCCTTTGGCTACTTCCTCGGTTCCCGGTTCGAGCACCTGCTCAACAGCGTTGGCCCTTGGGTTGCCTTTATCCTGCTGGCTGTAATCGGCGTAAACATGGTGCGGGAAAGCTTTGGCGGCGATGAAACTGTGGACAACGATTTTTCCGCCAAAGCCATGCTGCCGCTGGCCGTTGCAACCTCCATTGACGCCTTTGCCGTTGGCGTTGGCTTTGCCGCAATGGAAGCCAACATTGTGGTTGCTGCCCTGCTGATCGGCTGCACCACCTTTACCCTGTCTGCCATCGGCGTTAAGGTTGGTGCCGTGTTTGGCGATAAGTACCGCGCCGTTTCGGAGCGCATTGGCGGCCTTGTGCTGATTTTGATCGGCCTGAAAACCTTGATCCAGAGCTTCCTGTAAAATTTGGCTTTCTCTTATTTCCGTTATTCTGATAAAACAGCTGCCCGCATCCTTTCCGGTTTTTGGCCGGAGTGATACGGGCAGTTTTCTTTGGGATTGATCCTGCACAAAAAAAGGTCCCGCCCGGCAGCGAGGGGTGCTGCGGGCGGGACTTATTTTTTATCAGGGGGTATTCTGACACTTTAAAACAAATTACTTTCTGCTGCGCTTTTTGCGGGAGTTTTTGCCCTTTACAGCAGGCTTAGCAGCCTCAACAACCGGCTTTGCAGCTTCCACAACGGTCTTAACGGCTTCGTCAGCGGCCTTGGCGGCAGCCTTGACAGCAGGCTTCTCGGCAACTTCCTTCACGGCCTTGTCGGCAGCTTCCACAGCAGCCTTGACAGCGGGCTTTTCGGCAACTTCTTTTACAGCCTTCACAGCTTCATCGGCAGCGGCCTTAACGGCGGGCTTTTCAGCAACTTCCTTGACAGCGTCGGTGGCCACGGCAGCAACGGCAGTGGCAGCCTCGGCTGCCTTCTTTGCGGTGGTCACAGCAGCCTCGGCAGCCTTTTTGGTGCTGGTCTTGCAGGTGGCCTTCTTGGCGGTCTTAACAACCTCAGCGGCGGTTTCGGCAACCGGCTTATCGGCAGAAGCCTTCACGGCGTCAACAACCTCGGCAGCAGCCTTGGCAGCGGCGTCAACGGTCTTGGCAGCGCTTTCAGCGGCAGCCTTCACTTCAGCCTTTGCTTTAGCGGCGGTAGCCTTGGCGCTGGTCTTGGGCTTGCGGGTCACTTCGTTGATGGTCCAGTACTGGTTATCGCCGTTCACATCGGCCCAGATCTGCAGGACTGCACCGTTTTCGGTGTTCATGTTGACCAGGTCCAGGCACTTGCCGGCCAGGTTGGACTTGATCTTTACGCGGCCATCATTGGCGGGCTCCACGATCCACAGCTGGCTGGAAGCGTTAGCGCCTTCCCACTGGTGAACATGGGTGCCATCGGTCACGCCGGAGCAATCCAGGTCCATCATCTTGCCGGTGAAACGGTTCTTGATGCGGTACACGCCCTCGCCGGCGCGCACAAAGCTCCACTGCTGCCATTCGGCGTTGGCATTATCCCACAGCTGGATCTGAGCGCCGTTCTCGGTGTTGTAATCCTTTACTTCAACAACCTTGCCGTTTGCAGCGGCGATGGTATAAAACTTATCCTCAGTAATAACGGTCTGAGCAATTTTCTTGGTAGCCATGTATAAGCTCTCCTCTCAGTTTATCGTGTTGGTTGGTCAGTTTTGTACGCCTGCGGCTGGCAGTGTTCTGCGCAGCCCCCCTCCAAAGCGTCATCTATATAAAAAGGAGTGCTGTGTTGGTTCAGCCTCCTTGTGTTCCCCTCTATTATAGCCAATTATTCCCACATCGTCAAGTTTTGTGCGGCGTGACGGCATTTTACACAAAAACGCCGGGAAGGGTGGAATCCTTCCCGGTATTTTTATGGGGATTTTCCGTTTTTATGCCGATTGCGCTTTTGTTGCGCACTTATCCGGCAGAAAGGCTATTTCAGGAGTTTTCCGCAAAATTGCCGGTGTACAGGCGGTAGTAACGGCCCTTTTGGGCAATCAGCTCATCGTGGGTGCCGCGCTCAATAATGCGGCCCTGTTCCAGCACCATGATGCAGTCCGAGTTGCGCACGGTGGAAAGGCGGTGGGCGATAACAAAGGTGGTGCGGCCATACATCAGGCCGTCCATGCCCTGCTGCACCAGGCGCTCGGTGCGGGTATCAATGCTGGAGGTTGCTTCGTCCAGGATCAGTACCGGCGGGTCCGCAACAGCGGCACGGGCAATGGCAAGCAGCTGGCGCTGGCCCTGGCTCAGGTTGGTGCCGTCGCCGGTCAGCGTGGTGTTATAGCCATCCGGCAGGTGGCGGATGAACTCATCGGCGTTGGCCAGCTTGGCGGCGGCGCGGCATTCCTCGTCCGTTGCATCCAGGCGGCCATAGCGGATGTTATCCATAACCGTACCGGTAAACAGGTGGGTATCCTGCAGAACAATGCCTAAGGATGCGCGCAGGTCGTCTTTATGAATATGGGTCACATCAATGCCGTCATACTCAATGGTGCCCTTCTGGATATCATAGAAGCGGTTGATGAGGTTGGTGATGGTGGTTTTGCCTGCGCCGGTGGAACCGACGAAGGCGATCTTCTGGCCCGGACGGCCATACAGGTTGATATCATGCAGGACGATCTTGCCCGGATCATAGCCAAAGTCTACATCCTTAAAGACGATATCTCCCTTCAGTTCACGGTAGTCTGCGCTGCCATCGGCGTTCACACGCTTCCAGGCCCACAGGTTGGTGCGCTCCTTGGTTTCGGTCACAGAATCATCCGGCAGGCGTTTGGCGTTGACCAGCATGACCTTGCCCTCGTCCACTTCCGGCTTTTCGTCCAGCAGGTCAAAGATACGCTGGCCGCCGGCCAGAGCCATGATGATGGCGTTGAACTGCATGGAGATCTGGCTGATGGGCATGTTCAGGGTGCGGTTGAAGGTCAAAAAGCTGGCCAGCTTGCCCAGGGTCAGGCCTGTCATGCCAGACAGAGCCAGCGCACCGCCGATCATAGCGCAGAACACATAGGAAAGGTTGCCCAGCTGGGTGTTAGCCGGACCACCGAGGTTGGAGTAACGGTTGGCCTTATCCGCGCTTTCAAACAGCTGATCATTGAGCTTATCAAACTGCTCAATGGCTTCTTCCTCGTGGCAGAACACCTTAACGACTTTCTGGCCGTTCATCATCTCTTCAATGTAGCCGTTCACCGCACCAATATCACGCTGCTGGGAAACAAAGTACTTGGAAGAGTTGGTGGTAAGATACTTGGTGACCAGCAGCATAATCCCGACCATGACCAGGGTGAGCACCGTCAGCGGCACGCTGAGTACAACCATGGAAACCAGCACGCTGACAACGGTAATAGCGCTGTTCAGCAGCTGCGGCATGCTCTGGCTGATCATCTGGCGCAGGGTATCAATATCGTTGGTATACAGCGACATGATATCGCCGTGGGCGTTGCGGTCAAAGTATTTGATGGGCAGCGTCTGCATATGGGTAAACATTTCATCGCGCAGGCGCTTCAGGGTGCCCTGGGTAACGTAAGCCATCATACGGGCCTGGGCAAAGGCGGTAACAATGCCGATGCCGTAAAAGCCTGCCGTGCGGGCGATGGCATGGGCCAGGCCGGAAAAATCACTGCTCTGCTCTTTCAGCAGGGGCAGGATGTAGCCATCGATCAAGGTCTGCATGAACAAAGTGCCCTGCACGTTGGCAAACACGCTGACAAAAATGCAGATGACGACCGCAACGACCTGAATGCGGTAGCATTCCATCACATAGCGCAGGATGCGCATGAAGATCTTGCCGGGGTTCTGGACTTTGGGGCGCGGGCCGCGGGGGGCCGCCGCGGCCAACCTTAACCACTTGCTTTCTGCTCAGCCATTGTTATCGCCTCCCTTTTCGTCAAAGTCGCCGGAGCCTTTGGTCTGGCTGTTATAAACTTCCTGATAGATGGGGTTGGTGGCCAGCATTTCGGCCGGGGTACCGTAACCACTGATCCTGCCGTTATCCAGCACGATCACATGGTCGGCGTTTTCCACGCTGGAAATACGCTGGGCAATGATGAACACCGTGGTGCCGGGAATCTTTTCGGCAAAGCTCTTGCGGATCTTGGCGTCGGTGCCGGTATCCACAGCGGAGGTAGAGTCGTCCAGAATCAGGATGCGGGGCTTTTTCAGCAGAGCACGGGCAATGCAAAGGCGCTGCTTCTGGCCGCCGGAAACGTTCGTGCCGCCCTGGTCAATGTGGGTGTTGTATTTATCGGGGAAGCGCTCAATAAATTCATCGGCGCAGGCCTGCTTGCATGCCTCCTCGATCTCGGCATCGGTGGCATCCTTATTGCCCCAGCGCAGGTTTTCGGCAATGGTGCCGCTGAACAGTTCGTTTTTCTGCAGCACCATAGCAACGCTGTTGCGCAGGATCTCCAGGTCGTAATTGCGTACATCCACGCCGCCAATGTACACATGACCGGCGGTGGTATCATACAGGCGGGGCAGCAGCTGCACCAGGCTGGTTTTTGCGCTGCCGGTGCCGCCGATGATGCCGATGGTCTCGCCGGAACGGATGTTCAGGTTGATATCAGACAGCACATCGCGGCCATCGGCCTTATAGCGGAAGCAGACATGATCAAAGCGGACAGCGCCGTTCTTGACTTCCATAACCGGGTTTTCGCCGTTGGACAGGGTGCTTTCTTCTTCCAGCACTTCAGCCACACGCTTGGCGGAAGCGGCGGACATGGAGATCATGACGAACACCATGGACAGCATCATCAGGCTGGTCAGGATGTTGGTGCAGTAGGTCAGCATGCTCATCAGCTCGCCGGTGGTAAAGCTGGTAGCACCGGACAGCACGATCATGCGGGCACCCAGCCAGGAAATCAGCAGGATGCAGGTGTAAACGGTGGCCATCATCAGCGGAGAGTTAAAGGAAAGAACTTTTTCAGCACGCAGCAGCAGATCCTGCACATTGCCGGATGCCTTTTTGAACTTTTCACTCTCGTAATCTTCGCGCACATACGCTTTGACCACACGGATGGCGGAAACATTTTCCTGCACGCTCTCGTTCAGGTCATCGTACTTTTTGAATGCGGCGGAGAAGTAGTTGCTGGCGCGGGACATGATGAGCACCAGGCAGCCGCCCAGAATGATGACCGCCACCAGATAGATGGAAGCCAGCTTGGCGTTGATGGTGAACGCCATGATCATGGCAATGACCATGCTGGACGGCGCACGGATGGCCATACGCAAAATCATCTGGTAAGCGTTCTGGATGTTGGTCACGTCGGTGGTCATACGGGTGACCAGACCGGCGGTGGAATATTTATCGATATTGGCAAAGCTGAATGTTTGGATATTGCGGTACATGGAGCGGCGCAGATTGCGGGCGTAACCGGTGGAAGCACGCGCACCAAACACACCGCCCAGCACGCCGAACAGCAGGCCAAAGGCCGCTGCCACGATCATCCAGCCGCCAATGCGGTAAATGTGGGAAAGATTGCCGGCGGTAACGCCATCATCAATGATGGAGGACATCAGCTTGGGGATGATCATTTCCATCACCACTTCGCCGATCATGCACAAAGGGGTCAGGATGGAAACCAGCCGGAATCCCTCTGTTTCTTTGTAAAGTGACTTAAACATATGGTATCTCCTGTTTGGCTGCCCGGGGGCAGCGCCTGAACTTCTTAAGCCAAAGCATTGCGGAACACTTTGGGGTGTGTCTGAAAACAAAGAAAATAACGGATATTTCGCAAACACAAGCAGGATTTAAGGCAAGGAGCCGCAGGAATCCTTTGTATATTCCAAGGCTTTTTAACGCAAAATCCCGCTGCGCTTATAGAAATAGACCAAATTTTTGACTTTTCAGATACGCCTTAATTTTTGCCGCGGATGGCTTTTGCATTTTCAATCAGCTTGTGCAGGGTGCCCTGGATAGCTTCCAGTTCCTGCGCGCTGACCCCGTTTTGCAGGTCATGCTCAAAATCCGAAATGCACTGGTGGATGGCGGCGGCGCATTGGCGGCCTTTCTCGGTCGGAACCAGGCTTTTGAGCCGGGCGTCTTTGGCGACAACTTCCCGCGTGATAAAGCCGGACTGCTCCATGCCCTGCAGCATGGTGGTAATGCTGGAACGGTTGGTGTGGAACCGGGCTTCCAGATCACGCTGGTAGATTTGCTTGCCGCTTTCCGTTTCCTGCATCAAAAAACCCCAGCACCATGCCGCGCATACCGGTCAGCTCCGGGCTGACCCTGGTGCTGATGTACGCATCCAGCGCGCAGGAAATTTCCCGCGCGGCATAGTTTAAGGTGCGGCCTACATGCACAAAGCCGTGGTCATCCTGTTGGTTGCGGTTCTGCGTTTGGATCACCTCACTTTCCAATTCGTTTGATTGTTAATTGTTTGAATTGAAACAGTTTGATTTGCAACAGTACGATTATAAACACATCCCGCCGGTTTGTCAACCAGCGGGATGTAATTATTTTCAAAGAAAATTGTGAAAAGTTTGTGACGGCTTATTTCTTATGGGAATGCCGCAAATCCGCACGCCTGGCGCATGGCTTCATCGCTGGCGAAACCGTAAATTTTTACGGTTTCATCCTCATAGATCAGCGCATCCTCCGGCATGGCATCGGCAAGGGCCTGGGTAGTGGGCTGGCGCTCGCCGTATGCTTCCCATTTGGAGATAACAAAGAAAATTTTACCCTGCGGAGGGGTTTGCAGATGGCTGGTGACCTGCAGCCAAGGGCGCAGCTCCGGCACACTGTTTGGGGTCAGGGTCCACACGTTCAGGGTGCCGTCCGTCAACTCGGTCATCACATTACCGTCCCAAAAAGAAGCGTACCCGTCCCGGTAGCCGTTCTGCACCAGGAACTGTGCCGCCCCTTGGTTGGGGTTGGCTGCCACTGCCGCTGCGCGGTAGTCTGTTCCGGCGCGCAACAGCAATATCGCCGCCAGCAGGACCGTCAGACCACGGGCATCCGGGCGGTGCAGGGGGGTGCAGTCCGCCAGCATGATTTCCAGCAGCGGTACAAATAAAATTGCCAGCGGCAGCAGGTAGCGGTCCGAATGGCCGCTGTTGGTCAGGCCGTACAGCAGTGCAAAGCAGACGGCCCCGGCCAGGAAAAACGCCCCCACCAGCCGGTGCCCCAGCGGGTAGCGTGCTTTGCCGCGCACCAGCCAAACAGAAAACACAAAGCAGAAAAGGATCAGCGCCGCAGCCGCAAGGTTAAACAGCGCGGCCAGAGAAAACACTTTGCCCTCCTGCCAGCCAAAGGAAGCCAGCAGCGCGTTGACAAACCATTGCAGGCGGTCCAGGTTCAGCCCGGTAAATGCTACATACCCCTGGTCCTGGAAGTGATATTTTTCCGCCAGCACCTTTGCGTTGACCAGGTACCCTGCCAGCGCGGCAGCATCCGCCGCAAGGGTGGGCACCAGCAGCGCCCCGCCGGGGGTGCGCCAGGCATTGGTCAGCTTTTGGCGCAGGGTATCCGCAGGCGGAGCATCCAGCCAGCAGAGCAGCGCTGCCGCCACGGTAAGCGGAATGTTCAAGATGAACAGCTGCCGCGGCCCGCCCAGCGCTGCAGCAAAGCTGAACAGCACCATGCCCGCCGCCGGGGCCAGCCGCCACCCGCCGCGCAGAATGCGCACCGCACACCCCAGCACCACAAAGCTGATGGCAATGTGCGGAATATAGTAAAGGCCTTCCAGCACATACTGGCGGTACAGCGCGCCATAGGGCAGCACCAGCAGCCCGGCCCCCAGCAGGCCGCTGTACTTGAGCTTTGCACTGCGCCCGAACCAGAACCACGCCGCGAGATACAAAAGGATCAGCACCACGCTGCCCACCACGCGCACAGTATGCCAGCTGGTGAACAGCCGGAACAGCGGTGCCATGACCAGCTGGGTGTTGAGCACCCGCAGCTCGGTGGAATAGTACCAGTTGGTGCTCATCACGCCGCCCTCCTGCGCCAGCAGGTTGGCAAGCAGTTGTTCGGACGCCATGTCGGCGTCCAGCCGGTTGGGTGCCCAGCAGCACCAGTCCACCACCAGCAGGGCAAAGCAGACCGCCGCCCAGAGCAGCAGTATCATATAGGTGGTTTGTTTTTGTTTTGCGCCGTTTGTTTGCAGCTTTGGCAAGCGGCTCCCCTCCCCTTTTTGGGATAAACTTTATATTATTGTATCGCAAATGGGGCGGGGGTGCAACCATTCGGCGTTATCCTTCGTCCGCTGCGGGGTCCAGCTGGCCGGTGGTGTCCAGCTGGATGGCGGAGCCGCGCCGCACGGTGGTGCCTGCCCGCGGGTACTGGCTGACGACCCGCTCCCCCTGCCCCAGCACATCCGCAGTCAGGGTATACTCGTTCAGTTTTTGGGCCGCGGCTGGGGCTTTCCAGCCGGTCACATCGGGCACGGTGGTAAAATATTTTGCCTGTTCTGCTTCGGTATAGCTGGGCTGGATGCCCAGCCGCGGCAGGCTTTTTTGCAGCACCTCCGCCGCCACCGGGCCGGAAAGCGCGCCGCCGCTGGTGGTCCAGCTGTGGGGTTCATCCAGGCAGATAAGCACAGCAAGTTTGGGGCTTTCAATCGGTGCCACTGCCACAAAGCTGGCAATGCGGGCGCGCTCATTCTCGCTGTCCAGCTTTTGGCTGGTGCCGGTTTTGCCGCCCACACGGTAGCCCGCCACGGCACCGTTTTTGCCGGTGCCGGTGGTCACAACGCCCTCCATCAATTCGCGCATGACGGCGCTGGTTTCGGGCCGGATGACCTGCGCTTTTACGGTGGGCTGCACCTGCTGCACGGTATTGCGCTCGGCATCCTGGATGGACTGCACCACATGGGGCTGCATCAGCTTGCCGCCGTTGACCACCGCGCAGACGGCTGTGATCATTTGCAGGTAGCTCACCTTGCTGCTTTGCCCGAAGGAGCAGGAAGCCAGCTCCACCGGGCCCATGCGGTCGGCGGTATAGTATTCACTGCGCTTGATCTCGCCGGGCAGGTCAATACCGGTTGCGGCGCGCAGGCCAAAGGCGGCAAAGTAATCGCAAAAGTTCTGTTTGCCCAGCCGCGCCCCCACCTGGATAAAGCAGGGGTTGCAGGATACCGCCAGCCCCTGGGCCAGGGTTTCACTGCCATGGATATGCCCGTTTGCGCAGCGGAAATTTGTGCCCGCCACATTGATCTTGCCCGCGCAGACAAAGCGGCTGTTCCGCGTGACGGCACCGGTATCCAGTGCCGCAGCGCAGGTGATGAGCTTGAACACACTGCCGGGTTCGTACAAATCGGAAATTGCCTTGTTGCGCCACTGGGCCTGCTGGGCGGTCTGCAACGCTTTGCTGCGTTCTTCCCCGCTCAGGGCGTTCACCTGCTGGCGGATGGTTTCATCCACAATGGTGCGCGGATCGTTGGGGTCGTAATCCGGCTTGGTGGACATGGCAAGGATCGCGCCGGTATCCACTTCCATCACAATGCCCACCGCACGGGCCGCCACATGATGCTCCGCCACGGCGGCACTGAGCGCACTTTCCAGATAGTGCTGGATGTCCGCCCGGATGGTCAGAGTGATATCATTTCCCGGCACGGCATCCTGCAGGGTACTGTAATGGGTGGGCATATCGTACCCCCAGGCATTTTTTGCAGTCAGGATGGTTCCGTTCCGGCCGGTCAATTGGGCGTCATATTGCAGTTCCAGCCCCCAAAGTCCCTGATTATCCACATCGGTAAAGCCCAGCAGGCAGCCCATAAAGTTGCCCTGCGGGTAAACGCGCTTGGTATCCTGCAAAATCTGGATGCCCTGCGCGTTGTTCTGCGTGCACCAGGCCCGCACGGCGTCCGCCAAATCGGCATCCACCCGGCGGCGGAGCAGGCAGTCATTGCTGGTGCGCTTGCTCAGCTTTTGCAGGGTAGCGTCATAATCAATATCCAAAATTTCGCTCAGCGCTTTGGCGGCGGGCTGCACCAGCTCATCCGCCAGTTCCCGCGGGGAGGCCCGGATGGTCCAGCAGGTTTTGCTGGTGGCCAGGGTAACGCCATCGGCGGAATAAATTTCGCCGCGGGCGGCGGGCAGCGTGGTATCCCGCAGCTGCTGGGCCGCGGCACGGTTGGCGTAACCGCTGGGGTCCAGTATTTGCAGGGTAAACAGCCGGGCCAGCAGCCCGCCAAAGCACAAAACCGCCACCAGCCCGGCCAGCACACGGGTGCGCCGCCGCATGTGGCGGTTCTGCGCAGGGTAAATGCTGCGCGGCGGGCGGTGGGTCTGTTTCATGGCGGTCTGCCTCCCCCTGTATTTTCTTCCACACACAAGCGTATGTGCTGGCGGGGCGGTTTATCCCGGTTTTGTGCGCCAGTATTGCAAGATTGTTTCCTTGCCGCACTGAAATTGCCCGGTGTTTAACGCTGGATTTTGCCATTAGTCGATATTTGTTTTTATCTTTTCCCTTTTCTTTCAGAACAAATTTCGCTCAAGCGCTGTTTTCATCGTTGCTTTTTGCTTCAGATACCCGTGCAAAATCCATTCTTTTTTTGCTTTTTGAAAACGAAATTGCTCATTTGCAAGGACAATATCGTTTCAATTCGCACAGATATTGCTTTTCTGCTTTTCTCGTCTTATAATGATAAACATGTAAATTTTTCGTAAAGCGAATAAGGAGTATCGGGAACGAATGAGCAACACAAAAAGCGCTGAATCCACTGTCGGAGCCGATTTTTAACCGCCAGGCATTGGTTCGGCTGATTTTGCCGCTGCTGGCGGAGCAGTTTTTGTCGGTATCCATGGGCATGGCGGATACCCTTATGGTATCCGGCGTGGGCGAAGCCGCTGTGTCCAGCGTGAGCCTGGTGGACAGCCTGAATATTTTGATCATCCAGATCCTGTCCGCCCTGGCAACCGGCGGCGCGGTCATCAGCAGCCAGTACCTTGGCCGGCGCGATGGTGAAAAAGCTGCCAAAAGCGCCGCACAGCTGTACACCGTTCTTGCGGTCAGCACCATCGCTGTCATGCTGGTCATTCTGGTGCTCAGCCGCCCCATCCTGCGCATTGTTTTCGGCCGCATTGATGACGATGTGATGAGCTTTTCGCAGACCTACTTTTTGATCAGCGCCATCTCCTACCCCTTTATCGGGTTTTACAACGCCGGGGCCGCTTTGTTCCGTGCGCAGGGCAACAGCCGCATTTCCATGCTGGCCAGCCTGGTCATGAACATCATCAATATCTGCTTCAACGCCCTGTTCATTTATGGGCTGGGCATGGGGGTACTGGGCGCTGCACTGGCCACCCTGCTGGGGCGCGTGTTTGCCGCGGCGTGGGTGTTCTGGCAGCAGCAGCAAATTGAAAACCCGCTCTGCATCCGCCATATTGCGGATATGAAGCCGGACGGCGACCTGATCCGCCGCATCCTTGGCATTGGCATTCCCTCCGGTTTGGAGAACGGCATGTTCCAGATTGGCAAGCTGTGCGTCAGCAGCTTGACTTCCACCCTGGGCACCTCCGCCATTGCGGCCAACGCGGTGGCCAACACCATCAGCGGCATTGCCAACATTCCCGGCAGCACCATGGGCCTTGCCATGATCCCTGTCGTCAGCCGTTGCCTTGGCGCAGGAGACAAAAAACAGGCCAAGCATTACGCCAAGATGTTTATCCTGATGGCAATGCTCGGTTTGTTCTGCACCAACGCCTGCCTGTTTTTTACGATTCCTTACATTGCACGGCTGTTCAGCCTTTCGGATACTGCGCTCAACATGTGCGTTACCGTTATGCACTGGTTCTCTTTGTTCAGCGTTGTCTGCTGGGCTACCAGTTTTACGCTGCCCAACGCCCTGCGCAGCGGCGGCGATGCCCGCTACACCATGACGGTGAGCATTTTCAGCATGTGGCTGTTCCGCGTAATTTTGAGCTACATCTTTGTGCTCAAGCTCAACATGGGGCTGACCGGCGTGTGGTTCGGTATGTTCATTGACTGGATCTGCCGCAGCGTGTTCTTCATGATCCGCTTTGTCAGCAACAAGTGGATGGACCACAACGCACGGTCGGTGGTCTGGCCCAGCACCCACATCAGTTTGACTGCGGTGGCTTCGGGGGTCATATCGTGCGCTTCCAGCACACCGGGCAGGGCTTTGGCCGCGCGGCCAACTTCGTACACGGCAAGGTCGCTGCCCTCATGCGGTACCTGGGTGGTGAACACAGCCAGATGCCCCGCGCCGCACCAGTCCCGCACGGCGGCAAACATGGCACCATCATCCCCGCCGGGCAGGCCACCCACGCCAAAGCTTTCCAGCACCAGGGCGCGGTAACGGCCCTCCAACAGGGGGATGATATCCGCCCGCATGCCCGGCACCAGCCGCAGCACAAACACATTGGGGTCCAGCGCGGTACTGAACACCGCATGGGTATACTCCGCCGGGCGCTGCAGGAACTGGATCAGGCGGCGGTCCCGGAACATGGCAGTTTCGGGATAGTCAATGCTGGAAAACGCGTTAAAACTCTTGGTTCGGGTTTTGCGGGCGCGGGTGCCCAAAATCACCTGATTGTCAAACACGATCTGCACACCCCAAGCATCTGGGTGGCAGGCATAGGCCACGGCGCGCCACAGATTATTGCGGGCATCGGTATCGCGGTTATAAATCGATTTCTGGCTGCCGGTCAGCACCACCGGCTTGGGGCTTTTCTGGATCATGTAGCTGAGCGCTGCGGCGGTATAGCCCATCGTGTCCGTGCCATGGGTGATGACAAAACCGTCATAGCGGTCATAGTTTTCCTGCACAGCAGCGGCAATGCCCTGCCACTGTTCGGGGCCCATGTTGGTGGAATCCAAGTTATACAGCTGGATGGTATCAATGCGGCAGAATTCCGCCAGTTCCGGCACGCAGGAAAGCAGCTCTTGCGAGGTGATAGCCGGGGCAAGCCCGCCCGCCGCCGTTGGGCGCGAAGCAATGGTGCCGCCGGTTGCAATCAGCAGGATCGTTCTCATAAATTAGAGTTCTCCTTTTATTTTTCACTGCACGGTGCCTTGGCGCAGGGGCGGGGCACCCTTGTGCATAATATTCATAAGTGCGCTTATTATACCACCTGTGTGCGCGCAAGGCAAACATTTTTTACAGGGGTTGACAAGTGTGGTCTATTGTTATAGACTAAGTTTATAGCAATAGACCAAATGAGAGAAGGAGCACCCCGAAATGGAACAGGATTACCGTCTTGCGGAAGGCGAATACCGCTTTGCCTGCCTGGTGTGGGCCAACGAGCCGCTGGGCAGCGGCCAACTGGTAGCGCGGGCAAATGAAGCCCTTGGCTGGAAGAAAGAGCACCACCTATACCGTGCTGAAAAAGCTGTGTGAGCGCGGTATATTACACAATGCAAACGGCACCGTAACGGCACTGGTCAAACAGGCCCAGGTTCAACAGGAAGAAAGCGCCGCTGTCGTGCAAAAAAGCTTTGGTGGCAGCCTGCCCCGCTTTGTGGCCGCTTTTTTGAACACCAGCTCCATCAGCGAGGAAGAAGCCGCCGCCATCCGCGCCATGCTGGATGACGCCCGCCGCCAGGACAGCGACGCCTGAATGCTGCTTGCTTACTGCTTAACGGAAAGGAAAAACGCCATGATGTTCAGCATCCGTTCTTTTGTGCTGTATGCCGTTGGCACCAGTATGTGCGGCGGCCTGCTGGTACTGCTCTGCCTACCGTTGTGCGCGCTGTGCGCAGGCTGCGGGCACCCAGCAAACTGTTGTGCCTGCTTTGGCTGGCGGTCGGGCTGCGGTTTCTGCTGCCGGGCGGCATCCCGGTATCCATCCGGCAGCCGGGCAGCGCGGCCCCCATTCAACAGGCTGGCGCCGTGGTTCAGGCGCTCACCGTGCCCGCGGAACTCCCGGCGCAGGCTTTGCCGGGCGCGGCAGGCAGTGCTCCCCTGCCCGGCAGCATGTTTAACATCTGGGTGGCACTGGCAGCGATCTGGGCTGCCGGGGTAGTGGTTTTACTGGTGCGTGCGGCGGCTGGCTATTGCCGCCTGCGCCGCATGGTGGCCCTTGCCTGCAAAACGCCGGATGGCTGCTACACCTGCGCCGCGGTTGCCACGCCGTTCACACTTGGCGTGCTGCGCCCCCGCATTTATATGCCGCAAAGCCTGCAGGGTTCCCCACGCCGTGCGGTACTGCTGCATGAACGCACCCACATCCGCCGGGGTGACCCCATTACCAAGCCGCTGTACTATCTGGCCGCCTGCCTGCACTGGTGGAACCCGCTGGCGTGGCTGGCGTTCCGTCAATTTGAGCAATACATGGAACTTGCCTGTGACGAAGCCGCCATCGGCACCGCTCCCGCTACCGAACGCGCGGATTACTGCGAAAGCATTCTGCGCTTTGCCACGGTGCACCAGATGCCCGGTGCCCTCGCTTTTGGGCAGGGCCAGGTGGCCAAGCGGGTGGCCCACTTGCTGAAATACCGCAAACCCGCCCCGCTGTTGTTAGCCCTTGGCTGTGTGCTGGTTGCGCTGGGCTGCGGTGCCTGCGCCCTGCGGCCCCAGGCGGAAACCATAACACCGCAGGCCGAACCCGTTTCCGCTGCGGCAGAACCCACGCCGGAACCTGCCACTCCTGCTGATGATACGCTGACCAACAGCGCCGCGGAACCCACCGCACAGCCGGAGCAGCCCCAGGCCACGGCAGAGCCGCTGGTTTTTGGCTGGCCGGTGGCGGATTTTCATTACATTGCCCGCTTTGTATCAGACTATCACCGCGGGGCGGATTACAGCGCCACCAAAGGTACGCCGGTGCTGGCAGTGTATAACGGCACGGTGGCGGTTGCCAACAACGACCACCCCAGTTACGGCAATTATGTGGTGATCGCCCACGGCACCCTGCCGGACGGCCACAGTTACCGCACGCTGTATGCCCACATGGATACCCTGAGCGTGGCAGCTGGCGACACTGTAACCCAGGGCCAGCAGCTTGGCACGGTGGGTTCCACCGGCGCATCAACCGGCAACCTCCTGCACCTGGAGCTGTTTGTGGATGGAGCCTTGACCGATACCCGCACAATGATTCCTTACGATAACACTACCTCCCCGGACCTGCATTTGACCACCACGCTGGATTTTATCTGCCCGTTACAAGACTACACGGCAATTTCTGCCCCTTTCCGCACCGATGATTCTGACACACCGCCGCACCTGGGTGTGGATTTTGCCGCCGCGGGCGGCACACCGGTCCAGGCTGCGCAGAGCGGCGTTATAACCCAGGCAGGCTGGGATGATTGCTGGAACTGGACAGCCGCCCGCCAAGCCCAAACCGAAGAAAAAACGCAAGGCCTATGAACAGGCCACCGCCGCGCTGGATGCCTACTTAAAAGCTTGCCCCAGTGTTGGAGCTGGGGCAGGCATTCTGCACCGCGCTGGCCGGGCCGCACCCGCTGCGGAAGCTGGTGCCATGGCTTGCCCCCTGCGCCGCCGGGGTGATACTTTGGGCTGTGGTTGCCCATGGGCTGAACCTGCACTTTACCCTGCAGGTGGAAGTAAACGGCACCGTGGTTGGCAGCGTTGCCACCGAGCAGAACTTTGATACCGCCCGTGCAGACCTCCAGGCCCGCCTTGCCGCCGCACGGCAGCTGGCGGATTCCGATACCGCCGCCCTGCCGGTGCTGGAGCCAACCTATACCCTGCACATCGGCGGTACCCCCATGACGGAATTGCAGCTGACGGATGCTATTCTGCGCGCCAGCGGCAGCTCCATTGTGGAGGGCACCGCAGTGTATCTGGATGGCAGCCTTGCTTTTGTTACGGTAGAGGGCGACCACCTGCGCTGCTTTTTTAACCAGCTGCAGCGGCCCTGGCGCGCCCCCAGGCAAAGCAATGTGCGCACCGCATTTCTGCACGAGCTCCGGCTGGTGGATGGCATCTATCTGGCGGGTTCGGTGCAGCCTTATCATGAAATCATACAGCAGCTGCAAAGCCGTGATTTATTGCAGGTCAAAACTGTGTACACCCGCGTGTATCAGGAGCCGATCCCCTATGACCAGCAGACGGTGGAACGCAGCGACCTTGGCTTTGGCGTGGTGGAAACTATCCAGCAGGGTGTTGACGGCACCCAGCAGCTGACCGAGGAGATCACCTATGTGAACGGCGTGCAAACTGCCGCCGAGGTGGTACATATTGATATATTGACCCCCGCAGTGCCGGAGATCACTGCCCGCGGCACTCATCTTGCGCCGGGCATGACAGCGGAGTTGGACGGGCACACCTTCATCTGGCCGGTGCCGCAGTACAAGCATGTAAGCCGCTGGATGGGCGGCAGCGACAACCACAAGGGCGCGGATATTGCCGCGCCGCGCGGCACCCCATCATTGCCTCAGCCAAGCGGCACGGTGGTAACAGCCACCTACCACAACAGCGTTTTCAGCTATGGAAACTATGTCATTCTGGACCACGGGGATGGCTACCGAACCTTGTATGCCCACATGAGCGCTTTTGCCGTCAAGCAGGGCGATGTGGTGCAGCAGGGCCAAATAATTGGCTATGTGGGGGATACCGGGTATTCTTTCGGCTGCCACTGCCACTTTGAAATGTTTGGTCCCGGCGGGCGGTTCAGCGCGCACGCTGCTGTTCCCCACTTTATAGTGCAGCAGCTTTCCATTTTTATAAGGCAATACCGCATAATTCTAAGTGCCGATACGGCGATAATACTGGATGCTGCAGCGAGGTGCGGCAGATGCCGTGCCGCAGCTTTTGCCGGAGATGCGGGTACCGCAACCCGACATTATCGAGCATTTTGGCAACGCAAGGCCGCCGGAGCGGTGGGAATTGTGCGGTGTTGCCTTATAAAATTTTGCAATCCACTTTACCTTTTCCGTTTTTTGTGTTAGAATCTTAAGTAATTTATGGGGACAATGTCGTCCGCCCTTGTTGGCGGCTGCATTGTCCCTTTTTTTACTTATAATGGAGGTGGATGGTATGGACCGCATTGACCGCAAAATCATTGATATTCTGCAAACAAACGCACGCGCCCCGCTAAAGAAATTGCCGACCGGGTGTTTTTGTCCTCCCCTGCGGTTTCGGCCCGCATTGCCAAACTGGAAAAAGACGGCGTACTGACCGGCTATCAGGCGCAGGTTGCCCCGCTCAAGCTGGGGCAGCTGGTCAAGGCGTTCATCAACCTGGATATGGACCCCAAGCTCAAGCCGGAGTTTTACCCCTACATCCAAAGCTGCGGCAATGTTGTGGAGTGCAACTGTGTGACCGGCGATTACAGCATGCTGATTGAAGTGCTGTTTGGCACCACGCAGGAGTTGGATACCTTTATCAACCATCTGCAGCAGTTTGGCCGTACCCGCACGCAGATCGTGTTTTCCACCCCGGTGGAGCACCGCGGCCTGCCGGTGAGCGAACCGGAGGAAGAACCGGCGGCGGAAACCTGACTGCCTGTTCCCGCCATTTCCCATCCCTGTCCTGAATATGGGCGGGGATTTTTTTATTTTACCTGTTGACAGCTGTGTATATTGCGTATATACTGTATATATAGCATATGAACAGTTCAGATTGCAAGGAGGAACACGGCATGGAGCTGTATATCTCCAATTCCGGCCAGGAACCCATTTACGCGCAGATCACCCGGCAGATCAAAACCAAAATTTTGAACGGCGAATTGCAGCAGGGCGATGCACTGCCCAGCATCCGCCTGTTGGCGAAGGAGCTGCGCATCAGCGTGATCACCACCAAGCGCGCGTATGAGGACCTGGAGGCCGATGGTTTTATTACCACCATGCCGGGGCGCGGCAGCTTTGTTGCGCCGCAAAACCCGGCCCTGCACCGGGAGGAAAGCTTAAAACAGATGGAAGAGCACCTGCAGCACGCCATTGATGCCGCGCGGCGCGGCGGCATTACCAAAGACGAAGTGCGCGAAACCCTTGACCTTTTGTGGGAGGAATCATGATGGCTGAACCTTTGGCCGCCGCACTGCATGGTGTGGCAAAACATTACCACGGTTTTACCCTTGGCCCGCTGAACCTGGAAATTCCCGCCGGGAGCATTGTTGGCCTGATTGGTGAAAACGGCGCGGGCAAAACCACCCTGCTCAAACTGCTGACCGGTGCAAACCGCCCGGATGCCGGCACCGTGGAGCTGCTGAGCGCCACCCCAGATGACGCCGCCGTACGCGCGAAAATTGGCGTTGTGTTTGAGGATGCCTATTTTTATGAATCGCTGACCCCCGCACAGGTTGGTGCCAGCCTGCGCGGCATATTTGGCCCAGCGTGGGATGCCGGTTATTTCGCCGCTCTGCTGGAGCAGTTCCACCTGCCGCCGAAAAAAGAGCATCAAAGAACTCAGCCGCGGCATGCGGATGAAGCTGAACCTTGCCAGCGCTTTGGCCCACCGGCCGGGCTGCTGGTGCTGGACGAAGCCACCTCCGGGCTGGACCCCGCCGCCCGCAGCGAGATTTTGGATATCCTGCTTGATTTTATCCAGGATGAGCGCCACAGCGTGCTGTTGAGCAGCCACATTACCACCGACCTGGAACAGATCGCCGATACCATTGCCTACCTGCACCACGGGCAGCTGCTGTTTGCCAAAAACAAGGATGACCTGATGGAAGAATACGGCATTCTGCGGTGCAGCCAGCAGGACCTTGACCGCCTGCCGCCGGAGTGGATCGCCGCCACCTGCCGCACCGCCGCCGGCTGCGAAAGCCTGGTACACCCGCGGGTCAGCGTCCTGCGCGCATTGCCCGGTGTGGTATGCGATGCCGCCAGCATTGATGACATTATGCGCCTGACCAGCAAGGAGGGTTAACAATGAAAGGTCTTTTGTGCAAAGACTGGGCCATTTTGGTGAACAGCTACAAGAAAAATTTCCTTATTATGGTTGTGCTTTATCTTGGCATGGCGGTCTGCCTGCATATGGATTACCTGTGTTATGCGCTGGTTGCCGTGTGCGGCGTTTACGCATCCAGCACCATGAATTTTGATGATTCCGCCCACTGGGATACCTATGCCCGCACCCTGCCGGTCACACCGGGGCAGGTTGTTGGCTGCAAGTACCTGCTGGGGCTGCTGTTCACCCTGTTTGGCAGCGTTTGCGCCGCGGTGGGGATTTTCCTTACCGGCCAATACACAAATGTGTTGGAAGCGGCATTCTCGATTCTGCTCATTGCCGCGTTTTCCCTGCTGCTGTTTGCCGTCAACATGCCGTTTTCCTACAAATTCGGCGCGGTGCGTGCCCGCACCTGGGTGTACCTGGTCGCATTCTTTGGTGTTTTCCTCATAATTTTTGCCATGGAGCATCTGCCCTATCTGCAGCGTTCTTCCGTCATTTCCCAGCTGGACGCTTTGGGCAATGCCCTCACCGCGCAGCCGGTGCTTTTGTTGCTGCCCTGCGCGGCCGTGCTGCTGCTCTACCTTGGCAGCTGGGCCTTGAGCGTACAAATTTATCAGCGCAAAGAGTTTTGAGGGAATTCCTGGTTCTTTTGCTCGGAGGTAAAAACGCTGAGTGAAAACACGCCGGATCAGGCCGGAACAGCTGAAAATCGGCAATCCGCTATTGACAAACCGGCACCCGTGCGGTAAAATAATCAAGTATTCAATGCGGGTGTCGTACAACGGCTAGTACATCAGCCTTCCAAGCTGGGGACGAGGGTTCGACTCCCTTCACCCGCTCCATATAAAAGAGCGCAGAATCGAAAGATTCTGCGCTGTTTTTCTGCTCAAGTACCCACTTTCTTTTTTACCCAATACTAAAACAGGCAGTGTCCTTCTCCCCTTTCCGGGAGCGGCACTGCCTGTTTTTTATTCTATTAAAGTTTCTTCGGTTCCCTTCTTTTCAAAGAAGGAACAAAACTCCCGTAACTTTACTGCTGCTGTTCCGCGCGCTTTTTTGGCGATGGCGGCCAGGGCATCCTTGCGGGACAGGTTGATGCGACCCTGCTGGTCGATGTCGGTTACCATAACGATGATGGGATCGCCCACGGCAACAACATCTTCCACATGCTCTACACGGTGGTCGTCCAGCTTGAGATGTGAACCAGACCTTCCTTGCCCGGGGCAATCTCAACAAATGCGCCAAAGTTCATCAGGCGGGTCACGCGGCCCCTTGTAGATAGCGCCCACTTCGGGATCTTCCACAATGGTCTTGATGGTGGAAATCGCGCGCTTGGCGTCGTCCTGATCCACAGCGGAGATAAAGACGTGGCCGTCCTCCTCAATGTCGATCTTGCAGTTGAAGTTGGCGCACATTTCCTGAATGACCTTGCCGCCCTTACCGATGACGTCCTTGATCTTGTCAACGGGGATTTGCATGCTGAACATCTTGGGTGCATACTTGAAAGCTCTGCGCGCGGCTCGGCAATGCAGGGCTTGATGATCTCGTCCAGGATGAACAGGCGGCCCTTGCGGCACTTTTTCCAGTGCTTCGGCCACAATATCATAGGTCAGGCCGTCCACCTTAATATCCATCTGGATAGCGGTAATACCGCGGCGGGTGCCGCCAACCTTAAAGTCCATATCGCCGTGGAAGTCCTCCACGCCCTGGATATCCAGCATGGTCATCCAGCGGCCGCCGTGCAGCGGGTCGCCATCGGTGATCAGGCCGCAGGAGATACCGGCAACCGGTGCCTTGATGGGCACACCAGCATCCATCAGGGCCAGGGTGGAAGCGCAAATAGAAGCCTGAGAGGTGGAGCCGTTGGAGCTCATGATTTCAGAAACGGTACGGATGGTGTACGGGAACTCTTCCATGCTGGGCAGCACGGGAATCAGGGCACGCTCCGCCAGGTTGCCGTGGCCGATCTCGCGGCGGCCGGGGCTGCGGGGTGCGCGGGCTTCGCCGGTGGAGTACGGCGGCATGTTATAGTGATGGATGTAGCGCTTGAGCGGGGTGTCGGACAGGTCGTCCATCATCTGGGCATCTTTGGTGGAGCCCAAGGTGCAGATGGTCAGGGCCTGGGTCTGGCCGCGGGTGAACAGGCCGGAGCCGTGCACACGGGGCAGCACACCGACTTCGGCGGCCAGCGGGCGGATCTCATTGATGCCGCGGCCGTCAACACGCTTGCCTTCTTCCAGCAGCCAGGTGCGCACAACCTTCTTCTGCAGCTTATAGCTGATCAGATCCAGGTCGGCGGCGTTCAGTTCGGGGTGTTCCTCGGCAATAGCATCCATGATGGGCAGCATAGGCGGCATCGCGGACGTTTTGTCGTCGGTGTTCATGGCAGCCTTGACATCTTCCAGGTGCTTGGCGTACACATCCGCCAACAGAGCGTGGTCCAGTTCCACCGGGGTAAAGCTCTTCTTCGGCTTGCCGATCTCTGCAACAATGCCGTTCATAAAGGTGAGCAGCTTTTTGATTTCCTCATGGCCAGCCTTGATGGCGTCCATCATGACCTCTTCGGTCACTTCGTTGGCGCCGGCTTCAATCATGACGATCTTTTCCATGCTGGCAGCCAGGGTCAGGGCCAGGTCAGAGCGCTCGCGCTGCTCCTTGGTGGGGTTCAGCACGATCTCGCCGTTCACATAGCCGACTGCCACGCCGCCGATGGGGCCATTCCAGGGAATATCCGACATGGCAATGGCGAGAGACGCGCCGTTCATACCGGCAATCTCAGGGGAGCAGTCCGGGTCAAGGCTCATCACAGTCATGGTCACGCAGACATCGTTGCGCATATCCTTGGGGAACAGCGGGCGGATGGGGCGGTCAACCACGCGGGAGGACAGGATGGCGTGTTCACCGGGGCGGCCTTCGCGGCGCATAAAAAGAGCCGGGAATGCGGCCGGCGGCGTACAGCTTTTCTTCAAATTCCACGCTCAGGGGAAGAAATCCACCCCTTCACGCGGCTTTTCGCTCATGGTAACATTGCACAGCACGCAGGTTTCGCCATAGCGGATCATTGCGCTGCCATTGGCAAGGCCGCAGAGCTTGCCGGTTTCCACCACAAACGGGCGGCCGGCAAAAGTTGTTTCAAACTTGCGGTAGTTGGGGAAGGTTGCCTTACGGGATGCAAATTCCAGTGCCATAGTAATTCTCCTTCTGATATAATTTTTGATACCTGGTGGGAATATGCGGTTCAGGCAGCCCCATGCTTTGAGCAATAAATCCAGCGGCGGAACGGTTGTTTTGCTCCGGCGTTCGATTTACTGCACAAACCATGCGGGCGGCCAAAAACATTAAGTTAGGAGGTAAGAGGGAGGAGTTAGGAGTTACAGCACTGACCAAGGTACCGCACCATTACATTGTAAAAGGCAGTGGGATATAATGGACTGGCAACGGTGGCCGGAGTGCCAAAGTACCGTTCTTCTCCCTCGGGGTTCTAAGGCAACACCGCACAATTCCCGCCTTGCGGCTTAAGCACCGCCCGGCAGCTGCGGCACGGCATCTGCGTTGCCAAAATGCTCGATAATGTCGGGTTGCGGTACCCGCATCGTGCTTCGGGGGCAAAAGCCCCTCGCATTCTGCGACCGCTGCCCCTGCTTCGATTCGCTGTTTCCGCCACTGGCGGCGCTCACCTTTGCAGCATCCAGTATTATCTGCGCTTTTGGCTTGGCATCTGCCGCACCTCGCTCGCCGTATCGGCACTTAGAATTATGCGGTATTGCCCTAACTTTATTCAATATTATTACAGGCCAGCGGCAGAGCATAATAAAAATGAATGCCGGAACACCTGCTGAAATATAGAAAATGGGCAGGGCGCACATACAGCGCCCTGCCCGTTTTGCGAATTACTTGCGCAGTCCCAGTTCAGCGATCAGAGCACGGTAACGGTTGATGTCCTTCTTCTGCAGATAGGCCAGCAGGTTACGGCGGCGGCCGACCATCTTGAACAGACCACGACGGCTGTGGTTGTCGTTCTTGTTGGTCTTCAGGTGCTCAGTCAGGTGGTTGATGCGTGCGGTCAGCAGCGCAACCTGAACTTCCGGAGAACCGGTGTCACCCTCATGGATGGCGGCTTTTGCAATGATGGGCTGTTTTTCGATAGCAGACTTCTGGCTCATAGTAGTAATACCTCGCTTTATAATATTTGCCTACGGCGCAGCAAAAAGGCAATCAAGGCTCCCTGTTGCAGGGCATACACCCAAAGCCGGGCCGCGGTAACATTTAGATTATAGCATATCCGGCATAGCGTGGCAAGCCGTAACAGCAAAAAAAACTGCACAGATTTTGCCCTGCTTTTCCGGCATGGGTCACAGGGTCACGTTTTTCAGATTGCGCAGATCCCGCTTTCGCGGAAATCCTCATAATCCAGGCTCAGGTTCGGGTTGTAGTAGGGGTCATGCAGGATATTCTGCTTACCGTGTACCTCATACAGGCGGGCCTGCTCCTTGGCAAAGCGGGCCTTTTTGGCGGGGTCTTCCTCGTCCGAACCGCGGGATTTGCTTTCGTGGTGGTATAGCTCCGCATAGGGGGTCCACACAATACGCCAGCCTTTTTTCCGCAGGCGCAGGCAGAAATCCACATCGTTGAATGCAACAGTAAAGGCTTCATCCAACCCGCCAACGGCATCATAAGCCGATGTGCGCACCAGCAGGCAGGCCGCAGTGCAGGCGGAATAATCCTGCACGGTGGCCAGGCGGAACATGTACCCGCTACCGCCGCGCTTGTGGTACTTGTGGCTGTGGCCCGCATACCCACCCAAACCGGTGATAATGCCCGCGTGCTGGATGGTATCGTCCGGGTAATACAGCATGGCGCCGCAGGCCGCCACGCCGGGCTGGCTGGCTTCGGCCACCATCTGGGTCAGCCAGTTTCCGCTGATGATTTCAATATCGTTGTTAAGCAGCAGTAAGAACTTGCCGTTGGCAAACTTGCGGCCAAAGTTATTGATGCGGCTGAAATTGAACCCGCCGCTGTAAGCCACCACGCGGCAGTTGGCATAGCGGTCCGGCAGCTTTTCATAATAAGCCTTTGTGGCGGGGTCGGTGGAGTTATTTTCGATGACGATCACTTCAAACGCTTCGTACAGCGTTTTTGGAGTACAGGCTGAACAGACATTTTTCCAGGTCGTCCACATGGTCCTTGTTGGGGATCAGGATGGACACCAGCGGTTCCGGCTCCGGCAGTTCCCACTGCACATGGCAGGTACCGGGGAAGATGCCCTCCTCTACCCTGCCGCTGCGGCCGGTTGCCGCCAGGTGGTCCGCCACGGCTTTCTGCGCGGCTTTACCACATAGGGCTTGGCCTCGGTGCCGCCGGAGGTGGACGCCGCATGCACCCGCCAGTAATACAGCACCTGCGGGATATGCAGCGGTGCGGCGTTGGCGTCTTTCGCCTGCATGGCGTCGATCAGCCGCAGGAACAGATCATGATCCTGTGCGCCGTCACACCCGGGCGCTCCCCGCCGATGGCATCAAACAGACTTTGCGGAACACGGCCAGGTGGCAGATGTAGTTGCAGGCCATCAGGTATTCCGGCGCATAGTCCGGCTTAAAGTGGGCCACATGGGCGGTTTTGGGGCTTTTTGCGGAAAAGGGGCTTCATCGCTGTAGGCGAAATCGGCCCCGTTTTTGCAGTTCTTTGCCCATGCAGTAGATAGCGTGCGGGGCCAGGATGTCATCATGGTCTGCCAGAGCCAGATATTCCCCCTGTGCCAGCCGGGCCGCCGCGTTGGTGTTGACCGCAATGCCCTTGTTTTCAATTTTTCACATAGCGAATGCGCGGGTTGGCCGCCACGTGCTTTTGCACCAGCTCCCCCACATAGGTGTGGGCATCGTCCGAAGCATCCGCCAGGCAGAGCTGCCAGTTGTGGGCGGTCTGGTTTTCCACACTATCGAGAAATTCTGTTAAAAAAGTTTTGCGGCGTATTGTACAGCGGCGTTAAAATAGAAATGATGGGGAAGGTTTCCGCCGCGGGGTCGCTGCGCTGGGCTTCCAGCGCCATGTTGGACGGCCAGTACCGCGCCCGCTTGCCGAAAAAGCGCCGTTTGAAAAAAGCCCACCGCGCGCACGCACATGGTGCCAATGCCCTGTTCCTTCGTCAAGGTACGGGCATAGCCAAATAGTTCTTTGATGCGCTTGGCCTGCTGGTTCATAACGTTACGTCCTTTCGGGTGTCAGATTGTTGGGGGTTGTTCCGGTTCGGGTTCAGGCAGTCCGTCTGCCATGTTTGGGGGTTGAATCGATGTACAGCCAGATGGTTTCATAATCTGTCTGGGTACGGATGACGTGGTCATGGAAGGATTTTTGCCAGATGGGGTGGTGGAGGTGTTTGGTTACGCAGCTCTTTCATTGTTGGACGATGTTGGAAACCGTAGGGGCGCGCATTGCGCGCCCCTACGGCCTGGGAATTCTGCCGCAATCGGGTGGGTTCTTTCCAAAATAAATGCACTCTGCCCTGCGTACACAGAAGGTTATGAAATATGCACCATTTTGGCTGTAATCATATCCCTGCAAACGGTTTGGCACTCTTGTATGATACTGCATGCCGTTCACCAAACATAAAAATCCTGATATACTTTACCCATCCAGCCCGTTTGCCTGGCGCTCCATGTTTTCTACAATGATCTTGTGCAAATCGCCCTGGCTGGCGGCGTATTCCAGCACCTTCCAGGGGGTATCGGTGTGGTAATGCACTTTCACCACTTCCTCATCCCCCACCACGATCAGGCAGTCGCCCTCGGCGCTGGCCATGATCCCGGCGCGGATGTCATCCTCGTCCAGGTTGCTGCCTTCGATCAAAAACTGGGTATCAAACTTATTTACCATTGTTTTAACCTCTGCCCCGCCTTATTTCAGCCCAAAGTTTTCAAACAGGTTGTTGAAATGCGGGTTATAGTACGGGTCATAATGATCAATATATTCGTGATACTTCGTGTAAAAGTTTGCCTTTTCGCGGGCATAGCGGGCGGCGTTTTCCGGGGTGGTGTCCAGACCGCGGCTCTTGCTCTCGTAATGGTAGGCTTCGGCACGGGGGGTGTACACATTCAGCAGGCCCTTCTGCCACAGCTTCAGGCAGTAATCCACATCGTTATAGGCCACGGCGAACTTGGCTTCGTCCAGGCCGCCCGCCGCGCGGTACAGCTCCGTTTTGGTCATCAGGCAGGCACCCGTCACGGCCATATAGTCCTGCGTGGTGACAAGGCGGTACAAATCGCCCACAGCCTTACGCGGGTAGCTCTTGTGGCTGTGGCCTGCACTGCCGTTGATGCCCATAATCACGCCCGCATGCTGGATGGTATCATCCGGGTAATAGAGCTTTGCGCCCACAGCACCCACATCCGGCCGCTGGGAATAGCTCAGCAGCTCCCGCAGAAAATCATGGCTGAGTACCTCGATATCGTTGTTCAGCAGCAGCAGATGCTCGCCCTTGGCAAAGCGCGCACCAAGGTTGTTGACGGCAGAAAAGTTAAACGGCCCCACATAGGTCACCACCCGGCTGTTGGGGTAACGCTCCGGCATGGTTTTGTAGTAGGCGAATGTTTCCTGCTGTTCAGAGTTATTTTCAATGACCAGGACTTCAAAGTTATCATAGCCTGCGTTGGCATACAGGCTTTTCAGGCAGCGGTCCAAATCGTCAATATGGTCTTTGTTGGGGATCATAACGCTGACCAGCGGGTGGCCGGTCAGCTCGTACCGCACCTGGAACGCACCGGGCGCGTCCTCCACCTGCATGGCTTTGCCGGGCAGGTTCAGCCGCTTGAGCTGGGCATCGATTGCGCGCACACCGGCCGCCAGGGCATAGGGCTTCGCCTCCATGCCCGCCGCGGTGGAACCCGCATGGCCGCGCCAGATATAGAGCACCTTTTTGATATGGGCAATTTTATCCCGCGTGGTCTGTTCGGTCAGGCGCAGCATCAGGTCATGGTCCTGTGCACCATCATACTCACTGGATTCATATGCACCGGCACGGTCCAGCAATGCGCGGGAGAACACCGCCAGATGGGTGATGAAGTTGACCCCACGCAGATAGTCCGGCGCAAAATCCGGCTTGAAGTGGTAGCCGCCCAGCTGTTTCAAATCCGCCGAAAGCACGATCTCATCGCTGTACACCAGCTCGGCTCCCTGGCTTTGCAGGGGTTTTCACGCTCTCATACAGCGCGTTGGGGTACAGCACATCGTCATGGTCCAGCAGGGCGATATACGTCCCCGTTGCCAGCGCAAAGCCTGCCGTGGTGTTGGCCGCAATGCCGCCGTTTTCCACTTTCTTATACAGGATGCGCGGATCCTTTGCCGCGGCCTTGCTGGCATGGGTGCTGAACGCGGCATGGGCTGCGTCCGAAGCATCCACCAGCACCAGCTGCCAGTGGGGGTAGGTCTGCTTTTGCACGCTGGCCAGCATCTGGCCAAAGAACTTTTCCGGCGTGTTGTACAGTGGCACTACAACGCTTACCACCGGTCCCGGCTTGCCGTCTGCGTACTCGGCGCGCTGGGCTTTCAGCTCCCGGCGCAGGGGCAGGTCTGCCCGGTGCTGCCAGGAATCATGGTGGAACGCCAGCCCCACGCGGAAGGTCACATCGCGCCACAGCTGCTCGGCACCCTGCTCTTTCAGAGTGGCGGCGCTGCGGCGGGCAAGGTCTGACAAATGGGCGGGGTTCAGCAGGCGTTTGGCCATGCCGCCCACACTGTCCGCCTGGGCCACATCCGCCGGGCGGTTCTGGTTCGTGTCCTGTGCCATGCGCCTTATCCCTCCACTTTGTCCGCCTTCATGGCGTCCTTCTTTCAAACTTACGGTATTCCGCCGTCACCTCTTTGGTGGGGCCAAAGGCGGCGCAGGTGGCCGTGGTCCAGCCAGGCCACCTTATTGCACATGCGCTCAATCTGCTCAATGGAATGGCTGACCAGAATCACGGTTGTGCCGCCGGAAAGCAGCTCCGCCATGCGTTTCTCACACTTTTCCTGGAACAGGAAATCACCGACCGAAAGGATCTCATCCGCAATCAGGATATCCGGCTTGGTCATGGTTGCCACGGCAAAGGCCAGGCGCGCCACCATGCCGGAGGAATAGTTTTTCAGCGGCACATCCAAAAATTCCTGCAGCTCACTGAACTCCACAATATCGTCAAACTTGGAATCAATATACTTGGGGGTATAGCCCAGGACCGTGCCGTTCAGGTAGATGTTTTCCCGCGCGGTCAAATCCATGTCAAAACCGGCACCCAGTTCGATCAGCGGCGCAATGGTGCCGTTCACCGTCACTTTACCGGCGCTGGGCTTGTAGACGCCGGAAATCACTTTCAGCAGCGTACTTTTGCCGGAGCCGTTCAGGCCGATCAAGCCGTAAAAATCCCCGGCATAATGTCAAAGCTAACATCCGAAAGGGCGAAGAATTCATCAAATCGCACACCGCCGTGCAAAGGGCCACAAAATATTCTTTCAGGCTTTCGTGCTTTTCTTTTGCCAGGTTAAAACGCATCGAAACATGGTCGATGGAAATAATGGGCTGTTGCTTTTGTTCGCTCATCTTGCAGCCCCCTTACATATACAGGACAAATTTGTCCTGGTTCCTTTTGAATACATACACACCGATCCCCAGACTGAGCGCAGAACACAGGAAAGGAATCAGCACCATGTTCAGGGTCAGGCCGGTGCCCCACATCACGCAGGAACGCACCGCCGTGATGTACCAGTAGATGGGGTTCAGGTTGATGACAGCCTGCATCCAGGATGCCATCTGACTGGGGTCATAGAAAATGGCACTGCCGTATACCAGCAGGGTGCAGAAGACCTCCCAGATGTGCATGATATCGCGCACAAAGACATACATCGTGGACAGGATCAGCCCAACGCCCAGGCTGAAAACGAACAGCATAACAATGGGATACACCGCCAGCAGCACCGTGCGCAGCGAAATATGGGACCAGGTAACCAACGCTACAAAGAAGAGCGCCACCAGGCTGAAAAAAAGAAGTTGACCAGCGCAAAGCAGCACTTTCCAGCGGGAAGATGTATTTCGGAATATAAACTTTCCGCAACAGCGGCCGTTCTTCAGCACACTCTCCATGGCCATTGTCGTGCTCTCGCGGAAGAAGTTGAACATCAGCTGGCCGATGATAAGGAACAGCGGAAAGTCCTCGATGCCTGACCGCGCTGGTTGAACAGCGCACCGAACACGGCCCACATGACCAGGCAGGTCAGCAGCGGGTTCAGCACGCTCCAGGCTACGCCCAGCACGCTGCGGCGGTATTTCAGCTTTGAAAATCACGGGTGATCAGGTTTGCAGCAGGTAACGGTATTTCCAGAAATCCTGCGAAGGTGTTTTTCAGTTTTCTGCACGGTTTACCCCAATATTTCAAAATATTCGAACTCTGGGCGGCAAAGGGGTGTGCTCCTTGTCCTTTTTGGCGCTGGTTTTGTGCTCGCAGCCACAGTCGGCCACTGCACGTTGACGGTCGGGTCGTCGTAGGGGATGCCGCCCTCGGCAGTCGGGTAGACGTCGGTGCATTTGTAGCAGAACTCGGCCACGTCAGACAGCACGACAAAGCCGTGGGCGAAAGCCCTCGGGATCCAGAGCATCTTCTTGTTCTCGGCCGAGAGGGTCACGCCGACCCACTTGCCGAAGGTCTTGCTGTTGGGGCGGCAGTCCACGGCGACATCGAACACCCTCGCCCATGGTCACGCGGACGAGCTTGCCCTGGGTGTGCTTGGTCTGGAAGTGCAGGCCGCGCAGCACGCCCTTTGGTGGAGCGGCTCTGGTTATCCTGCACGAAGGGTTTGTCGATGCCCGCTGCGGCGAACTCGTCGATCTGGTAGGTTCCATAAAATAGCCGCGGTCATCGCCAAAAACAGTCGGCTCGATGATCTGCACGTCAGGAATATCGGTCTTGATGAAATTGAACTTGCTCATGGTTTGGAATCTCCTTTTTTATATTTCATAAGTCTAATACATAGCGATACAGGATATATTATACTCTATTTCACTAGCGCCGGGCAAGATAGCGGAAAAATTTTGTCGCTGCTGTAACAACAGGACGGCTTTTTCCGTCTTGTTAAGTGGAGGGCAGATATGGTATGATAGCCGGTGCCGGGGCAGTGCTGGCCTTTTGCGGCCATGCCGGATGAGCCGGACACGGCGGAAATACTAAGACGCGCGCTGGCCGACGGCAAGCGTCTGCTGCTGCCCCCCGCGTGCGGAGCAAAACCGAGATGGACTGGGTGGAGATACCGGCATTGTGCCTGCTGCGGGCCCGGGGCGTTCGGCATTCAGGAGCCGCCCGCCGACCTGCCCGCCGCCGACCCGGCGGGATCCCGCGGCCTTGTCCCCTGCC